>Ga0207864_1000010_pt1 | contig 388011 bp, 300 predicted proteins | sample HigsolmetaAR202D_FD_184834 | JGI IMG/M metagenome (GOLD analysis project Ga0207864, IMG submission 184834) | Ionic liquid and high solid enriched microbial communities from the Joint BioEnergy Institute, USA - AR20-2-D (SPAdes) (version 2) ... | reverse complement strand
AACCGGTAGGCGGAACCGTGAATGTACGTTCCCGCTCTACCGATTACGTGATGCGATTGCTCGCTTATTTGCTGCTGCCCTCCCGCCTCCGGGGACCATTCCCCTAAAAAGTTCGGGATGACTCATGATTCAAGCTCTCCGCGTTTTGTGCTCTCAAGGATACTTCCGCGATGGCATGCGAACGATCGCCTTTTGCTGCCGACACGACTTTTGGGTAATCCATAGCCTTGCGGGAGAAGGGTGTATGCGCTCCCGCTCATGCGTGATCTTTCAGACTAACAGCTTAACCACTCATATCACATTCGCTTACAGAGTTGCGTTCTTGTAACGCAAAAACGGGAAGTTCCGCTCTGCCGAAGGCCAAATAGAGAGTAATCAATCGGATTTGGTATAACTTGATAGCCGAAGGCGGACGCGGTTGGGATCGAATGGAAGGTAAAAAAACCTATCCGCCCTATGATGAGCGGCTTCGTAGTGCGAACATGCTTGTCGCACGCTTGCGAGGCTAAGGGAAGAGGGAAGTGATCAGCTTGTTGGCTGCTCGCTGTGATACTGCTGATAGAGCTTGCGGGCCAGATCGAGCGCCTCTTCGACAGTGTGGATCTCTTTGGCGTCTTGGGCCTCGCGCACTTCCTTCAACAAACGGCCCAGCAGCGGCCCGGGTTCGAGCTGCAATTCTTGCATCAAGCGGTGGCCGTCGACCAGTGCTTTGGGGGCTTGGGTCGGCTGAGCCCAATACAGCTCAAGCAGCGCGCCAGTCCATTTGTTGTGCTCGATCCAACCTTCTTCGCTGGTGTGCGGGCCGCGCGTCGCTAGATGATCGGCCATGGCGTGCAAGAGCGTATCGGGGCCGAAGCTGTTGCTGTTGGGCGCGTTGCCGCCTGTATCGCGAAAGAGGCGTAGGGCAGCGCGTAAGGTGACGGGCTGTGCGCCGAGCTGGCCCGGACGCATGTGGGCGCGCACCACGCCTGAGACATAGCTGGTAGCGGCTCGACCGAGGCGCAAGCGTTGGCAGATCGACTTGGCGACCTCTGCCCCGATCTCTTGATGGTGGTGAAAATTGACCCCGCCATCTGGTTTGTTCTGTTTGGTTTGGGGTTTAGCATTATCGTGGAGCAGCGCCGCCAACCTAAAGAGCACCCGTCGCGGAACGCCACCGACGAACTCGTTCATATGTTGGTTGAGCTGTTCCATATGCGGCAGATCCAGCTTGAGCGAGGGGTGGGTCTGGGCTGCCACCGGGCGCGCGGTGGGCGGCAGTTTGCTCAACGATTCGGGTTTGTCGATCTGAGCTATGATCCAATCGACAGCGGCCACCGTTTCGATCGAATGGGCCAGCACAGGCAGAAAGTGAACGCGCGGCTGATCGCAATCGCGGGCCGCTTCAAGCTCAGGAAAGATCTGGGTCAGCAGGCCGAGCTCGTCGAGCAGGCTGATCCAAGGGGCCACCGAAACGTGGTTGAAGATCTTGAAAAGCTCGTCGCGCACCCGTTCTGGGGCGGGCTGTTGAATTGAGGGCGCGAGCTTTTTTATGCTCGCTTGCAACTCGGGCAGCAGGGTGAAGCCATCGCTGGCGGCGAAGCGCACCGCGCGCAGCAGTCGGAGCGGATCGTCTATCAGGCTGCGGCTGGTGCAAACCCGCAACTGTTCGTTGCTTAGGTCGCGCAGTCCATCGCTCGGGTCACAGACGGGCCAGCCGTCGTGCCATTTCCAAGCGAAGCCTTCGGGTAACTCGTGCGGTTTGCTCGCGAAGGCGCTCAAGGGGATCGCCAGCGCGTTGACGCTGAAGTCACGCGCCAGCAGATCTTCTTCAAGTGTGGCAGCTCGCAGTTGAACAATATCGATGTAGAGGCGCTCGGAAGAATCGGGCAGTAGCTCGAGGTCGGTCTGAGCGAGTTCGTCGACTTTGCCTTGCACAACCCGCACGCTGCCGCGCTCTTCGTCGAGCACAAAGTAGCTTCCGCCGATCGCATCGGCCAGCGTGCGCGCAAAGCCGATCACATCGCCACGCATCGCAATATCGATATCGTTGGCTGTGCGACCGCGCAGCAGATTTCGTACAAACCCCCCTACCAGCCACATATCAGCGTTGTAGACGCTGCTGTAGCGGGCGATCTGTGTTAGCAAGTTGCTCACAGAGGGGTGTTTGCTCATGCAATATACCTTGCAAGCATGCGATCGATCTCATCTAAGTAGCGTTCACCGAAATGGTTGAGATGGTTGATCGCATGGTAGAGGTTGTAGAGATCGATCCGCTCTTCTCGTCCCGGCTCGCTTGGCCAAACTTCCTCGTAGGCGGCATACATTTTGGGTGAGAAGGCCGTGCTCGACCATTGGCTATAGGCCAGATCGGCTTCGCGATCGCCGTAGTAGACCGCCGGATCGATAACAACCGGCTCGCCTTGCGGGTCGTAGAGCACATTGCCAGCCCAAAGATCGCCGTGCAAGAGGGCAGGACGTCGCTCAACGCCGCCCAACCACTCGTCGAGGCGCGCCAACAGCCGATCGAGCTTATCGAGACGGCTGATCGATAAGAGCCCGTTCTGTTCGGCCAAGATCATCTGAGGAAGCAGACGTCGATCGCGGAAGAAGCTGACCCAATCGCTGCTCGGCTTGTTGTCTTGGGGAGAAATGCCGATGTAGTTTTGCTGATCGAGGCCGTAGTAGTCTGCAACGCCAGCTTTATGCAGCGATGCGATCTGGACGCCTAAGCGCTCGGCCGAGTTCTCGATATTGCCCTTGAATGGCTCGATCCACTCTTGGAGCATCCAGCCGAACGAGTCTTCGCTTGCATCGGCCCAAGCCAATACATAGGGAACACGAACGGTTTTGGTTTGACGTAGCAGGTCAAGACCATAGACTTCGCTCGAGATCAGCCGCGCCGTGGTGTGGGTGTTGTATTTGAAGAGGTAACGATCTTTTTTCGTGTTGATCTGAAAGGCGTGGTTAATATAGCCGCCAGTTACCGCCTGAACCGTTTGAATGCCACTGGTATCGTTGATCTGGTGCAGCGCATCACGGATCAACTGCAGCACTTGTGCTGATGTCATAAAGAGCGCTCGTCTCGAATAAATTGCAGCAGGCCGCTACACCCTGCTAGAACAAGGCTGTAGACATAATCAAATCCACCGTTGTAATAGGGATCGGGCACATTCCGCTCGCCCGTCTGAGGTGCAAAATCGAGCAGCCGATAGACATTGGTCGGTGAGCTGCTATACATTTTGCGAATATCGATCAAGTTGTCGTCGTCCATCGCGACGATGTAGTCGAAGTCATGCAGATCGGAGGCGCGGATCTGACGGGCACGTTGGCTGCCCGGATCGATATTATTTCGTTCGAGGACAGCCAACGTACCATGGTGGGGTGGTTCGCCACTATGCCAGGCTCCTGTGCCAGCCGAGTCGATGATAAATTGCTGTTCAAGGCCCGCTTGTTTCACAAGGTGGCGAAAGACAGCTTCTGCCATTGGAGAACGACAGATGTTCCCCATACAAACGAACAATACACGAATAGGAATCATGGAGCCTCAAACAGTCTCAACTAACGTTGTTGGTTAGGCAATGGAACGCGCAGTTCCACTGTTGTTCCTTCACCAGGTGCCGAACGAATACGGCATTCTGCACCGATCAGCTCTGCCCGTTCCTTCATGTTGATCAGGCCCAAGCTGCCACGTGTTGAATAGCTCGCTTCGACTGCGGCAAGATTAAAGCCTTTACCTCGATCGCGCACACTGGCGACCAACTGATCTTCCTCTTGATAGAGATAGATGGTGATGGTGCTCGCGCGCGAGTGTTTACGCGCATTATTGACCGCTTCTTGCAAAATAATGAAGATCGCGGCTTCGACCTCTTGGGGGAGGCGAGGCACATTGGTGGGCGCTTCGAGACGCAACTGAATATTGCTGCCCGAAGGGTCGCGCCAACGTGCAACATATTGTTGCAAGGTCGGCAGAAGCCCTTGAGTCTCTAGACCGAGCGGTCGCAATTCAAACAGCAGCGTGCGGATATTGTTGCTGGTTTTGGTGACCAGTTCGGAGAGAATTTCGAGTTCGCCTGGCACCCGCTCTGGCATAGCGGTCAGCAGCCGTTTGATGAATTCGATGTTCATCGCGATGGCTGCTACTCCTTGGGTCGGGCCGTCGTGCAGGTCGCGTGCGATCTGTCTACGGACCTCTTCCTCTTTGGAAAGGAGTTTATCTCGCTCTTGCTTCAGCGATTGATAGAGCCGTGCATTTTCGATGGCGATACCCGCCTGAGAGGCCAGAGTCGTTAAGAGGCGCAGATCTTGATCGGTGAAGCGGGCTCCATCGCGTTTGTTAAGCAGTTGTACTACACCAACGACCCGATCTTTGACCTTCATGGGGACGCAGAGGATCGACTGTGTTACAAAGTCGAATTCGCGCCCGACGACATCGTACCAGCGCGGGTCTTGTTCCACATCGTGAACGATCTGTCCTACTCCGTGGGTGGCGACCCAGCCGGCGATACCACGATCGGCGGGCATACGGAACGAGCGTTCGTCGTCGAGCATGTCTAAGACCAACTCGTTGCGCTCTTCGTCCAGCATAAAGATCGAGCAGCGTTCTGCTCCGACAACTTCGGGTGCATGGAGTTTAATCTCGTCTAGCAAGCTTGCCAGATCGAGGTTCGCAGTCAGCGATTGTCCAACTTCATAAAGCAGGTGGAGTTCGCGCAGATCTCGCTCGGCTCGGCGCAGCATAGCGAGTTTATCAGCTTCACCACCGATAGCACGTACCAACAACAATAAGAGATCTTCATCTTTAAGCGGAGTATTGGAGCTCTTATCGCTGCTTTCGTTGGTGACGAGGTGAAGTAAGCCTACATCCTTACCACTGCTTTGCAAGGGCAGTTCAAGGATATCGCGCCCATCTTCGAGCGTATAGTAACCAACCGATGGTTTGGTATTATCTGTATGGCGAATAAAGCCACTACGCGCTTGTTCGATCAAGGTTGCAGCTGCGGAGTCGAGTGGGCCGCTTTCGAGCCGGACCAGTTCGCCATGCGGTGTCTGATAGATCAGCGCACCTGCTTGGGCAGGCCAAAAAGCTACAAGCCGCCCCAATGAGTCGGTGAGCAGACTAACAACGTCTTGATGACCCCCTGCTGTAAGGAGCTGACTGAGAGTTTCTAATTGGCGCTGGTCGAGTGTAAGCGACATAGGCAACCTCGCTCCTTATTCTAGTGACACATACCTTCACTTTAGCTCATTCATGATGGGCTGTCAACAGTCTGGAAGATATGGGTCGGCAGTTCCATAACAGGTTTGCGTTTTTGTATGATACACCCCTGTCATAACCTAAACGAAGATCTGGCAAGAATTTAGGGTGTCGTGAGGCGCTCAAGTTCTTCGAGTAACCTGAGCGCTTCTTCGCGCGTGGTGCCGCACATATCGATATTCGCTTGAAGACTCACACAAACAGCTGGCCGCTCGGGGCGCCCAAAGAGTTTACAGCGATTGTGTTCATCGAGCTGAACGCAACGAACACCTGCGGGTTTGCCATTGGGCATGCCGGGAATGGGAGAGGAGATTGAGGGCGCGATACAACACGCCCCACAGCCTATACGACACTGCATAATTGGCCAATCTCATAGATACACAGAGTGTGTTGTTCGAATTAAATAAAGCGTTCAAGCATTACAAGCGTGCTTGCAAGTAGTGTTGCAAGTGATAATACCACAGTCAAGCCCGATGGTGTATCTAGGGGGTGGGGCGAGAGCGGATGGCGGACCACCACGGCTAGGGCCAACAAGGTAGCGGGTAGGGCCAAAAAGACGCTCAACAATACCAAGGTAACTACTCCAGCACCCGCGAGCATACAGTGCACCCGCGCCTTGAGGGCGTAGGCAGCGAATTGGAACGATGGGTCGAGCCACGTCATAACGCCGAGAGGAATCGCGAAGGCAGCGGTAGTATAGACGCTAGCATACATTGCGAAGGTTGCCGACCAAGAAATGGTATACGACCAAACTGTTGCAGACGGCAGGCTTGCCGAGAGCACGAGCGCAATAGTTGCGATATGGATCACTTGGTCGAGCAAAAATGCACCGATCGGGCGCCTGAAGAGACGATCGCCCTTAGAAACCTTCCAGCGATCGGTTGCGATATGGATCGCGGTAATGACAAGCATTTGAGGCCAGAGCGCCATCATACTGCGATCGAGCAAACCAACGAGGAGCATACAGAGCAATACCACAGCGCCATGAATGAATAAGCCATGCCAATAGCGCTTGTGCTGCACCAATATGTAAGGTTGGAGAACAAAATCTGCAACAAGATGGGCAAACAAGAATAAGAAAAACATTGAATTACCTCTGGTTGCGTCTATTATGCCTGGTTTGAGCGTAGTTGGGTCAAAGTACGCTCGAGTTGGTCGAAATTCAGCACAATGATTTGTGCTCGAGACACCCGTACAAGCCCTTGTTCGCGGAGGCTCCCCAAAATACGGTTTACCGTTTCGCGGGTTGTGCCAGAAAGGCTAGCTAGATCGTCTTGAGTGAGATGGAGATCGATCGCTACCGCACCCCCATCGGCGACACCATATTGAGCTGCTAGGTTGATTAATTGGGCCACAACCCGCTGCGATGCGGAATGGCTTGCCAGCAATTGAGCATAAAGCGTGCTGTGACGCAGGCGCGCTGCTAAGGCTTCGATAACGGCTCGTGCGATGTAGGGGTTGGTTGCTATCGTCTCTAAAAAGGTTGTGCGATGGAGTGTCAGTGTTGTTGTACGTCGCATCGCTTGGGCGTTGGCCGAACGTGGCTGCCCATCAAGTAATGAGAGTTCGCCTAAGAAGTCGCCCGGGCGATAGATGATCAACGAGAGGTCTTGGCCAACTTCATTGACGGTGAAGATACGCACTTGGCCGCTGACGATGATATAAAGTTCTTCGCCGATGTCTCCCTGTTGCATCAACATCTCGCCACGTTGAAAGGTCTGAATGCCAAGATTTTTGACAAGCAGCTGAAGATGCTCGTCAGAGAGACGAGAGAAAAGGGGCACACTTCTAAGAAGGTCTTGCTTTTCAGACATCTTCACGCAACCTTCAACACAATCCAACAGCGAGTGGGTTTGTGTATATATTTACTATGGTGTCGCATTAACTCGTATACCCAATTATACTGCTTTGAGCCTCGAGGCACTATGATGAATATCACGAAAAAAAGCGAATTTTCAGGATATTTTTATGGCTATGAGAGAGACTTTTCATGGTATCTACTTGATTAGTGCGATCTATAACTTGCATAATGCTTTGTAAAGAAGAAAAACGATATTTTTTGTGAAAATCTTAGTATGGCGGCCAACAATAACATTTGTTCCTCTAAATGCAGGTTGTATACCGCGAAAATGGAGATCTATCAACTGCTTCGTTACTTGTGGATTGGATTCAAGCATGGTAGAATGCGCCCGAATTCTTCAAGTATCCAATTGGCTCACGAGCATGTTGCTATAGCGATCTCCAGTGCCGGATGTTAGATCTGGTTTTTTGGCGTGCTCGAAACAATAGCTGCTCTAGAGGCAGATAAATCAAAAGCGCCTAGTATAGCCGTTCTAGCTGCCACAATTTGGCTTGGACGAGAGTAATGTGAGTCTGAGGATACACAATCGTTACTTAAGCGTAACAGTGGCCTCATGAAGGATTGGCGCATAGATGAGCCAACTTAGAGGTGTGATAGCTTCTAGGCAGTGCTGAATGCGCTGGTCGTTAAGTCTTTTCCAGATTTAAGGAGCATCAACGTGGAGCAGACGTTAGGTAGTGCCGAGCGCCCGGTACGGGTCGCGATCATCGGCGCGGGGCCTTCGGCATTCTATGCCGCCGATGGCTTGTTGCAGAACAAAACAGTACACTTCGCGGTTGATATGTTCGACCGTAAACCGACCCCCTTTGGGCTTGTTCGCGATGGTGTAGCCCCCGACCATCAGAAGATCAAGTCAGTTACGCGCGTCTACGACAAAACTGCTTCGCATCCGCGCTATCGCTTTTTTGGCAATGTAACCTTTGGACGCGATATAACCCTCGATGATCTGAAGAAGTATTACGACCAGATAATTTTTGCGGTTGGCGCTCAGAGCGATCGACGCATGGGCGTGCCGGGCGAAGATCTAGAGGGCAGCTATCCTGCGACGGTTTTTGTTGCTTGGTACAACGGCCATATCGACTACAGCCATCTCGACTTCGACCTTTCTCAAGAGAGCGTCGCGATTATCGGCCAAGGTAATGTCGCCATCGACGTGACTCGTATTTTGGCCAAGTCTCCGGAAGAGCTGGCCGTTACCGACATCGCTGACCATGCGCTTGAGCGTTTGCGCCACAGCAAGATCAAGAAGATCTATGTGATCGGACGCCGTGGCCCGGCCCAAGCGGCCTTCACCAATGTCGAGCTGCGCGAACTTGGCGAATTAGATGTGGCCGAGTTGATCGTTAACCCGGCTGAGCTTGAGCTAGACCCAGCGAGTGAAGCCTCGTTGGCCAACGATCGTGTAGCAGCCAAGAACGTAGAGATCTTGCGCGAAAACGCCACCAAGGAGCGCGCAAACAAGGAGCGACAGATCGAGATTCGCTTCTTGCGCTCGCCTGTTGAGGTGATTGGCGAGAACGGCAAGGTGACTGCTATCAAGCTGCAAAAGAACATTCTTCAGCAGAAAGAGGATGGCTCGATCGTGGCCGTTGGTACCGACGAGTACGAGATTTTGCCGGTCGGTTTGGTCTTCCGCTCGATCGGCTACAAAGGTGCTCCGCTGGAAGGCGTGCCCTACGACGATCGCAAAGGCACCATTCCCAACACGCTCGGCCGCATTATCAACAACGGCGAGCCGGTTGTGGGCCAGTATGTGGTCGGCTGGGCCAAGCGCGGCCCGTCGGGCATTATCGGCACCAACAAGCCCGACTCGCTAGAGACGGTCAAGCAGATGGTGGCCGATCTCGAGGCTGGGGTGATCACTCCGGCCAGCGCCGACGCCTGCCAGATCGAGGAGCTGCTCAAAGAGCGCAATGTGCGCTATGTAAGCTTTGCCGAGTGGAAGCGCTTGGACGAGGTCGAGACCTCGCGTGGTCAGGCTCAAGGCCGCCCGCGTGTAAAGTTCACCAAAGTGAAGGATATGCTCGACCACTTGGATAGCTAGGCCGAGTCTTGAGCGCCTCATACACAGGGAGACGAGGTATGAACTTCTCGTCTCCCTTTTTGTATACTTCCAAATGCGATTGATGATTGCAACGAGTCTAAAGCGCTAGCGGCGAGGTTTCTAGCTCAAAGCAGGCTTCTAGCGCGTCCGCCTACGGCTATCAAATCGCTTTCCAAAGCAAAGAGGCTCGCATCTTCCCGTTGTAACGCAGCGGGAAACATTGTAAGCGCTGCTTTCCTTGCTTTCGCTGCGACCTGCCAGGTGCAAGCACAGGTTTCAACGCTGTTTTCGTTGCTTGTCGAAGGGCACGAGCGGTCGCTTTCACACAAGCTGGCACGCTGCGTGTCGCTGTGTAATGCCCTCTAAAAACCTTCTCGCTGCGAAGCTGCGGGAAGGTTAGTGGTCAAACTGTCAGTCTGAAAGGTCAGGCATGGGCGGGAGCGCATACACCCTGCTCCCGCATTGCGGGAGCAGGGTCGGGGAAGAGGGCGGCTAGCCGCTCTGGTAGCCGTAGGCGGACGCGGTGAGGACCGAATGGAAGTTTAGAAAGCTCGCCGCCAGAGCGTGAAAATGAAAAGCGTATCCTGCAACTCATTCAGGATACGCTTGTTCGTTCGAGCTTTGCTGCAGCCCAAAGGGCGCTGTTTAGTAACGGCGGGGCTGGCTGCTGTTGGGCACAACCAGCGGCGGTGGCGGCAGTTCGTCGAGCTTGCCGAGCACCTCCAGCAGTTCTTCGAGCTTGGCGATCCACTCGTCGCCCAGCATGCGGCGGTCGAGGCGCACAAACTGCGGGCCGACTTTGATGGTTTTGTCGCGCCCGAAGTTGCGGCGCAGGCGGTCGCGGTCGAGCAGCTTGGCCTCTGGCAAGCGCACAATAAACTCCTCGGAAGTGGTGAGCACCGAGCTGACATTGGCTTGAAGCGCCAGCGCTTTGATCAGCAGCCAAGTGAGCAGATGCTCGGCTGGCTCGGGCGGCTCGCCGAAGCGGTCGCGCAGCTCTTGGTGGAGGGCGCGCACCTCGGAGGGCGTTTGTGCCTCGCCCATGCGCTGGTAAACGCTTAGGCGCACAGCATCGTTGGGAATGTATTCGGGCGGCAGGAAAGCGGTAAGCGGCAGGTCGAGCGTGACCAGCGGCGTAACCAAAACCTTCTCGTCGATCTTGAGCGGTTCGGATCGAATGCGGGTTTTGGGCTTGGCAGCGTCGCCAGCAGCGGGCGTTTTGGGCCGAGAGTTGCCCAAGGCGCGCTGAACCTCCTGCTCGCGCTCGAAGCGATTTTTGAGATCTTTGACCGCTTGTTCGAGCAGGCGCGAATAGAGATCGAAGCCGACCGTCGAGATATGGCCGCTCTGTTCGGCGCCCAACAAGTTACCTGCGCCGCGAATCTCGAGGTCGCGCATAGCGATGCGGAAGCCAGCGCCCAGCTCGGTGGCCTCTTGAATGGCTTGCAGGCGTTGTTGGGCTTCTTCGGTCATGCGGCGGTCGCCCTTGTAGAGCAGATAGGCGTAGGCGCGGTTGGCGCTGCGGCCGACACGTCCGCGTAACTGGTAGAGTTGAGCGAGGCCGTAGTTGGTAGCGTCGTCAATGATGATGGTATTGGCGTTGGGAACGTCGATACCGCTTTCGATGATGGTGGTGCAGACCAATACATCGTACTCGCCCTTAAAGAAGGCCAACATCACCTTTTCAAGCTGGCGTTCGTCGAGCTGGCCGTGTCCGACGCCGATGCGCGCCTCAGGCACGAGGTTTTGCAGGTGGTTGGCGACGTGATAGATGCTGTGGACGCGGTTGTGTACAAAATAGGCTTGGCCGCCGCGTTCGATTTCGCGCAGCAGCGCCTCGCGAATCAAGTTGTCGTCCGAAGGCAGAACGTAGGTCTTGATCGGCATGCGATCTTCGGGCGGCGTGTCGATCACGCTGAGGTCGCGAATGCCCGCCAGCGACATATGCAAGGTGCGCGGAATGGGCGTTGCCGTCAGAGTGAGCACATCGACTTGTGAGCGCAGTTGCTTGAGGCGCTCTTTGTGGCGCACACCGAAGCGTTGCTCTTCGTCGACGATCACCAGACCAAGATCTTTGAAGAGAACATCTTTTGAGAGCAGGCGGTGGGTGCCGATGATGATATCGATTGTGCCTTTGGATAGCTCGAGCGTGATGGCCTCTTGCTCTTTGGCCGAGCGGAAGCGCGAAAGCATTTCGATATTGACCGGATACGCCTCCATACGCTGGCGGAAGGTATCGTAGTGTTGTTGGGCCAGCACGGTAGTCGGCACCAAGATCGCGACCTGTTTGCCATCTTGCACCGCTTTGAAAGCGGCTCGCAAGGCGACTTCGGTTTTGCCGAAGCCCACATCGCCGCAGAGCAGGCGATCCATAGGCTGAACGCGCTCCATATCGGCCTTGATGTCGTTGATGGCACGCAACTGATCATCGGTCTCGACATAGGGGAAGGCGCTCTCGATCTCGCGTTGCCACTCGTTGTCGGGGCTGAAGGCGTGACCTTCGGTCAGTTGGCGGGCGGCGTAGAGCGCCAGCAGTTCGTTGGCAAGATCGCGCACGGCTTGGCGCACTTTGCGCTTGGCGCGCTCCCATTCCTGAGTACCGAGGCGGGTCAATTGCGGCTCGGCATCACCAGCGCCGATATAGCGAGTGATGCGATCGACCTGATCGACGGGCACATAGAGCTTGTCGCCAGCGGCATAACGCAGCACCAAATATTCGCGTTCGACGTTATCGAGGGTGCGACGCAGTAAGCCGTCGTAGATCGCGATGCCGTGCTCGATGTGCACAACGTAGTCGCCGACCTTGAGGCCGCGCAAGAAGGCGGCTCGCTCGCTGGTGCTGCGCTCTTTTTGCTTGCGGCGCTCGCTGATCGAACGGCGTTGGCGCAGACCAAAGATCTCGAGGTCGCTATAGACGGTGAGATTGAGTTCGATCGAACGCCAGCCACCATCGATAATGCCGTGAATGGCTTTGAAATGAGCCAGTTCGGGGTAGTCTTCGACGGTGACGGCAGGCTCTGGTGCAACTTGCTCGTTTGGCTCTTCGCTCTGCGCTTGCTGTTGGTTCTGCTGGTTCTGCTTCTGTTTTTTCTTCTGCTTGGCGCGGCGCTCGCTGTTGACTTGGGCTGGATCTTTGCCTGCTAAGGTTTCGCGCACCATTTCATCGATACGGGCGGCTTGGGGCGTAATCGCCACGATCTTTTCGCCGTTGCGAATGCGCTGGATCAGGTCGCCTACGAAACGGCGCAGTTGGCCGCCGAACAGCTCGGTGTTGATAAAGAGCGACTGGGGCCAAGTGATCAATTCGGGGCGCCCATATTGTGCGATATAGTTCGCTTGCTGTTCGCTGGTTCTCTCTAGCTCGTTATTGCTGAGATCGAGCAGTGGCGCGCGGTTGCCAGCCATAGCCTCGTGCCAATAAAAATAGGGCCGTGGGAAGTTGGGCAGTAGCTCTTGTGAGAGCAGCAGCGAGGCGCGTTGCTCTTCGGCTTGGTGAATAAGGTCGTGGGCGGTCTGTTCGAGCAGCATCAGCTCGTTGCAGATCACCACAGCATCGTTGGGCAAATGGGCCAGCAGCGACATAGTGCTGTCGAGCGGCGCGTTGGGATCGAGCGGTTGACTTCGGAAAAAGGGCGCATAAAAAGGGCGGCCTTCAAAGCGCTCGCCTTGGGTGAGCCGTTCGAGGTCGTGCCGCCAGCCTTCTTGAGCCTCTGTGCGCAGTCCGCTTACATCGAGCGCTTCTAGATCGGCGATCACGCTTGCGCGCTTCCAGAAGGGAATCTCGTGGGGTGGGCCGATCTCGGCGCTTTCGAGACGGCGATCGCTGCGTTGGGTTTCGGCGTCGAAGCTGCGCAGGCTATCGATCTCGTCGCCGAACCATTCGATGCGCAGCGGCTGCAGGTCGCCCATGGGCCAAATATCGACGATACCGCCCCGTCGATTCAGTTCGCCTGGCTCTTCGACGCTGGGGGCCATACGATAGCCCTGTTCGAGCCACTGGCGAATCAGCTCATCTTGTACCACTTCGTCGCCCCGTTTGAGGCGAACGGTGGCGCTGGTCAGCTCGCGTGTGGTTAAGGTTGGCTGCAAGAGCGCTTTGACGGGCGCTACGATCACGCAGGGCCGCGCCTCTTCGGCCTGCTCTTGGCTGTTGACGCGGCGCAAACGAGCCAATTGGCGCAAGACGCGCAGACGCTGGCTGAGCACTTCGTGACCGGGCGACATATGCTCGTAGGGCATGGCATCGCTGGCGGGATAACGCATCACAATGTCTTCGCCTAGCCATTGTGAAAGATCGTCGGCGGCGCGCAGGGCGGCATCAGCATTGGAAACAATATAGAGAATAGTACGTCCCGCTTCGGCGAGGGCGGCGACCACAGGTGCGCGCGCGTTGCCCAAGACGGGGGCGACGCGCAGGCTAGCGCCCTTGCGCTGGAGACGTATGAGTTGTTTTGAAAGATCCTTGATCGCCCTTTGAGAGCGCAAGGTATCGAGAAGTTCAGAAAATGACATAGTTTTTGTTTCGTAGGCACCGAAAAAAAGAGGCAGATCCGTTTGACCGGCCTCTATTTCAAGAATGTGGTTGTGTTATAACATGAGTTTCGGATGCGGTAAAGGGCACAACGATGGATCTTTTCGACACAAATGTGAGTCATAAGATCGATGAATTCGCGAGAAAAAATCCCTAAGCTCGCTTATTTAGCCATAGAGACACATTTGTGAATTGTTGTACCCAACCGCTCGTTTTCGACAATAACGATGCCCTAGACCATCGGAAAGATGGCTAGTAGATCGTTTTTTACAGGCTTCTCGTTTATTCTTCCCTTTTTGATGCGCGTCGCGCTGCCAATTCGCGTCGCCGAGCCGACCAATCGAGAGCGCCTTGGATCTCGAAAAAGACACGAATGGCGCTTTGGGTGATGGCGGCTGTGTTTTGACCCGAAAAACTGCTGTCGCCCACCAACCAGAGCCGAGCGAGCTGACTCGCGCGCGGCCCCAAGTTGTTGAAGGTGCTGATCTGGGCGCGCTGCGCTGGGTCGCCAGGTCGAGTGTAGTGCTCAAATGTTACGGGCGAGCCGTTCTGCTGATAGCGAATATGCGGCTTTAGATTCGGAATGATCAGTTCAAGCGCTGTCAGCATACGCTCGCTCAATTGGGCTTTGAGCTCGTTGTATTGGTCGCGACCTTTAGAGCGCGCATCTTTCCAAGCGGGCAGCGAGATATGGGCCGAAAGCGTGAGGGCACGTTGTCCGCTGGGTGCGCGGCTGCGATCTTTGGCCGGATGCAGCGAGATAAAAACTGTGTTGGCCTCGTTGGGCTGAGCATTGTAGTCGAGCACAACTTGATGGTGATTGGACAACCCTGCAGGGATAGCGGATTCATCGACGGCCAGATAGAGCGGGAAGACGGCGTAGGAATGGGAGCGCCGTTTGATCAGGCGCTGCAAGCCCGCAGGTTGATCGTCGAGCAGGTCGGCTACTTGCTGGAGGGTGGTGTTGGCGACAATATGATCGCCATAATAGAGCGAGCCGTCGCTGGTGCGCACCGCCACGGCACGTCGCCCATTGCTGATGATTTTATCGACAGCGGTATGATAGCGCAGATCTCCGCCATCGCGCAGGAAGGCATCGGCGAGCTGTTTGGCTAAGGCCGAGGCGCCGCCGTAGAGATAGTAGATGCCTTGGCGAGGCAGATCGAGCGATGTGCTGCCGAACAGCCAAGCGCACTGCTCGGCGTTGGTTTGAGCACTGATTAAAAGTTGAGCATCGATAAAGCTGCGCAAGGCCCGATCGTCGAGCTGATAACGACGCAGTTCATCGGCGACGGTGCGACCGCGCTGCGGCAGAAGCGCCAGCATGCCGGGGCGCAGTTTAGGCAGCAGCTGCAACAGATCGCCCATTGTTTCGATCGGCAGGTAGGAAGTTGGGCTGGTCAGGCGCTCGAGCTGGCGGGCGAGGCTCTCTTGGTGCTTCCAGAAGCGCTCGGCCTGTTCGGCCTGCTCAGGGAAGGCGCGGCGGCGCTCTTCGGCCCAACGTTGATCGCCATAGCGTGTTACGCTGCGATCGGGCAGCCAGACTTGTAGAGCCGGTTCAAGCCGTTCGGTTGGAAAGCGGATCGCAAGTTGCTGGGCAAGCCAATCGAGCGCTCCACCTTTTTGAAAGCCGCTCAAAAGGCTGGTGTCCAGGTCGAATAGATAGGAATTGCCGTCGGCTTGTTTAGGCCGGAACGAAGTAGCCGACGCACCCGGATCGCTCTGGCTTTCAAGCAGCAGAACTGATCGACCAGCTTTCGCCAAGAGTGCTGCGACAGTTAAACCCCCGATGCCTGCGCCGATAATGATAGCGTCATAGCGAGTTTGCATAGTTTCGTATATCTATCTCATGCGATTCGCCCGAATTCCGCTGTTGATCATACCACACTTTGGAAAGGCTCTGCTACAATAGGGCTACTGTTTCATTGTACCTATTTTCTTGCAGATTCTGTCGATTTTCTGATCTTTTGAGCGCTTATGAGCATGTTTTGATACCAAATCCGTTCGATCCCTTCAGCACTCTGACGGCTTGGTCTCTTCCCCAACGAAGATCCTTAGCGCGTCCGCCTACGGCTACCAACATTCTGCCCAACAAATGAGGCTTGTAGCTGTGGGCCGAGAGACCGCCCCAAAATACGACGATTCAAGCGGATTTCGAATGACATGCTCTGAGCCGCTCGTGAGTCAGCATGGCAAAAGGCCTTCAGCCTTCTAACAGAGAGTAGGGTGCGATTCGCAACTGTCTGCCAAAAGTGTTGCGATCGGCAATGAAATAAGCCACCTAGCCAACATGGCGTCCTGAAGCCTTATCAACCTCTTCGCAAACGCCTATACCTTGTCAATCTATACTTCATTGATGAAACGCTCAGACGCTGTGCTAGAGACTAACGAGTAAAACCTCATAGTTTGAGAGGTGCGACAAGCCCTATGAATAGAAGCTTAACAGCCATCGAAGGTATTCGGGTCGGCCACGCCCATGATCAAGACGGGCTGACCGGATGTACGGTGATTCTTCTGCCCGAGAACAGTGTGGCGGGCGTCGACGTGCGCGGAGGCGCGCCGGGCACGCGCGAGACCGATCTGCTCGACCCGACCGCGATGATGCAAGCTATCAATGCGATCTTGCTCACGGGTGGCAGCGCCTATGGCTTAGCGGCAGCCACGGGCGTGATGGAGTGGCTGCGCGAGCGCGGAATCGGCTTTTTGGCGGGCGAGGTGCGGGTGCCGATCGTGCCTGCGGCGGTGATCTTCGATTTGGCTGTGGGGCGCAACGATCGCTGGCCCGACGCCGCCATGGGCTACGCCGCCTGCCAGGCCGCCAGCAGCGATCCGGTGATCGAAGGATGCGTAGGTGCTGGCATGGGCGCTATGGTAGGCAAAGTGCTGGGCGTCTCTCAAGCCACCAAAAGCGGCGTCGGCAGCGCGGCCTTTACTCTGCCCGACGGCGCGACGGTGGCGGCTTTGGCGGTGACCAATGCCTTCGGCGATGTGCGCAGCGATAGCACCGGCCAGATTATCGCCGGGGCGCGCCGCCCCGACGGGGCTTGGCTCGACACGGCCGCGCTCTTCCGCACCCAGAGCTTGCAGGTGCGCGGAACCGGCCAGAACACCACCATCGCGGTGGTGGCGACCGACGCTCAACTGAGCAAAGCCGAGTGTAACAAGCTGGCCCAGATGGCTCAAAATGGCCTGGCTCGTACTATTCGCCCGGTTCACTCGCCGCTCGATGGCGATACGGTCTTCGCTGTGGCGACGGGCCGCAAGCCTGCTACGCATCTTGCTGTGTTGGGCAGTGTTGCCAGCGACGTATTGGCCGAAGCGATCGAACGCAGTGTGTTGCAAGCGAGCAGTATAGCTGGCTTCCCGGCGGGGCGCGATCTGGCTAGCAATGCTTGAGCCTCGCTTCGTAAAACGCTGGAGCGTTTTATACGTACATGCTTGGGCTGCATACAGAAAGTTCGCAGCGGAGTATAATGCATAGTTACTTGTGCAAGAATATCGGCTATCTAGGCAGATAGACCAGTTGAATAGATCCCCAAGAAGGAGGGCGATCGAATGGCTGCTATTCCTGATGAGAAACCTCTGACCCTTAACACGCGTCGGATCGTGATTGCAGGTGTATTGGGCGCGATCGCGATTGTGCTTGGTGTAACTCGTTTAGGCTTTATTCCGGTGCCCAATACGACCGAAAGTGCAACCATTCTGCACGTTCCGGCCATTGTCGGCGCCGTCTTAGAAGGCCCGGTGGTAGGCACCTTAGCTGGCCTGATCTTCGGTATCTTCAGTTTCGCCAACGCTACCACCCCCCTCTTCCAGAATCCGATTATTGCGATTGTGCCGCGCATCTTGATCGGAGTGGTCTCGTGGTTGGTCTATCGTGCGACCTATAAAACCAATCAAGACCTTGCTGCCGCCCTCGCGGGGGTAGCTGGCACCTTGACCAATTCGATCGGCGTATTGGGCTTAGCGATCGTCTTCGGTTTCGGTAGCGCGATCATTCCAGCTTTGCCGGTCATCATTGCGACGAACGTGATTCCCGAGGTGATACTAGCAGCGCTGATCACGCCGATCGTGGCACGCGGTGTGAATATTGTGCGCTCGGGCCGCACCACAGCCGACGATGATACGCCCCGCGATAAGTCGTCCTTCTAAGCGGAGAGTTGGCCCACACTATGCTAGAGGTCTCGAAGCTTTCGTTTTCCTACAACGCAGGGCGAGCCGATGAGGTGCCTGCCCTGCATACGCTCGATTTACAGATCGATTCTGGCGAATTGCTGGCTGTGATCGGCCATAATGGCAGCGGCAAAAGCACGCTCGCCAAGCTGCTGGTCGGTATGTTGCAGCCGACCGAAGGGCAGATCGTCGTTGATGGTCTGCCCTCTACGCCGTCGAGCATCTGGGAGATCAGGCGGCGGGTCGGCATGGTCTTTCAGCGCCCCGACGATCAACTCATCGCCAACACCGTGATCGACGATATCGCCTTCGGGCCGGAGAACCTTGGCCTGCCGCGCGACGAGATCGAGCAGCGGGTGCGCGAAGCGGTCGAGGCGCTCGATCTGGGCGGGCGCATCAACACCCAGATCAGCGACCTTTCGGGCGGCGAAAAGCAGCGCGTCGCCATCGCGGGGGTCTTGGCTATGCGCCCCAACTACATGATTTGGGACGAGCCGACCACCATGATCGCGCCGCAGCAAGCCCGCAACCTGATCGCCCTCGCCCACGAACTGCGCGAACACACGGGCGTCTCGATCATTCACATCACCCACTTTATGCACGAAATCGTCGCTTTCGACCGCGTGGTGGTGATGGACGGCGGGCGCAAAGTGATGGAGGGCACGCCGCGCGAGATCTTTGCCGAGGCCGATGCTCTGCGCGCGATCGGCTTGAATGTACCCCTCGTGACCGAGCTGGGCCGACGCCTAGAGCGGCGCGGCATCATCTCGGCGGGCACACTGATCCGCAACGCCGAGCTCGTCGAAGCGCTGCGCCCCAAAGCGGCCGCGTTGCCAGCCAGCGAACCTCGGCCCGAGCCGCGCGAAGAAGCAGTGCCAGCCGCCGAACAGGCCGAGCCGCTGATCAAAGTGCGCGATCTGCGCTTCAGCTATATGGCGGGTACGCCGCTGGAACAGCTCGCGCTCGATGGCGTCGATTGTGAGGTCTATGAAGGTGAGACGCTTGCGATTTTGGGCGGCTCGCAAGCGGGTAAAAGCACCTTGGTCGAGTTCTTCAACGGCTTGCGGCGAGCGGGCAAGGGCCACGTCTGGTATCGCGGGCGCGATGTCGGCGAGTCGGGCTTCGACCTCAGCCAGCTGCGGCGCGAGGTCGGGATCGTCTTTCAGCAGCCCGAAAGCCAGCTGCTGGAAGATATCGTCGGCAAAGACGTCTCCTATGTTCCGCGCAAAAAGAAGCTGCCGCCAGCCGAATCACGCGCTTTGGTCGAGAGAGCCTTGACCGATGTCGGCCTCGACTACGAGACCTATCGCCTGCGCTACATCTACGCCCTGAGCGGCGGCCAAAAGCGGCGCGTCGCCCTGGCCGGTGTTTTGGCTGCCGATCCCAAGGTGCTGATCTTAGACGAGCCGGTGGCCGGACTCGATCCGCGCGGTCGCAGCGAGCTGGCCGACTTGATCCGCAAGCTGAGCCAGCGCAGCGGCCTGACGGTGGTGCTGGTGGGCAACACCATCGACGAATTAAGCGAGCTGGCCGACCGCGCGCTGGTGTTGCACAAGGGCAAGGTGGTGCGCCAAGGCAGTTTGCGCCAGCTTCTGCGCCATGCCGACGATCTGCACGCTCTGGGCTTAGCCCTCAGCGAGGCGGCCGAACTGGCCCTCGATCTGCGCACGATCTTCCCCAATTTGCCGCTCGATCTGTTGGATCTGGATGAACTTGAGACGGCGCTCTTGGCACAGGGTTTAGCGGTCTAGGAGCGAACAATGGCTATCGAATTTTCGCGCAATATCACCTTCGGGCAATACCTCAACTTAGGCTCGCCCATCGACCGCCTCGATCCGCGCAGCAAAATCATCTCGACTTGGTTGCTGATCTTCGCCGCCTTGTTGGTGAATAGCTATCTGGGCATGGGCCTTTTGGCGCTCTGTATCTTGCTGATTCTGCTGGTCGCCCGTATCCCGCTCGGCTACACCTGGCGCGGCATGCGCCTCTTGCTGATCGCCGCTGGCGTCTTCTTTGTCTTTCAGGTGCTCTTTCACCCCAACCCCGCGCCCGAGACAACCTGGTGGCGCTGGGGCTACATCTCGCTCTCGCTCGACGGCTTGGCTTTCGCCGGTCTGATGTTTTTGCGGGTTGTTTTGCTCTATCTGCTGATCAGCACCCTGATGTTTACCACGTCGATGATGGACCTAGCCGACGGGGTCGAGATCATGTTCGATCCGCTTAAACGCATCGGCCTGCCCATCAACGAGCTGGTGATGGTGATGGTGATCGTGCTCAAGTTTGTGCCGCTCTTGGTGGGCGAGATCGAGCGTCTGCTCAAGGCTCAGGCGGCGCGCGGCTCGTCGATCGACAGCGGCAGCTTGAAGGAGCGAGCCCAGAGCTTGGGCGCGATTTTGGTGCCGATCTTCATCAACGCCTTGCAGCGCGCCGAGGTGGTCGCGACCGCCATGGAAGCGCGCTGTTATCGCGGCGGCAAGGGGCGCACCAAACGGCGTGTTTTGCGCTTCGGCCGCAATGACGCCATCGCAATGCTGATCGTGCTGCTCTTTGTGGCGGCCATTCTGGTGCTGCGTTTTAGCTAGTCTTGGCGGAGAGCTCTTAACCTTCCATTCGGCTTCTGGCGCGTCCGCCTACGGCTATCAAATCGGCCGTCCATCCATGCAAGCTGTCGTTTGCTTCGCAGCTTTCGTTGCTTGTCGAAGCCTGAGCGACCGATCGTACCCTTCGACAGGCTCAGGGCACGATCGGTCGCTTTTACACAAGGTTGGTACGCTGCATTTCGCTGCCCAAAGCCTGCTAATACCAAATCCGCTCAAAGACATACATTCTTTGTAATGCGGAAAGAGTTGTGTGAGATTTCGCACGACAGCGCGAAATCTCACACAACAAAAATAGTCAAGTTCCACTCTGCCGAAGGCCAAAAAGTAAGTGATTTAGCGGATTTGGTATAAAACCTTCAAGCTGCGAAGCTGCTGGAAGCTTAGTGGTAAAGATGTCAGTCTGGAATATCACGGATAAGGGAAGCACATACTCCCTTCTCCCGCATTGCGGGAGAAGGGACGGGGATGAGGGTAGGCTAGCCCTGTTTAGTAGCCGAAGGCGGACGCGTCAGAAGCTGAATGGAAGAGAGAGAACTCCTCGCCAGAGCGCTGAAGAAAGTAAGCGGATCAGTTGGCTGGCTTGAACTGCTTGCAGTTTGTTGAAACCGTTTGGGTATTCATGGTGTATCATACGGCCATACCACTCGTGTCTTCAGAACCGCGACCACTAGTGAAAGAAAGAGAGCATCATGCGCTTAGAACATGTAGCGATAAATGTCGCTGATCCCCAACAGATGGCCGCTTGGTATGTTGAACAGCTCGGTATGAAGGTCGTGCGCTCGGAGGCTGTTTCGCCCTTCGCCCACTTTTTGGTCGATAGCAGTGGTCAGAGCGTGATCGAGATCTATAACAACCCGGGTGCTGCGGTGCCAGATTACGCCCAAGTGCATCCGCTGCAACTGCACTTCGCCTTCAACGTCGACGATATCGAAGCGACCCGTGCCCGTCTGATCTCGGCTGGTGCAACCGCCTTCGATGAGATCAAGACCACCCCGGCGGGCGATCAACTGGCCTTCTTGCGCGATCCGTGGAATGTGACCATTCAGTTGGTCAAGCGCAACAAGCCGCTGTTAGACTAGACTTAAACTTGGCTGAGAGATCGTTCAGCCGAGTGAAGAGATCTCAACAATTTGTCTCTGCGAGATAAGCCACATGCCCCAAGAGAGCGTGTTACAATCAAGCTTAGGGGTTTGCATGTTCAGGTATGGAGAGTGATAGTATGGCTGAGACGGTAAAGGAAACCGAAGAAGTTGGAAGCGATTTGGCTTCTGCGCGCGAAGCCTTAGCTCAGATCTTCAAACATGGCGAGACGATTTGGTTGGTTGAACAGAGCTTCGACGAAGCGCGATCGAGTTGGTTCTTCGTGGTCGTGCGCAGAGGTCCGCAAGCGCGATGGGTTCGTCAGCGCTACCGTTACGACAGCGCCGATCGCGTGCTCTTCTTCTTGGGCGAACGTCCGGTTAGCGATCAAGAGCTGTCCGAAGCCCGTCGCAGCGCTGAAGTCATTTATGCCTAAGCGATAAGCTAGCAAAGGCGTTTGGAAACAAACATCACTGGCGATGTTTGGGTCGCCAGTGATGCTTCCAAACCACTTCTCCCTCGCTCCTTCCTGATCTGCACCATTGTTAAGCGCTTTTGCCTCTCCATTTTGGGCTGTTTTGCACAGCCTGCGCTGTTGTGTTCAATTAAAAATGTCTATTGTTTTTCTGTGAAGCTTGGTACAATGTCATTAGCTACTCAAGATATAAGCTTGAATGTTCCTTTTTAACTTGATGGCACTATACAAGGAGTGAAGCTATGTCTAGTCAATCGGCTGCGCCGCGTAGGGCTGTGAACACGCGGGCAGTGATTGTGATAACGAGTATTGTGCTCGGTTTGATTTTGATCGCGCTGGTGCTCTCGACCGGCAGCGCGACTCCTGTCACCGGCAACAATACCAATATGCTGGTGTTTACGGTCCCGGTCTTTTTGGCGGGCGTTTTGAGCTTTCTTTCGCCTTGTACCCTGCCGATTCTGCCAGCCTATTTCGCTTTTACCTTCCAAGCGCGTAAACAGAGCATTCTGTTTATGACGATCGCCTTCTTCTTGGGGCTCGCCACCACGATGGTGATTTTGGGTGCGAGCGCCACGGCGATCAGCTCGCTCTTCTTCGCGCATCGCGACTCGCTCACCTTTTGGGGCGGCCTGATCGTGATCGCGATGGGCGTGATGAGCCTGTTTGGTAAAGGCTTTACCGGCATGCAGATCGAAGAGCGCCCTGCGATTGGTATCGTGGGCTCTTACCTGTATGGCGCGACCTTTGCGCTGGGCTGGACGGCTTGTGTCGGGCCGATCTTGGGAGCACTCTTGACCATGTTGGCGACCCAAGGACTGGCGATCGTGCAGGGCGCTATTTTGTCGTTTGTCTATGCTATGGGCCTTGGTCTGCCCTTGATCTTGGTGGCGACCTTCTTCAGCCGCCTTGGCACCGGCTCGGCCTTCTGGCGCTTTATGCGCGGCAAAGGCTTCGAGCTCAACTTGGGCTTCACCACGCTCTATCTGCACTCGACCAGCGTGATCAGCGGCATTCTGTTGATTGTGATGGGTTATGTGCTGGCGAGCGGCCAGATGACCGCCATCAGCGCCAGCGCCCAGTCTTCACCCTTTGCCCAGTGGATTATTCAGGCCGAAATGGCGCTTGAAAGCCTATTTGGCATTCGCTAGTCTTGGCGCTCTTGCCAAGCGAAACTGTTTGCCAACAATCGATCTGTGATGCGAGGAGCGACCGCAGCCAAGAGCACTTGGAGGCGGTCGCGCCATGTTACGTAGCTGACCAGCGGCTCGCGGCGGGCGGTACGTAAAATCGTCTGGGCCACCACTTCGGGCGAAACACCTTTGTTGGAAACGCGGCGCTGTTCGCTGCCTTTGCCCAGACGCTGGCTGCTGAACGAGGTCTCGGTGGTGCCCGGCCGCACCAAGCTGACCGCGATCGGGCTGTCATACAGCTCGGTGCGCAGCGCTTCAGTGAGGCGTTCGAGGGCGGCTTTGGTGGCGGCGTAGCCTCCGAGGTAGGGCAGTGCGCGCAGCGCCACCACCGACGAAACATTGATGATCTGACCCGCGCCTTGGCGCTGCATATGCGGCAGAGCGGCCTGAATCGTGTAGAGTGGCCCGAACAGATCGACCGCGAAGGCCCGTTCCAGATCGCTCGGATCGAGCTGGGCGATCGGCCCGGCTAGGCCGACTCCAGCGTTGTTGATCAGAATATCGATGCGCTGATAGTGTGCGATCGTCGCTTCGATCAGCTGCTTTACGGCTTCGGGCTGGCTGACGTCGCAGGGCACGACCAGCGCTTGGGAAGCTAAACCTGCTGCTAGTTGCTGCAGTTTATCGGCGCTGCGAGCGGCCAGCACTAGCTTGGCCCCATAATGAGCGAACAGGCGCGCGGTAGCCGCCCCGATGCCAGACGACGCCCCTGTGATAAGGACAACTCGATCGCGTGGATCCACCCTTCACCTCCCGATGTTTGCTCTGCACAATCTGCTAACGCGCTTGTTACTATGCGGCCAGAAAACGCACAAATGGGCATAAAACGGGCTTACACTCCTTGCCTCTGCCCATGCCGTAGGGTATAATACAACGAGATTAATGAAGTTAGGTTGAAAGGAATGGGCTTGGCTGCACAAGCGCTTTATCGGGTTTGGCGCTCGCAGACCTTTGATGAATTGGTGGGGCAAGAGCATGTCGTACAGACGCTCCGCAACGCCATAGTCGAGGGGCGGATTGCCCATGCATACCTCTTCACTGGCCCGCGTGGCGTAGGCAAAACGACGGTCGCTCGTCTGCTGGCAAAAGCCGTTAACTGTACTGCACCAGAGGCCGAGCGCCCTTGTGGTCAATGTGAGAGCTGTCGCGCGGTTGCTGAGGGCCGCTCGGTCGATGTGATCGAGATGGACGCCGCATCGCATACCAGTGTCGAGGACGCTCGCGAAATCATTGAACGCGTTCAGTTTCGCCCCACTACTGGTCGATACAAGGTCTATATCATCGACGAAGTTCACATGTTGTCGACGGCAGCCTTTAACGCGCTGCTCAAGACCTTGGAAGAGCCGCCGGGCCATGCAATCTTTATCTTAGCTACGACAGAAAGCCACAAAATCCCAGCAACGATTTTGTCGCGCTGTCAACGTTTCACCTTTAACCGACACAGCGTCGCCGCCACGGTCGAGCATCTGATGAAGGTGGCTGAGGGCGAAGGGCTTACGCTCGAACAGCCCGCTGCCGAAGCGATCGCGCGCGCCAGTACGGGCAGTATGCGCGATGCGCTCAGCGTTCTCGACCAGTTGCAGTCCTACGGTAGTCGCACCATTACGCTGGAAATGGTGCGGGCCTTGCTGGGCAGCAGTGAAGCAGCCGAAGTGACGGCTTTGGTTGACGCGCTCTCGAACAACGATCTGACCGCTGCCTTGAAGGTGGTCAACGAAGTGGCTGATCAGGGCGCCGACCTGCGCCAATTTGTGCGCGATCTGGTCGAGCGTCTGCGCGCGCTTCTGCTGATCAGCGCAGGCAGTGCTGGTGATCTGCTCGATGTTTCCGATGATGAACTCCAGGTGATGCAAGAGCAAGCGGCTCGCAACTCGGTCGGTCAGCTCTTGCAGTGGGTCAAACTCTTTAGCGGCATCGATCATCAGTTGCGCACCAGCCCTTACGGGCAGTTGCCGCTTGAACTGGCGGTGGTTGAAGCGCTGATCGGGCCTGTGCCAGAGGCGAACCCGAACACTGCTCGGCCTGCTATGGCTCGCCCGACTGCTGCTCGCCCTGCAGTGGCGGCTGCGGCCCCTGTGCAGCGACCTGCGCCTCAACGAGCGCCCGAAGCGCCCCAGGCAGTTGCCAGCCGTCCAAGCGCGGCCCCTGCCACGCGGGTGCCTCCCAGGCCCGCCGTGCAAGAGCCAGCACCCGCTCGTAGCGCTGCCGCTCCTGAAGAGTACGTTGACGATCCGCTCCCACCTGTCGAAGCGGCTGTGCCGGAAGCGACGCCCGCTCCCGCAGCGAGCGATGCTCCGCCCGACGAGGTCGCAGCCTACAACGACGACATGGGAACGCTCGAACAGATCGAGGCGATCTGGCCCGCTGTGGTGCGCGATATGAAAGCCTACAATCCGCAGTTGCAGGCGTTGTTGCGCAACGTTCACCCGCTCGATGTGCAGGGCCAAACCGTGGTCTTAAAGGCCGACTTTAAGTTCCATAAAGAGAAGGTCGAGCAGCCGCAGCATCGTCGCCTGTTGGAAGATATGATCAGCAAACACGTCGGGCATCAAGTCTTAGTGACCTGTACCCTAGATGAAGAGCCTGAAGTGCAAGATCTGCGCAGTCAAATCAAAAAGAGTCGGCGCGATCCTTGGGTGAAGGCGGCTATTAATGTGTTTGATGCCGATGTCATCGGGGTCGAACCGTATGAACAATAAACAAGAGGAGTATTCATGAACCCACGTCAATTGCAGCAGATGGCCCAGAAGATGCAGCAGCAGATGGCCAAGATCCAAGAAGAGCTGGGCGCGACCACCGTTGAAGGCAGCGCAGGCGGTGGTGCCGTCGTCGTGACCATGAACGGCCATCGCGAAGTTCAGGGCATTACACTCACAAAAGACGTCGTTGATCCTGATGATATTGAGATGCTGCAGGATCTGCTGTTGGCAGCTATCAACGACGCGAGCAAGAAAGCCCAAGAACTGGCCGAGAAGCGCATGGGCCCTCTGACTCAAGGTATGAAGATCCCAGGTTTGTTCTAGTTTCGTTTCATGTGTGTAACTGGCTGATGCCCCTGTGGATCTAGCCGTGGAGAGGAAGATGAGCTCACGCAGTCCGGACAACTTGCTTGTACCAGAGCCGGTTTCCCAGCTTATTGAAGAATTTGGGCGTTTGCCGGGCATCGGCCCCAAAAGTGCATCGCGGTTGACCTTTTATTTGCTGCGGAGTGAAGAAGGCCAAGTTCAGTCGCTCGTTGATGCATTGTTGGCACTCAAGGAACAGGTACGCTTCTGCAGCCGCTGTTTCAACATTAGCACCGAAGATCTTTGTCCGATTTGTGCCAGTCCAAATCGCGATAACACCAAAGTCTGTGTGGTCGAACAGCCGCTCGACGTGATCGCGATCGAACGTAGCCAGGTCTATCGTGGGGTGTACCATATTTTGCATGGGCACCTCGCGCCACTGGAAGGCATCTATCGCGAAGACTTGCGCATCGCAGAGCTGATCGATCGCGTGCGAACTGAGCCGATCGAAGAGGTCATTTTGGCGACAAACCCCAATACAGAGGGCGAGGCGACGGCGGCCCTGATCCATCGCGACCTCGTTCCCTTGGGTGTGCGCGTCACACGCCCCGCTCGTGGTCTACCGACGGGCGGCGACCTCGAATGGGCTGACACTGAGACTCTTGGATCAGCACTAGAAGGCCGTCGAGAACTGTAATAGTGTCACTTGCCTAATGGTGTATCATTAGCAGAACGAGCGATTGTGCTCACACAAGGTCTTGCCGCAAGGTAGCCTTTTCATCCTTGCACTGCGCGAAGGAGCTTTAGCATATGGGCTTGACTGATATTCTGCAAGAGGCTGTAGATCGCGTGCAGGGCGCGCGGTTGGCGGGTGTGATCGGTGCTGACGGTTTGGGTGTCGATTTGGTGGTGGCAGATGATGCTGGTCTGCCCGATCGAGCCGAGACAGAGTTGGAACTGGCCTCACTCGCATCGAGTGCTTCGTATTCAGCCGATCGCTTAGGTGCTGGCAAAGTGCGCGATATCATCGTCGAGGCAGATAACCTCACCTATCTTGCGTCGCAGATCGTACCCGGCTATTTTGCTGTGCTTGGTGTCAAACCGACGAGCAGCTTAGGTCGCGCCCGCTTTGCAGTACGCCAGATGGTCTCTCGTCTCCAAGACGAGCTTTAGGTAGTTTACTGCTTACAGACTTGCAAAAAACGCAGCCATCTTGTTTCAGGATGGGCTGTGTTTTTTGCGCTTTTTAACGAGTAACGCGCCAAGCTATAGTGGCGCGTTCTTCATTACCCGATACCTAAGCTGCCAGCGCTCTAGCGGCTAGGTTTTTCTTCCTCCCATTCAAGCTTTACCGCGTCCGCCTACGGCTATCAACATCCTGCCCTTTCAAACGGGCGCTTGGCCTTCGGCGATGTGCAACTCTGCCCGCAGCGTTTATCCTCGTCTTTCATCGTCGCTCAACGCCTGCAGAGGAAGCCTGAAACGCGAAGATGCGCCTTCGATAACACCAAGCTTTCGGCAGCGAAAGGCGATGATAGAGCCTGCTAGCTGCTTGCAGCTGGCAGGTCACAGCGATGGCTGCGAAGCAAACAACAGCCCGCCTGGAAGGGCGACGGGTTTGTAGCCGAAGGCGGACGCGCCAAGGAATGTATGGCTGCTAGCGACCTCGCCGCCAGCCTAGAAGCAACACGCATTCTGTAGGCTCGATGCGAGCGGCCCAGCATGATACTTTACAATGAGTGAAAGGTTTTGAAACACTTCGCTTTCCAGCCCTGTTGCCTAGATCTTCTGGCAACAGGGCCGTGCAAATCTTTGAACTATGATTGACAAACAGAAAACGCTGGCTGTTCACCAACGCCTGACCGAGGTCTATGGAACGCCAGTCAACACCCATAGCGGCACCGACCCGCTCGATGAATTGATCGCCACCATTCTTTCTCAAAACACCAGCGATGTTAACAGCGATCGGGCCTTTCGACGCCTCAAAGAGCGTTTCCCGACTTGGATGGAGGTGCTTGAAGCTGATCCAAAAGAGGTCTATGAGGCGATCAAACCTGCTGGCCTAGGGGCGATCAAAACGCCACGCATACAGCAAACCCTCGAAGAGATCTTGGTCCAGCGTGGCGAACTCTCGCTCGATTTTCTTGCCGACATGGAGATGGACGAGGCGCGCGGCTGGCTCTGCTCGCTGAAAGGCATCGGCCCCAAAACCGCCGCCTGTGTGCTGATGTTCGCGCTCGATATGCCAGCTCTGCCGGTCGATACGCACGTTCACCGCGTTAGCAGGCGTTTGGGCCTGATCGGGCCGCGTATCAGCGCCGAAAAAGCCCACTATTTGCTTGAATCGGTCGTGCCACCTAAAGCGGTACTACCTTTTCACATCAACATGATCCGCCACGGGCGGCGGGTCTGTCGCGCGCTCAACCCGCAGTGTACGGGCTGCCCACTCTATGATCTGTGCGATCGGGTCGGCGTCGATGGCCCTTATCACTAGCGGCTGCGCAGCACTCCATTGCGCTCACAAAAGCTGCTGACCGGGCAAACGCTGCAGCGCGGCGAGGTCGGGTGGCAGATATTTTGGCCCAGTGTCACCAAGAGCGTATTGTATTCGAGCCAATACTTTTGGGGCAGCTTGGCGCGCAAGGCCAGCTCGGTCGCGTCGGGATTTTTGGTGTTGACATAACCCCAGCGGTTGCTGATGCGATGCACATGGACATCGACACAGATGCCCGGTAAGCCGAAGCCCATCGTAACCACCAGATTGGCGGTTTTGCGCCCCACGCCCGGCAGTTCCAACAGCTGATCGAGGTCGCTGGGCACCTCACCGTTATACTTTTCGAGCAGAATCTGGCAGATCTGAATGATATTTTGGGCCTTGGTACGATAAAAGCCGACCGGGTAGATCGTTTCTGCCAAGCGCTCTGGCCCCAGCGCGAGCATGCTGGCGGGCGTATCGGCCAGTGCGAACAGGCGCGGGGCGACTACAGCGGTCAGGGTGTCTTTGGTGCGTAGGCTCAAAATAGTCGCGATCAGAATGCGGAAGGGCGTTTGGCTAGACTCGTTGCTGCCGTCGATCAACGGCGGAGGAAAACGCGGCATCTCTTCGCGCAAAATCGCGATCATCGGATCGATATCTTCGTCTCGCATACTGCTATCCTTGTCTTGTGCTTGCTTTGAGGCTATTGTACGCGAGTTTGCCCAGCCACGAAACTTTTTGAACTTTCTAGCGTACTTCATAGCAGTACATTCGCCGATCGGCGCTCTCTCGCTTGGGGTACATGGTATACTGCCTAATGCTGTGTCGCTTGCCGAAGGTGGCGGGTGATGCTTGTAAGAAAGGATCGAAAATGGCAGCTAAACAATGGTCGACACCTCCCGCGATGGAGATCGATACTTCCAAGACCTATATCGCTACGATTGAAACCAACAAGGGTACGATTACGCTGGAACTCTACCCCAACTACGCTCCTAAAACTGTCAACAACTTCGTCTTCTTGGCCCGCCAAGGCTTCTACGATGGCGTGAGCTTCCATCGCGTGATCCCATCCTTTGTGATTCAAGGTGGCGACCCGACCGGTACCGGCCGCGGCGGCCCGGGCTATCGCTTTGAGGACGAGTTCCTAGGCAATCCGCTTCGCCACGAATCGAAAGTGATCTCTATGGCGAACGCTGGCCCTGGCACCAACGGCAGCCAGTTCTTCATTACTCACACACCTCAGCCCCACCTCGATGGCCGCCACACCGTATTCGGCAAAGTGACCGAAGGCGCCGATGTCGTCGATGCGATCCGCCAAGGCGACGTTATGAAGAGCGTTACGATTAGCGAACGTTAATACCTGAACCTATTCTTTGCATTTGTGGGAATCATCACACAAATGCAAAGAATACCTCTCTATACTCTTGCCAACAGGGACTTGACGCTAAATCACTTTTTTCTCTTTGAGAGCTGTTAGGTATAATTTGCTAAATGCATAATCTGTAAAAGAAGAACGCAGATCCTCTGTTGTTGTTCTTGTATGATATTGTTATAATCAAATGGTTATCGTCTCTATAGCACGTTCGCACCGCTCGGTGTAGACGAGGAGCCAAGTCTTGAAACAACGATTGCGATTACTTGCCGTCATCCTCCTCTTGGCATTTACCTTCACCTCCGTCCCCAGTGCAAGTGCAGCAACTGATTCTGAGCGTTTTATGGCCAGAGAGTTGGTTGTGAAATTGCGGCCAGGAACACGCTTCCAAGCCAAAGGTGTTGCTGAAGGTTTGTATGCCTCTCGAATCAATAGTCTTTTGAAAGGTACTGGGGTTTGGGAAGCCCAGTCTCTTGGTGATGGAAGCGATACCTACCTTGTGAGTGTAGGTTGGGGCGCCGACCTTGATCGAATCGCGGCTCGTTTGGCTAATGATCCGGCCGTCGTTTACGCCGAGCGTAACGCTATTCGCACCATGATGCGCACCCCCAACGACCCGATCATCGGGCAACAGTGGGCTCTACGCAATATCCAAGCCTACGAAGCTTGGGATATCACTACGGGCGATGCGGTTGTGATCGCGATCGTCGATACGGGTATCTCTTCGTCGCACCCTGATCTCGCTAAGAAGCTGGTGCCCGGCTACAACGCCCTGACTGGCACCGATAACGCTAACGACGATGAGGGTCACGGAACCGCTATGGCTGGTGTTGCCGCTGCGGTCAGCGATAACGGCTCGGGCATCGCGGGTGTTTGCTGGGGCTGTAAACTGATGCCGATCAAAGCCCTCAATCGACGCGGCGCCAGCAGCGACGCTATCATCGCACGCGGTATTCGCTGGGCGGTCGATAACGGTGCTCGCATTATCAACCTGAGCTTGGGTGGCCCCGACGACACCCAAGTACTGCGCGATGTTGTTCAATACGCCTCCGATCGTGGTGCGCTGATCATCGCTTCGAGCGGCAACGGCTACGAAGAGGGCAATGTCACCAACTATCCCGCCGCCTACGAAAAGGTTGTGGCGGTTTCGGCGACCGGCAACAGCGATGTGGTAACTGGCTTTTCGACCACCGGCTCGTTCGTCGATATCTCCGCTCCGGGTGTGGGTATTTGGACCACCTCGTGGAGCGCGTCGCAGGGCGATGGCTATGCGCCCGGCAACGGCACTTCGCCCGCTGCCCCCCATGTTTCGGGCACCGCTGGCCTGATCTGGTCGATTCGCCCCGATTTGAGCGCTGATGATGTGCGTTGTGTTATGGAGGCTTCCAGCGACGATAAAGGTCCGGCTGGCAAAGATAACGAATACGGCTGGGGTCGTTTGAATGTGCTCAAGGCGCTGCAACTGGCCCAGAGCTATGCGGGTTGTCCGCTCAACCAACCTGCTCCGAGCGATCCGGTCCCGCAGCCCGACCAGCCCGCTCCTGCCGATGCTGCAGCTGCTTTCGCTCCCGTCGCCCCGATCACCAATAACGACAATCTGATCTACTTCTACGAGACCGGCCACTCCCTACGCAACGAATTCAAGCGCTACTGGGAGCGTCACGGTGGCCTGCCGATCTTCGGCTTCCCGATCAGCGAAGAGTTCAACGAGCAAGGCGCTGATGGTCAGATCTATACCGTACAGTATTTCGAACGCCATCGCTTTGAATATCACCCCGAGAACACTGCTCCTTACAATGTCCAGCTTTCGCGTTTGGGCGACGATATCTTGAAGATCCAAGGCCGCGACTGGTACAGCTTCCCCAAAGGCGCTCCTGGCGATGGCTGTCTCTACTTCGAGCAAACCGGCCACAGTTTGTGTGGCGGCTTCTTGAACTACTGGCGTAGTAACGGGCTCGAATTCGACGGACGCTCGGGCAAGAGCTTCGATGAAAGCTTGGCGCTCTTCGGCCAGCCCTTGAGCGAGCCGCAAGCAGAAGAGGTTCAGCCCGGCGTTTGGGTTACAGTACAGTGGTTCGAGCGCGCCCGTTTCGAGGATCACAACGGCCAAGTGCTGCTCGGCCTGCTCTCGAGCGATCTGGCCCGCGCACGTGGGCTGCGCCCCTAAACAGTATCTTCCAGAGTGCACCGCGCTTCAAACGGTGCACTCTTCATACCTATCTGTGTGGATCAAGCAAGCTAAGATGAAAGGCCATGTATGCGTAAAGCTCTGATCCTCGGCATTGCATCAGCACTTCTTGCAGGAGCACTGCCTGCCTTCGCTGCTAACGAACCAGACGAAGGTGCGTTTCGACGGCTCTGGGAGCGAACCGATGCCCAAGTGGCCTCGGGAGCTGTTCAGCGAACCTGGTATTGGGGCGCTGAACCATTGCGCACCTTCGATGAAGACTACAAAGAGGGTGTCGAAGGCAAGCGACGGGTGCAGTATTGGGATAAGGGCCGTATGGAGATCTCGAACCCCAACGATGATCCCAACGATCCTTGGTATGTGACCAGCGGCCTGCTGCCGATCGAGATGATCTCGGGGCGCATTCAGATCGGCGACCGTGAGATGCGACGCGCCGTTCCCGCCGATATTCCGGTGGTGGGCGACCTCGATATCGAGACTAACGGCGACGCTCCGACCTATCGCGACTTCTATCAGGTCACCACCGTCTTCCTCGATAGCCGACTGCAGCCCGTTTTAAGCGACCCGATCGGCCCGGGCAACGCCGATAGCGCTGCCCCACCTCGCTTCGGCGATTTGGTTTCGGACCGCTTGAACGGCAACGGGCGGGTTGAACGCGTGCCCGAACTGGGCGCTGCCTACCCTGGCACGCGCATCGTCTATTACGACGGCGTCTTGAGCCACAACATCCCCAAAGTCTTCTGGGACTTCTTGCAGAAGACCGGCAAGGTTCAGGTTAACGGCGAAGAGCGCCAAGACCTGTTGATGGACTGGCTCTATATGGTCGGCCACCCGGCTAGCGAGCCATATTGGGTACGAACCAATATCGATGGTGTGCCTCACGACATTATGGTCCAGATCTACGAGCGGCGTGTGTTGACCTACAATCCCAATAACCCGCCCGCTTGGCAGGTCGAGATGGGCAATGTCGGCCAGCACTACCTGAAGTGGCGCTACGAGCAGCTTGAAACGGCTCGACCTGCCGTACCGACGGTGCGCCCCGACAACGTGAACGCCACCGTCGAGCCGCAGCAAGGCCCGCCCGGAACCGCCTTCGCCGTCACATTGAGCGGCTTCCGCCCGGGCGAGAAGGTTAGCATCTGGCTGACCCTGCCCGATCAGTCGGTCGAGCCAGCTCCCGAGTTGGGCGAAGCCGATAGCAACGGTGTGGCCTATCTCTTCGGGGCAGCGCCCTTCTATGTCAACACAACCCAAGGCTCGCCCGGCGTCTGGGCAGTCACGGGCGTTGGTGAAAGCAGCGGCAACACCGCGATCGCCTACTTCACCGTTACCACAGAGTAACAGCTTGATTTGAGACTCAAGCGGCCTTCTTCTCGTAAAGGAAGAAGGCCGCTTTTTTGGTCACTTCGATTATGTTGGCGGAGAGGCCGTAAGCATCCATTCGGCTTCTAGCGCGTCCGCCTTCGGCTATCAACATCCTTTCCAAACATTCGGCTGCTCGTCTGCCTGCGCCCAAGCGCCCCCTAAAAAGCCAAGCAACCGTGTGGATTTGGGATCGAATCTGCCGAAGGCCTGTGTTCAAAAGCCTCAGAGCTCATGCAAACAAATCAAGCGAAATAAGGAGTATTTAGGCTCGTACCAGCTCAAGCGCTGCGCCATGGGCGAGCTTGCGGTCGAGCCTGCCAAGCACGCCCTTGCTTGCCAGCGCCACAGCCAGCGGTCCTTCGCCCCGACTAGCCAGCACTTGGCGAATGGCGGCGTTCTCTTCGTTCTCGTCGCGGGGCGACACCAGAATAATCTGCTGCTTGCCGATCGTAAAGACCGCGCTATCGACGCCCAAGCCTGCGATCTGGCTGCGGCTGAGCGGCTCGCGATCGAGGATGGCTTTGTAGCCAGCGATGCTCGCTTCGAGATCATTGACCGCCACCGTAACACTGGCCACTCCAAGCGCGCCGTTGGCGTGCGAGCGGATCTCGCCCTCGGGTACGCGCAGGGTGCGAGGCGTTACATCGCCGCAGAAGAAGGGCAGATTCGCGCTGGCCGGTCGCGCGTTCTTCCAAAGCAAAACTTCTCCATCGAGGCGGGTACGACCTCCTTCGATCGGCCCTTCGAGCGCTAGGCTACGGGCACGAATCGCAGCGTAATCGTTTTCGGGTTCGGTCGGCAGCAGGGCATAATCGATCAGACCTTCGCCATGCTGCTTCCAAACATCCCACCAGCGCCAGCCCGGATTCTCCTTCTTAAAGGCGATCAGCTCGAAATAGGTGCCGTCTTCAAAGATCACCAAGGCGTTGTGGCTGCGACCGCCCGGATGCTCGCCGCCCGGATAGACGCTAAAACCCAGTTCGCGGTAATCGACGATCGTCTGCTCTAGATCGCTCACCGCGATCACGATATGATCGATTTGGGTAAGGCTCATGGCTGCTTCTCCTGCTCAAGCTGCTTCATTTTGGCTAGTGTACCAGATTTGGTGGTATTGTCAATAAACTTGATATATAAACTTGTAAATGCGCTACGCGTAAATGAGACACGCCATGTTCAGGAAATGACCAATTTCTGCCTATAACCGCTCTTGAGCATTATTTCTCAATATTCATACGAAATCTGTTTGTATCGTTGCATGTTGGGGGCGGTCTCGCCACACAAATAGCAGCCTGCTGTAGCGAGCTACCTGTTTGTAGCCGAAGGCGGACGCGCTAGAAGCCGAATGGATGCTTACGGCCTCTCCGCTAAAGTATTGAACTTATCAAGCGGATTTGCTATCATCAACATTTACGTCGTTTGATTTGCGATCTTTGAGCAATTTGAATTCAAAGTTGGTCTAATTTCTGGTCCTCTGTTATAATGAAAGTGCGAACACTAGTGCTGTAAGGAAGGCTCATGAGCGACGAACGACTGGTCAGTGCAAATCAAGGACAAGAGGAAGCTCAGGTAGAGAAGAGCCTGCGCCCTCGCCGCTTAGATGAGTTCATTGGCCAAGAAAAAGTCGTTGAACAACTGCGCATCGCCATCACTGCCGCGAAACGGCGCGGTGAGCCGCTCGACCATACCCTCTTTTATGGCCCGCCTGGTCTGGGCAAAACCAGCCTCTCGAATGTGCTCGCCAACGAGATGGGCGTCAATATCAAGCTCACCTCTGGCCCGGCCATCGAGCGCGCTGGCGACCTTGCAGCCATTTTAACCAACCTGCAGAAAGACGATATCCTCTTCATCGACGAGATCCATCGCCTGAACCGCGCCATCGAAGAAGTGCTCTATCCCGCTATGGAGGACTTCGCTCTGGACTTGATGGTAGGTAAAGGCCCCAGCGCTCGCAACCTGCGCCTCAAGCTGCCGCCCTTCACCACCATCGGCGCGACCACGCGTCTGGCTCTGCTCACAGGCCCGCTGCGCGACCGTTTCGGCTCGGTCCATCGGCTCGAGTTCTATTCTGACGACGCCATGTACGAGATCGTGACTCGTTCGAGTAATCTGCTCAATGTGCCGATCACGCCCGAGGGCGCACGCGAGATCGGGCGACGCGCGCGCGGAACGCCCCGTATCGCCAACCGTCTGCTGCGCCGGGTGCGCGACTTCGCCGAGGTTGTCGCTGAAGGCACCATCACGCTTGAGGTAGCTAAGGCCGCGCTGGCCCAACTCGAAGTCGACGATTTGGGTCTCGATGAAAGCGACCGTCGTCTGCTGCGCGCGATCATCGAGCTCTTCAACGGTGGCCCCGTCGGTCTTTCGACCTTGGCGGCATCGCTGGCCGAAGAGGTCGACGCGATCGAAGATGTCTACGAACCCTTCTTGCTGCAACTGGGCTTCTTGCAGCGCACCCCACGTGGGCGTATCGCGACCAAACGCGCCTATGACCACCTCGGTATCCCTTACTTGCGCAAAGCGGGCAACGATAACGACCCCAATTCCCCTCAGCAAACTCGCCTCTGGTAGTCGGCTGACTGAATCCGTTGGTTAGTAAGCTATTCTGGCCTAAAGCAGCCCAAAGTGGAGCTCTTGTGGAAGTAGAATTATTTATTTGATCTAATGTTGACATTCCGCAAAGCTTACGGTATAACGGAATCAGGCACCAGTATAGATGACGGATCGTCATAACTCGATGCTGAAGAACTCTTCGTATGCGTATAAGGCATCAAGAAGAGTTATTCCTGTTTCAACATCGAAGGAGGCCGACGATGGAGACGGCCAAACTCTCCATTGACGATGAACAACTCTGGCGGATGTGTAAAGCACTGGGCAACCCTGTGCGTATGCAAATCGTGCGTTTTGTTCGACGGCATCCACGCTGTATTGGTAATCAAATATTGTTGCATCTTCCTGACGACGCGCCTCAGGCTCAATCGACCCTCTCTCAGCACTTGCGTGTCTTGTGCAATGCTGGCCTGATTGAAGCCGAGCCAGAAGGATCTGCGGTCTGCTATCGAATTTCCCCGCACGCTCTTGCTTGGTTAGCTGAGCAACTCGCCGATCTAGGATAAGCATGTAGTGTTTGGCAGTGCCTGTCAAACGTCCCACTAACGTCGCGCTTCGCTGCGTTGTTAGGATGACTGTGTCATATTTACGTGTTGAAGGATCGCTAAAGTCATGTTGACGCGGAAACAATCGGAACAAAGCACTGCTGATGTCGTGCTTGTTGGCGCGGGCATTATGAGTGCTACTCTTGGCCTCTTACTCAAAGAACTGCAACCCGAACTTACAATCGAAATCATTGAACGTCTCGACGTCGCAGCAGCGGAAAGCTCCGACGCTTGGAATAATGCAGGCACTGGCCACTCGGCCTTCTGCGAATTGAACTACACCCCCCAAAAACCCGATGGCTCGATCGCGATTGCAAAAGCAGTTACAATCGCCGAATCGTTCGAAGTCTCGAAGCAATTTTGGTCCTACCTCATTCAGAACAACATCATTCGTTCCCCCGAAAGCTTCATTCGCCGCGTTCCCCATATGAGTTTTGTGTGGGGCAAAGAGAATGTCGACTATCTGAAGAAGCGCTACGAGGCACTGCAGACCAACCACCTCTTCAAAGGCATGGTCTATTCGGAAGATCACGAGCAGCTGAGCAAGTGGATGCCGCTGGTGATGGAGGGCCGCGACAAGAGCCAGCCTCTGGCTGCTACCCGCATGGAGATCGGCACCGACGTCAACTTCGGTGCGCTAACGCGTGACATTTTCCATTATCTGGGTCAACAGCCGGGCGTTTCGATCCACTTCAATATGAATGTGCTCGATCTCGAGCGCCAAGCCGATCAGCGCTGGAGCGTGCGCTTTAAGGAGCGCAGCACGGGTGCCGAACACGAGATTCTCACGCCCTTCGTCTTTATCGGCGCGGGCGGTGGCGCGCTGCCGCTCTTGCTGAAGTCGGGCATTCCCGAAGGGCGCGGCTTCGGCGGCTTCCCAGTGAGCGGCCAGTGGCTGATCTGTAAGAACCCCGAGTTGATCGCACGTCACGAGGCCAAAGTCTATGGCAAGGCTTCGGTTGGCACGCCGCCCATGTCGGTGCCTCACTTGGATACCCGTGTGATCGATGGCAAGAAGGCCTTGCTGTTCGGCCCGTTCGCTGGTTTCAGCACGCGCTTCCTCAAGCAAGGCTCGCTGATGGACTTGCCCAAGTCGATTCGACCGACCAATGTGCGCCCCATGCTTGCGGCTGGTTTGCAAAACATCCCCCTGACCCGTTACCTGATTGAACAGGTGCTGCAGTCGCCCGAAGACCGTCTGCAAGCCCTGCGCGACTATGTGCCCGAAGCGCGTATGGAAGACTGGGAATTGGCGATCGCTGGCCAGCGCGTACAGGTGATCAAGCGCGACGAGCAGCGCGGCGGTGTGCTAGAGTTCGGTACCGAGGTCGTAAGCGCTGCTGATGGTTCGGTTGCGGCTCTCTTGGGAGCTTCGCCCGGCGCATCGACCGCCGCTTCGATTATGCTGACCCTGTTGGAGCGCTGCTTCAAAGAGCAGATCAAGAGCGAAGCATGGCAGACCAAGCTCAAGCAGATGATCCCTTCCTATGGCCAATCGCTGGCTAAGGATGCCGAGCTTGCTGCACAGATTCGCGCTCAAACCGCTGAGGTTCTGGGCCTGACGGTGAGCGAGACCGCCTCTCAAGCCGCCTAATTCGCGCCCATACTGTTTCAGAAGGGATGTTGTGCATCAGCGCAACATCCCTTCTGTTTCCCCATCGTCTCAAGCCACAGCCAGCACCCTATCTTGCTCTGGCGGAGAGGTCTCTAATCTTCCATTCGCTCCTTGGCGCGTCCGCCTACGGCTATCAAATTCCTTTCCTCCCATTCGGCTCTTCAGGCATCTCGCTGCCCTCGTTGCGATACACCGAGCACACAGGTTGGCTGAGCCTGTCGAAGCCAACTTCCACTCTTTTTTTCACCACACGAGGCACTATAAGACACGGAGTCTTGGGAGAGAGCTGTTTGAGCTATTTGTGTGATATCAAATCCGTGTAAAGACCTGCATTCTCTTCGCTCAGAGAAACGAAAAGCCGGGAAAAGGAAAGAGTCACGTTCCGCTCTGCCGAAGGCCAAAGAGAACCTAATCAACCGGATTTGGTATGATTGGTTCAGTGCTGTGGAATACTGAAACCGCCGAACTATACCCTTCGACAGGCGGTTCCTGAGTTTGTGGAAGGGCAGGATACGAAAAGCCAAGGCACGAGGCACGTCACTGTGTATGCAGCGCGGCACCCTTCTCCCGCCATGCGGGAGCTATGCATTAGCCAAAAGTCGTGTCGGCAGCAAAAGGCGATATTTCGCATAGCATCGCGGGAGTATCCTTGAGAGCACAGAACGGGGAGCATTCACCCCCTCGCCCGCACTGCGGGAGAGGGGGCCGGGGGGTGAGGGCAGGTTATCCCGTTTGATAGCCGGAGGCGGACGCGGTGAGGGTTGAATGGGAGCTAGAAGCCTTGCCGCCAACAACAAATGAAAACGGGCCTTACCAGCAATGGCAAGGCCCGTTTTGGCGAGCAGCGTTATTCAATAACGGGACGGAATTTATAGCCGTAGACCAGCAGACCATCTTCGCCTGCATCGGAGAGGCGGCGAGTCACCATCTCGACGGGCATGCCGATCGAGATCTCCTCTTCGCTGCAGTCGGTGAGCTGCGCGGTCAGCATGGGGCCTTCTTCCAGTTTGATCAGCGCTACCGGATAAGGCGCGAACTCTTCGAAGCCGCTTGGCACTTGGCGTAGCACCGAAAAACTCCAGACCTCGCCGCGCCCGCTCAGAGCGACGGTCTCCCAGTTGGGGTCTTGGCCTGCATCTTGGGCGGGGAAGCGGTATTCGCCGGTGGCGCTATTGCGCTGGCCCTCGAGGCGGTAGCGTGCGCCCTTCAGACGCCAATGTTTCGCTAGATCCATAGTGTGTTACCTCTATTTATTTTGGCTGATTGCAAGCGTGGCTCGCAAGCCGCCCAACTAGGCTTCTTTAACGAAAATATGGGTGACCGCTGTTGTGCCAACGCCGCCGATACATTGCGCGAAGGCGACCTTGGCATCGGCGACTTGGCTGGCACCCGCTTCGCCTTGCAATTGGCGCACCAGTTCGACCGCTTGATAGACGCCGCTCGCACCCAGCAGGTCGCCGCGCGCTTTGTAGCCGCCGCCGGTCGCCAGAGGCGTGCTGCCGGTTGGGCTAATGCCTCCGTCGGCGGCGTGGCGGGCCGCTTGGCCGCGTTCGACAAAGCCGCACGATTCGAGCGCGATAGCCGCTGCGATGCCGTGGGGATCGGTCAGCTCGAGTACATCGATATCGCTTAGGCTCAGCTCGGCTTGGGCCAAGGCCGCCGCTGTGCTGCGCTGGGCAGCCGCGAAGTGCAGCGGATCGCGTCGCGCATGCAGGGCCAAGCTATCGCTGGCCAGCGCGCTGCCTGCGATGCGAATGCGCGCGCCGCCCAGTTCGCTGGCGATATGGGGCGCCGCCAAGACCACTGCCGCCGCGCCGTCGGCTGCGGTCGAGCAGTCGAGCATATTGAGGGGCGAGGCGATCATAGGAGCTTTGCGATATTTGTCGGCGTTGATGGCAAAGCGATAGAGCGCGCCTTTGTTGTTGGCGCCGTTGGCGTGAGCGTTGACCGGGAAGGGAGCCAAGGCGTCGGCTTCGTAGCCATATTCGTGCAGATAGCGCCGCATCAGCATGGCCCATTGGCTGGTTAGGGTCACGCCATTGGCGGCTTCGAAGTCGCTATCGGTCGCCAGCGCTATACTGGCTTCAACCTTCTCTTCGAGTTTGTCGGTGACTTTTTCGACGCCCAGCACAACCACCAGATCGTAGGCGCCGCTGGCGACCGCTAGATAGCCTTGGCGTAGAGCTGCGCCGCCGCTCGCTCCGGCGGCTTCAACCCGCAGCGCTTCGATGCCAGCTAGGCCCAAGCCAGAGGCGACCGCCGCGCCCAGGTTGCTCTGGCCTGCCAATTCGCCGCCTAGCGCGTTGCCGATATAGAGCGCACCCACACGGCTCGGATCGATGCCGTTGAGCGCTTTGTTAAAGGCTTCGCGTGCGAGATCGACCAGTGTGCGGTTGTAGTGTTCCGCTACAGGAGTCGCCGCCGCTCCGATAATATATACATTGTTCATACGCTTCTCACTTTTGTAGGATGTCGCGTGCGAAACGCGCATCGAGACTACCCCAGCCGTCTGCTGTGGCAACAGAGTTCAAAACAATCGACGTAGATCGTGTGAACAGACTTAGCCCATGACCAATTCTTTACGCCATTTGACGTAAATCGCATAGTCGATGAACTGCTTGCGCGCCACATAAGCCGAGGTGCGCGGAGCACGGTTCTGGCGTTCGAGGATCGCATCGGTCACGACCAGTGAGTAGGCATCGGAGCCAGCGCCGCTGCCGTAGCTCGCTACAAAGATCGTATCGCCTGGCTTGGCGATATCGAGCACAGCGCAGAGACCCATCAAGGCGGCGGCAGAGTAGGTATTGCCGATCTGCGGAGAGAGCAAACCGGGTGCAATCTGAGCATCGCTGAAGCCCAGACGCTTGGCTGCAACCTGTGGGAATTTGGCGTTCGGCTGATGGAAGACCGCGTAGGTGTAGTCTTGAGGTGTTCGACCCAAGTCGTTTAGCAAGCGCTTGGTCGATGACATAATCTGGTGGAAATAGGCCGGTTCGCCCGTGAAACGGTTGCCGTGCACCGGATAGGGTCGATCGGCGCGGCGGAAGAAGTCGGGCGTATCGGTCACATACGAGAGAGCGGCTTCGATCTTGGCGACCGACTCTTCGGCGGGGCCAAGCAGCAGGGCGGCCGCACCCGCAGAGGCGGTGTATTCCAAGGCGTCGCCCGGACGGCCTTGGGCGGTGTCGGCGCCGATCGAGAGCACATAGTCGGCCATGCCGCTGCCCACCATGCCCATACCGGCGGTCAGAGCTTCGCTACCCGCTTTACAAGCGAATTCCCAGTCGGCGGCGCTGACCCAGGGTTGGGCGCCGATGGCCTCGGCCACTAGGGTGCCGCTGGGTTTCACGCTATAGGGGTGGCTCTCGCTCCCGACCCAGACTGCGCTTAGGCGCTCAGCAGGAACTTGGGCGCGGCGCAGGGCATTACGGGCGGCTTCGATCGACATCGTGATGGTATCTTCGTCGGGACCCGGTACACTCTTTGATTCGACAGGAACACCGCCCTGACCGTCGGTCCAAATTCGAGCGATCTCCTTGGCCGCAATGCGATAACGTGGAATATATGTCCCAAAACCAACAATACCTACGGGACGTTTAGGCTGCATCATACGTGTAGTACTCCCACAAATAAAGGGTTGATGCAGTAGTGTTTACAATTTGATATCAGCTTCAATGCAATACGTCTATGATTCTGAAAATAACACTACTGCGGTTTCAATTTAGCTTTGCAATTCTGCCAGCAATTCTTCGGCGCGAGCGGGTTTAATTGTGCCTTCGGCCACCATGCGGCTCGCGATCTCGTCGACTTGGGTGCCGCGTGCTCCGGCCGCCAAGGCGATCTGACGGGCGTGCAAGCCCATATGGCCCTTTTGAATACCTTCGGTCGCCAAGGCGCGCATAGCTGCCAAGTTGCTCGCCAAGCCGACACAGACACAGATCTCGGCCAACTGACCAGCGCTCTCAACATTAAGCAGTTTGAGCGCCGCTTGTGCGCCGGGGTGAACTCGAGTAGCGCCGCCGACGATACCGACCGAAAGAGGCATCTCAAGCGTACCGACCAAGTTGCCATCGGCATCGCGCTCCCATACTGACAACGAGGTGTATTGACCGTTGCGGCTGGCGTAGGCGTGCGCGCCAGACTCGATCGCGCGCCAGTCGTTGCCTGTGGCGACGATCACAGGGTCGATGCCGTTCAAAATGCCTTTGTTATGGGTGGTAGCGCGATAGGGGTCGACAGCCGCAAAGGCGTAGGCCCACATAATGCCTTCCGCGACTTCTTCGCCGCTCAAGCCGTCGCGGGCCAGCGAAGCGACCGGCACTACCGCTCGGGCGCGCGCGAGGCGTCGATCGGTCAGGTTCGAGAGGATGCGCAGGTAGGCGCGGCCTTCGGTGATGCGCTCTAAGAGCGGGGCGACAGCTTCGCACATGCTATTGACGGCGTTGGCGCCCATGGCATCGCGGCAATCGATGATCAAGTGAACCACCAGCATCGGTCCCATCGGGCTTTCGTTAAAGAGGCGCACTTCAAGATCGCGCGCGCCGCCACCGAGCGTCACCAGCGAACGGCTTTGCTTGTTTGCCAAAGCCAAAATCTCGTCGCGATGCTCGAAAATGCGTTGGCGGGCCTGATGAGGAGCAACCACATTGACCAGTTGTACCTGGCCGATCATCAATGGTTCGCTATGGCTGGCTTGGAAGCCGCCGCCGTCGCGCACAAGTTTGGCGGCGTAGCTGGCACCGGCCACAATCGATGGTTCCTCGACCACCATCGGAATCAATACATCGCGCCCATTGATCTGAAAGTTGGTTGCTATACCTAGAGGAAGATTGTAGGTACCAACCACATTCTCAATCATCTTATCGGCTCGCTCTACCGTGAGCGACCCACTGCCACCATGCAGTGCGCGTAAGTCCTCATCGCTCAGTCCATCGAAAGACTTTACAGCTTGCAGTCGTTCGAATGGGTTGAGTTTGTAAAAGCCAGCCAAACGAGAATTGTTTGTCCCCATAGTATCAGCGACCTCTTCTACTCGAGTGTTAGAATCAGAATAATCATATCTTGTGATAGAACACACAAATTCGATATGCTCAAAATTATACCATTCGGCTTCCGGCAAAGTCGTTGAGAAAGCTGTCAAAACCTATCAACAGGCTATCTTGGCCTTCCAAAAGGCCAGTTTCTCGCTCTATTCTTAGAACGATCTCTTTAAACGAAATTTTATTCATTGGTTTAGATTGTTGTCTTCAAAACAATAAATAGGCGATAAGGCCTCGCTCGAACGAGCTTATAGCTTCGAATGAGAGGGCTTTGATGGCCGAAAACACCTGAAAACTCTTTACACTTAGTGTGTCAGCAGACACTCTTTCTGTAAGAGCAATATAGCGCTGATGAGTGTAATGGAGACCGCTTGAACCCGAACGCGAATGGTCAACTTCGTGGTATACTACCCCACTGATTTTGGTATTTTATGTTGGAAGAAACTATGCCAGTAGACACACCTATCGATGAACTTGTGCGGCAGTTGAGGCGGATCGGTTTGCGCCCAAGCGAGACGCTTGTGAAGCGCATTCTGGCTTTCGGCTCAGAGGCCCGCGATGCGCTTTTGGCGCTTGCTAGTGATCACAGCCTTTTGCATGAGGAGTCGCCCCTCTGTTGGGCGCCTGTACATGCCGTGCGTATCTTGGGCGAGTTACAAGATCCCAGCACGATTCCTGCGCTGCTTGGTCTCTTCCCGATCGAGCTTCGCGACGAAGAAGAACAGCCGCCCCAGGTTTGGGCGCTCGATGCCGCTCAGACCATCGGCCATATGGGCGCGCCCGCGCTCGAGCCGCTGTGGGATTGGTTCGACAACCTTGAGCACTCGATGGCCTCGCGGTCGGCGGCTGCCGATGCGATCGCCTATGTGACCGCAGTGGCTCCCGAGGAGCGCGAAGGCGTAATCGCTAAACTGAATGAGCGGCTTGCCAGCAGCGAAGATAAATCTCAGACCTCCTTTATCGTGATGGCGCTGAGCCGTTTGGCGGCTTCTGCTAGCTATCCTCAGGTGATGGCTGCCTTCCGTGAGGGCCGGGTCGATACCAACTTGATTCAAGCTAGCTCCGCTCGCCAGTTGATTTTGGGCAAAGGCACGCCGAACCTGAAGTGCGCAACCCACACGCTCTGGGAGCGCTACGATCAGCACGGGCCATTCGCACAAGCACCACAGCAATAGGATTATCGACTATGCGACTTCGCACCCATCTCTGGACCTCTGCTGTAACGGGTCTGTTGTGTTACCCTCGTTCTCCTGCCAAGGCGGCGCTGGTGCTAGCTGGTGGTGTGCTGATCGATGTCGATCATATTGTTTTGTATATGCTTCAGACGGGCGATTACAGCTTGGTCGGAGCGCTGGTCTATGACCGCTACCGTAATCGCCCGTCGTGGCCTGGCGATACTCGCCCGCGCTACGGCTCTCTGCGCTCGTGGGTACACCACCCGATCCTACTGCCGATCTTAGCTTGGGTGATCGCAAAAGTACCCTTGGTGCGCCCAGTTGCGATCGGCCTCTTGCTTCATCTCAGCCTCGATCATATGTTTGATCCGCTGCTCTGGCCGGTCTATTGGCGTGCCAAAGGTCATTGCGAATTGTGCGGCACAAAAACAGAGAAACCTCGCATTCACTACATTGTTCACCCAGCCGATGGCGGATCGTGGAGGCCTGATAATATGGTCGTGCTCTGCCGCGCCTGCCATCGCAAAGCGGCGGCAGCTTATCCCACATATCCTCCTGCTTAATGGAGCAAGGCTCATGATATGGAAGCTCTTGCGTCGATAACTGCGGAGATAGATCAGCTCACTGTCAACGATCTGACCCGTATTTTCGATAACCGCACCTTTTTGAAAGGCCGCGCTCTGGCTAACGACCGAGGTGTTAGCACTCCGCGCGCAAATCACAATCAGCTCTCGGCGAAGGTCTACGATAAAGCTGGCTATATCTATCGAGTCAATGTCACTGTTTCAAGCGATGGCATTCAAACCCGCTGTAGCTGCCAGCGCGATATACCTTGCGCCCACGCGGCGGCATTGCTGATTCTCTGGGTTCAGCAACGCCAAACCTTTCTGTTCACCCCGCTCGATAAACGCAGCCGTCCGCTGCCATCTCCAACGGCCTATAGCATTTGGCAGGGTCAACCCAACGAAGAGCATACCGCCTCATTCCTTTTGGCGGCTCAGAAGCTCCCAGATCTGCGCAAGATCGCGCGAACGCTGGGGTTGTCTGACACAGGTCAAGCAAAAGAAAACTTGATCTGGGAGATGGCTCCTATGTTAGGCCTGGCCGAGAAAATAGGCCCGCTCTTGGCGAGCTGCGATCAGCACGAAGAGGCAGTTTTGCAGGTTTTAGCGCTCTTCGACGGCGATCTCGGGCCAGCCGAGATCACAGCGGTGTTGGAGAAACTGGGTGGTACGAAGCTTCAGGTAGCCAACACCCTCAAAAGCTTACAGAGTCGTGGCCTAGCGCTGAGCCGTAAGCCGAGTCTGCCCAACGCACCCTTCTGGAGCGTTCCGAGCGAAATATTGCCCCATCTGCCCAAGGGCAACTTAGCTTTGGCGCAGGCTTGGCAAGGAGCCGATGACCCAACTCCTCCCCCCTTCGATCTGCTTGTGGTGCTACGCGCCTTTTGCTTCTTGGTGGAAAAAGAAGATCTGCCAGCTCAACCCCCTCGCGGACAAAGCTTGTCGGGAGTGCGCTATAGCTTGTTGGTTGATTGGGTCGAGGATGACGAGGAGGCTCCCTATCTCAATCAGCCGGACGCGACTGGTTCGTACGATTTTGCGGCTGTGGAAGAGGCGCCTTTGGTGCTCAAATCGGAGCAACTAGAACAGATCGCCGAGCGCTTGCAGGCCCCGCCCGCTCTGCTGGCTATGATCGTGCGCTTGCTCAAACAGCTCTACCTGATCGAAGTGGTTGATGGCAAGTTACGCCTCCGCGACCGCATGCAGCAGTTTTGGCAGCGTAGCGAAGATGATCAGCTTCGCTTACTACTCTCGACTTGGGCCAACGATCAGCGCTGGAGTGAGCTGCACGGCGTGGTGGAGATCCAGATGCGCCATACAATGCGCAGCTTCTTTTCAAATACGGTGGCCGGATTCTACACCGAATGGGCCTTGCTGCGTCGTGCGATTGTACGCCTTGTTCGCCACCTTGTGCCCGAGCAAACTTACGACCTTGCCGATCTCTACCAGCGTTTGCAGGGTATCGTCCCCAAGCTGGGCAAGCATCTGATAGGCAACCGCTCTGAAGAGGGTTGGCGTTTAGTCGACGTGCAGAAGCAGCCACTCAAGCTTGATGGGCCGAGCAGTTGGCAAACGGTCTTCTTGCCCTATCTGCGGGAGGTTCTTACCTATCTCAGTTATTTCGGTGTTGTTCAGATCACCCATCAGGGCGCGAGCATTAAACTGACCGCTCGTGGTGCACGTTTGCTCGAGTTGCAGCCCAGCGCGATCTCCAGCTATGTGAAGCCAGAGCTTTCGATCGATAGCGATCTTCGTATTAAGCTGCCTATTCAGCAGGCTCATAGCGCGCTTCTCGCTCAGCTCGAGCAGTTTAGCGACTTAGTTGAGTTTTCCCAAGCGCATTTTTATTACCAGATCAGTCCGAGGAGCATGCGCGACGCGCTCGCCGCTGGCCTAGATGCTCGGGCAATTATTACGCTTTTAGAAACACACTCTAAGCCGCTTTCCAAACAGATCGTGACCACGCTGCACGACTGGTCACGATCCTTGGGCCAAAGTCAGTTCTACCCGAATCTCGCTGTGTTGGAACTCGCAGACGAGCTGTTAGTAAGCGAGCTCTTGCGCCAGACTCGACTTGCTTCGGCCATGTTGTATCAGATAAGTCCGCGCCTGTTGCTGCTCGACCCGGCTCAGCTACCCGCTTTGTGGGAAGAATTAGTCCTTAAAGGCTATACTCCTCAACGCGCTCGCTTGTTGAACTCATTCAATGAGAGCTAGCTCGCTTTTCACTTAGACTACGCTGCTATTGTTGCGCGCCAAAAGGAAGCGGTATCCAACGCCACGGACGGTTTGAATGTAGCGTGGCGATGCGGGATTCTCTTCGATCTTTTCGCGCAAGCTGTGAATATGAACATCGATCGTGCGTGGGCCGCTGTTGATCGAATCAGACCAGATCTGTTCCATCAAGTGGGCGCGCGACAGCACGACATTACTGCGCTGCATCATATAAGCGAGCAGTTCAAACTCTTTATGAGTGAGATCGAGCTCTTCATCGTTGCGCCAAGCGCGTCGACTGATCGTATCGATGCGTAAAGGGCCAGCTTCGATAATGATATCGTTGGCCTCTTGGCTGCCGAATTGCGGGGTGAGCGCTGTCGGACGGTGCCAGCGCAAGAGCGAGCGTACACGGGCCTGAAGCTCGCCGAGACTGAACGGCTTAGAGATAAAGTCGTTGGCACCAAGCTCGAAACCAGCGATGCGATGCAGTTCATCTTGCATTCCGCTCAAAATCATAATCGGCACATTCGTGATCTGGCGCAGCGAACGACAGAGTGAGTAGCCGTCAAGGCGGGGTAACAAGAGATCAACTACAATCAGATCAGGAGCCAGCGTGCGGGCGAATTCCAAACCTTCTGAGCCGTCACTTGCGATTGTCACATCATAGCCCGCCTCGCTGAAGGCTGTCGAAAGCAGGTCAAGAATCGCTTGATCATCGTCGATGACGAGAATATGTGGACGAACTTCCATTACGGATGATCCCTTTTCGTGTGTTGATAATGAAGTCATAGCCTATACAGTCCGATCTGGTATGTGATTGGGAATAGAGACAAGTACAACCACCAACCTCTAGGCGAGGATGCGATCTATGGAATTAGCTGATCTTCTCGATAAGTACACTAAAACGAGCCTATTAAGCATGGCGCGTCATCTCGGCCTAAGCGAATTGTCGAACGATCATGCCGAGCTGACCAGAGCGATCATCGAAGCGATGAATGATCCTGATGCCGTGCGATTGGCCTATGCAGGGCTTACTCTCAGAGAACGTCGCCTGCTTGAGTTTGTTCAGTTGCATGGGGGATCGATCAGCATATTGGCTCTACGAGCGCTTGCGTTTCGCGAAAAGATCAGTTTATCGAATGCAGAGGGTTCGAGTTCGCAAATCAAACCTCGATCTGATTCAACAGTTTTTGAAGAGCAGTTAGCGGTACTTGCATCGCGCGGATTGCTTCTCACTATCAACAAAAAACGTGATAGCCTGCTCCGTTATGAGTTCAAAGAACGGGCTATTATTCCTGAGCCAGTACGTGAACACCTACCAACCGTCTCGCTTGACACAAGCCTTACTCCAACAACACCACCTCCTTATATCCGTTACGGCGATGCGGCGAGCTTCCAGCGTGATCTCTATCTCTACTGGAGTTACATCCGCGACAACACAGTGAGCGTCACAACACGTGGTTTGATAAAAAAAACACAGCTTAAGAAGATTAACCAGACCTTATCAAAACCTGATGCGCTCGATGATATTCGTGATGAAACTCGAACAGGTCGCTTACGTTTCTTACGTGAATGTTTGTTAGTTAATCAATTCATCCAACAAGAAGGCAACAGGTTAGTCGTTACGCCTCAGAGCGAGCATTTTTTCTCGAAACCTTTGGCCGAGCGCGCCCGGCTGATCTTTGATGGGTATCGTCAAAACCAGTTCTGGAATGAACTACTGCAAATACCGTGCCTCGTACTTGAGGGAGACCGTATTAATCCACGTTTCGCGCCAGAGTTGGTGCGCGGGGCGCGCCAAAAAATCTTATATTGTTTACAGACAATTCGTTCGCAAGATTGGTTAACATTTGAAGCGCTCGAAGATTTCATTCGTAATCGCGACTACGAATTTCTGTTCGAACGAATCGAAGCCTTCTTTTTTGGTCGAATGGGTCGCTCGCTTCCCTATTTGTATACCGGCAATAGTCTGGGCTGGAATTTTTATGAGCTGAGGGAGAAGAACGGCGAGAGGTACGCCTATGAGATTGAGGATGAAGAGACGGGCTGGGATCTCGTTGAGGCAGGTTTTATAGCAGCAGTGATCGCTGAGCCGCTTGCTTGGATGGGCTTGGTCGATTTGGGCTTTGAAGAGGCGCAAGACGATGGCCCAGATGCGGTCGATACAGTGATCTGCATGCGTTTGAACGAGCTTGGCGCCCACCTGCTGCTCGGTACAGAACTGAACGCACAAGCTTTGCAAGCCCAAGGTCGTCTGATTGTGCAGGCGACCTTCCAAGTGTTGCACTACCCACCGATCAGCGAAGAGCGTCTATCGCTGCTCGATCGGGTCGCTGAGCGGGTGCGGGTCGAGCAGGTGGCCGAATACCGCCTAACACGCGAGTCGCTCTATCGTGCTCGTCAAACCTTCCAGCTCACGGCCGAGCAGATCATCAAGCTGTTGGAAGAGGCGAGCGGCGAGCCTTTGCCCCAAAATGTGGCCTACACCTTGTTGGAATGGGGTCAGGCTCAGGAGCGTATTCGCCTCTACGAAGAGGTAATGCTCTTTCAGGTCGCTCAGCCCGAACTGCTCGACCGGCTATTGGCCGAGCCAACCAGTGCCACTTTGATCGCGCGGCGTCTCAGCCCTAACCTCGCTCTGGTAGATAAGAGTGTCCAGGCCGAACTCGAACAGGCTTTGCTGAATATGGGGCAGCTTGCGCTGGTCTACGATACGCCCGAGGTGCTTAAAACGGGCGGCGATTGGATCGAGATCGATAGCAATGGCTTGATAACGCTCAAACCGCAAGCGCCGAGCGTCTATCTGCGTCCTGCGCTGCGTCGTTTCTGTCTAGAAAATCAGGCTGGCTTCTTGCCCAACGAGGCCTTGGTGCGCCAAGCCTTCGCCGATGGTCTAGAACTTGACGAACTGCTTGGGCAGCTTCGGCTTTGGGGCTGCCACGAGCTGCCCAAAAGGCTTGAACGCCAGCTCTATACTTGGTCGGGATCGCCTGGCGAGCTTGTTTTGGAGCGCCCGCTCTTGCTGAAGCTTGAAAATGAACAGTTGGCCGAGCGCTTGCTGCACGATCCTGAGTTGGCTGCTCTGCTCAAGCCCTATCGCCCGTTGGGGACTGTGCTTGAGGTCAGCGCCGATCAACTGGCTCAGCTCAAAGCCCTATTGGCAGAGCGCCATATCAGCTTGCTCGATCGAGACGAGGTCGATTAGGCCAATGCCTGAGCGGTGGGCTGCTGCTCAAAGCTAAGCGGTCTTTCAAACAAATTATATGAAATCTGTTTGAATGTTCGGTTTTGGGGAGGCCTTTCGATACACATAGCTACAAGCCTCATTTGTTGGGCGGGATGTTGGTAGCCGTAGGCGGACGCGCCAAGGAACAAATGGAAGGGAAAGACCTCGCCGTAGCTATGGGAAGCAAGCAAGCGGATTTGCTATTCATCATCAAAAATGTGTTTTTTGTTCGATTTCTAATAGATTGTTAAACATACAAATAGTGTACAAGTTGCTCAAATCATGGTAAAATGGGAGACAGATGGCGTGCTTTGAGCACGCCAATGCTTTAACTTTCTCACTTAGCACTCTCGCAGGGAGAGTGCTAACTATCTGGATGAGGCCCTCCTCAAGTACGCGGTCGGGTCGGATTCAGCAGCTCTTAGGCGGAGGTCAGGACATGGCCGGGGAGTTGACAGAACGGCGTCAGATGATCCTGAAATTGGTGATTCAGGAATTTATCGAGACCGCCCAACCGATCTCGTCGAAAATACTCGTCGAGCGTTATGGTTTAACCTATAGTCCGGCAACGGTTCGTAATGAATTGGCAGTCTTAGAAGAGTTAGGTTACCTAACGCATCGCCATACTTCGGACGGACGTATTCCGACCGATATGGGGTATCGACTTTTTGTAGAAAGCCTGATGGACCGTGTTCCGCTTTCGCCAGCGGAGAAACGCACGATCCGCCACCAATTCTATCAAGTTCGTTCTGACTTAGATCAATGGATCGAATTGGCAGGTGCCGTCTTGGCGCGAACGTCGCAAAACGCGTCGGTCGTGACCATGCCGCGCGCCTATGAAGCACGTTTTAAACATCTGGAATTAATTGCCATCCACGACACAACGATCTTGATGGTTTTGGTGTTGCACGATGGTTCAATTAAACAACAGACCTTAACGTTTGATACGCCGCGCACTCAAGAGGAATTGCGCCGCAGCAGTAACAAACTCAACGAGCATAACTACGAAGCGAGTGTGCGCGCTGTCGAGGATTTGCTCCAAACTGATTATGCAGCGGTAGTGCCCGTATTCGACGATCTCGAACATAAGGTGCTCGAGATGGTTATTCGGGCCATGAACCAGCTTGAAGAACAGATCAACGCGAAGATCCATAGCGATGGGCTGTTGGAGATACTCAACCAGCCGGAGTTCTCTCAAGTGCAACGTGTGCGCCAAATGATCGAAATTCTTCAAAGCGGCAAAGGCTTGGGCTCGTTGATCCCGCAGGTCTTGGCCCGCGACGGCGTACAGGTTGTGATCGGTGGCGAACATGGGAAAGACGAAATGCGCGAGTATAGCGTGGTGTTGGCACGTTATGGCAGCAACGACCATGCGGTCGGTGTGCTTGGCGTGATCGGGCCTACCCGCATGGCCTATCCGCGCTCGATCTCAACAGTCGACTATATCTCAACTGTGATGAGCGATCTGCTCGATGAGATGTACGGCGTAGATCGTTCGTCTTAACCAGTACCACGACGCACTATCCAAACCAATATATAAAAGAATGAGTTTCATTCTGGCATATATGGGCTCAGCTATAGAGGTGAAAGATGAGTGACGGACAACAGAACAACACTCCTACTCCCGAAGAGAATAATGAAAATAAAGGTGAAGTCTTGGAATTCGGACCGAGCATCGAAGAGGAACTGAAGCAGCAAATCGCTCTGGCCGAAAGCCAAGCTGCAGAATATAAAGATCAGTGGTTGCGCGCCGCTGCCGATTATAAGAACTTCAAGCGCCGGGTCGAAACGGAGCGGGCCGAATTGATCCGCAACGCTAGCGCTGGTTTGATCGTCAAACTATTACCGGTTATCGACGACTTCGATCGCGCTATCGCCAACATTCCCGAAGATATCGCCAATAGCTCTTGGTGGCAGGGTACACAACTCATTGTTCAGAAGCTGCGTACCGTGCTAGAGAGCGAAGGTGTCACCAAGATCGAAGCGCTTGGCAACGATTTCGATCCTAACTTCCACGATGCGGTGCTTTACGAAGATGCACCGGGCCAAGATGGCAAGGTGATCGAAGAGCTACAGACGGGCTATAAACTACACGATCGGGTGTTACGCCCAACCGTTGTAAAAGTCGGACGCGGTTAAAGTAACATTCAAACAAGCACCAGAGCTGTTGCACTTCCTTCGCACACTTGGTGCTTGTTTATTGATGATTTTATTATTTTGAATACGCGTTTTTACAGCGTTATTCTGGCTGCTTTTAGGAGTTATTATGCCAAAAGTGATCGGTATTGACTTGGGCACCACCAACTCGGTCGTCGCCGTGATGGAAGGTGGCGAGCCAGTCGTTATCCCTAATGCAGAAGGTGCTCGTACAACCCCCTCGGTGGTGGCTATCAATAAAAACAAAGAGCGCATGATCGGACAGGTTGCGCGCCGTCAGGCCGTGACCAATCCCGAGAACACCATCTTCTCTGTGAAGCGCTTTATGGGTCGCAAGTTGAACGATGCGACCGTGCAACGCGACCGCGAACTGGTGCCCTACAAGCTCGAAGCGGCTCCTAATGGCGATGTGCGTGTACAGATGGGCGAGAAGAGCTACGCGCCGCCAGAAATCAGCGCTATGATTTTGCAGAAGCTCAAAGCTGATGCAGAAGCCTATTTGGGCGAGCCGGTCACTCAGGCCGTTATCACTGTTCCTGCATACTTTAACGACAGTCAGCGTCAAGCAACGAAAGATGCCGGTAAGATCGCCGGTTTGGAAGTTTTGCGTATTATCAACGAGCCGACCGCGAGCGCATTGGCCTACGGTGTCGATAAGAAGGGCGTTGATGAACTCATTGTTGTCTATGACTTAGGCGGTGGAACCTTCGACGTTTCCATTTTGGAATTGAGTGAGGGCCTGTTAGAGGTTAAGGCAACCAACGGTGATACCCACTTGGGCGGCGACGACTTCGACCAGCGCATCATCGACTGGATGGCCGACGAGTTCAAGAAGGAGAACGGTGTCGATCTTCGCCAGGATCGCATGGCCCTTCAGCGTTTGAAAGAAGCTGCTGAGAAGGCCAAGATGGAACTCTCGACCGTGATGCAGACCGAATTGAATCTGCCCTTTATCACCGCCGATTCCAGTGGTCCCAAACACCTCAACTTAACCTTGACGCGTGCTAAGCTAGAACAGTTGACCGCCGATCTGATCGAGCGTTCGATGGTACCGGTACGCCAAGCACTGAGCGATGCTGGTCTGAAGGCCAGCCAGATCGATGAGGTGATTTTGGTTGGTGGTCAAACGCGCATGCCTGCCGTACAAGAGGCTGTCAAGAAGTTCTTCAATAAAGAGCCGAATCGCAGCGTGAACCCCGATGAAGTTGTAGCCATCGGTGCGGCGGTGCAGGCGGGTGTATTGGGCGGCGAGGTCACCGATGTGCTACTCTTAGACGTAACTCCGCTGACCTTGGGCATCGAGACCTTGGGCGGCGTGATGACTCCGCTGATCGAGCGTAACACTACCATTCCAACCCGCAAAAGTCAGATCTTTTCGACCGCAAGTGATAACCAAAGTTCGGTAGAGATTCACGTTCTTCAAGGAGAGCGCGCCGAAGCTCGCTTTAACAAGTCGCTTGGTCGTTTTGAATTGAGTGGCATTCCACCAGCGCCGCGCGGTGTACCTCAGATCGAAGTCACCTTCGACATCGATGCCAACGGTATTGTGAATGTGACCGCGACCGATAAGGCTACCAACAAAGAACAGCGCATTACGATCACCGCTTCTTCTGGTCTGTCGCAGGAAGAGATCGAGCAGATGGTGCGCGATGCCGAGGCCCACGCCGCTGAGGATCAGGCTCGCCGCGAGTTCATTACCGTTAAGAACCAAGCTGACAGTTTGATCTACACTGCCGAGCGTTCGTTGCGCGAAGCGGGCGATCAAGTCGATGCAGCTATTCGCAACGATGTCGAAGACAAACTTGCTGCTCTGCGCTCTGTGATCGATGGCAGCGATGTCGAAGCGATCCGCAACCGCACTGCAGAACTATCGGTGGCCCTACAGAAGATCGGCCAGGCCATGTATGAATCGGGACAGGCCACCGCGAACCCGTCGAACGATAATGTCGTAGACGGTGACTTCAAAGTAGAATAAAAAACAATCGTACATCGAGGAAACGTATGGCGTCCAGCACGAAACGAGATTATTATGAGGTTTTAGGGGTTCAGCGGACTGCGAGTCAAGACGAGATCAAAAAGGCCTTTCGACGGCTTGCACGTCAATACCACCCAGATGTGAATAAAGAGCCTGGCGCAGAAACCAAGTTCAAAGAGATTAACGAAGCCTACGAGGTTTTGTCCGACGAACAGAAGCGCGCTATGTATGACCGCTTTGGGCATAATGCACCAGGCGCAAGTGGCGGTATGGGTTTTGATCCCTTTGCCGGAGGCGATGCGTTTAGCTCTATTTTCGACGCCTTCTTCGGTGGCGGCATGGGCGGACGGACGTCGCGCGGCCCTCAGCGTGGCGCTGACTTGCGTTACCCTCTTACGATCTCTTTTGAAGAGGCCGTGTTCGGCACCGAAAAAGAGATCGAGTTTCGCCGCTTGGAAACCTGTGCAACCTGCCATGGCAGCGGAGCTGAACCAGGCACCGATCCGGTGCGCTGTCCGAAGTGTAACGGCACAGGTGAAATACGTCAGCGCGCACCTCTCTTCAATATGGTAACCGTCACAACCTGTGACCAGTGCCATGGTGAAGGTGTTGTGATCGCCATGCCCTGCCGCGAATGCCGAGGTGAAGGACGCGTTCGTCAAACACGCAAGCTGGTTGTCAAAGTACCGGCTGGCGTCGACAGCAATTCGCAGATCCGCATCACGGGCGAAGGTGAAACAGGTCCACGGGGCGGCCCGAAGGGCAATCTCTACGTGCTGCTCAACGTTCAGCCGCACGAGATCTTTGTGCGCGACGGCAACGATATCATTATGGAGCTAGAGCTCAATGTCGCCCAAGCTGCACTTGGCGATGAGGTCGTGATCCCAACCGTCGAAGGCCCCGAGCATCTCAAGATTCCGGCCGGCACCCAAAACGCGCAGACCTTCCGTTTGCGCGGCAAAGGTGTGCCCTATCTGCGCCAGAATGGACGGGGTGATCAAGTGGTTGTAACGCGAATCACTGTGCCAACCAAGCTGACCGATCATCAGCGCAAACTCTTCCAAGAGCTTGCCCATACCTTCAACGGCACAACACCTGGATCGAACGATGAAGGCATTTTAGGGAAGATCAAAGGCGCATTCGGTATCGATTAACGCCTCTTTCCAGAACGAACGATCACGAAAAGCTTTGACGGCGGATGCGCGCACGCTTTTATCCGCCGTCATTTTCTGTTAACGGAAAAGAAAATGGCCGATATACTTTATGGACGAAATGCGGTGCGTGAGGCACTGCGAGCTAAACGACGCAAGCTGATACGCTTGACCGTTTCGGCGGGAGCGCAAGAGGTAGGAACCCTAGGCGATATTTTGAAGCTGGCTGAGAAGCAGAACGTGCCGATCAGCCGTGTTGAGCGCCAAGTATTAGATAAGCAGCTGCGCGATGCTAATCACCAAGGTGTCGCACTCGAAGCGGGCCCCTACCCCTATGTCGATATCGAGGATTGTTTGGAATTAGCCAACAAGCGCCAAGAATCGCCCCTGCTCTTGATCCTTGATCACCTTCAAGACCCACAAAATGTGGGCACCCTGCTGCGCACCGCCGAGGTTATCGGTGTGCATGGCGTGATTTTGCCGGGGCGGCGTGCGGCTAGCGTTACGGCTGCCGTCAGCAACGCCAGCAGCGGCGCCGTCGAACACCTCAACATCGTCGAAGTTACCAACATCGCCCAAAGCATCACAACCCTTCAAAAGAGCGGTGTATGGGTAGTCGGTGTCGAAGATGATCCAGCGGCCCAAGACTATAACCGCGCCGATCTCGACATACCTCTCGCCCTCGTGATCGGAGCCGAAGGCCCGGGCCTAGCGCGCCTCACCCGCGAGCGTTGCGACTTCTTAGTCAAGCTGCCTATGCGTGGTCAGATCGCCTCGCTTAACGCAGCCGTCGCAGGTAGCATTGTGATGTATCACGCTTGGCAGGTGCGCGGCAACAACGCTTAACCTTAATTGATACCAAAGCTGTTTGTTTGATCGCCTCTGTTCGCTTTCATGAAAGCGATGAGCTGTTCTTGGTCAATAATCAGCTTTTAGCGCTTTAGAAAGCCTTTTTCGATATGTGGAATGTCACGCAACGAGGCGTAATTCCACATATTCTCTTTGCGCTTCTATTTCGTCTGCTTGCCCGTTCGGTGTTTTTTGGCCTTCAGCAGCTTCCAAGGTCATACAACATCCGCTTGATCAGCTCAACCCTCGGGCGGCGAGGTCGCTACCCCAATCACGGCCCTAACCGCGTCCGCCTACGGCTACTACCATCCTGCCCGCCGCACAGGCTTGTAGTTGGCTGTGCGCCGAAGCCGCCCCCACCCTAGAACAAGGCTAACGGATTGCGTATGATTATTGTTCGTTTTGCTGCGTTTGCAAGCGCGCAAATCTTTAAACGGATTTGCTGGTAATACCAAATCCGTTTAAAGACGTGCATTCTCTTCGCTCAGAAAAACGAAAAGCTGGGAAAAGGAGAGCCGTGTTCCGCTCTGCCGAAGGCCAAAGAGAACCTAATCAACCGGATTTGGTATACCTTGTCTATTGGGCTACTTCTGAAGAAAGTTTGCTAAAAACGCAAAACGCCAACTGATTATTTCATACAAAACCACTCTAGATCAACTATCGGCAATAGTCCCTATTTATTGCATTGGCTGATAAGCCACCATCATACACGTTGGAAATCACTATCCTCCTCGCAAGTTGATGATAAACTTATTTGGTACTACAATATTCGATCGACCTGCTCCATTAAAAGCAATCCAGCTATAACTTCAGACACAGGATTGTACTCCTCTTCATCCTTGAACTTCTTATCGTGTGTCGAATAGGCTCTTTGTGAGCTAATACTTCCTATTCAGAGCAAACTTCTGGAATCGCCTGTTTCAGAAGTTAAAACAGGATTAAATTTGCTAATGAGCTAGTGAAGATGCGTTTGGCTGATGCATCGCGTAAGGTGTGTGCATGCCTTCCTTAGAACTACGAGATGATTTGCTATAAAGCGGAATGCTCTCAACAAAAAATAGGAGAAAGCACCTTCTGCGTCGTATTCATCACAAAAAATGCTAACTCTTCATGTGAGATAGGTATAGGCGAAAGCCTATGGAGATTGATGGTTTATCTTAGATAAATCATGTTTGTTGGTAAAATCTAATATTAAATATTTCGATTGGATGATCTTCATGGCTATTAGCATGCTTAATAGGAAAAATACACGATAATTTATTTTAAGGTATAGGATGTTTTAGTCTTCATGCTTAATTGTCATGAACTTTAAGGCTAACTGATCAGATATAATCTACATGGTATATAATTAAACTTAAGCTGAAAAAGTAAATTTTTCCTCAAAATAACAAGCCAATTGTTTGTACTTGATGAAATTGCTAAAAATGATCTATAATATGATTAAATATGCGCATATAGTTTACGAGTTACGTAGTTGGGTAATTATGACATTATCGTATTGAGATATGAGGATACTACGGTGAACGACGACTATAGTAACATTCTACTAGTGCAACCATATCAAGCCGCTCGCTCGAAAAGGGTTGAAACAGTACGTCCTCATATAACATACGGCAGTGTCCTTGCTCTCTTTGCGCGATTGTTGAGAAAATTGCAACCGAGCATCGCGCGAGATTGGCGGGAATGGGGAGTGAGTAGACAAGCACATACTAGTCCAACCATTCGGGATAATCCTTGCTCGCAACAGCCCAAGTATCACGCAAGTAGGCATAGTTATCGGAACTGGTCTTGTAAGCGCTATCGAACAATCATCAACTCCAAGCGTGCGCCCCTACGTAAGGGTAAAGAACGTAACACTCCACTCTCTACCACTCGTTTCCTTGCTCAACCCTTTGAAATGAAGAGTCCATCTACCCTCTTCACCATCAGGCTCTTCAAGTCGCCCTTTCGAAGAGCAGAACTAACCATTATTGCAACTAGTAGCTCTTCATGTGGCGATTGTGAAGCGAATTGTTTGTGGAGCACTATTTGGAGCATGACCGCTAGAAACGACCAGCAGAACGGTTCTGATAGGTGCCGTAATTGGGCAATTGGTCGATCTCGAGTTCGTGAAGTAAGTAGAACTCTAAAGCTAGGGGGCTTGTGGCGTACTTCTCCACTTTCACAACAATATTCCTCGACCCTGAACAACATTAGTGCAGCAAGCACGTAGCAGTCCCCCCGATCTAGGCCTAAAAGCATGCTTCTCACGTATCCAACACCGACACCAAATTGGCACTAATCCAAGGCTCGTAGCGAGCATGGATCGTCAGTTTGATAGGTGTTCTAGCACAGGGATCAAGAGGCGCCAACGTGTCTAGCAAGCCAAACAAGTAAACAAGCGACAACGCAAAATGACAGGCAAATCGACACGCTAAGGCTTAACTGTGTAACTCTCTTATCTTAAGTATCGACGTAGGATTTGTGGCTAGCAGTGGTGCTCGCACCCTTGATGGCTATAAATCCTAGCGTAAGTTTTCAAATCACGAGCTATGAAAAAACAACATGTGGTTTTGACGGAATCCGATCGCGCAACCTTGCATAGCTTACTTGCGTCTGGTAATCTCAGTTTACGTAAACGCAAACGTGCTACTGCATTGCTTGAGCTCGATCAGGGGAAGACGCTTGCAGAAGTGGCCGCGTTGCTTTCGGTCAACTATAATGCTGTAGCGGAATGGCGCAATAACTACAAGACTCAAGGCTTGAAATGTCTTGACGAAGCGCCCCGATCAGGCCGACCTACACGGATCGATAGCGAAGCACGAGCCAAGATCATCGCTCTGGCTAAAACGCCAGCGCCAGGTGGGCGTGGTTGGAGCCTGCGACAGTTGGCAGAAAAAGTGGTTGAAGAAGGCATTTGCGATCAAGTCTCGCACACCTTTATCGCAAGCATTCTTAAAACAGCGAAGTAGCTAGGTTTATACCAAATCCGGCTGAACGCTTTGTGTTTTGGCCTTCGGAAGAGCGGAACGTGACTATTATTGTTGTGTGATATTTCACGCTGTCGTACGAAATATCACACAACTTCTTTCCCGCTTGTTCGTTTTCACATACTGTGAAAGGGACAAGTTTTTAAGAGGGTTTGCTTGTATTCGCTGAGATGGGCGAGGCTTGCAAGCTGATATTGGTCGAAGAGAAAGGCGCTTGCTGAGCAGCTTCAGGAAGCGCCTTTTGTTGTTGATCAAATAAGGGATCGGCAGAGTGGAACCAGACGCCTTCCCCGGTTTTCGTTTTTCCCTCGTTGTAAAAGGATGAGCCCTTAAGCAGATTATGCCGAGCTTGGTAAGGGTGTTGGGTTTTAGAATACCCTTTGGGCGCAGACGGCTAGCACATCTGGGTGGCGGGCAGGATGTTGGTAGCCGTAGGCGGACGCGGTCGTAGCCCTCTTTGAGGTAGAGACCACGCCGCCAGAGTTTGGACATGGCCGAGCGGATGCGATATAGTCTCTTGCTTTGTGATCGCTAGGAAGAGCTTGTTTACGCTTGGAGCGTGTTAGCTGCGCTGTACATAGGGTAGATAGATCTGGTAGGGATCACGGTCTTCGCTCGGCGAGCCGGTTACGCCCAAAGGCTCGTAGGCGTTGAGGCCCGGGAAGACCACCCCCAGCTTGTTATTGCCCATACGACGCATCAGAATCTCGCTGAGAACGGTGCGATAGTCGGTTGTGATGCGCAGATCTTGGTCTTGATCGAGGTCTTCGAGGCCGGGCCACTTGCCATAGACCTTGCCGCCGTTGGCTTTGCCGCCGAGCACAAACATCATATTGCCGTGGCCGTGATCGGTGCCGTTGCTGGCGTTGACGCCCAAACGTCGCCCGAACTCGCTCATCACAACCACCGTGAGTTTATTGACGTGGTTGGGCAGGTCGTTGTAGAAGGCGTGCAGACCGCGCGACAAGATATCGACCATATTCGAATAGTAGCCGTTTTCGCCCACACCTTGGTTCTCGTGCGTATCCCAACTGCCCAGATCGACCGTAGCCACGCGCAGCCCCAGATCAAGCTTGATGGTCTGGGCGATCAGCTTGAGCGAGTTGCCGAACGAGTTGTTGGGGTAGGGATAGTCGGGCGTGTAGTTGAGATCTTCGATCGCTTTAAAGTTATCGATCGTCAAAGCCGATCGAACGAACACGCTCGATATCGCCAGGGCGTGGGCCGTAGGCCATTCGATGCATGGCGATGGTCGCAGTATCGGGAGCTGCTGCAGGCGAAATATGTTGAGCAGGAGCGGAAACAGAAGAAGATGCAGCCTGAGCGCGCGGGGCTAAGGCTGGATCAATGGTCGAAGAGAGCGCTAGCGCTGTTGTTGTAGCTGCACTGCCTTGTAGCAGCTTGCGGCGCGACAAAGCCATTGGCAACCTCCGTACTATAGCTTGTTAATGACCGCTACATGCTTGGAAATGTAGCATCAATACAAGACTATACGGGGTTGCGCACTTTTTCGACAATAGACTAAAAGTCCTATACTTTTTATTTACTTGTCGTCGTACTTGTTGCTATCGTAGCATATATAAAACGTTTGTATTATGCCGCAAACGCTTTGTAATCAGTCATTGTCCGACGACTTTATTTGCGACTATTCGCAGTAGCTTTAGGACCGTTCAGGCTTTTCTAAACTTGGGTCTGCTTCGGTTCGCAGTTGCCGAAGACCTGGTTCGATCTGGAGTTCCTCTATAAAATGAAGATAGAACTGTTGGCGATTTAAGCCAGATCGATCGCGTCGGGCGTATAGTTCCTGACGAGAAAGCGTGCTTCCGGGTGGGATCTTGACCTCATAGCGATAGGCCGAGCCACGCAAGCCATCCCACGCATCCTCGATCAGCTGGCGTTGGCTAAACAACACAGGCCCGGGCATTTCGTGGCGAGCAAAATAGCCGATATCGATCACCTCGTTAGGATCAGGGTTAAGACTTCCACTGATGAGCCGACCGCCAAACAGTAGCGTATGACCTGTTGCCTCAGCACTTATTTGCGAATAGAGACCGATCAGATGGGTCGCTTCCACTTCTAGACCGGTCTCTTCGCGTGTTTCGCGAACTGCTGCCTCAACCAACGACTCGCCCGCATCGATCATACCGCCCGGCAAACACCAGATCTCGAAATCGTTGCGTTTTGTAAGCAATAGCCGATCATCTTGAAAAATAGCCATGACAACGCCGAATCTCAGCATATACACCTCCTTCAAATGATTGTAATTGTGAAATAGATTTGGGGCAACAACATAAGAAATAGTCTGGGTTGTGCAATTAAAGCTGGCTCGAACCATGCAAGCTCTTCGATTAGAATAGGAGATATAGGAAGTATCGTTTCTGTTAACGATCTGCCGATAAGCTTCGAGCATCTGAATCATTTCTCTGCCTCTTTCTGACCCAGTTAGTGGCTAGCGAACTGCCTTCTGCCGCGATGGAAGCAATCAATAGCAAAGGATAGGTATGGATCTACAACTCACAGACAAGGTTGGAATCGTTACGGGCGCGAGCCGTGGGATCGGGCGCGCGATCGCGCAACGGCTGGCGGAAGAGGGTATGCGTTTGGCCTTGGTCGCTCGTTCGGGCGATCTGCTCGACGAACTAGCAGCTTCGTTGCCCGGTGATACATTGGTTCACCCTGTTGATCTGCGCGATCCTGCAGCGCCTGCCGCTGTGATCGAGGCGACAGCAGCCTATTTTGGCCGAATCGATCTGTTGGTCAATAACGCTGGAGCCACCAAGCGAGGCGATTTCTTGACTTTGAGCGACGAAGATTGGGCCGATGGCTACGCGTTGAAGTTCTTCGGCGCGATGCGTATGAGCCGCGCAGCGTGGCCCCATCTGCAACTGCAACACGGATCGATCATCAATATCGTTGGAGTCGGCGGACGCACTGGTAGCGCCGAATTCGCCATCGGCGGCAGCGTCAATGCGGCTCTGCTCAACCTGACCAAAGTCTTGGCCGACCGAGGCGTCAACGATGGCGTGCGGGTCAACGCCATCAACCCAGGTTCGATCGCGACCGATCGCCTGACCGTGCGCGTGCGCAAGCTGGCCGAAGAGCAGGGGCTAAGCGATGCCGAGGCGCTCGAAGCCATGGCCCGCCAGCAGCGGATCGCTCGTTTCGGCCAGCCCGAAGAGATCGCCAACCTGGTGGCCTTCTTGGCTTCGCCGCTCAGCGCCTACTGCCAAGGCAGCATTATCGATATGGACGGCGGCCAGACTCGCACGCTTTAAGCCTGTTACCGCATTCTTCACCACACGAGGCACGCGAGACACAGAGACGTTGAGAGAAGATCTGGTGATGCTTGAGGGAAACCGTAGCCTGCCCTTCGGCAAGCTTGGTTGGTGAGCTTGTCGAAGGGTAGAGATGTACGAACGAATGTGAACTACACGCCCTTTAGAAACTGTAATACTTCTCCAAGGCAATAGAAGACCACTTGTTCAGGATCGGGTCTAGGACCTTATCAGCCCGACTGAGGTTTCGGTGTAGCGGTTTTAGGAGGAGATATTGCAGGGGTCGAGGGGCGTGCAACGCACCCGCGGGAAGTCCAGAAGGGCTGGCCCTTCTGGACCACGCGCAGCGTAAAAACAAGCTGCTCAAAAACGCTTTCCCAAAAGAATTTGGCTTCAGTACGCCAAAGTTAGGCCAATATATAATCGGCCCCTACGGCCCATTTCACAGCGAAAGCGTCCCACCCATTAACCTAATAGCAGAATGCTTGCCCGTCCCGATTTCAGATCTTGAACGATAAAAAAGGCTTGTGGCAAGAGCGCCACAAGCCTTCGTTTTGCACCAGCGCGAGAGCTTAGAAGAAGCCAAGCTCTTCGCGGGCGTCTTCGCTCATCATTTGGGGGTTCCAGAAGGGGGTCCATACCAGATTGATGTTGACCTCTTCCAGATCCTTATAGACATCGGCCAGGTTGCTAACCTCGCGGCGAGCGTTTTCGATGATCTGCGGGCCAGCCGGGCAAGCGGGGGTGGTCAAAGTCATATCGATATCGACGCGCTTGCCGCCATCCTCAACATCAATGCGGTAGACCAAACCTAGATTAACAATATCCAGCCCGATTTCCGGGTCGTAAACATTCTTCAGTGCTTCACGCACCATCTCTTCAGTAAGCATATCTACCTCCACTCATAAGCAAAACGCCTAGAGTTAGCCGTTCGCTTGCGATCTCTCCCTCAGTATATCCTATTTCGCACGATTCGGCTTGTCATCACCTTAGGGTCTGGCAGCTAGCCTTCGCTATAGCTACCAGAGACGGCCTTTCGGCTGAACTGAATGCTCTTTTCATATCAAATTTGCTTGTGCACTTTAGGTGGTTTATTAGGTTGGCGGAGAGCTTCTAACCTTCCATGCGGCTTCTAGCGCGTCCGCCTCCGGCTACCAACAGTTTGCTCACTACATTCGGCTGCTCGTCTGCCTGCGCCCAAGCGCCCCCTGATACCAAATCCGTTTAAAGACGTGCATGTTCTTCGCTCAGAAAAACGAAAAGCTGGGAAAAGGAAAGAGTCACGTTCCGCTCTGCCGAAGGCCAAAGAGAACCTAATCAACCAGATTTGGTATGAATAGCCAAGCGATCGTGCGGATGTGGAAGCAAATCTGCCGAAGGCCAAAACACAAGCTGTTCAACTGAAATTCGTGTCACAGGCTTGCTCGTGCTGCTCGGCTCGCTGGTGTGCCAAAAATGGGCTTGTTCTTGGAAGGGCATCCCAAGAACAAGCCCGATTGAGCACTCTTTTTCAATCTGCGTTGGCGCTTAGGATTCGCGCAGTGCTGCGATCTTCTCGGCGTCGTAGCGCAGAATCGGCTGGCGAGCAGCGCGCACTTCGTCGACACGGCGCACCGGCGCGGTGGTCGGCGCTTCGTGGAGCAGCTCGGGCGTCTCGACGGCCTCGCGGGCGATCGAGCGCATGGCGTCGATAAAGCGATCGAGGGTGCGCTTCGACTCGGTCTCGGTCGGCTCGATCATCAGCGCTTCTGGCACCAGCAACGGGAAGTAGATCGTCGGCGGGTGGAAGTTGTAGTCGATCAGGCGCTTAGCGATATCGAGCGTGCGCACGCCCTTGGCACCGGCGATCTGGCCCTTCAGCACCGATTCGTGCATACAGATGCGGTTAACTGCAGGCGGATAGATATCGTGCAGTTTGACGCGCACATAGTTGGCGTTCAGCACAGCGGTCTCGCTGACTTGGCGCAGGCCTTCGGGACCCATACTGCGAATGTAGGTCCAAGCGCGCACCAGCATACCGAAGTTGCCGTGGAAGGACTTGACACGCCCGATGGTCTTTTCTGGCACGAAGAACTCGTAGCTGCCATCGCCCTTCTGGCGGGCGCGCGGGCCGGGCAGGAAGGGCTCCAGCTCTTTGATACAACCGACTGCACCCGAACCGGGGCCACCGCCGCCGTGGGGCGTGGTGAAGGTCTTGTGCAGGTTGTAGTGCATAAAGTCGAAGCCAACTTCGCGCGGTTTGACGATGCCCAAAATCGCGTTGAAGTTTGCGCCGTCGCCGTACATCAAGCCGCCCGCTTCGTGTACCAAGCGCGAGATCTCTTTGATCTGCTGCTCGAACAGGCCGAGCGTGTTGGGGTTGGTCAGCATCAGGCCGGCGGTGCGCGGCGAGAGCTTGCGCTTGAGGTCTTCGATATCGACATTGCCGTGCTCGTCGCCAGCGACTTCAACCACCTTCAGACCGACCATTGCGGCGGTTGCGGGGTTGGTGCCGTGAGCGGCGGTCGGCACCAGCACCTCGGTGCGCTCGTGGTCGCCGCGGTCGAGGTGATAGGCGCGGAAGACCAGGATGCCAGCGAATTCGCCTTGGGCGCCAGCGGCGGGCTGCAACGAGACAGCATCGAAGCCGCTGATCGCCGCCAAGTCGCGCTGCAATTCATAGATCAGCTGCAGCGCGCCCTGCGAAAGCTCGTCGCCCTGCAAGGGGTGGGCAGCGGCGAAGCCGGGCAGGCGGGCCATCTCTTCGTGAAGCTTGGGATTGTACTTCATCGTACACGATCCCAGCGGATAGAAGCCGGTATCGATCGAGAAGTTGCGCTGGCTGATGCGAGTATAGTGACGAATCACTTCTGGCTCGGTCAGCTCCGGCAGATCCTTTAAATCATCGCTGCGCTGTAAAGAGGCGGGCAGCTCGCTAGTTGGTACATCGAGTTCTGGCAGGTTCGTGCCATACTTGCCTGGCTCAGAAAGCTCGAAAATTGGTGGTTCGTAGGTTTCCATTATTCGCTTTCGTATCGTAAGAGCGCTGCGTTGCAGCGACTCGCACCACGTTATCCTTAGTCAGAGCGTTCAGAACCTAGCCCTTAAGCGCCGCTACAAAGGCGTCGATATCGGCTTTGTCATTCATCTCGGTCACACAGACCAGCATCGCGTTGCCGAGCTGCGGCTCGTCTTGCGAGAGGTCGTAGCCGCCGATGATGTTGTGCTCGCGCAGGGCCGCGTTGATCTCGGCGACCGGGCGGGGGCACTGCACCACAAACTCTTTAAAGAAGGGAGCGTTCTGGCTCAGGGCGGGCACGCTAAAGCCGGGCAGGGCTGCGATCTGTTGGGCGGCGTAGTGAGCGCGGTGGTAGCACAGCTCGGCGACTTGGCGCAGACCATTGCGGCCCAGCAAGCTCAAGTGCACGGCGGCTGCCAGCGCCATTAAGCCTTGGTTGGTACAGATGTTACTGGTAGCTCGTTCGCGGCGAATATCTTGCTCGCGGGCGCGCAGGGTCAGCACATAAGCCTCTTTGCCGTCGGCGTCTTTGGTCATACCCACGATACGTCCGGCGATCTTGTGTACGTGCTGCTGCTTGCAGCAGAAGATGCCGAGGTAGGGGCCACCGAAGTTCAGACCGATGCCGAGCGGCTGGCCCTCTGCGGTCGCGATATCGGCGCCCGACTCGCCCGGGGTCTGGAAGAGGCCCAGCGCGATGGGGTCGAAGTGGTGAACCAGCAAGGCGCCCTTAGCGTGTACAGCTTCCGCGATCGGCTTGAGGTCGTGCAACTGGCCGAAGAAGTCGGGCGACTGCACGATCAAAGCGGCGGTCTGCTCATCGACTTGGGCCAGCGCGGCATCGAGCGAGCTAATGCCTGATTCTGCCACTGGCTCTTCGTCGCCAACGATCGTGACATTCAAGCCCTGCAGGTAGGTGCGCAATACAGCTCGATACTGCGGGTTAACACTGCGTGCGACTACGATCTTACGGCGGTTGCGGGTCACATTCAGGGCCATAATCGCGGCCTCGGCCACAGCAGTGGCGCCGTCGTAGTGGCTGGCGTTAGCAACCTCAAGGTTGGTCAGACCACACAGCAAGCTCTGGTATTCAAAGATAGCTTGCAGGGTGCCCTGGCTGATCTCAGGCTGGTAGGGGGTGTAGGCCGTGTAGAATTCGCTGCGGCGCAGGATCTGATCGACAGCCGCCGGAACGAAGTGGTTATAGGCGCCCGCACCCAAAAAGATGCTATGGGTCGCTGCGCTAGCGTTCTTACCCGACATACGGCGCAGTTCGCGCGTGATGGCGAGCTCAGAAAGCGGGGCAGGAATATCTAAGGTCGGGAAACGGACATCTTCCGGTACATCGACAAATAGCTCTTCGACTGTCTGCACGCCGATGGCCTGCAGCATCTCTTCGCGATCTTCGGGTGTGATCGAAATATAATGAGACATGCTCTTCCTTGTACCTGATTTATGGTAATGAATGCTGTGAGCGCACTCAAAGGCGCTCACAGTTCAGATGCTTATCGAGACTTAGTGCGCAATGCTATCGACGTATTCCTTGTAGGCAGCAGCGTCGAGCAGCTTGTCTTCGCCGCCCTCAACCGGAGCGATGCGCAACATCCAACCTTGGCCGTAGGGATCGGTGTTGATGGGCGACTGATCGTTGAGCAGATCGGTGTTGACGGCCACCACTGTGCCGCCGACCGGCATAAACAGATCGGAAGCAGCCTTAACCGACTCGATTGCGCCGAACAGATCACCAGCTGCAAAGGTTGCGCCAACTTCGGGCAGCTCCAGATAGACAACATCGCCCAGCGAGTCTTGGGCGTAATCGGTGATGCCGATCACAACTTCTTCGCCCTCAAAGCGCGCCCACTCATGCGAGTTCAGATACTTCAGGTTCTCGGGGGTTTGGAAAGCCATGTGCTCCTCCTCTGGATGCTTATTTCTTATAACGAGGTTTATAGAACGGATACTTCACCACACGCGCCCGTACAGGCTTCTCGCGGATGATAACATCGAACTCACTGCCCTCTTTGCTGTAGGCAGTTTGAACCAAGGCAATACCCAGCGCTTTGTTGCCAAATGAAGGAGCAGGCATACCGGTTGTTACATGACCGATCGGCTCGCCTTCAAGATTGTGAACGGCATAGCCGCCGCGAGCGATACCTCGCCCAACCATCTCGAAGCCTGCCAAACGGCGCTGAGGGCCAGCTTCTTTGATCTGCTTGAGCGCCTCACGTCCAACAAAATCGCCTTTGTCGAGCTTTACAACCCAACCAAGGCGCGCTTCATAAGGATTAATATCGGCATCGATCTCGTGCCCATAGAGCGCCAAGCCTGGCTCGAAGCGCAAGCTATCGCGCGCACCCAAACCTGCTGGCTTGAGCCCAAAGTCTGCGCCCGCTTTGAGCAGCTCGTCCCAAACGAGAGCAGCTTTGGAAGAATCGAAAAACAGCTCGAAGCCATCTTCGCCAGCGTAACCCGTGCGGGCGATCAAGGCTGCGTCGTCGCCGTAGATCGAGGCGCCGACTACGCCGTGGAAGGGCAAGCCAGCCAGATCGTTCACCACGACTTCGGGAATGCTTGCCAAGATCTCTTCCGAGCGCGGGCCTTGCAGCGCCAACATCGCCCAGCGATCAGAGGCGTCCTCAAGGCTCACATTGAACTGAGCAGCGTGCTTCTGGAACCACTCCCAGTCTTTGGAACGGTTCGAAGCGTTTACCACTACCAAATAGCTCTCTGGCAGCTTATAGATGAAGATATCGTCGACGATTCCGCCCTGTTCGTCGCAGAGCAGGCCATAGTTGGCCATGCCCGCTTCGATCTTAGCGACATCGCAGGTCGCGATATACTGTAAAAAAGCCAGCGCATCGGGGCCAGCAACCATGAAGCGGCCCATATGACTGATATCGAAAAGACCAGCAGCAGTACGCACAGCGTTATGCTCTTCGAGCAAACTACTGTACTGAACGGGCATCTCCCAACCACCAAACTCCACCATACGCGCTTTATAGGCGAGATGGCTCTCATAGAGTGGCGTCCGTTTTAGCTCCATCACCACGTCCTTACTTGCTGCGTTATTGCCACAGCACTACACATACGATTCAGCGCCTTTATCCCATCAAAAGGTATAGCAATGCCAAAACGCTCATCTCGCAACTGCGAGCAAGCGCCGTTTTGCTGAAAGCTATTGAGACAAGATGGCCTCATACAAGGCCGGATGGCTTGAAGTTGTTTGAGGAAAGGCACCACACACCTCCGCTCAAGAGCGCACGAACAGAATGAGGCCGAGCACCTGTTCTCTGTCCGCAAACCTGAGAGATTCCCAAAGCCTATCACGAGCCACAAATCGCTGAAGCCGTTGTGTGATAGATTTTGGTTACTCCGTCGGTGCTGGCTACAGTTTTAGGCTGTAGCGAAACTCTCCAGAGAGCCGTCGGGACGCGGTTCGGGGGCCTGAGCGATTCACAAAGGGGCGGCTAACTCCTTACGCTTACGCCTTCGGCGGCTGACAACAGCACTCTCCCGCGTCCGTCATTCGGGTATGGTGTTGAATATAAAGCTAGTATACCATGAGTCTGCTGGATGCTTCGCAAGCGAGCCGGAGAGCTTGTGGTACCATAGAGCAGATCATTCGTTAGAGCATAAGGTCGAGGACATGCCGAGAATCGCTTACTGTTCGCCCGTCAACCCCGCTCATTCGGGCATTTCAGACTACAGTGAAGAGCTATTGCCCTACTTGGGCCAATATGCCGATATCACGCTCTATGTTGAAGATGGGCTGAAACCCTCCAATCCCAATCTCAACAAATATCTGGAAGTGCGCCCCTTGCGCCGTTTACGTAGCGATCAGCGCCGCCGCCCCTACGATGCGATTCTCTACCATATGGGCAACAGCCCGGTACACGCCCATATCTGGCGCGAAGCCCAACGCCTGCCGGGTGTGATGGTGATGCACGAATTTGTGCTGCATCACTTTATGCTCTGGTATGCAGCCAATGTTCAGCACAACGTTCAGCACTATGTGCGCGCTATGGCGGCCCAATACGGCCCCGATGGTGAGCACATGGCCCAGTTGATGATCCGCAGCCGTTTTACCGACGCAGCCTTCGACTACCCTTGTAGCGAAGCGGTGATCGCAGCCGCCCACGGCTTGATCGCCCACAGCAATTATGTTGTCGACAAAGCCACGGCGCTGCGCCCCGAGTTGCCCAGCGCCGTGGTGCCCATGGGCGTGCCGCTGCCGCCCGTTATCGACAAAAGCGAAGCACGCCAGCGTTTGGGCTTGCCGCTCGATGCGCCCATTCTGGCCAGTTTCGGGCATATCAACGCCTACAAGCGACTTGAGCCTGCCCTGCGCACCTTTATCGCCTTGCGCCAAGACTTCCCCAACGCCCAATATCTGCTGATTGGTAGCGCGTCGCCCAATTATGATGTGCGGGGTTTGATCGAACGCATGGGGCTAGAGGATAGTGTGCGGGTTACGGGTTTTGTCAGTCGCAGCGATTGGGACGATTACTTGGCGGCGACCGATATCTGTCTGAACTTACGCCACCCCACAGCCGGAGAGACCAGCGCCAGTCTGTTGCGCCTCTTGGGGGCGGGTAAAGCGACCCTTGTGACCGCTTCGGGATCGTTTACCGAGCTGCCGCGCGATGTGGCGGCCCAAGTTGACCTTGGTTCCAGCGAGAGCGATCTGCTCTTGGCCTACTGCCAGCTGCTGTTGAAAGATCGAGCCTTCGCCGATCAGCTTGGGGCTAATGCCCGCGCCTTTGTGGCACGCGAACATAGTCTCGAACGTTCGGCCCAAGAATATATTCGCTTCCTTGCGAAGCTCTACAACTGGCCGGTGGTTCAGCGCATTCGTGAACAGCCGCTCTGGGATGTCAGTACTCCGCCGCCGAGTCAGGCGGCTTCCAAGCCAAAGCCGACAGAGGAACAGGCGGCAATAGCAAAGCTCGGCCCTGAACTTCAAACTCAGGTCGAACAAGCGGCAACAGCACTGGTTGAACTCGGTTTTCACGAACGTGATGAACGCGTTTTGCGAACGGTCGCAGAACGGATTATAGAACTTCACCGCTAGAGGGACTAGGGCGAGGTGTAAGAGTTATAAACCTTCGGCAGCTGGGAACAGCCGAACGGTTTTAGAGGTTTGCGATCGCTTCCGTAGTGATCTGCTCGGCGATACGAGCACGAACTGCCTCAACAGCTTCTTTGCCATCATCGCACAAAAGCGTTTCGAGGTGATCGAGCAAGCTGCACAAGCGGCGATAATCGCGACGCAGTTGCCAGATCTGGTTCGGGTCCAGCCCTTGTTGATATGCACCTTTAGCGAGCCAAGTATCGAGTGCGCTATATCGAGGGCGTACATCGAGTTCCGCATACTGTTCGAGCTCTTGCCACAAACAGGCTGCACTATTTAGTAACATCGCTACCGGATCTAATGCAAGGCTCACGTTGATACCTCTCTCAGCAATTTGGAAAACTGTAAGTCCTAGAGATAAAAACATCTACTAAGACAGGACTTCTTGTAGTATACAGCTGAGTGATAAACTCGTTATCATTCAGAAGCTTGGACTTTATTATACGCCAAACGATTTACAATGTTAGCTTTTCTTCTCAGTATTTAGACTGATTTTAGAATCATTACGCCGTAAATTATTATGAAATTCTGTAATTCGATATTCATATAAAGATCTGTTTCGACAAACGTTTCACAATCAGCCAAAAGTATTCATACTTGTTACGAGTTCGCGGCGTCTACGATTTGTTTTCTTCTAGAGCATTAAAAATCTTCTCTGATAGACTAACTTCTTAATGCAAGGCATCGATTGATAGAACGTTGATACGAGGATTTTTTGCTGTTAGAGCGAAATTCATCTGCAATATGGCGCTTTCAGAGAGACTCTCGTGCTTGGCCAATGAATACGCAGCACAAATCTGATATGAAATCCGCTTGAATCGCTATATTTCGGGGTGGCCTCTCGGCACACAGCTACAACAGTGAGGTTACGGGCGAGCTGTTGGTAGCCGTAGGCGGACGCGCTAAGGACCTTTGTTGGAGAAGAGACCAAGCCGCCAGAGTGCTCTGCGAAGGCCAAAAACACACAGAGTTGAGCCGGATGTGGTTTGAAAGCGAGGCAAAGAAAACGGCCACCCTTCTGTGTAAGGGTGGCCGCTTCATCATTATAAGCTCGATGCTTACTTGACGCGCTCCAGATACTCGCCGGTGCGGGTATCGATCTTGACGACGTCGCCAACGTTGACGAAGCCGGGCACCTGAATAACAGCGCCGGTTTCGAGCGTAGCAGGCTTGGTAACCGAGGTAGCGGTATCGCCGCGCACAGCCGTGGTGGTTTCGGTTACTTCCAAGTTCACAAAGATCGGAAGCTCAACACCGATAATGCCTTCGCCCTCGGCAAAGAGCACCATTGCATTGTCGTTTTCGCGCATAAAACGAGACTGATCGCCGATGCGCTCAGGGCTGATCGGAATCTGCTCGTACGTCTCGTTATCCATAAAGACGTAGTCCTCACCTTCGCGGTAGAGGTACTGCATCTCGCGGTTATCGACGCGCACGATCTCGATATCCGAACCAGCGCGAACGCGATCTTCAATCGTGCGGCCCGTTCGCAGGTTGCGCAGCTTCAGACGAACAAATGCACGCCAGTTGCCAGGGCTGACGTGCTGGAATTCAATAACCTGATGTAATTCGCCATTGTAGCGAAGAATAATACCGTTACGAAGATCTGATGTTGTTGCCATACAACCTCCAAGACTCATAAAACATGCCGCCTTAGTAGCAGGCGGCATGGAACGCATACTCAGTATCTATGCTAGAGAATACCCGTATCTTTATAAAAAGTCAAGCGATGTCAAGCATTGCGAAGCTGTTTTCGCACTCTTTATGGTTTTTATATCACTAAGGCGAAGCAAGAAAGCTCTGAAAAATGCTTGTCTATTTTTAACACATATTCAAGCTGTTTTGATACCTCATTGGCTTCATGTGTGTAGCGCTCTCGCGGCATAGTCTCTCCCTTCCATTCGCTCCTCAGCGCGTCCGCCTACGGCTACAAACAGGCCGTCCACCCATTCAGTTCTTCTCGCATTGCGCTGCCTTCGTTGCACGATGTCGCTGCACGCACCGCGCAGCTTCGCTGTCTTGCGTTGCCAAACCCAAGCATAGCGATGGATGTTACCTTATACCAAATCCGTTTAAAGACTTGTGCTCTTATAACGTAGAAAACAAAAACGAGAAAAGGAATAGTCACGTTCCACTCTGCCGAAGGCCAAAAACACAAAGTGCTCAGCTAGATTTGCTAGAAGCATACGCAGAGTGTAAAGGGTTTTGTATGAAAGTCAGCAGGCCAAGAAACTTGAAGAGATCTCTTGAAAAATCGTAAAATTAGCTCAAATGCTTCGTTTGTATTCTGGGTATTTTTAGAACCAAATGCAACCTTTCGGGTTGTGGCGTATAATAACGAAATATAAATACGATCTCTCTTCCAATTCCTAGTAGGATATCTCTCATGCCAAGTACCCACGTCGAACGTGCTGTCGATAAGCTGATCCAAGAGGGAATCGACCTTCTGCATGCGGGCGACGTTGCTGCTGCACGCGAGCTATTCAGCCAGGCAGTTGTACTTGATCCTAAAAATGAGAGGGCTTGGATCTGGCGCTCTGGGGCTGTTGAAACTGACGAAGAACGTAAGAAGTGTCTTTTACACGTTCTCGCCATCAATCCATCGAATCAAGTGGCCCAACGCGCGCTTGAACGTCTATCGCAACCAGCACCTCAGGCGCGTCGGATCAAACGTCTCTCGATACAAGCGCCTGTTGCCCAAGCAGCATCTGAGCCTGCTGAGACGTCTCCATCGCAACAAACGAATCAATCTACAGCAACAAAAAAGACCTATTCAAAAGAGATGTTGTATTGGCCTGAAAGTCAGACCAAAAAACGTCCGGTCTGGATTCCGCTGTTACTCGTTATCGCTGTAGCAATCGCTATCGCTATTTTCATATTCATTCAGAGTTATACGCTTGGCAATGCAATGAGTATTCCGATCACTGCTCACTGGCCAGCCTATTCCTAACCACGTGGCTGCCGCCTGAAATCGCGCTCAAAAGGCTGGCTCCAAACGATCATCGCCTTCCAAAGATGTAAGGAGTTGTGTATGCCACTGATGCTGATCAATGGAGAGTTTGTACAAGCCGAAAGCGGAGAGACCTTTCCGGTAGAGAACCCCGCCAGCGAGGAGATTATTGACAGCGTGCCGCATGGCGGTGTCGTCGATGCTCGCAAAGCGATCGCGGCTGGCAAGGCTGCTTTCAAAAGCTGGCGCTTTGTGACGGCTCACGAAAAGGCCGAGATGCTGCACGAGGTCGCCCACAAGCTGCGTGAACACAGCGAAGAGCTGGCTACCTTGATGACGTTCGAGGGAGGCAAACCGCTGCTCGAAAACCGTGACGAGATCGGCTGGTGCGCGGCTTGTTTCGACTATTACGCCGAGTTGCAACGCAATTCGCGCGGTCGGGTCATTCCTTCGGTCGAAGCGAGCCAACTGGCGATTGTGCTGAAGGAGCCCTATGGGGTGGTGGCCTGTATTGTACCTTGGAACTATCCGCTCTTGTTGGCCTCGTGGAAGCTAGCACCCGCTCTGGCGGCGGGCAACACCGTTGTGCTCAAACCCAGCGAGATGACGCCGCTCAGCACACTTTTGTTTGCAGAGCGCTGCTGTAGCCACCTGCCCGCTGGGGTGCTCAACGTTGTAACTGGTTTCGCCGATCTGGGGCGCGAGCTGGTGAGCCACCCTGATACACCTTTGATCGCCTTTACAGGCTCGTTCGCGACGGGCCGCGAGATCGCTCGTTTGGCCGCCGAGCGTGTGAAAAAGACCCACCTTGAGTTGGGCGGTAAGGATGCCTTTATTGTGGCCGAAGATGCCGATCTCGATATCGCGGTGCAGGCGGTGGCATGGGCGGGTTTGCTCAACGCTGGTCAGGTTTGTACCAGCACCGAGCGCGTCTATGTACACGAGAGTATCAGGAAACGCTTTACAGAACAACTCGTCGAATTCGTTCAGACCTTGCGCCTCGGCCCGGGTATCGAACCGACAACCGATATCGGCCCGCTGGTTGGGGCGCGTTACCGCGAAAAGGTCGAAGCCCAGGTGGCCGAGGCGCGCGCGCAAGGGGCGCGCATTCTGACCGGCGGCAAACGCCCGCCCCAGTTTGAGCGCGGCTACTTTTACGAGCCGACTGTGCTCGATCAAGTCGACCATTCCTTCCGCATTATGCGTGAGGAAACCTTCGGGCCGGTTATTCCGATTATGGGCTACGAGAGCTTCGATCAAGCCATCGAACTAGCTAACGACTGCGACTACGGTCTGGGCGCGAACCTGTATAGCAACGATCCACGCAAGATCAAACAGTATTACGAAGAGGTCAAAGCTGGTACCTGTTGGGTTAACGATCCTTTGACCGACAACGACGCTGGGCCGTTCGGCGGCATGAAGTTTAGCGGCGGCTCGCGCGAGCTGGGCGAAGAGGGCCTCGAAGCCTTCCTTGAAACAAAACATGTCCACTGGGATTTCGTTCAAGAGCAGAAATCTTGGTGGTACCCCTATTAAATTTGGCTCATGGGGTTGTGTTTGTTGGCCTTCGGCGGGGTTAAACCTGACTCTGTTTGTTATGAACGATTTCGCATCGTCGCGCGAAATCGTTCTTTTTTCTTCCCGCTTGTTTGTTTGACTATGGCCTTGCTAAACAGAAGCCCTTCAGGGAAGCTGGGAGCTGTTTGGGTGGGGAGCCGAAGCCGACTTTGTAGCCGTAGGCGGACGCGGTCGAAGCCTTTTTGAGGGTGGAGACCTCTCCGCCAACCTGTAGAGATACCACAGATCGTACCCCTACTCAGTGAACATAAAGATAGGACTTTTATCCGCTTGAATGGCTCCATATATGTGCTAGAATTCCATGGATAAGCCTTCAAAAATTTCTGGGTTTTTAAACTATTTTGGGCTTAGCTAAGCGCTATACGGTTATTAGAGTACGCTGCATTTTATTAATATCGCTGTGCTATATTCGTAGCGTCTATCTCAACGAAGAGAGAACAATTTACACCGCTTTTCAGAGCAGATTTGTACACTATTCTATTTCCTTTCACATAAGAGAAGGTTTATGGTTCTTGCGATCACCTTGTTGGTAGTCGTTATCGGAGTCGGTTATTTGCTCCTTAAATGGCCGATTTTAACTCAAACCCCTAGCGGATCAATCTTAGAACAGTCGAAATTGCAACGTCTCTTATCCTTACCATCGGAATGGATGCGATCGCGAACCTACCTTTGGCATGTATTTGAAATCGGTGCTATTGCTCTGTGGGCTGCTTGGGTTGGGCGTGCGTTTCTCGATTTTTCTCCTGAAACTTGGCTCCCAGGAATCGAGTTCCATATGGCGATTCAATCGCATGTGATTTGGAACTGGCTCTGGGAATGTGGTACCTGTATTATGTGGAATGGATCGATCAATGGCGGCAATCCTGCTTTTATCGATCTGCACGGCGCGCCCGCCCACCCGCTTGTAATCGTAACAAGCGCTATCTGGGGGCATGTGGTTGGGGCCAAAGTTGCTATCGTTGTAAGCCTCTTTGTGGCTGGTCTGGCCCAATGGTGGCTGGCACACATTTTTAAATTGAATCGGGCTGTGCGGCTCTGGGCGGCGGCCCTCGCTGTGGTGGGCGGTCATCTGGCCGGGCGCCTCGAGATCGGTGTCTTCGCAGTGCTGCTTTCGACCGCCTTCGCGAGCCTTGCGATCGTTGCGGGCATCGCCTTGGCCCACGATGGGCGTCGGCGCACTGCGATACTGTTCGCCATCGCGCTCTCGCTGACTCTCACGGCCGGGCAGGGCTATCTACAGCTCGGCCTGTTGCTGATGCTGCCGGCCTATCTGATCTTCTGTTTCGACGGGCAGTTGCGTATTCAACCGATCTGGCGCGAATATGCGCTTGCATTCTGTCTCGCCCTGTTGCTCAGTAGCCTCTTTCTTGTGCCACTGATCAACTTCTGGCCCAATATCGCCAAAGAGACAGATCCGCTCTTCGAATCGAGCCAGCCGTTTATCTACAACTTATTCAACCTCGTCATCAACGACTTAGACTTCTACAATAGCAACGCTTTACATAAGCATCCTTACCCTTATCTGTATATCAACTATATCGGCTGGGTGCCGGTGATCTTCGGTCTGATTGCGCTTCGGCGACTACCTATACGGATCTTCGCTTTCTTTGCTGTGGCGATCGGTCTGATCTATGCTAGCAGTAGCGCCCTGCCCTTTAAAGCGATCGCCTACTTCAACCCCGACTTCTCGGGCGGTGTGCGTAACCCCTCTTTGATTGCGGGCCTGGCGGTACCGTTGATCATCGGTTTGGGGGCGATCGGCCTGCAAAATCTGATGTCGGCTCAGTGGCCCAAGATCCAGATCATGTTTTCTGAAACGCTTAGCAAGAGCGTTAACGTGATGTGGATTAGCTTGGTCGTTGGCTTTGCGGCTCTTATACCCGTCTATGAATTCGGCCAACAGTGGATGATCGTTCAAGAGAATGAAGATGAAGCGGCGGCTTATCTGTCCGAGAAGCTGCAATCTGACGAATTGCGCTGGATTATGTTTCCCTTTGGCGACGGCTATTGGTTGCCTTTAGCTTTTCAGGCTGACCTTAAGATCGCCAGTGTGGTGCGGCCTTGGAAATGGATCGAGCATATCGATCCTGACCCCGCTATGGAAGTGCGCGTGACTCTCTCTGAAGAAGAAGCCGAAGAAGACCTTGAGAGATCGGAGCGAGATCTGATTACGGCCTTTGAGCACGATCCACAAGAAGAAACATACTGGATCGATGCCTATTCGGGAGCACTAGAGGGCAGAGCTGTTGAGCGGGTCGGCAATTTCACACTGATCGAATACCCGAGCGTCTCCTATGCGGCTGTGCAAACCGAAGAAGGGCCGATACCCTGTCGAGCCGAGGGGCAAGGCGGCGTTATCGATGTCTACTGTTCGAACGAGGCAGATGGTACTTTGATGGTGCAGGAGAACGCTTGGCGAGGCTGGACCGCTCAGGTCGATGGAAGAGGCGTCACCTTAGTGGAGAATGGCACCTTTTTACAGGTCGAGCTACCGGCTGGCGAACACTATATCGCCTTCCGATACCGCCCTTGGGATGTGCCGATCGGGCTGCTCTTTTCGCTGCTGGGCGTCGCTATAGCGATTTGGCAATGGTTCCGCCCAAGTTCGACAATCGAGGCGCTCTAGGCGAGTTAGTATCTCTCTCCCTCTTTAAGTGAGCTGCCTTGTTCGATGATCTCGAGTGAGCGATTTCGTCTTAAACGGCGAAATCGCTTCCTTTTATAGAGAGCGCGAGGTTGCCCTGTTGGCTTTTTGTAGGCCAACTATCACAGGCGTGATCGCGACAATGCTATCGGGTGCTACATCGTGATTTGCGGAAGATCGCTTGCAGAAAGGTAAAAGCGGGGTATCGCAACGTCAAACATCACGTCGTCTGGCCCGATAAAACGGTAACTGCCATCCATATAACCGGTTGGCGAGCGTAAGATACAAAAGCTGTTGTATTCGTGCGCATGGCCGGGAGGAAGAATCGGCTGTTGTCCAACCACTCCATCACCAACCACCTCTTCGTCGCTGCCTATTCCGTCGTGGATCAGCCAACGCCGTGAGAGCAATTGTACAGTGCGTACCCCCATATTTTCGATACGAATAAAGTATGCGAATACAAACTGCTGCTGACTCGGTCGCGATTGATCGGGCAGAAAGACAGGGCGCACAAAAACAGCAATATTATGGTTCCTGTGGTAGGGAAAGATACGTGGTTCCACAGATCCCTCGCTTTCTGGTCGCCTTTGCCATGCATCTATCATCGTGATAGCTTCTTCTTTATCTTAACACAGCTCGCTGATCATAGCTGGGAACTGTCTGCTTGGAGAGCAGATCTTGAATCGACATAAGGATATATGGATATCGACCTTGTAGGTCTACATCCATATATCCTTAACACGAGACGAACGAAGTTCTACCAATTCCGATTACTCTGTTGCTTTTTGGCCTTCGGCAGAGTAGATCGTGACTATGTTTAGTCTCCCTCATTTTTCTCGGCTTAGGAACCGGCACGTCTGTCAACGGATTTGATATTAAGCGTGTTGAAGCTGAGAAATGGGATGTGCTCGAACCGCTTGAGAGAACAGCCATTGAACGATTCCAAGCAAGATGAGGATATCGCCCGGACTGGCGACAAAGGCGATGGGCGTCCAGTCAACCACGATCCAATCGCCCAGATAGCGTAGTAGCCCAGCATCTACAACAAGATCTTTCGAGCCCAGCAGGACGGTTCCTTCGCTGACAGTGTGCCCCAATGCTCGCAGGCTATCGCTATGGATCGGCATTGCTCCCCCGTGCAGGCCCATAACCAGCAGGTTTAGCGCAATTCCAATCGATACCAGCCATACTCCCGAAAGCGAGCGATTGAGCCAACACCACAGCCCAAGCGCGATCGTTGTGATCGAAAACAAGATCAAGCCGCGAATACCGAGCATACTTATAAGTTGAGGCAAGGCTGCGATCGCTAACAAGGGCCAGGCGCGCGGCAGAACGGGCTGCTTCCAGAAGGCGATCAGTGCTGCCATACAGGCAAGGCTTGTGTAGATGATGAGCAGGTTCATGGCCTAGAACTCTACCATTTCAAGCAGACTGCCGCCGGGCAGCACGTGGGTGTCGGGATCGCCATAGGGAGCGGTTGCAGCGGCCAACAATCCGAGAACTACCAGAGCGATTGCGAATGCGCGGGCGATGCGATCTTTCATCTTTTTGCTCCTCTATCTGCTTTTGGTTTTGTCTGTTCGATACCTGATTTCTCTCGCTTTCGGCTTATCGGAGCGCTCTAAATGCTCTCGCTGAAGAGGTCGCCGCCGGGCAGCACGTGGGTGTCGGGATCGCCATAGGGAGCGGTTGCAGCGGCCAACAATCCGAGAACTACCAGAGCGATTGCGAATGCGCGGGCGATGCGATCTTTCATCTTTTTGCTCCTCTATCTGCTTTTGGTTTTGTCTGTTCGATACCTGATTTCTCTCGCTTTCGGCTTATCGGAGCGCTCTAAATGCTTTCGCTGAAGAGGTCGCCGCCGGGCAGCACGTGGGTGTCGGGGTCGCCGTAGGGGGCAGTTGCAGCGGCCAACAATCCGAGAACTACCAGGGCGATTGCGAATGCGCGGGCGATGCGATCTTTCATCTTTTGCTCCTTACCATCTGTTGTTTATGTCATTTGTGAGTTCGTTTTCTTGATGGCCCAAGCATACGCTGGCGCATTGACTCGCCATTGACGATTTATTGACCTTTGATTGACTCGGCGGGGAATTTGCGAAGATCGTTGACTCAAAAAGGGGGTCTGTCGAAACAGACCCCCTCGAAGAGTGGAGATTGTGGCGAGAGTCTAGCTGCTGGCGCTGCCGTATGAGCGCAAGCCCCAACGCCAAAAGCGCTGAGAGAGCAGCAGCAACACCAGCGCGAAGATCGGCGCGATCACAATGATCAGCGGATCAAGCTGGCCCAAGAGCGCCTCGGCCGGAAAGGTTGTAGCGAAGGCGACCGGAACGATAAAGGTCAGCAGGGCGCGCACTTGGCGTTGAAAGAAGTCGACTGGATAGCGCCCGATGCTGAAGAGATTGCCCACCATTGACTCAAACGGGCTCCAGGTGAACCAGAGTGCCAAAGCCATCATCATAAACCAGACGGCATAGATCATCAGTGTGCCGCAGAGCAGTAGCATAAGCGCCAATAAAATGCCGCTTATGCTCCAAGCGAGGTTAGCTTGCAAGCCGGCATAGATCAGCAAAGCTAGCCCGATCGGAATATTGATCAGCTCGGGGAGGGCGACCAGACGGGTGCTGACCAAAAACTGACTCTCGACCGGACGCAACAGCAGCAGATCGAGCTCGCCGGTCTGAACGTATTTGTCGATCTCGCGCATGTTGGGCGCGACTTGGGCATTGATGATACCATCGACGATGCGATAGAGCCCGACCACGATCAGCACTTGAGCTTGGGTCCAGCCTGCAATGTCGGGTGTGTATTGGTAGATGATCGCGAAGGTGGTCACCACCAACACAACTTGAGCCAAACCTTCGAATAGGCTGAGAAAGAAGTTGGCGCGAAAGGCCGACTGGCGCATAAAGGCCACCAGCCAGAACTGCCGCCAAACGCGTAAATGGTGCATCAGCATCGCAACAGCTCCTTAGCGTCCAACCGCTTCATAACTCTTCAAACCATAGTGCCAAATCACGCGGTAACATAGCCATAACACGACACTGTAACCGATCTGCCAAGCGAAACCTCGCACTAACGCCGCCCCATCGAGCGTGCCAGCCAAAACCTCGAGCGGGAACGAGAGTGTGTAGCGGAAGGGCTGCACCTCGAGAAAAGGCGCGAAGGCGGGCGGAAAGAGCGCGAGCGGCACGAATTGGCCCGCCAACAGACCCTGCAGCAGGTCTTTGATGCGAAACAGCCCGCTGACATCTTTGATCCAAAAGGCCAAGGAACCGAGCGCGAAGTCGAGTAGAAAGGCGGTCGCCGCCGCAAAGACCACGGCGATGCCGAAGCCGATCCAGCGCAGCGGGTCGCTCGGCAAGCTTAGCTCGCTGCGGAAGAGCAGGGCGATCACGATCAGAATCGGCAGCAGCAGCGGTAGCTTCACGATCTTCTCGCCGATGTTATTGGTCACGAAGTTATAAATGTAGGGCACTGGCCGCACAAGCGTGTTCGATAGCTCGCCATCGCGGATCCCTTCCGCAAGGTATTCGCCGACCCAACAGCCGGTACAGATCGCAACAAAGCTGAGCAGCAGATAGTAAGTCACCAGTTGGCTGCGATCGAAAGGCAGATCCGCCCCTTGCGACTCGATCGTCAGCATCACTAACAGTGAGACAACCGGCTGAATCACGCTGCTGACCATCAGGGCGAAAAAGGCCGCCCGATAGGCGATCGTCATGGTGACATTCAGACCGACCATGCGACCAAACATACGAACGTGTGTCATCATGCCGCCACCCCGATCTGTTCTTGGCCCGTAAACAGCGCCCCGATCACCTCTTCAATCGGCACATCTTCGATGCCGACATCGGCGACTTGGCCCATACGCAGCAGCAGCGCGGTTGTCTCGGCGATCAGCTCGCGCGGCACGGCCAGGTTGAGGCGTAAGGGGTCGTCGCTGGGGCGTTGGCTGATCCTCGGGTCGAGCGTGGCGAGCGCTTGGCTGGAAGGCGGTGTGTTGGCGAAGGTCACATTGAGCAGTTTGTAGGGGCTGCTCTGCATCACTAGCTCGTTGAGGCTGCCATCGAAGCGCAGTTGACCATGGTCGATCAGCAAAACTCGTTGACAGAGCGCTTGGATGTCGTCCATGTAGTGGCTGGTCAGCATAATGGTTGTGCCAAATTTGCGGTTCAGCTCGCGTAAAAAGCCGCGCAATCGCGCTTGCGACACCACATCGAGGCCGATCGTTGGTTCGTCGAGGAAGAGCACTCTGGGTTGATGCAGCAAGGCCGCGAGCAGTTCCATCTTCATGCGCTCTCCGAGCGACAGATTGCGCACTGGAACCCGCAATAGATCTTCGACCGCTAACAGCTCGACCAATTCATCGAGGTTGCGTCGGAAGCTGCCATCGTCGAGGCGATAGATCTCTTTATGCACCAAGAGCGTGTCGTAGGTTGGAATCTCGTGCCAGAGCATGCTCTTTTGGCCCATCACCATCGAGATTTGGCGTAGATAAGCGAAGGCTCGCTGGCTGGGTGTAAAGCCGAGCACTTCAGCTCTGCCTTTGCTGGGGTGCAAAATGCCGCTCAGCATCTTCAAGGTTGTGGTCTTGCCCGCGCCGTTTGGCCCTAAAAAGCCGACTACTTCGCCCTCTTCGATCACAAACGAGATATCGCGAACTGCCTCTCGCAGCACATGCTCGCGCCAAATCAAACTGCGCACTGCGCCCATCAAACCTGGAGCTTTGCGAAACGAACGGTACGTTTTGCACAGCCCATCGACCAGAATCGCTGGCATAGTTTTCCTCACAATATGTTGTTGTTGTAGGCCAAAACTGAAAAGACCGCGGAAATACTCTGCGCTTAGGCCATTCGCAAAGAGGTGCTTGGCTGGAAGACAACAGCATACAACCATCTGCCAAGCTGGCAGACAGCAGAGGCGTAAACCAGCAAGAGAAAGCTGGCTACGGCGCGCATCCGAAAGCGCAGAGACTTAGAAAGAGGTGCCCGTAGGCTTACTGTTAAGCAAGGACTGCCATCCTTTCTCACGGACGAGGACGCCGTTCATAATAGCATGCGACAATTTCTGAGTCAAACGTAGTATGTTTATTGGCTCACAAAGCGCAAAAATGACGGTCATTGCTAAATGTACAGACTTGTGTTTTTTTGCACTTTGGCGGAGAGCTCTTTACCCCAAACAAGGCTCAAACCGCGTCCGCCTACGGCTACCAACATCCCGCCCGCCACCCGAGGTCGCATCTGCCTGTGTGTCGAGGCCGCCCCCAACACAACGATTGCGCCGAATGATACCAAATCCGATAGATCACTTTTTATTTGGCCTTCGGCAGAGCGGAACTTGACTATTTTTTGTTGTGCGAAATTTCGCGCTATCGCGCGAAGTTTCGCACAACTCTTTCCCCAGTTTTGGTTTTCCTTCGTCGAAAGAACACAAGTCTTTGAACGGATTTGGTATGGGTTAAGCACCAGCGCGGGGCGCTGAGAACAACTAGTGAAAATCCTCAGTGGGCGGCATTATACGTGTCGCGTGAATGCTGACCGCTTCCTGTAACTGGAATTTTCATATCAGCACGCGAAGCATGAAATAGGGTCTCAAATATGAAAGTTTGTTCATCTAGAGCTTGAATGGTGGTATTATAATAGCTAAGGGCATTGTAATCGTGGATTCCTAGGCTTACTCCTACGATGATATGAATAAAAATTCATCTAAATTGTCTTGTTTACAGTGCTAACGACCACATTTGTGCCCTAATCAATATGCTATCCTAGGAAGTACGAAGGACGCTGAGAATTTTGTAATCTACGTCTTCCTCCTCCTCAGCTTCAAGCTCGCCTCAATTGAAGTAGCGAACGTTTCTGTAAGGAGATACTGGCTTATTCCCAAAACGAGCCGGTAGATCTTTGTGTAGTTACCTCAAAACATGCAGAAAAAAGCTCTCAACCTGCATCTCTTCTTGTTAGAAGAGAGATGCGGTGCCTGTATAGGCACTATTGGGCTAGAGTGCATCTCAACAGATGCCTTCTAGTGCTTTACATTGCCCAGTTCCGTACGTGTCGCTTGATTAAATCTCATGAACTTGCCCGAGAAACGACGACTTTTCTGTTGGATAGGAATGTCCGTCTATTTGTGACACTTCTTGTCACAACGTCGTGGGATACTTCTATCAAGAGAGCGACCCAATATGAGATTTCGAAGATTGAGGAGATCAGACGTGGAACGAGCAGCACAGGCCTCCAACGAAGCGTACTATGTAAGACAGATCGCCGACCTCATTCGCCAGCACAAGGAGATTTTGGAAGCCTATCGCGCCAACTTGCGCGAGGCTTCGCTCAAAGCTCGCTTGAACGGCCAAATCTCATATTACGACGATGTTCTCGATCTCATCACTGGCTATCTGAAGACGCTGGAACGGCGCCAACGCCGCCAGCGCGTGGCCGCTCTATTCCAGGAGGGCTTGCTTCAGACCCTCAAATTCATCTTCACGCCGAGGAATTTCGTGCATCTGGTGCTACTTGTGGCTGTTCTGCTCTGTTTTAGCACGGCTTGTATTCACTTCTTCGCAACGCTTGATGGCACAGCGCAGAAGCAAGTTCCAAACAAGCAGCAGGAGTTCCCAGCCCAGCCGCACACACAACCGCAGATGCACCCACAGGGTCTGGTTGATTCTAATATGCTCAAGCCGCTTCCCAAGGGCGGCCACGCAGAGCGAACGACCAGCCAGAACGCTAGGCTTGATTTCGGCAAGCGTGTAGTGGGCAACACCGGAGGTCTGGGTGTGCGCTATCGTCTGGAGCCGTTCGAGAATGCTCCTTCGCATATGGCCTTGGAAGAAGGCAGGCAGGTGAGCTTGCTGTCAAAACAACTCGATGCAGCCGGCGTGCTTTGGTGGAAGGTGAGGCTGCCCGAGAGCGGCGAAGTGGGTTATATCCGCGATGACTACTTGTTGAAGTAGATCGAGCGTATGAGATAGAGAAACAGGGAGCGTGAAGCGATCTGCCTCACGCTCCCTGTCTATATCACTTTCGATGGAATGCTAAATCTGATTACGTTCTTTCGTTTTGGCCTTCGGTAGAGTGGAATTTGACCCTTTTTTTCCTCGGTTTTGCTTTCTGCGTTCCAAGAGCGCACGTCTTTAAACGGATTTGGTGTTAAACAACGAGCAGTGAGGAAAGCGAAGATACGCGAGGTTCTGCGCCGCCGAAGGCGGCTCGGCCCGCTGAATGGGCGGGCGGGATGTTGGTAGCCGTAGGCGGACGCGCCAAGGAGCGCATGGAGGGAAGAGACCTCAACGCCAGCACGAAGTATTGCTTGAAGGTGTCGAATTGGGAGAGAGAAGAGCAAGAGCGTGGAGCAGATCGCTCCACGCTCGTTTTTGTGTTTATACGCGGGCGCTAGCTCGAATGCGCTCGAGAGCCTGTTGCAGGTCGGCGGGCAGGGGCACGCTCCATTGCTGCCATTCGCTGGTCGAGGGCAGGCGGAAGCCGAGCTGGTACGAGTGCAGAAATTGGCGCTGCAAGCCGAAGCTGGCCCGTGGTCGGCGCAAGCCATAGAGCGGATCGCCCACAACATGGCGTTGCATATGGGCGAAGTGGACGCGGATCTGGTGGGTGCGTCCGGTTTCGAGCCGCGCTTCGACCAAGGAGTAGTTGCCGATCTCTTCGAGCACACGGTAGTGGGTTACAGCATGTCGCCCGTTCGAGACGATCGCTTGGCGCAAACGGTCGCTTGGGTGACGGCCGATCGGCGCATCGATCGTGCCCTCTGGCTCTTTTAAGTGGCCTTCGACCATGACCAAGTAGGCTTTGTGCATACTGCGCGCCTGCTGCTGCTCGGTGATGTAGGCGCGTGCTCGGTCGTTGCGCACCACCACCATCAGGCCCGAGGTGTCGCGGTCGAGACGATGCACGATGCCTGGGCGCAGATCGTTGCCGACTTGCATGTCGGGGTAGCGGTAGAGCAGGGCGTTCACCAAGGTGCCGCTACTGTGCCCCGCCGAGGGATGCACCACCATTCCGGCCGCCTTGTTGATCACAACCACATCGTTATCTTCGTACACTACCTCGAGCGGGAGGTCCTCGGGCTGCAGCTCGCTCGGTTTGGGCGCCGGTAGCACAATGGCGACTTGTTCGCCGCGCCGCAAGGCTTGGCCTGGCTTGGCGGCTTTGCCATTGACTCTAATGTGCCCATCGCGAATCAGGTTGCTCACAAAGGAGCGCGATAGCTCGGGCAGGGCGGCCACAACAAAACGGTCGAGCCGTTCGCCGACCGCATCATCATCGACTTGCAGTAACACAGGAACGGACGCTGCGCCCTCGCCTTCAGCGTCCGCTTCGTCGTTTTCCCAAAGTTCGTCTGTCATGATCTCTAACTATCAGGATTCGCGCCGCTCTTCGTTTGGCAAGCTGTCTTGCATCAAAAGCGAATTGAGTAGCGTATCATCGCGGGGGGTAGGACGCGGCTCGGGTGGCTGATCTGTGATCAAGAGATAGATCGCCATAATCGCGACGCCCACACAAATGCAGCTATCGGCGACATTAAACACAGGGAAGCTGCCCACGCTCACAAAGTCGACCACGTGACCGTAGATGATGCGGTCGATCACATTGCCCAAAGCGCCGCCGATGATCAGGCCCAAGCTAAGTTGGATCCAGCGGCTATGGTTCGGCAATTGAAAGGCGTAGGCATAGATGGCGCCAATGCAGATGATCAACGAGGTGAGAATAAAAAATTGCGAACCATTTTGGAACATTCCGAAGGCTACACCGGTATTCTGCACATAAATAAAGCGCAGCCAGTTGCCAAGCAGCGGAATAACGCGTTGCCCTGGTTCGCTGCCAAGATTATCAAGAATCCAGGTTTTGGTAACTTGGTCTATGGCAAACGACAACGTAGCGACTAGAGCGGGGAAGAGCCATCGTCGCTGCAATTGTTCAAACACAATCTGCCTCCACATGAAAAACAATATACGTCAGATTATAGCATATTCATTTGGCCTAGCTAGGGCACTGTGCTAACAATCATCGTTCAGCATCACTCTCGCAGCGCCTAGACACAGGCGATCTTCTGGTATACCAAATCCGATAACTCTCTTTCTTTTGGTCTTCGGCAGAGTGGAACTTATTCTTTTCTCGCTTTTTGTGGCTCCACGTTGCCAGAATGCACGTTTTTAAGCGGATGTAGTATCACTATTCAAGTGTAGCCAGAAATGAGTCGTTTGGCTAGAGCAAAACCCCTAGTTTATCGTTATGAAACTTTTCCCCTTTGCGCGTGCCGCGAACAGCAGCGAGCAGATTCTTCTGTTTCCATATCAAGAAACCTGTAAAATGACGACTTTCTTTATCAACTATCCAAGCAGCTTGTGGTATGATGAACAGCATTATCAAACCCTCTTTGCTACGAAAGACCGAGGAGTACATTGCCATGAGCGGCAGTCTGTTAGCCCGTCGCGCACAAGGTTTTGGAACATCTATCTTTACAGAAATGAGCGCCTTAGCTGTCGCGCATAAGGCGATTAATTTGGGGCAAGGCTTCCCTGATTTCGCTGGCCCGAATTGGATCAAACAGGCGGCTGCCGATGCGATCGCGGCTGATCTCAACCAGTACGCACCGGCGCTCGGTTTGCCTAGCCTGCGCCAAGCGGTAGCCGACCACTGGCAGCGCAATGGCTGGCACAGCGTCGATCCCGCCACTGAAGTTACTGTGACCAGCGGCGCAACCGAGGCCTTGGCCGGAGCGATCTTGGCCCTCGTCGATCCCGGCGACGAAGTGATCATCTTCGAACCTGCTTACGACGCCTACGGCCCCGATGTCGTGATCGCTGGCGGTATTCCGCGCTTTGTGAAGCTCTACCCGCCCAAGCCGGATGCCGCGCCCGAACAGGCCGATTGGTGGTTTGACCCCGAAGAGCTACGGGCCGCCTTTAACGAGCGCACCAAGCTGCTGATGATCAACACGCCTCACAATCCGACCGGCAAAGTCTTTACTCGCAGCGAGCTGGAGTATATCGCTCAGCTCTGCCAAGAGCACGATGTGATCGTGATCGCCGATGAGGTTTACGATCAGCTGACCTTCGATGGCTTTCAGCACATTCCGATCGCGACCTTGCCCAATATGTGGGAGCGCACCCTGACGATCAACAGCACGGGCAAGACTTTTAGCCTCACCGGTTGGAAGATCGGCTATGCCGTTGGGCCGCAGCCGCTCAGCTTCGCGATTCGCCAGATTCACCAGTGGCTGACCTTCGCGACGGCGACGCCCTTCCAGCAGGCCGCCGCCGTTGCGCTCAACAAAGCCGAAGAGCTCGGGTATTATGCCGAATTGCGCAGCGAATACAGCGCCCGCCGCAGCTTGTTGACCGAAGTGCTGCATAAAGCTGGGCTGCCGACTCTGCCTTCGCGTGGCTCCTACTTCCTGATGGCCGATATCAGCGCAACCGGACATGCCAACGATGTCTCCTTCTGCCGCTGGCTGATCAACGAGATCGGTGTGGCCGCCATTCCTCCTTCGGCCTTCTATAGCGATCCGAGCAGCGCACCTCTGTTGGTTCGCTTCTGCTTCGCCAAAGAGCTGAGCACGATCGAACAGGCTGGCGAGCGTTTAGCCAAGATCAAAGAGCTGATTTAAAAAGGTTAGCTGGGCTTCAGCATAGAGGCCCAGCTTGTTCATATAACATTTCGTTATTCAAATCTACTACCTGCTTGTTCATTTTGCTACAAAAGTTGTACAATAACATGAGCATCATACACTTCTTGGCGCAATAGATCTGCACAACCATGCGGCAATGCGCCACTGCTCAGGAGCTTTGTGCTCATGCATCTCTCAACTCTTGCACAACCAACAGACGAAGCCCATGTCCAGTGCAATGCTTGCCAATGGCGTTGTATCTTAGCCGAAGGCGAATGGGGTAAGTGTCAGGTACGCAGTGCTTCCGAGGGCGCTATTGTCGACCATAGCCATTCCCTAATCAGCGCGGCTGCGGTCGGGCCAATAGAAGCGCACCGTCTCTGGCACTTCTTTCCTGACTCGCTGGTCTTTTCGCTCGGCAGTTGGGGCACCGCCTTTCCGGCAGATCAAGGACGTGGTCAGTACACCCTCCTGCCCGACGATCCAGCTAAACGGCGCGAGCTCACAGCCGATCGGGCTGCGGCTTTCGCCCTGAAGCAGCTCTGTCGAGGGGTCGTTTGGGCTTACAGTGAGCCGGCTGTCTCGTTTGATTATCTGCTCGATGTTTTGCAGCAGAGTCGCGCTACCAGCCGTTATACCGCGATCGTCACTTCAGGCTTCTTCACGCCGGAAGTGCTCGAAGAGATCGGGCTCTATCTAGATGGGCTCAGTCTCGAACTGCGCGCTTTTGGAGATGCCGCTTACGAGCGGCTGACTGGGGTTGAAAACTGGCGGGGTATTCTCGATATGGCGATTCAGGCCAAAGAGAAGTGGAACTGTCATATCGAAGTGACCACGCGCTTGCATCACGGCGTTAATACCAACCCCGACGAATTGCGCGCTATGGTGGCTTGGATCCGCGATTCACTTGGCCCTAGCACACCTTGGCATGTCTTGCCAGGCGATGCAGGAGCAGACTCGGCGGCAGCCGTTATTCGTGCCCGTCGGATCGGCTTGGAAGCGGGCCTGCATTTTGTTTACGGCCCTGAGAGCAACCAAGCTACTCGTTGTCCCAATTGTGGCAACGAGGTTATTACGCGCAACAATGGAAGCACCCGCATGGTCAATGTCAATAACGGCCATTGTCGGCGTTGCGGCACCAATCTTAATCTGCGCACCAGTATCTTTAAGCAATAAAAAACGAGGGAGGCGATGCCAATCGCCTCCCTTTCGTTCGCACTAGCCAAAGATCAAGCGCAGACCTGCTATAACCGCCAAGATCAGCGCGATATATTCGAAGAGCTGTTGGTTGATGCGCATCAGCACCCAACGGCCGATCAGTGCGCCCATCACCGAACAGCAGATCAGCGGCAATAGAATCGCCACCGACGAAGGCACGATCATGCCGAGCCAGATACTCCACGGCACTTTGAAGAGGTTTAAGACGAAGAAGTACCAAGCTGTCGTGCCGATAAAGGCACGCTTATCGAGCCGCTGCGAGAGCAGATAGATCGTCATCAAGGGACCAGCGGCATTGGCAACCATGGTCGTAAAGCCAGCGCCAACCCCGATCAGGCGCGAGGCCCAAAGCGGCAAATGCTCGGGCGCGTTGCCCTTGGCTGTGCGGCGACGATAGACGTGCAGCAGCACAAGGCCCAAGATCAGCCAGCCGATGATGACCTTGAAATCGGCGTCTTTGAAGTAGTAGATCGTCGCGACGCCGATCAAAATGCCTATAATCGCCCAAGGCATCAGCTTAAAGACCAGTGACCAGTTCGCCTCGCGCCGATAGCTCGACACCGCTACAACATCGCCCGAGATCAGTACGATCAAAGCGATACCTACTGATTCGAGCGGTGGAAGTGCATTTGCGAACAAGACCACGCTAAGAATGCCCAGACCCGGCACCCCGGTTTTTGATAGTCCAACTAAAAAGGCGGCTAGGCCAGCTAGCGCCCACTGCCATGGCTCAAGCATAGTTCATTCCTACTGATGGGTACGGCTCCAATGTGAGCCAATACTACCACATCATGCTCTTCACCATATTTGGTTCACCAGAGAGGCTTTTTATTCACCACAGAGGCGCTGAGGCACTGAGTCTTGTAGAGAATTGTTTGTGAGAGGCTTGTGTTTCTGGGGAAGCGTTGTGCTACGAAATCAACACGTTGTGTGTTGGCCTTCAGCAGAGTTGACATCAGATCTACTTGGTGGTTTGGCTTTTTAGGGGCGCTTGGGCGCAGGCGGACGAGCAGCCGAATGTAGTGAGCCAGCTGTTGGTAGCCGTAGGCGGACGCGCCAAGCAACGAATGGAAGGAAAAGAGCTCGCCGCAGTAATCTGAAGACAGCAAGCGGATTTGTTATGAGAGGCTTGTGTTACTGGGGAGAGAGGTGTGAGGGATCTGGCGCGATTGTGCGGAAGCTCGCACACAATGAAAATAGTCGGGTTTCTCTGATTGCAGGCAATAAAAAACGCCTACAGCGAGCTGCAGGCGTTAAGAGTACTCGAAGAGTCTAGAACATCGGGCGGATAACACCGACCACACGCCCTTGAATTCGCACGTTGTCGGGGGTGGTATAGATCGGTGACATAGTTGTATTCGCAGGTTGTAAGCGAATACGCTCGCCCTCGTTGTAGAAACGCTTGAGGGTCACAGCATTTTCGTCGAGCAGAAGTGCGGCAACCATTTGGCCGTTTTCTGCGGTCTCTTGGTAACGCAAGAGCACAATATCGCCATCGTCGATCAGTGCATCAATCATCGATTGGCCGCGAACCTTGAGGGCATAGACATCTTTGAGCTTGTCGGGGGGTGCAATGTCACTCGGCACCTCAACGCTTTCGCCGTTGCTGGTCGAGGTATCTTCGGGGTCAGGCAATGGCTGACCAGCGGTGATTACACCACGCAGGGGCACTTGATAGGTGTTTGAGTTGCGGTAGGGAGTTGCTTTTTCGCTGGAGGGCAGGCGAATTCCACGCGAGACATTTCCTTCGCGCTTGATCATACCCTTGCTTTCGAGTGCCTTCAAGTTATAGGCCACAACCGAAGTCGACGAGATATGGAGCTTGGATTGAATATCGCGGATCGCGGGCGGATACCCGTGCTCATTCACGAATTCACGGATGTACGCGAGAATTCGCTCCTGCCGAGGAGAAAGATTGTCGGCTGATCGCATGTCCATTCCTTTCTTGACCGCAGCCGGTTTCGGCGGCAGTGCGAAACACGCTCTAAGTAATGGGTCGTAATGGGTCAAATGTGCTACTAGAACTTATGTAGCATTTTAATTATAGCGAACATATGAGCCTTTTGTCAAGCAGGAATAGCAATTACGTTTCCATTATGAGAGTTTACTTTATAAGAAGTATTGACGCTCTATTGTTCGAAAAAGAGAAAACAGCGCTTATCAGAGGAATAAAGGGCTAAATAAATGAAACGATGATTGTATGCGCTTTTTTGTTCTAATATCCTCTTTTGCAATAACAAGCAGACTAAGTTGTGTTATGTGAAAATTTGGATGATTAATTAGCTGACACCGGATCGGCTCGGTTTCATGAAGATTCCTCATCGCTAGCCCAACTCTTTCTCAGCTTTTTTCACTAAGGGAGCAGCTAAAAGTCTGTTTTTGCACAACCTAGATTTCGAACATCTGTTTTGAAAATGTGTTGACGCGTGGGGTGCAGAGTGCTACAATGATAGAACGTAAGTTCTAGAAATACAAGTAATTTTTACGGGTTTAGACGTGAGATACGAGGCAGATAATGGCTTTCAGAACTGGCGATTTTAAGAAAACAACCCGCGCTGGCATTCTCTATCCCTACCAAATCAAAGACGACCGCTTTACAGCATCGATCAGTTATGCGATCGGCTACTATGAACGTATGCTGGGGCGGCAGCGGGGCGAATTCGAGGCCGATACGCTGCTCGAATTCTTTGGTGATCCGCGTTTGGCACGGGGTTTGGTGGCCTGTCTAGGGCGTTTTTATGCTTGGCGACAACAGAGCTTTGCCGATATCATTGGCGCTGGGCCTGCCGCTGATCTGCGACGCCATAATCTGAGCACGCCTATGGCGCTGCGAGCGCGTCTCTATGAGATCGCGAACGCCCACTTTGGCGGCATGGTTCTGCCGGCTCAGCGCAAAGAAGCCTTGGCCTTGCTATGCAAAGGTCTGCCGCTGCAGCCCGAACAGGCCGAACGTTTGCTGCTGCTCGATGCTGCCGAACACGCCGTCTTGACGCGCCTCTTACCACGCCCAACGCCCGACAACATCATTGCCCTTTACAACTACCATTCCCTAGAGAGCGCCTTGCGTCGTTCCGATCAGTTGCGTTTAAAGCTGCGAGGCGCGGTCTGGCCAATGGTGCGTAGTTTACATAACCTTTCACATCGCTACCCGATCCGCTACGAGATCGCGTCGCCCTCTTCGCTATTCGACGATCAACTCGAGGTGACGCTCTATGGCACAAGCAGCGGCCAAGCCAAGGGTGGCTCGCAAAGCCTGTGGGCGGGCAAACGCCTTTCGCAAGTGATGTTACACCTGCTGGCGGCCCACCCCAACACCTTGCAAGAGGGCGAGGCGCTGGTGCGCATGGGCGAGAAGCTGGCGACCTGCAAACTCGATGGGCGCGCTTTAAATGTGCTGGGTGTCGAGGCTCGTTCCAACAGCGCGGCTTGGAGCGAAGAAGCTTGGGAGAACGATGTCTTGGCGCGTTTCCAGAAGCAGTGGGGCCGCGCTTACCTGCGGGGCCGCACCGATGGCTGGCGTTTGCGGCGCGATCCCGAGCCGCTGGTGAGCGACGGTACGGTGGTGGTGCCCGACTTCATCTGTATGCGCGGAACTCAACGAGTCTATCTCTGTATCGCCAATGGCAAAGCGACGACCGAAGCTTTGGTGCGCGATCTGGCGGCCTTGGGCAGCCAAGCGCATGTGGTGCTTTTGGCTCCGGCGCGTTGGAATAGCTTGCTGAAACAGGCCAGTGTGCCCAGCGTGAGCTATCAACAAGCGCCGAGCGAGGCGATCGAGGCTTTGAGTATCACGCTCGAACGGGCCTTCCCGCGCGCTTCGGGCCGTGTGCTAACGCCTTGGCAGAAGCTCGAACGAGTGGTGGCCGAGGAGGGCTTTATGGGCGAAGAGCAGGCGGCGGCTCTGATCGGCTGTTCGCGCGACGACCTAGGGCGCACCATTCAGCGTTGGGGCGGGCCAAATCTGCACTATCTGAGCGGCTTGGGCGTCTGTTCGCCCAGTTATCTGCCCGAGCTGCGCCGTTTAATTGAGGAAGGCAACGAAAACCTGCGGCAGGCGGCTTAAGCGCGAATGCGGCGTGGTATACTACACATAACTCGCTATTGGCTTGCAACAGGGGAAAAACCATGCGCCTGAGTGAAGATAAAGTTCGCCGCATCGCCGAACGTTTACACGACGAACTGGCTGAACGAGGCCTGTTGGCTTACAAGGAGCCGAGGGGAGCTAAACCTGGTACAGGTCGTGCAGCCCGTGTGAAAGCCATTTACGACTTCATCGTTGCCGATCTGCGGCGCGAAGAGGAGATCGACGCCGAAGTCGAGAAGGTGCTGGCGTCTTACAGTCGTGAGATCAGAGGAACCGAGCGCGATATTCTCTTCCGCAAACATAAAGAGGAGATCGCTCGCAAGCGCGGTTACATCCTGTAGATACGCTTTTAAAGCCTAGAAGCGGCTACCCAATTGGCTGGGCAGCCGCTTTTGCATCTCAAGCCTCGCTTGTCGCAAGCGCCTTCGGCAAGCTGTCTGTTTTAGCGTTTAGCTCTAGCGGCGAGGTCTCGACCGTTCATTCGTTGCTTGACGCGTCCGCCTCCGGCTACTAAACATCTCTTCCTTCCATTCGGTCTTTAGCCATCGCAGCGAAGCTGCGATCTGCTTGCTGCCTGCAGCAAGCAGCCTGTCGAATTGGCCTTCGGTAGAGCAGAACTTGACCATTTTTGCCTTACAAGAACGCAACTCTGTAAGCGAATGTGATACAACGCAGCCAGACTCCCTTCTCCTGCTTGCGGGAGAAAGGTTGGGGATGAGGGCCAATTCTCCCCCTCGCCCGCAGTGCGGGAGAGGGGGCCGGGGGTGAGGGCAGATAAGGCTGACCGTATGTCGATTTGTGGGTAATGTACAACTTGCGGGAGAAGGGTCGGGGATGAGGGCAGTCTAGCTGATCTGATAGCCGAAGGCGGACGCGCTAGAAGCCGAATGGGAGCTAGTCGCTTCTCCGCCAAATGATGCAAAGCCTAGTTTCGAGCTGTCTACGAGTGCACAAAAATACGTCTTGGGGACTTTGTGCTTTGTCGATGGCTATGCTAGTTTGGGGAGCGTAAACGACGAGAATGGAGGATTAAGCGCTTATGGCGTCTGCAAAGACAGAACGAAAAGCTCGTAAGCAAGGGCGTACTGTGCGCCCGACTAGCCAGAGCGGCTGGTTGTATGAACTTTTTCCCGATTTTTCCTGGCCCGCAGTCGGCTTGACCGTGCTGATTTTGCTGCTCGGTTTTAGCCCGCTGCTTGTAATAAACCTCTTTGCGCTTGAAGGTCTGGCTCTGAAGCTGACGGCGGCGCTCAGCCCGGTGATGGTCTGTGCTGTCTTTGCGATCGCCAGCTATGTCTATGGCAAGCGGGCCGAGATGGAGCCAATGTCGCTCTGGGCGATTGTGGGGATGTTTGTGGTCTTGGGCCTGCTGGCCGGGGTCGGGCTGTTTGTGAGCGTTTAACAGCCGTTCGCCGGGCGCAGCTCTATCGCAAGCCCGCTTTTCTGATCTACCAGCTCCTGCCAAGCGCGTGGCAAGGGCTGGTTTTCGTTGCGCAGCAGATCGTGGATCTGGCTGAGCGAGAGCCGAGCTGTTGGACGCTTTGAAAGATGGCGCTGGCGCTCGGCTTGTGCTAACAGCCCGATCTGTCCCTTGTGCGCCAGCCAGCTTAGCGTTCGGCGCGCCCTAGCTGCCCTGTCCGCACACCCAAGGCTATCAAGCCTCTTCGGTCGGCGATGGCACCAGTCCGCGTTGGATGGCGACGAGGGCGGCTTGGGTGCGGTTGCTGACGCCCAGTTTGCTAAAGATCTCGCTCAGGCGGTTGGCGACCGTCTTCTCTGAGAGATGGAGTTGTTGGGCGATGGCGCGGTTGTCGTCGCCACGCGCCACCAGCACGAGAATGTCGCGTTCGCGCTCGGTGAGGTGGTCGCTGGACGAAGCGTTGGGCGCTCGGCGCAACTCGTCGAGCACGCGCGCTGCGGTCTCGGGCGCCAGCACGGCCTCGCCGCGCGCCACCGAGCGAATGGTTTGAACCAGCTCGCTGGCCTCGGCGTCTTTCAGCAGATAGGCGTTGGCGCCGGCCCGCAGCGCCTCCATCATCAAGCGGTCGTCGCGATGCATGGTGAGCATAACGATGCGGGTTGTGCCGCCGAGTGCCACGATGCGACGAGTCACCTCTATCCCATCGAGCTCGGGCATAGTGATATCGATCAGGGCGATATCGGGTTTGTATTGGGCTACCAGCTGAACAGCTTCGGTGCCGTTGCGAGCTTCAGCCACCACTTCAAAGCCGCCCTTGCGTTCGAGGATCTCGCGCAAGCCCTGGCGGAACATGGTGTGGTCATCAGCGATAAGAATACGAGTTGGATCTGACATAGCTTCCTTTTAGACTGATGCAACAGGCATCGTGACCTATCCCTATTATACTGGTACCCAAGCCCGTATCTCGGTGCCCTTGCCTACACGCGAGAGCAGCGAGAGGCGACCTCCCAGCGTGGCGATGCGTTCGCGCATCTGGCGCAGCCCGAGTCGATCGCTGGCTTCGACGCTGCTGGGGTCGAAGCCGATCCCGTCGTCGCTGATCGAAATGCTTAGTCCTTGGCCTTCGGAGCGCAGTACCACGCGAACCTGTTGGGCATGAGCGTGTTTGGCGACGTTGTTGAGCGCTTCTTGGATCAAGCGGAAGCAGGCCAATTCGAGCGCGGGCGTGAGCGTGGGCAGCGCTTCGCCCAGCGTAAGGCTAGCCTGCCAGCCCTGTTGAGCGGCGAAATCGTAGATAAAACGGCGCAAGGCAGCATCGAAACCGAGCTCGTGCAGATCAAGCGGGCGTAGGGCGAAGATAGCGCGGCGCAGCTCTTCGATCTGTTCGCGCAGGGTCGTTTTAAAAGCGGCGAACTCATTGGGTAGTCGCTCGGGCTCGCTGTTAAGCCAATCGCTCCAAAGATCGGCTCGCATACGCAGAAAGGCCAGATTTTGGGCGATGCCGTCGTGCATGTCGCGTGCGATACGGGCTCGCTCTTCGTCTACGGCGCGGTCGAGCGCGTAACGATCTTCTAGCTCTTGGGCGCGCCGTCGGGCCGCACCGATCGCCTCGCCAATCTCGCCGCCGATGGTTTGGAGCAGTTCGCGTTGGTCGTCGTCGGGCGTTTGGCCGCGACTGAGGAAACACTCCATCCAGCCCAGCGCTTGATCGCCATCGTTGACCGGCACCACCAGACAGGTCACGATCTCGGTATCTTCCTCGTCGTGGGCTTGCTGCGACGCTTGAAGCAGCTGCATCTGGCTAGGAGGAAGACTGACACGATCGAGCTCGAATTTAGAGCGCAGCCTTTCGAGTGAGAGGTTATCGGGCACCGACCAGCGCAACAAGAGCGCATCATCGTTCCAGATACTGTTGCCCACGAGACGTTTGTTAAGGCTGGCCCAGTTGCTCGAAGCGGCGATCACGGCGGCGCGCGCTTGGATCAGACGATGGGGCAGCGCGATGGCGTAATCGAGGATCTGGTCGATAGTGGCGCTGCTAGCGATGCGGCGGTTAACCTCGTTGAGCAGGGCGAGATTGCCGTTGCTGCGCTGCAGAGCCGAATTCAGTCGCTGTTGTTCGCGCAGAGCAGCAGTTTGAATGGCGTGATAGCGGCGATTCTGTTTGATCACCCAGGTCAATAGGGCCCAGGCAGACATACCACCCATACAGCTCCAGACCAAAATATTGATAACCAGCTGCATGCTCCAGCCCGTGCCATAGAGCAAGAGCGCGTCGATGCCCTGCATAAGCGCGAAGGCCAAGGCTACTACGCCCACCAAAGGCCAGCGTACCTGTTTTAAGGCATACCAGGCTTCGACAATATGTTCATCTTCTGAGTGGCGCTGATCGTGCATGGTAACGGAATTTCGAATTCAGCTGGTTGAGATGTGGTGTGGAGTATGATGCCCATCTGGGCACGAGAGTTGAGCTATTGGTGTGCCGATCCCCTCTCTATTATAGCAAATTCGCCGCAGACAGCAGGATAAGACTAGGTAACAGCTTGAGAGCTTGGGTGGCGCTGCCGATTACAAGGCGGCCAGAGCGCGTTTAATCTCTGCAGAAGCGAGGAACGCTCTATCGCAGTTAGGCCTCAATTATTTGAATCTTTTAGAAAACTGTGTCACAATAGGCACGTTCCCTCTGTGCCCGCTCCCAGCGTAAGGTGAGGCTATGTTGAGCGATCTGATGCAGCGAATGTATCACGGTTTAGACGAGGCATCCCGTCAGCTTCCCGAGGCATGGCGGCCGTCGCGCTACTTGAATTGGTTGACGGCCGATGGACGCCTGCATGTCGGCCAGAAATGGTTGCTGCTGCTTGGCCCGATTCTGCTGATCGTATCGTTCTTTCTGCCCTATCGCTGGCTCTATGTGGTGAGCTATAGCTACCTTTTTCTGGCGCTGGCCTGCTACGCTTGGGTGCGCTACCAACTGCCGCGTGTGCGGGTCGAGCGGCGGGTCGAGAGCGAGTGGGCCCAGGTGGGCGACCGCTTGCAAGAGGTCTGGACGCTGCGCAACCCAACTTGGCTGCCGCTGCTCTGGCTCGAACTCGATGACGAATCAGAGCTGCCGGGCTATGTGGCGCGGCGCGTGGTGGCATGCGGGCCGTTCGGCAGCGCTAACTGGACCACCGAGGCGGTCTGTGCGCGGCGCGGCCTCTATTCGCTCGGGCCGTTGCGCCTGCGCGGCGGCGACCCCTTCGGGCTATTTTTCTATGAGTGGAACGACCCCGCGACCTATCGCATCATCATTTACCCGCCGCTGGTGCGCTTGCCAGCCTTTACGCCGCCGCAAGGCCAACAGGGCGGTCTGCAGCGGGCCGATCTGTTGCAGCAGTTCGCGACGCCCAGCGTGGGCGGCTTGCGCGAATACCGTCCGGGCGATATGCCCAGCCATATCCACTGGCCGACCGTGGCGCGCACCGGCAACCTGATGGTGAAGGAGTTCGATCAAGAGCGGGCCGGTTCGGTCTGGATCGTGCTCGATCTTGATCATAGCCTGTACAGCTACAACAGCGAGGGCATCTCTGATGTCTTGGAGTATGCCGTGTTGGTGGCGGCTTCGCTGGCGGCTCAGCTCTTGGCCGATGGGCGCAGTGTCGGGCTTTTGGCGGACGATGGGCGCAGTCGAGCCATCGCTCCGGCCCAAGGTCCGCGCCAGCTCTGGACCATGCTGGGCAGCTTGGTCGATGTCGATGCGACCAGCCAGCGCTCTTTGGCCGATGTGCTGCGGCGTTGGCGACAAGCCCAAAACCCCAACGGCGGGCGCAGCAAGAGCGCCTTGATCGTAATCACCCCGGATCTGACGGGCGCATGGCAGAACGCTCTGGCCGAGACCGCCCCGCGCGCGGGCGCGCTGGTGATCGGGCTGAGTGAGGGCGGCCAGAGCGAAAACCAGCAGCTCAGCCAAGGCTTGGCGGCTGTGGGCCTCAATATGCAGATCTTCGATAGCACCGTCGAACTGCCGCGCGTCAACCCGCTACGACCGCGCGAAGAGATGCGCAGCACCCCGCTCGGCAAGGTGGTGAAGGTCGCCAGCCGAGTCAAAAGCTCCTAGCAAAGCGAACGATCTGTCTGAGCCATTGTCAAAGCTCAGACAGATCGCCTTGTTCCTCGTTGCGGTTCGCTGAAGACCCCAATGTTTTGGCATCGGCCGCGCGCAAGCGGCCTGTATGTAGGCAAGGGATGTTGATAGCCGGAGGCGGACGCGCTAGAAGCCGGATGGGAGCTAGCAGCCTCGCCGCCAAATGAGCGAACTAAGCAGCAGGATGCACTCTCAACCTAGCAGAACCCCGATAATGCCGCCGATGATCAGAATCACGATCACGGGGATCTTTTTGGTGAGACTCAGGCCGAAGGCGAGCAGAATGATCAGCAGACTGCTGATGTTGACGCCGTTGCTCTGCCAGATGCGCCAGAGCACAACCGCGAAGGTGCCGATCACGGCCAGCCCCAGCCCAGTCACAAAGCCTTGAACCGCAGGATGATCCTTGATGGTTTGGTAGATCTTGTCGAAGCCGATGATGGTGAGCGGCGGAATCGTGATCGCAGCGGTCGCCATCAGCGCCCCGGGCAGGCCGTAGGTCAGATAACCCAGGCTGATCACCCACAGGCCGCTCGGACCAGGGCTGATCTGGCCGACCGCCAGCGACTCGGCGAATTGGCGTTCGGTCGCCCAGCCCAGCGGAATGAGGTCGTTGAGCAGGCTGGGCACGTTGCCCGTGCCGCTGGTCGAGAAAAACGAGGCTTTCAGCATCATAAAGAAGTAGACCAGTGCATCGATCTCGTTCATGCTTGGCCTCCTTGTGCCAACCAGCGCTGATAAGCCCAGAGGAAGAGCCCGTTGATCAGGCCGCCTCCGCAGAGGATCAAAATCACCGGCAGGCTGGTGTAGAGCGAGACCAGCACGCTGGCCAGCAGCACCAGCAGCGCGATCGCCAGCGGCGCATTGCCGCGCGCCTTGGATTCAACGACCAGCGGGCGTCCGGTCTGCCAGATCAAGAGCAGGCCGATCCCGACTGTAGAGGGAATCACGCCGTGCAGAGCCGCTTGGACGAAGGAAATCTGTTGGACTTGAGCATAGAGCATAGTCAGCAGAATCGTGATGCTGACGCTCGGGAAGAGCAGACCGAATAGGGTGATCGCGACGCCGATCGGGCCAGCCACGCGCCAGCCGATCAGAATCGTCATACAGAGCAAATTGATGCCGGGCGTGACTTGCGAGAGACCCCAATAGCGGGTGAACTCTTCTTCTGTGATCCAATGTTCTTGCTCAACCGACGCGCGCCGGATCATAAAAAGTGTTGCGGAACCTCCGCCAAACGACTGTAGGCCAAGCGCGAACCAAACCCGCAGCAGATGCCATAAGCTTGTTGAAGCGCTCTGTTGGGGGGAAGCCTGTTCGGGAATGTCGGGATGATGGCTAAGACTCGACATACTCAATCCTCTCTTTGGCTGGGAATAAAATCCACTGCACGAGGGTTTCAAGCGCTCAAAAGGGCAGCGCACGAACGCCAGCGCTGGCGTAGCGTTTGAAGGTGAAGGGTAACAGTGGCCGCTTTATGATACCAAAAGAACCAGCAGCCCGCAGAGCGCGGCGGCGACGATCAGGCCAAGAGAGTTAGTTTTGGGGCGACGAATCAGCAAGCCGAGCGCGCCCAAAAAGAGCAGCAGGGCGGGCAGATCGATGCGCCAAGCCAGCACTTGCAGGCCGAAGGCCGAGGCGATGCTAGGCGTGCAGAGCGCGGCGTAGAGCAGGTTGAAGGCGGTCGCGATGATCGTGCCGACCACCGCGGCGTTCACGCCATCCATAAAACTGGCGGTGGCGGGCGCGCTGCGCAGGCGTTGGAAGAACGGACTGAAGAGCGAGACGAACACGAAAGCCGGCGAGAAGATCGCCACGGTGCAGAGCAGCGCGCTCAGGCTGGCGTACCAGAGCTGGCCGCTCTCTTGGTAGCCGATCAGATAGCCGATAAAGGCCGCGCTGGTGAAGAGCGGGCCGGGCGTGACTTGGCCGATCGCGATGGCGTCGATCAGCTGTTGCGGGCTGAGCCAGCCGTAGCGATGCACTAGATCGATCTCGAGGTAGTTCAAGAGCACATAGCCGCTGCCCAGTGCGCTCAGGCCGACCTTCAGAAAGAGCGCGATCAGGCCGAGCAGATTGCTTTGATTTGGTGTTCCCAGCCCTTGGAGCTGGGGCACGAGCGCCAGCGGCAGCAGAACGAGCTGCTGTTTGCGCCATGCGCTGTGCTGCAGCCACCAGGCCAGCATGCTGATAAAACCCGCTCCCAGCAAGATCAAAACCGGGTCGATGCGCGCGAAGAGGCTGAGCAGCAGGGCCGCCAGCCCGAGCAGCAGCAGGCCGATCCGTCTCCAAGCTTGGCGCGCCAGTGCGATGCTGGCTTGCGCAACCAGCGCCACCACGATCGGCGCGATGCCGTAGAGAATGCCGTGCAGGGCCGGAAGGCTGCCGAATGCGACATAGAGCATGGCCAAGCCGAGCACCATGGCGAAGGCCGGGGCGATAAAACAGCTGCCCGCCACGAGCGCGCCGCGCACGCCCTGATGCTGAAAGCCGATGTGAATGGCCAGTTCGGTCGAGGTGGGGCCGGGCAGCAGGTTGGCGGCGGCCAGCAGATCGAGGAAGGTGGTGCGGCTGATCCAGCGCCGCTCTTCGACCAATTCGCGCTCCATCAGGGCGATATGGGCGGCAGGCCCGCCGAAGGCCGTCGCGCCGAGCCGACTGAAGTAGCGCGCCAATTCGCTCAACGATACCGTTTCGGGCTCTGGGGCTGTTTGCATAGCTGTTCTGTCTGAACACAAGAGGCGACCCAAAGCTGGATCGCCTCTTTGTGCTTCTGCGATTGTGATGCCACATCCGGCTAACGATGTTTGCGCTCAGGCGGCGAGGCTGCTAGCTCCCATTCGGTCCTTGGCGCGTCCGCCTTCGGCTATCAAGGTCCCGCCCATCCATTCGGCGGGTTGCGCCGCCTTCGGCGGCACCGCACCTCCGAATCTTACGCTTGCCTCGCTGCTCGTTCTTTAACGCCAAATCCGTTTAACGACTTGCGCTCTTGTAACGCAAAAACAGTCAAGTTCCACTCTGCCGAAGGCCAAATAGAACGTAAGCAACCGGATTTGGTATAACAAGCTGCCGCTTGAGCTTCGTTCCGCAACGTGGCCTAGCCGAACTGCGTCTGATCTGACTAGACCTGATCGAGGAAGGCGACTTCTTCGGGAGTCAGCTCGATCAGGGAGCCTTCGTACGAGGACTGTAGCTCGTCGAGATTGGCCGGGCCAACCAGCGCCACGGTCGGGAAGGGCTGGCTGAGCACATAGGCCAGCGCGATCTGGATCGGCGTCACACCCTTCTGCTTGGCCAGCTCGGCAGCGTTGCGCTGGCGAGCGAAGTTGGCATCTGAGTAGTAGACGCGAACCATATCTGCGTTGCTGCGGTCTTCGGGAGTGAAGCGGCCCGAGAAGAAGCCGCCCGCCTGCGACGACCACGAGATCAGCGGCATCTGGGTTTGGGTGTGCCAAGCCTTCATCTCGTCGTCCGCCGAGATACAACCCGCCCACATGGGCTCGTTGGGTCGAGCCAAGCTCAGGTTGGGATTCGAGACCGCAAAGGGCACTAGGTTGTGGGCGTAGGCGTACTCGTTGGCCTCGGCGATGCGATGGTGCGACCAGTTCGAGCCGCCGAAGGCGCGGATGCGGCCCTTGGCGTGCTCTTCGTTCAGGGCCTCGACGATTTCGCCAACGGGAACCTCGGGGTTATCGCGGTGCAGAATGTAGAGATCGATGTAGTCGGTGCCTAGGCGTTCGAGGCTGTCGTTGAGATCGGAGTGAATGAACTTCGCGCCGACGCGCGGGCCACTGTTGCCGATCGGGTGGCAGCCTTTATCGAGCACCATAATCTTGTCGCGACCGCGCGACGCCAACCAAGCGCCGGTGGTGCGCTCGCTCGCGCCCATACCGTAGATGTGAGCGGTATCGACCATGGTGCCGCCCAATTCCACAAAACGATCCAGCAGAGCGAAAGGAAGCTCGAGGGCATCGGGCTGGCCCCAAACAAGGCCGAGTGCAATGCGCGAAACAGGTCGATCCAGACCAGGAATGTTCAGATAACGCATAGCTACAAGATCCTCTCAAAGATTGGCGCGACTACAGAGAAACAGTGCGACCGCTCCGGGCCGACTCGATGGCCGCCCAGATCACCTTCATATTTTGCATGCCACGCTCGCCCGAGATGCTGGTCTCTTGCTTGTTGAGAATCGCATTCGAGACATCTTCGATCTGTGGCACGTAGACATTGACGCTAGCGAGGTTGAAGTCAGTAACTTGGCCGTTTTGCTCGAGGTGCAGATCGCCAGCGAACTCGCGACCCAACCACGGGCTGCTCCAGATGCGGCCCTTGGTACCTTGAATCTCCAACGAGTTCTGGTTGGTGTTGTAGTGCGACTGCACGACACCGTGTACACCGTTGGCGAAGCGCACCAAGACGGTGGTGCTATCTTCCGCTGGGTAGTTGTAGATCTTGTGGTCGAAGAGCGCGCTCACGGTGGTGATCGGCTGACCCAAGATGCTTACGATCGCGTCGATCGAGTGTACGCCCATGTCGTGCAGCGGGCCGCCGCCCTGCTCGGTGCTGTCGTCTTGGCGCCAGCGCTCTGCAGGCGGATAGTTGAACGAGCCGCTGATGCTGACGCTGATCACGTCGCCGATCGCGCCTTCAGCGACCAGTTCGCGCGCTTTCACAACCGGTGGCGCCCAGTTCATACAGTGAGCCACAGCCAAGACCACATTGTTCTCTTTGGCGGCTTGGATCATAGCGGCGCACTCGTCGAGGGTGGGAGCCATGGGCTTCTCGGCGATCACGTGTAGGCCGCGCTTAGCGGCTGCGATCGCTTGGGGTGCGTGCTGAGAATTCGGTAATACAAGGAAAACACCATCGACTAAGGAGGTGTCGATTGCTTCAATTGAAGTGAAGTGGTGAGGAGCACCGACACGCTTGGCAGCAGCGGCGCCGCGTGCTTCGTCTCGGCTAACAACAGCAGCCAGTTCGGCATTGCTGCCAAGGCTGATTCCTCGGGCGATCCAATCTAGTGCGAAATCGCTTGTGCCAACAACGGCCCAACGAACCTTACTCATAGTCTACCCCTTAATGTATCGCATCATTGCAAGTCCTATGATTATATCCTATCTCGGACCTTATTCGAACACTGTTTGGGCTAGGCACGTGGGCACTCTTTGTACTGTCAGATATGCGAGTTTGTCTGATTTAGAGGGGGAAATGGGTTACTTCAAATGCATTTTATTACGTAATATGTTAAACTACCATTTATTCTGCATACAGTATAATACGCATTATCCCAGTTTCTCTCGTAACTAGACAAGATTTTTCGATACTGTATGCGATACAGCTATTCGGATAGCGGGAACTCTTACTTTTTAGAGCACTCGCTCAGAATAACGCTCCTATCGCGCATAAAGTCTATTTTGCTTGCGGAACGAAGTGGAAATGTACGTTACTCTTGGGTTCGCGAGCAGAGTAGCATGGTCGTATCTTATAGCAAGCAATAAAACAGATACGGCTAGTATCGGCATAGCTTCTGCCTAACGGGCAGGAGTTGTCTTTATACCAAATCCGCTTAATGACGTGCATGCTCGTAATGCGGGAAAACGAAAATAGGGAAAAGAGAACATTGTTAAGTTCCACTCTGCCGAAGGCCAATCTGCCGAAGGCCAAAAGAAAAAACGTCATCGGATTTGGTAGTAAACGAGCAAGATCGTACAAGGATGATGAAGAGGAAAAACGAGTGCAACATTTCAGATAAAACCCGAACGTAAGGAGGTTTTCATTATGGCGAATCCACGGGAGCCAATAATCGGCATTGGGGGTGTTGTCTATCGCTATTCTCCTAGCGGTCAGCTGCAAATTTTGCTGATCAAGAAGCAGAATGGTTATTGGACGCTGCCCAAAGGTAAACTAGAACCTTACGAGACACACGTTGCTGCCCTGGTGCGCGAAATCTATGAAGAGACCGGCGTAATCGGTATTGTCGAAATGGCTATTCGCGAGGTGAAATACTTTATTTTGAAAAAGGGTAAGCGCTACGAGAAGATTGTTACCTACTATTTAATGCAGGCTATCAGCGAAGAGCCAACCCCCCAAATCGAAGAAGGAATCCAATTTGCCACTTGGTTCCCTTATGAGGAAGCTTTGGAAACTATTGGCATTGAACGGGTGCGCAAAGTCGCCCACAAAGCTCTGACTATTCTCGATAGCGAATTTTCTAAGAAGCAGATGATCGCTCAGGAAGCAAATAAAAAGCAAATCGCATCGCTTTAAATGTAAAACATATTTGCTGGTATAATTGTGCATGCAAAGCCAAACTGTCTCAATTCAGGCCGATCTTTTGAGTGCTCCAGCAGTTAGGCGGCTCACATATGCTCTTTGAATGCATGCACATCGAGCATGTAGTGTATAACAATCAAAAGGCTCCCTTTTGAAACATTGGCTTCTACAGCTGCTAAAGCCAACGATAAAACCCTATGGAGAGCGTTTAGGTATATATTGATAGTGCTCTAGAGCAGGCTTGTGTTGAGACTTGACGTTTATTTGATTGTAGGGTACGGTATGTCTGTTTAGGGTAATCTTGAGTTACCAAACTCACTGCCGGAAGCAGGTGTGATGGTTTGTTTCGCTGGTGCTGGTAGAGATGCCGATTCTTTGCATCAGCCTGCATGCTTCAGCTTTCGCTAAACAAATCAGCCCAGCTAGATCGACTATCTGCAGCAGTTCGGCTCGCTGAAAGTGGTCTAGCAACAACAAAGGATAGAAACACCTATCTTATACGGCATTTTTTACGTTGTGATGCGTGATCTTATACCTGTACGTATTTGTTACGACGGCTTGTCCTGCTTGGCCGTCTTTACGTCATGCATACTACAACATAGATTACAGAGGGTGCTTGTTTAAGCCTGCCCTCACACAACACAAAGCAATACCGGGCATAACAGCTCACCCTTTCTTTCTACGCAATTGCGCCGTGGAAGCTGTTACGACCCTCGACTAGAACGATTGAGGAGTAGTCTGTGGCGGAGAACGCCATTAATCCGGCAATTTTTCGAGCAAACGATATCCGTGGCATCGTAGGTCGCGATCTCTCCGATTCGACGCTCTATGCTATTGGAAGAGCCACGGGAAGCTTGTTTCGCAGCCGAGGCAAACAAACCATGGTCGTTGGCCGCGATGCGCGAACAAGTTCACCTCAGTTAGAACAAGCCTTTGTAGCGGGCTTGCGAACAAGTGGTATCAATGTGATCTTGCTCGGCGAGGTTCCTACACCCGTGATGTATTTCGCGGTCGCACATCTTGGAGTCGATGGTGGTGCTACCATTTCGGCCAGCCACAACCCACCAAGCTATAATGGCGTGAAGCTCCGTCAAGCTGATGCGCAGTACGGAAGCTCTCCGGTTCCAAATAGCGATCTGCAAGCGATCAAACAGATCATTCTTGACGAAGCCTACCAAGATGCAACTACTGGAACCCTCGAGAGTGTTGATATTTGTCCGGCCTATTGCGCCAGCTTTGCTGAACAGATCGGTCAGCTCGCAGCGCGCAAAGTGATACTCGATGGTGGTAACGGTGTCGCTGGCCCGCTCGCTGTACAAGCCCTGCGCGCCTGCGGCCTTGAGGTGATCCCATTGTATATCGAACCAGATGGGCGCTTCCCGAACCATCACCCTGATCCGAGTGACCCAAAAAATCTGTCCGACCTTTCGCGTGCGGTTATCGCTCACAAAGCAGATATCGGCATTGCCCTTGATGGCGATGGTGATCGTATCGGTGTTATCGATAATAACGGCTCGATCGTGAGCGCAGATCGTGCTATGATCATTTTGGCGCAAGCATTGCTTCAAGAGAAGACGGGCGCCTCGGTCGTTTTCGATGTGATGTGTAGCTCGGTGCTCGAACAGGCTGTGCGCGACTTTGGCGGCGTTCCAGTACGCTGTAAGACCGGCTATGGCCATATGACCGCAGCGCTGCGCGAGACGCAGGCGGTTTTAGGCGGCGAACGGAGTGGGCATATCATTGCTTCCTCAGCAGCGCTCCATAACTTCGATGATGGCACCTTTGCAGCGGCACGCCTCTTGGCGGCACTTGATGCGAGCGATCGTTCGGTCTCGTCGTTGCTTGAAGCCTACCCAAGTTATGCTGCCTTACCCGATGAACGCATCCCTTGTTCCGATGAACGCAAATTTGCTGTTATTCACGCCTTAAAAGAGGCATTGCTTGGTAAAGGCGATATCGATACGCTTGATGGTGTTCGACTCAATGTCGAAAACGGCTGGGGTATCATTCGTGCTTCAAACACCGAGCCGGTCCTTTCAGCCCGTTTTGAAGCAACCACGCTTGAACGAGCGCGTGAAATACGTGCATTGATGCTGGGTATTGTAGAGACATTTGAACAGCAGGGCTAGTGCAGCCCATATGGCTCTTACATGACTATGGCAGATCACCTCCGTTTACATATAGATCGTTGGGAAGGTGTGTATGCTTCCGACTTCACGCTCGATGAAGTCCGGCGGCGCTGTTATGGCTTAGGTACGGCATTGTTGGCCCAGGGGTGGAGCTGCTTAGTAACGTGCGATACACGTTTTATGTCGTCGCTGTTTGCGCGCGATATCAGCTACGCCCTGCAGGCCCAGGGTGTTCCGGTCAGCCTTGTGCCGACGCCCAGCCCTCTGCCTGCGGTACAATATGCCCTTGAACAGCGCCGCGCAAGTTGCGCACTGATTGTGACGGCCAGTAACCAAGCCTATTGGCGCAATGGCTTGCTGCTTTTGACCCCTCAGGTCGATGTGAGCTTACAACACCAGCCTGAGAGCGTGCCCGCTGAACTGTTTGCAGCCTTCCCGCCGAGCGAAACGAATGATGCAACAGTCAATGACTTGCGCACGCCCTACCTTGACTTATTGCGCAGTCAGATCGATATCGACCTGATTCGCCGCACGCCACTGACGGTGTTTGTTGATACCATGCATGGCACCACCGCAGGTTATATTCCCGCAGCGATTGGGGAGGGTGCTCAAACCAAAGCGATCGAGATCAACCGCGAGACCGATCCACTCTTTGGGCGAGGCACTCCACAGCCGGTCGGAGCGCCCTTGATGCGCTTGCGCAAGCTGGTACGCGAGAGCGATTCAAACTTAGGAATCGCTCTTTCTGCTGATGGAAGTGCGATTAATGTGATCGATAAAGCTGGCGATCCGGTGACGATCTTTGAGCTAGCTTTGGTTTTGGCTGCCCATTTATCGCGCCAACATCGTCAGCGTGGTTTGGTGGTCGTTCCCGAAATCAGCGATCCTGTGCCGGGCTTGCAGCTGTGGGGCGATGGCTTGGGCTTAACGATCGAACAGTCGCCGCAGCCGCGCCAGCGCATCGCCCAGTTGATCGCTCACGACCGCAACAGTTTGGTGATCGGCGCAAGCTCCGAAGGCGAAATCAGCTGTGGGCGCTTCAGCCCGTATGCCGACGGCCTGTATGCCGGATTGCTGACCATGGAGCTGCTGGCCCGTGCGGGAGGCAATTTGCGTGCGCTGCTTGACGAAGTGTGGAGCGCAATACGAGGAAAGGGGTAAAGCAGGAGTGAGATAAGACGGCTTCCTGCTTGATGGGCATGCGTGAGACAATACGACGGCTTCAGGCCCTCCGCTCGCTAACGCAACCGCTGGCGATCACGCTGGTGGGGATTGTGTTACTGTCGTTGGGAGTGGGCTATGTTTTAACGGCTATTTACAAGAATGTTGAAGTTCCAGCATTCTTCTACTACCTCACCCTCCAATTTTTAGAGACCTGGCAACGAGCGCTGCTCTTTTTGCTTGTTGGCACAGCCGTGTTGCTGGTTGGCATGTGGCAATTGAGCGCGATGGCGGTTATTCCGCTCAACACAGAGGCGGGCCAGCGCGAAGTTGTGCTCGGTTTGGGCTATCGCAAAGAAGATCGACCTCCTCGCATCGTTGTCTTGTCGGGCGGCGCGGGGATGTTCATCTTTACCCGCCTGATTCCGCATCTCGAACATCTCACCTGTATCACGCCGCTCCAAGATCCGGTCGAATACTACTACCGTGCTTCGAGCTTGTTGAGCAGCGAACATGTCGAATTTGTGCCGCCCACGCCCTTGCCAGCTCAGATCATGGCGACCCTTGATGAAGGCACTAAGGTCAACATCAAACAGATTCGCCAGATCGCGCGCAACCCTCTCTACGAAAAGCACCACGTTGCTCAGCTTAGTTTGCAATGGAACGATGCAAACCATCCGTCTCACCCGCTGGCCCATGTGGTCGTCGACGCCATCTCGAAAGCTGACGCGATCGTGCTGGGGCCGGGCAGTCTGTTCGAGAGTGTGCTACCCAATCTGCTGATCGACGAACTGCGCGAGCTGATCTGTAACTCGAAGGCGGTTAAGATCTTTGTCTGCAACCTAATGACCGAGCCGGGCCTGACCAGTGGCTTCAGCGTTTCGGATCATATTCGCGAGATCAAGCGCTACGGCGGCTTTACGCCCGACTATGTGCTGGTCAATGCCCAGCGGATCGATCCCGAGGTGCGTCAGATCTACGAGGCCGCCAACCAATCGCCGGTCTACCTTGAGCCGGAGGCCTACGAAGAGACGGCGGTTTTGCAGAGCGACGAAGGCCACCAGAAAGGCTTATTGGTCGAAGGCGCGATCGTGCTCGAAAGCGACTTAGCTAGCTCGCTGGTGCAAACCATCGCCTCGCTCGATCGGCCGGGCGAAGTGCGGGCGGTTCAGGTTCTGCGCCACGATCCCGAGAAGCTGGCGGCTGCGATTTTGGCGATCTTGAACGCGACCTAAGCCCATGCTTCGAGACGAGATCGAGGAACTCGGCTAGCTTTCGTGACCAGATAGAGAACGAACGATATGAGCATAATGCTGTTTGAAGATGAGGGCTTTCGCAGTTTGCAGCCGTTGGTCTATGCCCGACCGCTGTTTGAGCTGCGTTGTGGCGCTTGGACCTTGCGCGAGCGGGTCGAAGCCTTCATGCTCCAGCATGGCATTAAAGAAGAGATCGCTGGAATCTGTCGCCCTCACTTGATGCGCATGTTCGGCCCTGAACAAGGCTTAGCGCCCATCTTGGGGCGCAGCGAGCCGCTGGTATTGATCAATGCTCGTGCTTGTTCCTTGGCGTGGCTGCCTGATCTACTTGAGGCGCCGATCGGCACGGTGTTTGTGGTGGGCAACCAGCTCTTGGGGGCGCGTCTCAGCCCGACCTTGGCCAGCTTGGTGATCTCGTACCTGCGCCGCCAAGACAGCGAGATGGCTTTGATCGAACTGCGCCGCTTCGCCCGTGTGGTTGAGCGTGACAGCTGCTTGATCGAGTACCCTTGGCATCTGATCAATAGCAATGGGGCGCAGATCGTCGAGGATGCGCCTTTGCTGCAGGCAGTCGGAGGCTGTCTGCCCTTCGAGCAACTGAGCGCTGAATACCCGCACGTAGTGGTGCATCGCCCCGATCAGGTCTTGGTGCGCCCGGGATCGCGCCTCGATGGGCCGCTGGTGCTCGACGCGCGCGACGGCCCGATCATCGTCGACGGCGCCCACATCGAGCCATTTTCGTTTATTCAAGGCCCCTGCTACCTCGGCCCCGATAGCTTGATCGCCAGCGCTCGTATTCGGGGCGAAACCAGCATCGGCCCGGTCTGCCGTGTGGGCGGCGAAGTCGAAGCTAGCGTGATCCAAGGCTATAGCAACAAGCACCACGATGGCTTCTTGGGCCACAGTTATCTGGGCGAGTGGGTCAATATCGGCGCGATGACCACCAACAGCGACCTGAAGAACACCTATGGCACGATTCGCGTGAGCCTAGAGGGCATCGGCCAGATCGATAGCGGCGAGCTGAAGCTGGGCTGCTTCTTGGCCGACCATGTCAAACTGGGCATCGGCGTGCATATCTCGGGCGGCTCGGTGATCGGCATCGGCAGCAATATCTTCGGCGTGCACTCGGCGCCCAAAACTGTGCCTCCCTTCACTTGGGGCGGCGAACACTTCCACGAATATCGCATCGACGGCATGATCGATGTGGCCCGCAAAGTGATGGGGCGGCGCAAACGCGAGATGACGCCCGCCTACGAGCAGCTCTTGCGCGATGTCTTCGCCATGACGCGCGCCAACCGCCGCGCGATGCCGGGCATCCAACTGCCGCGTACCGACCGTATTCCGGTCGTCTCCCCCAACTAGCTCTTGTTAAGGTTGTGGCAGGCGCTAGCTAAGGTTCCCTGAGCTTGTCGAAGGGCAAACGTTAGCTAGCAGCTTTTTTTGACCTTGGGCAGAGTGGAACTTTTTCCCAGTTTTGTGTTTCTGCGTGTTGTGAGAGGTCACATCTTCAAGTTGGAACATTAGCTAGCGCTTTCGCATTTTTTTGGCCTTGGGCAGAGTGGAATTTGTCCAATGTTGTTTGATGGCGAAGGAGAGCGTTTGACCTGCTAGGCGCGAGTGCCTGGCAGGTCGCAGCGCAAGCTGCGAGGCGCTTGCCGAATGTTTGGAAAGAATGTTGATAGCCGAAGGCGGACGCGTTAGAAGCCGAATGGGAACTAGCCGCCTCTCCGCCAAATAATGGACTGTACGAGGGCGGCAGACGGTAGAATAGCGCCGCGATTCAGCTCTAGGGCGGGCAAAATGGGGCGAATCGGCTGATGGGAGGGCGTTAGTCTGAGCGGGAAGAGCGCATTTCGGCGCTTTTAGGAGAATCGGCCTTTATAGAAGCTTGAACGATATGGTACTATGGTTGGAAGTAACTTTGTTCTTCTCATAACTGTTCGATTGAAGGGCCGTTGTATATGGCAATCGATGCGAACCAACCACAACGTTCGTCTGGTTTGTTGGTTTTTTTGCTTCAGATCGGCCGACGACATGCCGATGGGCACTACCCGCTTCAGGTGCGCTTGCTCAACCGCGTAACTGCCACACGTCACTATCAACTGGCCCAAGCCGAGATCGCACTTACTCTTCCCGAACGTTTGATACAGCGCGGCGCGGCTCTGCTCGAACCGCAATCGCAGCATGAAGGCGGCGACGAAGACCAGATGGGGGTTTATCTGGCTCGTCAGATTTTTGTCGAGCCGGTGCGTAGCTATCTGCTCGAAAGCATCGAGCACGCCCGCCAGCATGAGCTTGCGCTCGCGATCTCCTTTCAGATCGATGCGCCCGAACTTGCCAGCCTGCCTTGGGAATGGCTAACCATCAAGGGCCGTCACACATGGTCGCCCGCCTTGTTGGAGGACTATGGCTTTGTGCGCCAGATCGAGCAGCGCAGCGCTCGCGAAGGCTTTGGCTTGGCCAATCCGTGGGCAATGATTCGCGATGCTGGCCCATTGCGGGTCTTGCTGCTGACACCCGACGAACACGATGCGGTCTTCATTGCCTTGCAGGGCATTCTCAACGATCTAGTCGATACGCAGGCGCTTCAGTATCGCGCGCTGGTTGCCCCTTCGGGGCGCGAGATCGCGCGGGTGGTGGCAAAGTATCGCCCCGACCTGATCCATGTTTTGGCGCGGGCCGAATTTGCGGGCCGCGATCTGCCGCAGCTCTTTCTCGACAAAGCCTATAGCGTGGCCGAGTTTGCGGCGCTGTTGGGCGGTCAAGCTCCGACGGTGCTGCTCGACGGCAGTTGGCGCGCGGCGGGCAAGCTGGCGGCGGCCAATAGCCGCTTCGCTCAAGGGCTGGCACAGCACAAGCTGCGCGGGGTGGTCGCTTTTCATAGTCCGCTCAGCCCGCACGAATCAGCCCGTTTCGCCCAAGCCTTCTACCGCGCGCAGAGCGAGGGCATCTCGCTCTATGAGGCTATGATTTTGGGACGACAGGCGTTGGCCCAGTTACACGATCGCACGGTCTGGGGTTTGCCGATTCTGTTCCAGCCTAGTGGCGCGATACACGCTGCTGGCCTCAAGCGCCAGATCCGTATGCGACGCAACCCGCTGCTCTTCGCTGGCTTGATCTCGGCGGTGGCGCTGCTGCTGTTGCTAAGCCTCTTGATGCTGCGCGATCCAAGCCAAGCGCAGCTCACGCAGAGCGCTCAAGCCCAAGAGGCCGAGTCTGGCGGCTTTCGTATGTTTGGCTTCTTTGGGCCAGATCCAACCCCGACCATTGATCCGGCTCTGCTGGCGACCCCAACCCCGCAGGCGACCGCCATTCCGGCCCTTATCAAGCAGCCGCAACGCTGGCTGACCTATCTGGTAGAGCCGAACGACAGCTTGGAATCGATCGCGGCCAAATTCGCTAGCGAGCCAGCGGCGATCGCTCAGATCAACCGTTTGGAAGCCGATAGTCTGCTGATTCCCGGGCGCGGCTTGGTGATCCCCGTCTATGGCGATGCGCCCCAAGGTCACCCGGGCCTCGATGTGGACATTGGGCGCCAAGACCTGCCGTTGGTCGCGCTGACCTTCGATGTCGAGATCAACGACGACATGCTTTATCAGATCTGCGATCTGCTGCGCGAGCGTGGGGTGCATGCGACCTTCTTTGTAACGGGCGATTGGGTCAAGCGCTACCCCGAGGAGGCGCGCTTTTTGGTGAGCGAAGGCCACGAGCTGGCCAATCACTCTTTGACGAACCCCCACTTCACCCAGATCGGCCTCGACGGCGCGCGCTCTGAGATTAAGCTGACTGAGCAGATCATTATCGAGACCACGGGCGTCGATCCCAAGCCGTTTTTCCGCTTCCCCTACGGCGATAAGAACCCTCAAGTGCTACAAATCTTGGCCGAAGAGGGTTATATCTCTTACCATTGGAGCGCCGACGACGCCGCTATTCCCTATTGGATCGAGCGTGTTGAAGCCAATCCCCAAAGCGGCTATGGGGGTATCCTCTTGATGCATCAGCGCGCTTCCACCATCGAGGGCTTGCCCGTCTGGCTCGACCGTTTAGAGGCGCTCGGCTTTCAAGCTGTGCCCTTGAGCCAGATCCTCAAGTGAGAGCGTATCTGTCTGCTCTGTTCGCTCTTCTGGCGGAGAGCTCTCAACCTCCCATTCGGCTTCTAGCGCGTCCGCCTTCGGCTACCAAACGGCCCCACCCAAGCGAGCGATCGTGCCCTTCGACAGGCTCAGGGCACGATCGCTCGCTCTAGCTTCGGCAAGTAATACCAAATCTGCTAGCTTACTTTCTCTTTGGCCTTCGGCAGAGCGGAACGTGACTCTTTCCTTTTCCCGGCTTTTCGTTTTTCTAAGCGAAGAGAATGCAGCTCTTTAAACGGATCTGGTATAACGAAGCTTGTAAGCGCTGGAATCGCTGCGACCTACCAGGCGCACACGCCTAGCAGGTTAAACGCTGTCTTACGCTGCTAGGCTGCTACTGACTGAGAGATTTCGCAGTTTAGCTCGAATCGCTCAGCCGATCCCCCAAATTCACTCGATTTCTACGTTTGAGCATGCAAAAAAAGAACCATATCAGACTCGAGCGCTGTACACTTATTTCGCCTTTCTCGCACCACCTTTGCCCCAGAAATAAGAACAGCCCGTGCAAGGAGCTGGCGCAGCGCAGGCTTGCTGCGACGATACGGCTGTAATCTTGGCTTCGGCTTAGCGCTGATGCTGGCTTGCTCAACTGTAGAGCATCAACAGGCGGGGTTGGCTTATGATGAGCGTTCAATCGAAGGACGGCACGCGGATCGCATACGACGTCTATGGGAGCGGCTCGAGCTTGATCTATTGTACCGGCGCGGGCAGCTTTCGCACGTCGCGGCCGGTTGTTTGTGCTGCCAAAACCTTCGCCAACCGCTTTACGCTCTTCTGCTACGACCGCCGCGGGCGGGGCGATAGCGGCAATTTTCCGCCCTACGCCATCGGGCGCGAGCTTGAAGACATCGAAGCTATGATCAATGTGGCCGGTGGCAGGGCTTCGTTATTCGGCCATTCGACGGGCGCAGTGTTGGCCCTCGAAGCCGCTCTGCGCTTTAGCCACAAGATCGATCATTTGGTGCTGTACGAGCCAGCCTACGCCTACGATCAGGCCGATCAAGAGCGCAAGGAACAGCTTCGGCATGCCATTCAGCTCCTGCTGCGCTCGGGCAAGCGCGCCAAGGCGCTCAGCTACTTTCTGCGCTGGAGCGGCACACCCTACCCGTTGATCCTCTGGCGGCGCATGTTGCCGACCTGGCAGACCATGCTCGATCTGAGCCCGAGCCTGCTCTACGATATCGAGCTGAGCTTGCTGAAGCCGCCCATCGAGCAGGCCGCGCGCCTAGATCTGCCTGTGTTGGTGGCGGTCGGCGAAAAGAGCGCGCCCAGCTTGCAAGCGGTGGCTCACCAGTTGGGCGAAGCCATTCCCAACGCCAGCTTTATGCGCGTTTCTGGTCAAGGCTATCAAGTGTGTTCGCGAGTGATGCTGCGCATGCTGAGCGATTTTATTCAGCCCATGCACTCTGTCTCATACTAAAATCCCTTTGTTATAGCGAATCCATCTGATCGCTTTGTGCTTGCCTTGTGTTTCCGCGATGGTTCATTGTGTTCGTTGCGGGCATTGAGGCTGCGAGGGCCGCCATTGAAGCTGCTCAGTGCGCGCAACGCTTGGGCGGCGATTGCCCTGCCTTGTACTGGAGAACGCTTTTGTAGCCGAAGGCGGACGCGCTAGCGGCCGAATGGAGACTAGAAGCCCTCTCCGCTAACGAGATGTGACCAGATAGATAGCGAGCAGATCTTGTATCGATCGGCGCTGTTTCGCCCTGCCAATCTCCCACTTTTTTAGCCGATTGACTCAAAAAAGGTGATTTTTTCTGTGCAGAAGGGCATATTTGTGCCCTTGAACTCTTGTATACTAGGAACATCGTTATCGGAAAAGAAAACAACTGTCGAAGCAACTAACAATGTCGTTGCGTTCAATGGTAACGAGGTAGGTATATGAGTGAAATCATTTGGGTTGGAGTAGGAGTTGGAATAGTAAGCTTTTTTGCTGGGGCATTACTTGCTGCGGGAATCGTTTGGTTTGTTTATTCCCGAAAACTAAAGACTGAGCGTCAAAGTTTAGCCCAAGCTCAAGAACGAGCGGTACGGGCCGAGACGACCCTTGAGAGCGAGCGCCAAAGCCATGCGGCTCGGCTGCAAGAGCTAGAGGCTAACGAGCAGCGTATGAAAGACGCCTTTGCGCACCTGAGCAGCGAGATTTTGCAGAAGAGCAGCGAGCAGTTTTTACAGTTGGCTCAAGAGCGTATCGAGCGCCAGCAAGAGCATGTCAAGCACGATCTCAGCGCGCTGGTTGAACCCTTGCGCAGCAGCCTCGATCGCCAAGCCGAGCAAGTTCAGCAGCTTGAGCAGTTGCGCCAACACGCCTTTGGCACGATCGAAGAGCAACTGCGCCGCATGACCGAAGATCAGCAGCGCTTGCAGAGCGAGACCGCTAACTTGGTCAAGGCCTTGCGCCAGCCTCAAGTGCGCGGACGCTGGGGCGAGTTTCAGTTGGAACAGGTCGTTAAATTGGCGGGCATGTCGGAACACTGCGATTTCTCTACGCAGGTGAGCATGCGCAACGAAGAAGGCGCTCTGCAACGGCCCGATATGCTGATTCGCCTGCCCAACCAGCGCACCGTTGTGATCGACTCGAAAGTGCCGCTCGAAGCCTATCTGGCCGCCATCGAAGCGCAGAACGACGAAGAGCGCAAGGCCCAGATGGAGCAGCACGCCAAACAGATTCGCAAGCATATCGATGAGATGGGCAAACGCAATTATCAAGCCCAGATCAATGGCGCCTATGATTTTGTGGTGCTCTTCATTCCGGGCGAGGTCTTCTTAAACGCCGCGCTCGAGCACGATAAGGGCTTGTTGGAGCACGCCTTCAACAAGGGCGTGATTCTGGCTACACCCTCCAGCCTGATCGGCCTATTGAAAGCGGTTGCGCTGGGCTGGCGCGAGGCGCGCCTCTCAGAAGATGCCCACAAGATCAAGCTTGAGGGCGAAAAGCTCTACAAAGCGCTCAGCAGCTTGGTCGAGCATATCGCAACTTTGGGCAAAAACCTCAATACCAGTGTGTTGACCTACAACAAGCTGATCGGCAGCATCGAGACGCGCTTCCTGCCCAGCGCTTCCAAGATGTGCGCGCTTAAGATCAGCGATAAGGAACTGACCGAGCCAGAGCTTATCGAGGCCACGATCCGCCCATTCACCAAGCAGGAGCTTGTCGAAAGCCTAGCGGCGCAGCCAGACCAAGAGCCGAATGCGCTTGAGACCAATGATGCTTCACTGGCCGATGGTGAAGCTATGCCGGCCCTAACGAGCTAGCTCAGAGCCATCGCAGCCTTCCAAAATGAAGAGCACGTGCAGCGTTGTGTTTGCACGTGCTCTCTGCTTTGTGAAGCCGCATCCGCTTGATACCAAATCCATTTAAAGACTTGTGCTCTTACAGCGCAGAAGACGAGGAGACGCGGAAAGAGTTGTGTGACATTTCACACAACAAAAAGAGTCACGTTCCACTCTGCCGAAGGCCAAAAAGAAAGTAGTCAACCGGATTTGTTATGATGGCTGCACTCTTCAGGCGGAGAAATCCTAACCTCACATTCGGCTTCTAGCGCGTCCGCCTTCGGCTATCAACATCCTTTCCTTCCATTCGGGCGATCTGCCGCCTGCGGCGGAGCGGAATAGGCCAGTCTTTTTTCGAGAGCGATTTCGCGCACTAGCGCGCGAAATCGCTCTCGGCTTTGCGTCGCTTTAGCGCTTGTGGCTGCGAGCCAGACCGAAGCCGAGCACAAGCAAGAACAAGCCCAGCGGCATGAGCCAGGCTAGCGGTAGGCTAGCGCCGCTGCTGGTGTTGGGCAGCTGGCTAGGAATGGGAGCGGTTGGCTCGACAGGAACTTGTACCGGATCCAACTCGGGTTGGTTGATAGCTTCGGCGCGGGCCGGACTGATGCGTCCATCGAGGCTGGCGCTGACCGGGCTATGGGCGACAATGTAGTCGCGTAGCATGTCGCGCAGCATAATGCCGGTCTTGCTGTAGCCGTTGGCCTTGGCGAAGATCTCTTTGTAGCCGCCCGCGACCAGACCTTGGAAGTCGATGGTCGCCACGCGGTAGACCGCCTGCGGATCGAGCGCACTGTAGCCAGCGCTGGGGTTGTTGGGATCGTTCAGCACTTGAATGGCTTTGGCATTGCCGTTGTCGGTCTCGAAGCGCACGCCCGACACTTGACTGAAGAAGTCGGAGCTGCTGCGCGAGACGCTATAGTCGAGCAGCTCTTGCAGCACCGCGCCCTGCATCTCAAAGACCAGCAGCTCGTTGGAGTAAGGCAGAGCGGTGCGCAGATCGGCTTCGAGGATCTCGCCGGGCGCGATCGAAGCGCGGAAGGTGCTGGAGGTCGCCAGCGCCAAGTGGGCCGCGGTCGCATCGCGTGCGATGTCCATAATGAAGTTACCCAGCACCGACTCGCCCGTGAAGGAGCCTTCGGTCGATAGCTCAACCGCGCTCGATCCGATCGATTGGAAGAGCTCGGCGTATTGAGGATCGGCCTCAAGCTCGGCCTGCAACTGGGCGACTCGCTGAACGATCTCGGGATCTTCGGGCAGGTTGTTGCTCATGCGCACCAGCTCGCCTTGGGCGCCGACCAGACGGCCATCGCTGAAGCTGAGCTCGACTTTGCTAATATAGCCCAGATATTGGAAGGGCGAGATAAAGTAGGTGTTGGTGCCCGGGATCTGCATAAAGTTTTCTTTACGGTGGCTGTGGGTGCCGAAGATCAGGTCAATGCCCGGCACGGCCTGGGCCAGCGCGATGTCCTCTTCATACAGGCTGTGGCCGATCAGCACAACCGCGTTGACCTGCTCCTGCTCGCGCAGGGTTGTGACGATCTCGCGGGCGGTGCTGAGCTTATCGCCGAAGGTCGCACCTGCAACGGGGCGTTGAGCCTCTTTCACCAAGCTGTCGAAGTCGTCGCCAGCGACTGCGAAGACGCCAATGCGCAGGCCGTTGATTTCAAAAACTTTGTAGGTTTTGCCATCGACCAAGAAGAGCGGCTGGCCGTCGGCATCGAGAATATTGGCCCCCAGGATCGGATAGTCGATCTGTGCTTGACACTCGGCAAACACTTCGGGGCCATAGTCGGCGTCGTGGTTGCCGAAGGCCATAGCATCGACGATGCCGTTAAACCAAGGCCATTCGACACAGCGATACTTGTCGGACCAGACCGGAGCGCCCAAGTTGATGGTATCGCCGCCGCTGAAGATCAGCGCGTTGGGGTCGGCAGCGTAGGGCTTGAGGTAGGCGATCGCACGCGCGATGCCAGCGGTGTTGGCTTCGCCTTCGGCGTAGAAGGGCAGCGCGTGCGAGTGGTAGTCAGAAAAGTGCAACAGCGTGATGGTGCTGCTTTGCGATTGAGCTGCACTTGGCTGAACAAAGGCGATCATACTGATCAGTATGATGAAGAGAGTGAGTGCTTTGCGTGCCATGCAACTTCCCTTTCTTCACAAAGTGAGACATAACGACGATTTCTAGACAAGTTCGGCGATCAGGGTACAGCGTACCATAGCGCGTGGCGGGAGATTGCGGGCGGTGTAGCTTACCAGCAACTCATTGCCCGCTTGTTCAACCGCAACGCTTTCGGCTTGAGTCATCACATCGATATTTAGGCCCGGCAGTCGCCAACGGCCGCGCTCGATCATCTCGAACGAGAGCGCTAGATCGCCGCCGATGCGAAAGCTAAAGTTCAACTCGCCTCCACGCTGCGCTTGGATAAACATGCGCAGACTGGTGCCTTCAGCTTGAGCGCGGATAGGGGCCGTATTGTTGATCTTGATCCAGCCGAGCTGATTGTCCTGCCCGCTAAGCCAGTGCAGGGTGGCAGGATGGTACTGGCTGTTGTTGGGGCGATGGTTGCTGGGCGCTTCTTCGCCTCCCAACATGATACGCTCTGCCAGATAGGCGGTGGCGACCCGTTCTGGCTCGTGGTTGATCACGATGCGTAAGCTGCGCGGCCCGCTGAACTGCCTGAAGTGCTGTTCGAGCTCGCTAGGCAGATCAAGCCCCAGCAGCGCCACCGCCGGAGCGAGGGCGAAGTCCCAGTTATGCCCGAAGTCGTGGCAGATATCGGGGAAGGGCGCGCGCTCGTAGCCAGTGATCAGCCAGATCCACAGGGCCAAACAACTGACGTAGTTGCGCATATCCATGCTGTAGCTACGGTCGTATGGCCCGACGATATTGCGCATCTCGGCGTGGTAGGTTTGGGCGATCTCCTGCCAGATCCTGCGCTCTATGGCGGCACCCTTTTCGCGCAAAAAGGGCTGGGTGGCGTAGCTGCGCCAGAGCGCGAGCGCGTAGAGATCGATGCCGTAGTAGGTCGGCGAGTTGAACTCCTCGAAGGTCGATGTGCGCCGGAAGAGCTCCCAGATCTGCTCGGCCAGCTCGCTACTGGCTTCGGTCCACTCGGGGCGCTGGTAGCGTTCGCCTGCGAACTGCAGCAGAAAGGCGGTCATCAGCGCGATATTGGTGTAGCTGGCGGAAACGTGGCGGGCTAAGGTGCCGACGGCCGCCCGTTGCAGCGCCGCATCGATCCGCTCGATCAAGGCGGCGGGCAGTTGATCGGCGTATTCGATCAGAATCAGGGCCAGAGTCGTGCCGATAAACTCGCGCCAATTGGGATCGTAATCCTTCCACTCTCGAGGATTGGCGGGCGGCGGCGGCTCGTGCGGCGAGCGATACCAGGTGCCGTGGTAGGGCTGGTCGGGCGCGTCGAACTGGTAGTTCAAGACGCTTTCCAGTGTGCGGATAGCGCGCTCCCGATCGTCGGCACGGTTGCGCAACAGCAGGCCGAGCGCATACCAGCCGCTTTCGCGCACCAAATGGCCGGGCACGCCCAATTTGCCCGCTTCGTAGAGTTTGTCGTGAGGTGTGCGAAAGAGCGCGACATCGGCATCCCAGCACGCATCCATCCAATCGAGCGAACGCGATGCCAGGTCGCGGGCATGCGCGGGCAGGTCTTCGAGGCGTGTCGCAGGCATTGGTCACCTCCTCGTAAACAATGAGGGCAGAGAATCGCTCGATTCTCTGCCCCTGACTGAACTAAACGCCGCTAAAGACGTTGAAGCCACCGTCGACTGGAACGACCACGCCGTTGACGAAGCTGGCGCCCGGGCTGACCAGCCAGATCAAGGTGCTGACCAGCTCGTTGGGTTCGCCGAAGCGCCCGGCGGGTGTATGCTCGATGATGGTGCGCCCGCGCGCGGTCAGGCTGCCATCGGGTTCGAGCAGCAGTGCGCGGTTCTGCTCGCCGATAAAGAAGCCGGGGGCGATCGCATTGACGCGCAGGCCCGGGCCGTAGCTGCGGGCCAGCTCGACCGACATCCAGCGCGTGAAGTTATCGATGGCCGCCTTGGCCGCCGAATAGCCGACCACGCGGGTGATCACGCGGATCGCGCCCATCGACGAGATGTTGACGATGCAGCCTTCGGGCTTTTGGCCTTCGGCTTTGGGCTTGACCATAGCCGCGCCAAAGACTTGGCTGGGCAGCAGCGAGCCCATCAAATTGAGATCGAAGACCTGCTGGAAGGCTTCGACGGGCAGATCGAACACGGTTTTGTCGGGCGTGAGGGTCGCAGCGGGCACATTGCCACCGGCGGCATTGACCAAAATATCGATCTTGCCCCAGCGCTCCAATACCTTGTCGCGCGCCGCCTCAAGCTGCTCTTTGTTGAGCACATCGGCGGGCAGGGCCATGGCTTGGCCGCCAGCGGCCTCGATCTCTTGCGCCACCTGTTCGGCCAGCGCTTGGCGACGCCCGAGCACGCCGACCTTGGCGCCGGCTTGGCCCAAACCGCGAGCCATGGCACCGCCCAAGACGCCTGTGCCACCGGTAATGATTGCGACTTTGCCTTCGAGGCTGAAGAGGTTGTTCAAAAAGCTCATTATCTCTCTCCCTGCGCCCTATTGATCTAAACGATAGGCGCGTTTTGCTAGTCCGTAAGCGAATTCGTACGCCATCTCTTGGGCGTCTTCCTCGTCGATAATGCCGCGCACCACTTGGCCTGCCAGCCAGTTGCTGGTGACTCGTCGCCAAACATCGTGGCGAGCCGGAATCGAAGCGAAGGCGCGCGTATCGTCGTTGAAGCCGGCCGTATTGTAGATGCCAGCCGTCTCGACCACCAGATCAAGGTAACGCTGCATGCCCAACACGCTGTCGTAGAACCACCAAGGTGGTCCGAGCAGCACGGCTGGATAGTGGCCCGCCAAGGGCGCTAGCTCGCGGCTATAGGTGCTCTCGTCGAGTGTGAAGAGAATCAGGCGGAAGCGCGGATCGTTGCCGTAGGCATTGAGTAAGGGGTGCAGATTGCGCGTCCATTCGGTCTGGAGCGGGATATCTGCGCCTTTGTCGGCTCCGAAGCGCGCGAAGAGTTCGCTGTTGTGGTTGCGGCGACTGCCGACGTGCAACTGCATCACCAAGCCGTCTTCGACGCTCATGCGCGCCATCTCGTTCAGCATATGGGCCGTGAAACGAGCGGCGTCGGCGGCGCTGGCCTCGCCTCGCAGGGCGCGGCTGAAGATCGCCTGGGCCTCGCCCTCCGAGATGCGCTCGCTGGCCGGAGAGGCCGCGCTGTGGTCGGTGGCGGTTGCGCCTAAAGACTTAAAGAAGGCCCGGCGCGCTTCAAGCGCTTTGACAAACGAATTGTAGTCGACCACATCGATCGCACTCAGTTCGCTCAGCTTGTCGATGTTGGCTCGCCAGTTGGGCGTATCGATATTGATCACACCATCGGGGCGGAAGGTCGGGCGCACTTTGTAGAAGCCTTCGGCCAAGAGCGACTGGTGTTCGGCCAAGCTATCGGTCGCAAAGTCGGTGGTGCAAAGCACTTCGATATTGAAGCGCTCGAAGAGTGCCCGTGGGCGGAAGCTCGGATCGGCTAGGCGGGCCTCGATCTGATCGTAGATCCGTTGGGCGCTCTCGCTGGTCAGCTTCTCGCTGATGCCGAACAGATTGACCAGCTCGTCGGCTAGCCATAGTCCGGTCGGCGTGGCACGGAAGAGATGGAAGTGATCGGCGAAGCGCTGCCAGATCTTGCGGTGATCGCTTTCGACAGGACCGCCGTCTTGGCGCGGCACGCCCAAATCTTCGAGCGCCACCCCTTGGCTGTAAAGCATGCGGAAGACGTAGTGGTCGGGAATGATAAACAGATCTGCGGGACTGCCGAAGCTCGCTTCTGGATTGGATAAAAGCGCTGGCGGCACATGGCCGTGCGGGCAGATCAAAGGCAGATCTTTAACGGAGCTATAGAGCGCTTGGGCGATTTGGCGTTGGGCTGGGTCGGAGTCGAAGCAGCGGTCAGGAGAGAGAACCCACGCTTTTGGAGCTGAACTCGTTGCCATAACAAACCTCTCCGTAAGTAAACGGCGCTGCGATGCGTCGTTAGACATGCGTGTAATGCGAGAGGTGCAGCCGAGCTGCACCTCTCGCGCAGGGCTGGAAGCCGCTTCCAGCCAGATGCGATCAAGCGCTGCTAAGCGCGGCGATTACCACAAATGGTGCACTGTGGGGCGAATCAAGCGGTCGTAAATATCGGCCACCTTGCGCATGGTCTCGTCGCTCAAAGGTGGGAAGTCGGCGGCGGCGATATTGGTTTCGGCTTGGCTGGGGTTCTTGGCGCCCGGAATAGCACAAGTCACTTCGGGGAACATCAAGATCCAGCGCAGGGCGAATTGCGCCATCGTCATACCTTCGGGCACCAGAGCGCGGAGCTCTTCGACCGCTTGCAGGCCCAGCTCGTAATCGACGCCCGAGAAGGTCTCGCCCTTATCGAACGACTCGCCGTTGCGGTTGTAGTTGCGGTGATCGTCGGGGGCGAAGGTGCTTTCGCGGGTCAGCTTGCCAGTCAGTAGACCGCTCGCCAGCGGCACACGCGCGATAATGCCGACTTGGCGCTCGCGGGCGGCGGCGAAGAATTGCTCGCTTGGCTTGAGGCGGAAGGCGTTGAAGATGATCTGAACCGACTGCATATTGGGGTACTGTAGGGCGCGCATGGCCTCGCTGACCTTCTCAACGCTTACGCCGTAGGCCCGCAGTTTGCCAGCCTGAACCAGATCCTCCAAAGCCTCGAAGACCGCTTCGTTCTCAAAGACCTCCGAAGGCGGGCAGTGCAGTTGCACCAGATCGAGCGCTTCGACTTCGAGGTTGCGCAGGCTGCGCTCCACAAAAGCGGTCATATTCTCTTTGGTATAGCCGCTGGCCACATGCGGGTCGAGCCGACGCCCCAGTTTGGTAGCGACATAGAACGGCTCGCTGCGTTCGCGGCGCAGGCGGGCTAACAGACGTTCGCTACGGCCATCGCCATAGACATCGGCGGTGTCGAAAAAGTTGACGCCCAGATCGAGCGCCCGATGGAGCGCCGCCAGCGATTCGCTATCATCAACATCGCCCCAGCTTCCACCGATGGCCCAGCAGCCAAAGCTGATCTCTGAGACATCGTATCCGGTGCGACCTAAACTGCGAAATTTCATAGAACCTGATTCCTTGAATGAATAATGCCGAATCCGTTTGATCACTTCAGTACTCTAGCGGCGTGCTCTCTACCCCAAAGAGGGCTGCTAGCGCGTCCGCCTACGGCTACCAACAGCTCGCCCGTAACCAGGGTGTGGTAGTTGTGCGCCGAGAGACCGCCCTAAAATACAACGATTCAAGCGGATTTCGTAAAGACCTATTTTGAAACGATTTCATCATTGCGGAAGAGCATCTCGCCAGCGTGTTCCACCAGCAGATAGCCCTCATCTTCGCGATTGGCCCAGCGTTGTGGGTCGATCGTGCGGTAATCCAGATAGCCCAAATTAATCTTGCGGCAGCGCTCTTCGGGAATCTGGGTCGCCAATATCACATTGATGCGGGGCGTTTCGATCCCCGTTGCGGCATCGTAGCTGCCCGAGCCCTTCACATGGGTGCTATGCGCCAAAATGCCGCCCGGCACATCTTTGAAGCGATCCCACTGTTTGGTGAAGTAGTCGCGCACATGGTAACCGACTTTATCGATGATGTGACCGTGGGTGTAGGAGACCTCGCTGATATGGGGCGCGTAGATGATCACTTCGCCGCCGTCGGCGATGGTCGGCTCGGTCTTGTACATGCCCTTGGCTGCCGTCCAGAGATCGTCATACATCTCGGAGGGCATTGCTAGCACATGTTTGTAGGCCCGTGTAGTTTTGACGATGTTTAGCTCCGCCGAGAGATCCGAAGCCACGCTCCACGTCTCTTCGTGCGGGCCGATGTACAGGCCGTGCAGATTCGAGCCTTTCAGCACCATAGCCAGCAACAGGGTCGGGCGATCGATAAACGACGCGGCGCGATGAATAACACGGCGCACCGGCGTATCTTTGATGCCGATCGTATGCATGCTGGTGGTGAGCGCGCCTAACCAGTGGGTGAAGTTGATGATATCGGCCCCCGCAATGCCAGGGAAGAAGTATTTTGCGCCGCCCGAGAAGCCTGCCACCTCGTGCGGAAAGACCGGCCCACAGATAATCAGCTGATCGTAGTTGAAGATCATCTTGTTGAGCACAACGGGCACTTCCTGCTCAAGCAGGCCATCGGTCAGGAAGTTGGCCTCGTTTCTGCTGATCACACCGATCTGAACCAGATGATCGGCTAGATCCCAACGGTGGTTATAGATCTGGCTGTTGGGGAAGCGCTGAGCACGCTCTTGAGCTGGCATGCCGACCAGCTTGGTGATGGCTGCTTCGTCCATAGGCTGATGGGTGCCGAGCGCGATCAGATAGTCGATCTGGGCGACTCGTTGGCCCAACTGCTCGTTGAGCAAGCGATACATCAGCGGAATGGGCGCGGTGCGCGTGCCATCGGGAATGATCACCAGTACCCGTTTGCCATCGACCGCCAGCGATTCGCAGCCTTGAGCCAGCAGCGCTTCGACTTTCTCTGCCGAAAGAAGCTCTGTTGTGGAACCGTGTCCTACTACCATCATGCACCTCGTTGTGAGAAGGGCTCGATATGTCGAATAAAGTGGCGCTCAAGTGTAGCCGCGTAGGCTTCTTCATGCGCCTGCAACAGTGCTTTGATGGTATCACCATACTGATGAAGTGTCGAACCGAAGGTGACATGCAGCACTTGGCGGGCGTGGAAGTCTTCCAACAGGCCGGGCAGCTGATCGTCGCTCAGTTGGCTGGCGCTAGGCACCAGTTCGACTTTAGCCGAAACATGGTAGGAGGCGCGGTCGGTCTCGTAGCGCGCGCGGTCGAAGTCGAGGATTTCGCGGAAGAGCTTGCTATCGACGCTGGCGATCACCCGCAACGCTTCCAGATAGCTAGTGCCCGCTGTCTTGAGGTGCACCACGCCCTCGGTCAGCTCGCTGATGATGGGGTAGACCGAGAATTTATCTGATCCAGAGTGCAGGCTCAGCTTGTAGGGGCCAAGCTCGCGCGCGATGGCAGCGTGCACGGTCAGGTCGCGGCGCAGTGCATCGATATCGCCAATGTAGTCGACGCCCTTTTCGAAGCTGCCCACGTAGCGCGGCGCAAGGCTGACCCATACCACACCTAGGCGGCGCAGCTCTTGCACAATAAAGATATGCTCGGCATGGGTAGTCGGCGTGTCGGTTTCGTCGACCGAGACCTCAAGTTCGAAGGGCACGTTTTTGCTGGCCAGATGGCGGTACATTTTGGCGACATGGGCGATCGCTTTGCCATACTTGGCGGCAGCACGCATCACCGCGTCGCCTTCGAGCACGATCTCGCCGCTCGAGAGTTTGTAGCTCTGGCCGACATAGCGCTCTTCCAGCTCCTTTTGGCTGATCTCCAAAGCTTCCCAAGGCAGATCGGCGACTTTGGCAGCGACTTCGGCGGCGGGCGCTGTATCGACCGCGCTATCAACGTAGGCGCCCGGATCGATCGTGTAGAAGCTGAAGCCAGCCGCCACACAGGCATCGATATCGGCGGGCGTCTTGAGATGGTCGGCGTCGGCTCCTACGCCTTCGCGCCAGCCTGCCAAAAAGGTGCCCCAGGTCGCGTCGGTCATCACATCTTCGGGGCTGCGCGCGGTTCGCTCCATTTCGCGGATCGACTGCTGGGCGAAAAATGGGGTGATCGGGCGGCCCGCTGCTTTTGCTAGCACGCTTTGGAGCGCGCGCGCGTGGCCTGGCGTAGCCAGGCCAAGGCGGTCGCCGAAGCCTGCTGTTGTGCGCAGGCCCCAGGGTTTGGGTGTGAGCCATGGCAGCAGGCTTCGCAGCGCGCGCGCATGGGCGTGGTTCAGCTCAGCGTAACTTAGGGTGTAGCCATCGCGGAAGCTGCTTTGTTTCCCAGCGAAGGCCGAGATCGCGGGCGAAGCGTGGGGCGCAAGGACCGCCAGTTGCTTGCTAGCCCCAACCCCCGTCAGCCAGTAAGCCGCGTTTTCATGCACAACAAACGAAGAATCGATAAGAGACTGGTCTGTCTGCTCTTTGAGCTCAGCCAGCGAAAAAGGGAATTGGGCGGCCATAGCTTTTGCTCCTTAAATATAACGGAACGCTTTTTGCTGTAGAAAACGAGCGCATCTGTATACGACTCGTTCTTCGTACAGATGTATGCGCATAGTGTATACGGCGACTAGTCTGGAAGAGTGTGTTGGGAAGCCCAAGCGCAATAAAGAGGCCGAACCTATAGGGTTCTCTTGTGTCGCTCACTCTATCGGCTAGGTTGCGGCTGTACTATACCACCGCCCTACTAAGTGGTCAAGCTGTAAGACATGTAGACCGTACAGGCATTTTTAGCACTCTAAACTGCTTCAAGATATGACCAAATTCCTAGTCGCAAGGTTTGCGAAGCTAAGCAAGAAGACGTTTATCAAACACAGTGCCCTGCGGAGATGTTGAAAGTAGTATTTCTTAGAAAAACGTATCATTTGGGCCGCTGCCACGATACAAATGATATAGACGACTTAGGAAATACCGCTGTAGGCTGGCCTTATACATCATATGAAATCCGATGAATTATCGGCTTTGGGGTGGTCTTTCGGCACACACAGATACACGCCTTATTTGTTGGGCGGGATGTTGGTAGCCGAAGGCGGACGCGCCAAGGACCTTCTTTTTGGGGCAGAACCTAATCGCAACAATCTGAAGAAATCAAGCGGATTTATTATCACGCAGCGATCATCGCTCTTAAACGATCGGCAAGCCTCTTGCATGCAGAACGCCCTAGAGCTTACAGATGCCTCAACCCTGTAGTACCTTCGTCTTTAGCTTCCATACTCTCTATACAACCTTGAGCCTCGTAAGAAGGTAGCCATGGAAAAAACAACCCAACTTCGTTCTACTGAACATTCTATTGGCTCTCAGAGAATTGAAACGCTGCTGATCGCCAGCGGTGTGGGCATACTGGTCTTCCTAAGTTCGCTGTTTGGAATCGTCACACGTCCAAGCGGTTTATTGGCCTCGTTTTGGCCAGCGAACGCGCTCTTGCTCGGTTTGCTATTGCGCTTCCCTCGTGTGCGCCATCTCGCCACATGGCTCATGGCGGCGCTGGGCTTTTTGCTCGCCGACCTGCTCTTCGATAGTCCGCTGGTGGCCTTCGGGCTCAGCTTCGGGAACATGGTGGGTGTTGTGATCGGCTATGTTTTGCTGAGACGCCTGCCAAAGGAAGATCTGGCCCTTCTGCGGCCCGAATCGATTATCTACCTCTTTGTGGGCTGCGTCATGGTGGCTTCGCTGGTCGCCTCGGTAGGTTGCTGGCTCAATCTATGGCTGTTCGGACGCGACCTGTGGCAGAGCTGGAAGAATTGGTTCTCGTCGGAACTGATGAATTCGCTGGCCATTCTGCCCTTGATTCTAGCTTGGCCGCAAGGCTCGTGGCGACTCGAGCATTTCTATTTGCGGCGTGCTCAAGATCGACGGGCCTCTTTATCGCTGCTTGCTCTGCTGCTCACTATGGTTTTGAGCATTGTGATCGGAGGTCCGGGAGTGGTCGCCTTCCCATTGCCAGCGCTGCTTTGGTGCGCCTTGAATATGAGCGTCTTTGCGATCAGCATTCTCAATATGCTGGTGAGCGCCACCCTCGTGGTTTTGCTGGGCTTACAATGGATCGATATCTCCGCGATTGGCCCGTATGACAGCATTATGCTCTCGTTCCGCTTCGGCATCACCTTAATGACCATGGGGCCGATCGCAGTGGCCTGTAACACGGCGGCCAATAATGAGCGCCTCAATCAGCTTTATTACAGCGCTACTCGCGATACCCTCACCGGCGCACTCTTGCGGGCGGAATTTATTCAGCAGGCCAATACCAAGTTACAAAAGCTGGCGGCCGAGCAGCGTTCGGTCGCGATAATGATGTGCGACCTTGACCACTTTAAGCATGTCAATGACAACTATGGCCACGCCAAAGGCGATCAGGTCTTGGTCGACTTCGCCAATATTGTGCGCTCAAGCCTGCGCGAGACGGATCTCTTTGGGCGCTTAGGCGGCGAAGAGTTTGTGATCCTCTTGCCGAATGTTAGCGAGCCAAATAGCCTGATTGTTGCCGAGCGCATTCGATCGAATTTTGAGCGCTTTTGGCTGAGCGATGCCAACGACGAACCAAACCTCAAGGTGACCACCAGTATCGGCATCTTTTACGCAGACCGTGTCAACGCTTCTTTGCAAGATATGCTCTTCGCCGCCGATTGTGCGCTTTACCAAGCCAAGAGCACTGGGCGCAATCGAATCGTTGCGAGCAGCACTTTGCAGTCGCCCGGCATGCTCTTCTCGCAGAGCGATCAAACCTCCTTATCGCACATGCCCAGCTCTTAAAAGCAAAACCGGCTCAGGAACAATTCTTTTGTTGTTCCTGAGCCATTCTCTTCTACCAAATCCGCTTGTTTACATTCTATTTGGCCTTCGGCAGAGCGGAACGTGACTCTTTTTTCCCCGTTTTTATTTTTCTGGCTTACAAGAGCGCAAGTCTTTAAACGGATTTGGTATTAATACTCTGGCGTTGGCTGCTCTTCCCTCAAAAAGGTTTCTCACCGCGTCCGCCTTCGGCTACCAACATCCTGCTCTCCGTAATCCCAATTTTCACGTTAGAGACCAATTGCCGATGACCGATTTTGGCGACTTTGTATCGGTTATATCCGTTTTTAATGATATCAAATAGAAGTTCAGCATGCTGTATAGACAAAATAGCAATTTGGGGTCTTATCGATACTACAGAGGCAGATGTTCGTATGATTGACGAAACATTATATTGGATAGAATGCCATTGTAAAGAACCAACCTATTATAAGAAGATCCATAAAGGAAATTATAAACAGGTTGTTTCCTTTGATTAAACTATCAGAAAAGCATAACATTAATCTTCTCTTCAAAAAGATACAGTGACTATATTTAAAAGAGGCTCCTCACACTGAGATGAGAAGCCTCTTTTGGTTTTATTCCGAGGGGGATAGACGATCAAAGTCGGGGGTATCGACCAGATAGAGATTGCCATAGCCGCTCATATCGCTGACAAACAACATTTGCTTGCCATCGGGGCTAAAGCGCGGGTGCACATGCAAAATCTGGGTTTGGAAGGAGCCGCGATGGTTGAGCACGGTGCGCGGCCCTTCAAATGCACCATCTTTAAAGCGCCAGAGCATCAGCTTGCCATTGTTGCGACTGCCGTCGCCCACCACCAAACTCAGATCGTTGCTATGGAAGTGGGTCGAATTGGCGGGGAAGAAGGCCTCGGTGCGGTCGCTATTGTCGTAGCGAATGCAGCCATAGAAGGGTGTGCCGTCGCTGCTGGCCCCATGGTAGCCGATCATCTCGCCATCGGCGAACCAATATTCGTGGCCGACCCGCTCGCCCTGTTCGGTCGGGCGGATCTTCCAAGTCTCGCCGGTGTTCATATCGAGGCCCCAGATCCGGTTATCGACCTTGTTCCACGGTCCTTCGTGGCAGAAGGTTAGAATATGGGGCAGCTTGGGCGAGGTATTGACATGGCCGATCCAATAATTTTCCTCAAAGACCACATCGGCTTGGCCAGTGACGGTATCGATGCGCAGCACCTGCGAATGCGGCATAGCCTCCCAGTATTCGGCGAAACCGACGTAGCCATGCAGCAGATCGACCTTGAATTTATGCGAGAGATCTTCGTAGATGCCAGTGCAGAGATAGGCCCCATCGGCGGTCACATTGGTCATATTGGTCAGGTAGTTATCGGGGGCGCGATAGATCCGGCGCTCTTCGAGCGAGTGCAGATCGAGCGCCACAAGGTCGCGCCCATGCCAAAAGTAGACCTCGTCGCGCGTCGGGTTGAGGCTGCCAAACAGGAACGAGGTTTCGCCGGGCGGGGGCGGCTGATCGAGATCGGTCAATTGGGTGATCTCGCCAGTCGCCAGTTCGATGCTATAAAGGTTAGTGCGATTGCCACGGTCGGAGCCAAACAAGAGGCGCTTGTTGTTGTCGTACCAACCCGGGTTGGTAAAGTAGAGATGGTGGCTATGGCCTTTGTAGTTGGTCAATTGGCGGATCTCGATGCCCGTTTCGAGGTCGTTGAAGACCCGCCACTCTGCGGGGTACTTAGAACCCTTACCCATGCTGTCCTCCCTTTTCGTTCCTTTGTGAGCTGGTGTTGCTAGGCTGACGCTATCTGACCAGAGCGCTGATAGCGCATCCAATTGCTAGGTTTTGCGCTTTTGGCGGAGAGTTCCTAACCTTCCATGCGGCTTCTAGCGCGTCCGCCTCCGGCTATCAGAGGCTTATCCAACAACCAGCAGCCGAAGCCTCTCTGTGAAGCGAGGCTGCCCAGAAACGCAATGACCCGAACGCCTTTGCTCTGATGCAGCGCTGCGCTCAGCCATTTACTCCTAATGATGCATGCAACAAGTAGAAGAGCGCTAGCAAACAGAGTTCGACCGCTGCAACCCAGCTCGCCCGCTTGCGAAGCAGCTTTTTGCGCGCCCCTTGGATCAAGAAGTGATCGAGCCAAAAGATCGCGATCAGCCAGAGCAGGCCGAGCGTGACCATACTAAACATATCGATGGCGCGCACTTCCCAACCGTTGCGCTGTAGCCAGAAGCCGAGCGCGATCAGAAACTGGTTGGCCTTGATCACCAGCCAGCCGCCCAGCACAATTGCGAGTATAAACCAGATCAGGTAGCCGATTGCAATGCTGCGATTGCGCTGCCACCACGATTTTTCAAACTCTTCGAGGTCGTCATCAGTCATTGTTCGCGATAATGACCATATAACGCATCGGCCCGTCGCCACTATTGAACAGGCCGTGCAACACTTGTGGGTTAAACACAATCGCTTGGTTGGCACGCAGCACTTGGACGCTCTCGCCGATCTCCAGCGTCGCTTCGCCTTCGAACATATAGATCGCCTCGATGCCGCCGTGTTGGTGGGGCGGGTGCGAACGCTGGCCCGCTGCCACCTCTGAGATATGGATTTTGAGCTCTTTGCCCGTCAAGCTCTCGTCGAGCAGCAGCCCATCTAGCCCTTTGGTTGCGATCGTTGCAAAGCCCAAGCGATACCTCCAATCTCTTGATTATGGTGCAAGCTCCGATTCAAGGGCGAAATTCAGCAGCATGGCCTCTTGGTCGATGCCGATCTCCATAAAGGTCGCGCCAAGCTCCGCCACGCAGTAACAGTTGTCGTAGTGTTTGTAATCGCTGAGCGGATGGTCTTCGCCGTTGACCAGAAACGGCCCTTCCCAAGCGAAACGCAGCTCATCGCCTCGCAGGTTGGTCAGCTCGACCGAGAGCGGCTCGATCTTTTGGGGCAGCGCCAAAACGGCCTTTTGGAAATCGACGAAGCTGCCGTCGAGCGCGGCGCGGCCCAGCAGACAGACCCAAGAGTTGCGGATGCCGTAGGAGCGCAGTTCGCGGAAGGCACTCGGGCCGCTGCGAACCAGCGACAGCCCTTGAGCCGCCCCGATCGCGATATAGCCGTCGCCGCGCCGCGCAAAGGCCCAGCGCTCGGTCAAGGCATATTCGTCGAAGCGCCCGATCGGGAAGTAGGCGTGGGTAAAGCCCATCCAATCGTCTTCGGGCAGATCGTAGTGCGCGATCAGGCTATCTTTCCATTGGGCGACCCGTGGCAGCACACCGTTGCCGTGCCAAAAGCCCGGGCGGTGGTTGCCATCTTGTTTGATGCAGACCGGGTGGGTCACAAACACCACCGCATCTGGCCCGAGCGTGGCTTGCCAGATATGCTGCTGCACTCCGGCCTCGCCCGCGTGGTAGTCTTGGGCCGAGCAGAGCATGCCATCGGGCGTTTTATAGGTGACTTTGTTGATCTCCCAGTCGCCGTTGGCGCGGTCGTAGGCCTCTTGCAGTTGACCGGCGTGGCGTTCGTATGACCAAAACTCCTCGCGACGGTCGAGCGCGATCTTTTCGATGATGGGCGGCAGGCTGTAGCTGCGAGCGCAGGCCAGCGCCACGGTGCCGCGGATATGTTCGTTGAAGACGCCCATGCCCCACAAGAGCCGCCCGATGCCCGCCGTGGCCTCCATGCGCCCGCCCAGGATCTGGCCCGTATAGGTGCGCCCGTGGGTCGAGCCGTACACGCCTTTGAAGGAGTTGATCGCAAGGCTAAAAAAGAGCTTATCGAGCATAATGGCCGCTGATTCGCGCACATTCACATCTTCGGCCAGATCGGCGATATGCGAGAGCGCCAGCACATTTTCGCCGAAATAGCAGTTCGAGTCCCACTCGCGGAAGCCCTCTTTGGCGCGCTGTTGGATCCAGCGCAACGCCAAGCGCTCGCCTTTGGCTTTGTGCCAAGCCCCGTTCTGGCCCGCGTTGCTGAAGTGAGCGTCGGGGAAGAGCTGGCCCGCCAGCAGTTCGCAGGCGTGGAAGAGGATCTGGTGGTTTTCTGACCAGTAACACATCGCATCTTGGCCCGGCTCGTCCATCCAGTATTTAAAGTTCAGCACGCAGGCTTCCAGCGCTGGCAGAAGCTGTTTGGGGAAGCGCTCGTGATCGCTGTAGCGGTAGAGCATACCCAACAGCCCGACCATGTAAAAGTCGCTACAGTCGGCCCGCTGGTTGATGCTGGCGATGGTCTCTTCGATCACCTCGATTTTGATATCGTGCCAGTGACCCAGCTCCATTTTGGCGATCTCGGAATAGATCGAGCCCTCGCGGCGGGTCGCATCGTAGAGCGCCTCGGCGCGGCGGCTTTCGTAGCTGCCGTAGGGCTGCTCGGAATAAGCATTGCGCAAAACTTGGAGCGGCAGGGTCGCATCGATCTTCATATTGGCGAGGTAGTGCTCTTCGGCGCGTGGCACCAGCCTGATCTGGTAGTCGCCGTCGAGCAGCTGCATGCCTTTGATCACATCCATGCTGGCCCCAGCTTTGGCGACCGGTTGTGATTCGCCAAAGATCGCCCCGCTGGGACGCTGAATGCGTATCGCCAAGCTGACGCTGTGGGGGAAATCGGGCGGCCAGTGGACCGTGATCGGCTCGGGGCGCTGGTAGACATCGTGTTCGAGATAGGCCGCCAAAAAGGCTTGCTCTAAGATGGCGCGCCGCTCTGGATTGGGATTGTTGCTGGGCAGACGTACGGGCAGCTCTTCGTCGCGTCGCGCCAGCAGTTGCAGGGCGATCACATAGGGGCATTCGCGCTCGGCGACCGCCTCGGCGCGCACTAAAATGGCGTTGTAGCCAGCTTTCATACTGATACTGAAGCGCTGGCGTTGGGGAATCTGATGGCGGAAGCTCTCGATCCGCCCGCTATGCTTGTCGTTCACCCACAGATCGGCCGGGCCGTTGCAGGTCAGCTCGACCACGATCTGCTCGTTTTCGGGCCAATAGACCTCGCAATAGGCCCACGAACGCAGATAGTGGAAGGTATGATAGAACTCGCTCAGATCGATGAAGTGATCTTCGAGGCAGCGCCAATAGCTCCACTTGAGTTCGCTGCCGTCGATGTTGAAACTGGCTTCTTCTACAGGGCTTTCGCTAATGCCCGAATCGGCTTGGTAGTAGTGGCGGGCAATGGCGAGTTTGCGCCCGTCGAGCGGGAAACGGTCGAGATCGTGGAGAGCCGTTTTATGCGGCCCTGCCACCAGCCAGTTGTGAATATATCCGTTCTGGAGCGTATATTCAAGGTAGGTCTGTGACATTTCGGTACGGCTCCCTTTCTGCTATAGAGCAAGGGCTAGGCTGAGCGCTGACCCTCGCTGAGCTTGTTAGTGATTGAACCAGATCTCGTAGCTCTGATCGCCGTAGCTGATGCGCAATTCGCCCGAGCCGAAGCGCGCTTGACCCCAAGCGTTATCGACCATAGCGTAGTTGCGCAGCTCGATCGGCTGGCCGTCGATTGTGGGCTGCACATTCCAGCCGGTCTCGAACAGCCCGGCCGAGGGTGAATGGTAGCGCACCACGCCCTGCTCTTCGCTGATTTCGGCGGCGCTGATGGCCTCGACAAAGGCATCGAAGCTGCCCCAATCGGCTTTGCGACCGCATTCCGCCAGCCAAGTGTGCTCGCGTTCGCGACAGATCAGCTCGCGTCCGCTGTATTGGCCGCCTTTGCCCACTTGCGGCCCGCCTTTGACATAGATCGCCAGATAGGCATCGTCGACACGGCCAAAGACCCAATCGCCCGCAAAACGTACTTCGTCGAAGCGCTCTTGCTCGAAGAAGCAGTGGCTCATCCACGCGTATTCGCTCAAACGCCAGCTGAGGGCCAGCAGATTGCGGTAGTGGATCACGCGCGGCAGGGTGGTGTGGCCCGACCAGTAGTCGGGGCGCAGGCCCGAGCCTTCGCCGCTGGTGTGAGGACAGCTCCAAAAGACCACGGTCTTTTTGGGCAGCGTGACTTGGGCCACATGGGTCGAAGATTCGTACTCGCCTTTGCGATGATCTTGCAGGCCCGAGACCAGATAGTCGGGTGTGCGATAGACCCCGAAGTGAGCGTGGCGGATGCTGGCGCTGAAGACGCCTTGGCGCACATGGCCGTCGCTGACCTGTTCGCGGTCATTAGCGATCGCGCTCAGAATCGAGGGTGGGTTGTAGCGGCTGCTGGCCAAGCTGACCGGCGCCATACCGCTGGTGCCGAAGGTGAGCGACCCCGTGCCGAAGAGCAACCAACAGACAGGCGAGGTGCCCTCGAAATCGGGGTGGATCAGGTAGCGGGCGTAGCTGCGCCCGTGGGTGGTGCCGAGCACGCCGTTTAAGCTGTCGGCGGCCAAAATAAAGTGCATATAGTCGAGCACCGCGCCCGCCATCTGGCGCAGTTTGTCGTCTTCATAGATCGCGAAGTCGTAGACATTCAGCAGCGGCGCGATACAGATTGGGAAGTAAGCGTTGGAGTTCCACTCGTCGAAGCCGAAGCGCCCGCGCTGGCGCAGCCACTCGGTGATGTACATGCGGCCCTTGGTGGCGTGATAAAGGCCGCGCTGACGGCTATTGCTGAATTCGTCGGTCGGGAAGAGCTGGCCCGCCATCCATTCGGCCACGTGGAAGAGCAGACGGTGGTTCTCGGAGCCCATGTACATCACGGTGTCGCCCGGCTCGTCGACCCAATACTTAAAGCCCAGAACGGCGTCCTTCATCAGGGCGTTGATGCCATCGCTGAGGCGCTGTTGTTGGCGCTCCCACTGCATAATGCGCAGCAGTCCTTGAATGGTGAAGTCGGCGCAGTCTTTGCGGGCCGCCACGAAAGCGCAGACCTTGGCGATGATGTTCTCATCGACTTGATCGTAGAGGCCGCGAGCGTATTTGGCGACTTCGGGCCAGATCGCATCGTGGCTGAACTTGTCGCTGTGGAAGCGGCTATAGTGTTCGAGCACCTTTTGACGGCGCAGGCCAATCTGATCGTCGCCTTTGGGCGCTGCTTGAGGCGAGATCTTGGTGATATTGAAGCTGGTCGCAGTGATCAGCTCCTCTTGTGGGCTGAACCAACGGCAGACGATGCGGTGGCGGCCATCGGGCAGCGAGCTGCCTTGACCGAGCGAGACCCGTCCCGCAGCCGTCGCGTCGATCTCGTAGACCAGCTCGCCACTTTGGGCATACAGTTGCAGATTGAGGCGGGTATCTGGGTTGGGCGCAACGCCGAGCTTGACCTCGATCTGCTCGTTGGGATAGAAGAGGTCGCGCCCCAGCGAGAGGTTGGCGATCTGCTCTTCGATCTGCTGGCGCGCTTCGTAGCTGATCCGCTCGCTGATCGGCACGCGCACGCTCAGTTCACCCGACTCGAGCGCGAGCGCGAAGCCCGCTTGGGCCATGCGCGCAATGCGAAACATGCCGATCGAGAGCGCTTGTTCGCCCTCTTCAAGCTCGGCCTCGAAGCTGTAGCGTGTAAAGCCGTCGCGCCGCTCGCCTTGTTGCGATGCGCTATCGAAGATCAGCTTGCCGTTGATGGCGACCAAGAGCTGACCTGTGTGGAGCGTGCTGAGTTGAAAACGCTGTTTGCCCGTCTGGGCGGGCTTCACCAGTGTGCTGACGAAGGCGATGCCCAGATGGTTGGCGATAAAGTATTCGCCCCACGAGAGGTAGCGGTCGGGGCGGCGTTCAAATTCCCAGCGCCCTTGCTGGCCGCGAAAACTGACGCTTTGGCCTTCGCGCGCCTCGTTTTGCAAAAAGCGAAGCGCGTCGGCCACGATCTCTTCTTTGACGCTTGCATCGACGGTCGCACCGACGCGCTCAAACGAACTCAGCCCTTGAACGCGCTCCGATAGATCTTCGTACCACGGCCCCGCCACAAGCCACGGGCCGATCGCTTGGCCAGCGGCGATAGTGCTTGTCAAATTGCTGCTCATGTCAACACACCTTCGGGTTGATAGACGCTCAAGGTGCCACAGACGCCAAGTTTGCGCGGCTCGTCGGGTGGATTGAGGGCGTAGATGGCACCTTCGAAGAGATGCTCGGTTTGGCCTTCGCTCAGTGCGCTGAGCTGAGCCGCGGTCTGTTCGACGCCTTGTAACGGGCCGTTTTGCCAGACCGCGCGCCATGCGGGCAGCTTTGCCTGCACCAAGGCCAGCGCACTGCGATAAAAGCGTTCGAGGGCGACCTTGCCCTCACATTCAAACTGTTTGCGCAGCTCGATAAAGCCTTCGACCGCTAGATCGCGACGATGTTTGGCGGCTTGATCGCTGCTGGTATAGACATGCCCACTAGCCGCCAGCGATGCGGCCTTAAAGTAGGCTTCGGAATCGTTGAGAATCTGCTCGGGGAAGGTCAATACAAAGTCGCCCGCTTCGGGCAGGCCGGAATTCTGCATCACCACCATAATTTCGAGCTGGCCGTCGAGGTTGATCAGGCGGTGAATCAGGCCGGGCGTAAACCAGAGCACCCGCCCTTTTTCGAGCGGCAGTTCGGCGTAGCCTTGGGCGCTCAGCGTTTGGACTGCGCCTTTGCCGTTCAGCACGATGTAGGCTTCGGTGCAGGCGAAATGCATATGCGGGCTGCCTCCCAGCAAGCCGTCGGGCGCGAGGCTGTCGTAGACTTTCAGGTGGGTCAGGCCAACATTGCCCGGAAAAGCCGGAATCGCTCTCTGCTCTGTCATAACACTTCCCCTCATTGCCTTGTGATACCGTATCCGCTCGATCTTTACTATTGCTTTTTGGCCTTAGGTAGAGTGGAACGTGATTTTTCCTTGTTCCACGTACTGCGTTTGAACCTGCTAGGCGCAAGCGCCTAGCAGGTCGCAGCGCAAGCTGCGACGTAGTGCGCCGAATGGATGGAAAGGATGTTGATAGCCGAAGGCGGACGCGCTAGAAGCCGAATGGGAGCTAGAAGCCTCGCCGCCTGCGTGTGACAAACATCGCGCTGCGACAGGCTGAGCCTTGAAGGTGCTCAAGACCCAGCGCCGCGTTAGCTGATGTAGGCTTCGTACATACCCTGGATCTTCTCGTGCTCCCAGATGTTGTCGTGGACCACAACCCGATATTGGAACGAGAGCCGCTCGCCTTGAGCCAGATTCATGGGTTCGTGGAAGAGGAAAGCAGCGTTGAAATAGTGGCCCGGCCCGGTTGAGCCGTACCAAGGCGTGGGGTGGCGCGGATTGCTGGGATGGTCGAACATCGCGATGCCGCCCGAGATTTCGAGGCCGCCGTCGAGCTTGCCCGAGAGGTCGCACCAGTTGGCGTGGTAGCCGATCGGGCGGTCGCTGGTGCTGCCGTCCGAGAAGAGCAGGCGCGTTTCTTGCCAGTTGCGATTGCCTCGGAAGGTTAGGCCGCCGTAGCCGCCCCAAGGGCCCCAGGTGTTGAAAGGTGTGCGGTCGAGCAGCAGATCGGCTTTGGCGGTCAGCGTGGTGGCAAAGTCGAGCATATAGCACTCTTCATCGACTGGGCGGTAGCTGATCAGGCGCTCTTCGTCAAAGACCGAGCCAGCGCCCATGGGCCGTTCCCAGCTCTGCTCGCTTCTGATCTCGATCGTGCCGTCGGCCAGATGGGTCACGCTGGGCGGCAGATGAGTCACCTGCGTGCCGTAGGGCGGGCGCTCTTCCCAAAAGTTTTCGCCGTTGATGAATTTGATCGTGTACCACAGACCGCGATGCCAAACGTGATCGTGCGGCTCAAAGAGCGAGAGACAGTGGCCTGCTGGTGTGCAGAGCGGGTGAAAGAAGGGCTTTGGTTTGCCGCCGTAGACGTAGCGCCAGCGCGGCAGTTCCATATTGGGATCGCGTAATTCGATAAAGCTATGGAGCTGATGGTTCAGTTGCATGCTGCATCCTCGTCGCTGTAGGCGCGGCGATCATCCGCGCCGTCAGGGCTCAACCAGATAGAGATTAACCTTGCCGCCCTCGTCGGAGGCGAACAGAATCTGTTTGCCATCCCAGCTCCAAGTCGGGTGACAGTGGCTCTCTTGGGTGTGCCACGAAGTTTTGTGGCCGCAGAGCACTTCAAGCTCGGCTTGTTGACCGTCGATGCGGATCAGCACCAACTGATCAACATCGTCTCCGACCAAGATGCTGTTGTCGGGGTTGGCATGGTAATGATTGCAATAATAGGGCATATCGATGCGGCGCACCAGATTGCCGAAGCGGTCGGTTAGGCCCACAAAGGGCTGCATCGTATTTTGATTGACCGCCACATGGCTGACCACGGCTTGGGTGCGGCTCGAGGTGATCGTGCCGTCGTGATCTGGTCCGCGGTTATCGAAAAAGAGATGGCTGTCGTGGGTCCAAAACTCGTGGCCGATCGAATCTTGCTCCTCTTGGCGGAAGCAGGGTCGCGCCTCGCGCGAGACGAAATCGAGCAGCCAGATGCGCTGAGTGACCAGATTCCACGGCCCTTCGTGGCAGAAGCTGGCGATGGTCGGATCGTCGGGGCAGAACTGGAAGTGGCCTAACCAATGGGTATCTTTGTAGATATCGAAGCTGCCCGAGCCGTCGAGATAGGCAACCGTGATCCGCCCGTCTTTGATGCGGTAGAAGCTCTCTTTGAAGCCGGTGTAGTTCGGCCCGCGCGGCACATCGACGATCTCGTTGCGGGTGAAGGCGATATAGCGTCGGTTGGCGGCGATCGAGGGCGCCCCGATGCTGAAGTTGCCTGTTTCGCTATAGACCGTGCGGATCTCGCCGCTCTGGGTGTCGAGGCATTTGAGCGTTTTGCCCACGCTATAGACGATCAGGCGGTTGTCGGGCGTTTTGGTCACGCTGCCAACCGAGGCTGGCTCGTCGGTGAGCTGCACAATCTCGCCGCTGGCAAGATCGAGCTTGAAGATGTTGTAGTGCGGATCTTCGTGCGGCGCGCGGTCTTGGTTATTAGCGCGATCAGAGCGGAAGATCACGCTCTTGCACTCGCTATCGAAGGCATTCTCGGTGAAGTAGAGATGCACATTGTTGGCTTGGCTCGTCAGTTGCCGAATCGTTCGTCCAGTCGTTGGATCTTTGAACTCTCGTAGTTCGCTTGGCCAGGTTTGACCGATCATAAAACTTCGCTCTCTCTGCTGAAACTTGCCTCAATGGTCGCGAGAATCTGCTGAATCCGTTCGCCGTATCATTTGGCGGAGAGGTCTCAAACCTCCTATTCGGTCCTTGGCGCGTCCGCCTGCGGCTATCAACGTCCCGCCCAACAAAGGAATGGGCTATCTCCTGCGGCGAAAGGCCCCCCGAAAACGAGACGTTCGGCACGGATTCGGCCTAAGGTACGAATGCGTTCTCTCTCGGGCAGCGTTGCCAGAGAGAGAACGCCTTGCGATAGCGTTAGAATGGGCTAGAACTAACCCAGCCAGTTTTTCGGGAAGCGGTAGTGCTCGGCCATCTCTTCGTGGCCTTCCATCTTGAGCAACTCATCGAGCACCTCGACCGCCTGCTGGTAGGATTTGGTCTGGTGGCTCTCGAGCACATCCCAGAGCAGCATCGAGCGGTCGCCCGTTTTGTAGGCCAATAGCTCACGCTCCATATCCAACCATTCGGGCAGCACATGTTCGAGCATAATTTTGGCGGGCAGCGGATCGACGCGAATCGGCTGGATGCCTTTTTGGTTCACGATCGCTGGCACTTCGACTACCACATCGTCAGGGATTCCGGGCAGCGCGCCCTTGTTGGGCACATTGACTTGGAAGTAGCCCTCGTTGTTGTTGACCAAGCCGTCGATGATCGGCACCTGCTGCTCGCGAGTCTTCTGTGCCCCGAAGGCTTCGATCATGCTGGCCTTGGGGTCGTTGGCGAGGCGGGTCATCTGGGCGATCCGCTCTTCCAGATTCTTGACAAACAGCGGGCGGGCTAGCTCGGTATCGGGGCCGCCCCATGGCTCGCCGAACCAATATTTTTTGCTCTCAAGGCTGTTGTGATACCACCAACCACCGCGCCGCACCGTATCGCCGATCGGGAATTTGCCGTAGAGATGGTATTGGTGCACAGCGCCGCGCGACATCTGAATGTCGTGGGTGCGGGTCGCCACGTGGGTGCGCCAATACTCCTCGGCTTTGGTCTCGATCCATTCGTCGATCAGCGGATAGGCGTCTTTGCCATCGGCGATAAAGTGGGTCAACCAGATGTTATGGTTGAGACCGGGCGCTTGCCAGGTGATCGAATTAGGGTCGAGCCCGATCGTCTGCGCGATCTCGTGTACGCCGTAGTGGCCGTGGCAGAGGCCGCAGACCTTGATGCTGGTCTCGCGTGTCATCAAAGTGCAGCCCTGAAAGACGGGATTACCCGACATAATCAGCCAGGCGTCCGGGCAGATCCGCTCCATGGCGCGCGCGACCTGCAGCATCATCTCAAACTGATAGAAGCTGCCCAGACTGACCCCGCCGTAGTAGTAGCCATGTTTGGCGGTCGCATCGCGTATGGCGCGTTGGTGGTGGTGGCTCTTGACCGCCGCCGTATTGATGACAAAATCGGCGTCTTTAAGCGCTGTATCGAGGTCGGTTGTGCTCTGAAAACGTAGATCGTTGCCCAGCTCGTTGGCGTAGCGCTGCGCCAACTTGTGGATCATATCGAGCCGCTCGGCATTGATATCCATAAAACAGATCTCGCTGCCGCGTAAACCTTCCGTCAGACAAATGTCTTTGACCAGACCGAGCGAAAACTGAGCGCTTCCTGCACCGATAACACTTACCCGAATAGAGCGTGCCATTGAATTTCTCCTCGTTGAGATTGGCGATTGCATGCCAAAACGCCAAGCTCCTAAGAGCTTGGCTGCTTCAGCCTGCCTTGATTAGAGTGTGACCGACTCGCTTGCGAGCCATGGCGGCATCGCTTGCCCCGTGCGACTAAGATGGCATGCGTACAGTAAACGGTAGACATCATTGACATAAAATTGGGGATAGTGTTGTTTAGGAAGCGACTCCATGAAGCGTGTAGCGACCAGATCGGCCATCTGCGAGTCGATCCCCTCGGCTGTTTCGTACTCGAAGTAGATGGCGAGATCTTCTTCAGGCTTGGTGATGACCCGCGTGACTCCGAAGCTGGCGGGATCGCGATGGATGGGCGCATCGATTTCGAGCAGAAAGATGCCGAAGCCCATCGAGTTGATATGGTTTTTGTGCTGATAGAGGAAGTTGACGGTCTCTTGAGCATCGTCAAGCGTTTCGCCCGGGAAGCCCAAGAAGAAGAAGGTATGGTTCCAGATACCGGCCGTCGTGCTCTCTTCCAAAATGCGGTGCATGTGCTCGAGCTTGGTGCCCTTGATCATACGGCGCATAATCGCTTCCGAAGCGCTTTCCAGCCCAAACAGAATCGAGCGGCAGCCGCCCGCATACATTTGCTGCAGAATCTCTTTGGAAAGGGTGCGCTCGAAGCGGGCGCAGCCGCCCCAGAGTACGGGCGTGCCTTCGCGCTCTAAAATTGTTGACAATTCGCGCAGGGTGCGGATCGTCAGCGCTTCGTCTGAGAAGAAGATCTCTTCGACGCCGTACTTCTGCTTGAGCGCGATCATCTGCTGGGCCAGATTTTCAGAGCGCATCAGGCTGAAGCTTTCGGGTTCGCCGTAGCCGACGTTGCAGAAGGCGCATTTGCCGTAGTAACAGCCGCGCGCGCTCAAGAGCGGCAACACAAGGCGCGGCGCGAGGTAGCTGTTGAGCGGCAGGCCGTCGAAGTCGGGTAGGGGCAGGTTGCCGATCTTTTCGGGTGTTTTGCGCTTGGTGACCCGAATCTCATCGCCATCGCGATAGATTAGGTTAGGCACCTCGTTTAGATCGCCGCCACTGCTTACAGCCTTGGCGAGTTCGAGCAGCGGCACTTCGCCGTCGAACACAATCGCGCTATCGAACAGTTCGAAGATGGCCCGATTGTGAGCCAGCTTTTCGCGCAGCATGGTGATGTGTGGGCCGCCCAAGGTGATGTGACAGTTTAGGCCGCGCTCTTTGATCAAGGCGGCGATCGTTAGGCCCGGCACCAGTTGGGCCATACAGGGGATCGAGATACCCACTACATCGGGCTGTTCGCGCTCGATATCATTCACAACGCCGTTGCTGAAGATCTCGCGCAGCATATTGATCTGCGGATCGCGCACTTCGTGCAGCACGTTGCGGGTGCTGTTGGGCGGCAGGGCCGAGCGATAGCTGCTGAGTTCCAGCCCAGCTGGGAAAAAGGGCAAGGAGGCGAGTTGCAGCGCTTTATCGATCAGTTCGATCGCATCGCGCCCGATGGGGCCATCGAAGAAGGCCTGGCTGCGCATAATCCGCTTGGCGCGCTCGATCTGGGCGGCGATCATCGGTCCGTTGTTGAGCGCCCACTCGACTTGAGGACGCGGAGCAGCCGCCACCCGTTTGGGGCGGCGCTCAGCGCGTGAACCGTAGTCGCGCCGCAGTTGGGCCAGAGCGCGCTCGAGGTAGCGCCGCGAGAGCACTTCGTTAAAGACCTCGATGTTGAGATCGCGCTGGATCACCTCGATGCCGTGCCCGCGCAGGAAGGCCGTCAGGGTGGGCAGAGCCAGATGCGGCATGGCCGGATTCCAGTTGGGCGGGAACAGCAACATCACTTTCGTCATCGGACCTTTTCTCCTTCCCTAGGCCATGGGCGCGCTCTCTGCTTAGGCTACCGACGAGGCGGGTGTTTTGCTCTCTAAGGGAATAACCTGAGACGGATCGCCGTACAAGTGGCAGCGCGTCGTATGGTTCGGACCGACTTGGGTGACGCCCGGGTCGATCACATTACAAATGCCCGGCATAGCATGTTCACAGCGTGGGTGGAAGGGACAGCCTTTGGGCAGATTAAAGGGATCGGGCACCGTGCCTTTGATTGAAGCCAGCCGCGTATGTTCGCCGAGCGCCTTGCTTCCCATGCGCGGGATCGAACGCAGCAGCGCTTGGGTGTAGGGGTGTTTGGGATCGTAGAAGAGGTCGTCGACGCTGGCATCTTCGACTACCCGTCCCATATACATCACAATCACGCGCTCGGTCATTTGGGCGACCACTCCTAGGTTGTGGGTGATAAACATAATCGCCATGCCGAGCTCTTCCTGCAGGCGGCGCATCAAGCTCAGAATCTGGGCTTCGGTCGTTACGTCGAGCGCGGTGGTCGGCTCGTCGGCGATTAGCAGATCGGGGTGGCACGAGAGCGCCATCGCGATCATGGCGCGCTGGCGCATACCGCCCGAAAGCTGGTGCGGGTAGCGGTCGATGATGCGGCTCGGCTGCGGCATACCGACTTGGTTCAGCATCAGCAGGGTCTTTTCGCGCGCCTCCTGCTTGCTGACCTTTTGGTGCAGCATAATCACTTCCATAATCTGGTTGCCGATCGTGTGCACCGGACTGAGCGAGCTCATCGGCTCTTGAAAGACCATGGCGATCTCGCCGCCCCGAATATTGCGCATCTCTTCGCCCTGTTCGGGTAGTGTGGTCAGATCGAGGGTTTGGCCCAGATTGCCAGGGCTGGGCGGGGTGCGGTGCCACAAAATCTTGCCGTTTACAATCTTGCCCGGCTTGCGCACGATCCGCATAATCGAGCGAGCTGTGATCGACTTGCCGCAGCCGCTTTCGCCTACAATCCCCAGCGTTTCGCCGCGACGCACTGAAAAACTCGCCCCATCGACGGCATGCACCGTGCCTTCGTCGAGGAACATATAGGTTTTCAGATCCTCGACTTCGAGCAAGAGCGGTCGTGTATCTTCCATAGCTCTCCTCCTGCGACTAGCGCTGTTTAACGCGAATAGGGGTCGGCGGCATCGCGCAGACCATCGCCCAAAAAGTTAAATGCGAGGATCGACGTCACCACGGCTACACCCGGCAAGAGCACCCAAGGAGCCAAAGCGACCGAACGGAGGTTTTGGGCCTCCTGAAGCAATACACCCCAACTAATCGCCGGTGCGCGCAGACCGAGGCCCAAGAAGCTCAGACCAGTTTCGGCCAAGATCACGCCCGGAATCGAAAGCGTTAGCGAGGCGATGATATAGCTCAGGAAGGAGGGCACCATATGGCGTAGGATCACGCGCATTTCGCTTGAGCCGACCAAACGGGCCGCCAGCACAAAATCCTCTTCGCGCAGGGCCAAGAAGCGTCCACGCACCACACGCGCCAAGCCGGTCCAGCTGATCAGCGAGAGAATGACGGTGATGGCGAAATAGACACGCACCACCGGCCAGTTGGCTGGCAGCGCGGCGGAGAGGCCCATCCAGAGTGGGATCGACGGGATCGAGCGGATAAATTCGATGATACGTTGGATGATGTTGTCGACGAAGCCGCCGTAGTAGCCCGAGATGCCGCCCAAAATGATGCCCAAGATCAGGCTCAAGAAGACACCCACCAGACCGATCGAGAGCGAGATGCGCGAGCCGTAGATAATGCGCGAGAAGAGGTCGCGCCCGAGTCGATCGGCGCCCAGCAAGAAGACGCCCTGCTCGTCGGGTTTGGCCCCGATACCAAACAGGTGGATGTTGGTATTAAACAGGCCCCACATCTTGTATTCCGAGCCGCGCACAAAGAAGCCGATCGGATAGATCAGAGCTTTGTCTTCGGTATAGAGCGGACGGAGTGTTTCAGGATCGCGCTCGCGCTTGTAGCCGTAGACGAACGGGCCACGGAAAGTGCCGTGATCGTCGAAGAAGTGGATGCGCGTCGGTGGTGCCGCAACAAAGTTGGTCGAGAAGGCTTCAGGGTCGTAGGGCGCTATGAACTCGCAGAAGGCCGCGCCTATGTAGAACAAGATCAGAATAAATAGGCTGACCACAGCCATGCGATGTTTGCGGAACTTCCAATACATCAGCTTCCACTGAGGCGCAACGTAAGCCTGCTCGGAAGGGTTGAGGCTTTCGTCTAGCTCGTTGGCAATGCTGATCTCTCGTGCTTGTTGGCTCGACATAGTTTAACCCTCCAAACGGATGCGCGGATCTGCGATCGCTAACAGAATATCGGAAATGAGTGTGCCAAGCACGGTGAGCGCACTGAGCAACAAAACGAAGGCCCCCGCAAGATACATATCTTGCGATGTGAGCGCGCGCAGTAGCAGTGGCCCTGATGTTTGGATGTTGAGCACAACTGCCACCAAGGTTTCGCCCGATACCAGTGCGGCAAGCGTCCAACCAACAGTGCTGAAGAAGGGGTTCAGCGCCACGCGAACAGGGTATTTCCAGATCAAGATCCGCTCTTTGAGTCCTTTGGCGCGTGCCGTTTCAACATAGGGTTTGTTGAGCTCGTCGAGCAGGTTGGCGCGCACGGTACGAATGATGCCCGCCGTATTGTCGAGCGCTAAAATCAAAACGGGCGCCCAGATGCGGCTCATCATATCGACGATTTTGTCCCAGTTCCAAGGCGCGTTGATGTATTGTTCCGAGAAGAGACCGGCAGCATTGACGCCGAAGACCGAGAGCATGATCCAGAGATAGACTAACGCTATCAAAAAGCCTGGTGTGCCGAGCCCTACAAAGCTAATAAAACTGATTAAATAATCTAAAAAGGAATATTGATGGGTCGCGACATAGACCGCTGCCGGGATCGAGATGATCCACGTCACCAAGATTGTAAGCAGCGAGATAAACACAGTGAGGCCGATTCGTTCCCAAATCAGATCCTTCACGGGGCGACGCCATTCAAACGATAGCCCAAAATCGCCGTACAAAAGGATGTTGCGCATCCATTTGCCGTATTGCACGTAGATCGGCTGGTTCAGTCCATACTGCTCTTCTAGTGCTTTGATAGCTGTTGCATCGATATCTTCGCCCTGTTGCCGCAGCGTTGCTACATAGCTAGTGAGGAAGTCTCCCGGTGGCAACTGAATGATCGCAAACGAGATGATCGAAATCACAAACAGGGTTGGGATCATATAAAGGATGCGTTTAAGGATATATTTCGCCATAGTTCCTCCTATGCCAGTGAAGCAACGACCGAGAATCCTCGCACGGCTCTGCCCAGTGCATGCCTGCAAGAGATCGTTGCGATGTGCTGAATCGCCCGAACGAGCAGCCAGCACATCGCTCCTCTAACTCAGCACGCTGGCGCGACCGTTTGTCAGCGCTTTAACCGCCGTGTTTCGATGGATCGTCCCAGTAGAAGGTCTGGTTGTTCGCGATCTGCTCGTCTTTGGTCGGGTCGTCGATCGGAATACCCGGGCGAACGCCCTTCAGACCGTTCTTGACGATGATCGGCTGGGGCAGCTCGCCCAAAATACCGATCATTGGCATTTCTTCGGCCCAGATATCGAGCAGCTCGAAGAACTTCTGGTCACGGGCTTGTTCGTCGGCCATTGTCACCAGCTCGTCCCACAGTGCCCAAATCTTGTTGATCCAGTGATCGGCTGGTGGTTGCTCGCCGTTAGGATCATCGGGATTGTTGCGCCAGATACCCCAAGCACAAGCCCACGGTCGGTCGAGGGTGGTGCCAAGGAAGATGTTCTGTTGGGGCACTAAGGGCAAGAGGGTGCGGTCACCGCCCCAGAAGGCTGCTTCGATCTCGTTGGCATTGAAGTGTTGGGTATAGAGTGCGCGCTCAACCGGTTTGTAAGCTGCCTTGACGCCGACGGCGGCAAAGTATTTCACCAAGGTTTGAACCGCGTCTTCATCGGTCGAGCCCGGCAGCGCCGTGCCTTCGATCACAAAGCTGAGCGTACCGCTGCCGTCCTTCCAGAGTCGGAAGCCCTCGGAATCTTTCTTGTCGTAGCCAGCTGCATCGAGCAGTTGGTTGGCCTTCTCGACGTCGTATTCGATGTTGCTCTTGGTCAGCTTTTCGTAATACTGCGGCGAGGATTTGAGCGGGCTGTATTGGCGCGGCTCAGCCGTTCCGTTGAAGAGCAGCTCGTTCATCTCGGCGCGATTGATGGCGTGCGAAAGCGCGAGACGCACATCGCGATTTTGGAAGAACTCGCGCAGCTTGGGATCTTTGGCGGTATGGTTGGGTTGGAAGGCGATATGGCCTGCCGTAACGCCCAATACCACTTTGTAGTCGCCTTGATTTTCGTTTTCTTTGAAGAGCGTGAAGTTACCGATGCTCATATGGCGCGCCTGATAGTCGACTTCGCCTGCGATCACACGCGAGCTGAGCGCTTCGGGCGACTCGAAGATCAGGTGGGTCACCTTGTCGATGTAGGGCAGTTGGTTGCCCGCCGAGTCTACTTGGGTAAAGTAGGGGTTGCGAACCATCTCAAAGAGCTGTTCGCCAAAGGTATTGGCGGGGATCCAGGTACCCGTCGACGGTCGATTGTCGATCAGCGGTCGGTTGCGATCGTCGAAGAGCTGTTCCCAAGTCTCGAAGCCCGCCTCCTTCACCTTGGCTTCCAGCTCGGCTGGATCAGCGAAATCGGCGTGGAACTGCTTCATATGCTCCGAGGGCACGAAGGGTTGACCGCGCGTGACTTGGTAGATAAAGAGCGGGTTGGGGTCGGCGAATTTGAAGATCGCGGTCAGCTTGTCGGGGAATTCCGCCTCCATCAAAGTGCGGTCTGCACCCGTGATGTACGCGCCACGGCCAGTGTTGGCTTGGGTCGCCAGTGTTTCGTGGGTGAGCACATGGTCATAGTACCACTTGAAATCATCGGTGGTGAGGTCTTTGCCGTCTGACCACTTCAAGCCTTCGCGCAGCTTAAAGGTCCAAGTCTTGGCATCTTCGCTCACCTCCCACGACTCGGCCAAGTCGGGGCGTAGGCTCAAATCCTCTTTAAACCAAACCAAGCTGATCTGTTGAACCTTGTTGGGGCCATAGTAGTCGGATACACCGTTGTAGGCACGGCGCAGTGTACCGCCGTAGTTGCCCGGGCCTTCGAGGCCATCGACAACCATGGGGTTTTTAGGCAAGCGTTGTTCGACAGGTGGCAGGCTGCCTGCTTGTACCAAGGCTGCTAGCATAGGGGCTTCGTTGTAGCTGCTAGGCTGGCCGCCAGATTCCGCAGCCGTGGTGGGAGCTGCATCTGCTGCCGGAGCCGAGGTTGGCTCTGCGGGTGCAGCGGTTGGCTCTGCTGCTACGGGCGGCTCGGTTGGGGCGACAGTTGGCACGGCGACAGGCGCTGGTGGCTCACCGCCACATGCGGCAAGTCCGGCGCCTGCAGTAAATACCGCTGATAGACGTAAAAACGTGCGGCGTGAAATCGGACGTTGATTCTGCATGGTTCGTTTGACCATGATTCGCCTCCCTGCGTATCTGAGAATCTGTCTCTATGCCGAAAGATGGGCTTTGCAACAGTGCATGAGCAAAAGCATTGGTACTTTTTTCTATACGCTGCCTTTCTCCATTTCAACACGTTCTTGCGAATCGCTATGCTTCGGCGCTTGGACTCCCACTGGGCCGAACGCCCCGGTCAGTTTGAGCTCTTCAGCGCGGTGGCAACTCACAAAATGATCCGGCTCGATCTCTCGTAAGACGGGCGCCTCGCTGACACATTTGTCGATCTTGTAGCGACAGCGAGGGTGGAAGTAACAACCGCTTGGTGGATTGGCGGGGTCTGCTACTTCGCCCGACAGAATCATCGGCTCGGTGCGAATACGCGGGTCGGGTTTTGGTACTGCGGAGAGCAAAGCTTCGGTATATGGGTGTTTGGGAGTCGTGAAGAGTTTCGAGGTGGTCGCGCTCTCGGCGATTTTGCCGACATACATGACCGCAACACGGTCGCTGATATGTTCAACGACGCTGAGATCGTGTGCTACGAACAGGTAGGTGAGGCGAAATTGGCGTTGTAGGTCTTGAAGTAGGTTGAGAATCTGGGCTTGGACCGATACATCGAGCGCCGAGACGGGTTCGTCACACACGATCAACTGAGGGTTCATCGCTAAGGCGCGTGCGATACCGATACGTTGCCGTTGGCCGCCACTAAAAGCGTGGGGGTAACGGTTCATATATTGGGGGCGTAAACCAACGACCTCTAGAAGCTCGGCAACCCGATGGGTGAGTTGTTTCCCGCTTGCTATACGATTGACAAGTAGCGGCTCACCGACGATATCCAGGAGCGTCATGCGAGGGTTAAGCGAAGAATAGGGATCTTGGAAAATCATTTGGATATTGCGACGCAGCCGTTTGAGCTGTGACTTTTCTAAGGTGGCGATATCGACTTCGCCCATATCGCGATCGCGGAAGATGATCGAGCCTGCGCTCGGATCGTGGGCGCGCACAATCATGCGGCCCGTAGTGGTCTTGCCCGAACCGCTCTCGCCAACGAGGCCGAGCGTCTCGCCCTCGCGTACAAAGAAGCTCACCCCATCAACGGCTTTGACATGGCCGATCGTTTTTGATAAAAAGCCCCGTTTAATCGGGAAAAACTTCTTGAGGTTTTTGACTTCCAGTAGAGGTTTACTAGTCTCTAGATGTTCAGCCATTGTCTAGCGCTCCTGTAGCTTCGCTGCATCGGGAAACGGATAAGCTGTAACACAATCAAGACAGAAATGGAGGTTGGTAGTGATTTCAGCTAGGTTATGAAGCAGGGTTTGGGATTATGGATAGCGTTTTCCACGCGTTTGAGACAAACTAAAACAAAGATTTCGATTTACATTTTAAACATTAGAGTAGGGAATTATTTGGGATTATACTACTACTTAAAGTGACCGTCAAGCTGTATGACATGTTGACGAGATGGCGTATACTACAAATAGAATCCAAGATCAGCCAATTTACGCTACAAGATCCTTCTGAGGAATGGATCTCGCTATGCACATCTAGGTCGAGACCGGGTGAGCGAGAGCCATAGTGTTTTTATACCATTGCAATGGCTGAAAACCTATCTAGGAGCTTGTAGGTGATACGCCGACAACGCCCTGTATGAAGATCTATAGATATGAAATCAGTAGCTTCCTCGAACGACGTTGACGCAACCCGACCTCGGCTGACGATCCAGAATGCCTTAACAGGAGCGTGATCCAACTCGTTGAACATAAGGAAGAGCAATGTTATCGAAACTTCCTCGTGCGACTCTCGCCGAACAAGCAGCACGTAATTTGTTGGCCTTTATTGAAGCTCAAAAACTGATGCCGGGCACCTTGTTACCGCCCGAAAGCCAGTTGGCGGCTGACCTTGGTGTGAGCCGCCCGATCATTCGTGAAGCCCTCAAGTCGCTCGAAGGCCGTGGCGTTATCACAGTATTGAGCGGTAAAGGAGCCATGATCAAGCCGCTCGATAGCGAGCCGCTTCAGACCTTTTTTGAGCGCGCCATTCAGCTCGATAGCGAAACGATCATCGACCTGCTCGAGCTGCGCACCAGCCTCGAAGTTCAGAGCGCTTCGTTGGCTGCCCAACGGCGTAGCTCCGATGAGCTCGAAGAGCTGGCCCAGATCGTCCAACAAATGCGCGAACATATCCACATCCCCGAGCGTTACGTCGAGCTGGATATCGCTTTCCACCGTCAGGTCGCCCACATGGCTCACAACAGCATGATCTATTGGCTGGTGACCGCCATTCGCGACGCCCTCACCGATGCACTACAAGAGACAACCCTGCGCCAGCAGCCCGACGAGCGCTTTGAACAGGTGCAACAAGGCCATGAAGCGATTTTAGAAGCCTTGCGCCAAGCTGATCCTATTGCTGCTGAGCAGGCCATGTCGGCCCATTTTGAAGATGCGGTGATCTCGTTGTTGCGCAGCGCTAACAAAAACGCTTGATCTGCGATTCGTTTGTGCTTACAGCCAGCGAGATCGTTTCAAAGCGCCAGACAGTGAGAATCAGACAAGAGAGTGGGATTTCTGGTTGATCCGCCGAATCCCACTCGTACAGGTTCAGCTAGCTGGTTTTTGGTAAGCCCTTTCAAGCACCCTAGCCCTCAGTTGCACCCACTAAAAAGCCAAGCCTCTTGATCGCCTCAACAACGGCTCAGCTTGTTGTTTGGCATTGGCGGAAAGATCCTTTCTCGCCAAACGTTTCCAAGCGCGTCCGCCTACGGCTACCAAGTCGCTTTCCACCCATTCAGTCCTTCTCACATTGCGCTGCCTTCATTGCAGCCATGGTCAAACGCTGCATCTCATACCAAATCCGGTTGATTAGGTTCTCTTTGGCCTTCGGCAGAGCAGAACGTGACTCTTTTTGTTGTATGAGATTTCGCGCGGTAGCGCGAAATCTCATACAAGCCTTTTCCCAGCTTTTCGTTTTTCTGAGCTAAGAGCATGCACGTCTTTAAACGGATTTGGTATCACTGCCAAACGCCGAGCGATGACGGCATCTGCTCTGTAACCATATCGCGCCTCAGACCAAATCAGCATAAAGACTTACATGCTCGCCACATGGAAAAACAAACATAGTCATATTCCACTCTGCCGAAGGCCAAAAAGCATAAAGTGAAGGGATTGATATGTTTTGGGTGGCTTGTAAGTCGCACGCGGCTAGGCTCCCTTCTCCCGCATTGCGGGAGAAGGGTCGGGGATGAGGGCGGCCAGCCCATCTGATAGCCGTAGGCGGACGCGTCAAGGAACTTCTTTTTGGGGCAAAACCTAGCCGCAGCAATCTGAAGAAAGCAAGTGGATGTGCTATTAGCTTGGCCCAATCGCGCTATAGCCGATCTGTGGCTAGATGCTGTTAGGGAAAAGACGAGAGGTTTTCCTTGGTAGCGGGAAACCTCTCATTGTTCAGACAATTATTCGTTTGAGCGCTCGTTATTGCCTGCAAGTGCTTCTGTGATGGTCTCTTCAAGTGACATTTGTTGGCCACTTGCCCAAGCTATAGCATAAGCTTGTTCACTCATTGCCGAGCGCAGCTTAAGCAGATCGCGATCGTAGTTAGCCTGTTCGATCTTAGGTAAGGGTGTGCGGAAGCGTTCACGTATTGCAGCAGCCGCACCATAGAGCCGTGCAGCTCGTTTAGTTTCGCCCTGTAAGCAACAGATTGCGGCCAGTTCCTCTGTACAGCTAGCAATATGGCTACAGTTATGTGTATAGCGATGATGGGCTAGGCTTTCGCTGATCAAACTGCGCGCTTGGCTTAGATCTCCCTGGGCGCGGTTGAGGCGGCCATACAGATAGCGTGTCTTTGCGATACCATGGTGGCTAGCACTTTCGTCAAATAGCTTCCAACATTGCTCTAGAAGCTGCTGTAATCGTGTTAGATCACCTGAAGAATGTGCCACTAAGGCCATTCGAAAATAGGTCCAACCTTGGGTCCAGCTATTTTTAATCTGTTCACTATGTTGGTCAATGATAGCTTGGGCTTGATGAAAATAGTTCATAGCAACAGTAAGATCGCCCATTTCCTGAGCGATCTCGCCAAGCAGCGAAAAGGCGAGCAACACATTGCAAGCGCTATCATTGTTTTGAATCAGTGGTAGACCTGCTTCGGTTAGTTACCTAGCGCGTTGATAGTCACCTTTGTAGAGGCACGTGACCCCCAAGTTGTGTAGCGCTTTGCCTAGTCCAAACTTGTTGCCGTTGGCTTGATACCACTCGATACACTCTTCTAAGAGCGTCGTCGCATAATCGAGCTCGTATTGCGTTGCAACGAATATCCCTACCACAACCTGCGCTCGGATGTGAAGTTCACCGATTGAACCAAACGTTTGACTCTGTGCCAATGCGCGCATCAGCCAGAACCGCCCTTCGCTCCACTTGCCCCGAATGCGCCAGAACCATTCCAGTGCGATAACAAAACGCAGAGCGCGCTCGCTGGCAGCATGCTCAGAGTTTGCTAGCTCCCATTGGAGTGCTGCTCGTATATTATCCTCCTCGCAATCGAGCCGAGCTAGCCACGCAACCTGTTGAACGCTCCATAGTTCCTTCTCAGCGGCCTCTGCTAGTTGGAGAAAATTTAGCGCGTGACGCTGGCGAACCACGGATTCTGCTCCGCTGGCTGCAAGCTGTTCTAAGGCATACTGACGAGTGGTCTCTAGCATGACAAAGCGTGGAGTTTTGGCATCATCTTCACAGGGTTGGATCAAGCTATTGTCGAGCAGTGAAGACAATAGCTCGAGTAGCGGTTGATCAGTAGAGACAACCCTTTGAGCATCCTCGATCGACCAGCCGCCATTAAAGACGGCCAACTCTTGAAAGAGGATTTGTTCTGAGGGCTTCAGCAGTGCATAGCTCCAATCGAGCAGCGCATGCAGCGACTTGTGACGCGGGGTGATGTTACGGTTGGAAGATGACAATAAGAGCAGGCTGTGATTGATATAGCTATTGATTTGCTCGACAGATAGAAGGCGTATTCGAGTTGCGGCAAGTTCGATCGCCAGGGGCAGGCCATCGAGTCTGCGACACAGATCTTTAACTGCTTCTTCTTTGCCATCGATTGTAAAATCTGGCAGGGCAGCGCGGGCACGCTGGCTAAACAAAGTGACAGCATCTGCTTCTGCTAGTGGTGGTACTGGGAATAACATCTCTCCATCGATCGCCAAAGGTACACGGCTGGTTGCTAAGATGCTGATTCGTGTTGCAGTCTGCAATAAGAATGTAACAAGCTGTGCGCAGGCATCGATGACATGTTCACAGTTGTCGAGTACCAGTAACAACTGGCGATGAGCAAGATGAGCCGCTAAAGTTTCCTCTAACGAGCGATTCGCCTCTTCGTTAACCCCTAGTACTTGTGCCACAGCTTGTGGAACCAGTACAGAATTTCCAAGTGCAGCCAGTTCAACAAGCCAAACTCCATCGGGAAACGCTTGTAAGCGTTCTGAAGCTAAATGTATGGCAAGGCGCGTTTTGCCCACGCCGCCCGGCCCGATCAAACTTATAAGGCGAGTATGCTCGCAGATTTGATGAAGCCGCCTTATTTCTGCTACGCGATCGACAAAACTGGTGAGCGGAATAGGCAAGTTATGGCGTGGAGTTAGTCGTTGTTGGGCAGCAAGTGTTTGGAGCAGTGCGGGTTGGTCATCGGGCAGGCTTAAGATGTTTGTCAGCTGTTCTGCCATTTGCTGCGATGGCCGGCGCTGGTTCGCTTCGATCTTCTGAATCAGAGAGACCGAATAGCCAGTGTGCTGAGCAAGTTGGCTTTGGGTGATCCCAAGCAAGATACGCCGTTGCTTGAGCCACAGACCAAATGACATTTCGTCCTTCATACTGCACACCCTAGTGAAAGGATATGGGCAATTATACCATTAGTGTGTTCTAATCTGTGTGGGTTTTGTGTGGCTCATCTAGCTTGTATCGCCAGAATCACCATGCTATGCTCTGAAGGTATCGCACTAGAGGAGGGCAGAAATGGCAAGAGAGCGACGCTTTCGTTTTGGTGTAACGGCTTCCGGCGCTGAGTCACCTGAAGCTTGGCTTCACAGCGCTAGACGGGCGGAACAACTCGGATACAGCACATTTGTTATGCCTGAGCATTTGCACTGTTTTCCACCACTATCAGGAATGCTGGCGGCGGCGATGGCCACATCGACCTTACATGTGGGCACCCTAACCTTTGCAAACGATTTCTGGCACCCACTGTGGCTCGCACGAGAACTAGCAGGGATCGATTTCTTTTCATCTGGGCGGCTTGAAATAGGGATTGGTACTGGTTGGATGTACCAAGACTACCACGCTGGTGGCATAGAGCTTCGTGCTCCATCTGTCCGAATCGAACGACTCCTCGAAGCGATTGCTGTCATTAAAGGTCTCTTTCAAGGAGGGGAGTTCTCGTTTGAAGGACAGCACTATACGCTACGTGATGTCGAATTGAAGCCTCAAACGGTACGAGGGGGCCATCCGCCTTTGCTGATCGGAGGCGGTGGGAAACGCATGTTAGGTATTGCTGCACGCGAGGCCGATATAGTGGGTGTGAACTCACAAATGACTGCCGACGGCCGTTTTGACACCTCTAGGCTTGAGCCAAGCGTATTTGAACAGCAGGTGGCTTGGGTTCAAGAGGCGGCGGGTGATCGTTTTTCATCGCTCGAACTCAATGTACTTGTGAATAGTGTGGCCGTAACCGAGAATCGCGAGGAAGCTGCTGAAGAACTTGCCGCGTATTGGTGTAACCTGGGCTTTATTCTCACTGCAGATTTACTATTACGTTCCCCACGAGCATTGATTGGGAATGTCGAGCAGCTTGTTGAGCAGCTTCAGGATATGCGCGAACGTTACCACGTCTCTTATATTGTGATACCGCAGGCATACATGGAAGCCTTTGCTCCAGTAGTTGCCTATCTAACCAGTTAGTAGCCAATTGCCAAACACCTCTACCCTTAATCCAAGAACTACTCTCTAACTATTAGGGCTATACGATTTTTGCCTATTGTGATAGGAGGAACCAGTATGTAGAACCACGGGCTGACTAATTTACTCTAGCTTGCCACTGTTCAGTAACAGGGATTCGAATATTGCCAAAGCCTTCTTACACGCCTTTCAAGAGATCTGGAAGCTCCAATTGTAATAAACATCCTTGCGACAATGGCCAGATCTTCATCGAAGCACCTTGCATAGAGTGACACCGATAGATAGGGAATAACAGCTTTGATCATAAAGGAATACAAGAATGTCAGCTACACCAAGACTTCTTATTCGCGATGGATCATCCCTGCTGAATCCTATTTCTCCGTCAACAATCACCTATATTGATGGAGTCTTTGAGGGTGGTGGTGCTTTAGGTGCTGCCTACATTGGTGTGCTTACGGCGCTGCGGAGCAACAACATTTGGTTTAAACGAGTGGCCGGTAATTCAGCGGGCGCGATCGTTGCGAGCTTGATTGCTGCTGGTTATACCGAAGACGAATTGGCATATTTAAGTGCGCCAGCGGGCTCGCGTAATAAGCCCGCAAGTCTTCCTCAGCAGCGAAAGCCGATTGATTTTATGAGCTTTATCGACGCACCGAAAATTGAAACCAGCACCCGTCGTGAGACTATACTTTGGCAAGCCCTGAATGGCACAGTGCTTGATGTACTTGGGGAAACGACGCTTCCTCTGCCTACACGTCGTAAGGTCGTTGATCCCCTTATTAAAACTATTGGTAGTATTCCCGGTTATACGCTGTTGGCGCAGTCGATTCAAACTGCGATCGAGCAAGCTATTACCAAGAGCTTGTCCATCCTTCCTCAGAAACAACCTCAATTAAAACAATATTTGCCCAGTACAAAGGCAGCGCGCGCCCAATTAGCCGATCGCCTGTGGGATGGTTTTGTCTCTACAACGTCAGACTATCTCAAGGTGGTGAATCTGCTCTATGAAGGTGGTCTTTGCGAAGGTAGTGTATTCCAGCAAACAATTGAAAGCCTACTGCGTGAGAAGCTTCAGCCCCAACATAGTGGCCCAGTGAGGTTCAGTGATCTGAAGATGGATTTAGCCATTATTGCTTCAGACACAACTTCCCACGAGATGCTTGTTTATTCGACCAAGACCCATGGGTCGATGTCGGTTGCGGAAGCGGTACGGCGCTCAATGAGCATTCCATTTCTCTTCCAACCACGTCTTAATACTAACACTAGACAGCAGCCGTCACACGAGATTATGGATGGTGGCTTGTCCTCGAACTATCCCTATTGGATCTTCTCTAATGCTGGTGCCAATTTTATGGATTTCACCCCTGCAGACCAGCAGCGGCCCAAACTAGGCTTTTTGTTTGACCATACGCTAGATGCGCCACGACAATGGGGTGTTCAGCCAGCTAAGTGGCTAGAAAATGGTCGTGCGATTGATCCTGGCGCATGGAGAGCTCTTGGAGAGACCTTCAATCTTCCAATCAATCAGGATCTACCATCACTTCGCATCCTACATCGTATGCTAAATGTGATCGAGACGATAGATAACAAGGAAAAAAACCTTCGTAAGGCCACTGCACCTGCGATTGTAGCAGGCTTGCCTTATCACGAGGTCACGATCCCGCTCAAAGGCTATCACTGGCTGGACTTTAAGGTCAACACGAATAAGAACCACTTCTTCGCTATGGCTGATCGAGGGTGGCTTGCCGCTCTTGATCTGTTAGATACGGCAGGGCTGCGTCGCTTGCCGATACCTGCTTCACGACCTTATCATCTGCCTTCCCAGTAGCAGAATGCGAACCCCTAGCTTCTTTAGCGATCTGGCAGGATGAGCGCTTTTAATCTCGTTCTAAATCCGGTTGATTAGGTTCTCTTTGGCCTTCGGCAGAGCGGAACGTGACTCTTTTTGCTTTTCCCAGCTTTTCGTTTTTCTGAGCGAAGAGCATGCACGTCTTTAAACGGATTTGGTATGAGTTAACCTCCAGCGTGGGGCGCTGAGAACAACCAGTGAAAATCCTCAGTGGGCGGCATTATACGTGTCGTGTGAATGCTGACCGCTTCCTGTAACTGGAATTTTCATATCAGAACCCGCATAAATTACTTATGCGGGTTCTGAGATCGGCTTTTGTCTATCAAACATGTTTGCCAAGATTGTATTGCTGAAGAACTATTGGTGAAAGCAGTGCAATTCTTGGAATTTGTTTCAATCAAGCAGATCTTAGTCGTAGCGGCGCGATTTCATGGTGCGCTCAATGTCGCGCTGAGCCTCGCGCTTGGCCACATCTTCGCGTTTATCGTAGAGCTTTTTACCGCGCGCTACGCCGAGCTCAACCTTGGCGAGCCGCCCTCTGAAGTAGACCTTCAGGGGAACAAGAGTGAGGCCCTTTTCGCGCAGGCTGCCGCCTAAACGGTTGATCTCGCGCCGATGGAGCAAGAGTTTGCGCGGTCGTGTAGGCTCGTGATTGAAATGAGTGCCCGATTGTTCATAAATCGGAATATGGGCATCGAGCAGATAGACCTCACCGTTCATAATGCGTGCATAGCTGCCGCGCAGATTCATGCGCCCGTTACGCAACGATTTAATCTCGCTTCCGGTGAGCGCGATGCCAGCTTCATAGGTTTCGATAATATCGTAATCATGGCGCGCCTTGCGATTGTCTGCAATAAGGCTTGGCGCTTCTTTTTTAACAGCCATTGTTATCCTCTTCCCAAAGCAGATCGTCTAGCGCCATTATAGCATTTTGCAGCCAAACTGCCCCATTCGCTTGCCCGATTCGTGTGGCGCCTCTCGCGGGATTCGAACCCGCACCCACGCTGCACGCACATTCGCGTGTTGTTCAGCGCTCCCAGCCTCTGTGATTCAGACAGCGCGACCAAGTTGCACACGTGACTTGTGCTCTGCCTTATGAGCTAGAGAGACTTAAACAGTTCTATACGGTTCAATACCAGTATATATGGTGTGTCAAGTCCGCAGCTAGCTGTTAGGTTCCTCCGTTAGTCCCAGTGATATTTTGTCTCAAATAATTTCAAATGATTCGTTTTATTGAAAGAAAGCTCAAAGGAGAGTTAATAGATCGAAATTGTATGGGAAGGAGGCTGATTTTATGTGAAAGTATAAAAGTGTCAATTTGTGCGATATGTCGTTATCGACTTGAAAAATCAATCAAACGTGTGAAACCTATTCGAAGGTAGTGCGTACACTATGTGTGAGTCGATGAACTCGCTGTTACTTCCATAGATGGCAGCGAAAGTCGCTATGTTCACTTGCTTTGTATCGTTTTGATGTCCAAGGGAAAGCTATCGATATCTACAACTTGTCATAAAACGTCTAACACTGCTTAGTCGGACCTACGTCTCGCGTTATATCAACTATCACAAGGAGTAGAGAAAGATGCGGATTGCTTGGATGAAGAGCCGCTTTGTTGCGCTCTGGCTTGTCTTCGCGATCGTTTTAGGCGGTTGTGGCGCTGCTGATCTTAGCGAAGAGATCGATCAAGCGCCGGTTAGTGAACAAACTACGTCGGAAGAAGTTATCGCCGAGGCCGAACCGAGCGAGGAGAGTGAACTCACTCCAGAGAGTGAAGCCACCTCCGAGAGCATGAGCCGTGGCGATAGCGATGCAAATGCTCCGGGCGGCAGTGTTGAAACCAGCGGTAGCTATGTGGCCGACCTTGGTTTCCGCCCTGCCAGCGACGGTTTTAGCTTTGAGAACTATGGCGGCCAAGGCGAGGTCAATCTGACCCCCGCTGACATCCACCGTATGTTTGGCGACCAAGCCTGTTCAACCATTAAAGACGGCGAGTGTATTCTAACCCCTCCCGGTCGGCAGTGGATGGAACAGATCAACGCGGCTATGAGTGGCGGCCACTGTGAGGGCATGGCCGTGTTGAGCTACCTCTTTTATGCCAAGAAGCTCGATGTGAAGGAATTCGGCGCTGACACGGTGCCCGCCCTCGAGCTGGCAGGCAACGAGATGTTGCAGCGCGAGATCGCCTATTGGTGGGCGACTCAAACCACGATGCCAGCCCGCACCGGCATTGTGCAGCAGACCCCCAGCGGTATCGTTAACACCTTGATGGTTTCGTTTGAAGCAGGCCCCGAAGGCAGTGAGCAGTATGCGCTTGGCTTCTACAAGCGCGATATGACCGGTGGACACGCCGTCACGCCTTATGCGGTCGAAGATCGTGGCGATGGCATCTACTGGATCATGGTCTACGACAATAACTATCCGGGCGAAGAGCGCGCCATCGTGGTCGATACCAACAACGATACCTGGTTCTACTCCGGTTCGACCAATCCGGCCGAGCCTGCCGATGATTATGATGGCGACGCCACCAGCTTCAATCTGGAGCTTGCCGCCATCAGCCCTCGCTTGTATCCTCAGGAGTGTCCCTTCTGCGACTTTGAAGAGGTCTCGGCCAGTGGCGCTTTGCTGGCTGCGCCCTTTGTTCAAAGCTCGGGTCAAAAATACAACGAGATCTGGCTGGAAGGCAGCGCCGACCTGCTGATCACCGATATGGATGGCAATAGCATCGGTTTTCGCAATGGTCAATTCGTCAACGAGATTCCGGGCGCTCGCACCAATGCCAACAAGTTTGGCGTCAATGTGTGGGATATCGACGCCGAGCCGGTCTACTACATTCCTTCCAACATCGACTTTACGATCGCCATCGATGGAACACGCTTGACCGAGCCGACCACCTCGACCGTGACCATGATCGGCCCAGGCTACGCCCTAGAGGTGAGCGATATCGTCTTGCAGCCGGGCCAAGTCGACGAGCTAGATGTCTCGCCCGACGGCAGCTATCTCTCCTACCGCGCCCAAAGCAGCTCGACGCCTTTCCTCTTGGTGGCGGTCGAAACCGATCAGTCCGACTATCTGTTCGGCATTTATGGCGAGGAGATGGAGCCGGGCGAAGCGATCACGCTCTCGCTCAACACCAAAGAGGGCTGGCTGAGCGTCGACTCGATCGACAATACGAGCACTGCGAGCTATGGCATCGTCGTTGCCAAGTACGACGATGAAGGCGAGCAGATCTTCGGTGCCGATGGGATCGAAGTGCTGCCCGACGATGTTTTCTACATCGATTATCTGTCGTGGCCGGGCAATGGCCAGCCGATGGTGCTCGAGATCGATGAGGGCGGCGATGGCAGCATCGATGCCACGATCGAGATCGACGATGTGACCGATGAGATCGCCGAGTAGGAGCAGCTCACTTTAGCAAGCGCCTGTTGATAGCCGAAGGCGGACGCGCTAGCAGCCGAATGGGGCTAGAAGCCCATCCGCCAAAGCTTTGAAGCGATCAAACGCATTCGGCATAAACCAGAGAGCGGGCCTGTCTGATCTCTCACAGACAGGCCCGCTCTTTGTTATCGCTCGTTGGCTGAGCCTATGTGGCTACTCGTCGGCCTTTACGACGAGCGGCAGGTAGAGCTGGTAAACCGTCTCTTCGGGCTCGATGTCTTGCACCGTGACCGTAGCACTGGCTGCGAGGGTCGAGCCATTTTCATCGGCCATGGATTCGGGCAGATGCAGCTCGATGGTGACTGGTCCACCAGCTTTCTTGCCCGTCACAATCACTTGAGCTGTAGTCTGTCCAGCAGGGATGGTCAGGCTGGGCGCTACCTCCGCGATTGTGGGATCGCTCGAGCTCAGAGTGAGGGTGAGATTTTGGCTCAAGCTGGTGTCTAGGCTCACCTGCAGCAGGGCTTGTTGGCCCACACGGATGCTGTTCTGTGCGGGAGTGAGGCTGACCTTCAAGCTGATAACGCTGACCTCGACGCTGGCGCTGCCGCCGCCCAGTTCGTTCGGCAGGCTGGCAAGAATAGTCGCTGGCCCACCGACAGCGTTGGCGCTCAGCGCGACGGTGACGCTGGTGTTGTTTGCAGGGATGGTCACGCTGTTGACTAAGCTGACTACGTTGGGCAGGCTGGAGCTCAAGCTGATAGTCGTTGGGCTTGCCTGCGGCTTGCTGATGGTGATGGTGAGCGTGCCTTGGCTACCCACGAGCAGGGTTGGGCTTGAGCTTTGCAGGCTGATGCCGACGCTCGATACCGACACCTGTGCGGTGCTGCTTGCGCCGCCCAGTTCGTTTGGCAGGCTGGCCTGGATGGTTACAGGACCGCCAGCGGCCAGACCGTTGACCGGAATCGAGACGCTTAGGCTGCCCGCGGGAATAGTGACATTCGCGGGAACCGAGGCGATCTGGCTGTTCGACGAACTCAGGGTGACAGTGGTAGCGTTGGCGAGCGCAGCGTTAAGCGTGAGCAAGAGGGAACCCTGTCCTCCTAGCTCTACGGTTGAGCTAGCTGGCGATAAACTGATGTTGATCGGATCGACCTGTAGCGAGACCGAGACAGTTTGCGGTGTGCCTTGAACGTTGGGGGTCGAGCTCGATACGCTCAGGGTCGCACTATAGCTGCCTGCCTGCAGGGCGCTTGCATCGACGCTACAGCTGACAAGCGTGCTGTCGCCGAGGGCTACTCCGGTCGCGCTGGTGGGCGTGCAGCTCAACCAGCCTGTGGCTCCTGTGCCATAGTCTGGTGCACTGATTTCCCAATCTAAGCTTCCCTGGCCTGCGATGGCGTTACCGATGCTGAAACTCTGGCTTGCTGGTGGGTTAGCCCCCACGTAGGTTTGGAAATCGAGGTTGAGCGGTGCTACCTGCAAGGTTGTATCGGCTAAGATAACCAAGCCGAGCGCGTTAGTGTCGTTTTTGTCGACGATTTTGTTTTGAACGTTGGTATATTGAGCCTCGTTCATTTCCGCGCCCGTCACCCCTTCGAAGAGAGCGCTACGCCCATCGAGATCGGTGGGATGAGTGATCAAGGTGATGTAGTTGTTGGTTTGGCCGCTGAATTCGGCTGCGCCCAAGCTGACGCTCGCGCTCGCGCCTTCCACGACGAGACCGTCAACACCACCGCTGAAGCTTGTACCTGCGCCAATCGTGAGCGTACCATTTACCAGAGCAGCGGTGCCTAGGCCCGAGAAACTGTTCTGATTGGGGCTGGCTTCAAGACTTGCTTGGGCTGTGCTGGGTATCTCAATGCCATAGCCGGTGCTGCCGCTGACTGCGCTTACCTGATTCCCCTCAAATTTTGCTCGTGCATTGTTCTCAAGCCGGAAGCCGTGATTTACCGCTGTGAGGGTATTGTTGCGCAGCACAATCGGCTGATTGGCGCTACCTGCGCTGAGCCATGCCATACCAATCTGAGCACCGTTGACGGTGTTCTGCTCGACCAAGACCTGGCTGTTTGCGCTTGACTGTGAAGTGAGACGGAAGGCCGTCTGATTGTTTAGGAGCGGATCATTATCAGCTGCAAGGTTCTCGAAGGTGTTGCCCTTGATGGTGATATTGCTGCTATGGGCATGGCCGTTCTCCCAAATACCGATCACGCGTTCAGGGCTGTTCGATTGAGCCTCTAATACGCGCACGGTATTGCCGATGATTTGCAAACCATCGTAGTTGGCGCCGCCGTGGGTATTGGACTGCATCGCCACAGAGCCTTCGCCCTCACCATCGCCCTCACCATCGCCGTACAACTCGATCAGGTTATTGCTGATCGTAATATTGTTGCCTCGTGCATAGTGGATACCAATATTTTGGGAGGCATCAGCTGGAGCGACCGAGCTATGTACGTCGCGTGCTACTCGAATATGGTTGCCATCGATAGTGGTATTGTTAAAGGTGCCAGCTGGTGTGCCACCTAGGCAGCAGAAGAAGCCAATGGAGAAGTCGAAATCCAGAATCTTCAGATTCGAGAAGGTCCAGCCTTGGTTGACGCCCACATCATAGAAATAGAAAACACCTTCGAAGTTTACGGAGTCTTTGTCGCCCGGTCCCTGAATCGTCGCATCGCCTAAGGCGTTTGCGCGAATCGTTACATTGTTCACGTTGGCTGGAGCTTTGATCGTATAGTCATCGTCGCTGCCACTCACTTTATCGTTGCCCAATGCCCAGTCGGCATCGGCATAGGGCTGCGTTCAGTCGAAGGTGCCCGACAAAATGAACTCTTGGTCGCTCAAGGCACAGCCAACCGCATTGGCCAGTCTGCGATAGTTGTTGTCTGCCGCGCTTGTGTCTGCGCCCGCTGTGACTTGAATGCTTGTCGGATGCTGCCAACCAGGCGAGCTAGGGTCTGCATCTTCACCGTGGATCATCCAAGGTGCGAACTGGCCTAAACCGCTGAGACTCTGCCCCAAACCGCCGGGATTGTCGCTGCTGCTTGGGCCGCTCTGATCGTTCCACCAGTTACAGGTTAGGGTTGCATTGTTTGCTGCTACATTCAAGCTGCGTAAGCCCAATGTATTGTCAACTAACTGATTGTAGTTCACTACTGCGCTGGTATTTTGCGAATAGTCGCGCCCGAAGAACTCATCGTTTTGGTCGGCTTGCACTTGGTTGTGACCTTGTTGCAGTTGAATACCAACATCGTTCTCGCTGATACTATTGTTCAGCACACGATGATCGAGGCCTCCTACGACGATGCCGAAACCGGTGCTTTGGCTGCCGGGATTATCTTGCTTAAAGCCGGTTACCGTATTATTTGTCACCACCACGCCAGTAGTCGGTAGATGAACGCCATTGTCGGCGTCGGCTGTTCGTTCGATCACCGCGATGCCTGCGATATCACGCAACTCGTTGGTGCCTGTGGCTGTGAAAGGCCCGCCGCCTTTGCTGACCCGGTTGCCAGTCACCACCACGCTACCTGGCCCGCTGCTCGCACCATTGCCCTTAGCGTTTTTGATCTCGATGCCATAACGACCATACACAGTGATGGTATTGTTGCTCACTAGGTATTCACCGATACCATCTGGATCGTAGGCCAGCAAGGCGATGCCCGAGTCGGTGGCCTCACCTAGACCCGTTCCGCCCGATACAGTATTGCCGCTGATCCGCACATTGCGCGCGGCAAATCCACTGTTTGGACCATCGTTCAGGTCGATGCCCGCGATACGATTGCGCAAGAAGGTGCTATTTTCAACGGTGATATTGGTCTTGCTCATGCTCTGCATCATGATGCCGCGACCCAGGCCGCTCAGATTGTTGTCATTGGCGATGACATTGGAAAAGCGGATATTCTGAATAGGCACAGAGCCAGCAAATGCGAAGCCAGCGCTAGCGTTTTGGCTGCTTTCAACCTCTTCAATAACAATCCCATCTAGGGCGATATTTTGGCTGAATACTCCAACCGAAAAATTGATGATTTTCAGCTTGGAGATGGTCACATTCGTTGCGCCTGCTGCGAAGGTGATGCCATTGCCTGTTTTGGTCACACCATCGAGAATGGTGTTAGGACCTTCACCTTCGAGCGTAAGGCTTTTATTGATCGTGACTGGGCCGTTATAGGTGCCTGCTGCCACATGAACGGTACCGCCTGCATCAACAGCTGCGACACCAGCCGCGATCGTCAACTTAGCATCATCGATGCTTGTACCACTGTTGCTATCTGAGCCGCTAGGACTGACATAAATGTCTGAGGCGGCTTGGACACGGGGAGTTGACCAAAGCCCAGAAAACGAAAGGATCAGCGCTAGAGCCGCAAAATAAGTCAAATAATACTTAGGCGAGAGACCTAAAACCGATTTCATACAGACTCTCCTTATAAAGGCTACACTGTCTACAGTTTGATATCCCTAGCTAAATGGGATACAAATTCGATGGATGGATGGAAATTGCAATAAAAAATATATTACGGCGCTGAACTTCCTTTCTGTTGAGGAATCATATGCTTACATACTATTGGTTACAAAATGTTAGTAAAAATGACTGTCTTATAGCCAGATCTAATGACGATTTATTCATATCTTAGTATTTTTATATTTCGTAGTAATTACGATATGAAGTAATTGTAAATAATTGTTTACTATCTTTACGATACACTCTAGCTTGCTCTGATCATTTTGTTGTCTATCAATCTGGCTGTTAAGAGGAGGAAATGCCAAATCTGCTAACGATATTCTTTGATAGCCTTGGGCTGAGCGAAAGTCCCCTCTTTTTGTTGTATGACATTTCGGCGGCATAGCCTCTTCTCCAACGAAGCTCCATGGCGCGTCCGCCTACGGCTACCAAGGTCCCGCCCGCCGCACAAGTCTGTAGTTGGCTGTGCGTCGCAGTCGCCCCCACACGAGCACGAGGCTAACGGTTTCCGTAAGATTTCGCGCTATCGCGTGAACTATGCACCCAAGCCTTTTCTCGCTTTTCGTCTTCACGTTCTTTCAAAGCAAGTCTCTAAACGGATTCGCTATGACTTGAATCTTGCGATTATTAGGGGATAGTGGCTCATGCGCTTGTATTGCTGTTGGGGATGTTTTGTGGGGGATCTTGAGAGGCTAAACAGCAATACAGCATATTCAGACATGCTGTATTGCTGTTCCAGCACGGTCTCGTGTTATATGTATCGAAGCGATACAGTACGGTATGTTAAAGAGATCAGGAGGAAAGCTCGAAGAGAGCGCTCACCAAGCCTGGAGTGTGTGCTCTACCATGCAGGGTTGCCTGTTGGCGCACCAAACTAAGATTGAGCAGACGAGCCGCCGCTTGGATATGAGGGTCTTGAATCACTGCTAGACTTGTCGCAGGGTCATAGCAATGAATGTTCACTTGGTCGAATCCAGCGGCTTGATAATGAGTGGCATTGATAGTGGTTGCTGGGTAACGAGCGAGAAATTCTTGGTCGCTGTAGGCTTGGCTAAAAACACTATCTGCCAGATTGATAAAACAAGTTCCGTCTCTGAACACCACAAATGCTTCCATTGTGCTCATATTGACCACAGAGGCTCTCTCTCCTCCAAAGGTTGAGGGAAGGCAACTTAGAGCCCAAAATCGCCCTTCGCTGCGGAAGTAGGCTGGCACCGTGCTTGTGATATAGGTTTTTAAGAGTTGACAGATCGCTTTATGCTCGGGCAATTGGGCCAATATCCGTAGCTTGTGCTGATCGCTGAGCAGTTTATGAGCCTCGATCTGGGGTCGCTGAGCGGCATGCATATCGCTGGGATTTTGGCCGCTCTCAAGCCAGACCTGCTGTTCTTCGGGAGTCAGAAGGATATCGAACTCGCTTGAACCGTAGGGCAGAGTGATATGGACTTTATTGTGGAGCGGGACATCGTAACTATCGAGGGTGTGAATAACCTCGCGCTCTTTAGCCCGTAGCAATGCGACCCTTTTAGGTAGGCGCCTAAAGCTCAAGCGCTCGATGTTGTCAAAGCGCAGCCTGTGTTGTTGAAAGCGCTTACAAACATCAAGCGACATGCCAACATAATAGCTATCATCGGATAGATGGAGGATGTAGAGGCCGGTTCGTTTCCCTTCTGGAAGCAGATCGTTGATTGAAGATCGCTGGCGGACATTGAAGGTTTGAGCAAATTCGAGTTGATCGAGTAATCTTTTGGTGAGAGATGGCATAGCAAAATATACTGATTGGAAGCGAGAAACGATGCTATGTCATCATAGTCAAAAGATTGTTTTTGGCAAATCCAATACTCATCGAGCGAGTGATAACAGATCCGATTACCTTCTTGTTGGCCTTCGGCAGAGTGGAACGTGACTCTTTTTGTTGTGTGAGATTTCGCGCTGCCGCGCGAAATCTCACACAACCCTTTTCCCGGCTTTTCGTTTTTCTGAGCGGAGAGCATGCAGGTCTTTAAACGGATTTGGTATCACTCAACTCTTCCCCGCTTTTTTGTTTGCCTACCTTGCGAGCGTGCACGTCTTTACAAGGGGATTTGCTATGATCTGTTTGGGTTATTGTGTATCTGGGCGGCCTCTCTTCTCGACGGCGACTACGACTGCATTTTGAGGGCGGGATGTTGGTAGCCGAAGGCGGACGCGCCAAGAACCGAATGGAAGGGAGAGACCTCGCCGCTATAGAATGAGCGCTCCTAAAACACCAAGGCTATTTGGTTTTCAGGCTAGAAGCAGGGCTGTTTGTATGCCCATTGCTTGCACCGCTGCTCGTATGCCGATTGCCATTAGGCTGTTGTAGTGCCGAAGCTGAACCGTTGCGCTGTTCCAAAGCTCGTTTAGGCTGGTTTGGCTTGCGCTGCGGAGTGTGCGCTTGTTCCGGCAGGCCGTTTTTGCTTGCTAGGAGTTTGATCGCATAAGCGATGCTGCTTTGCAAGGTTCCCTGCGTTACGATGCTGCTCATATCGACGCCCAAGCCGACTAAGGTTTGAGCCACCTCTGGGCGAATACCGCTGATAAAGGTTTGGGCGCCCAGCAAGCGGATAGCGTGGGCAGATTGTAGCAGCGAGCTGGCGACGGCTGTATCGACCACTGGCACGCCGGTGATATCGATGATGACGACTTTGGCTCGCAGGTTAACGGTGCCGTTGAGCAGGGTATCCATCACTTGTTCGGCCCGTTGCGAGTCGATCGTACCGATCAAGGGCATAATCACGATCTGTTCGGTTATTGGAATCAGCGGCGTCGAGAGTTCCGCTAGGGCCGATTTTTGGGCGTAGATAATCTCTTCTTGCAGACGGGCGCGCTGCTCTTCGACGATTTGGCGCTCTTGTGTCTCTTGTTGCAGCCGCTCGTACGAGATGCGCAGCTCTTCTGCGGTCTGTTTCGCCTGCTCGAACAACTGCGCATTCTCAAGCGCGATGGCCGCCTGCGAGGCCAGCAAGTTTAAGATCTCTAGCCGCTCGGTGCTAAAGACGTGGGTGACGAGTTTGTTTTCCAAGTAGATCAGGCCGAGCTGTCGCCCTTGGCTCACCAGTTGGAGACAGGCGATCGATTTGGATTGTTGCTCGACGATATAAGGATCGTGAGCGAAGCGGCCATCTTTGCTGGCGTTGTGAATCACCAGATTGCGGCTCTGATGCTGGGCGAAGCGAATTAGACTGATTGGTAGGCGTGCCTGGTGGTGGTCTAGATCGCCCAGATGGAGCGTCAGCTGATCAGGATCGAGCGTCATCTCGGCTTCAAACATCAGCTCGGAATCTTTGACCAAGAGGAGAGCGCCTTTGTGGGCTCCGGCTCCCTCAAGCATAATCTGCATCAGCTTGCCCAAGAGCTCATCGAGCACCATCTCGCTGGCCAAGATCTGGCCAGCCTTGATCACGCTCGCCATGTCGAGCAGCTCACCGCGCCCACGGCTGGTGGTGGCTTGGCTCGTGCTTTGGCGCAATAGGCTGCTTGAAGTGCTTGAACTGGCTGCGTGTTCGAGCAATTCGGGGTAGGTTTGGTCGAGCCGTTGAACTTTTGCCAGCGCGCCCCAACGCAGATAGCCGTTGTAGGCGTCGGAGAGGTACATCTGAGCGATGCGTTGGCGCCCACGTTGGAGATAAAACTGTGCTGTCAACTCGTTGGCAAGCGCTTCAATATGGCGCAGATTATGTTCTTCGGCGGCTTCGATGGCGCGATCATAGAGCAGCGTCGCATCGTCGAAGCGCTCTTCGATGCGGGCCAGCTCGGCTGCGATCAGATCGGCCTTGGCGCTGAAGTTGGCAGGGTTATGCTTATTCCAGTTTTGAAAGCTCGTCAATAGCTGGGTGATCTTTTGGCGATAGTTGGCCTGTTGTTCTGGCGTAGCCTGATTGTACAAAGCTGCGTAGGTTAGTGCTTGGAAGAAGCGATATTCGCAGTTGTGCGGCATAACATCGAACAACATGGGCTTGTCGTCGATCAGATCGATATACTTCAGAACAAGCTCGTGCTCTCTCAGAAAGCCGAGCGTGATAACGCGCTGAATGCCGAAGAGAGTCAAGATGACTTCTATAGGCTGAGCGGCCAGAAATTCCTCTTCATTGAAGTTTTCCGAATCGAAACTGGTGGGGTTTGGCAGGCGACCCAACAGGGCGAGCGTCATCTGGTTAAACAGGCGCTTGATGTCGACAATGCCCATGTTGTTGGTGCTGACCAAAAAGTCGCCGTAGGTTTGAACATCGACCAGCATTTTCTGCAGTTCGGTGCCCTTCATATAGAGCAGAATCAGCAGGTGGACCGCCGAGTAACCTGCATAGTCGATATCGCCCGCTTCCAGACATTCCAAATAGGCTTCTTGCATTAAGCTGAAGCATTCGCTGTAGGGCTTGATCCAGTGGTAGACATAGCCCACAACCGACTGTTTGGCGCGCCCTGAAAGCTCGATTACTTGGGCGCGTTCGTTCATGCGCAAGCCGAGCTCTCCAAATTGATAGGCGCGTGGGAAGTCGCCCGTCATACGGGCCGTAAAGACGCCGTAGGCTCCATAGATCAGGCCCGAAAGCGGTGAATTGCCGTGGATCAGACTGATTCTGACCGGTTCGAGGGTGGTGAAGGCGAACATATTTGGCCCGACGTTGTAGGCCATCGAGACCCAGTTCATCAATAGGCGCAGAATCTGAACCTTCTCGGGATCTTCGATATCAGGCGCGTTGAAGATCGCTTCGCTGCTGCGCTCTTGCAACAAGCTATCGATCTCTGCTATCACCTTGGGCAGGGCGGCCGTCGCCTCTTCTTCGTTTCTAGGCATATCTGAGCCTAGAACTGCCAGGGCCTCGTGGATACAGTTGGCCGCTTCGGCGATCATCACGCGCTTGTTATAAGCTTCGAGGCGGGCCAGATAGACCTCGCTTTTGTCGAGCTTTGTGCGCAGCTGTTGCAGTTGAATAGCGAAGAGCTCTTGGCCTTTTTCGAAGCTGCCGCTCAGCGATTCGCTGATCGCGCTGATCAGATAGAGATCGCGACAGAGTTCGTACTGCTCTTGCCAGGCGTTTTCGGGCAGTAGCTCGCGGGCGACGCGCGTATAGGCGAGGGCTGAATCGAAGGCGCTGCTCGCGTGGGCGCGTTGGGCAGCCCGCAGATTGAGTTTGCAGAGCTCGATGCGCTCATCTGGCTGACCAATAAGCTGGCGCGCTTGGTTGAGGTGGTTGACGATCTCAAAAATGCGCTCGTCGAGCTGTTCTGGAGCTGTAGCTTGCAAGATCAGCCTGCCGATGGTATGGTGCAGGGCTTGGCGCTCCTTTTCGGGCAGCATGCTATAGGCCGCCTGTTGCACACGGTCGTGCAGGAAGCGACAACGCGTATCGAAGTCTTTGAGATCGTCGAGCTTGTCGCTTTGGTGGGCGCTAGCCAAGTAGCTTTGCAGCAAACGAATATCATCGCTTAGGGGCAACACCAAGCCCTCGTCAAGGGCCTCTTGTAGGCCTTGTAGTGTGCTGGCCAAATTGCTCTCGCTCACGATCGCAAGGGTGTGTAGATCGAAGCGGTTGCCGATGCTGGCGGCTCGCATCAGGGCGTTTTGGGTAGCGCTTGCAAGCCGTTGTAGCTTATTGACCATAAATTCGACCACGTTATCGGTGGCGAGCGCCTTTTCGATGGCTGCGAGGTCCCATTGCCAACCGTGCTGCTCCTGCGAAAAGACCACGATCCGATCTTCGTGGAGCGTTTTTAAAAACTGGTTGATGAAGAAGGGGTTGCCGTGGGTTTTGTTATGAATGATGCGGGCCAGGGCTAGGCTCGCTTCTGGGCTCGACTGGAAGGTGTCGGCGATCAGATCGCGCACATTTGTAACGTTAAGCGGCTCGAGACGCAGAGTAGTGACCGCCAGTTTTTGGGCCTTGAGTTCGTCGATGATCATGCTCAAGGGGTGGCCTGCCAAGACTTCATTGTCGCGATAGGCCCCTATCAAGAGCAGATGTTTGCTTTCGCTTTGGCTGAGCAGATAGTGTATACAGCGCAGCGAAGCGATATCGGTCCACTGTAAGTCGTCGAGGAAGAGCACGAGCGGATGCTCAGCTTGGGCGAAGACGCTTAAAAAGCGCAGCAGGGTGCGGTTGAAGCGCGCTTGAGCTTCGTTTGGCGAGAGCGGGTTGGGGCTTGGTTTTGGTCCAACCACTTGTTCTAGCGCTGGCAACACTTCAACTAATACAGCGAGATTGCTGCCAACTTGTTCTTCAAGCTGTTCTTTGTAGTGCTCGATCTGCTCGCTTGGTTGGCGCAGCACCTGTTCGACCAGCTCATTGAGCGCTTGCAGCAGCGAGGCGTAGGGGATATCGCGTTTGGTTTGGTCGAATTTTCCTCTGATAAAGAAGCTGCGCTGACCCACGATCGGCTTATGGATTTCGTTGATCAGGGCCGACTTGCCCACGCCGGAATAGCCGCTTACCAATAATAGTTCGCTGGGGCCTGTGCTAACCCGTTCGAAAGCTTCTAACAAGCTGCGCAGCTCTTGTTCGCGCCCATAGAGTTTTTGCGAAATGCGCAACCCTTCGGCCAAGTCATGTTTGGCCAGCGGGAAAGGTGCGATCTCGCCGTGCTGTTGGAGGCGTTCGAGACAGAGTTGCAGATCGGCTTTTAGGCCTTCCGCTCGCTGGTAGCGGTCTTCGCTGCTTTTGCTCAACAGCTTCAGAATGATCTGCGAGAGCACCTCTGGGATGTTCGGGTTCACCTCGTGGGGGGGAATCGGGCTGCGAGCGATATGGCTATGCACCAATTCGAGCGCATCTTTGCCTTGGAAGGGCAAAAAGTGTGTGAAGATTTGATAGAGTGTGACCCCTAACGAGTAGAGATCGCTGCGATGATCGACAGCGCGGTTCATGCGCCCGGTCTGCTCGGGCGAGATATAGGCCAGCGTGCCTTCGAAATGGCTGCTGGGACTAATTGCAGCATCTTGTTGGAGGCGGCTGGCGATGCCGAAATCGGTGATTTTAAGGACTTTGCTGGTTTCGTTGTAAATAATATTGTGCGGCTTAATATCCTTGTGGATAATGCCGTGACGATGGATCTGAGCTAGACTCTCGCTCAATTTAATTGCGATCTCGAGACCTTCTTCAAGGGCAATTGTTCGCTGTTCAAGGATGTGTTGCAAGGATTTCCCAGCGATGTCTTCCAAGATCAGCAGAGGGGTGTTATCGCTATACTCAAGAGAAATAACATTTACAATCCCATCAAGATGAAGATCTTTGATAAGCTCATACTGGTGGACGATTCGGGCTAATTCGCGAGCGCTTGGCTTGTTTGACTTGCTAGTTTTGACAATGACTGATTGCTGGTCGGCGAGACGTGTGGCACGATAAATAATGCTCTCTCGACCCTGGTGCAATGTTTCAGATGGAATGTAGGAGGGGCTTTGCATAAAAACCTTCTCGCCTTGTCTAAAGCTAGTGCTTTGTAAGTAGCCTGTACTTTGGTTTTTTGCGTCGAGTCAGCTTTGTTGTATCCGGTCTGTCCTGTAAAGGAGCTAAACTGGGCTTTGCAAAGTTGTGTAAGTGAAGTACTAGTTGATCTATAACGAAACAAACGAGTACTCTGTTTTGTCTGGAGTAAATAATGGTAAAGTATGTGTGGAATTGTTAAATATATGCCATGCTAGCATACTTTTTGTAAAATTCAATAGATTCTTTCGTGTAAATTAAAATAAACACTAGTAATTTAACTATTATGATTAGGAGTGTAAGTTTTCTTGTTTTTGTTTATAAAGCTACTTGATATATGAATATAACAATTTGAAGTTGTGATATGGTTAGGCTTTTGATGATTTTTTGGTTATTTATTTTGGTATATGTTGATATAGATCTTAATGCGTGAGATGTGTTGAAAATATTTGATTTGTTGCTTATTGTGGGTTCATTTTTAAATAGCAATGATTTAAGAGGTTTGTTGTGATAGATCTAGCGTTTAGAGGATAGAAAATAAAACGATCGATAGGAAGCCTGTTTGTGTGCTTGGATTTTTGGGGGCGGCTTCCGTGCACAGTCAGAACGGACCTCATTTGTTGGGCGGGATGTTGGTAGCCGTAGGCGGACGCGGTTGAGCTTGGATGGGAGGACAAAACTTCGACGCCAGAGCGCTGAAGCGATCAAGCGGAAGTTGCTATTAAGAGAGCAAAAGAGCCGGAATAGAACGCTTCAGGTGGAAGCGCCTGTTCCGGCTGTTGTATGCTCTGGGAGGGTGTTATTAGCTAGCTCTTCGTTTGGCGATCTCGGCGCGAACGATCGGCGCGACTTTGGTGCCGAAGAGCTCGATGGCGCGCATTACCTTCTTGTGTTCGATCGGCCCGACGCCCATTTGGAGCGTGAAGCGCTGATGCTTAAAGTGCTCGTATTGGAAGAGGATCTTTTCGATCACTTGATCGGGCGAGCCGACAAAATTCGAGCCGCGCAGACCGCGTGCACTCTCTAGGTGTTGGCGGGTGATGGTGCCCCAGCCGCGTTCGCGCCCTAGGCGATTCATAGTTTGGGCGTAGGAAGGGAAGTAGTCGTCGGCGGCTTGCTGCGAATCGTCGGCGATAAAACCGTGCGAGTTGATGCCGAGCGCGAGTTTGGCCGGATCGTGGCCAGCTTGGCGAGCGGTCTCGCGGTAGAGATGGGCGAGCGGCGCGAACTGTTCGGGCAGGCCGCCGATAATGGCGATAACCATGGGCAGGCCCAGCGAGGCGGCGCGCACCACCGACTCGGGCGTGCCTCCTACACCGATCCAGACCGGAAGCGGATTTTGGACCGGGCGGGGATAGATGCCCAAGTTTGTGAAGCTGGGTCGGAAGTGGCCTTGCCAGCTGACTCGTTCGCTCTCGCGCAGGCGTAACAGCAGGTCGAGCTTTTCTTTAAACAGTTCGTCGTAGTCGTTGAGGCTGTAGCCGAACAGCGGGAATGATTCGATAAACGAGCCGCGCCCCGCCATGATCTCGGCTCGACCATTTGAGATCAAGTCGACGGTGGCGAACTGCTGAAAGACCCGCACAGGGTCGTCGGAGCTGAGCACCGTGACCGCACTGGCTAGGCGGATACGCTTGGTGCGCGCTGCGGCTGCCGCAAGAATGGTGGCTGGCGAAGAGGCGAGATATTCGGGGCGGTGGTGCTCGCCGATCCCGAAGACATCGAGGCCCACTTGGTCGGCGAGCTCGATGGTTTCGAGCAGCTCGGCCATACGTTGCGCTCCGCTGATACGAACCCCGGTCACAGGATCTTTGTCGAATTCTACAAAGCTGAAAACACCTAATTCGAAGGGTTGATCTGTTTGTTGAGATACATGTGGCATTGAAACTGAACGTCTTTCTATATCCATAAGAATAAAAAGCTCTTGGGCAAAGAATAAAAGTGTTTCGAAAATGCTTGCCCTTGAGCATTTCGCTAAATGCTCCGCTGCATAGAGCCGCTCGTCCACTCAGTTTGAGGCCCATGGTGGAGAACTGTCTGAAAGCGCAGTAGTTGGCTGTGTACTCCGTAGGCTATATTAAGGCAGTATAGCGCATATCTTACTGTCTTGGCTTGTAAACAAAATAGCGATCTAACTTGAAGACGAATCGAGCGCTACTTTAGCTTCGAAACACTCCTAAAAGTGACGATGGCGTCTGGTTTAAGCTGCGAAAAGCGCAGCTTGATCTAGAGCGATGAGCCGTTTGCAGAACGCATACAAAGAGATCTGGCATTGTGTATGCCAGATCTCCCAAATGCTGAAGCTATAGGCCGAAGAATTAGGCGCTCTTGCTGCGAGCCGCCTTGAGGGCGTTTGCCCACCAGACCAGATCGTTGAGCATGGCATCGGCGCTTGGCTTAAGGTGTGGCAGTTCGTTCAGGGGTCGACCCTCCTTAACGGTTGCCATAAAGTCGGCGCCACCGATGTGAACAGCGCTCTTGACGGAGGCCATCTGCAGTTCGACCGCGATCAGGCGTAGATGCTCGATCGCGCGAGCGGCGCCGACGCCGCCGTAGCCGAGGTAAGCGGCAGCCTTGCGCTTCCACTCAGGTGAAGCGTAGTCGAGGGCATTCTTGAGTGCGCCCGAGATGCTGTGGTTGTATTCGGCAGTGATGAAGATATAGCCGTCGAATTCGTCGATCTTCTTCTGCCAGCGCTGGGCGACTTCGCTTTTGCTGGGCGCCCAAGCGTTCGAAGCGACTTCCTCGAAGAAGGGCAGCGGATAGTCGCGCAGGTCGACGATCTCGACCTCCATATCGCCGCGCTCTTTGGCGATATCATAGATCCATTCAGCAGGCTTGTGACCGAACCGTGTTTCGCGGGTTGTACCGATGATGATAGCGATCTTTGGTAAGCTCATTGTTCTTGTTTATTCTTTCAACTAAGATCTTAACAACAATTGATGGCTGTAGTATGCAATGTTGTTATCCTTTTAAGTGTCCTTGAAATACGTCCATGCTGATTTGTAAAGGAAATATTTGATTATATAGCGCTGAGATTCGTTTTTGCTTGTTAGGAATAGTGAAAAAGATTTTAAGCTCTAGCATATTCGACAGAAAGATGTATACTGAACGAAGTGTTGGGTAACCGAAGGAGTGAAGCATGTCTAGGCAACTTCGAATGCAATTGCCTACAGTTATAAATAAGCAGCTTACGCTTGCCGAGCATACGATCGAGGTCGAGAGCCCTGAGTGGTATGCTTGGCTACAGGCTGTGGAGACTCAGAGTTTTCGTTGGCAAGGCGAACAAGGAGCGATGACGGTACGGCGCGAGCTCAAGCGCGGGCGCCCCTATTGGTATGCCTACCATAAACGGCGCGGCAAACTCCTCAAGGCCTATGTTGGGAAGAGTGAGGAGTTATCGCTAAGTAAACTTGAAGCTACGGCTAGTTGTTTGCTTTCCGAGGGAACGCAAGCTCAATCTTGCTTGGAAATGCGCTTTTTAGGTCATCCCGAGCTGTTGCGCAACGGCAAGCCGATCACAGGCCTAACCAACAAGGCGCTCTGCTTTTTGGCCTATTTGATCTATCGCAGAACGCCTCAGAATCGCGATCACCTTTTGGCGCTCTTTTGGCCGGATAGTTCGACAAGTGCAGCGCAGAAGAATCTGCGTAATCTGCTCTGGTCGATCAAAAGTACACTCGATTTCGAACTGATCGAGGTTCAAGGCGACAAACTCTGCATCAACAGCGAACTGTTCGGCCAGAATTCGAGCCAGTTCTGCGATCTTTTCTCGTATATGAACACCTGCCATGAGGAAGAAGCGACCAACAATTTGCTCCCCGAACAACAAGTACCGCTTCACAGCCTTGAAGAGCGTGTTCGGCTCTATCGCGGGCGCTTTCTCGAAGGGGTCTCTTTCGAACACGAAGTCGATCTGGATCTCTGGTTGACCATTCAGCGTGAGCAGTTTCATCAACACTTTCTCTGCGCGGTTATACGCCTGATCGATGTCTACCGCGAACAGCAGCTCTGGTCTCGTATGATTCAGGTGGCTCAGCAGGCAGTCGCCTTTGAGCCATGCGAAGAGCAGCTCTATGTGGTGCAGATGGAGGCTTGGGGCCGCTTGGGGAATCGCAGCGCGGCCCTGCGTGTTTACGAGCTCTTGCGAAACGTCTTATTACGCGAACAGGGGATCGAGCCTTTGGAGGAGACAAAGCGGCTGCGCGATATGATCGCTCGGGGTCTGTTAGGCCCACAGCTGAGTATATCGCTGGTGCAAAAGCGCCAGCTTGTGTTTGGCTAAGCTGTTGGAGCAACCGTTTGTGCTCTTAGATCGCTAGGCAATGATACATCAGAACAGGTGTTGAGAGAGATTTTGAGCGATAACGTTAAATCTCCCTCAACAAACATTGTGTTCCTAGATGCGTTCAACTAGAACGTATTACGTGGATTGTGAAGCATCTCTAACTTTGAGATTGTGATCTGTAAATGCGATCTTGAGTTTCGCATTTGGCTCAGATGGCGCCAACAACGCTAGGACGAGTAACACGCTATCTTGAGCGGATAGGGATAATAGTTGCTATTGTTCGCCTGATAGCTCTGTGTTACATCCGGCGTGTTTTTGCTCAGAATGGGCTTTGGAATGTGTTATATGTAGGCTCCATAGTTGCTGGCGTAGCTCCAGGTGAGCTATCGATCTTCCTATTTTAAGCGATCAGTTTTTGGCCCAGCGAATCACAGCACAGAGCAGATCGGGCACTTGATTGTGGTTGATCGCTGTAAAAAACTCGGGCGCCTGCTCAGCGTTCACCACATGCGAAATCGTTCTGCCCCAAGGCAATGCCCCGCTCGCTATCAGTTTGATCACGGCGCGGCGGGCGGGCGCGAGGCCATCGTTGCAGGGGTAAAAGGCGGTCAGCTCTTTGCCGTGGGGCACCAAAAAGTGGTACGAGATCGGCGCATTGCCGTAGTTGCCCAAAAAGACAAAACTGCCCCGTTTGCGCACCAACTGAAAGGCAGTGTCGAGGTTGGCTGCCACGCCCGTTCCTTCAAACACCACATCGGCGCCGCCCGGTGCGATCGCCTCGACTTGGGCTCGAAGGTCGCCGCTGCTCGCATCGAGAACGTGATCGATGCCGAGGCGGCTTGCCAGCGCCAAGCGAGCAGGGCTCAGATCGACCCCGATGGTGACAGCGCCGCGCAGATTCGCCGCCAAGAGAGCGCCCAAACCGATCGGCCCCATACCCTGCACCAAGACCCTATCGCCCATGCGCACGCCCGCCATGTCGACGGCGTTAAAGCCGACCGCTGGCAGCACAAAAGTCGAGCTGAGCATTTCATCGGCGTTGGCTGGCAGGTGGGCTATGCCTTCGGCCTTGCTGGGTGCGATAATCGCGTGTGAGCAGTGCGTGCCTGCCGCCGTATTGACCCGCTGCCCCCTCAGCTCCATAGGCAGGTAGTTGCGGCGATAGTAAACTTTGTCGCCCACGCTGTAGCCCTCGACTTGGCTGCCGACCGCGCTGACCCGCCCGACCGCTTGGTAGCCTGTGCAGAGCGGAAACGGCCCCCAATCGAGTTTTTTGCGAACCAGCGCGAACTCGGTGCCGACGCTGACTCCCGAATAGATCGTTTCGATCAAAATCTCGTCCGGTTTGATCTGGGGAAGCTCGAAAGTTTCGAGCGAAAAGCGCTGCTGATCGTCACAGATCAAAGCTTGGGCAAAGCTCATAACAATCGCTTTCTTTGCAAACGATAGAGCCTCCATTGGCTCTACAACAGCACACTAGCCTGTCGACTCAGGTCTCGTTTTCGCATTCGCTTGTTTGGTTTCGCATGTTGACGGAGAGGTCCCTAGCATCCATTCGGCTTCTAGCGCGTCCGCCTTCGGCTATCAACAGGTAGCTCACTCCATTCGGCTGCTATCTGTCGCTACCGAAAGGCCGTCGCAAACTCAACGATGCGCATCCATCCCCTATGCCTAAAAGCGCTTATTCCATAGCGAGCTGACGGGCGATCTCCGGCTTGACCGGATAGAGCTTCTCTGGCGGCAGCAGACGTTTAGCTTGTTCGGCCCGCCCTGTGCGCAGCAGATCGCGGATCTTCTTGGTGCGCGGCGTGTAATCGACGATCTCAACGACCCATTCATCGACATAACGCTCGATGACATGGCGGCTGAGCCCGACTTGGATGGCATTGTAGCCTGGGTCTGCGCCGCGCAGCGAGCGGTCGGGGTCCCACTGGATATGTACCTGAGCTTGTTCAAACTGTTGCTGCCAAGCTTGGTACGAGCCGTGGATTTTGGCTTCGTAGCTGGTTAGAGCGCCTAAGCTGAGCGCTTCTTCCCAGCCCTCGCGCTTGATGCGCACAGCCAAAATATGCTCTTGGTTGGGCTTCTGGCCCCAATTGCTGCGCTCCATCAGCCAAAGAAACGAAGGCTTGATCCAGGTCATGCGGCGCAGCGAAAACGGTGTCACAAAACGCTGCTGTTGCAATGCAGGCAGGGCGATGGCGGCGGAATAGGCTTGGTAGACCACAATGGTCGAGGCGTCGTAGTCGGCCCTGATGGCGTTTTTCAGTGACATAACACTCTCTATCAGGAAGCGCTTTGGGCAGGGGAAGAGTCAGTAGGTCGTAAGACCATTTCGCTGATTGTGCCCACCAAGTCGCCATGTTGCTCGCGGGTAACACGCTTGATCTCTTGCCATTCTTGGTCGGCCATAAAGCGCTGCCAAGCGAGCTTCATCTCCTCTTCGTTGGGCCACTCGAGCAGATAGACGAACCTTGTGCCTTGCTCGGTTTTACTCTCCCACATATGGACGATCTTAAAGCCGTATGTCGCCATGATGCGAGCCGCGTGGTCGCGAAAACGTGCGTGGAAGGCGGCTTTGTTGTGCTCAAAGATCTCGTAGATCCGCAGTTGATGTATCATCAGCGTCCTTCCTTCCGACTAACGAATCGAAACAACCCTCCCTGCGGTGATCCTTTCCAGATCTTTGGGCGTAAGCGGGAAAACGCTGTGGGGCGTGCCGCCCGCCGCCCAGATCTCTTCGTATTGCAGCAGGTCGCTGTCGATATAGGTCTCGAGCTTTTCTAGATGCCCAACCGGAGCGACTCCGCCGATCACATAACCCGTCACTCGGCGCACAAATTGGGCGTCTGCCTTGGCGATCGGCTCGCCCACGAGCTCGGCGAGGCGCTCTTCGTTGACGCGGTTCGAGCCGCTGGCGATCACCAAGATGGCTTTGTCGCTTTGAGCGCCGCGAAAGACCAGTGATTTGGCGATCTGGCTGACGCTGCAGCCGATGGCATCCGCCGCTTGCTGCGATGTGCGTGTGCTTGCTTCCAGCTCAAGGATCTGACTTGTTAGGCCCAGCTCTTGTAAAGCCTGTTGGACGCGTTGGGTGCTTGCACTCAAGGCCATGTGTTTCCTCTCATAATTTGGGGATTTTTGGCTAAGTATACATGCAGCCCTAAGCTCAAGCAATCCATATAAAAGCTGATCTCATCGGAAATTCGTTTGATTAGTTTTTATTTGGTCTTCGGCCGAGTGGAACGTGACAACTTTTCCATTCAACGGGGTTGTTATCATTTGAAGCTCGTTTGGCTCAGGCTATGTTAGGCGGCCTTTCCATGCCAAATAGCAGCCGAATGTAATGAACAAACTGTTGATAGCCGTAGGCGGACGCGCTAGAAGCCGAATGGATGCTATGGACCTCTCCGCCAGAGCATTGAAACGATCGAGCGGGCTTGCGCTAACGAGCGTTAACAGAAGAGCGTAGGGCGGATCGTATGACCCGCCCTGTTGCAAGCGCCTAACCTGAGTGGGAGCCTAATCCCATTGCAGGCTGGCGGCGGCTTGGTATTCGTTGACGCGTGTCTCGAAGAAGTTCTTCTCCTTAGTAAGGTCGATCGTTTCGCTCATCCACGGGAAGGGGTTGGGCGTGTGGTAGCGTGCCTTGAGGCCGATGCGCTCAAGGCGGCGGTCTGCGATATAGCCGACATACTGGCGAAACATATCGCTGCGCAGGCCTAACACGCCGCGCGGCAGACAGTCTTCGGCGTAGGCGACTTCGAGCTCGACGGCTTCATCGATCATTTCGATGACCTCGCGCTGGAATTCCGGCGTCCAGATCGTGGGGTGCTCGGCTTTGATGCCGTTGATCAGATCGATGCCGAAGTTGAGATGCACGCTCTCGTCGCGCAAAATGTACTGGAACTGCTCGCCGACGCCCGTCATCTGGTTGCGGCGATGGAAAGAGAGCATCATCACAAAGCCGCTGTAGAAGAAGATGCCCTCCATAATCACGTAAAAGCCGATCAGATTGCGCACGAGCTGGCGAACGCCCTCCTCGCTCTCGGTCGAAAAGTTCGGATCGAGCAGCGACTCGGTTAGGCGCATTTCGAAGGCGTCTTTACGCGCGATGGCCGGGATCTCGTGGTACATATTGAAGACTTCGCGCTCGTCGAGGCCGAGGCTATCGACGATGTAGAGAAAGGTGTGGGTGTGAACCGCCTCTTCGAAGGCTTGGCGCAGTAGGTATTGACGGCATTCGGCGTTGGTGATCTGGCGGAAGATCGCCAAGACGATGTTGTTGCCGACCAGACTCTCGGCGGTCGCAAAGAAGCCTAAATTGCGCATAATCACCAAACGCTCATCGTCGCTGAGTTTATTCGACTTCCAGAGCGTAATATCTTGAGCCATCGAGACTTCGGTTGGCATCCAATGGTTGGCGCAGCCGTTGAGGTAGTGCTCCCAAGCCCAGTGATATTTGATCGGCATCAGCTGGTTGACATCGACGTGCAGACAGTTGAGCAAACGCTTGGCGCTTGTTTCGATTCGGCTATGCATGGCTTTCCTCTCGGCTATTGGCAGGCTTCACAATCGGGATCGTCGAGCGAGCAGAGCTGGCCCGCGCTCGTTTCAGGGCGTTCGACGCGGATCTGTTGCGAGGCGCTTTGGCTCTTCATCCAGCGCGGCTGAATGCCGAAGCGGTTGATGTCGAGGGTCGATTTTTCGATCTGGGTGGCGGCGCGAGCGCGCAGGTAGTAGGTCGTTTTCAGACCTTTGCGCCAGGCCAACAGGTAGAGCTCGCTCAAAGCGCGCCCGTTTGGCTCTAGCACATAGAGGTTGAGCGACTGGCTCATATCGATCCACTTTTGGCGGCGGCTGGCGCTCTCGATCAGCCAAACGGGCGCGAGTTCGAAGGCGGTGCGGAAGCGCTCGCGCAATTCGGGCGGAATGCGCTCGATGACTTGAATCGAGCCGTCGTAATACTTCAACTCGCTGAGCATCTGCTCGTCCCAGAGCCCCAGAGCTTGGAGCTCGCGCACCAAAAAGCTGTTGAGGTAGGTGAAGTCGCCCGAGAGATTGCTCTTGACGTAGAGGTTGGTGTAGTCGGGCTCGCAGGACTGGCTGACTCCGGCGATATTGGCGATGGTAGCGGTCGGCGCGATCGCCATCAGATTGCTGTTGCGCATGCCGTGGCGGGCGATGCTCTCGCGCACCGGCTGCCAATCGAGGCGTATTGTGCGATCCATTTCGACTGCTTGGCCGCGTTCACGCTCCAAGAGCTCGATCGTGTCGATCGGTAGCAGGCCGCGATCCCATTTCGAGCCTTTGTAGCTGCTGTAAGCGCCGCGCTCGGCGGCCAGCTCGCTCGACGCCAGAATGGCGTGGTAGCTGATCAGCTCCATCACTTCGTCGCTAAATTCGAGCGCTCGCTCGCTGGCGAAGCTCAGCTTTTGCAGATGCAGCGCGTCTTGCAGGCCCATCAGCCCCAAGCCGATCGGGCGGTGGCGCAGGTTGGCGTTGCGCGCCTCGGGCGTGGGGTAGAGGTTGATATCGATCACATTGTCGAGCATGCGAATCGCAATGCGCACCGTTTCGGCCAATTGTTCGCGGTCGAGCTGGCCCGCGCGCATGTGGGCGACCAGGTTGATCGAGCCGAGGTTGCAGACCGCCGTCTCGTCGTCGCTGGTGTTGAGCGTGATCTCGGTGCAGAGGTTGCTGCTGTGCACCACGCCCACGTGGTCTTGAGGCGAGCGAATATTGCAGGGATCTTTGAAGGTGATCCAAGGGTGGCCGGTCTCAAACAGGCGGGTGATCATCTTGCGCCAGAGATCGAGCGCCGATACGCGCCGCCAGAGCTTGATCTCGCCCGCCTCGGCCTTGCGCTCGTACTCGACATAACGATGGGCGAAGGCCGCACCGTAGAGCTCGTGCAGATCGGGCACCTCATCCGGGCTGAAGAGCGTCCAGTGGCTGTTAGCTTCCACCCGCTGCAGAAAGAGATCGGGGATCCAGTTGGCGGTGTGCATATCGTGGGTGCGGCGGCGCTCGTCGCCCGTGTTTTTGCGCAGGTCGAGAAACTCTTCGATGTCGTAGTGCCAAGTCTCGAGGTAGGCGCAGACCGCTCCTTGGCGTTTGCCGCCCTGGTTGACGGCGATGGCGGTGTCGTTGGCGACCTTCAGGAAGGGCACGATCCCCAGACTTTGGCCGTTGGTGCCGTGGATATGCGCTCCCAGCGCGCGCACGCGGCTCCAGTCGTTGCCCAAACCGCCGGCCCACTTCGAGAGCAATGCGTTATCGCGGATGGCTTTGAAGATCTGGCCCAGATCGTCGCCGATTGTGGTCAGAAAGCAGGAGGAGAGCTGGGGGTAGCAGGTTCCCGCATTGAAAAGGGTCGGGGTCGAGGCGACGAAGCGCAAGCTGGAGAGCTGTTCGTAAAAGCGGATGGCCCACTCGTTGGCCTGCTCTTCGTTTAAGGCTAGGCCCATGGCGACCCGCATCCAGAGGAATTGGGGCAGCTCGATCGGGCGCCCGTCGACTCGTATCAGATAACGATCGACAAGCGTCTGCAAGCCCAAGAGCTGAAACTGTAGGTCGCGTTCGGGGCGCAGCGCGGCGCCCAAGCGTTCAAGGTCGAAGCGCTGCAGATCGGGCGAGAGGCGTCCTGCAGCGATGCCCACTTCCAGATAGCGCTGCCACTGCTCGCGATAGACCGTATCGGCTTGCCGCAGGCTCACCGGCCGCTCGCTGAGCTGGCTGTAGAGCTGTTGCAGCAGCAGACGTGCGGCGACGTAGCTGTAGTTTGGCTCTCGTTCGATTTGGGCGCGGGCGGCGAGCGCCATGCTACGCGCGATGTCTGCTTCACTTGCTCCGATAAATAGCTCGCATTGAACCGCTTCAAATAAACCCTTTGGGTCTGTTCCCGTTAGACCGCTACAAGCATCTTCTAAAGCCGCCAAGATGGCCGCATCTTGGTCGAGCAGGTCGGCTGCTCGGGCCGCAAAACTTTGGGACATGCTTGATCCTTTCCACAAAAAAAGCTCACCACGCGCGTGATGAGCATCGACTAGCATCCCCAAAGGGTGAGCTGTTGTCACTCGCCCTTTGGCGCGAAGGGCATACTGAGGACACTTCTAGTTAGGCATTCGGACTTTTACCGCTGCGCGACAGTCCCGGAGTTCCACCGGGTTCCCCTACAAGGCTTACGCGACGACACGCAAGACTAGAAGATCTATTCAGTTGATGTGCTACATCTAGTGTAGCCGGAAAGATTATAGCACTAAATAGGATAATTGCAAGCCGCGCCGTTTGGCAGGCTTGTGCTGTATAGATGGCACGCTAGCACCTTTTGCTGCTCTCAGACTGATCGTTTTTCGGTTGAGGAATCAAAGAGTTTTCGCACTGTGCTGAAAATGCGAGCGGTTTTGCAACGATTTGTATCTAATAAGAGTGAAAGCATAAGAATTCTGTCTTGGTAAAAAGGTTTATTCAGATACACAGATGATTCGTGGATTCCGCGACTAGATCAGTGAGGGTCTTAGCAATGAACATGACGCGGCGAAAGCAACTTGAGGAGCTGCGAAACCACTTACTCCAACTCCGCAAGGAGCTTGAACAGCAGAAGAAACAATTGGGGCAGCTGCTTCCTCCCACGCTGGAACAGAATCTAAGTGAAATCTATAACTCGTTGGAACGGACGAATAGTGAGCTTGCGCGACTTCCGCCATCAGAAGCGATCGCGCTTGTATGTTGTGATCCTAACAAAGAAATCCCCCCGTTTGCTCAGCAGATCGTCCTCGATTGCTGTCACTACTACACTTCTCAAGTGTCAAGCCCTGAGTTCTGGAAAAAGCGATTCTGGAGCGATTTGCTCCCTCTTCGCCAGAAGTTTCAAGCCTACGCAAGTAGCGATCTCGCCCTCTGTGTTTCAGCGCCGCTTAGCGTGTCTGTCGCTTTAGGCTACTTCGCACAAATGCACGCCAACAATCCTATTTGGATCGAAATAGATGGTACTTGGTGGCAAACACGTGCATCTGAGCAACCGTTAGCGCTTTTATCTGTCGATCTCGCTCAGAAGACACAACACGAGTCGCGCTGTTTAAGTATTGAACTCGATCTGTTACCCCATAGCGATTGTGTCGGCTCGTTGAGCGATCAAGTCACTCGATCTATCGATGCCTTGGATTTGCCGATAAATATGCGTTATCAAGTTCGGTTGCGCCATGATCAAGCGCTTGCTAACCCAAGACAGCTTCAGGCTGTTAGTGCTCAACTTCAGGAACTTCTAGCCGACATACGTCGAACTTATGCGAACGACCCTATTCATCTATTTATTGCCGCAACAAGCTCAGTCGCTGTAAGCGTTGGCAGCAATTTGATTGGTTTCGAGCCTTTTCAGTGCTATGAGTTTTCTTCTGAACAGCAACATTTTCTTCCCACTTGTATGATCGAGCCTGTTGCCTGAACTAGTAAGAGATAAGCGTTTTTCTGAGATTTTGTAACTAATAGCATAGAGAACAAGATTTGGATTGGAAGCAGAAGCTATGGCGAACACACAATCCATCGATGTCCCTAAGATCTTGATAGCCTCTCTCAAACAGAGCGTAGCCAAGCTAAGCCCCGCTGTATCGGTCGATTTTGAGGCGCTTAAACAATTCCTGATCGAGCTTTTCGATCCGAAAAAGGCAGCACAATCGATCAATAGCGACGAGATCAATGCTCAGTTGGCTCGTCTGCATGCCCTTATTCCTCCTGAAGCGGCTCGCATCGACTTGGTGTTGGGCGGCGCAACCAAGATCAAAGAGTATGTCTTTGAATCGCCGCGCCTCTCGGAGGTGCGTGGTGCCAGCGCCCTCTTGGATTGGATCAATGAGAAGGCCGTGCCAGCGCTCTGGGATGCGCTGAGCTTGCCCGATGGCGTGAAAGGCTGCGAGTTGATCATCTACGCGGGCGGCGGCGGTCTGCTGGCCTTTGCGCCTTTCGGTCAAGGGCAGGCGCTGGCCGATCAGATCGAGCAGACCTATACCAAACATACCCTCACCGCCAATAGCGTGGCCGTGGCCGAGAGCTTTCATATTTTGGAGCTGCGCTATGGTCGGCTCCGCCTGAATGAGCAGAACCAGATCGCATACTGGTACGAAGATTTCGAACGCGATCTGCAGTCCAACGATCCTCGAATTAAAGAGCAGCTTGAAGCCTACTACTACGGCAAAGAAGGCGAAAGCGGTCAGGAGCGCTTTTTGCGGCGCAAAACCTTCGGCGAATTGGTGACCTTGCTCGCCAACAAGCAGAATCGGCGGCGCGACCAACTGCACCATCTTCAGGGCCAGAGCCGTTGGCTGCCGCTCTATCAGCTCAACCCGTGGCATCAAGTCTGTCAAAGCAGCGGCAATCGTCCGGCGAGCCTAGCGCGCCAACTCAACACGGGCGGCCGAATCCACTATCTAAGCGAAGCGTCGGCGCGCAAGCAGTATGTGGGTGAGCTGCTGAAATATGACCACTCCGCATCGAAGGCAGAGAAGAGCTGGTTTAGCGATGAGCGTAATAATGCTTGGAGCGAGGAGATTAAAGATCTGAGAGCTAGCTCTTGGGAGCGACAGTGGGAAAAAGCTTTGTGCAATGAGCTTAGGGAGACAGCCTATGCCGAAGTCTTCCGAGACCTAAATGCCAAGGAGGTGCGCAGCGCCTCTGATGTGGGCGAGATCGCCCAAGCCTCGCACCCGGGCCACTATATCGGCTTGATCTACGCCGATGGCAACAATGTGGGTCGCCTGATGGCGACTCTGAAAACGCCCGAGAGCTATAAAACGGTCTCGAAGATCTTGAGTGAGACTGCTAAACGGGCCGTTTTTGATGCGCTAGCGCATACGCTCAAGCCGGTTTCGGTCGATAGCGATGATCTGGATGGCGATGGCCAGCGCAAGCTCGTTAAGGTGCACCCCTTTGAGATCTTGACGATCGGTGGCGACGACTTGCTGCTGATCGTGCCGGGCAGTTACGCGCTGCAGATCGCCCTAGAGATCGGGAAACGCTTCGAGCAAGGGATCGCAGATCGCTTCGCCAACAGCGCACCGGATGATTCAGTTTTAGGGCCGATCAAACGTGAGCTCGGTTATGCCGAGCTATGCAGCCCGCAAGCACAGCGATCTAAGAATCGCTATCAGGGCGAGAGCGGTTATGCCAGCTATCAGCACCCCTTAACCATCGGTCTATCGGCGGGTGTGGTGGTGGCCCAAGAGACCACTCCGATCTTCTTCCTGCGTGATCTGGTTGAAGAGCTGCTGAAATCGGCCAAAAAGAAGGCCGCTAAACATGCCGAGCAGGGCTTTATGGGCGGGGCCGTTGACTTTATGATCTTGAAAGCGGTCAGCATGGTGACCGACAAGATCGAGAGCTTCCGCTACCAAGCCTTGGGCGATCGCAGCTCCGAGCCTGGCAAACCTATGCGCAAGCTCTTCGCCAAGCCCTACAGTTGGCACGAGTTTGAAGGCCTGATCAAAACCGCCCAAGCCTTTCAAGAGAACCAGTTTTCTCGCTCGCAGCTTTACCAGATCAATGAGCGCTTGCAAGCCGATGAGGGTCCTGGCATCGTTGCCAGTGTGATGGACTATCTCTACACTCGTTCGCGCTCCAGTCCCGAGATCAGTCGCATGCTTCAATGCTCGTTCGAACATGTCTGGCGCTCAAGCGACAAAGGGACGCTTGCTCTTCCGCCTTGGTTGCCTTTTCACGATCAGCAGGTCGATGCTCTGCAAACGCAGCGTTGGGAGACGATCTGGCCCGATCTGGTTGAGATCTACGATATGCTACCCAAATCAGAGCAGTCGTCCACACATTCAGTGGAGGGCGCAGTATGAGCTATTTAGAGATCGAAATTATTCTTACCAGTCGCACTGCGCTCAGCATCGGTGCGGGTGGCAGCAGCAATACCCTCGCCGATAAGAGCATTGTGCGCGACGCTTGGAAACGCCCGCTGGTGCCAGGCTCGCAGCTTAAAGGCAAGCTGCGCCACTCGGCGGCGGCTATTCTGCGCTCGCTCGGTTTGCCCTGCCAAGAGCATATCGACGATGTCACTTCCGCTCAAAACCTTCTGCGCGAGCTGTTCGGCTCACCCCAATATGCCTCGCCGCTTCACTTCAACAATCTGTTGGCAGTGATCGGTCCGCTCTCCGAGAGCGACGAGCAAGAAGTGAAGGATCTTGGCGAAGCGAGCGGCCAGCGCTGGACCATGATCCGCCCTTCGGTTTCGATCAACCGTCGGCGCGGCACGGCTGAAGAGCAGCGCTTGAGCTTCCAAGAGACCACCTTCGAGGGCATCCGCTTCTACAATCGGCGGGCGATAGAGGGCGACTTGGCGGCGATCGATTCGAAGCTGGCCGATGTTGACGATCGCAGCCGAGCGGCTCTGTTGTGGGCGGCGATTTTGCACAATCAGCGTTGGGGTGGCGCTAAATCGCGCGGGCTAGGCTGGTGCGATCCGAGTGTTTATGTGCGGCTCGATGGCAGGTTGCTCAGCCCTGAAGAGCTGGCCGAGGCTTTTAAAAAACTCACTGCCGATCAGGAGGGCGCCTAATGGAAGTGCTTGATATCGAGATCCGCGCCCTTTCGCCTTTGACTTTCCCGATTCGTAAGCCGGGCAACCAGTTTCGCAGCAGCCAGCCTTTTGTGCCGGGCGCTACGATCTACGGTGCCTTGGGCGAATACTTGGCACGCAAAGGCGAATTTAACCCCACGATCTTCCAAGGGCTTCGCTGTTACAACGCCTATCCCTGCAATACAGGTGATGAATGGGTGCGCCCGCAGCCAGTCACCGCGATTAAACCAAAAAATAAGAGCGAGGTTCTGAGCGATAGCCTGATCGAGCGGCTCTGTTGGGAACTTCAAGAGCCGAGCGCTTTGATCTACGCCCCTAGCGACGAGGGTGGGCGCCCCTGGGAAGCGGCGGGTACGGCTTTTTACACTCGGGATCTTGACAACAAGTTTGCGACCCGCGAGGTGCAACAGCATATCGTCACGCGTGTCAGCATCAGCCAGCGCTTAGGCACCTCTGAGAGCGGCTTACTCTACTCCTTTTTTGCCATCAACGAAGCCGATAAAGAAGGCCAGCCAACCTTGTTCCGAGGTAGCTTGGTCTGCCCCGATCGCGAGAGCGCTGAGCTGATCGGCCAAGCTCTTGGCCAGATCAACTATCTCGGTGGAAGACAGCATAGTGGGATTGGCCAGGTCCAGATCAGTGCGGAACTGCGCCCTCAGCTTGCAGATGCCAGCGAGCTTCAAGCGCGCATCGAACGTTTTAACCAGGCGATCCGCGAGCAGGCCGAGATCTATCAGCGTTTAGGCGGCAGAGCGCTTGATCTAAACCGACCTTTCTTCACGCTCAACCTGCTTTCGCACGCCATTTTGCTCGAAGATGCTTGGCAGCCCACCAGCGAGTTCAGCGCAGCAGCCTTGCACGAGCTGAGTGGTATCGAGGCCACTTTGGTTCGCTCGTTTAGCAGCACCGAGATCGTTGGTGGCTGGAATCAGCTCTGGAAGCGGGCCAAGCCGACTCAGCTTGCCGTGCGTATGGGTAGCGTTTTTGTCTTTCAAGCCAAGCAAGCTCTCGATCAGCAGGCTTATCAAGCGCTTGCTCGCCTGGAACTGAGCGGCATCGGCGAACGCCGTCCTGAAGGCTATGGCCAGATCCGCATCTGCGATGAATTTCACTACGAATTAAATAGGAGCCAACTATGAGTGAGCATAGCCAATCTAGCCCTGCTCAAGTCGCCGAGGATGAGCGCCATTATCAGCGCTTGCGTATCGAGCTTTTGATTGAGCGCAATATTAAAGAGCAGCTAGATGAGCTGGTCAAACTGGCTAATAATGCGGCTGCCATGCTTAAAGGTAGCGCAATGGAGGAGAGCCAGCTACGTAATCTGCTCGATGTTTCGCTTGAATCAGGCTCGATTGAGGTGATTATTAACTTTATTCGTTATCAAATCGGTCGCAAATCCAATGCTTGGAGCACTGAGCGAAATGGCTTTGGACACCATATCATCGATGATATTCGCATCCAGATTAAAGAGATGGCTGAAAAGGTTGTGCTCATAGCCGATTTTGCAAGCTTTGGTGATCAAGCTGAAGTAGAGCGAGTCAAGTATCAACAGAGCGCCTATCTACGCTTAACCCAGCTTTATCTAGGCTATCTTGGGCGCGCTTTCTCTTTCGCAAAGAAGACCAATGGCTTTGATACGCTAAAGGAGATCGCTAATGTCAAATGAATCGTTACTCTCCTTTGCAAAGCTGCATAACCGTCTAAAGGTTACCGGCAAGCTAGTTTCTGAAACAGCGCTGCGGGTGGGCGCGGGGCGTGATAACGAGGTGACTAGCAATCGTTTGCCTGTTCTGCGCGATGGGCGAGGGCGACCCTATCTGCCCGGAGCTTCGTTAAAGGGCACCCTTCGCTCTCGCATGGAAGCTTTAATCCGTGCGATTGATCCCACCCAAGCGCTCGACCTTTTAGAACTTGAGGCGCAGATCGCAACTTATAAAAAGGTTTTTGAGCAAGATAAAGAGTTACAAGACTTACAAGCTTCCGGCCAGCTAAGTAAGCAAGATCAGCGGCGCAGCCAGATTATCTGGGAGCGCTCTACCTTGATCGATAAAACCTTTGGCGCGCCTTGGATCGCTAGCCATATCTTTTTTAAAGATGCTCATATCGATTCAGAGCTCTGGTTCGGCCAATTTGAACGACGCAATGGTGTTGCTATTAACCGCGATACTGAAATCGCTCAAGATGGTTTGCTCTACGACTATGAGGTGGTTCCGCCAGGATTACCCTTTGATTTTGAAGTAGTGATGGAGAATGTTGAGCCATGGCAGCTGGGTCTGCTTGTTTTGGGTCTGCGCCCTTGGTTAAACGGCGATGTTCAGATCGGCGGTTTCCGCTCGCGTGGGCTTGGCTATGTGCGTTTAACGAATGCCAGCTATTCCTATCACGAGGTCGAAGCAGGTAAACCCGAATCAGTTCTAGCGCTATTAGGCTACTCTGAAGCCGCCCAAAACGAGCAGAGTTTCGATCTGAACGATGAACAGCTGAAGGGATGGGCCGAAGCTTTTGTTAACCACTTGAAAGAGATCGCAGCTCAAGGAGCTAGCCATGCATAAAGCCACGTTTCTCGAGGGCAGCATCACCTATACGATTCGCCCCAATGGCCCGATTATGGTTAAGGCGGGCGAGAGCGGCGGCAGTGACCCGACCCGCCCCAGTATGGAGTTTGTGCGCACCTATCGTAATGGTAAGCCACAGGTCTATCTGCCCGGCCCATCGCTCAAGGGTGCTTTGCGCGCTCAGGCCGAGCGGATCTGTCGTTCGCTTGATGGTGAAGAACGCCAACGCCGAGATCTTGAACGACGCAAGGAATTGTTTGACCAAAATGAGCCGCTTTTGCCGCTTGCAGATAATCCTTTTGGTAAAAAGAAAACCTCCGATGATATAACAATCGAAGAGTTGGCGTATAGGGGGAAAGCTGGATTAGCAAGCGAAGACAAGGAAGATTTTGAGTTCAATAGCAGTGAGTATCTCGACGAGTTAAAACTAACTAACACTGCCACAATCTATCGTTTCTCACCCTTTGTAAGCCAGATGTTTGGCAATAATAGCCTTGCCAGCCATATTCGTTTTGCCGATGCCTATAGCGATGAAGCGAAGATCCAGATCGAAGAGCGCAACGGGGTCGCGATCGATCGAATCTATGGTTCGGTTGCAGTCGGCCCCTTTAGCTACGAGACGGTGGTGCAAGGCGAATTTAAAACCCGTATCGACTTTAAAAACCTGACAGTGGCTCAACTAGCCCTTTTGGGTTTGGTGTTGCGCGATCTATGCGAAGGGCGTATTCCGCTTGGGTTCGCTAAATCGCGCGGTATGGGCCATGTCGATGCTGAGCTAGAGCGCCTAGTGCTGCGTTACCCGACCTGTACATTGATCCAAGATGGACAGCAGATTAAAGCTTTGGGCAGTGGTAGCAGTTTTGCCATCGATCAACTGCTTGGGGTTGAGCATTTCTGCGCTGGCGAGGCTTACAAACAGTATAACTTTCCCACGGCTCTTGAACTCCGCTTACCGGAAAGTTTGCGTTATCAGGCCGATGATTTACTTGGTATCCAGCTAATGGCCGAAGGTAAGGAAGCGATCTATGCCTTCTGGCGTGCATGTATGCCTGCATGGCGGCAGGAGCTTGGTGTATGACCCAGCAAGAACAGAACTCAACAGCCTATATCTATCGTTATCGCAAACTCTCCAAGCATGATCTCTTCTTACTCTTAGAACATATCTTTACGCAACAGGCTTGTTTCGCTTATGTCAGTAACTATCGTGAGCTACGCCCTATACAAGCATTCGCCTCTGTTGCTGAGCTGGAATGGGAGGGCGAGCTAGGACTTGCTTTTGAACAGGGTCAGATTTTTAACCGTACTGCTGAGGTGCGCTGGAAGCTTAATGGTCAGCACTACGATGTTTTGCTATTGACCGAAGAGGATAGCTTGGGCGATGGCCTCTTTGTGCGCAAGAGTTTGGGCCAATATCGTTACCATCCCAAGAAAGAGATTAAACAATTATTGACGCCTGAACAGCCTGATCAAAAACAGAAGAGGTTGATTGTCCGCGAATATTATGCCGATAATCTGGCCGTGATCTGGAGCCGCTATATTGGTTTAGAGGAGGGTGGAGAGTAATGAATAATCGAAGAGATCGCGATAGTCGCAATCCTTTGCCCAAACCTTATGACTTCGTTCCCCTTCCAGAGGGAAGGATTGAGCGAGAGCCAGTAAACGGGCATCATCTCTATCGAGAACAGCATCTGACAGGCTATATCACGGCCACAATGATCGCTCGTTCGCCTATTCACGTTGGTTCAGGTTTGTTGGAACTAAGTGGTGATAAGCGTTACCCAGTGGTCAAGGGTCTATTTCGTAGCCAGGATAAACCTGTGATTCCTGGTTCATCGCTTAAGGGCTGTATTCGTAGTATTGTTGAAGCGATCACTGCTTCGGCTGTTCAAGTCACACGCGCACGAGACTTACCTCGACAATACATGCCTCCTATAGCCATCGATGACTTAGATATAGCTCAGCAAATTTTTGGCACGCTCGATTATCAAGGCCTTGTACGTTTTCAAGATGCAGTTCTTGAAGATGGAAAGGTCGAAATTGTGCCATCGGTTCAGCTCTTTCGCCCTCGTTCCGAGTCACACAACACTTATTTTCATGGCTCAATGCCCAAAGGGCGTAAATTCTATATGCATGGCAAATTGGCCGAGGGTAATCTGCCTCTAGAAGCTTGTGCTGTTGATAGCCGTTTTTCGCTTCGAATCGATTTTGAAAATATCAGTAGAGTTCAGCTTGGGGTATTTTTAGTTGGGCTTGGAATGGCTGAGCCAAGGTTCTGCCCCAAACTAGGTGGGGCTAAACCGGCTTGTTTGGGCACGGTTGAATTTGCTGATCTAACTATCTTCTATGTTGATCGACAGAATGCTTATCAGAACTTTGATCTTGCTTATCAATCATTAGTAGCTGATGAACTGATTCAAGCTGCCTATGCTAGTGGGGTTATTCAGAATAAACAGCTTATAAAGTTGGCTGATATCCTTCGATGGCCAAATGATGATCGTAATTGTCCTGATCGGAGTTATTGATTATTTGACATGTTATTGTTGCTTCAAGCTCTAGAGTAGGTAGCTTAGAGGTGTAATTATGGAGGCGCTAGAACAGAAGATTATCGAGCTAGAGAAGAAAAAGCAAGATCTTAAGAATCAAATTAATGATATCGAGAATAATATCTCTAATACCGACGAGCCAGTACAAAAGAGGAAACAAAGGAAGAGAGGACTATTAGCAGAAATTGAGAAAATTGATAACAAAATTAATGAACTTCGTGCGAAGCATGATCCTTCAAGCTATGTTGATCAAATTGAAAGGATGCTTTTAGATGAGCCTATTTCTCAAGGTGATATACAAGATGTGTGTAATTTGGTGAATAAAGTTATTAAATTGAAAATCCAATCAAATGGATTGAATCCAGATGACTTTATCCTTTTGGGGAGAGTAAGTGAGGCACTGAAAGATATATACTTGGCATTTGATTATTATACAACCGGTATAACATTATACAGATTCTTACATATTGAAGTAAATGAAGACTTGTTAAAACGGTCAAAGTTAATTGCTAATTATATCTATCCATCTGATCTATATCGTCACTCTATCAGGGTGTTTTATGATTTCTACCGTAATATTTTACAAAATGACAAGAATATAACAGGGATTCCTTTGTTTACGCGTGAGAAAATTCTTGTTAAGTCGATTTTTGCAGAATTGATGAAATCTCTTTCTAAGCATGATTTGGAAATTGTTATTTTGTGTCTTGGAGATAAATCTGATGATTTCAATTTTAATGTGCCAACTGAATTGCTTGGTCTGAAAATCCTAGAATTTTATCAGAATAGAAATAGTGAAGAATTGTTCATTAGAGAATTACAGCAACGACGTCCGGATATTGATTGGGAGACGATGTATATTGAGGTTTGATTGGAGATCGCAATGATTGCTGTGAGTACAATACACCTTCTAGCGGCGGATTTAGCAGGTAGTAATATCGATCCTAATGAAGCTAGTAAAGCTCTATCTTATCTGCGTAGCAAACGTGATCCAAAGCAGTTTTTTAAGTATTTACGGGCCATTAATACCAATGGCGCAGCTGTTATTCGTTCGGCTCAAACCCTAAGTTATTACCGCAATTTGCTGGAAGTTTGTGAGCGCCATCTTCAAGATATGCACTATGAGGAGATGAGCCAAACCTTGGGTTGGGCAATTCGACTTATGCGTTACTACAAAGCCGTTCCTGATAGCGACCAAGCTTTAAAAGCTGCGCTTGAAGAGATACAGAAGGAAGAACCGAAGTCTAAAAGCAAAGGTATTCCCCAAGTTGGTGAAATTTTTATAGGTAAGGTCGATGATCTTGATGATGAAGTGGTGCTTATTCAGGTACATAACTTCCCGTTGGAACAGGTGGCAGGCATTCTTCGTGCTGAGCAGATCGAGAATGGTAGAACTTCGCGTTATAGAAAAGGTAATAGTGCTCGGGTTGAGGTGATCGATAGTCGTACTACGAAAAAGGGACGAACTATTTTGGAACTAAAGCCAGCACCTAAGGTTCTTAATGAAGTTAAGTAGGTTCAATCTTAAGCCAATATTGCTTGCTACTCCGCTCTATTTCTTTTAGGCCCCGGTACGAAAGCTGACTGTTTTGGGGAGCGCTTTCGGTACACAGATACGCCCTCGTTTGTTGGGTGGGATGTTGGTAGCCGTAGGCGGACGCGGAGAGGGCCGAATGGGAAGAAAAGACCAAACCGCCAGAGCGCTGAATAAAGCAAGCAGATTTGAGGTGAGGGCTAAAAATACGATCATTTTCTTGTGTTTTTGTAACTAATCAAATAGATAATAAGCGATCGCTGTATAGAGCTGATAGTAGAGCGGATAGTTACAATGACACAGTTGAACCTTATTGGGCGTACCCTCGGAGGTTTTGAGATACTCGAGGAGCTTGGTCGTGGAGGGATGTCGGTAGTCTATAAAGCTAGGCAACAAGCGCCTAATCGAATTGTCGCTTTAAAGATGCTGGCTCCTCAGTTATCCCTTCATAGCAACCATGTGCAGCGTTTTCACCAAGAAGCCAATAGCATAGCGGCCCTGCAACATCCTCATATTGTGCCGATCTATACAGTTGGGGAGGATCAAGGCTTTCATTTCTTGGCGATGCAGTATATTCAAGGCGAAACGCTGAGAGATCTTATGCAGCGCGAAGGTCCGCTCTCGCTTGAACGGAGCATTAACCTGCTTGAACAAGCGGCTCAGGCGCTCGATTATGCCCATAGTCAGCAGGTGATTCATCGCGATATCAAGCCCTCGAATATGATGCTCACCGATAAGGGATGGCTGTATTTGACCGATTTTGGTCTTGCGCGCGACACTATGGGCAACTCGGGCCTAACGAGTGTCGGAATGGTGATGGGCACGCCAGAATATATCTCTCCTGAGCAGGCCCAAGGCTTGGCAACGATCGGTCCCCCTACCGATATTTATGCCTTTGGTGTTGTGTTGTTTGAAGCTCTGACCGGGCATCTGCCTTTTGTTGCCGACACTGCTATGGCGATGATCGGCGCTCGTTTGATGGAAGCGCCGCGTGCACCCCGCTTCTATCGACCCGATTTGCCAGTTGATGTAGATATGATTCTTTTGCGGGCTTTAGCACGTCAACCAGAGATGCGTTATCAGACGGCTATGGCCATTATCAACGATCTACAAATAGTAGCGCAGCAAGCTGCTCTGTGGTCACAAGCTTCTCAGCCGCAAACACCTTGGCCACAAGTCTCTCAATCCCAAACGCCTTGGCCACAACAGGGGCAAACTCCTCAAACGCCTTGGCCTCAGCAAGCCCAAACACCTCAGCCACAGGCGCGCCCAACGCCGCAGCCTCAGACACCTTGGCCACAACAGGGGCAAACTCCTCAAACGCCTTGGCCGCAGCAAGGGCAAACACCGCAGCCGCAAACACCTTGGCCACAACAGGCCCAAACACCGCAACCACAGGCACGTCCAACGCCGCAGCCACAGGCTCGATTGACGCCTCAGCCATCTTCAGATCCAAACCTAGTCGCACCGGCCAAGCACGATCGGTCTAGTTTGCGATTGGGTTTTATGATCGGGCTAGGGATAAGTGTCTCTAGTAGTATCCTCTTCTGGATCGTGATGTTATTGACTGGGTGATGGCTTGTAGTGGTTGGCCTGTTGGGCGCGCCAGTGCTCTAGCTCGCGCTCGATAAAGTGCTCAACCAGATCGCGATAGAGCCGTTCGATCGCATCAGGATCGAGTCCTTCCTGTTCGGCCCACGCTCTGCGCTGCTGCAACATGGCAGCGAAGCGCTCGGGGTCGCGCACTGCCGTGGGCGATGTTTTAAACTTCGAGGCCGCCAAGACATACTGATAGCGCAGGCCTAACAGGGCGATCACCTCGCGGTCGATCGCATCGATCTCCGCTCGGATCTGACTCATATCGCTGCACGCTTGGGGCGCTCGTCGCTGCTTTTCGCTCTCCATGGCTCTCCTATGGATTTAATACAGTGTATTGGCTTAAAAACCTCAAGACCTCGCGGTTGAAAAAGCTGGGGTTGTCGATATTGGCGGCATGACTGGCGTTTGGAATGACTATCAGTTCGCTTTGACTCTCATGCTGGTGCCAGCGCTGCATGGCTTTGCGAATATTGCCGGTTCGATCTTGATCGCCATACATCAGCAGAAGCGGCTTGTTGAAGCGATAGTCGGGCTGCTCGTCGAGAAATTTCAGCGTTTCGAGCATGATTGCGATAATTGCCTCTTTATCGAGCTGGCGCATGGCTGCTTCAATCAAAGCGCGCCCTGCGGAGTGATTGCTACAGACTGCGACGGCTTGGCGGACTAACTGTTCGTAGGATAACAAGCGCAACATCGGCTCGCTCAATTTGATCAAGGAGCGTTCCGAGAAGCTTAAATGCTGATAGTTCCACGTGCAGCCAAGGCAGATCATAGCTGTTACGCGTTGGGGATAACGTTGGGCGAAGCGCTGATGGAGATTGCCCCCCATTGAATGGCCTAATAGAAAGACGCTGCGCTGTTCGAGTAGATCGAGCAGTTCGCGCAGGTCCTCGAGCGCTTCATCGATCGAAAACGCGCTTTCCCGCGATTTGCCATGGCCGCGCAGATCCCAGCGCACCACATTGAAGTGCTCTTCGAGAGGCGCGATATTGTGCTGCCATTCGCTATGATCGAGTGTCGCACCGTGGCTTAGAACCACAGTAGGAGCATACCTATTGCCGCTTCGCCAGTAGTGAATGGTGGCTCCAGCGCGCCAAAAACTAGACAGATTCTCTTGTCTAAGCATAGGAATGCTCCATAGCTGCTATATGATGCGGAACTGCTTAGGGATGAACACGATAGTAGAGCAGGGCATGACCGCTTGGGTAGATGGTGTGGTGGCTTAACTCAAGCTGACGGATGATGTCGCTGGAGTGAAAGAGCGGAATGCCCGCTCCCAAAACGACTGGATAGAGCTTGAGAATGATTTGGTCGATCAAGCCCGCCTCATAGAGATGCGATGCAAGTTTTGACCCGCCGCAGAGCCAGATCGCCTTGCCTGTCTCTTCTTTCAAGGCGGCTACAAATTTGCTCGCCTCTTCGCTCACAATCGTCACTTCGGGGAAATTGCGATTATCGAGGGTTGTCGAAAAGACATATTGGCGCAAGGTCGGGTATGGGCTGGTGACGCCGAAGGGTAGCCCAACTTCGTAGGTGGCGCGGCCCATCAATACGGTATCGAACCATTTGTTGCTTAGGCGCTGGTGTTCGACCGAGCGTAGATGGGCTGGAAAGGTTTCGGGAAAGATGGTGCCGATCTCGGCGAGGTACTCTTCATTGAGTGGAAAGGCGTCGAACGAGCCGTCCGGACGCGCGATAAAGCCATCGATCGAGGCACCGATGTAGTAGATCAATTCTCGCATACTGTACTCCTTTCAATGATTGACAGGGAAGTAGTCAGATGCTATACCTCGCTTTCTAGTTTTCGTAGCAAGCGTCCTCTTGTTAAGAGCGCTTTCTTTTTGCTTTTAAATTCCTGATAATTGTAGCCTAAACAGCGTAATTTGGAAATAATACCCTAGCCCGACCTCTGTACAAGAGCATAAGCACTTTTTGCGCGATTTTGTATCTAATAAATAAAGGGCAGAAACGTTAACAGCGTAAGGAGTAGGCATGAGTTCACTCGAACGGGAACGCGAACGGTTAGAAGAGCTGTTGGAGCACAATAAGGAAGTCCTTCATGAATATCGGCTGAAAAAGGCTATCTACGGCATCAATGCTCCACCCGAGGTCATTTTTGCAATTAAACGTTTAGAAAAGGAGAACAGCGGAATCGAAGCGCAGCTCGCTGTGATTAAGGAACAGATCGCGCAAAGAGCGACCATTTCAAGCGAGCCTTCTAGGCTTGAGGATGCTCCTGTAGGGCGACAAGCGTACCGAGTTGGCGTCTATAGCTATGGCGCTAAAAATATCAGCAACAGTGTGGACTATAGTCTGGATCTAGAAGGCTACTTTAGCCAAGCTGCTCCTTCGGGCTTGCCGCAAGCGCGCCTGTGGGAAACGGAACTGTTGCCAAGATTGCGACGCGTTCTGGCATACTGTAATGAGCAGCCGCTCGATACGATCGAGCTCGATGCTCAGGTTCACAATAGTGTTGGAATCGCTTTGGGAAGCCTTTTCCCCGAGACCTCGCGTTATACCTTGCGGATTCGACAACAAGATCAGTGGTGGTCGAGCCGCGCGCCCGCTGTCACTACTCAGCTTGTGCGTATAAACGATCAGGGTGCGTCAGTCTCGCAGGCAGCGATCGATCATGTGCTCTTAGCAAACGTTTTGAGCCAGTACTTTAACCTCAATGATCTGCACGATCTCTGCTTCAGCCTTCAGATCAACTTTGAGGATGTAGAAGGAACAACTCTTAACAGTAAGGCTCGCGGTTTGGTAACGTACATGCGCCTCCGACATAAGCTTGTAGAGCTGCAGAATGCGGTTATTGAGGCGCGTCCGTTTGTGGCCGATCAGCTCGAGCAAACTGCGGTTAAGCAGCTTATTGCGCTCGAAGTAGGCATCGCTCGGCTTGTCAGTGCGGTACACAACGATGTACAGCGCTCGCTACAGCGTTTAGGCTTAGCGTTTAATCGCTATGTACAGATCGGCCTGATCGGTGAACGGGTTGAAAACGAGCGGGAGGCGCAGCAGATCGCTAAGACGATTGTGAAGACCATCAAGCAATTGCGTGATCACGAGGGTTATCGTCAAGAGATTCATCTCTTCTGCTCGTTGCCGACTGCCCTAGCGGTGATGTTAGGCTGCCAGCTGAATGCCTGTGGCCTGATTCAGTTGTATGAATATAGCAAGCTTGGTGACCAAACTTACTATCCTGCTTGGCGCTACAATAGCTGATAGATCATTTTGCTGACGGATAGCGTATGCGCTTAGAGCGTTCCACTTCGAGAGACAAGGCCTACATCGATGCTTGGTTTGACAACGAAAACGACGAGAGCCTTGAGGGCGGTTTCGCGCTAGCGCGAAACCGCCCTCAATAACAAGGCTTGTTCCGCTCGGCCGAAGGCCGAAACCCCCCATGTTGTTGGGCGGGATGTTGATAGCCGTAGGCGGACGCGCCAAGGACCGAATGGGGGCTAGACGCCTCTCCGCCAAAGTATGAAACCTAGCGTGCGGAGTTCGCAGCACTTCAGAGAGCGAGCTGCACTTGGCTTTTGGTGTGGCCTACCGCTCTTTGCGCCAGAACTCGCGCAGCACATGGGCCGCCATCTTGGGCGTGCGGGTGCGCGTAAAGACGCCCTTCATATTGAGGCCGCCGACGCGCATAATGCTCTGAACCGCCGCGAAATCGGCGAAGTTCCAGATCTGCATACCGGCGATATAGGGCTTGCGCTCGGCGATCGCCAAGTGGCCGCGCACCAGATCGGCCTGATACTCCTCGGTCCACATCACATTGGGGTGGCCGTGCATGCCCGCCATCGTGTCGGCCCCGAACTCGGTCATCACGATCGGCTTGTGCCACTCCTCCCACACGCCGTCGAGCTCTTTCTCGAGCCCGGCCAAGGCTTTGTCGAGCTGACCGCCCAGCACATACCAGCCCCAATAGCGATTCATACAGATAAAGTCGCAGTTCTCCATCCAACTGCTCGGGCCGCCCATGAGCGTGACCAGAGTGACCAAGCGGCTCGGATCGAGCTCGCGGGCCTGCTGCAAGAGCGTGTCGAGGAAGCGCTTGCCCCGCTCGATGCTGTGGTCTGGCTCGTTGCTGTCGCCGCTCGCCATAAAGCCGAAGCGGGCCGGCATCGGCTCGTTAGCCACGCTCCAAGCGATCACGCTGGGGTGGTTTTTGTCGCGAGCGATCAGTTCGCCGAGCTGCTGCTGGCAGACCTTCAGGCGCGCGGCGGCGTTCTCTTCGTTTTCGAACTGGAGACTAACCGCCGGAGTCTCATCGATGATCAGAAAGCCCTCGCGGTCGGCTAACTGCATCTCCTCTTCGCTGTAGGGGTAGTGCGAGGTGCGGTAAGAGTTCGCGCCGACCCAGCGCATCAGCTGGTAGTCTTTGACCATCAAGGGCAGGTTGAGGCCGCGACCGCTAGCGATAAAGTCCTCGTGACGCCCGAAACCGTTCAGTTTAACGGGCCGCCCATTGAGCAGAATCGTGCCATCTTTGACCGCAATGGTGCGAATGCCGATCGGCAGGCTGTAGAAATCTTCGCCCGCGCTGATCGAGAGCTGGTAGAGGTAGGGATCTGTGTCCGACCAGAAGCGAGCCTTGGGCACAAGGATTTGGCTGGTGCCCCGTCCATCTTGAAAGTCGAGCACGCCCTCTAGCGGCGCTTCGGCGCCAGCCAAGCTCAGCCTGCCTTGGCCGCTGAAGGGCTCGTTGAGCTGCACGCTGACCTTGACTTTACCGGTGTCGCCTTCTATGGTGGTAACGACGGTGATGTCTTCGATATAGTTGGCGGGCGTGGTATAGAGCACTACCGGGCGGTGCAGGCCAGCGAAGGGGAAGAAGTCGAAGGTGGTCGGCGGGAAGCTGGCGGCCGGCCCGAGTGGGCTGCGGATATTGCCCGATGGAACACGCGTCGCTGTGAGATGGTTTTCGACGCTGATCGCAAAGACATTTTCGGCGTTCCACTGTACCAGATCGGTGATCTCGAAGGCGAAGGGCAGGTGCCCGCCTTCGTGGCTGCCGACCTCTTGGCCGTTGACATAGACGCGGGCGAAGTAGTTGGCAGAACCTACGCGCAGAAAAATGCGCTGACCTTTCCAGCTTGAAGGCACATAGCTGCGTTTCAGATACCAAGCCAAGCCGAGATAGTTAAAGAGCTCTTCGTACTGTTCGTTCCAACTGCCTGGCACGGCGATCGGACGGGCCTGCTTGAGGCCCTTGTACCAGCCCTGCTGTACGCCGACCTCTTCAGGATCGGTCTGAAAATCCCAAATACCACTGAGATCAAGCGTATTCCGCACATGGTTCTGCTGCGGATAAAGCATGGTCAGCTCCTTTTCTCTATTCAGCAGCGAAAAAGAAAACAATGAGCCTATCTGTTAGTCCTTTGGTTTGAAAAGCGCATCCTGATCAGAATTAGTTTATAACTCTGGCGGTAAGATCTCTTCCCTCCATTCAATCCCAACAGCGTCCGCCTACGGCTATCAACAGCCCGCCCAACAAAACAGACTTCTATCTGTGCTCTGAGAGCGCCCGAAAATACAATGGTGCAAACCCATTTCGCATGCAAACTAGTTGGCACATGAAACAGGAGGAGTTGGAGCGGTTTGCTTGGTATGCTCCAAGCTAGAAGCCTTTCTTTTGACACTTTAGAGGGACATGTGGGTCTATGGTACCATAAAAATGTGGCCCAACAAAAAAGCTCTCGCCACTATACGAGAGCTTTCTAAGGGAATTAATTGGAATGCGCTTGATTAAGGCTTGTTAGCGTTATTGTGTAAAGTCAGGATCAAAGCTTAGGCGGTCGCGCACTTCCATCAAGGCGAAGCCCAACAGATTGAGGCCGCGCCAAGTGCTCGGGTCGAGAATGGTCGCAGCATCTTGGGCCATACCGATGCCCCAGATCGTATCGACCGGGCTGGCTTCGACCAGCACCTTGGGCGCTGTAGAGAGCAGAAAGCGCCCAAGCTGAGGATTCTGCTGGAACTTGAGTTGGTTGGCTTGCACAACGATCTCCCAGCGATGATGAATCCAGAGCGCTTCATCGAAGCCTTTGACTTTGCGCCCCAAGCTTTTGGCCTCTTTGGGGCTAGAGGCCACGACGATCTTTGCAAACGCTGCTTGGTCATCGAAGAGGGCCGCCTTTTGGGCCATCATATAGTGCTCGGCGGTTGGGTAGCGCTGGCCCTCGTGCTCAAACGGTGCCGGAAACCACTGGCTGAAACAGGATTTATCGATCTCGCCGGGAGTTTTTGGGGTATGGCCCCAAAAAAAGAGGTACTCAAGCTGTTGGCCCGTTTGGATAGCGGCTATCACATCATCTATAGAGCGCATGAAAACCTCTTTCTTTTAGACAGCTTTAGCTGCTGCTGGCTTGCTGTTGCAAGTTTCGCAAGCATTGCATGGCGCGCTCGGCCTGAGCGTAGGGCACAAAGATATGGTCGTGATAAGCACCTGCAACCACATTGCAGCTGATTCCGGCTTGGCCCAGCGCTGTAGCAAAGGCGGCGGTGAGACCGACGGCTTGCAGGTCGGAATGTACCCGCAAGGTGATCCAAGCCGCTTCAAACAGCGCCTCAAGCCCATGCTGTTCGGCTGTAGCTGCGTCGAGAATCAGCGACCAGCCCTCTTGCTCACGTATGGTCGCGATCGGTTGTAGCGCGCTGAAGTCGCTCTCGAGGGGCAAGGACACAAATACATAGCGACCATCGTTGAGCGTAGGCTCCATGGAGCGGATCAAAAGGTCGAGATCAGAGATCGCCATAGTTTCCTCGGTGTGTTTCAAGCTAAGAGGCGCGCATTCGTCGCTGTAGCCTTCGTCTTTGGGCAGATCGTTGCGTTGCATGGCTTGGCTGGCGAGGATATGACAACGCTCGTTTTCGGCGATTCCAGCGTGACCGCGCACCTTTACAAAGCGCACATCGTGGTAGTGGCACAGTTTGTAGAGGCGTTGCCAAAGATCGGCGTTTTTGACGGGCAGCAGCTTACCATCTTCCTTACGTTGCCAATTATTCTCGTGCCAGCGCTCGACCCAACCTTTCTGCATGGCGTCGATCAGATAGGCCGAGTCGCTAAACAGCAAAACCGGGGCCGGTTTCGTGAGTGTCTCAAGCCCAGCAATGGCGGCCATCAGCTCCATACGGTTGTTGGTGGTGAGAGCGTAGCCGCCCGAAAGCTCTTTGCGCCGCGTTTTGTGCAACAACACCACGCCATAGCTGCCCTTGCCGGGGTTGCCGTCGCAGCCGCCGTCGGTGTAGATCACGACTTTGCCCGCTTCCAGAGCCTCTTGATGAAGCTGTATATATTCTGCACCCGAGTTATCGATCGGACGGGTCAGGTGGTTTTCAACTGTGCTGCTGTCGGAGCGGCTTTTGTACCACGCTTCGGCTTCGGTATGCGAAGCGAAGCTTTTATAGACCGTGCCGTTGAGCCCTTTGACTTGGGCTTCGGCCCCGTTTGGGCCAAACCATTCATCGTAAATGCCGGGTTTGCGCCCTATCACTACTGCGTAATACTTCTTTTTTGCCACACTACTTCTCGTTTCAGGCTTCTCTAACAACTAAAAGAACTATACCATGTTCGGCTCGATCTCTGCTCCGATCTTAGATTGAACCTTGTTACAGCAAATCGGGTAGATGTAGTTGAAGCGACTCCATCTCTTTTTTGTTTGCTCTTGATTTGTAAGGTTGACATCTTTGTTATAATACGAAAAGCTTGCTATATATCATTTCGTCGCTTGTAACAACTCTTTTGTGATCAGATACAAACTAGATACCTCGTTTTAGCCGACAGCTATGATCGGCGAAACCGCCTCGATGAATGCCCCAATCTTTAAGATCGAGCCGAACTCGGTGATTGATCAAAGCTGAGCCATTGATCCAAAGCATAGTGTCCCTCAAATCTTAGAAACGCTTTTGATACCCCTAGAGGAAGAACTGACTATACTCGCTAGCACCTCAACTCTCTCCACTTTGCTCCAAAGTGCCAAATGGCGCTTCATTCCCCTGTTTCCGCCTTATCAAGGAGTATCGTATGCGAACTGCGTTGATCCTATCCTTGCTGCTAGCAATCCTCATTTCAGCTTGCAGCCCTCAGCCTGCTCCCGAAGCACCCATTGCTGAGCGTGTTTCATCCCCTTCACTTGCCATAACTCCGAGTGAATCGACCGCTCGATCTAAGCCTAGCCCTACTGCGACCAAGCAGACTAACCCAAGCGCAAGCCCTGTTGTGCCAATGCCGACCAAAACTGAAGAGCTTGCTCAACAGGGCGCACAACTGCCTCCCAATGATCAGATCTGGCTAACCAACGGTAGAGATTTTATCTTGTTTGATCCGCAGGCCAGCCCGATGCCATTGCCAGCGCCAAGCATTTTTCATGTGGTCTCGCCCGATGGTAATACGGTCGCTTTTGTAAACAAAGATGGAGATACGCCAAGGACTCGAATTGTGGTCAGTCAGCGCCACACGAGTCACGAGATCGAATTGCCAGACACAGTAATTTCGCTTGTTTTTGCCCCTACAAGCGATCGATTTGCATTTAGTACGCTCAATAGCGTTGGGGCTTGGAGTATCTATATATATGATCTCCGCGATCATACCTTCCAAGAGATCGCTAGCTTAACAAACCCCAGCGAGGAAGAGCCGCCGCTTCTCGATCTGTTGCAATGGAATGAGCGAGGTATCATCATTCAGCGCCGTTTTCTTGCAGCTGATACTAGCAGCACAGCTATCGAACTTTTCGACCCAGTAACAGCTCTTTTTACACCGCTTTATGAAGGTAGATCGTCTGTAGCAGTCAGCTCTCGTGATGGTGATTTCAGTTTAATTCGAACAGGAACATCCTTTGGTGAGGATGGAGAGTTTGATTATGGTTTATTACTGCTCAATTCTGTAACGGGCGAGCAGACAGTGTTACAAGAGCGAGGGCCGTTGCTTTTTTATGATATGAGTTTCTCGCCCGATAATAAAATCTATTTCTATACATACTCAAGCCTGAGTAAGAAGGAAGAGAAAACGCTTAACCTGAAAAGTGTTACTGGCGAGATTAATAAATCTCTCTACTTTTCGCATGCCACTCCTGAGGGTAGCTTATCTCACGTGCGTTGGCTCGATAATCAACATCTTTTGCTCGCCTTTAGAACAGAACAGAGCTACGATGTCTATAGTCTTCCGATCGATCAGTTCGATCTAACCAAGCTAATACTGCTTGCCAGCATACCTAATCCAGAAGCAGGGCTGCTGGAAGTTATGTATGTTCCAGTTTCTCAACCCTAAGAGCTTGTAATACCAACTTCGGTTGATTACTTTCCACTTGGCCTTCGGCAGAGTGGAACTTGTCTCTTTCTGTTGTGTGAAGTTTCGCACTATCGCGCGGAATTTCACACAACTCTTTCCTCGGTTTTGTTTTCTTACACTTCAAGTGGGCAAGCCTTTAAACGAATTTGCTATAAAGCACTTGTATGAGCCAAAACCGTTTATTAGCTTAAGCACTCCTTTCTTGTATGGAATGGCATGGACGACATATCATTCTATAGCCCATTTTCTGAAAAAAGGCTAATAGATTGAACCTTTTTAGCCCTTTCAGCGTCTCTTTTCTATGACAAGAAAGGAGCTTGCTATGCGACGATTTTGTGTGTTGGTAGCGACCCTCTTTTTGATTGCTTGCAGTTCAACCACCTCACTTCAGCCGACCGCCAGTATCGGCGAGCTACCTCCCACGATAGAATCTAGTCCCGTAACCGCAACCCAACCAACGCCCGACCAAGTCTCTGTTGAACCGACTGAAGCGCCCACAGCGATTGAGGAAGCCCCTGCAGAGGGGGTGCCAACAGCTCAAGCCCAAGAGCCAAGCCCAGAGCCGAATCCAGAGCCAAGCCCAGAGCCGAGCGGCCAAGGCCAAGCAGGCTCAAGCTATCTGCCGCCTGCTGATCAAGTTTGGCTGCGCAGCGGCTCGCGCATCACGAGCCTTGGCCCGCAACATGTCGAGATCGATCTAGAAGCTTTGGGACTGCCCAGAGTGGTTTATGGCTTGTATGTCTCACCCAACGGCCAGTATGCCGCTTACATCGATCCGAACGAACGGGTCAATCTTGTCAGCGCCCAAGGTGTTACAAGCATAGAAGTAGATGGTCAGCCGATCTCGCTGCTCTTTTCGCCCCAGAGCGACGTTTTGCTGATCAGCACGCTCTTTATGGAGGAACAGCGTTGGTTGTTAAGCAGCTATGATTTGGCTCAAGGGGTGCTGAGCGAGTTTGCTTCTCCAAGTGAGGCCGATCGTTTTGGCATAAACCTGCTCGATTGGAGCGAGGCAGGCATCTTGATACACCGTGTGGTCTGGGCGAGCGATGCGCCGCCGTTCGCTTTGGCGCTTTTTGTGCCTGAAAGCAAAGAATTCATTCCTCTGTTTGAGGATAGCTACCTCAGCACGGCGATTACACACGATCTGCAGCAGCTTGCTGTCAGCACTGGCTACCGGCCGATCGGCGAAGAACCGAGCTTTGAACTGAACTTGCTCGATCGCAGCACTGGCGCAAGTCAAGTCTTGCGCGAACAGGGCCAAGGGTTGCTGTACTCTCTCAGCTTCTCTCCCGATGGGGCTTATCTGTTTTATGCCTCTACAAAGGGCTATACTGGCGAAGAACTGACCTGTGTGCTCTATTCGCTCGCTTCGGGCCAGAGCCAAACCTTTGAGATCAGCTATGCCAACCAGCAAGACGGCCTTCAAGATGCGGTCTGGCAAGATGCGGATACGCTTTTGGTCGCGGTCGCCGACTCGGGCAAGACTCGCGTCTTTCAACTAGAGACCACCAATTTTAGCAGCGATGGCTTGAGCCTGCTCTATGAGCAAGACCGTTCGGATCAGCAGGGCCGGACCAAGCTGGAGTATGTGCCCGAGCAACACTAATACTGGCATTCTGGCGGCGAGCTCTCTGCCTTCCATTCGGTCCTTGGCGCGTCCGCCTACGGCTACCAACAGCCCACCCTACAAAATGGGGGGCTAGTTGGCTCTGAGAGCGCCCCAAAACGGTTCTATACAAGCGAAACTCCTTCATTTGCTATTCGTTTGTGCAAAACAAAACCCTTGATCGGCCTAAGCGCTAGGCGATCAAGGGTTTTGGGTATTTGTCGGCTGGTCTAAGAGAGGATGTTATACCAAATCCGGTTGATTAGGTTCTATTTGGCCTTCGGCAGAGTAGAACTTGACTATATTTTGTTGTGTGACATTTCGCGTTGTCGCGCGAAATGTCACACAACTCTTTCCCGGATTTTGGTTTTCTGCGTTATAAAAGCGCACGTCTTTAAACGGATGTGGTATTAGTTGTGCTTATTTGAACTGCAAGAAGCCGTCGTCGACCGGAACGGTGACGCCGTTGATGGCTTCGGCGGCGTCGGTGAAGAGGAAGGCTACTACGCTGGCGATCTTCTCGGGCTGGATCAGCTTGCCGTGCATATGCTGCTTGCCGAAGCTGGCTTTCAGCTCTTCGTCGTTGCCCAAGATCGGCGTGTCGACAAAGCCGGGAGCTACGCCTACTACGCGAATACCGTGGGGCGCCAGTTCGAGCGCGGCGTTTTTGCTCATCATCACCACAGCGGCTTTGGCGGTGTTGTAGTTGAAGCAGCCTAATGCGGCGCTGGTTCCATAGATCGAAGCGGTGTTAACAAAGGTGCCCTTGGCACCTAAGGCCACCATCTTGCGTGCGGCGTAGTACATGCCGTAATAGACACTGTGCTGGTCAACATCGATGACTTTGTGATAGCTCTCAGGATCCATCTCTAGGAAGGGCTTGACCAAGCCGATGCCTGCGTTGTTGAAGATGCCGTTGAGCGTGCCGAACTTCTCGACCGCATACTCGACCATAGCCTCGACTTGTTCGGCTTTCGAGACATCGACTTTGTAGGGATAGGCTTTAACACCGCGTTTTTCAACTTCGGCGGCAACCTCTTTAGCGCCCTCTTCGTTAAAGTCGGCCACCAACAGGTTGGCTCCTTTGTCGGCTAAAGCCAGACAGCTCGCTTTGCCGATACCGCTTGCACCGCCAGTGACGATGATGACCTGATCTTTCAGTTCCATTCTATTCTCCTTTGAATAGATCTGTTTTGCGATTGAATAGGCAAGCTGAAATACTAGCTCTATGAAGATTTCCTATGATCGCTGAAACGATAAATTGGATTTTAATAACTCTAGAATAGCACTTTTTCTCTTGAATAAGCGGTTAAGAAATAGTTATCTGAGTTGCGATTTGAAAACGTACAATATGCAGATTCGCTTAAAACGAGTGCTTACTTGTTTGTGCGCTATCCAAATGGATCGATGATAGAGAAACACGTATTTCTCGATTACATTTGTTAACAAACTAGTGAAGGTTGTGAAGGATTATCTATTTTTCAACGGAATGACGCAAAAAAGTTTATTTTTGAGTAATTGTTTCGATAATAGGGTAATCGTAATTGTCCGGTTATGTTTAGACTACATACTAACGATTATGTACAAATCTAAGGAACTGGGGACAATTCGTTCATCTTGGGCAGGGCAGAGGTTTCTATTTGCGCTATTGGAATCTCATTAGTACTGAGGGAATTCTCTATGTTTCGTAGCGAAAGACGCTGGCGCAAGCTGGTGCTGTTCGGTTGGATGACGTGTGTTTTAGTCGTGCTTAGCCTCGTTCTCCCTAGCAACGAGCAACTAAGCGCTCAAAGCAGCGATAGCACCCCTTCACGAATCGAACAGGCCTACATTGATGGCGAGATCACATCGGATCAACGTCTTCTCTATTTGTTTTATGCCGTTTATGCCCCTGATCGAGTTCCATCTCGCTACCAAGGAACAGCACCATGGTCGGCAACGCTGATTGTTCGTGAATTGAACGCGGTACGCCAGCAAATCTTGAATGGTAGCCTAACAGTTTCTCCTCAATTGCGTGAAGCGCTGCTTAGCCCGCGTATTCAGGAGGCGACCTTCTGTGATCAAGAGGATGGCTCCCAGAGCTACGAGACTGCCAACTTTATCATCAACTATAACGATGTCGCGGTCTTAGACATCGCTGCCTATGCCGAGACGCTCGAATATGTCCGCAAAACCTTTGTAGAGACCTATGGTTTCGCAAAACCGCCGCTTTCGTCGGAAAATCCCTATGGGAAGTATCCGGTACAGATCGTTGATTTGGGCGATGAGTTGTACGGATATGTGGTGACGATCGATCTGGTGGGCGATAACCCCAACACAAGCGATGTCGAGATAGAGGCCTTGGCGAGCTGCATGGTACTGCATAACGACTACTCGGTCTTTCAGAATGCGGGAGCCGAGCTAGCTTTGCAAGACCTCCAGGCAACGATCGGGCACGAATATTTCCACGCCATTCAGTTTGGCTACGGCGACCCAGAGGGAGCTGAAGAGGCTGTTTGGTACGAGTCGACCGCAGCCTACATCGAAGACGAGATCTATCCAGGTGCGGCTAGCAACTATCAGTACCTCTATCCCGATCTAACAACACCTTGGGCCGATCAAGGTAGCGAGAATAACGCAGTCTATTCGCTCTGGCCGATCTTCCGTTATGCGGCCGAGCGGCACGGCGGCTTGCAGCAGCGCGCTGGTGGTATCGCCGTGATGCGCGAGACCTGGCGTAACATCGGCGCTGGACAAAACGCTTACGATGCTTATAACAACGCCTTGAAGGCCAAAGGCTCCGATATCGCCACCAACTTTCAGGCAGCGGCCATCAGCCTGCGCTTTATGAAAGATTGCGCCGTCACTTCGCCCTACTGCTTCTCGGACGCTTCTCAGATGCGCGCGGGCCGTGTGGGCTATAGCAATACCGGCGCGATCGGGGCGGTGGGCCAAGCCTATAACGGCAGCCTGCGCGATGGCTTTACTGCCAATTGGATCGGCCTGCCGAACACGGGCGAATACAAGATTGTGGTGAGCAATCTCGCCAGTGGCGGCGCGCTCAAGGCCAGCCTTGTGGCCGAAGTCAACGGCCGCTTGCAGGTGCAACATCTGTCTGGAACGATCGCGGGCGGCGCGAGCGCCAGCTTGCCCAGCTATAGTGTGCCTGCGGGCGCTACGCAAGTGCTCTTGACCGTCACCAACTCTGATCGAAGCGATCCTTCTCAAGCGCGTAACTACCGTGTGCAGCTGCTGCCAGCTGAAGAGATCGTTGTCACCGATTACATCTACTTGCCCTTTGTACGTAACTAAGTCTCTTCTCTAGCTAAAAAAGCGGCTCTTCCCTGATTTTAGTGGGGTGAGCTGCTTTTTTGGTCTTCTCGAAACAAATCCGGTTGATTACTTTCTATTTAGCCTTCGGCAGAGTGGAACTTTACTACTTTTTGCCCCGGATTTGTTTTCTGTGTTACAAGAGCGCAAGCCTTTAAACGGGTTTGATATCAGCCCCGTTAGGGATGTTCTGTTTTTGGATTGCCTTTGCTCATCACATTTTGGGGAGCTCTTTCCACACAGATAGAAGCCTCGTTTGTTGGGCGGGATGTTGATAGCCGAAGGCGGACGCGGTGAGGAACGAATGGATGGTAAGGACCTCCCCGCCAAAGTATCGAAATCGTTATGATGATTTGAGATGAGATGGGTTAGGCAGAAGGCTTTTGTTCGCGTAGTGAAGGGATCAAGCGCGGCCAGATCGCCAAAACCCAGGTGAGCATAGCAAGGGCGTAGCTTAGGCCGCTCAGCAGATAGAGGCCGTTTAGGCGGCTGCCCAGGCCCAAGAGCGTGGCGCTGCCGGGTAAGACCGCGCTGATCACGCCCAGATTGAGGCAGATATAGCTCCACCAAGCCAAACGCTGATCGCCGCGCCAGCCTGTGATCTTCGGGCGGGGCAGCATCCAATTGGCGACCCCGCAGGCCACCTGTAGCATCCAGCCGATCAACAGGGTGTGAACATGGGCCCAGCGCCAAGCCCACAAGGCAGGCCAGAAAGCGAGACCTTTGTTGATCAGCATAAGGCCACCGATCGCTGCGCCGATAGCGAGCCAAAGCAGGGCGGTGCGCACCATATAAACGCTTGAGCGAGGCATCACTTCTCCTTTTCTGTGGCATTGGTGGGCTTTGAAGGGCGGCTCGGCTTGGGCGCGCGCTCCTTGACACGCGGCCAGATCAGCAGCACAAAAGCCCAGATCCCGATCATCTGCAGCAGCCCCGAGAGCGCCAAGCCCCAGCCGGTCCATGACGCTGGCGACCAGGTGTGGAGCGGCTCGCAGATCACTCGCAGCAGCAGCCCGAGATTGAGCGTGGCATAGCTCAGCCAGCCCAAACGCTCGTCGCCGTGGGGCTGCTCGCGCGAGAGGGCCGGGAAGAGCCAGAGCGCCACGCCGCAGATCAGTTGGGTGCTCCAGCCCACCATCAGTAGGTGGTAGTAGACCGGCAAGAGCGCCCCGATGCGGCTTTCGAAGCGCAGACCTTGGTTGGCGAAGACCAAAGCGCCGACCAGCATCGAGGCCAGCAGATAGATGAGCGCGCTGCGGATAAACAGTCGCGATTGGAAGAACATAACGACCCTTCCTTGTTTCGAGACGGCTTGGAGCGAGTGATACCAAATCCGGTTGTTTACTTGCTATATGGTCTCTTTCCCCGACTTTGCGCTTTTCCGTGTTGAGAGCATGCATGTCTTTAGAACGGACCCGGTATAAGACGAACAATAGAAGTGGAACGCGAGTGAGGATAATCCAGAATACCACAATGCTCTGTTGCCCTCAATCGGAGAGCAACAGAGCATTGTGGAGCGGATTAGGTTTAGTTGTTGGGATCGCCATCGCCCGCTTGCAGCAGGCCCATCGCGCCCCGTCCGGGGAAGTTGAAAGCGTGGGTCACGATCGGGTATTTGCCATCTTCGGCGGTGGTCAGCTCGACGATCGCGCCTTGGGCCGGGGCCAGATCGACCGCTTGCGAGCCGTAGTTGCCTTCGTTACCGCGCTGTAGTGCGACGCCCTCTTTGATCACCGTATCGAAGATCGTGCCGACGATGTGGAACGAGCTATCGACGTTCGGCCCAGCGTTGAGGACGAAGATGCGTACTCGCTCGCCGGTGCCAACTTGGAGCGGATTGTCGCTGTATTGGTTGGCCACACCGTTGAAGACGACGTAATCGGGAGCGGGTGCGGCAGCGGCGGCTTTCTCTAAGCTAGTCAGCTCGTTCTGCGGGCCGAGGTACCATTCGCTCTGCACCAGCGCGAACTCGTGATCGACCTCGGGCAAGCCTTCGCGAGGCTCAACGATCACCATTCCGTACATGCCGTTCGAAATATGGTGCAGGGTGGGCGGCGTGCCACAGTGGTACATCCAGACGCCTGCGTAGTCGGCGCTCCATTCGTAGATCAGCTCTTCACCGGCGTTGATCGAGCGCATCTCGTCGTTCCAGGCCACTTGGCTCGAATGGAAGTCGATCGAGTGGGGCACTTTGCTCGATGTTGGGTTCTTCAGATGCACGCGAACCGTATCGCCAACTTTGACGCGGATCACCGGGCCGGGCACGGTGCCGCCGAAGGTCCAAACCTCTTGTACAAAGCCTTCAGCAACGGTCATCAGCTTCTCTTCGATAACTAGCTCGATATCGTGGACGCTGCCGCTCAGAGCCGCTGGCGCTTTGGCATCGTAGAGTTCGTAGGCCGGAGCGTTTGGGTTAGCTACCACATCGAGCTGTGGCGCAGGGCCGCCGTGATCGTTGGCCGAATGGGTTCCGTTGGCACTGGCTGCGGGCGCACCAGCCACCGTGATCGTTCCGGTCATGCCCGCCTGCTCGTGGCCCGGCACCGCGCAGATAAACGAGATGCCTTCGGCGGGAATGTCGACCTCGCCTGTGACCGTTTCGCCAGCTTGGGCCGCGATCGTTGTGCCATCTGGGAAGGTGATATCGTGGGGCAAGAAGCCTTCGTTGATCAGTTTGATGGTGTAGCGTCCAGCTTGAGCGACCTCAACTGTGCTGGGCCGAAAACCCATCTCGAAAGCGTAAAATTCGAGCGTTCCAAGTGTTGTGGCGGGCGCGCTAGCGCTTTGCGAGTTGACACCACAGGCCGATAAAGCGAACAGTAACACTACCAAGAGTGTCCCAATTGAATGTCGAAGCGAGCGCATCATTGCATACCAGCTTTCTATACATCATAACAAATCCACTTGCTTTTTCAGATTGTTGCGGCGAGCTCTGTTCCTTCCATTCGTTCCTCACCGCGTCCGCCTTCGGCTATCAACATCCCGCCCAACAAACGAGGCTTCTATCTGTGTGTGCCGAAAGGCCTCCCCAAAACCGCCAATTCAAACAGATTTGCTATCATTGCCATAGCTACTTTGGAGCGAAACGAATAACGAAGTAACGGGCGATCGCTCCCTGCGGACAATACCGTTCACAAATTTCGCAGAAGTTGCAACGCTCTGGTTGTACAATGGCAGCACGTTGATCCTTGAGCGCTACCGCCTGAGTCGGGCAGAGTCGGACACATTCGCCACAGCCAATACAACGTTGCAGGTCGATAATCGGTAGAGCCGTTTTTTGATCCATTGTTTGGCCTTCCATAGCGTTCTCATTTCCTGATCTCAGCATAAGGCCAGCGTAAGTGATGTGCAGTGATTTTTGTCACAAGCGAGAAAGAGCCGCCTATGCAAGAGCAGATCGAGATTTTGAAGCAGTGTAGTTTTTGCCAAGATCTTCCGCCTGCAACCCTGAACGAACTGGCGCGCATCGCGGTGCGCCAGCGTTACCCGGCTCGTCAGCTGATACAGTTCGAGGGCGATCCTGCCGAGGCGATGTACATAGTGGCCGAAGGCTTAGTGAAGATCAGCCGGATCGGCTCGAACGGGCGGGAACAGGTGCTAAATGTGATCGGGCCGGGCGGGCACTTCAATACCGTGCCGATCTTCGACAACGGCCTCTGCCCCGCCAACGCTGAAGCGCTCAGCGATCTGCAGCTTTTGATCTTGCCGCGCCAAGCTATGCGCAGCCTGATCGAGCGCCAACCCTCGCTGGCCTTGGCTCTGTTGGGCGAATTCGCAGGGCGATTGCGCCATCTGGTCAATCTGGTTGATGAGTTAGCCTTGCATAGTGTGCAGGGGAGGTTGGCTGGCCTGTTATTGCGGCAGGCCGAGGCCGCCGAGCGTGGCGAAATCAGCCCGGCGCTGACCCAAGCTGAAATCGCCGCTCGTTTGGGGACAGTGCGCGAAATGGTCGCGCGAACCTTGAAGAGCTTTGAGATTCAAGGCGCGATCAAACTCGAACGGGGCGCGATCACTATCCTCGACCGCGAACTGCTGGCCGAGATCCACGAGGAGTAATCCGAGATCCGTTTGGATGGGTCTGTTTTCGGCGGCTTCAGGCCGCAGGAATAGCCCCGCTTGCTGATGGACAGCCTGTTGATAGCCGTAGGCGGACGCGGTTAGGCCCATCTTGGGGGAGGAACCTAAACGCCAACGCTATAAGGGCATCAAGTGGATTTGCTAGAAGCTGTTTGGCTTGTTTGTTTCATCAGCATGCTGGCGATCTGGGCTACAAATGCCATTGCAGCCAGCACTTGCAACAGCCCACCGCTCAGCAACAGCGCAAACGCCAAGGACGAGCCAGCGCTTTGGGTCAGCCAGCCCAGCGACATCAGGGCCACGCCCACGATCGCCGCCCAGCTCTGTAGCTCGGCGAGCTTGGGCCAGCGCAAGGGACGGCCCAAAAAGCGCGGCAGCATGTGGTAGCCCACGCCATAGATCAGCAGGCTGCTCCAGCCCCACAGGTTGAATTCGGCGTGCAGAAAGCGCAGCCGCACCCCGATCGAACGCTCGATTGCGAAGCTGGCGCCCAAGGCGATGCCCAGCGCAAGGTAGCAGAAGGCCGCTTTGATACAGCGTACTGTGAGTGGACTCATGAGCGTGGCTCCTGTGCTCGAAAACGAATCGCTTGGGGCGCGGCTGGACGCAGCGCTTGCAGGGTCGGCCAGATCGTCCAAGCGAAGAGCGCTAAGCCAAGCGCCATACTGAGCGCGCCGATGGCGAACAGTTTCGGCAGCCCCAAACCCAAGCCCAAGACAATCATCAGCAGCGCCAACAGATGCACAGAGAGCTGCCCGCTGGCCCAGCGCAGTCCGCGCGTCGCCCGCCCGCTGAAGCGCGGCAAGACATGGTAGGCCACCCCCACGATCATCAGCATCACCCAGCCGAGCGCGCTCAGGTGTTCGGCCGCCAGCAGCCAATTGGGATGCAGCCAATTCAGCCTGACCGCCAGCAACAGCAGATGTACAATCGGCAGAGCGATACCTGCCGCTGTGGTCGCGCGCGTGCCGACTCGGTCGATCTGGGCTTGATCGGGGATGGGCGGCACAGGGTGGCGCGAGTGGCGTTCGCCGCGCAGCATCAGCTCCATCACAACCCATAGAAAGAGCAGGGCAGCCAGCAGTTCGAGCGCCAGCCCAAAGGCTTCGAGCGTGCGCCAGCGCAGACCGATCCCCAGCGTAGTCAGCACAAAACCGGCGCTAAAACTGCCCCAATGCAGCCAGATCGGGGTGCGGCTGGGGAAGCTGCGCCCCGAAAAGACGGGCAAGGTATGGTAGTTGACGGCCAAAATCATGCCGCTGATCCAGCCGAAGAAGGTTAGATGAACCAGCGCGGCCCATAGGCCCGGCAGGGCCAGCGCCGCCAAGAGATGCAGCAGGCTGGCCGCCAGCAAGGCAGCCAAGGCCGTGATCAAGAAGGCGCGAGCGTAGCGACTCATGGCTGTTTCTCGATGCTTGCTTGCAGCTCGCTCAGCAGCTGAACCAGATCGAGTTGATGGCGTTCGGCTACGATCTCGAGCGAGAGAGAGCCACCACAACAAGTGTCGATGCCATACTGCTGCAATACGGGTAGGACTTGAGGCGCACGCGCCACCAGCTCGTTGATCGTTTCAGAAGCGTTGAGATCGATATGTCTAAGCGTTGTCATAGCGTTTCCTCCTTTGTGATGTTTTTCTCAGTCTATTCAGGAGCGAGCTGCATAGCTATGACTTTTATCACATCGCCTAGCTTCTGATCGTTTTTGTTTATCGACCTGATCTTGCGAAATTATTAGTATTTTCATATCTTTGGTGTATGCTTTGTGGTAAGCGTAATTAAAATCAGCCTTTACGCACTACAACGCTAGCCAAACGCAAGGAGGCGGGCCATGGGCAGAATCACTTGGAAGACATTAACGGTGGGGATCTTACTGCTCGGCTGTGTAACAGTTTTTGGTTTTTCGGGCCTCTTTCAGCGGCAGCTCGACCAGCTGGAAAGTCTGGCGACGAATGTGGGAAGTCAGCGAGAGGATCTGCTGAGCTCTATCAGCTATCCAAATGCGCATTTGCTTAAAGAAGAGGAGCTTTCTGCTACTGTCACTGAATACTATTTTGAGGCCGAAGATGAGCCCGAAGTGGTGATGCACTATCTTTTCGATCGTTTGCAAGAGCAGGGCTGGCTATTTAATGTCTGGAATGAAGAAGGCATAAGCTTTAGCTACGATCGAACGGTCTGTGAGCAGCAGATCGTTAAGTTGGAGTGTTATGATTTCCCATCTTCGGGAATCTATGTTTCGGCTCAGCGCGAGCGGGGCGATAGCACGACCACGATCTATTTCAGATTCGAGAGTATCCACCTGTTTGAGGGCCCCATGTACCATCGCGTATGGAGTGTGCAATGATCAAGCAAGCAGCTCTCCCACAACATACATCGTTTTGGCGGATGACCGCGCTTACCCTGCTCATGGTCTATCTGCTCGGCCTCGCTTGGGCTGTGTGGTCTTGGCAGAGCCGAGCGGAGGCTATCGAAGCCTATGAGAGCCAATTGGCTGCACTCCAAGCCCATGGCCTTTCGCTGCCCCAGGCCCGCTCAGTGCTACGCGACGAGCTCTTTCACCCCGATGATCCGCTTGCTGATGAAGATGCGCTCAGCTATTTCACGCCGCCTGGCGCCAGCGTACTCTCTGAACAGAGCGCGCCCGATAGTGCCCGTTCGCTAATGAGCTGGGAGACTGCGCTCTGGCCTCGCGAAGTTATGGCCCACTATAGCAATAAGCTTAGCCGCGCTGGCTGGCGGGTGCTGGCTTGGTACCCCGATGGTTTGCGCTTTGAGTATCTGCGCTCGCAATGCGATCAAAGCGCCGATCAGTGCCGTGCCGTCCCGCTCTATCAAGCCGATATTAAGCTTAGCCAAGATCTATCTGTGGTTAAAACCACCGTCGAGATTGAGCTGCACGATCTGCGCTAGGCAAGACCCAAGTTTTCAGATAAACAGCTAAGCTTCGGCAAGCTTGCCATATATCGAAAGGCCAATGCTTTCAGTGTTTCGCTGAAGGCATTGGCCTTTGAAGTTATGCAGTGTATGAGGATAGCTAGCCTGCTTGTGGTGTTGTAAGCTTGGTTGCTTGGCTTTGCAGGAGGGCGCTTGGTCGCAGGTATACGAGAAGCCGAATGTTTGGAAAGGATATTTAGTAGCCGGAGGCGGACGCGGTGAGGACCGAATGGAAGGTTAAGACCTCTCCGCCAACGTAATGCATGAAGTGGGCAAGCGAATTTGATATAACCTTACACAGCTATACGACCTTTGTGTGGTGGCCGAAGGCGGACGCGCCAAGAATCTTCTTTTGGGACAACCTAACCGCAGCAATAGCAAATAACAAAACGGCTTATCTCAAAGCGAGATAAGCCGTTTTCGTTGGTCGGGGCGACAGGATTTGAACCTGCGACCTCCTGAACCCCATTCAGGTGCGCTACCAGTCTGCGCTACGCCCCGACGTTGTTGTTCACAACGCGGAGTATTGTAGCCGATATTTGCTATTTCGTCAAGTCTACCATTGGCGCTTCCATGCAACGTAGGCAGCCGCTCCGCTGGCCACTGCTATCAGTGCTAGCAAGCCCGATAACCAAGCCAACCAATTAAAGGCTTGGGGAGCGGCTTCAATGGCTTGAACCTGATCGCCAGCCGGGTTCAAGCTTGTATCGGCGGGCATTTGGCTGCCTGCAGCAGGAGCTTCGCTGATAGTCAAAGGCTCTTCAGCGCGCTCGACAGCCGAAGGCAATTGACCTGCGATCGGAGCTTCGCTGATGGTGAGCGGCTCGTCGGCTTGGCTGATAGCTGCGGCGCTATCTTCTTCTGGCGTGCCCAGCAGGCCATAAGCGCCATCGTCGCCCAAGGCAGGCATCGCTTCGTCCTCGTTTTTGCTCAGGCGCGCGTTGGGCTCTTCGATAGGCGGAGCTTCTGCGCTGTAAAGTTGGGCGCTTTCGGCTTGGCTTGCAGCTTGCGGGCTGCTGGTTGCGAAGCCCATTTGGTTGAGTGTTAGGGTCAAGGCGAAGAGCATGGTCGCCACAATGCTTGCGAGCCGAAAGTATTGAAAGGACAGGAAGCTGCGCTGTTTGCCCACCATACTGGGGTCGAGCGTAAACGAGCGGGGCGGTGCGACATCGGGCAGATCGCGTAACATCGCTTTAAGGCTGCGCAGCTCTTCGATCTCATCTTGTAGGCTTGGATCGCTCTGCAGCCGACGCTCGAAGGTCAGGCGTTCCGAAGCCGTGAGTTCGTTATCTATATAGGCCGAGAGCAGCTCTTGGTCTGCTTCATTGGGTTGTGGGCGATTTGAAAACGTCATGGTTTTTCTATGGGTTCTGCGCTATTGCTACGAATAGAGCAGAGGTATCCTAGCATCGAGTAATCACTGCCAGATTAATCGTTAGGCGATGCTGTCGTAAGAAGCTTCCCGTCAACTCTTATGCAGATCGCGCTCTACAGGTATAAAACTTCGATCTTTTTCGTGTTTGGACGAATAAGAGGAGCAGGTCATCGTTCCTTATCTTCATGACGATAACGATTGGGTAAGAGTTCCCCTGCCCGCAGAATATCGCGTAAGCGAGCGCGTCCACGGCTTAGGCGCGACTTGACCGTGCCCAGATTGCTATTAGTGATCGTTGCGATCTCGTCGTAAGCCATACCTTGAATATCGCTTAAAATCACGACGAGCCGTTGATCTTCGGGCAGTTGATTTAGGCCGACTTGAATGGCCTCGCTCAGTTCATGGCGCAAGGCTGTATCGTCGGGACTCTCGCTCGGATCGGGTGGATCGAGCTTCATATTCTCATCGTCGCTCGAAAGCGCTGCATCGAGCGAGGTTGCGGGTTTGCGTTTGCGCACGCGCAGCACATCGTAACAGGCGTTGGTAGCGATACGTAGCAGCCACGAGCGGAACGAGCCGCCTCGAAAGCTGCGCAGATTCCGATACGCGGAGATAAAACTGTCCTGGGTTGCATCGGCCGCCGACTCGGGGTCGCCGAGCATGCGCAGGCACAAGTTATACACCCGCCCTTCGTAAAGACGCACAAGTTGATTGAACGATTCCAGATCGCCGCGTTGCGCAGAAGCGACAAGACGGCGCTCTTCATCAGCTAGTGGTTGCATGTACTTTTACTCTGAGTTACGGCGATATCGAGAACGTTGGAATAGGAAGTTGCCGACTCGCCGCAGACTCAATAGTTCTAATTCAGGTGGATGTTCAGGACGAAAGGCTATTCCTTCGATCAAACTTGGACGCGGCGAGGCGAGAGCTGCTGAGTTGCCGACCATGATCGGGCTGCGTGTCAGAAACTCTTCCTCGATGAGGTTGGCTTCGAGCAAGGCAGCGTAGCTGGTAGGCCCTGCTTCGCTCAAGAGCGTCCGAACGTGGTAGTGACTGAAGAGATCGGAAACCAAGTGTTTCAGATCGACTCGTTCTCCACTACTTATATGATACTCAATATGCTTGGCGAATCCAAGCCGCTTACGGGCTTGCTCGGCACCCGCTGAGGTTGTAGCGACCACAATGGGTTGCAGCTCTTCTTGAAAGATGCGGGCTTGAACTGGCAGCTCGCCGCTGGCGCTGAGAATAACCAGCAAGGGCGTTGGGTTGCGCTGTTCGAGCCGTCGCAGTTCGGCGAAGGCCTCGCGGTCGGCGGGAAAGACACCTTCGGGCGTCCAGCGGTGGCGCAGCAGCGAATCCATAGTTGGCCGCCCGATCACAATCGCATCGGCGCGGGCGCGCAACAGCGCCATCAGCCATTTATCGTGGGGGTGATTGCGGCTGATATCGACGCTTGTGCTGTTGGGTAGGTTAAAGGCGATTCGCCCATCGTGCGAGCAGACAAAGTTGGTAAAGATGTAGGGCCGATCTTCGTAGTATGGAATGCGCCAGTCGCCAGCGTAGATCGCTTGAAAGGCGGGCGCAAGGCTGAGGCCGGGCTGTTTGTCGTCATCAAAGAGGAGCGTGTAGGGGGCACCGGGTCCAGCGATTGTAAACTTAGGGCTATACAAGGGCGCTTCTTTCCCGTATGCTAGAGATAACTACAACACGCGAATATCTATCACAAGTTGCGACATTATAGCATAGAGACGGTAAAGATACCTACAAGCAATGCTATAATAGGATCTCATTTTAACAGACGGCATGATGAGGAGATGCGATCATGCAGGAGTTTTTTGCATTTAACCTAACGCCGCGTGTGCTCTACCAAGCTGGTCTGGTTGCAGAAATCGGCCAAGAGATCCTTCAGTTAGGCGGAACACGAGCGCTGGTTGTTACCGATAAAGGTGTTATTAATGCTGGCCTTCTGGAAGCGGTAGAAGCAGGGCTACGCAATACGCTAGAGATCGCCGCAGTTTACGACAAAGTTCCAGCCAACTCGTCGGTCAAAGTGGTTGAAGAGTGTGCGGCCCAAGCTCGCGAGCTTGATGTCGATATTGTGATCGCTGTAGGCGGAGGCAGCCCGATCGACACGGCCAAGTGTGTGCGAGCCTTGCTGACCTTGGGCGGCGATCTGCTCGACTACCAAGGCTACAATGTGATCAATCAGCCCCTAATGCCCTTAGTCGCCATTCCTACCACTTCGGGAACCGGCAGCGAGGTCACCCCCTTCGCCGTGATACGCGACGAAGAGCAGAATCTCAAGGTCACCTTCGCTAGTCCCTATCTGGCTCCTAATATCGCGCTGCTCGATCCGCTGCTGACGGTTTCGCTGCCCCCGACCTTAACCGCTGCGACTGGCCTCGACGCGCTCTGTCACGCCATCGAGACCTTTGTTTCGAGCGATAACAACCCGATCAGTGATAGCCTAGCGCTTCAAGCGATCGATATGATCTCAAATAACCTGCGCGACGCTACTCACAACGGCAACAACCTCGATGCGCGCGGACAAATGCTCCTAGCCTCCTGCATGGCAGGCATCGCATTTGCCAACAGCTTCTTAGGCATCGTACACGCCATGGCCCACGCGGTCGGTGGCATGTTCGCGGTTCACCATGGCACGGCCAACGCTATTTTGCTGCCGCACGGCATGCGCTTCAACAGCGTCTTAGTGCCCAATCGCTATCGTCGCATCGCTGTGGCGATGGGCGTCAATGCTGGCGGACGCAGCGAGCTAGAGGTCGTCGAAGATGGCATTGTGGCGGTGCAAACCTTGGTGCACGACTGCGGTCTGCCCTCGCGTCTGCGCGATGTAGGCGTTACTGAAGAATCGCTGCCACTTTTGGCCGAGGCTGCTCTTGGCGATGCGACCATCTTCAACAACCCGCGCAGCGTATCAGAGGCCGAGTTGCTTGCGCTCTTTAAGGATGCTTGGTAGGAGTAGTGTGTTATGGAGCTTCGTCCATTACATCCGAGCGAGATCGGCCAGCTAAGCGAGATTGACCCAAACTATGTTTCCGATAGCGAACTTGTGCTCGAATGTGAAGGCCAAGGCTTGCAAGTAACCTTTCGCATCTACGAGCGAGCTCGGGCTGTGCCCTACGTCAAACGGGCGGGCTATTCGCTCGACGCTAACTATCTACGGGGCCTGCTTCAGCGCATCAATGCTGGGCGTGGACTCTACCTAGGCGCTTACGAGGCCGACAAAGTGGTCGGCTTTCTCGATCTCTCGCTCGAGAGCTGGCGTCCGGTAGCATCGCTCGAATGGATCGTTGTCGATTCGGCTTGGCGTGGCAAAGGCATCGGCAAAGCCTTGCTACAAGAAGCCATTGCTTGGGCGCGCAGCAATAACCTAGCGGCCATTGCGCTTGAAACCCAAACCACAAATATTCACGCTTGTCGTTTTTACGAGCGAATGGGTTTTAGGATCTGTGGATTCCAAGATCCTTTTTATTTTAACCCCTTGGTAGAGGAAGAGAAAGCGATCTATTGGATTTACGAGCTATAAGTGGAAGGGACAAACGGGCGCCATCGTCTGTTTGCCCCTAGCATCTGCAAAGCTACTGCTTCTTTTGGGCTTTACGTTGATCGAGAATGAGACCAATAGCGAATCCAGCTGTTAGGGCAAGCATAGGCTTACTCAAAAGGTCGAATGCGTTAGGCATAACATGCACTAAAACGCAGCCGATCCAGATGAGCGTTGAACAAAACAAGCCAGTGACCGCTAGCGAGTTGGCTAGCCAAGCCCATGGTGCTTTAAGATCTTTACGTAACCCCCACATCAAGATAAGGGATGCACTTGCTAATAAACCTCCTACTACGATCATAGTAAGCGTTTCCACTGAGGCTCCTTTGGTGTGTTGAATATGGATCGTTGATTGAGGCCGTGATCGTAAACGAATTGTGTTAACGATCACATCAAAACCCATTTTACCACACTATTGCTGCAACAAGTACGAAATCTTTGTCGTCAAAAAAGTAGCAGTTGAAGATCCACACTTCATACACCAGCATAAAGGAGCTTATCGTTATGTATAATCCAACTCAACGGCTGATGCGGAGCCGTACAGATAAATATATTTCCGGCGTTTCAGGCGGAATAGCGCGCTATCTCGCAATTGACCCGGTGTTTGTTCGTTTAGGCTTTGTAGCGCTAGCCTTCAGTGGCATCGGCTTTCTAATCTACCCGATTCTTTGGCTGATTATGCCGTTAGAGCCGCTACAACCGCAGGCTCCTGGAGCGCAGACCTACGCCCGAGTCGCGCCTCAGCCGAGCGCACAAGAAGTGCCCTACACCCAACAAGGGCCTGAGCTCGACCAAGCTCAAATTCAGGCGCGCCGCAAGCGTCTATTGGGCATTATCTTGGTCAGCATTGGCTCGATCATCATCGTCAATATGATCGATCCGGGTATTATGCGCTGGGCAGCGCCGTTGCTCTTCATCGCCGCTGGCTACCTCCTTCTGCGTCGTAGCAACTAGCCAAACAGACCGTTTTTCGTAAAGGGATGTACACCTTGGTGTGCATCCCTTTACTGTTATCTTATTCAAAACCTTCCCGCGCCCTTCAACACCTGAGGCCCTCATCCCCGACCCTTCTCCCGTAAGCAGGAGAAGGGTGCCGCACGTACACACAGCGCCAAGGCGAAGCACAAGACAGTTCGTGCCATTCAACAGGCTCAGGGTACGACTTGTAACTTTAGCCTTATACAGCGCTGAACAATCACACAAACACCTTAGCCTACTCTCTAAAAGACTCAGTGTCTCAGTGTCTCGTGTGGTGAATAAAGACAGTGTCTCGTGTGGTCAAATCAGCTAGCTGGCGGCTGCGCTCTGCTCTAAGTTGCGTCCCAAGATCTGGTCGATCTCGGCGATCTGCTCGGGGCTGAGCGGCCCGAAGCGTAGCGCCTCGACGTTTTCGACCAATTGCTTGCTGTTCTTAAAGCCCGGAATCGGGATCGACTGCGGGCTGCGCGCCCAATGCCAGGCCAGCGCGCCCTGCACCAGCGTTCGGCCATTGCTGGTCAAGATCTCGCGAATGGCTTCAAGCTGGCTCAAGAACTCGGGGCGCGGCTTGCCGTTCTCGAAATAGGCGACCCAGCTGTGGCCGCTACCTCGCACATCTTGGTCTGAGAGCTGTGTGTCGCGATTGAACTTGCCGCTCAGCAGGCCCATAGCGAGCGGGCTATTGTTGATGCTGCTCAAGCCATACTGCTCGCAAACCGCGAACATAGCGGGTGCATCAAGTAACACATTGGTAGGGTGCTGAATCGCAACGCCCTTGGTGTGGGTGGCGAAGGCCCGGGCCGAATCGGCGTCCCAGGTGCTCCAGCCGTAACTGCGGATCAGACCCTCGCGCTGGAGCGCATCGAGCGTCTCCCAAATCTCTTGGCTCTCTTCGAACGGCACCCCGCCGACGTGCAGTTGATAAAGGTCGATATAATCGGTGCCCAAGCGCTGCAACGACTGTTGGCAGGCCCAGCGAATATACTCCGCCGAGGTGTTGGTGCCGATCAAGGCGCGTTGTTCGCGGTCGTAGGTATAGCCGAACTTGGTTGCGATCACGACTTTATCGCGCTGGCCCTTGATGGCGCGGCCCAAAACCTCTTCGCTATGGCCCGTACCGTAGGCGTCGGCGGTATCGAAGAAGTTCACCCCGAGTGCGATGGCCTGCTGAATGGCGCGGATCGACTCGTTATCGTCGACGGCGCCCCAGCCGTCGGGCTTGCCATCGAGCAGAAAATGCCCGCCGATCGCCCAGCAGCCCATGCCGAGCGCGCTCACCTTGATATCGCTCTTTCCAAGCGTGCGTTTCATATCTATTTCTATCCTTTTCAGGTTATCTGATTAAGTTTTAGCAAATCTGCTTGATCGATCTAAGCATTTGGCGGCGAGGCTTCTAGCTCCCATTCGGCGTGTACCGCGTCCGCCTCCGGCTACCAGAGCGGCTAGTGGCCCTCATCCCCGGCCTTCTCCCGCTTTTTCGTACCCTTCAACAGGCTCAGGGTACGACTTGTAACTTTAGTCTTATACAGCGCTGAACAAACACCCAAACACCTTAGCCTACTCTCTAAAAGACTCAGTGTCTCGTGTGGTGAATAAAGACAGTGTCTCGTGTGGTTAGCGGCCCTCATCTCCGAGCCTTCTCCCGCAAGCAGGAGAAGGGTGCCGCACGTACACACAGCGCCAAGGCGAAGCACAAGACAGTTCGTGCCATTCAACAGGCTCAGGGTACGATTTGTAAATTTAGTCTTATACAGCGCTGAACAAACATACAAACACCTTAGCCTACTCTCTAAAAGACTCAGTGTCTCAGTGTCTCGTGTGGTGAATAAAGACAGTGCCTCGTATGGTCAAATCAGCTAGCTGGCGGCTGCGCTCTGCTCTAGCTTGCGCCCCAAGATGCGGTCGATCTCTTCCATCTGGGCTTGGCTGAGCGGACCGAACTGCAGCGCGCCGATATTTTCTTGCACCTGCTTCACGGTCTTAAAGCCCGGGATCGGCACACACTGCGGGCTGCGCGCCCAGTGCCAGGCCAATGCGCCCTGTGTTACTGTGCGGCCGTTGCTGCTCAAGATCTCGCGCACGGCGTTGACCTGATCGACCAACTCGGGGATGGGCTTGCCATCTTTGAAGAAGGGCATCCACTCGTGTTTGCTGCCGCGCACATCGTCGCTGGGCAGGCGCGAGTCGTGAGTGAACTTGCCCGTGAGCAGACCCATAGCGAGCGGCGTATTGTCGATGCTGGTCAGGCCGAACTCTTCGCAAAGCGCGATGATCTGGTAGTCGTCGTGCAGCACATGGGTGCCATGCTGAATGCTGTTGATGCTGGTATGCTCGGCCACGGCCCTAGCGCTCGCAACGTCGGCGGTGCTCCAGCCAAAGGCGCGGATCACGCCCTCGCGCTTGAGATCTTCCAGCGCGCTCCAGATCTCTGCGCCACTCTCGAAGCCGAGATCGCCCAGATGGCACTGGTAGAGGTCGATGTAGTCGGTGCCCAAGCGCTGCAACGAGGCCTTGAGGGCCTTGTGCAGATGGGCCACGCTGCGGTCGGTGCCGGTCAAGGCCCGTGCTTGGCTGTCGATCAAAAAGCCGAACTTGGTGGCGATCACAACCTTATCACGCTGGCCTTTGATGGCGCGCCCAAGCACCTCTTCGCTATGACCCGCGCCATAGGCATCGGAGGTATCGAAAAAGTTCACGCCCGCGTCGATCGCATATTGAATAGCGCGGATCGATTCATTGTCATCGACATTGCCCCAGCCGTCGGGCAGGCCGTCGACCGTAAATGGCCCGCCGATCGCCCAACAGCCCATGCCAATCGCACTAATTTCGATATTGCTTCGTCCTAAAACCCGTCGCATGTTCTCTCTCCTTATCTCTAGCGCGATCAGAATGACCTCATGCCAGATCCGAGTACCTTCTATTGTTTTTTGGCCTTCGCCAAAGGAGAGCTTGGTAATGTTTGTTGGAGAGATTTCGCGCCAGGGTGCAAAATCTCTCCAACACCATCCCTCCATTCTGCTCCCCCACTTTGCGAGAATGGAAGGCTTTGAACGGACGTGGTGACACTCCTAAGGAGTGTTTCATTTGTTGAGCTCTCGTTCGCAACAAAGTGTATCGGAAAAGAAGCGGGTGATCTATAACCAAAATAGCCGATTTCTTCTATATCCAATTTTGCTACAATCGGATCAAACGTTCTCTTCGGTGCTGTGTATGATAAAATCGCGAAAACGACAGGAATAGGCATGCGAATTCCGCTTGATCCTCAGAAAGAGACACCGCTTTACCTTCAGATCGAAGCCTTTTTGCGCAACGCCATCCAGACGGGCATTCTTGCGCCCGAGACACGCCTGCCAGCGACGCGCCAATTGGCTGAAGATCTAGGGCTGAGTCGGATTACGGTTGAAAACGCCTACGCCGTCTTAGAGGCCGACGGCTTTGTAGAGCGCCGCGCTGGCAGCGGCACCTATGTGCTGCCTCCGCCCGTCAACAATCTGACGCGTGCGACCCAACAGGGCGAATGGCCGCTCTGGCAGCGTGAAGCCTTCGAGAACTCGCCCTTTGTCTATCACGAAGAGCGTAGCTCGATCCGGCACCCCGATCCGATCGCCTTCACAGGTTTCGGCGATCCCCAGCGCTTCCCGGTCGACGAGTTTCTGCGCGCCATCAAAGAGGTGATTCGCCGCGATGGCCTGGACTCATTCGCCTTCGAAGATATTCGCGGCTATGCTCCGCTGCGCTCGACCATCGCCCAGATCTTGGCTAACCAAGGTGTGCGCGGCGACCCCGAACACGTGCTGATCACCTCTGGTTCGCAGCAGGCCCTCACGCTGATCGCGCAGATTTTGCTCAAGCCCGGCGACACAGTGCTGGTCGAAAAACCCAGCTACGATGGCGCCCTCGACCTCTTCCGCGCCCATCGCGCCAAACTGGTGGCTTGCCCAGTCGATGAATCTGGTATGCAGATCGAGCAGCTTGAACCATTGCTGCAACAACACCACCCAAAGCTGATCTATACGATCCCGACCTTTCAAAACCCGACTGGAATGAGTATGAGCACGGCGCGGCGGCGCGAGTTGGTGCGTTTAGCCGAGTGTTATAATGCGGCGCTTGTGGAGGATGATTTCGCAGCCGAGCTGCGATACGAGGGCAGAACGCTGCCCGCCCTGAAAGCCTTCGATCAGCGCGGCCAAGTGATCTATATCGGCAGCTTTTCGAAGCTGCTGATGCCCGGCTTGCGCATCGGCTTTCTTATGGCCGAAGGGCCGATCTATCGCCAGCTCGTCCACTTCAAACGCGTCAACGACCTTATGACCTCGACCCTGAGCCAGCGTGCGCTCGAGCACTATGTAACGGTCGGACGCTACGAAGCGCATGTGCGGCGTTCGAGCCAAGCCTATCGTAAACGCCGCGATCTGCTCGCCAAAGCTATCGACGAGCTATTGCCCGCCGAATGTAGCTATAGCCTGCCTCAAGGTGGGCTCTTCCTTTGGTTGCGCCTGCCCGAGGGCGTTTCGGCCCAGGCGTTGCAGCAACACGCAGCTCAAGAAGGAGTACATTTTGCGGTCGGCTCGCGCTTCTTTATTCAGCCCGAGCATGGCGATTCCTTCCTGCGCCTGAACTTTGCAGCCGTGCCCCAAGATCGTATCTACGAAGGAGTCAGACGTTTGCAACGGGCCTTGGGAAGAATGGGCTAGGTTGGCGCAGCCGTGCGAGATCGCGTACAATAGAACTATCCGCATCAATTGAGGAGCAATCTGCATGGGAGAAACTACGGTTGTTGCCGATCTGCGAGAGACCAGCAGCGGTGAACATTGCCCCTTGTGTACACTTGTGTTCCGTTCGGAAGAGCGCTTTTTGGAAGCGCTGATCTACGAACAGGTGAATGATATCGGTGGGCGTGACGTTTTGCGAGCGGCGCGCGGATTCTGCTTTCGACACAGCGGCATGCTGGCAGAACGGCCTTCGGCGCTCGGCTCGGCTATCATCGCGCACGATGTTGTGCGGGCATTGCAGCGCGTTGTCGCCGCCGATGATGGCAAAGCTAGCCAGTCGCGCGGCTGGTTTGGCTCGAAGGGCGACGACCGTTTGGCTGCGCAGTTGGCCCCTTCGCAAGAGTGCCCAGCCTGCACCCGCACCGCCGAGATGGAGCGCGTCTACCTCAGCGGTCTGCTCGATCTGCTCAACGACGAAGACTTCGTTAAAGACTATCGCAAAGGCAAAGGGCTGTGTCTGCCTCATCTTATGCAAGCTCTGCGGGCGCGTAGCACGCCCCAAGCTCGTGCCAGTTTGCTAGCCCATCAGGCTACTGCTTGGCATCAGCTCGAAGAAGAGCTGGCCGAGTTTATTCGCAAGAGCGATTATCGTTTTGTGCGCAACGAAGAACCGACCGAGGCCGAACGTACCGCGTGGCAACGCGCATTACGATTGCTCTCGGGCTGGCGCGACGATCTGCCGCCGCCCAACCGCCGCTCGCGCTAGCCGCTTGTTATTCACCACAAGGCACACGAGACACAGAGTTTTTAAAAACGAGTTCGTACCCTTCGACAAGCTCAGGAACTGCCTATCGAAGGGTACGCTTTCTTTGGCGGAAGCCCGGCACCCTTCTCCAGCTTGCTATGCATTAGCCAAAAGTCGTGTTGGCAGCAAAAGGCGATCGTTCGCATACCATCGCGGGAGTATCCTTGAGTGCACAGAAACATTCACCCCCTCGCCCGCAGTGCGGGAGAGGGGGCTGGGGGGTGAGGGCCGATAACGCTGACCGTATGTCGATTTGTGGCTAATGTACAGCTCCAGCTTGTGGGAGAAGGCTCGGAGATGAGGGACGTTAGCGCTTCTTTCACCACTGATGCTCTGAAGCACGGAGTTTTTAAACTCGTTCCTCCCTTTTGATCCCACATCCGTTTGATCACTTCTGCACTCTGGCGATTTGCTTTCTTCCCCAAAAAGGGCTGCTAGCGCGTCCGCCTACGGCTATCAAATCGCCTTCCAAAACCAAGAAGCTGATATCTTCCCGCTGCTTACAGCGCGAAGTCGCTGCGTTCGCTGAAACCGGCCCGCTGCAAGCAGCGAGCAGGTTGAAACGCTGTGTTTCGTTGCCCAAAGCCCTCTAAAAACCTTCTAGCCGCAAAGCTGCTGGAAGGTTCGTGCTCAGGATGCCAGTCTGGAAGATCATGAACTGCGGGAGGGTATATGCCCTTCGGGGAAGAGGGCCGCTAGCCGCTCTGGTAGCCGTAGGCGGACGCGCTAGAGACCGAATGGGAGGGCGGGACTCTGCCGCCTGAAGCGAGAGTGGCAGTGAAAAAAGAAGAGGCCGATGCACGAATGCATCGGCCTCGTTTGCTTGCGCAAGTGTTGGACTTATTTGTAGGTCGGCAGCATATCGCCGTGGGCTTCGATCAGATCGTCGACCAGCGACCAGATCTGGTCGAGGCTCAGCTCGGCGGCGGTGTGCGGATCGAGCATCGCAGCGTGGTAGATGTGCTCGCGCTTGCCGGTCAGTGCAGCTTCGACCACCAACGACTGAACGTTGATGTTGGTCTGCATCATAGCGGCCAAGTGGGGTGGCAGGCTGCCGATCTTGGTCGGCTGCAGACCGTTCTTGTCGACCAGCACCGGAACTTCGACGCAGCAGCCTTGCGGCAGGTTGTCGATCAGGCCGTTGTTCGCTACGTTGCCGTAGATCACGCGCGGCTGGCCGGTCTCTTGCGAGTGAATGATCAGCGAGCCGTATTCGTGCGAGCGCTGTACCGCGTTGGGGTCGCGCTTAGCGCGCTCTTCGCGCATGTGAGCGGCCAGCTTGGGATCGTCTTTCTCGATGTGAGCGACGTGCTCTTCGAAGCGCTTGTTCTCGTAGGCAGCGAGGGCGTTGGGATCGGTGCTCTCGAGTGCGGCGCGCATCTCTTCCCAACCGGCGATCTGCACTTCGCAGCGGCGGATGTATTCATCGAGCGGGATGTTGAACTGCTCGATCAGGTCGGGGCGATCGCGCTTGATGAACCACGGCACGTATTCGCTGAAGTGCTCGCTCGACTCGGTGACGAAGTAGCCGGTGCGCTTGAAGATTTCGTAGCGTACGCGGTTCCAAGCCGGAACGCGGCCTTCTTCGATCACTTGGCGAATCTTGGGATAGAGGTCTTCGCCGTTGCGCTCGAAGTGCAGGTAGAAGGCCATGTGGTTGATACCGGCACAGACGTAGTTGATCTCTTCGACCGGTACGCCGATATCGAAGGCCAGCTGCTCAGCGGTGCCTTGGACACTGTGGCAGAGACCGACGGTCTTGATGCTCGTGGCGCGGTTGATAGCCCAGCAGTTCATCGCCATGGGGTTGACGTACTGCAGGAAGGTCACATCGGGGCAGACCTCTTCCATATCGCGGCACATGTCGAGCAGCACCGGAATGGTGCGCAGGCCACGGAAGATACCGCCGATGCCCAAGGTGTCGGCGATGGTCTGGCGCAGGCCATACTTCTTGGGAATCTCGAAGTCGATCACGGTCGAGGGCTTGTAGCCACCAACCTGGATCATGCTGATCGCGTAGTTAGCATCCTTAAGCGCTTCTTTGCGATCGGTTGTGACTTCGATCTTGGGGTTGACTCCCAAGCGCTGAGCCAGATTCTTGGCTACGATGGCCGAGGTGCGCAGACGCTCAGGATCGATGTCGAAGAGCGTGAGGGTGGAATCTGCCAACTCAGGGTAACTCAGAATGTCACCCATGAGATTCTTTGCAAAAACAGTGCTACCAGCACCGATGAATGTAATCTTTGCCATTGTTTAAACCTGACTTTCCGACAAGCTGAGGGCAGCTTCTGCCGATTCGCGTCGAGCAGCACGCTGCTTCTCATACGATTGTCGCATTGTTAAGAGCGAAAAAATGATTGTGCGACGAGCTTTTCCTCGTAGCGAGGCGATCATTCCAAACACCCAGTCGATCGCTAGCACGATGTAGGTTGCGATGACCAAGGTGAACAGGAAGACGCCCAGCATGCCACCCGCAGTGGGAATCCAAGCGAGCAACCATGCTGATATCATCCATGCGATCGGCACGATAATGCCTGCCGCTGCCATAAGCAGCGATTGACGCGCATGGTATCTTGCAAACACGTCGTCGGGACGTGTGAAGTAAACAAAGAGTGCGCCTGGCAAGCTCAGTAGGTAGCTTACAAAGGCCATGATGCGGCTCTGCTGACTCATAAGGCTTCCTCTCAATCTCCTCAGGCACTAATTCTTGCTAGAGTATGGGTCAACGGCGTCGCGCAGACCGTCTCCAAGGAAGTTAAAACCGATAACCGCAAGGATAATAAAGAATGCGGGCCACATGAGCCAAGGGTTGCTGCCCAGCGTTTGCAGGCTTTGAGCCTCGCGCATCATTGTTCCCCAGCTTACCAGCGGCTCTTGAATACCGATACCCAAGAAGCTCAAGAAGCTTTCCGACATAATGATCGACGGAATGGTAAGGGTCAACATAACGATGACATGGCTCAAGGTGTTGGGCAGTAAGTGGCGCACAATAATGCGGCCATCGCCGGTACCCAGCGCCTGAGCAGCGGTGATGTAGTCGGTTTCGCGCATTGCCAGTACCTGACCGCGAATCTGACGTGCCAGACCGGTCCAGCCCAAAAGCGCGAAGATCAACGACATAATCATAAAGACCATGGTTTGGTTCCATGTGATCGGAACCACCGCCGCTAGAGCCATCCAAAGCGGTAGAGCTGGGAAGCTTTGCAGAAACTCGATAAAGCGCTGAATCAGGTTGTCGATCCAGCCGCCATAGAAGCCCGAAGTGATACCGACCAAGGCACCGACAATAACGATGATCAGGGTCGAAACGAGCGAGAGCGACAGCGAGATACGCCCACCCATGGCGATACGGCCAAGCATGTCACGGCCAAATTTATCGGTACCAAGCAGATAGATCGTGCCACCTTCTTCCACGCCATAGAGGTGGATGTTGCTGGGAATGATACCTAAGATCTTATATTCATAGCCTTCTACAAAGAACTTCAAGTAGTAGGGCTTGCTGGTATCGGTCTCCCACTTGGGCAGGAAGGTGACCGGATCTAAGACCTGGCTCTGCATATAGGTGAAGGGGCGCAGGCTGAAATTGCCGTTTCCATCGATAAAGTAGAGTGGCTGTGGTGGTGTGTAGGCGTGTTGCATGTTGATCGCTACCGGATCAGTTGGCGATAAAAAGTCTGCAAAGATCGCCATAAGCGCCAGGATAACGATCATGATACCGCCTGAAATGGCGATGCCGCTACGACAGAACTTGCGCCAAACCAGGGTCGAATAGTTTTCGCGACTGGTCTCAACCGGCAAGGTTGCCTTTTGAGAAAGCTGTCGGCTTGTTACTGCTGCCATGATGACGACTCCCTAGTTCAACTGGACGCGCGGGTCGAGCCACGACAAGACGACGTCAGCGATCGTATTACCAACCACCAACAAGACACCATAGACCAGCAAGAAGCTACCCGAAACGTAGATATCTTGGCCGAGCAGCGCTTGGTAGAACATGGGGCCAAGCGTCGGCAGACCGAGCACGATCGCAGCCTCAAGCTCGCCTGCCAACATGTAGGGCAGTACAGTACCTTGATACATGACGATCGGGTGCAGGGCGTTTGGTACAGCGTGGCGGAAGATCACGATGCGTTCTGCAAGACCTTTAGCCCGTGCGGTGCGAACATAGGGCAGGTTCAAGGTGTCGAGCAGGTTACCACGCATAACACGCATATTTTGGGCAACGCCACCGAAGCCTGCGATCACAACGACCGGCCAAACGTGGCTTAGGGTATCCATAAACTTCGCCCACGACCAGGGTGCAAAGGCATATTGGGGTGAGTTAAAGTTTGTAAAGTGTTGCGCTCCCACCGAAAAAGCCAGCCAATACATAATAATCAAGGCTAAGAAGAAGCGCGGTATGGATGTACCCAAGAAGGCGAGCACTGTTGAGAGGGTGTCACCCAAGCTATATTGATGAGTTGCGGCATAGATGCCAAGCAAGATACCAATTAAGGTTGAGATCAAGTGCGAGGCCAATGCCAAAATAACGGTACGTGGCAAGCGCTCGGCGATCAACGCACCAACATCTTTGCGATAGGCAAAGGAATAGCCGAATTCGCCCTTGGTAACGATATTCTTAATCCAAGTTAAGTATTGTACGGCGATCGGTTGATCGAGACCATACTGGACCCGAATCGCTTGTGCCTGTCGCTCGGCCTCCACCTCGGAAATACCGTTGTTCATCAAGTTTGCCTTGAAGCTGCTGGCAAAGTCGCCGGGAGGCAACTGAATAATGATGAAGGAGACCAGACTGATTCCGATAAGTACCGGAATTGCCGACAGGAGGCGGGTAATGATAAATCGTGTCATACTCTTTCCCCGATGACCCCTCGGTGCCTTATAGAAAACCCAAGCGGTCTATTCGCCAACGCTGTGGGCGATAGATAATAACAATCCTTGACGAGTGTAGTTGCAAAGAAACCCCAAGATTCCTGAAGTTTAAGGCTATTTTTATTTGCCCTCTGGTTTGAGTTCTACATCATCAATACAGGTTATAAAAAGAGTTATCTTCTCAAATAGATGATCCCTTCCACCTTTCAAATTCGTTAGAACTGAAAGGTGGAAGGCGTAAGAAACCTAAAGGTGGCGAACCACCTTTAGGCTGAATACACTATTCGTAGGTTGGGATAACACCCGGCTGGGTTTCGGGTACCTTGGACTGATCCTCAGGGGCGATCCAGAGCTGCTCGGGCAGATAGTTGTGGTAGTCCCACTGATACAGGAACGCCGGTGAACCGACCGGAAGGTTCTTGATGGTCTTGGACATACCGAGAGCGTAGCGGCTCACAACCACACCGATGGTGTAGCAGTTTTCGGTATGGATCTTCTGGTACTGCTTCATCAGCTCGACGCGCTCGTCGTTGTTGTCCGAGGCCACGAACTTCTTGACGATCTCCAGCATCTCCTCTTCGTAAGGCTGGAGCGGGCGCTCAACGCCTTCAGCTGCGCGGTTGAAGCTCGGAGTCTCGATAGCCCACGGCACGATGTCGCGGTAGCGAACTTCCGGCACAGCCCACTCTTGACCCATACGGTCGACACGCATCTCCCACTCGCCCTTGGAGTTGTTGTCGTTGCTGGCGTTGCTCTCGATCATGCGGTAGTTGACCTTGATACCGATCTGCTTGAAGAGCGGAACCAGAGCTTCTGCAATGGTACCGGTACCGTCGGCATCTTGTACTGCGGTCAAACCGATCAAGAGCTCTTGGCCTGCCAAGGGGCCATCTGGCCACAGCAGAATGCCTTCGCTGTTGGTCTCGGTGAAGCCCAGCTCTGCCATGAGGGTCTTAGCCGATTCGATAGAGTAGGGGTAGTACACGGTCGAGTCAGCGTCGAAGAACTTGGCACCCGGGTAGAGACCGCCCGGCCATGCGCGGAAGAAGGGACCATCGGCGATCGAGCGAGCGATACCATCGCGGTCGATTGCGTAGGAGAGAGCCTTGCGGAACTTCGGCTCGCGGAACAGCTTGCGCAGTTCGCGGTCGCGATCGTCCTTGACACCGAAGTTGAGCGACTGGTTGACGACCAGCGCGAAGCCCAAGGTCTCGGGGCCCCACTCTAGGCGGAATACGGCGTTGGGATCTTGTGCCTTGGTGGCGACTTCCAAGAAGGTCGAGGGGTTCTCGACGTTGGTGTGGTCTGCAGCACCAGCCATAACCTTGGTGGTTCGGATTACACCGGTAGCAGCCTTCTCGAAGATGATCTCGTTCAAGTAGGGCAGTTGCTTGCCGTTCTCGTCCACCTTCCAGAAGTATGGGTTGCGGCGGAAGATCATGATCTCGTCGGTCTTGTAGTTGGTGACCGTCCAAGGGCCGAGGGTTACAACCGGCAGCTTATCGGGCGGCAGGTCGTCCTGGAACTTCTGGTAGTCGGACTCGGGGTTGTACTTCGGATGGAAGGGCTTGTGAACGTGAGCCGGCGCGAAGCGCAGGTAGTTCTCGTTCATGAAGTACAAGAAGTAGGTCGGGCGCTCGACCGGGAAGGTCCAGCGAATGGTATAGTCATCGATCTTCTCCAGGTTGATGTCCTGGCCGTCGATCTGCCAGGTGGAGCGCTTGGAAGCAGCGCGGGTCACACCCGGATCGAGAACGATGTCTTCCCAGGTGAACATCACGTCGTCAGCGGTGAAGGGTACACCGTCCGACCACTTGATGCCCTTGACCAAGTGCATGGTCAACTGCTTGCCATCTTCCGACCATTCCCAGCTCTTAGCCAAGTTGGGCAGAGGCTCAGCACCATCACTGCGCAGCCAGATCGGACCGGTCAGCACCAAGGTCTCGACCAAGATCGAGTCGATACCGAAGTAACCTTGGACCACACCAGCACCCCAGTTCCAACCCTCGGTCGAAACGGCCCAAACATCGCGCATTACACCGCCGTACTCACCCGGACCATCCGAGAAGAAGTTGTTCAGATAGACCAGCGGCTCTTCGGGCAGACGCTCTTCGACCGGAGGCAGCTTACCAGCAGCAACTGCTTCGGCGATGTAGTCCGGCTCACTGTACTTGTCGAGCTTCTTGTAGGTGAACCATTCTTCCAACTTGAAGGTGCGGGGTTCCTGTGAACCGGCCATAGCCTGGCTCGGTGCATAAGGAATGGGATCGGCAATAGTACCAGCGCTTGTGCTGCCACCAGCGGCAGGAGCGGTGGTAGGCTCAGCTGCAGCAGGAGCTGTCGTAGGAGCAGCAGCAGCGCCGCCATCAGCCGGAGCCGAGGGCTGCGATGCGTTTTGTGCGGGTGGCGCACAAGCTGCCAATACAGCAGCACCGATTGTCATGCTCGCCGACTTGAGGAAGCTGCGGCGGCTCAATGCTTTCTTGTCTTCCATAGACATGGGTTTCTCCTCAGAGCGTTTGAAAGAAATCCGCAATGATGGTGAGATCTCTAACAGAGAGATCTCAAGAATCTGCCATATGTACAGGCGAGACCAATACCAAGAGGCTTCCACTTTAGGGCAGTTCACACGTCAACGTCCATTGATGAAAGCAATCAACGTTCGCATGTTAATGCTGTAGCGTGTTTGCCTTTGTATCACATACGAATGGTAGAGATCGAGTAGTTGTGGAGGATAGGAACTTGAGGCTGAGCATTCATCGCTTTGGGTAACTTCCTCGTATACTACTTTTCAAGATGAGTTGTGTCACATCTGGTTTGTTTGTGTAATGTACTACTGAACGAGAACCATCTGTTTCACAAAGCTACCATCTCAAACCATACGTAACCAAACCACCTCCAGTTGGAGGTAATAGTGGTTGTAGAACTCGTACGGGGAGTATGTGTCTTAGCTTGCTTACTCGGTACAGACTACGCCTGCCATTATACGGTATATCTGAGAATAATACAATTACGGGTCGATGTCTTGGATTATCCTCAGATTCTCTTGGACAGAAACACGCTACTCTCTTCACGGTAGGCGCGGGGCGAAAGACCCGTATGATTGCGAAAAATACGACTGAAATAGGCAGGATCGTCGAATCCGACCAGCGAAGCGATCGTTGTGATACTCTCGTTCGTCGTTCGCAGAAGCTCCCGTGCTTGGCGAATGCGATAGCGATTCAGATATTCCCAAGGCGATATGCCTAGTTCTTGGTGGAAGATCTGACTCAGGTAGTTCTTGCTCAAGCCCACCACTTCGGCGATCTCTTGGCGCGAAAGTGAGCGCGAGTAGTTTTGTTGAATATACACGAGCGCCCGCCGCACCAGAGCGCTGGTTTGGCGCGAAAGCGCCGAGCGCCCGTTGCAGGCCTGTTGTACAAGAAGTACCTGTTCTTCGTCCGTCAGAATGCCTTTAGTATGAAGCATAACACCATTATAGTTCAGACGGACGATATCATCTAACGACAAAAGTTGACCTGTGACAACCAAGATCGGTACATTGTGGGTCGGTTCGTAGGCACGCAGCTGGTCGATCACGGTGAAGCCGTGCACATCTGGCATCTGCAAGTCGAGAATCACCAAGCTTGGGACCTCTTGGGCCAAGATAGCCAAGGCGGCGGAACCACCGTGCGCGACTCGAATGGGGTGGTTGGGCAGCGCTTCGCTTACCAAACGCTCGTACAAGATGCAGGCCTGAGGATCATCATCGACGATCAAGACCGGGCCAACCATCGAAGCGGGTCGCAGCACCGCAAGCGCTTCTTGAAGTGTTTCGTTCTCAAGCGGTTTTAAGACGAAGCTGGTGAGCGCCGTTGAATTGGGGTCTTCCTCTTGGTTGTAGAGGATAAAGGGCAACTGAGCCCACTGTGGGAACGAGCGGATCTTTTGGACAATAGCCCAATGCTCGCTGCCGGCTTGGGCTAGGTCCCAGGCGATGGCGGCTGGGCGCAGGGCCGTAAACAAGGTCTGAATATCATCTTCAGGCTGCAAACGACAGATGGTAAGCCCCTGGCGACGCGCCATGTCGCTGATCGTGCTGGGTAGCTCGGCACCAGTCGCCAAGACCACCAAGACCGAGCGGCTCGGTTCGGGCGTATTGACCACATTGCCCTGGAGGTTGGGCAGAGGCAGGTAGACATGGAAAGTGCTGCCTTGACCGGGCGTGCTCTCGAGCGACATTGTGCCGCCATGGAGCGCTACCAGACGCCGCGTGATGCCGAGCCCTAAGCCAATGCCCTCGCGTCGACCTGCACCGCCGGTCACAAATGGCTCGAATATGCGCTCTTGCAACTCGGGAACCACACCGATGCCGGTATCTTCGACCCAGATATGCAGGTAGGGCGGGGCAACTTCGGCCCCTAGCGTGATCGAGCCGCGCGCGGTGAATTTGCTGGCGTTGCTGAGCAGGTTGAGCAAAATCTGGCGCATGCGCACTGGGTCGATCTGGATCACAGGCAGGCGCGGTGGTAACTGTAGCCGCCACTGGACAGCGTTGGTGTTGGCCAGTCGGTCGGTCCAACTGCGAAAGACCTCTTCCAAGAAGGGGCGCGGCGAAATCGGTTCGATCTCTAAGTGGAGCGCGTCGATCTCGGCCCGTGAGAGATCGAGAAGGTCATCGATGAGTCGTACGAGATGTTGGGCGCTCTTTTGAATATGGTGAACATCTTGAATCGCTTGGGCCGGCAGATCGGTGTTGTAAAACTTCTGGGGCTCGAGCAGGGCTTGGGCATACGAGACGATCACATTGAGCGGGGTGCGCAACTCGTGACTCACATTAGCCAGCAGGCGCGTTTTGAGCTGATCGGCCTTTTCGGCGGCTGCTCGGGCGCGCACCGCTTCGCTGTAGAGCTCGGCGTTGCGCATGGCCACACCCAATTGGTCGGCCAGCGATTGCAGCCCAACCAGATCTTGGTTGATATGCTGAATAATCTGCTTGCTGTGCATGTCTAAGATCGCTAGCAGGCGCGTGCCGAAGCGAATCGGGATGATCACCCGTGAATGTACCATGCCAAGCTCGATCTCTGGGGCATAGCGGTGGCTGTGCTGGCTGTCGGGAATATAGATCAACTTATTCTGTTCGATCGCCTCAGCTAAAAGGCCAGCTTGATTGATCGAGACCTCGCGCTTTGGCTCGCCTTGGTTAACGGTCTCTTGAATAAGTATGCGTTTTTCGGCGTTCCAGTGATATAAAATTGCGCGGTCGTAGCCATAATTGCTTCGAATAAGATCGACAACTTGGCTAGAGAGTTGATGGGGATCGAGGGTTGATCCAACGAGGCGGCTGATCTCTAGGCTGGTTTCAAGTTGTGTCAGACGTTGTTGCTCCTCTCGGCGATTGACACCCACTAGGCGGTTCGGAATGCCCGCGATCGAACTGAGCGTCTGCAGAGCGACATCGGCCACATTCTCTTTGGTGACGAGGCGTGGTTTATAGCTGAAGTGGCTCGGCAAAGCTTCGCCCCGCGCGGCTCGTTCGGCAAGTTCGAGCGCTTGGGTGGCGAAGTCGGCGGCGGCGGTCTCGATCGTGGCCGTCATCGAGCCGTTGGCGATGGCTGCGAGGGCCGATGGGTCGCCGTTGATGCCGATGATGATGGTCGATACGTTGATTTTGCCAAGCTCGCGACCGACATCGCGCCCTACTAGCGCGAGCGAGTCGGAAAGCCCGAAGATGGCGTCGATCGGCTCGTCGATCTGGGCTAACTTCTCGAGAACTTGGGGGTAGGCGTGTTCGTAGCGCCACAAACTTGGAATGTGGCTGACGCGCATTTCGGGGTAGGCTTTGAGCGCCTCTTGCAGGCCTGCGATGCGGCTGCGCCCATCTTCGCCGCGTTCGGCCATAAGGCCGCCGATCAGCAGAATATGGCCGTGCCCTTGCAGCTTGTCGACCAAAAAGTAACCCACTTGTTGAGCGATCTCAAAGAAGCCCGAAGGTGATACGAACAAGGGGTGGCGCACACTCGATTCGGTCAGGTGAATAATCGGGATTCCGATCTCTAAAACCTGATAGGCAAGCGTATCGGGCAGATAAGCTGTGATGAGGGCATCGATATCTTGGGCTAATAGTTCGTCGAGTAAGTCGAGACGAAGTTGGTCGGGGCTTTGGGTCGACGAACCCGTGTCTATTTGAACCAGCTTAAAGCGTGGTTGTTGCGTCAGTTGATAGACTGCTTCACGAACTTGAACCCAAAATGGATCAGCTGAACCAATACGCGCACCAATTCGAAGAATGTGGGACACAACGCCTCCTAAATAGCCTAGCGTCATTGCTTGGGATCTTGGCGCAAACAGGTACAGAGGGTACGCTTGTTGCGCAGGCAGATACTACATAGGCTTGCCCAAAGTTCTATTCCTTGGGAGTATTGATATAACAATTTTGGATCTTACACGCTCTTACTGCATTCGTCAACGCAGCAAGACTCTCTTTTCTGATCTTCTCTTCTCAGCCAATAAACGTAATGCTCTTCTAAAAGTGTACACGATTTGAAGCTGCTGTGCTTGGAATATGCTTTTACTACACAACATAGTTTAAAGTCGTAACTCTATGTGATGCTGGCTTATTCGGCTCAATAACGCCTACTTGTTCTGCTGATAGGGCCTAACATGTCTTTGGAGACCCTTGCCAGGGTCCTAATATGAATGAAATCAGCGTTTTTGCCTAAATAGTGCGGTTTTATTTTTAATTCATAAAGAGGATTTCTTCGCATTAGAGAGAGGAATAGCACTTGTAAATGGCTTTTAAGCGACGCGAAAAACGCAAATTTCTTGTATACAGCTTGCAGAAAATAAGATATTATTATGAGCGAATAATTCCACAGGCTCTTTCCCAGTAAATCGCTTGTTTATACATCTATGCTCGTATCTCTGCATAGGCTAATTATACAGACGAAAGTTGGATAAAATAGGCTTAGACGCCCTGTACAGAACCAAAATGTGAGTGGTATAATATAAACCGCTGTAAAGAGCGCAACTTTACTCCGGTGCTCTGTTGTACGGTGTCGTACTATCGATAGAGTATGATGCTTCAGAGGTTCCTGTTCTTGTTGTCTGAAATTAAAGCGTGAGGATCTTCTATAGTCGCGCCGAGATCAGCTGTCATGGTAGGCTGTGGGAACGCCGTTACATCTCTGCCATCCACGCGGCCCAGCAACTCGGATGTTGAGCATGTTTGTGCTCAGGAGCTAGAACTAAGCGAACCTTGCTGGTATCTCGACCTGATCTTGGGTACGCTTCCATAGCTTGTTGTGTTGCTCTGCATAGGCATTGTGATTAAGCATAGTATAGACCTTGTGCTTGTTTGTGTGTTGATACCTTATGTCCTATTTTATGTATTCACAACCGAGAGTGGCTGATCTCTTTTTGCAAGAGCCATCACCTTGGGGATCGCGCGGCGATTCATTTCTGTGGCGGGCAATGCGAGAGTGGTTTAGCGAATCACCTTTACCAGCTAACGAAGAAGCCTTCATTGCTATGATTAAAGAGGCTTTTTTTCAGTTAACCGGATTTGCGATTACTGATAAAAAAACGATTTACATCTCTCGTTTTAGCCATAACTCTGTATTGAGTGGCTATATCTCGTGTGAATGGTGGAACGAGCAGGGCTTGCCGCAACTGGTCGAACGCTATCGAAAGGCGCGTCGGCGCTAGCAGCGAAGAGCCTCGCTATGACAAACTATTCCTGCTCGACAAACAGCCTTCTTTTTGCTGTGTGCTCATCACTTCCTCGCTAGCGCTGGCCTCACGCGCCTTGTGATTACCAGCTCCGCTCGACGATCTTCAATTGTAGTTTCGTTTATGTAAGCCTACCGCCAAGTAGGCGTTTTTTGATGCCAAATCGGCTTAAAGAAGCGCACTCTAGCGACGTGGGGAAAACAAAAAGCGACAAACATAGTTGAGTGCCATTGTGGGAAGACAAAAAGTGTTTGTTATGAAGTGTGGAATGTTGTGAGCGAGCGCAACACTCCACACTTTCTTTTTGGCGTAGCGCTGAGGTAGCGCGAAGCAAATAGGGCGATTGTCTTCGCGCTTATGCCGCTTACGCGCGGCGAAGGCTTTGCTTATTCCTCTTCGGGCACGAAGGGTGCGATAGAGGGCTGGCCAGCTGCGCGGTTGACCGATTCGATGAAGTGCGGCACGAGCTTGGCCAAGTCGTGGCCGCCGATGCCAGCGGCGGTGGCAGCGTTAAAGCTGATCAGCGAGGCCGAGGCGGCGGGCATAGGCACGCCCAAAGCTTGGCCGGTGGCGATCATCGCCAACAGATCTTTGCGCACGCCGGTCACATCGAAGGCCACCTCTTCCTCTGCGCCCAAGATCAAATCGCGCTTGGCCTTTAGGGCGGCCAGTGCCGCCGGGCTGTCGAGAATCAGGTCGAGGGCCATTTCAAGCTCGATTCCGAAGCGGGTGGCGATCGCCAGTGCCTCGGAGACGGCCTGCCAGTAGATCGCCATGGGCAGATTGAGGGCGAGCTTCATAGTAGTGCCGCTGCCGTTTGGGCCGACCAGCTCAGCGCGGCGAGTCAGCACATCGAAGATCGGTTTAGCGCGCTCGAAGTCGCGCTTAGAGCCGCCGACCAGCGCCAAGAGCTTGCCTTCGCGAGCCGGTCCGACCGTGCCGCTCACAGGCGCGTCGAGCAGGCTGGCTTTGCGAGCGTGAATGATTTCGGCCAGCTCGAGATTGACGGCGGTTGGGATCGTGCTCATCTCTAAAAAGAGCTTGCCGCTGACATCGCCCGTCAAGAGACCGTTTTCGCCCAAATAGACCGAACGTACAGCGTTTTCGTCGGTCAAAATCGTCAAAATAATATCGCTTTGCTTGGCAAGCTCGCTGGGGCTGTTGGCCCAGACCGCACCCTCAGCCAGTAGCGGCTCGGCTTTGGATTGTGTGCGATTCCAGACCGTTAGCGTAAAGCCCGCGTTGAGGAGCCGTTTGCCCATTGCAAGACCCATGCGGCCTAAACCGATCAAACCGATGCGTTCCACAAAAACCTCCTTGGCATCAACAGTAGAACGACGATACTTGAAATGTAGATCTACGACTCTTTGGTCAGATTAATCTCCATAGTACCACCATCCCGCTGTGGCACTGCTCCACACATGCTCTACACTACAGAGAACAAGTTGTACAAGTAAGGAGACAGAGATGCGTTATTCCGACCGCCGTTTGCAGATCCTTTTTTCGGTTCTAGGACTGATTGCAGTAGCGATTTCGATTGTATTATCATTTCAAGCGCCAAATAGTTTCGGTATGTGGGCCAGTTTGATCGTCGCACTTTTGTTTTTGTGGCTGTCACGACGTTATCACGACCCACTGCTCTAGCAGAGGAAGCCTATGGAAAAGCGGATATTTCTGGCTGGCGCGAGTGGCACGATCGGGCGTCGCTTGTGCCCACTCTTGCGTGCAGATGGCTGGCAGGTTTTTGGCACCACTCGTTCGCCCGAAAAGGCCGAACAGTTGGCGGCCCTGGGTGTTGAGCCATTTGTGCTCGATGTCTACGATCAAGAGGCGCTCAACGCGGCTGTGCTGACGGCCCGTCCGAGCGTGGTAATGCATCAACTGACCGATCTGCCGCCTGGGCTCGACCCAAACTTAATGGCCGAGGCGCGAGTGCGTAACGCGCGCATTCGCCAAGAGGGTACGCGTAATCTGGTGGCGGCCGCCGTACAGGCGGGAGCGCAACGGCTTGTGGCCCAGAGCATCGCTTTCGCCTATGCGCCCAAAGAGCCGCCCTACCGCGAAGAGGATGCCTTAGCGATCGAGGGCGAACAGGCGACCCAAACCGCTATCGCCGTTCATAGCCTAGAGACACAGATCTTGGGTGTCGGGCTTGAGGCTGTGGTTTTGCGCTATGGCTTGCTCTATGGGCCGGGCACGGGTTTCGAGCGGGTCGAGCAGGGCGCGTCGTTGCATGTCGATGCGGCCGCCGACGCAGCGCGGCGAGCTGCCAGCCGTGGCGCTTCCGGCATTTACAACATCGCCGACGATACAGGCATTGTAACCATCGAAAAAGCCCGCCGCGAGCTAGGCTGGAGCCCTGATTTCCGTATCGAATAGCGCGAGTCGGCTTGCTCGCTTGGTCGATGTTTGAACCTTCGACCGATCGGAACAGCTCTTGTGGAGGTGTTGGCGACGAGATCCTTAGCTCCCATTCGATCCTAGGCGCGTCCGCCTACGGCTACCAGCATCCTGCCCTCCCAAGCGAGCGTTTCGTCTTTGCCAAGCCCAACCTAGTTCTGTTACCTCGCTCTTTTTTGCATCATCACAAGTGCGCTTAAAGACGAGTATTCGCGTAGAGCGGGAAGCCCAATTTGCTATCAGCGATAGAGCGTTGAAATACACACCAGCAGAAGGGGATTCTGAAGCATATAGGGTCTAGAAAGACTGTTGAGCACAGTACGACCACGCTCCCTTCTCCCGCATCTATGCATTAGCCAAAAGTCGTGTCGGCAGCAAAAGGCGATCATTCGCATACCAGCGCGGAAGTATCCTTGAGAGCACAGAACGGGGAGCATTCACCCCCTCGCCCGCAGTGCGGGAGAGGGGGCCGGGGGGTGAGGGCAGCTAGCCCATCTGATAGCCGGAGGCGGACGCGCTGAGGACCGCATGGAAGGGAGCGATCTTTCCCGCTAAAAAAGGCTGGATGCACGAGGCACCCAGCCTTGAACATAGCTTGGAGCGTTTAGAAATCGACTCCGCCAAAGTCGCCGCCGAAATCGTCGCCGCCACCGAAGTCATCGCCGCCCCAGCTGTCTCCGCTGTCGCTGTAGTCGTCGTCTTCCCAGTTAGCGTCGACGTACTCTTCGCTCGACAGGGGTTCTTCCATTGAGATCTCTTCGACGCCCACCTCTTGAGCGTAGTCGCTCGCCAGATCAGCGGGAGATAGAGAGTTGAAGATCTGGTTTGCGATCATGCTGCCCACAAAGCCGGCGGCTAGGCTGGTTAAAATTGTTCCGCCCAGACCCATACCGCCGCCCATCATAGCAGGGCTCGCTTGGCCGTACTGGCTTTGAGGGCCGAAGGTGCGCTCGAGCGTGCCGGGTTGGCGCATTTCGCTGCGGGTCGCGACGCGCGCAAGGTTTTGCGGATCTGTACTGCTGTAGAGGCTGCTGTTGCGCTCGCTCTCGGGCGCTTGGTTGGCTAACTCGCGCAGTACCATGGCGCGCTGCTCGGGCGTGAGCTGAGCGAAGGCTTCCGCATGGGCTTGCTCGATCGCCTCGGGTGGAGCGGTTTTAAGCATATAGCGATAGCGAGCCAGCGCTTGCTCGTCGCTGAGTTGAGTGGGTGGGGTGCCTAAACCATAGTGGTTTGAGATCTCTTGTTGGCGTTGAGCCACCGCCTGAGGGTTGTATTGCGGTCGGTAGGGCTGATTATTTTGAGCACGACGATAGGGATCGTCGTCTTGGAAACCAAATAGACGCTTGAGGAACTTCATGAGGCGTTTCCTTCTTTCAAACCTGATTACGCACTCTGTCTTTAGGATAGCGCTTTGTTTTGGCTGTGAGTAGGGCAGATGCTCACATAAGGATGTAGTAAATCTTTCCTTTTATTGCGCGGCACTGATGCTATAATTCGTCTGTTCCAACAGACTTGCTTGCCGCGCTTACAAGAGATAACGAGAGGTGATGATGGCTATCCACCATTTTGAGCCAAGCCACTACTTTACCACGATGGGTTCACACCCAGCGGTGTTGCGGATTCAATCGGGCGATACGGTCGTTACGACAACTGTCGACGCGCGCGGTCAAGGAGCTGATGGTCGGCAGATCACGCAACGCGGCAACCCTCAGACCGGACCGTTTTATGTTGAAGGGGCCGAGCCGGGCGATACCTTGGTGGTCTATCTCGAAAAGCTGCAGCCTAATCGTAGTTTTGGTTGGACATCGAGCAGCTTGGCGAGCAATGTGGTCGATCCCGACTATGTGCGCGAGCTGGCCGAGCCTTTGCCTGCCGGGCATTCGAGTTGGTATGTCGATGTTGTGGCTGGAACCGCGACCCTTCAGGAGCCGGAGACCTCGCTGAACAATTGGACGGTGGCGATCGACCCAATGTTGGGCTGTTTTGGGGTCGCGCCCGCGGGCGGCGAGGCGATCTCGACGGCCACTTCGGCCCAGCACGGCGGCAATATGGACTATCGCGGCTTTCGCGAGGGCGTGAAGGTCTACTTTCCAGTTTTTGTGCCGGGCGCGCTCTTCTTCTTGGGCGATGGTCATGCCTTGCAAGGCGATGGCGAGATCGCGGGCACGGGCATCGAGATCTCGATGAATGTGCAGTTTCGGGTCGAAGTGATCAAGAATAAGCGGATCGAGTGGCCGCGCGGCGAGAACGAGGAGTATATCTTTACGGTCGGCAATGCCCGCCCGCTCGATCAGTGTGTGCAGCACGCCACCAGCGAGATGATGCGCTGGCTGCAGAGCGATTATGGTATGGATGCGCGCGGCGCCGCGATCTTTTTGGGCCAAGCGGTCGAGTACGATCTAGGTAATATGTTCGATCCAGCCTATACCATGGTCTGCAAAGTTCCCAAGCGTTTGCTGCCCAAACGCGATTAAGCTCAGATAGCTTTGAGTGCTTGGTGCGTTTTTTGGCCTATGCTAGGGCCGAGCTGAGAGATTTCGCGCCACAGCGCGAAATCTCTCGCTGTTTTAAAAACCGACTTCAACGATTGTGCGTGCGGTTCGGTCTTGACGGAAGCCCACGCCGTCTTGAATCAAGCCGACGTAGAAGCCCATCTTGTTTTCGGGCTGCAAGATTGTGATCGTGCCGGTTACAACCACCTCTTCGCCCGGTTCGAGAATGTCTTCTACGCCCGGCACATCCCATTCGCTGGCGGGCTTCGACGAGAGCGCCCAGCGGTAGGGATAGCGTTTTGCGCCACCGCCGCTATTGGCATCCCAGTCGACACCAACGCGCCAGAATCCGCCCGATTTGGCGGCGTAGGCGCCATCTTCTACCGAGGAGAAGACTTCGTCGGTGGTGTAGCCAAAGCCCGACTCGGGGCCGTAGGTGCGGATGGGCACGCTGCCTGTGTTACGAATACGAATCGTCACAGTGATGGTTTCGCCCAGCATAACCCGTTCTGGCGCGATGCGCGCTTCGATAATGGTCGCTTCGGGCTGACCCACATCGACAAGCTCGATCTGGCCGCTTTGGACTGCGACATTGCCGTACATATCCTCTGCCGTAATAGTGTAGGTATAGACCCCATTACCGAGAGCTACACCATCGGAGCGTTTGCCATTCCAGGTGTGCAGGTATTCAGCTGGAGGCTGTTCGGTGCGCGAGACAAAGGGATAAACCTCGCCCTCGGGTGTTGTGATGGTGATATCGACCGTTGCGGTAACGGGCAGGCGATAGGTGATATTGGCTACATCGTCGATGGCATCGCCATTGGGCGAGATAACGCTCGGCGAAACAACGAGATTGTCGATCGATGGGAGAGTGACTTGGTCGTATTCGATGCGGAACTGGCCTGTGAAGCTGACCGATTCACCCGAGGCTTCGCGCGCTTCGACAATGTAGGTGTAGGCGCCATTGGGCAACAGTTTGCGGCGAAGTTGGCCCTCGTTAGTTGGCACTGTTCCATCGAATGTGACGGAATACGCATCGTTATCGGCAACGCGCGGTTGGTTTTCGCGCAGGGCATAGCGTTGGCCTGCTTCATCTTGCAGATACACGCTCACGTTCGCGTCTCGTCCAAGACGGTATGAGATCGCAAGGCTTTCGCCGTTTCCGCTCGGTCGCAATACCTCTTGCGAAACAATAACTCTGTCGAGCAAGGGTTGAATGCTGCAACCGGAGAGGCTTACGACTAACCAAACACTGATGACAAGGATACAAACCAGCACAGAAGGACGCTGGCGATGAGAGATAACAGTCATACAATTCCTCGAAGCAGGTGGACATCGTCCTCACAAGCCGAGCATCGTACCAGCAACACGGGCAAAATGCAAAAGCCTGCGATATGGGTCTACTGATTCTACCTTGTTGCTCTGATACTAAATCCGTTTGATCAGTTCCGCACTTTGGCGGTCTAGTCTCTTCCCCAAAGAGGGCTGCTAGCGCGTCCGCCTACGGCTACCAACAGCTCGCCCGCAAGCAGGGTCTTGTAGCTGTGTGTTGAGAGAGCGTCCCAAAATACCACGATTCAAGCGGATTCCGTATGATACCAAATCCGATTCTTTCCTCGGTTTTCGTTTTGTCACCTTGCGAGAAAGCAAGTCATTAGCGGATTTAGTATGAGATCGCTTGGGGAGCACAGCATCAAAACTGCGCTCCCAGCCTAACTTAATTGAACAGAATATAACGAGTTAAGAACGATTCGACCGCTCGATAGTAGTGGTTGATCGTTTCGGATTTGCGCCAGCCGTGTCCTTCGCCTGGGTAGAGGTGGTATTCGTGGGGGATGCCGCGCTGGCGCAGCGATTCCACGATCATCTCGGATTGGTTAGGCGGAACGACGGTGTCTTCGCTGCCTTGGAAGATTGCGATCGGATCGCGCAGCTTTTCGATATGGAAGATCGGCGAGCGATCGCGATAGATCTGGCTGGCTTCGGGCAACGGGCCAAGCAGCGAGTCGAGGTAGCGCTCTTCGAACTTGTGGGTATCCATTGCCAAGTTGAAGGCGTTGGCAACACCATAACAGCAGATCGCCGCTTTGAAAAAGCCCGGGTGGGTGACAAGCGCCTGCAACACGGTGTAACCGCCCGCGCTGCCGCCCATAATCACGATTTTATCGGGATCGACTAAGCCTTGATCGATCAGCCATTGAGCGCCGCTGACCGCATCTTCGACATCGTAGACGCCCCAGGTGCCGCGCAGAGCTTCCATGTACTTGCGTCCATAGCCCGTACTGCCGCGATAGTTCACTTCCAAGACGCTATAGCCACGGGTGGCAAAATATTGGGTTTCGCTGTTGTAGGAAGCGACCGTTTGGCTGGTCGGGCCACCGTGAATCCTGACCAAAAGCGGCGGCTTGCCGCTGCTGCTCCAGCGTTCGCTGCGTGGCTCATAGAAGAGACCATAGACTTCGCTGCCGTCGCTGGTCTTCCAAGTAACGGGGCGCGGCGCGATCATAATGGTTGGCGAGATGCTTTCGTCGCTGGTGCGCTTCTGAATCGTTGCGACTTCGCGTTGCAGGTCGAGCGTGACCAGTCGAGCCGGTTGGGTGCTCGCCGCGCAGATCGCCGCCAGAAGCGGACGAATCGGGTTGGGACAGGGTTGGTCGATCGCAGTATAGCCCTCTAGGCCGAGCAGTTCTTTGTTTTCGCCGCTTTGAATATTGAGCGACCAGAGGCTAAAGAAGCCGTGCTCGTTGCGGGTGTAATAGATGCTGCCGCCATCGTAGCTCCAGCCGTAGGTGCGCTGACCTTGGGCCCAAGCGGGCGTGCCGATCTGAGCTTGGCTTTCGAGCGTAAGCTGACGGGTGGTTCCATCTTCCAAATTGTAGAGATAGAGGTTGTACCAGCCGGTCTCGTCGCTCATATAGGCCAGATATTTGCCGTCGGGCGAGAATTCGGGCTGGAAGATCGAAACCTGCTGATCGCCAGCGATCGCGCGCACATTTTTAAAGACCGGGCCGGTCGCTTTACTGATCTCGACATCGGCCAAATAGAGCTTGGTGCCGTCCCAAGGCATATTGGGATGATCCCAAGCGATCCAGGCGGCGTGGCGCGTGAAGGGGTGCCAGCGCGGCTGCATGTAGAAATCGTGGCCGGTCGCGATCTGTTGGGGCCACTGCGAGCCGTCGGCATGGGCCAAGGCGATGCCGTCTTGGCGGTTGTGCGAAAAGACATAGAGCACCCAACGGCCGTCTGGAGAGACAGTTGGCGAAGCACAATCGGCGAAGGCGGGTGTGATCGGACTGGCCGAGCCGCCCACCAGCGATTGGCGATAGATCTGCTGGTTGGCCACAAAAAAGACGTAGCCACCGCCGACACCAAAATCGCCGCCGCCATAGCCAACCCGCGCTCGCACCGAGAGATCGCTGGTTAAATCGCGCGGCGCGTCGCCGTCGAGGCGGCTTGTGACCAAGACATTGTGGCCGCTGCGTCCTTCAAGCCAGACCAAACTCGCGCCGTCGCTATCCCACTGGACATCCGAGATACGAAGACCGCTTGCAAGGCGTTGCGCTGTAATCGGACTGCTCCAGAGCCCATATTGTCGTTGTGTTGTCATAGTTTGTCCTTATCATAGCCATAGGCACGGAGGACTATTTCCATCTGCCATTATACGTACTTTGAGCTGGAAGCAAGCTATACCGTTGTGTGAATGATACGAAATCCGCTTAAATCCTTGTATTTTGGGGTGGTCTCGCGGCACACAGCTACAACAGCACGGTTATGGGCGAGCTGTTGGTAGCTGAAGGCGGACGCGCTAGCAGCCCTCTTTGGGGAAGAGACCAAACCGCCAAAGTGCTGAGCTGATCAAACGGATCTCGTATGACAGCAGCGCTAAACGTTCAGTTCCAAAACGCTGCGTGGGCTTCGATCAGATCGGCGGCTTGGCTCCAAGCTGGGTCAAGCATCAGGTCGTGGGCGGCTGCGGCAACGACCTTGGCTTGGGTTTTATACCAAGCCGCGAGCGCTTGCTGTTCGCTAACGGGAAAGATGCGATCGGCTTCGGCTGCGATCACTAAGACGGGTTTTGGCTTGCGAATCGGCTTGACGCGTCTGAAGATCGTATCGATAAAGACCCGGATCGATTCGGGTGCGAGCTGAGCCATAAGCTGACGTACCGTTGCAGAGTCGCTATCAGGGCGAAAGAAAGCTGCTCGGGTTGCCGCTTCGCTCTGAAAAAAGTGGCGCGAATCGCCGCTCAGCAGTGTGCGAAGAAGCGCTTTGCGATCGCTTAGAAAGAAGCGCAGCGGACTGTGTGGAAAGTGGATGGCGGGCATAGCGCAGAGCAACACGGCGCCGGGCAGGCTGTGGGCTTCCAAATAGTGTTGGAGCACAAAACCTCCTAAACTGTGCCCCACCACAATCGGGCGCGGCTCGATCTGCGACACGATGCTATGGAGGTCGTTCAGATAGCTGTCGAGCGAGTAGTCGAGCCAGCTTTGGGCTTTAGGGCTGTTTCCATGGCCGCGCAAGCTCATGCTATGCACTACAAAGCCGCGCTCGACCAGATCGTTGGCGGCCTGCTGCCAACACCACGCTCCATGCCAAGCGCCGTGCAGCAGCAAAAGTGGGCGTTCATAATGAGGCTGTTGGGGCAGAACGATTTGATGTTCGAGCCTTGGATACGCTTGAGTCTCCTGCGATTGCAGCATGTTCGTCTTCTATGTGCTTGTATGAGAAGCGAGTTGGCAACAAGGCGATGGATGGGCGGCGTACAACTGGCCTTCCAGCGAGCGCGGTCGAGAGGTGTTAGATGTGCTATTTCGCTTGCCGATGAGAGATCCGCTTAATAGCCTTGGCGTGGCCGATCTGTTGTTATGCGAGCGCTAGATGCACTATTTCGCTTGCCGATGAAAAATAGCACACCTAGCGCTCTGTTTAAAGTCAAGCAGCTCGGCTCTGCGAGCCTGCGGTCAGTTGTTTGTAGAGTGTTTCGTGTTGGGTAGCGATGTTTTCCCAGCTAAAGCGTTTAGAGAACAGGCTGGCCCGTGCTCCTAGCTCAGCGCGCAGCTGCGGATCGTTGGCTAAACGTTGAATCGCAGCTTCGAGCGCGGCGCTGTCTTCGATCGGCACAAACAGGGCGTGTTCGCCGGGCCGAAGCGCCGCGTGTTGGGTCGCTTGCAGCGCTTGGGAATCGCTCGGCTCGCTGGTGACGATCGCACAGCCATGCGTCATGGCCGCCAAGAGGCTTCCGCGTCGCAAGGACGCGCCATCACGAAATGGCAGAGCTACTAGATCGGCCGCCAACAGATTGCACGAGACCTCTTGCTGTTCGACTTGACCGGTGCGAATCACCTGCTCGTTGAGCTTGCGCCGCCTGATCTCTTCCTCGAACCAAGCGGCGTACTTCTGATCTTGGGGCGAAGTCGCCGAACCGCCGATCACCAGCAGCCGCCAGTCGGGATGTTTGGCGAGGCCATCGAAGAGCAGATCGGCTCCTTTGCTCTGGCCCAATAGGCCGAAGTAGGCGATCAGAAGCTGGTCTGGAGCGACTCCCAGCTGTGCACGCCAAGCCTCGCGGCTATAGTCTTCGGGAACAGTGACATCGATATTCGAGCCGATCGGAATCAGCGTCGGCGATTTCGAGCCGAGCCGTTGGGCTAACTTCTCGTAGTCGGCCATGTTTGTGGCTATAGCGCCATCGACATCGCAGGCGAGCCGGTTGGTGACCCAACGGCGCACTGGCCCAGCCTTGGGAAAGAGGTAAGGCTCAAGCAAGTCGTGGAATGTGGCGCAGAGAATAGGGCGTTTTTGGAGCCAATGCAGACGTCTCGGCAATAGGTTGATCGCCGGATGCATGTTGTAGGCTCCTGTTTGGTACTGGATATGGATGATCTCGGGGTTTTGATCAAAGATCGCAGCATAGACCGCATCCCAACTGCGCCAGTCCCATTTGGCGGAACGATCGAGCGCGAAGGAATGGGTCTGCTGCTGACCTTTGTTACAGAGCCGATGGATAAGCCATTTCCCTTGGTTGATGGTGAGCACACTGCAGTGGTGATGTCGCTTTACAAGCGCGCGTGCTAGCTGCTGTGTATAATCGCCAACGCCGCCAGGTTGAGGCGGATACTCGCCAGTTATGAAAAGAACATGCATTGAGCACTTCTCACAGTGAAAGCACCTACGATGATACCGCTACAGAGAACGAACAATGCCTAATCGCTTCCTGTTCGCTTAGAACACGAAAAGCAGCACGTAAAGCACGGCCCAGATCCAGGCCACAAAGTGCCAAAAGAGCTCACAGGCATCGAAGCCGACATGGCGCACCGGCGAGAAGTCGCCCGCTTGGGTTCGGTTTAAGGTGATACCCAAGAAGATCAAACCTGCCACGGTGTGCACCGCGTGAAAGATGATCAAAATATAGAATACCGCAATAAAGATGCTGCTACCAGAAGCGAGACCGATGCGGAAGAAGCTGTAGATCTGATCGGCCAAGAAGATACCGCCCAGAATCAGAGTCAACAGCAGAGCGAGCTTGGTACGGCCGAGCTTATTGTGGCGGAGCGAAAGGCCAGCCCAGCGCATAGTGACGCTGCTCACCAAAAGCACGATCATATTGATGGTCGGCGCGACGATGTCGATCGGCGGACGACCGCCCGGATGCCAGCCGCGTCCGGTTAGCAGAAAGAACAAGAAAACGGTACAGAAGCCAAGAAACGTTAATCCTTGTGCCACTAAGAGACAGTAGACACCAAATAAAGGATTACGGATATTTTGACTAGAACGTGGTGCAACAGGTGCATAACCTTCGTGCATCAGAATTTCCTATCTAGATAAAAAACGAAACAAGCAACACTGCCTAGCTTGCGTTTATTCAAGGACATTATAGCTGATATTCACCCGATTAAGGGTCAATCTTCTCAAGCTATTTGCTACCCTAACATGAAGCAAATCAGAAGATTGTTTGTTCTTTGTAAAAGCAGCTAGCTTTTACCGACTAAGGCGTAATGATGCTCAGGAAAACTGTTCTCCGCCCTGTAGACTGCTAGCGTTCACTGTAAGGTTACGGATGAATCTATGTAATCCGGTGACAAACACCTGCATAAGAGATGTTATAATGCGCCTACGATGCCGTCTAATGACCTAATATTCCGAATACATGGTTGCACATCACATGTATTCCTACAGATAGCACATCGAAAATATGTATTGCGATTACTACTCGCACTATTCGTTGTAATGAGGGATACCTATGAATCTGCTCAATCTTGCAGAGCCAGAGCAAGAAATGCTAGAGACGGGCATACAGCATAAGCAAGAAGCTCCGTTAGAACTCTCTATTGTTATTCCTTTGCTGAATGAAGAACCTAACATTCCACGTTTGTACGAGCGTTTGACTACAGAACTCGATAAGCTCAACAAACCGTATGAAATGATTATGGTTGACGACGGAAGCACAGATCGCACCTTCCCCATGCTGCGCGAACTGGCTGCCAAAGACAAGCGTCTGCGGGTTGTGCGCCTGCGCCGTCGTTTCGGTCAGACCGCCGCCTTCTCAGCGGGCTTCGCGCGGGCGCGCGGTAAGGTTACGATCACCATGGATGGTGACCTGCAGAACGATCCGGCCGACATCGGGCGCCTGCTCGACAAGATGGAAGAGGGCTACGATGTTGTGAGCGGTTGGCGCAAAAATCGCCAAGATGCCTACTGGAGCCGCACCTTCCCATCGCGCATCGCCAACGGTCTGATCTCGAAGGTCACTGGCGTTGAGCTGCACGACTATGGCTGCTCGCTCAAAGCCTATCGCACCGAAGTCTTGCAGAACATTCAGCTCTATGGCGAACTGCACCGCTTCATTCCTGCGATCGCGAGCTGGCAGGGCGTCGATGTCGCAGAGCTGCCCGTCAACCACTACGCTCGCCAAGCTGGCTCTTCAAAATATGGTATCAGCCGCACTTTCCGCGTGATCCTCGACCTGGTGACGGTACGCTTCCTTCTGAGCTATAGCACGCGCCCCATGCAGATCTTTGGCCGTATGGGCTTGATCTCGATGGTCGTCGGTTTCTTGATCAGCCTCTATTTGGTGGCTCTCAAGATTTTGACCGGCGCTCCTCTGGGCGACCGACCGCTCTTGCTGTTGGGCGTTTTGTTGATCATCGTTGGTATTCAATTTATCAGCATGGGCTTGATCAGCGAATTGGTGATGCGCGTCTATTATGAGACTCAGTCACGTCCGATCTATGCGGTTCGCGAAGAGATTAACGCACCGGCAAGCTAAACAACAGCTCTGCAAGATTGAAAGAAGCGCCTCGTCCGCTGGGGCGCTTTTCTTTTGCCGCAAATGGCGACCTCGATTACCAGCATACCAAATCCGCACCATCTCTTCAGCCTGTTGGCGGCGAGTTTTCTCCCTTCCATTCCATCTTCACCGCGTCCGCCTACGGCTACCAACATTTCGCCCACCAAATCAGGGCATCTGCCTATGGAAAGCGCCCCCACAAGGCGAAACACTCCCGTATTCGACCGGATCGATCGAAAGCACGCTTGGCCAAGCGCTCGTTTCGATTGACAGAAAGGTGTATGCTTGTAGTTCAAACAAGCGGATTTGAACACTATCTATGAGCCAACAGGAACGATTGTGAGCTTGAAAGCACAGCCATCAGCCTCAGAACGAAACAACCACCCCTTCAACGATCGTTTTCTCTTCGTCATCATCGGGCTTGTCACCGTTATGCTCGCCTGGTTGAGCCTGTTGCGCTATATCGGCTACAACGCCGGTATGCTCGATCTTGGCAATATGGCCCAAGCGATCGCCAGTGTCTCGCGGGGTCACCCCTTGGTTTCGAGCTTCCCCGATGGCCCGATCAGCCGCTTGGCTTTACACGTAGAAGCGATCTATCTGCTGATCGCACCCTTTTACGTGCTCTGGCCTGATCCGCGTATGCTGCTGGCGATCCAAGCCTTGCTATTCGGCTTGGGGGCCTTGCCCGTCTATCGCATGGCCTACCGCCAAAGTGAGAGCCGCCTGATCGCCCGCTGCCTTGTGCTGGTCTACCTCTTTTATCCGACCGCTCAAACCAGCGTGCTGTTCGACTTCCACGGCGATACGCTGGCTATGCCGCTGCTGCTCTTCGCGCTCGATGCGCTTGATCGCAAGGCTTGGCGCAGCTATTGGCTCTGGATCGTGCTGGCCCTGATGTGCAAGTTCTATGTGGCCGCGCCGATAGCGCTGCTGGGGGCCTGCCTCTGGTTTTGGGGCGAAAAAAAGATCGGCCGAGCGACCTTTCTGCTTGGCCTCGGCTATGGTCTGGTAGCCTTCTTACTGATCCGCCCGTTCTTCTCGACTGGAGAGACGCCCGAAGCTCAGCGTGGCCTGAACTACATCAGCTTCTACTTCGGCCAATTCGCAGAGTTATGGGCCACTACACCCCAGCGGATCGTCAATGCGATCGTGGTCTTCGGCCCCGCCCTGATGTTGGTCTGGCCCGGGCGCAAGTGGTTGATCCCGGCCCTGCCCGTCGCCGTGGCGGCCCTGCTCTCGACCGGGCCGGGCGGCGCCTTCGATTTTCGCTACCACCACTACGCTCTGGTAGTGCCCTTTGTCGTGCAGGCCGCGATCGCGGGGATGCAGGCCAAGCAGCAGGCCGTTAAAGCGGGGCGCTCGCGGCGCAACTGGCGCGGCGATACGGTTATGACCGCGATCATCACGATCGTGTTCAGCATCATCTTGGTCGATACGCCCTTGAACGTGCAGTTTTGGCTGGGCCTGCCGGGCCAAGGGCGCGACGATGCCGAATATGGCGTGACCGCGCGCGACGCCCTGAAAGATCGCTTCTTGGCCGAACATTTTTCGAATAACACGCCGACCATGGCTTCGGTGATGCTCGCGCCTCATATCGCCAACCGCGACACGCTCTATCTGGTGCGCTACCCCGACGATCCGGGCGCGGAACGGGTGCCGAGCTTGCTGCCCCAAGTCGATAAGGTCGTGCTCGACAGCCTGTTCGATTGGCGCGTGCTGATCGACGATGGTTTTGCGGGTGGGGCCGCCTACGAGCGCGATGCCTTGGCTCTGCTGCTTCAAGATCCCGATTTTGGCTTGGTGGCGGCGCGCGATGGCCTCTTGGTCTTTGAGCGCAGCGCCGATCGCAGCCGCTTCAGCCAGCAGATTAGCGCGAGCACTGACGATGGTTCGCAGACGGCGCTACAGCGCTTCGGCGATTCGATTGAGCTGCTCGAGGCCGAACTTGAGGTACTTGCTGGTGATGACACAGCCCGCCGAGTGCGCGCTCGTTTTGTCTGGCGCTTGCTCAAGCCGATCGAGCGCGGCCCGCTTGTGGCGGTCAGCCAGCTTGAGGGCGTGGAGCTGGCCCGCTTTGTGCACCTGCCCAGTTACGCTCTGCTGCCGAGCGAAGCTTGGCAGCTCGGCCAGCGGGTCGAGGAGATCTTCGAACTGCCCTTGCCCGACGAACTGGCCTCGGGCAGCTACACCTGGCAGACAGGTTGGTACGATACATCGCGTGTCTATGCCGCCGATACCGATCAGCGCAGTCGTCTAGGCGAGCTTGTTTCCTTGCAGCTAGAGGTCCCTTGATGCAGAGCTCAAAACAGATCAGCCCTATCACCTATCTGCTCGTGCTGCTGCCGTTGATCGCCTTCGGCCTGCTGGTCGCGGTCGTCTACGGCGACACCTACTTTCTGCGGCGCGATGAAAACATCTTCTTCGCCGTGCTGCAAGGCATGCAAGACTCTCAGTCGCGCGGCGAAGTGGTGCTGATGGTGCTGCCTCCAGTTGTGATGCAGCTGTTCAGCGCCACGTCCAGTTTGCTGAAACCTCTCGTTCTGGGCCGTCTGCTAGCGCTGCTTAGCGGGGTGGCTTGCGCCCTGCTGGTGGTCAAGATCGCGCGTTGTTACGCTGCTCAATCGCAGTACGTGCCCTTTTTGAGCCTAACGCTTCTGCTCAGCAGCAGCTTGTACGTCTATGAGAGCAGCTTCACGCGCTTCAACCTGCCTTCGCTGGCCTTCGCCTTGGCGGGCATCTACCTGCTTGTGCGCTCGCCGCGTTGGCAGGCCGAGCCGAAAGCGGCGGCCATCGCGCTGTTTGGTGCTGGCCTGCTCTTGGGGATCGGCCTGCAGCTCAAGCCGCTGATTCTGATGGTGGCGCCTTTTTTGGCTTATCTTGTCTGCCTGATCGCGGCGCCTGCGGGCACGTGGAGGCCGCAAGCCAAGCTGCTGCTTCAGGCCGCCGGGTTGCACGCGCTCGGCTGGTTTGTGCCCGCCCTGCTGATGCTGCTGCTCGGCGGAGCGGGCTTTCAGGTCGCCAACCAGCTCGGCGCGCACCTGAGCGAGACCTCGTTTATCAGCGCTGGCCTGCGCATCTCGCATAGCATCTCGGTAGTGATCGAATTCATCGAGCAGCAGCTCTGGCTGGTGCTGCTGGCGCTGGCCAGCTTTGTGCTTGGAGCGCGCGCCGAGGCTCAGAAAGGCTTGCAGCAGACCAGTTTATTCGCCTTGGGCTTTTGGGCCCTGTCGAGCCTGCTGGTCTTGATGATCAACTTCCCGAGCTGGGATCACCACTTCGTCTATCTCTTGCCGCCGCTCGCGATCGCGGCCGCGCTCTTTTTGGAACGCGCCCTGAACTGGATGCTGCAAGAGCGTAAGCAGAAGTCTATTCGCCTGCTCTCGGAGCATGTGATCGTGCTGTTGTTTGCGCTGGTATTGGTGACGATGGCGATGATGGGGGCTTTGACGCGCCTGCGCAGCGAACAGGTGGAGGCCGACCTGTTGAACGTTGTGGCTCAGATCAAGCAGCGCAGCGAGCCGAACGATCTGATCTGGAGCGATAATCTGGTTGTGCCGCTCTTGAGCGGGCGGCCCTCTGAGCGCGAGCTGCTCGACTTGAGTGTGAAGCGGATTATCTCTGGCAAGCTGACCGAGCGGGAGGTTTTTGGCTATTTGGCTCAGCACCCGCCCCGCGCCGTGGTGGTTTACGATGGTCTGTTCGATGCCTTCCCGAAGCTGATCGCCTGTCTGGAAGCGCATTCTGAGCGCTCGCTGATCTCGCTTAACAACCAGCGCATCTACTGGCTGTCGGGCGATCTCTCCGGCGAGCAGGCTTGTCAGCCATAGGAGCGATAACGAAACCGCTTGTGCTTGGGTTTTCAGGCGGCGATCGGGAGCACAGCGAAGGCCCTGATTTGTTGGAAAGGATGTTGATAGCCGTAGGCGGACGCGCTAGAAGCCGAATGCGGGCTAGCCTCCTCTCCGCCAGAGTAAGAAGCCAGCGGAACTGCTGCGCTTAGTCGGGTTCGAAGGCCAGAATATCGATGCGCGATTCGCCGACGGCCAGCCAGTCGCCGGGCTGAACCTGTTCGCAGCCGATGCTGGCAGCGATGTCGGGCGAGGTTGCGATGGTGCGCACCCCGATGACCGAACCGCCCACATCGAGCAGCAGTTCGCTGAAGAGCTCTTCGTAGGCCAGCAGTCCGCGCTGGCGTTCCCAGCTGTGGACCTCGAGCACCTTGCCGAAGGATTGCGGGCGGGTGCTGGGGCGCAGCCCGTTTGTTTCGGGCAGGAAGCCTTGGCGATAGGGCGCTTGTTGCAGGCGGATCTGACCCAGCAGAAAGACCAGTTTGGCTTTGCCATGCTGTCCGACCTGCGCCAGATCGACGCGGTGATGGCGGTCGACCACGCCCAGCAGGAAGGGTTCGGGATGCGGATTTTCGAGGTCGCTTTCGCTCTGCAACGGATCGACCTTGAAGATCAAGAGCGGCAGATAGCGTCGGCCATCGCGATGTTGCTCGCCTTGTACGATGCGTTCGAAGCGACAGGCGAGCTGAAGCCGTTCACTGTGTGGAAATTTCATAGGCGTGTAGATTCGGATCTGATAGGAGACGAAAAGAGGGAGACTGCGCCTAGTGGCGCGGAATCTCCCTCTGATTATCTTAGACCAGCTTGCGATAGGCAGTCAGAACGTTGCGCATGAGCATCACGTTGGTGAGCGGACCGGTTCCGCCCGGCACCGGCGTGATGGCGCTGGCGACTTCGAGCGCGCTCTCGTAGTCGACATCGCCGACCGTTGCGCCTTCGTCGGTAACATTAAAGCCGAAGTCGATTACAACTGCGCCCGGAGCGAGCATATCGCCCGTTACCAGCCCGGCCCGACCTGCCGCGACCGCGACGATTTCGCATTCGCGCAGCACGGCGCCCAGATCTTTGGTGCGCGAGTGGCAGATCGTAACGGTGGCATCGGCCAAGGTTAAGAGGGCTGCCATCGGTTTGCCCACGATGTTGGAGCGACCGACCACAGCGGCGCGCTTGCCCGCCACGCTGATGCCATAGTAACGCAGCAGCTCCATGCCTCCAGCGGGGGTGTTTGGTACGAGGTTGGGAGTTCCTTGGGCCAGTAAGCCTGCGTTGGAGGGGTGAACACCATCGACATCTTTGCGGTAGTCGAGCGCTTGCACCACCTGATCTGCCGAAAGATGTTTGGGAAGCGGCATTTGAATGATGATGCCGTGGACGCTTGTGTCGGCGCTGAGAGCCGCTACGCTCGCATTGACCGTGGCTTGATCGCTGTCGTTTGCCAAACGCTCGAGTCGAAACTCGATTCCCAGATCGCCGCAGGTCTTGCGGATGGTGCGTACATAGCGTTCCGATGCGGCATCGCCTTCAACTAATACCACGGCCAAAGTGGGGGGAATGCCATATGTTGCGCGTAATTCGGCGGCTTGGGCCTGAATTTCGGCGCGGAGAGCCTGAACAACCGGCTTTCCTTCAAGTCGTTGAGCTGTCACGAGTGTATTCGCTCCTGCACAATGGCGATTACGCCATTGACTTCATCATTAAGACCGATCGAAATATCTTCCAATTGGGTGCGCATATCGCGCACAAAGTGCTGATCTTCGATCGACACCAAGTTAACTTCGGTATTGATAATCGAGCTCTTTACGGTGGCGCTAATTAGCTCGACCGCTACCCCGATATCGCTGACAACGAGGCGATTGCCATGACGGGCCAGCGACACACAGAGCGGCAAGAGCGAGACGGCGGTGCGGGCTACACGCAAGGGTACCTCGGCAGCTTGGCGGGTGACCTTTTGAATCGCTTCGCGGCGGCTGGCGGCATCGGCGTCGGTTGTGCGCGGCAGCTTGTAGGTGGCCGAAAGACGCCCGAAGATATCGATATCGGCTTGGGCCAGATCCTGAAACTCCTTCTGAATGGCGAGGGCTTGGTGTTGAATGGCTTGGGCTTCGTCCGAGAACTCGGCGTATTGCTTTTTGCCAATGGTAAGGGCACAGACCATACTCACCAGACCAGCCGCCATTGCACCCGTCATGGCCGCTACACTGCCGCCGCCCGGTGTGGGCGAGCTGCTTGCGAGGGTCTCAAGGAAACTGCCAATCGTCTGTTCTGTAAGTGTTTCCATTTTCTTGTCCTTATTCCTTTTCGTGATAGATAGATCCCAAATTGGGATAAACGATCGGCGCCATATGAATATGCACAACTTCGCATGGTATTGGCCCGATCGCTACGCTATCCACCATCTGTATTATACGCGGTTTAAGGCCAAATAGAGTATCGCTCCGAGGCAGAGGTAGGTGCCATACGAGATGTAAGTCGGAGTATCTTTGCGGCCCGCGGCCTTCGCGATCAAGATGATCGCCGCCGCAACGCCCGCCAGCATCATGCCGAGAAACAGGGTTGGCCCGAGTTTCAACAAACCTACCGCCGCGCCGATAAAGATCGCCAAATAGACATCGCCCAGTCCGAAGGGAACCGAGACGCTTGGGAAGACGATGCGCGCGACAATGAAGAAGATCATAAACACAAAACCGGCGGCTATCGCCCCCAAAGCCGAGTTTAAGAGTGTGATATGCCCCGTTACCAAGACCGCCAGCAGCGCGATCAGGGCAGCGCCCAAAATCACAAAGGTATAGATAAAGCGATGGAACCAGTCGATCGCGCCGGTGATAATCAAAATAGAGCAGACAAACACCATGTAAAAGAAGGTCGCGCTGAAGCCGTAGTAGCTGTAGAAGAGCGGCACGAGGATCGCCATCATCACTTCAACCAGCGGATAGACCCAACTGAGGCGCTCTCCATTGCTGGCACGCCCTTTTTGTAACAGCCAGCCCAATACGGGCAGCAGTTGCCACCAACGCAGCTCTTCTCCGGTTTTGGTACAGCGCGGCCAACCGATTAAACGCGATTCGCGCGGCAAGCGAATAATCACAATATTGAGCAAGCTCCCAAGCAAGAGACCTATAACGACAAGAACGATAAGCACGATCACACCTCAATACTTCCGAGCTATTTGAGCACTATCTGTATTGTACCGAACCCTTGCAAATCGAATCAGGCCTTCGTTTGACGAATCGAGCCGCGCGCAAGCTCGCTAGCGGAGCGCCGAATCAACCTCTTGACATGATATGACGACCGTCATATAATCGCACTATGCGCTATTCAAAAGAACACAAAAACTATACCCGCAGCCGGATTATTGAAGCTGCGGGGCGAACATTTCGTAAACAGGGTTATATCGGTGCCGGGATCGATGGCATTATGCAGGCTGCTGGGCTGAGCCACGGCGGTTTCTATGCTCACTTTCGCTCGAAAGACGAGCTGTTGGCCGAAGCGATTCGTGTCAGTATGCAGCGCATGCGCCAGCACTGGTTCAGCGGCCTCGAAAAGTTGAGCGGCTTGGAGTGGCTGCGCGAGCTGGTCGAGCGCTATCTGAGCCAGCAGCATCGCGATGAGCCGGAGCTGGGTTGTATGATGCCGCCGCTGGTTTCGGAGCTGGCGCGCGCCGCCGAGCTGCCACGAGCCGGTTTTGAAGCTACGCTGTGTGAGCTTGTCGACCAGGTCGCCGCCAAACTACCCGACGATGGGCCCTTAACGCCTCGTGAACGTGCGCTCGCAACCATGGCCCTCAATGTTGGAGCCATGGCATTGGCGCGCGCCGTCAACGATAAAGAACTCTCCTCAGAGATTTTAGCTGCCTCTAAGAAACTGGCACTCTATGACTGCCAGACAGCGAGCACTTCTCAATAGAAAGCTAAACAACTATGAGCGATACACCACGAGTCGTGGTGACAGGCATGGGCGCTGTCACTCCACTTGGTAATTCTGTTTCTGAACTCTGGAATGGCATACTCGAAGCCCGCAGTGCGGCTGGTCCTATCAGCCGCTTCGATGCCAGCACCTATCCGGTGCGCTTCGCAGCCGAAGTGCGTGACTTCGACCCCTTGCGCTACTTCGAGCGCAAAGAGGCCCGCCGCACCGACCGTGTCATTCAATACACGCTTGCGGCGGCGCTGGAAGCTCAAGCCATGAGCGGCCTTGAGATTACGCCCGAGAACGCCGAGCGGGTCGGTGTGGTGATCGGCAGCGGCTTTGGCGGGGTCGATACGATCTCGCAGGGTTTTGCCGCTTTGGCGCGCGGCCCCGAACGAGTCTCGCCCTTTGTGGTGCCTATGATGATCGCCAATATGCCGGCTGGTATGGTGGCCATTCGCACGGGCGCGCGCGGCGTGAACTACGCGCCGGTCTCGGCCTGTGCGACGGGCGGCCAAGCCATCGGTGAGGCGGCTGCTATGATTCGGCGCGGCGATGCCGATGTGATGTTCGCTGGCGGCTGCGAGGCGCCGATCTCGCCCTTGGCGATCGCTGCTTTCGCCAACGCTGGCGTGGTCAGCACGCGCAACGACGATCCGCTGCACGCCTCGCGCCCGTTCGATAGCGAGCGCGACGGCTTTCTGCTCGGCGAAGGTGCGGGTGTGGTGATCTTAGAGCGGCTCGATCACGCCCTCGCGCGTGGGGCGACCATCTATGGCGAGCTGATCGGCTATGGCGCCACCAGCGACGCCTTCCATATCACCAGCCCGCATCGCGAGGGCGCAGGTTTGAAGCGTGCGATCGAGCTAGCCATGCAGGCGGCCAAGCTGCAGCCCGAAGATATCGACTACATTAATGCGCACGGCACTTCGACGCCCATGAACGATCGCGTCGAGGCTTTGGCGATCCGCCAGGTCTTCGGAGAGCGCTCGGCCAGCATTCCAGTTTCTTCCAACAAGTCGCAGTTTGGGCATCTCTGCGGGGCGGCTGGCGCTGTCGAGGCCATCATCACGCTGCTGGCCATGCGCGAGAGCACCCTGCCTGCCACGATCAACTACCAGCACCCCGACCCCGACTGTCCGCTCGATGTGGTGCCGAACCAGCCGCGCAAGCAAGCGATCCGCACCGCGCTCTCGAACTCGATGGGCTTCGGTGGACATAATGTCGTATTGGCTCTGCGCAACTACGATGCGAGCTAAGGTGTTGTGGGCTTTTTTGCGCATCAGGACGAGATCCACACTGCTCGCAGTTTTGCACTTCTAGCGGCTTGGTCTCTTCCCTAAGCAGGTCCTTGGCGCGTCCGCCTACGGCTATCAGCATCCTGCCCGCAACCTAGGGCGTATCGCTCTGTGACGCGAGATCACCTGCAAAACCTAAGCTTGTGGATTGCCGATCGCACCCAAGCTGCTTGCTGCACGCAGCAAGCAGCTCGCAGCGCAAGCTGCGAGGGGCCGCTTGGCTGGGAGGTTGGCCGATGTTGTAGCCGAAGGCGGACGCGTTTGAGATCGGTTTGATGTAAGCGCCTTCTCCGCCAGCTTGATGTGAGGCAATGATCGCGCAATAGAGGGTAAAACAAAGAGCTATTTCTCTCCGAAACGAGAAATAGCTCTTGTGCTTTATCTCAGCTTTAGCTGCTAGGAGTTGTCGCGTTGTAGCTCCTGCTCGATCAGTTCACTGAAGCCTTCAAAATCTTGAGCGCCGATCAGCATTTTGTTGTTGATGAAGAAGGTCGGCGTGCCGGCTACGCGCAGCTTCATGCCTTGTTCGAAGTCTTCTGTGACCGATTGGCCGCGCCCCTGCTTCATACAGCTATCGAAGGCTTGTAGATCGAGCCCGATCGCCTGGGCCGAAGCGCGAAAGCTATTGCGGGCCTTCTCTTCGCTCTCGTCCCAATTGTCTCCAGCGGTGGTGAAGAGCGCTTTGTGCATCTCCCAGAAGCGGCCCTGTTCGCCAGCGCACTCGGCGGCCTCGGCCGCTATGCCACCCTGTTGGCTCGAAACCGGATAGTGTTTGATCACGTAATAGACTTTGCCGGTGTCGATATAGCTACTTTTGAGCTGTGGGAAGGTTGATAGTTCGTATTCCCGACAGAAGGGACAACCGTAATCGGTGAATTCGACAATGGTCACTTTGGCGTTGGGATCGCCTAAAGCTGCGAAGGTTTCGCCCTTTAAGCCCAAGCGTGCCATCGGACTCGTGAGCGGCCCATCTTCCGTAAAGGCCAAGGGAAGGTCGGTCGGAGTGGGCGGTGGCGGAGTCGGTGTTTTGATCGGAACGAGCGTGGGCAGTGGCGGCAATGGCGTGCTCGAGACGGTTGGGACAACGGGCGTGACCGTGGGCAGCCGCGCGCCTACGCTGTTATTGCCAGAACAGGCGACCAAGCTCAAGACTAGGCCGCAGAGCGTCATCGCATATCGCCAGCCGCTCATCGCTTTGGGCCGATTGTGGTGAGTGTCACGCATGAGCATTCTTCCCTTTGAATGTTGGTATGTAACCTGCTTGAAGACTTATACAGCATCAGGCAGAATTTTCAGTAACACGCGGCGGGTGCGCGGGCCGTCGAATTCGCTCAAGTAGATCGCTTGCCAGCGCCCGAGCACTAGTTCTCCGCCTGAAACAAACACAAAGTGCGAAAACCCCATCATGCTCGCTTGCAGATGCGATGCAGAGTTGTCTTCAATATGACGGTAACGAGGGTCGTTGCGTGGCACGATGCGGCGCAGATTGAGCAGCATATCGTGCTGAACACCCGGATCGGCGTTTTCTTGAATGGTGATGGCACAGGTTGTGTGAGGGATATAGAGCAGGACAGTGCCTTCGAGAATGCCGCTCTCGCGCACTGCTTGGGCGACCTGTGCTGTGATATCGACCATGCATTCTTGACTATGCGTTCGCACGCTCAGTTCTTGAAGCATCATCAATCCTTTCTTGCGACTGTTTTGCCATTATACCGCAGCTTGCTTAGCGAATCTGTCTGGAATGAGCATAATCCTTTTTGTACAATGGGCATGCATTCTAAAGCACCAACGATGTTCGTTTGTTCCTAAAAGCGGCCTAAAAACGATCTGAGAAGCGTGGAGCACCTCAAATGTTACGACGAATAAGCTGTTTTTTGAGCCTTGTGATGATGACAACTGTGCTGTTTCTTGCTCTGCCGGCGCGCGCTGCGCCCCAGGCGCAAGGCGAACAGCCTCCTAACGACACGCTTGAGATCAGCCAAGCTGGCGATGCCACGCTTATTCGTTGGTCTGCTCCTCAAATGTCTCAGATCGCGCAGCGTGCCCAAGCGCTTATACTGGCTGATGATGCGGCTGTGTTGTCTTCGGGCGGCTTGCGCCTGCCTGCCCGTCAGATCGCGCTACGCATCAACGACGACGGGCCGATCACGATCGCGATCGATCAGAGCAGCTCCGAGCCATGGCAGGGCGACTTAGCCGCTTTGCGCGCCGACACGGATCAGCCTCGCAGTCTGCAAGACGATCTGGCCGATCTGCCGACCCAGCCGATCACGCTGCTGCGCGAGGCTAGGATGCGCGGCGTGCGCATCGCCGTGGTGGCGCTGCACAGCCTCTACGCCGACCAAAGCCGAGTGCTGCTTAACAGCGCTCTGAGCGCGCACATTCCGCACGCCGAGCCTTGGGATGCGGCGAACGCAGAGCTCTTAGGCGAGAGCGGACCGTTTTTGGCAGCGGCCCCCAGCCCAAACGCGTTGGCCGCGAAGCAGGCCGCTGTGCTGCATGTGAGCAAGCCGGGCATGCAGGTCGTGACTGGAGCGCAACTGATGGCGGCGGGCTTCAAGCTCGACGGAGTGAACCCGGCCCATCTGCGGCTTTACGCTGGGGGCCAAGAGCTGGCCCTGGAGCTGCGCGGTGTGGGCGATGGCCGCTTTGATAGCAACGACGAACTGCGCTTTTTCGCCGACAAGCCAGGCAATCGCTGGAGCGCTGTGAGCCAGTATTGGTTGATCGCCGATAATCAAAACGGCTTGCGCATGCAGATGCGCGCTGTGACGCCTGCGGGCGCTTCCGAGCGCAGCAGCGCCTTTGAGCAGGGGAGCTGGCAAGCTAAATCGATCTATGAGCAAGGCTTGGCAGGTCCAGATGGCGACCACTGGTTTAGCGCCCTGTTGGTGGCTGGCCCGGGCGTGACAGCCGACTATAACCTGTCTTTGAACGGCAGTTTGCCGCTGCTCAACGGGACAACTGTGTTGACCGTGACGGGCAGTAGCAAGATCAATCAGAGCGAGCCTGATGGGCGCAGTATGCGGATCGAGCTGGGCGGCCAACAACAGACCAAGAGCTGGGCGAATTGGGGCAATTGGAGCACGGCTTTTTCGATCAATGCCAGCGCCACGAGCGCCAAACTGCGCCTCAGCGCCAAGCAAGCCGAACAGAGCTTTCTTTCGGGAATCGAGTGGCTGCGGCCGGTCTCGCTTAACTTCGGCTCTAAGGGCGCGCGCTTTCAAGGCGTGAGCGGCAACTGGGTCTACAAACTGAGCGGTCTGCCCGCTGGCGCGACCCTCTACGATGTGAGCAATCCCAAGGCTCCGCAAATTTTGGCGACCGCGAGCGGCTCGGAGCTGCGTTTTCAAGATGGGCCGAACAAGCGCTCTTATCTGCTGGCGGCCGAGGGCCAACTGCACTCGCCCGCTGTCAGCCTGCGCTCGGGCATGCAAGCCGCTCAGATCGGCCAAGGCGACCTGATTATGATCGCGCCGCGCGCCTTTATGAGTGCCCTAGAGCCGCTTCGTCAGGCGCGCCAAGCGCAGGGCTATCGTGTCAGCTTGGTCGATGTGCAGACGATTTACGATCTGTGGAACTATGGCGACCCCGATCCCGAGGCGATTCGCTCGTTTTTGCGCTATGCTGCCGCCCATTGGCCCAAAGCGCCCCAAGCGGTGCTACTGGTCGGCGATGGCAGTGTCGATACACGTGGCTATAAGTATGCCGATCAGCCTAACTTTATTCCGCCCTATCTGGCCGATGTCGATCCCTTCCAAGGCGTTATCGGCTTGAGCTTGGGCGAGACCGCCTGCGAAACCTGCTTTGTGCAGCTCGATGGCGACAATGCCTTGAGCGATCTGCTGCCCGATCTGGCGATCGGTCGGTTACCAGCCAAGAGCAGTTCGGAAGTAACAACGCTGGTCTCGAAGATCTTGACTTACCAGAACGCTCCGCTCGGAACTTGGTCGAGCCGCGCAATCTACATCGCCGATAACCCTGATTTGGCGGGGGATTTCTTCGCCAGCAGCGAAGAGGGCATCGCTTTACAGCCCAAAACGCTGGCGATCGAGCGCCTCTACTATGTCGAAGAAGCTGCGCAGAAGACCAAGCCTTGGCACGAGAACAATCCTACAGCGATGCTCACGCGCACCAAGGACCTGTTGAGCATGGGTGCGGCCTTTGTCACTTACACCGGGCACGCCTACCAAACCCAATGGGGCACGACCCAACTGGGCAGCAGCCCTTCGACCATGCTCGACCTCTACGATGCCGACGACCTAACCAACGGCTATAAGCTGCCTGTGGTGCTGGAGTTGGCCTGTTTGACCAGCGCCTTCCATCTGCCGCTCTTCTCGCAAACCTCGATCGACGAGCGCCTGATGCTTAATCCGCAGGGCGGCGCGCTGGCGACGTGGGGTTCGAGCGGCCAAGGCATCGCTCATGGCCACGAGATGCTACAGAAGGGCTTTTTCGAGGCCTATTGGAAGAGCGTCGAGGCTGGCAAGCCCGCCAACTTGGGCCAACTGACTCTCGCTGGCTACCAGCGGCTGTTTGCTGATCCCAAGAGCAGTTGTTGTCACGATGCGGTGCGCACCTTCGTGCTCTTGGGCGACCCGCTTGCGACGCCGAGGGTGCAGTTGGGCAATACGATCTATCTGCCGATTGTACGCAAGTAGAGCTTATGCCTTAGTTCTTTGAGATCTCGGCAGAGCGGAATTTGACTATGTTTGTTGAGAGAGATTTCCCCGCTTTTCGTTTTTCCTAGGTTGCGTGCGTCTTTGGGCGGGTTTGCTATTAGCCCCTTTATTGGGTGGGCGGCGCTCTGATAGCCGAAGGCGGACGCGCTAAGGAACGAATGGGAGGAAGAGCTATCTCCGCCAACAGAATGCAAACGAGCGATAGGCACGAGCGTGAGCCAAAAAGCGTGCCGATAGGGAGAACTGGTCTGGCCTGAGCTGGCTGGGCCAGTTTTTTATAAGGCTTATTTGCAGCATGCGACGGTCGCGATTATCATGCAGACACGTAATCAGTGAGAGGCTAACATACCCATGACACAAACTGAGGAAGAACGCTACGCGGCGGAGCGACGCGCGAATCAGCGTAAAGTCGGCGTGATCATCGCCATCGTCGCTGTCGTCTTACTACTTTTTTTCGCCTTTTTAACTGCGACAACCAGCTTGCAGTTGTTTGACTTTGGTCCTTCGCGCGGTACGATCTCGTATGCGCCCGAGCAGATCGTGCAGACAGAAGATATTGCGCTGGCGACCGAAGGGCCCATTCATAAAAGCGCTTTCAGCTTCGATGGCCAGTATGTGGCGAACGCCTATCTATCGGGTAAGATCGAGCTGCGCAAGCTCGAGACGGGCGAGACGGTCGCCGCGCTCGATCTGGGCGACGAGCCGATTCAGCTCGCCTTTAACCCCAATAGCTCTCTGCTTTTGGCCGCTAGCGAGCGCGAGATCCGCATTTGGGACGTAGCGAGCCAGCAGCTTATCTATGCGCCGATTCAGTCGCGCATCGCCATGAGGAGCGTGATCTTCAGCGCCGACGGCCAACGTATTCAGACCGTCGGACACGATGGCTCGGTCTTAATCTGGCAGCTTATCGACGCCAAGTCGCTGCTCGAACGCGATAACACCATTCCGCCGCTCGAATATGGTGCTACCTTCAACGAGCATGGCACCATGATCGCCTATTACGATCCTGAACGCGGTGTAGTGGTCTGGTCGCTCGAGAAAGACAAAGAGCACTCGCTGCTCGATGGCACTTTGGGCGCTGAGCCGATCGTCGATCTGACCTTCAGCCATTTGGGCGGTTTGGTCGCCTCGATCGATACGAACGGTAAGGTCTACATCAACCGCACCCAGACCGGGGAATTGGTGCATAGCTTCCAGTGGCAGGGTGGCCGCAACGACGGCGAAAAGACAGTCGTCGCCTATAGCTTCAGCGCCGACGCCCGTCTGTTGGCTTTGGGCGGCGCCGATGGCCAGATCGAGCTGTGGGATGTGCAGGCGGCGACCTTACGCAAGAGCATCCCCGGCAATGGCAACGCGATTCGTGGCTTCGGTTTTACGGATAATGGCGATATCTTCGCTACCCTCGATGTCGCCGGTTTATTGCGGGTCTGGGAGCCCGCCGAGGAGTAGTGCCGATGGCTTACGCATCACTACGCCGCTGCGTGTGGCAGTCGCCCCTCGGGCCGCTCAGCCTGTGGGCTTGGGGCGATGAGCTGGTGCGGGTTGACTTCCCGGGCCATAACGATCTGATCGAGGCGGGATGGGCTCAGCGCTATTTCGCGGCTCAGCCCGTTCCCGCCGCTTGCGATGAAGCGCTGTTTCGCGCGGCCATCGCTCAGTTTGCAGACTATTTCGCGGCTCGGCGGCGTGTCTTCGATCTGCCGATCGCCCTGTACGGTACGGAGTTTCAAAAACAGGTCTGGCAGGCCGTTAGCACCGTCGCTTGGGGCCAAACCAGCACCTATCGAGCGATCGCCGAACAGATCGGCAAGCCGCTCGCTGTTCGCGCTGTCGGGGCCGCCAACGGGGCGAACCCGCTTTCGATTATCGTGCCATGCCACCGCATCGTCGGCAGCGACGGCAAGCTGCATGGCTATGGCGGCGGTATCGAGCGCAAAGAACGCCTTTTGGCTCTGGAACGCGCTGCGTAGCGCGTTTCTTTTTGTATCAACGTTGATAGAAACAAGGAAGACCATGCGTGTGCTTCAGGTTCTTGCACCCGGCCAGAGCGCCGTGGTTGATCTGCCCACTCCCCAGCCCGCTCGGGGCGAAGTGCTGGTACGCATCGACGCCGTGACCTCCTGCCCTCAGTGGGATCTGCATCTGCGCCACAACGAGCCGATGTTTATCGGCCATCAGTTTCACTATCCCTACACCTTGGGCCAGCCCGGCCACGAAGCCAGCGGCGTGATCGAAGCGCTCGGCGAGGGCGTCGAAGGTTTGGCGGTCGGCGATCGAGTCAGCCTCTGGCGCGATCGCGGCCACGATCTGCCCGGCTGTTACGCCCAATATGTCGCCTGCGCTGCTAACGATGTGATCAAGGTTCCGGCCCATCTCTCGCCCAAAGCGACGGCTCCGGTCGAGCTGGCGATGTGCGTTGGCGCGGCCTTTTTGCGCCTGAAAGAGATGAATGTGATTCGCGGTCGCCAGTTCGCTGTGATGGGCCTCGGCCCGGCTGGTCTGATCGCGCTGCAGATGGCGCGCGCCGAGGGTGCTGCCCGTGTGGTCGGCTTCGACTTTAGCGCGGCCCGCCGCGAGCGTGCCCTTCAGATCGGTGCCGACGCCGCTTTCGATCCGCGCGACGATCTGGCCGAGCGTTTCCCGGCCCGTCCCGCCGCGCCCAGCATCGAGACGGGCATCGACTGCGTGGGCGCGAAGGCTTCGGTCGAGTGGCTGATGGACCACACCAGCGATGTGGTGGCGCTCTTCGGCGTGCAACGCGAGGCCTACAGCTTCGAGCCGCGTCACTACAACAATCTGCGCCTCTGTGGCTATACCGGCCACTCGCGGGCCGCCGCCGAGTACGCCGTGAGCCTACTAGAGGCGGGCACGCTCGATCTGCTGCCGCTGATCACGCACGAGCTGCCCTTTTCGCGCTATGACGAGGGCATCGCGCTGCTCGAGCGCCAAGAGGCGATCAAGATCTGCTTCTTGCCCTGGGCCGAATAGGTTAGACTCTGCCGCAGGCGACGAAGCTCAAACTGTGCGATCGGGTTTGGCGTCACGCAACCCCTGCCCGATCGCGCCAGAATCGAGCATCTGTTTGCATCTTTTTGGCGGAGAGGTCCTTACCTTCCATTCGACTTCTAGCGCGTCCGCCTACGGCTACCAAGTTCGCCTTCCTCCCATTCGTCCTAGCGAGCCTGCCGCTGCATTCGTTGCCTTCGCATGGCGCACGCAGCGAGCAGGCTCAATCGCTGCCTCTCGCAGCCTCACGCCGACCGATCAGCCCGAAGATCAAAAAACAACAAAGTCATACCACATCCGTTTAAAGACTTGTGCTCTTGTAACGCTTGAAAGACGGAAACAGGGAAAGAGTGGCATGAAATTTCGCGTTGTCGCGCGACATTTCATGCAATAAAAAAACAAGTTCCATTCTGCCGAAGGCCAACTGCTATAACGGGAGTTGCGAGACACAACGCGCTACTTTTGTTTGTTGTGCAACTATTTGTGCTTTGCTGCACTCTGCGTTATACTAAAACGCGCAAATGAATAGGAATCGGCTCTATGATGCCGAATATGGTGGAGGCTGTCACAATTATTGTGCTGCCTCTTTTTCGTGTGGTGCAAAATGAAATTGCTTTAGGAGTTGTATGACAAAAAAGAGAAAACGCCAACCTGCGAACCACTGGAGTCAGACGCCGTTGGCTCGCATTATCAGCCCTATGCAGTCCTTCATCGGTCGTTCCGAGGCCAGTGGTATTGTATTGCTTGTAGTTACGCTTTTGGCTCTCGCGATCGCAAATTCCCCGCTTGGACATCTCTATGAAGAGCTATTGCACACCCATATCGGCATCAGTGTTGGCCCGTTCGAGCTGGACGAGAGCCTGCTGCACTGGGTCAACGATGGTTTGATGGTGCTCTTTTTCTTCCTCGTTGGGCTTGAGATCAAACGAGAGCTGTTAGTCGGTGCCCTTTCCAATCTACGGGCCGCTCTCTTGCCAATTTTGGCGGCCTGTGGTGGAGCGATCGTCCCCGCCCTGATCTATATGAGTTTGAATGTTGGACGACCGACTTTTCACGGTTGGGGCGTGCCTATGGCGACCGATATCGCCTTTGCCTTGGGCGTACTGGCCCTGCTCGGCAGCCGCGTCCCGTTCGGCTTAAAGGTCTTTCTGACCGCTGTCGCCATCGTCGATGACCTGATCGCCGTCTTGGTGATCGCGCTCTTCTATTCGAGTGGATTAAACGCTGTAGCGCTGGGGTTGGGTTTTGCCTTTCTGCTTGTTTTGGCGCTCTTTAACTGGTTTGGTTTTCGACGCCCATCGCTCTACGCGATCGTGGGCGTTTTGGTCTGGCTCTGCTTCTTGAAATCGGGCATCCACGCCACGATTGCGGGCGTCTTGGTGGCCTTCACCATTCCGGCGCGCAACCGCATCGACTTACCGACCTTTTTGCAGAGAACCCGTGGCTATCTGAATGAGCTGGAGAACAGCCACAAAACCAACAGCCCGATGTTGATCGACGAGGCGCAGCAACACGCCGTATTGAAGCTTGAAAAAGCCTGTGAATATGTTCAGGCTCCTCTGCAAAAGCTCGAGCACTCCCTCAACACCTTTATCACCTTCGGGATTATGCCGATCTTTGCGTTTGCCAACGCAGGTGTGGCCTTGGGTGCGATCGAATTCGATGCCCACTCCTTCCCGCTGATGCTTGGTATCGCGATCGGCCTGATTCTGGGCAAGCCGATCGGCATTGTGACGACCTGTTGGCTTGCGACCCGTTCGGGCGTTGCCACCCTGCCCGAAGGTGTGAATTGGAGCCATATGATTGGGGTTGGTGTTTTGGGTGGTATCGGCTTCACTATGTCGCTCTTCGTCGCCTCGCTCTCGTTTGAAGGCGAGATGCTCGGCAGCGCCAAAATTTCGATTCTGCTCGCTTCGACCATTGCCGGACTGCTCGGCTATTTTCTGCTTGCGCGACAGAACAGCCCAAGCCGCGCCTAATACAACTCTGCCGCAGAGCGCATGACCGTACCCTGAGCTTGACGAAGGGTACGGTTCACTTTCCAGACTGTATCTACTCTGCTGAAGGCCAAAAAGTCAAATCCATTTAAAAACTACACTCTGTAACGCAGGAAAACAGAAACGGAGAAAGAGTTGTGTGAGATTTCGCGCTGACGCCCGAAATCTCACACAACAAAAAGAGATAAGTTCCACTGCATGCGCTCTGATCGTTGGTATCATTGTTGCAGAGAAGAGAGATGCCAATGGATCATCCTTGGCATCTCTTGTTGTTCTGATAGTCAAGAAAAGGGGCGTGTATGCTTCCCGTTTCGATACATGGCCCTTGGTTTCGCGATTCCGCTGGGCGTACGTTGATCTTACGTGGCGTGAACCTAGCAGGAAGCAGCAAACTGCCGAGCCACCCCAATGGCGCGACCCATCTTCCCAACAGCCTCGCCTACGACCCTGCTACCAGCTTTATTGGGCGGCCTTTCCCGCTAGAAGAAGCCGACGAACACTTCGGGCGTTTGCGCGCTTGGGGTTTCAATTTGGTGCGCCTTTTGGTCACTTGGGAGGCCATCGAGCACGCCGGGCCGGGCATCTACGACGTAGCCTTTCTCGATTGGTTCGCCCAGATCGTCGAGCGCGCCGCCGACTACGACCTCTATGTCTTCGTCGACTTTCATCAAGATGTCTGGGGTCGCTGGAGCGGCGGCGATGGCGCGCCCTACTGGACCTACACCAGCGTTGGGCTAGTGCCAGAGCACTTCGATGCGACCGAAGCCGCCGTGACCATGCAGCGCCGCTACCCCGACGACTACCCCCAGATGAGTTGGGGCGGCAACTATATGCGTTTCGCCAGCAGCACCATGTTTACGCTCTTCTTCGGGGGCAACGACTTCGCGCCCAACACCACGGTCGAAGGCCAGCCCGTTCAAGAGTTTCTGCAGAGCCACTTTTTGCGTGCGGTCAGCCAACTGGTGCGCCGCATCGCCCATCTGCCCCACGTGATCGGCTACGACGCTTGGAACGAGCCGAACGGCGGCTATATCGGCCAGCGCCTCGATGAAGTTGCCGCCCAAGCTTTGCCCGGGCCACGCCCCACGCCCTTCGAGAGCATGCAGGCCGCGGCTGGCTTTGCCTGCGAGGTGGCTGAATACAGCTTTGTCACGCTGCAAAATGTGCGTACTGGCACTCGCCTCTTCAATCCTCATGGCCTGAGCGCTTGGCACGACGAGGCCGACGATATTTGGCAGCGTGAAGGACTTTGGACGATCGAGCGCGGCCAGCCCACCCTGTTGCGACCCGAGCACTTTACGTCCGTTGACGGGCGCAGCGTCGAGTTCGGCACAGACTACTTCAAGCCCTTTCTACGTCGTTTTGCCGCCACAGTTCATCAGCTTCATCCCGAAGCTCTGATCTTCATCGAAAATGAGCCCTTTCAGAGCGGAGGATACTCTTGGGGCGAGCCGGACGACACACCTCATGTTGTGCATGCCAGCCATTGGTACGATGTCGCGACCCTCTTTACCAAACGCTTCAACCCCTATGTCTCGGTCGATATCTATCAAGCTCGGGCCGTGCTTGGGCCCGCCGCCATCACCACTATGTTTAGCGAGCAGATCGCGGCTATCAAACAGCACTCGCTCGATCGCATGAACAATGCTCCAACCTTGATTGGCGAATTCGGCTTGGCCTACGATCTCGACAACAAGGCCGCCTACCAAACGAACGATTTTTCAACCCACATCAAACTGCTCGATATGTACTATACTGCTCTTGATACGCAACTCGTAAGTTCGACTCAATGGAATTACACACCCGACAATAGCAACGAGTGGGGCGATCTGTGGAATAATGAAGATCTGAGCATCTTCAGTCGCGATCAACAACACGATCCGAGCGATATCAACAGTGGCGGGCGTGCGGTCGAGGGCTTTTGTCGTCCGTATGCGCGTCGCATAGCAGGGGAAGCCAGCCTTATGAGATTTGATCGAACGACGGGTCTGTTTGAACTGCGTTATCAGAGCGATCCCAGCCTCCAAGCTCCCAGCGAAATCTACCTGCCACTCATTCACTATCCCCAAGGTTTTGAGCTCGAGCTCTCTTCAGGAAGCTACGAATGCGATCAAGAGCGCCATCTGTTGTTTGTCTTCAACGCAGATCCGGGCGAACAATCGATTGTGGTCAAGCGTCGTTAGCTAAAGCGTCCCATGCCAGACCTACGTCTTCTGCTATCCTTGCACTACTCACTGTGAGGTATGTTTATGCACCCTTCCGCCCCTCGCTTTCTGCCGACCTCTATGCCCGCGCCGGAAGCGATCGATGCCTACAACGTTTCGCTACGTCCCTATTGGCATCCCGTTTACCCTGCCGATCAACTACTCGACAATCAGCCGGTTGCGGTTGAGCTGCTCTCGGAGCCGCTGGTGATCGCTCGCCTCGATGGCGAACTGGTCGCCATGCAAGACCTCTGTCGCCACTTTCAGGCCCAGCTTTCGCTCGGCACCATCGAAAAAGTCGGCGAGCATGGCTGGTGTCTGCGCTGCCCCTACCACGGCTGGGCCTACGCCGCCGATGGGCGCTGTGTCGATATCCCCCAGCTCGCGCCCGGCCGTTCGATCCCGAGCCAAGCGCGCGTGCCCAGCTACGCCGTGCGCGAGTACGCAGGTCTGATCTGGGTCAGCCTTGATGCCAACCCGCGCTTCGATCTGCCCGAGCTGCCCGAGCTCAACGACCCGGCCTTTCGGGTCGGACGCCTGCGCAGCTACGATCCTTGGCAGGCTTCCGCGCCGCGCATTGTGCTGGCCGCCCTCGACGACACCCACTTCCCGTGGGTTCACCCGGGCGTATTGGGCGACCGCTCGCAGGTGGCCCCACCTGCTCACAAAGTCTGGCGCGAAGGTCAGCAGCTGATGGTGCAATATACGGTTCAGCAGCCCAGCAATATAACGGTTGCGACTGGCGAGAGCGAAGCTGCTATGCAGAATGTGACCTACACCAACTACCTGAGCATGCCTACCACCATTCGGCTGGTGAAAGATAGCGATGACGGTAGGCGCTATGTGATCTGGTTGACCACTTGCCCGCGCCGCTACAATTTGACCGACACCTATTGGCGAGTGGCCCGCAACTACGATCTCGATCCAGACCACGATGAAGACTACGAACGTTTTGAGGATATGGTGCGCGCCCAAGATCGCCCGATCGTCGAGAGCCAGCGCCCCTGGCTGCTGCCACCCTTCTGGAGTAAGCTCGAGCTGCCCTTGCGCCCCGCCGATCTACCCTTGATCGAATACCATCGCTGGCTCGATGAGCTAGGCATCACTATCGCGCTCTAGCAGAACAAAAAACGGAACCGTACCCTGAGCCTGTCGAAGGGTACGGTTTGCTTTACAAGCTTCATCAGCTTCAAGAGCTTAAAGCGCTGGCGGAAAAGGCGGCTAACCCTCATTCGTTCCTTGGCGCGTCCGCCTTCGGCTATCAAAGCGCCGTCCTCCCATAACACACGTCGCTACGCTGCTTTCGCAGTCTTCGCTGCCCAAAGCCCTCCGAAACCTTCTCGCTGCGAAGCTGCGGGAAGGTTCGTGGTAAGGATATCAGTCTAGAAGATCGTGAATGAGCGGGAGAAGGGCCGGGGATGAGGGCAAACTAGCCCTGTTTAGTAGCCGGAGGCGGACGTGCTAGCAGCCGAATGGGAGCTAGAAGCTCATCCGCCAGAATGAAAAAAGACCAGCTAGATCGTGCGATCTAGCTGGTCGCTTGCTGTAGCGCTTAGGCGCGCAGATAGTTGGCCGCGTTGGTGAACAGAATCAGGCCATCGCCGCTGGTGCGCCAGGGCTCGCGCGTCCAGCGTGGGTGCTGATGAGCCATAATCGCGTTCTCAGGGTGCGGCATCAAACCCAAAACATTGCCTTGGGCGTTGCACAGACCGGCGATGTTGTCGACCGAGCCGTTCGGGTTGGCGGGGTAGGCCACCTGATCGGGGCTGTCGCCGACGTAGCGCAGCGCCACTTGGCCTTTGCTGCGCAGCTCATCGAGGGTCGCTGCATCGCGAATCGCGATTCGGCCTTCGCCGTGGGCGACCGGCACTTCGATCTCTCGCTGCATGCCGCGCGTAAAGATGCACGGGCTGTTGGGATCGGCCGCCAAACGCACCCAGCGGCATTCGAACTGCTCGGAGCGGTTGTCGGTCAGGGTGACTTTCGGGGCTTCGTTGGCGCTTGCGCGGCCCGGCAGAATGCCCGATTTCACCAAGACTTGGAAGCCGTTGCAGATGCCCAAGACCAAACGGCCGTCGGCCACAAAGCGCTCCATCTGTTCGCCCAAACGGTGAATCAGATCGACCGCCAGGAGGCGGCCCGCGCCCAGATGATCGCCATACGAGAAGCCGCCCGGCACGACGATCATGCCGTAGTCTGCCAGTTTTACTTCGCCCTCGGCCACCCGATTGATGTGGATACGTTCGGGTTGGAGACCCGCCAACTCGCACGCCGCTGCCGCATCGTAGTCGCGGTTGATGCCCGGCGCGCGCAGAATCAAAACTTTTACTGCCATATAACGTCACACAGAATCCAAGGCGGCCCCAAGTGGCGCCGCCTTGCTATTCTGCTTGTTTGCTCCTTAGTTCCAGCGAAATTCCATTTCAACCTCGCCCACTTTGATCCGGTCGCCTTGGCGCAAGCGTTGCGCCTGATGGGCCGGAATGGGCGTGCCATTTAACATCGTCCCGTTGGTACTGCCTACATCGGTGATAGTGTAGTAGTCGCCATCGCGCTGAATGGTAGCGTGATGACGCGATGCGATACCACGGTCGTGTTCTGCCAGATCGATCTCTGGGTAGTGATTTTGACGCGGGTCGCGCCGTCCGATACGGCTCGGTATGCGGTCTAGTCGCATCTCCCACGAGCCGCGCGGCGAAGTGATCAAAATGCGTGGCACGGGCGGGCCAGCCAGCGGCGAACCACACGCTGCACAGAAGCGCGCGTTCGGCTTGTTGACACGGCCACACTTGGAACAGGTGATACCGCCTGCGGGCACGGCAGCTGGCTGAACCGGCGTAGCGACAGGCTGTGGTACTGCAGGCGCGGTCTGCACCGGAGCTGCCTGGTATTGCGGTTGGTAACTCGGCTGCTGGTAGACCGGTTGCGGCTGCTGATACACAGGCTGCTGCTGTGGTTGTTGATAGACCGGCTGCTGCTGCGGCGGCGGCACCACTTGGGGCGGCGGCGGGGCCGCTCGTTCCGTTGGGTCGACATACGGCGCGTCGAGGCAAGCCATAAGGGCCTTCTCCATCTCGGCACAGCTCTGATAGCGCTTTTCGCGGTCGAGCGACATGGCTTTGATGATCACCTGCTCGGTGCGGCTATCGACCGAGGGGTTGATCTTGCAGATTGTGCCGGGCGGAGGTGTCTGTAGCGGTACAGGCGGCATATTGCAGAGCAGATGCAAGAGCGTCGCACCCAGAGCGTAGATGTCTGAGCGCGCATCGGTCTGGCCGCGTCCGTACTGTTCGGGCGGCGCATAACCAGCGCTGCCCATAGCGATAGTATCTTTCGATTTACGAGCTTTATAGGTGCGCGCTACGCCGAAGTCGATCAGTTTGAGAACGCCATCGGGAGTGCGCATAATATTCGACGGTTTGAGGTCGCGATAGATGATGGGCGGTTTGAGCGTGTGCAGATAGTGGAGCACACGGCACAATTGAATCCCATATCCGAGCACCTGCTGTTCAAGCAGCGGCGCGTTCGCATCATGCATAACATCTTCGAGGGTCTGCCCGGGGATAAACTCCATAATCATAACCGGGCGGCCGTTGTGCTCGAAGAGATCAGCGACGATAGGCAGGTTGGGATAACTGAGACTCTGCAAAAGCTTCGCTTCTTGGGCGAATAGTTTGCGGTTCTCTTCCATCTCCGCTGGCGGTGTGTCGGGTGGTGGGCGCATCTCCTTGAGTGCCCAGATGCTGCTGTCGGCTAGGCGCTGTGCACGGTAGACAGCGGCCATACCGCCTCGACCAACCAGGTTGAGGACTTTATATTCACCAAGCGGCCCGCGTACTACTGTATTTGGCGTCAGTAGATCTTGCACGTTTGTCTCCCGACTGTCGGCCTCAGATTCCGCAGTGTCATTCTTTCGGATTATACCATGTTGAAGCTGAACGATGAGCGCTAGAGAGAGGCCAAAACTCTGACCCGTCTCTGTCGCTCAGCGTTCGATCTGTGTTATGACGACCGGGCTTATCGATTTGTTGTATCGCGGCGCTGCCAGATGCCCAAAGCTTCGACGTGGGGCGTATGCGGGAACATATCGTAGCCGCGCAGCGAAAGCAAGTCATAGTTTTGTTGGAGAATCTGGGCATCTTCCAACTGTGTCAACGGATTACATGATACATAGACGATTCGTTCAGCCCCGATTCGCAGTAATTCGTTACACACTTCTGGCCCCAAACCGGTGCGCGGCGGATCGACCACAATCACATCGAAGCTATCGGCGGGCGTTTGGCGCAGATAGCTCAGCGTGTCGGCGTGAACCTCTTCGATATTGCTTAGATTGTTGCGGCGAATGTTGTGGCGCGCCAGCTGGCTGCTCTCTTCGACCTCTTCGACCGAGACCACGCTCTGGGCTTGGTCAGCCAGATAGAGTGCGATCGTACCAACGCCGCCGTACAGATCGGCCAGGCGCGGCAGTTGACCATTGTGCTGGTCGCTCCAGACGCCGACCGCCTCTTTGACGGCATCGAGCAGGCCATCGAGCAGATGGACATTGTTTTGGAAGAAGGTGTTCGGGCCGATATCGAGCATATGCTGGCCGACGCGCATGGGCAGGTAGGCTTCACCCCAGTAGCGCTTGGGCGTGCCGAACGAGATGTCGGTCAAGCTGTCGTTGATCAGCCAATAAAAGCTGACGACCTCCTCGTGCGAGAGCGCTAGCTCCGCCAGCTGCTCCATCTGGGCGTCGTGGGGCGCTTCCGAGGTGACCGCCGCCAGCATCAGTTGGTTGTCGGGGCTGCGGCGCACCACGATATACCGCAGAAAGCCCTCGTGGCTACGAATATTGTAGTCGGGCAGGCCCAAAGCCTGCGAGCGCTCCCAAATCGTTTTGGCGATCTGAAAGGCCGATGGCGGGATGAGGTGGCATTCCTGCATCTCGACGATATAGTTAAACTTACCGCTGCGCCGCAATCCGAAGCGCCCTTTGGTGGCGACGTAGTCCATGCGGGTGCGGTAAGCGAAGATCTCTGGCGAACTTACAACCTCGATCGGCAGCTCTTGATAGCCGCCCTCGTTCCAAATCTGGCGCAAAATAGCTGTTTTTGCGGCGATCTGAGCGTTGTAGTCACGATTTTGAAAAGCACAACCACCACACTCATCGGCGTGCTGGCAGACCGGCGGCACTTCAGGCCCACTGCGGGCCGAGGCCAAAATAGCGTTACGAAATTCTTTAGAGCGCATGCTTTCTCATATTCACTACAAATATCAATCAAACTCAAGTATAGCATGACCTCTCTGTAGAAGAGTACGTTAGGAATCGCTTGGGGTTGCATGCAGCGCTAGCACCATCTTCTTATTGAAGATAGTGGAAACAAATGTTACCATTGGCAGAGAGCTGCTTGCTCAAAAAGATTGAACTTCCACGATGGATGGCGTGTGCTACGCTTAGCGCTGCAAAAGTCCGCCTTACTTGAGCGTCCGTTTCACTCCTTAGCGATGCCGCTTTTTTTTGCTGAACAGATATCCGTTCGCGGAAATGCTCATAAGCGCCGCTCGATCCCTTGCACACCCTAGCCTATCAGCCCATTTTGAGCATTTTGAAACCTTTTAGCGTGGCTATTCGTTGTATGTAAGAAGAGGCGGGTACTGTTTATGTTCAAATGAGCGTCGTTGCTCAGAATGTAGCCTTATTGGGAACTTAGCCACGTTTGCTGAGCTTCCTATCCTTTTCTTTCGTTTGAAAATAGCGCACAACAACGAAAAGGACTGCTGACAATGCCAAAAACTCGTCATCTGGATTTTTTTCGTTTCTTGTTACTCGCTATGATCCTGATCCTCGCGACTCCTCCGCTTAGCAGCCATGCTGCTCCCAGAATGTGGTATGTCAAAAGTGATGCGACCGGCAGAAACGATGGCAGTAGTTGGGCCAACGCCTTCAGCGATCTGCAAGAGGCCCTTGCGGCGGCTCAAGCGAGCGATCAGATCTGGGTCGCCAAAGGCATCTACAAGCCGAGCGCCTCGCTCGATCGCAGCAGCAGCTTTGTGCTCAAAGAGGGCGTTGCACTCTATGGCGGCTTTGCGGGCTACGAAACGCGCTTGAGCCAGCGTAACTGGCAAACCCAGTTGACGATTTTGAGCGGCGATCTGGCTGGCGATGATCTGACCGATACAAACGGGATCGTGACCGATACCCTCAATATCGTTGGTGATAACAGCTACCACGTAGTTGTCGCCCGCCAACTGAGCGCCAATACGCGCCTCGACGGCTTTGTGATCACGGGCGGCAACGCCAATGCCAGCCAGACGACGGCGGGCACTGTCGGCGGCGGCATACTGATCGAACGTAGCAACCTGACGCTCAGTAATCTGGCCTTTATGGGCAACGCAGCATCTGATAGCGGTGGTGCGATCTACAACCAGCAGAGCCAGCCACACATGAGCGATCTGCTCTTTTCGGGCAACCATTCGGCCAATTATGGCGGTGCGATCTTCAACAATGCCAGCAGTCCAACGATTACCGCCAGCACCTTCCTCAAAAATAGCGCCATCAACGGCGGGGCGATCTTCAATGCCGAACGCAGCGCCCCAAAGCTTTCCGAGCTGACTTTCGCTTCCAACCGAGCCTTTAATGCTGGCGGCGCGATCTATAACTTCAGCAGCGAGCCGCAGATCAGCGATGCCCGCTTCGAGGCCAACAGCGCCCTCGATGGAGCTGGAATCTACAACTACATCGGCAGCAATCCCATTCTCACCAACTTAGCCTTCGTTGGCAATAGCGCTTCCAATAGCGGCGGGGGCCTGTTCAACACCTACCGCAGCAGCCCGATCTTGACCAACGTGCTCTTTTCGGGCAATAGCGCCCTCAATCGGGGCGGCGGCATGTACAACGAAGACAGCAGCAATCCTCGTTTGGTCAATCTGACCTTCTCGGGCAATAGCGCTCTGGTCGCTGGCGGAGCCATGTACAACGACTACTACAGCAATCCGACCATTCAAAACAGCCTGTTCTGGAACAATAGCTCTTCACTGCTCAATAGCAGCGACTCGCAGCCCACCATCAGCTTCAGCATGGTGCAGGGCTGTCGCCCTAATGGCATTTGGGAGATCGCTTGCGGCAGCGATGCGGGCAACAACCTCAGCGATCGCGATCCGCTCTTTGTCAGCCCGATCGATCCCAAGAGCGCACCATCGACCGCTGGCGACCTGCGCCTCCAAGCCACATCGCCCGTGATCGATATGGGCAGTAATGCCGCCAACGCTAGCCAGAGCGCGCTCGATGGCGGCACGCGCCTGTTTGGAGCCTTTATCGACCTTGGCGCTTATGAGAGTGAACGCTACCGCCTGACAACCCACGTCATCGGCAACGGCAGTGTAAGCGTCGAGCCGTCGGTCGCTTGGTATGCCCTTAATCAAACCGTTCAGATCACGGCAACTCCCGCTTTAGACTGGAATTTCAGTTCGTGGGGCGGCAGTTCTAACAGTATCAGTCCGACTATCAGCCTGGTGATCACGGGTACAACCGTCTTGACCGCCACCTTTTCCAAGCAGATGGCCGTCAATCAGCTGACTTGCTGCGATGAGCCGACTATTCAAGCCGAATTGGGTCAGTAGCGTTTCGCTGAGGGGAGCGCTTTCCATGCGGGCGGATAGCCCTCGTTTGTTGGGCGAGATGTTGATAGCCGAAGGCGGACGCGCTAAAGACCGAATGAGGGCTAGCAGCCTCTCCGCCAAAGTGTAGAGGCTATTTGAAGTCGGTGAACGAATGCGGAATGAAGAACGCGCCCTCGGCGAGAGCGCGTAATGGTTTGTGTTGTCGTTGCATTTACTCGGCGAAGCCTTCTTCTTCCACCACGCGACGCATGCGCCCGAGCAGTTGGCTGCGTCGGGTCGCGTTCAATAGCTCGCTTTCGGCGGCTTCGGCCTGCCATTCTAGGTGGCTGGCTGGCTCTTCGATAAGTCCCCGTTCGAGATCAATGCGAAGCAAAACCCCGCTCTGAAGTGCGCTTGTGGCTCCGCTCTGTTTCAAAATCGGCAGACCGTAACTATGGGCCTGCTCGATAAAATCCTCATCGGCCTCGTTGCAGATCACGGCGCTGATTCCTGCCGCTTGAAGCGCCAAAACCGCCGATTCAGGGTCTTGGCCCGAACGAATGCTCGCGCTCACAATGAGAATATCGCCGTCGCGCACATCACTGGCGAAATGGGGAGCGACTTGCTCGAGACAGTGCCCCGCTAGCTCGGCTGGGTCGCCGCTAGCTGCGTATTCAGGGGCGATGATCTGATCGCTTGTGATATCGACAGTGATTCGATGAGTATAACCAGTTAAAATCATCGTTATTGCATGCCTGATACAAGCCCCGTCATCGTTGCCTTATAACGAATGCTGCCGTTCTCAAGCTGCTCTTGCGTGATCGTTCCGACTAGGCTTGGCGGTGCATTTTGGTTGACGACAACGGAGGAACCGAATGTCGAGACCGCCTGTTCATAGAAAGCGGCCCGGAAATGCTCAAGGATACTTTCTTGCGATAGCACTTCTGATTCTATCAGGCTTAGCTCGGTTGTAAAGGTTTGCGACGGGATCGATGATTCTGACGATGAAAATAGCTTGGTGATCAGCTCTTGAACCTGGTGCGTCGCTGCTTTCACTTGCTCAGGATAATTGACATAACTGTAGTAGCAGCCGTAGGCAATGGCCAAAATAAACAGCAGGCGTAGGAAGCTACCCCGTTTTTTGCCTTTCTTCTGCTTTTTAGCCTGTTTAGCCGGAACCTCGTTTGAGGCCGTTACTGGCGCCGGTATAGCCGCCGGGCGGGCCGCAGCGTGCCCTTGCTGAACCGGCTGAGCCTGCTGAACGGGCCGTGCTTGCTGAGCTGGTTGGGGCGACGGCACAGCTGGAGCTGGTCGGTTTTGGGGTGTGGTGGGCGTTGGGCGCGGATAGCCCGAGACCTGCGGCGCCGAGAGCAGGCGCACGCGATCGGCGAACAGAGCGTCGCGCATTTCGACCACGCTACGCCAGCGGGCCTGTGGCTCCATCTGAAGCGCTTTTTCGACCACTTGAATGGTTTGCTGTGTAATGCCGGGCTTGAGGCTGCGAATCGACGGGAAGCTGAAGGGCGCTTCGTCGGTCGGGTCGCGGCCCGTCAGCATATGGTGCAGAGTCGCTCCGAAGGCATAGATATCCGATTCGACAGTTGCCAGCCCTTGGTATTGCTCGGGCGGGGCATAGCCGGGTGTACCGATCTGGGTGGCCCGTCGGTTAGGTGCATCGAACAGCTTGGCGATACCAAAGTCGATCAGTTTGATGCCGCCATTGCGATGGTCGAGCATAATGTTCGACGGCTTCATGTCGCGGTAGATCAGCCCTTTGGAATGCAGATAGATCAAAACATCACAGATCTGCTCGGCGATCTGCAAGACTTCCGGCTCAGAGAGCCAGCGCCGTCGCTCCAGCACATCGTCGAGATCTTCGCCCTCGATATAGTCCATGGCCAGATAGTGCCGATGGATATGGTTTTGGGTCAGGCCAGTATTGTTCGGGTTCGAGTCTTCGAAATAGCTATAGACCCGTGGGATACGCGGGTGGTTCAGGCTCTGCAGCAGTTTGGCTTCCTCTTCGAAGCGGCGGATCGCTTCCAGACGCTCTTCGTGCTCGCGTCGGCCGCTAAAACGATCCAGCATCTCTTTGATGGCGTACTCTTTGCCATCTTGATCTATCGCTTTGTAGACTGCCCCTTGACCGCCTTGTTTAATAATCTGCGTAATGAAATAACGACGCTGATCGCTGCTATAGGGATCATCGTTGTTAAGCATAATATCGCGACCGCAGTGCTGGCAGAAGCGAGCGCGGCGGAGATTTGTTTTATGACAGACGGGGCAGAGGATATAGAGTACCTCGGCCATAGTAGTTCCTGTTTAACAAATGCCAACCCCGGTCAGCATATCTGGCGTTGAGCAGCATCTTGCTTAGATTAGCGTAGCATACTTTTTCTGCTTCAAGCAAGCCTATCTGTCTCTCGATAAAACGTTTCACTTTTTATTTATACGAATTTTGAGTTACAAAAGTTGCAGTTCTTTATTAACTAGATCGTATTTTCAGCTTTTTCTGATGCCCTAAAGCGCCCCCTCCCACCTGTTTGAAAGATGGCGGCTCCATAGGCTGGCGCTATGCTGCTTCACGCCCATCGAGTTTTGCTTATCGTCCATAACACAGGCGGAGAGATCTCTCGCTTCCATGCGGTCCTTGGCGCGTCCGCCTACGGCTACCAGCATCCCGCCCATCAAAACGGGCGAATCCTGCGCGCCATCGTTGGCGATATCGTGGGGTTTTTTGGCTTTTCTATGCGGATTCTCTTGCGATTTGCTACGGCTCGTGTTATGATTTTTGCGCCACTATAGCCGCTCATTGTGCTCGAAGATTCTGGCTTGTTGCAGCTATGGCGTAGGATACAACAATGGGAGAAGCGCATGTTTCGCTCCATCAGCTCCCCAACTGTTGCGGGCGATGTGGCGAAATCTCAATAGAGTGAGCTTGTTGTGAGCGCTCGGTTCTCTTGCCATCCTCTTCCGTATCGGCGTTTCCAGCTAGCTCCATCACCTTTCTATATACAAGAAGACGCTTTATGACAGCTCTAGAATTGCCCGTGCTTCCTTCAAATACACCTCAAGCCTTAACGCTCGCTTCGGCTTCGCCCCGTCGGCGTGAGCTGCTTGGTTGGCTGGGGGTGCCGTTTGTGGTAGCACCCAATGCAGGCGAAGACCAAAGCGATACCCCTCCTGATGAGGTAATTGCCGCGCTCCCTGCTTGTCCTGTTCCGCTTTATCAACATCCGACCTTGCTGGCTTGGCGCAAAGTCGCAGCCGCTTGCATTGCCACGCCCTCTGATGTTATCATCGGTGTTGACACCGATGTGGTGCTTGATGGCGAAGTGCTAGGGAAGCCTCGTGACGCCGCTCATGCACACGAACTTCTGGCACGCATTGCGGGCCGCACCCATACGGTGTATAGCGGGCTTTGTGTTTGGCATGCGTCAGCCAAGCGCTTCTACTTCGATCTTGTTGCTAGCGAAGTCACGATCGCGCCGCTGACCGATGACCAGATCGCAGCCTATGTAGCAACAAGCGAGCCACTCGATAAAGCTGGCGCATATGGAATCCAAGGTATGGGTGGAAAGTTGGTTCAAGAAGTTCGCGGCAGCTACACCGCCGTCGTTGGACTTCCGCTCGTAACGACCGCTCAGATGTTGCGCGCTGCAGGAATTGAACCTGCTATCGACCCCGAAGATGCTTACCATCGCTGGCTGCAAGCACAGGGAAAGGAGCCGCTGCCATGCCCCCCAACGTCGCCGTAAAGCTGCTCATAGTAGACGATCATCCGCTTTTTCGACAGGGTGTGCGTTGGTCACTTTCGTCAGAAGGTGAAGTATATATTGTTGGTGAGGCCTCGACCGCAGAAGAAGCGCTCGAATGGCTTGGGAACATACCTTCCAGCCAAGAGCCCAATGTGGTGTTGGTTGACCTGAACTTGCCACAAATGAGTGGCCTAGACCTGACTCGCCATTTGCGCCGCCAGTATCCCAATATTGGCGTTGTGATGTTGAGCATCCACGAAAACGATGAGCAGGCCTTCAACGCTTTGCAGGCTGGAGCCGCAGCTTATCGCTCGAAGGAGATCAAACCGAACGAGCTGATGGATGTGCTCAGGCGTGTCGCGCGGGGCGAATACGTCATCAACGATATGGTTGAGGAGCCGAAGGTCGCAAGCCGCGTGCTTTCGCAATTCCGTAGCCTGCCTCAGCACTTATCGGCCTCGCCCGAGCACGATATCCCGATCTTCACGCCTCTTAGTGACCGCGAGATCGAAGTGCTCGAGCGCATCGCAAGCGGCGGCAGCAACAAAGAGATCGCCGATGTCTTGGGCATCAGCACACAGACTGTAAAGAACCATATCTCGTCGATCTTGCGTAAACTATCGCTGAACGACCGTACCCAAGCTGTGCTCTACGCGTTGCGGCGCGGTTGGATCGAAGCGCCCGGCGCTCCCAAAGCATCAAAATCAGAAGACACCGCTTCCTAAAACCTTGTGTTTGTAGGGGCGAGGCTTGGAACCGAGAGGCTCTTTTGTGGGCCGCTCGGTTCGCTTTTTTGGGCCGATAGCGCATGCGTTTAACGAGGCTAGGCAAGCTCTGCTCTGAGACGCTTTTCATACCAAATCCGTTTAAATGCTTGCGCTTGTGTAATGCAGAAAACAAAAACGGGCAAGAAAATGGTCAAGTTCCGCTCTGCCAAAGGCCAAATAGAAAGTAATCGATCGGATTTGCTATCACAAAAACCTTGGCCCAGTGCAGACAGATCGGCCGGATCGCTACTAATGGTATGAAAGATGATAATCTTAGAATAGGTGTGTTATACTTTTTTGGGTTATGACGAACAGAAACAGACCGTTATGCGGGTGTTGATTGTTTTTAATCCAACAGCGGGCAGTGCAGGCGCGCTCGAACAAGAGCTCGATGCGGTCGCTGATCTATGGCGTGAACGTGGCTGGGAAGTCGATAAACAGCCTACCACCAAAAGTGGCGACGGAACGCGCATCGCGCGCGAGGCGGCCGCAGCCGGTTACGATGTTGTGGTCGCTGCTGGCGGCGATGGCACCATCAACGAGGTCGTCAACGGCCTCGCTGGCACCCAAACCGCGCTCGCACCGTTGCCAGCGGGCACCATGAATGTCTGGGCCCGCGAGCTTGGTCTCCCGTTGCAGCCCAAAGCCGCCGCCGAAGTGCTCTGCGATGCGGTGGTTCGCACGATCGACCTAGGCAAAGCAGGCGATCGCTACTTTCTCCTGATGGCCGGGGTCGGCTTCGATGCTGCTATCACCTCTCAAGTTCGTCCCGAAGAGAAGAAGCGTTTCGGCCCTTTCGCCTATGTGCTGCGCGGCTTCAGCCTGTTTGGGCGCATGCGCGGAACACGAACCCGTCTTTTGCTCGACGGGCGCGAGATCGGTGGGCGCTTGCTTTGGGTTTTGGTTGGCAATTCTCAGCTCTATGGCGGTGTGGTCAAAGTGACCCACCGTGCCAGTATCGACGATGGCTTGCTCGATGTCTGTATCATACGCGGCAACAACCTCTATAGTGCGCCGCTGCACTTTTTATCGATCTTATTACGACGCCCCAGCATCGACCCCGAAATGGAATACTACCGCGCTCGCAAAGTGCAGATCATTCCTCGCAAGCCCTTGCCGGTTCAGGTAGATGGCGACCCGATCGGCACGACACCTATCACCATGGAAGTAGCGCCCAAAGCGCTGCGTGCCCTGATGCCTGCACAGGTTGGCGATGGTCTTTTGCAGGCCGATCAACTTGAAACGCCGCCGCCTGCTCGTACTGGCCCACGCCTTTCGACCTGGTTTATCGCTCGTCTGCCTCGTCTTTGGCGCAAATCCGGCTCTATACCACGGCCCTAAGCAGCGCGATCGATGCTCTGTTCAAGGGTTGATACAACTACTATGCCTCATTTGCAAGCGTTTTTTCGCCAGCTTGGCGTGTACATGCTCGTTCTATTCGTTCTGAGCGGCTGCGGATCTGACTCGAAACAAGCCCTCCAGCCCACCGCACCGCTCCCAACGCCTCGCCTGATCGTGACGCCGCCCAGCAACGCGGTGCGTGGCGAACATCTGCCCGGAAAGCTGCTCTTTGTGCGTGATGGTGTCGTTTGGCGCTGGCAAGACCGTGCCGCTCAGCCGCTCTTTGGCGATGGCACCGTCGCTCAGCCCGCCTACTCGCCCAACGGCGAGTATATCGCCTATGTTCAGCGCGGCGATAGTTACGGCGACATTATGGTGGCTGACTCGGCAGGCCGGCCTATCGCCCAAATCACCAACAACGGAGGCTCGCCCCAAGCCTATAGCTTCGACCGCATCTACCAGACGGTTTGGGCCTTTTACCCAACTTGGGCTTCCGACAATGCCACCTTGGTCTATGTGACTCAAGCTGGCCCGCCAACGGGCAGCCCGGCTGCCGACTATAATCTGACCCTCTTTCAGGCTAATATCGGTCTGCAGCGGGCCAGCCAAATCTACGCCGATGAATCGGCCCATATCGGGCGTGTTCGCTTTCTACCCAATAGCCAAAGCTTGGCTTTTGTGCGCGAACCGACTCAGCGCAATGCGGCCCAGCAGATCTATACCCTTGCCGAAAACGGCTTGGTTCAGCCGCTGGCGGGCGTGCCCGAGGGCAGCTACGATCCCGCCTTTTCAGCCGATGGGAGATGGTGCTTTTTTGCCGCGCGCAATGCGGGCAAAACCGATATCTGGACTGTTGCCAACAGCGGCAATCAGCAGCCCCAGCGCCTGACCAGCATTGGCACGGCCCGCGCGCCCGCCGTTTCGCCCGATGGCTCGCTCTTAGCCTTTTTGGCGGTGCCCCCTGGCAAAGGCGGCTTTGAGCTCTGGGTGGCCGAGCTGGTCTACCACGATGATGGCCGCATCGAAGCGCGTTCAGCGCGCCAGATTACCCAAGGCATGAACCTCGATGCCGACTCGGGCCTCTCGTGGACAAGTTAGCTGATAGTCGGCCTTGAGATGCTGCGCTATGGCACGCACTCGTGACAGATCGCTTGTATCGCTTTGGCGGAAAGGGCTTAACCTTCAAAAAGGCTGCGACCGCGTCCGCCTCCGGCTACAAAATCGACTTAGCTTCCATTCGGCGATTCGCTCGCAGCTAGCGCTGCGACCAGCAAGCTGTGTACAGCTTGCTGGCTCCTGCTTGTGGCGGGCAGTTCGTACATCGAACATAGTCGAGACCGGGAAAGAGCCAAGTTCCGCTCTGCCGAAGGCAAAAAGGACCTCTTTTTGGAATGAGTTCTTGATAGCCGTAGGCGGACGCGCTTGGGACCGAATGGATGCTAGAGACCTCGCCGCTAGAGCGCTGAACTAAGCATTGGCACAACCAATAACAAAAGCTCCGCACAACTGCGGAGCTTTCACTATGTAAGGAGGCCTGTTTGTGATTTACGCTGTAACGGCTGCCGAAGTGTTGCCGCGCTCGAGATCGCGTACCGCTTCTGCAACGCTGATCCAACCTTCGACCGTCGAGGGCTTGGGCTGGTTGTCGCCCAGGTAGCGCTGGACCATAGCCCACGAGTTGCCACCAACGATCTTGCCATAGCGCGCGAAGAAGCGCTGTTCGGCCTCGGCTGCGTCGCGCGGGGGCTGAACCGGCCCGTTGCTGCGCGCTGCTTGGACGGGCGCCTGAGCGGCTTCCTCGTCTTCAGCCTCTGGAGCATCTTCTGCGACCGGAGCGGCCGCTTGGCTGGCCTGCTCGCTCTGAGCGGCGCTGGCCTTACCTTTTTTCGCCTTGGCCTCTTCGGGCACTTGGTCGGGATAGAGGCTCGCCAAGGTGGCGGGATACTGTTTGTTTAGCTTGAGGTGGGCGGGGCGAGGCGGCTTGATGATCGGAGTTACGCTGCGCTCGTCGCCATCGCGCTCGACCAACAGAATAGCGTCGGCCTCGTAGGCGATGGTGTCGTCGGCCATAACGCGCAGACCTTCGTCTTGCAGACCGCTCTCTTTCGCCGAATATTTGCGCGCTAAGTGACCGATGATGATCACATGGAAGCCCGCATGTTTCAGTTCGGTCAACGCGGTATAGACCGCCTGCATATTGCGGTTGACCGAAGCGTGTTCTGTATAGTTGATGTTGGTGACTTGGTTGGTTTCGGCGCCAGCGCGTTGTTGGGCATAGGCGCGCATCGCTTGAAATACCTTCGAGATCGAGTCTAAGACGACTGTGTCGCCAACTTTGCCGTTGGCTTTGATCTCTTCCATGGCTTGAATCAGGGAGCGTAGCGAGAGGGTTTGTACCGCCTGAATTTTGCGGTGAATGCCCGATTTTCCTTGAAGATTTTGAGCCGCCCCTTCTGTATCCAATACCCAAATGGTTCCGCCACCGCGCCGGGCGCTTACCGCGAGGTGCGATTTACCAGCACCTGCTTGACCTGTCAGAATATAGAGGCTGCCCGTCTGTAGCTCGTCTAATCGTTGAAACATACTCGTAACTCCTGTTGTTTCACAGATGGCAGTAAATGCACATATGAGCATTCAAATCTATATTAGCATATTTGTTCTAATTTGTAAAGAGCTTTTTTGCAATTTTTTTATGTAGCCCAGAAATCGCTTTTTGGCCCGTCATGGCTTGCTTAGACCTGTTATACTAAGAATCCTTCCCAGCATGTGAGCGGTGCTTTAACAGCTGGATCAGCCGATGCGCTCACGAGAAATTTGCCATGAATGCTCTAGTTTGCTGCCTCAACGATCGCAGCGATCTACAGGAAGTCTGGTACGTTTGATTTCATTTTCAAAGCAAAATAACCGCTCTGATCGCATAAAATCGGCCTATGGCCTATAGCGAGCTTGCTAAGATTGGGCAAAAAATACTGTTGCCTAGGCTTGATGGAGGCAATATAATAGGCGTTAACTCTGCACCCGTGCTTGGCACGTCGCCAGTGCGGCGTGACGCCGAGCGCTCGTTTCCGCAAGAGGTTTACGTATGGCATTGATTAAAAAGGTGGGCACAACTCGGGGCTTGAATCAGACCAAAAGCGTCAGCCCTGATCAAGAGAATGATGGCACGCGACAACTGGCCGCCACTCCTCAAGTGCTGAAACCGGGGACGGTCTTACAAGGCCGTTACGCCGTGGAAGGCCAGATCGGTGTGGGTGGTATGAGTGTCGTATATCGTGGCCGCGACCTGCGTTTTAAAGACGTTGTACGCCCATGTGCCATTAAAGAGATGTATGCGACCGCTCCCGACCAAGATACGCGGCGCTTGAACCTTGCAAATTTTGAGCGTGAAGCCGGTTTGCTTGCGACTTTGCAACATCCTGCTATCCCCAAAATTTTTGACTTCTTTGAAGAGAATGGGCGGATCTACCTGATTCTGGAGCTGATTCAAGGCAAAGACCTTGAGACAGTTTTGGAAGAGGAAGGTAAACCGCTCGACGAAGTTCGAGTCGGGCGACTGGCGGTTCAGATCTGTGATGTGCTCAGCTATCTGCACAATCACGAGCCTGAGCCGATCGTCTTCCGCGATATGAAGCCTTCGAACGTGATGATCACGAGCGACGACCGTGTGGTTTTGATCGACTTCGGTATCGCTCGTACCCTCAACCGCTCCGACCGCAAAGGCACCCAGATCGGTACCGAAGGTTATTCGCCACCTGAGCAGTATCGTGGTAAGGCCGAACCGCAGGGCGACCTTTACGCCTTAGGCGCAACCCTGCACCATCTGTTGACCAACAGCGACCCACGTCTCGAAACCCCCTTCACATTCCAAGAGCGTCCCATCCGCCAGCTTAATTCCGCTGTTTCGGTTGAGATGGAAGAAGTGGTGAATAAGGCGCTTGAGTACGACATGAGTGTGCGTTGGGCCAGCGCTCAAGAGATGAAGGATGCGCTGTTGGCGGTACCGGGTGTTGCGATCGGAAGCGCCCTACCGGCCCAAGCTCGGAGCAAGGTAGCCCCGGCGCGCGGACAAGGCGCCCAAACGACAGAGGTCTGGACCTTTACCTGCGAGGATGAAGTTCGCTCTTCGCCTACGATTGGTAATGGTATGCTCTATGTCGGCTGCTACGATACAAATATCTATGCGCTCGATGCTGAACGCGGCGAATTCCGCTGGAAGTACGCAACCGAAGGCGGTATCAGCTCTTCTCCGGCCTACTGGCAAGATCTTGTCATCGTCGGCTCGGAGGATGGGGCCGTGTATGGTCTCGATGCGCGGCGTGGCGCGCTGCGTTGGACCTTCCGAACCACCAAAGCGGTTCGATCTTCGCCCAGAATCGAAGATCGCATTGTTTTGATCGGTTCCGATGATCAGCAGTTCTATGCGCTCGATGGTATGCGCGGCACGGTGATCTGGAAGTTCCGCACGTGGATGCCGATCCGTTCCTCGGCGGCGGTCAACGACATGGTCTGCTACTTCGGCGGTAATGACGGCCACGTCTATGCGGTCGATGTGCGTAACGGCAAGCTGAAGTGGAAACAACGCACCCAACAACCTGTGATCTCCTCTCCGGCTTGCGCCGAGGGTTTGATCTTTGCTGGTTCGATGGATAACTACCTCTACGCTTTGGATATCGAAGGCGGCTGGGTAGCTTGGCGCTTCCGCACCAATCACTACGTCAATTCATCGCCAGCTGTAATGGGCAGTCGGGTCTTTGTTGGCAGTGTCGATGGTTTTATGTACGCCCTCGAAATCAAAACGGGGCGTCTCGCTTGGAAGTACGATACAGGTAGTCAGATTACATCATCGCCGCGAGTAGAAGGTGGTCGAGTCTACTTTGGCGCCGTTGATGGCAATGTCTATTGTCTTGATGCTGGTACAGGCGGCTTGATCTGGAAACACCAGACCGGCGGTCCGGTTGTATCATCAGCAGCCATCCACGAAGGCGTCGTTTATATCGGTTCGATGGATCATAAAGTGTACGCGCTGAAAGCATAGGTGTAAAACGCGGGAACAATGGAGCGCTTGATCCGAACGCTCCTTGTTCGCGTTTTACACATTCATTGGACAAAGTATTACAATGGGTTTTTTTCGCAATCTATTTCGACGCCGTACTCACACGACACCAGCGGAAACCCACGCAGCATCTGTAGACGATGCTACGTCTTCTCCTCCTGTGCCTGATGCATCGGAGACAAGCCAACTTGTCTCTGCTCCTTCATTCGAGAAAGCGCCCACCCCTGATACTGAGGCACACTGGTGGGAGGAATCAACTCCCCCGCCAAGTGCTGAGACCTCAAAAGATTCTCAATCTGATCTTGTTCCTGAATTGTTCGATGTTTCTCCAGCGCTTTCAGAAGATGATCTGCAGATCGACTTGGCGATTGCCGAAGGGGAAGCCTCTTCGACGGCTGCTGAGCGACAGTATGCTACCGCTCCTCTGCCATCGATCGACGATGATGACGAGGAAGCACAGCCGGCGCAAGCTCAGTCGCCCTTGAGCCGAATCGAACAAGATGCAACCCGTGAATTAGGCTATCAAGAGGAGCCGGTGGCTGCCTTGCGACCCTCCATCCAAGGTTTGGCAGCCGCCGCGTTGCGTGACGTTGGGCGTGTGCGTCAGATCAACCAAGATAGCGTCTTCTCGCTGCTGGCGACTCTGCCGCGTGCAGGAGGAGACGTGCCGATCGGTCTCTTTATTGTGGCAGATGGTATGGGCGGACACGACGGTGGCGAGATTGCAAGCCAGCTCGCTGTCAGTAGTGTCGCTCGATACATTCTTGGTCAGATTATTGTGCCCGCTTTGGAAGAGCAGCCTACCGAAGCTCTGCAACCCATTATGATCGAAGCGCTCAAAGAGGCCAATCGAACCATTTGGGATCGCGCTCAGCAAGAGGGCTCAGACATGGGCACCACTTGTACTGCTGTGCTGATGCTTGGTTCTGCTCTTTACATCGGCCATGTCGGCGATAGTCGAGCCTATGTCTGCGAACCAGGCGGTATGCGACTGCTGACCAATGACCATTCTGCTGTAGGGCGGCTTATCCAACTTGGACAACTCGACGCATCGGAGGCACGCGAACATCCCCTACGCAGTCAACTCTACCGTACTGTGGGCCAACATCCCAATTTGCAAGTCGACTTCATCTACCACCATATCGGCGAGGCCACCCATCTGTTACTGGGCAGCGACGGTATGTGGGGCATGATCGATGAAGCGCAGATGGAGAAGACCCTCCGTACCTATCCTTGGCCCCAGGATGCCTGTCGCGAATTGATTTCGCTCGCCAACCTTGCTGGCGGCGATGATAATATCTCCGCTGTCGTCGTGTCTTTTCCTATCGCAGAAAGGGCGACAGCATGAGTACTGTTGGAATCCATCTTCAATGGACCTTAAGCCGCACGGTGCTTCCTGAAAGCAACGAACCTCAGCTTGTCTATATTCTGCTCGAAGCAACCCCCCAAGGCTTGCCAACCCAGATGCCCAAGCTCCCGCTGAACCTCTGTTTGGTGATCGACCGCAGTTCTTCTATGCGGGGCGAGCGTTTGATGCAGGTCAAAGATGCCGCCCAGCGCATCGTCGACCAGATGGATCAGCAAGACTATTTCTCGCTGGTGACCTTTAACGATCGCGCCGAAACCGTGATCAGCGCCCAGCGCGTTACCAACAAAGCCGATCTCAAACGCATGATCAATTCGATCGAGGCGGCGGGCGGCACCGAAATGGCGACCGGCATGGCTATGGCGTTGCAAGAGATCCAGCGCCCCATGCTCGCGCGTGGCATCAACCGCATGTTGTTGCTGACCGATGGACGCACCTATGGCGACGAAGGTCGCTGTGTCGATATCGCGCGCCGCGCCCAAAATCGCGGTATCGGCATTACCGCTTTGGGTATCGGCAACGAATGGAACGAAGACCTGCTTGAAACGATCGCGGCGCGCGAAAACAGCCGTACCCAATACATCACCTCGGCCCAAGAGGTGACCGCCGTTTTTGCCGACGAACTGAAGCGTATGCACACCATCTTCGCCCAAGGTGTCACCTTGCAAGCCGATGTACGCCCGGGCGGCATGCTGCGCTCGCTCGACCGCGTGCGCCCCTTCATTTCGAGTGTGGCGGTCGCTGAAGAGCAAGAGTTGCGCTGGACGGGCAGCCTTGGCGATTGGCCGGGCAGCGATGTGCAGGCCTTCTTGATCGAATTGGTGATTCCGCCGCTTCCTGCTGGCGATCATCCGATGTTGAAGCTGCGTTTACGCTACGATCTGCCGGGTGTGAACCAAGTTGGTCAGGTTCAAGAGCAGATTATGCGCATCTCTGTTCGTTCTGCCGATAGCGTTGGCTACGAAGTCGATGCGACGGTCAAACATTGGCTCGAACGCCTTGTCGCCTATCGTTTGCAGGCTTCGGCTTGGAAGGATGTTGAAGCGGGCCGAATCGAAGAAGCGACGCGCCGCTTGCAAATGGCAGGAACGCGCCTGTTCGATGCTGGTGAAGTTGAATTGGCACGTACTGTTCAAGACGAAGCGACTCGTTTGTTGCGTTCAGGATCGACCAGTGCCGAAGGCCGAAAACGAATCAAGTATGGCACGCGCGGTTTGATTGGTCGTGGTGATGAGGCATCTGCAAGCGAGGAGTTTACGGTCTAATGCAAACATGTCCCCACTGTCGAGCTCAACAATTAAATGGAGTGCTGTTTTGTTCCGAGTGCGGAGCGAGTCTGATCGGTCAAGATAAGACCAAAGAGACGACCGCTTCCTTGGGGCAGCGCGTTCCGACCGATAATTTGCCGCCGCCTGTGGTTATGTCTGCGCCAGTCGCGACCTCCAATCCGACCATCAGCTTGGTGATCATCAATAATGGGCGTCGCTTGAGCTTCGATTCAAACGAAGAGCTGTTGGTGGGGCGCAAAGACAACGCACGCGGTATCTTTCCAGATGTAGATTTGGGACTTGATGGTGGTTATGAGGCAGGGGTTTCACGTCGTCATGCTGTCTTGTCTCCCTCGCGCGACGGCTGGTTGCTGGAAGACCTAGGTAGCGCGAATGGAACCTTCATCAATGGAACGCGTATTCCACCTGAACAACCAACCCTAGTCCGTTCTGGTGATGAAATCAAACTTGGCACCTTACTGCTCCGTATAGAGCTGTAAGTCTGTAAGTGAGGAGAGATGTATGGCTAAGACAGTCATTTTACATATTATGGGTGAAGACCCCATCCTAGCGGATCTCGAACAAGATCCCCAACCCACCGACAACTTTATTCGTGTTAGCAATTTGCGCAAAAAAGACGGCAAAGATGTCCCCTATATTGCAGGTGGCGTGCAATCGGTGATCTTCCCCTGGCATCGTATCACCTTCGTCGAAGTGATGCCGAGCGAGGAAGAGCGCGGTCAGGTCATCGACTTCTTCCGACTCTAACCCAGATCGCCCTCTACAAATGCTATCGCCCTGTAGCTTCGGCTATAGGGCGAATTTTCTTGCTCATACACCATCTCCTTGCCAAGCGCAGGCGGAAAGATCTCTCCCCCAAATGAGGCTTCAACCGCGTCCGCCTACGGCTATCAAATCGCTCTCCAAAACCAAGAGACTCTATTCTTCCCCTTGCTTTGCAGCGGGAAACACTGTAACCACTGTAACCTGCCCGCTGCAAGCAGCGAGCAGGTTGAAACGCTGTTGACCGCTGCGAAGCCCTTCTAACATATTAGTGGTCAAGCTGCCAGCCGAATGTATGCTTACAACGCTTTCGCTGCCAAAGCAGTCCAAAACCTTCAAGCTGCCAGTTGAGAACAGAGAGAATAAGCGCTCTATGCTTGCGCTTGCACAATCGAGCGATACCAAATTCGTTTAAAGACCTGCCTTCTCGCGACAAAAATAATCACGTTTCACTCTGCCGAAAGTACGGGTTCAATAGAACCTGATCAACCGGATCCGCTATGGGCTGTCTGCGCTTGGCGCTCTGCAAACAGATCAAGGCTAATCTGGTTGGCGGGCAGCAGATAGACGATCCGAAAGCGGCTGTCACGCGTAAAGTGCTCGCTGGCGACTCGAAAGCTCAACATACCGTAGGGCGCTAGCTGCAACAGCAAGGGCACCAGAGCACGTGCGGCGCTGGCGGTATGGATCTGTTCGGCTCGCTGCCACTGCTGCATAAAGCTTGGTAGATCGCGCTGAAAGTGCTCGATCATAGCTGTACACCAGGTTTCGCGCCCTAGCAGGCTTAATTCGTGTTGAAAGGCGCGCAGCATATTTGGAAAGAAGCTATCGGCATTGAGCAGCCGTTCGCGCACCCCGTATTGTGGATCGAACCAGAGGTGCATGATCGAGAGCGCATCGGCGCTTCTGTTCGAACGATGGTGTTTTAAGCAAGGAAAGATCAGCTCGCTCGGCTTATTCCAACTGACCAACCGCTGGCCACAGTCGAGCAGATAGGCCGGGAAAAAGGCACTCTGTAGTTCTTCGGCTGCTACGCCTCGCGCCCAAGCGAAATCTTGATCGTTGGGCAGCGGGATTGAACTGGCGTAGCCGAAGAGCGCCAGAATATCGCGGCGCTCGCTGTAGCCAGCATCGAGCGCGTCTAAGATGCGCTCTAGGGTAGAGCGCTCTGGTTGGCGCACCTTGCCCGACTCGATCCGTTGCATATAGCCGCTGCCCAGCTCGGCATCGGCTTCGACCATCAGTTGGCTTTTGCCCGCCTTCTGGCGTAAGCGCTGTAAGGCTTCCCCGCCGATCGTATAGGTATAGCCGTTTGTTTTTGTGCCCATATTTCGACTCTTGAGTCAATGACAACGCCAATGCTCGTACCTACAATGATTGTACTCATTGGAGATTCGGTTGTATCGTTTTCGAGCAGTCTCGCTTCACAGGCAGATAGAAGCCTTTATGTTGGGAATGAACTGTTGGTAGCCGTAGGCGGACGCGCCAAAGACCGAATGGGAGCGAGAGCATTTGCCGCCAGACGACAGATAAGCTGATATGAATTCAGCGCTTAAAACAGAAGGAGTGGGCCATGCAGACGCAATCGGCTATTCAACTGCGAAGCGATTTGAAAGCGGGCGATCTGGGCTGGGTCATCGGGCAGCATGGGCTTGTCTATGCCAATCAATTCGCTTGGGATACGAGTTTTGAGTTTGTAGTCGCTGATATTGCGCTTGAGTTTTTTCGCAATTACCAGCCCGAGCGCGATCGTATGTGGCTGGCCGAGCAAGATGGGGAACGCTTGGGCTCGATCTTTCTAGAGCATAAATCGCTTGAAGATGCCAAGCTGCGCCTTTTGTTGGTGCTGCCCGAAGCGCGCGGTATGGGTCTAGGTACGCGACTGGTCGACGAGTGCCTGCAGTTCGCCCGTCAGGTTGGCTACAAGCGCGTTTCGCTCTGGACCATGGATCGTTTGGTGACAGCGCGCAGAATCTATAAACGTGCAGGTTTTGAGTTGATCGAATCAGAGCCGGTTTTTCAATTCGGACACCATATGCACAGCGAGACCTGGCAGATCGACCTTACGCGCTGAGAGTTGGAGTATACTGCTCCTTACAAGCTTTGAATCGAGGATCTTGATTAAGAAGCAAAGGAACAGTATGAGTTTTCCAACCCCTAAGCGTGTACTTGCCGTAATGGCTCATCCAGACGATATCGAGTTTATGGCGGGCGGTACGGTCTCGCGTTGGGCCAGCGAGGGCGTCGAGCTTCACTACTGCCTCTTGACCGATGGCAATAGCGGCAGCCGCGACCCCAACCTGACCCCCGAGCGGCTGGCCGAGCTGCGCCGGGCCGAGCAGCAGGCTGCTGGTGCCTTGGTCAACGTCGCGAGCTTCACCTTTTTGGGCGAGCCAGACGGACGCTTGATCAATACGGTCGAGCTGCGCCTGAAGATCGCGCGCGTCATTCGCAAGGTTCGCCCCGATACGGTTTTGACCTGCGATGCGCGCTTCTTCTACGGCCCCAACTATCTCAATCACCCCGATCATCGCGCTGCAGCAGAAACCACTATGGCGGCTATTATGCCCTTGGCCAACACGCGCTTGGCCGCTCCCGAGCTGTTGGAAGAGGGCTTAGAGCCGCACGATGTGAGCTTGGTCTATATCGCTTCGCCGGTCGAGCCAAACCACTGGGTGAGCTATGGCCAAAGCGATATGGAGCGCAAGATCGCTATGATCGAAGCGCATGCGACCCAGGTGGGTAGTGGCAGCGGCTGGGATTACCGCAGCATGATTATGCAGTTCGCTCAACGTGGCGCCGAGCAGGCACGCGCCAACGGCATCGAGGGCGAGTATGCCGAAGCCTTCTATGTCGTTAACCTTGCGCGCTAAGATCGAGCGAGCGCGGTTTTTCTGCAACTACCACTTGCCATTGGCTTGTTTCTTCGAAGGTGACGGGTGGCAAAATGGCGTCACCAAAGACGCTGCGTGGTATAAAGCCGACCGATGTTAGGAGTTGCTGGAGTTCCGGGAAGCCATACAGACGAATGTGGTCTCCGGGATGCTTGAGGTCGAGGTTTTGCTGCGGGTCGACATAACGATAGTCGATTAGCAGACGTGCTGTGCGGGGGTCGAAACGGGCCTCGCGCAGCACATAGCCTTGGCCCACTTGATACCAACCGCTTCGGAAGGAATTGAGAAAGCTTTCGATCTGATAGGGGTTGAGCATCTGGAGCAGCAGTTTGCCGCCCGGTACGAGTGCGCGATAGATCCCCTCTAGCACCTTACGATTCTCGAAATCGTCGAAGAATCCGAGGCTGCTATTCATCAAGAGAACTGCATCGAAGCGGCCTTCGTAATTGAGCTGACGCATATCGCCTACATGGAAGCGCGCCGGAAGCTCGGCGGCTTGGGCTTCGGCGTTGGCATGCGCAATGACTGGGCGGGCGGCGTCGACCCCTTCGACATAGTACTTACGACGTGCCAGTTCCAGAGCGTGTCGTCCGCCGCCACAGGCAACATCAAGCAGGCTCTGGACACCGGTCAGGCCGAGCGCTTCAACGATAAAGTCAACTTCGCGAGTGGTTAGTTCTTGAGCGTAGTCCTGAAATTGTTTGTATTCGTGAACTTGGAAGAGCTCTTCCCACCAATCGCGTAGATCCTCGTTTGCCACAGTGCCTCCCCAAGCGGTTCATACGGTCTGAAATGCGAGTTAGAGCGTGTATGAAACTGTGGTTTATTTCTTTTCGATATCGCGTCTACGGTCGCCACGTGCTGCCCCATAGCGGAACGAGATCGCAACGACCACGGCAATAACCACCAATACGATCAAACACTCTAAAGCGCCGACCCGAAAGAACATGGATTCACTCCTCGTGGTAGGAGCCTAGCGCACCCGATTACGATAGGCCTGTACCAGGTTAATAAAGGCATCGGCTTTGCCGCCGATAAAGGTCTCTGGTACAAGGATATCATATCCTGTGCGAGTTCGTGTACGCTCGAGATCGTTGACGGTCGGCAGGTTCTCTTTAGTTTTGCCCAGGGTGAGCAGCCGAGCAATGCTGCGCAAACTGGCGGCAAGTGGCCCTTCGCTGGCGGGCAGGCGAATCTCGTAGCTCTGCAGATACGGTTCAGCCTCGCGCAGGCGAATGCCAAGCTGGGTGCGGCTACCCAAGCTGATCCAATCGAAACGACGGCGTTTTACTACTCCCAAGGCTTCGATATTATCCCAACTGACAAACGATGCCGATTTCCCCAAGTTTAAGAGCAGACCCTTATTATCGAAGATTACGCCTGCGCGTCGATCGCCTCCCAGTAACCAAAAAGCGATGCCGATAGCTAATAAGCCGATGCTGAACAGCGCTGCGAAGATCAGCAACGTGACGGGGAGATCGATGCTGCTGGTGGTGAGTTTGCTCATGTAGATGATCCACCAAGCTGCGACTACCCAGCATCCAAGTGCTACGGCTCGAAGTCGATTGTAGTCAGGGAGCACACGCATTGTTTTCTCCTTAATGGACGATGAAGACCGGAACGGAAGGTCTCTACTACAATAAATGAGACTTATAAATATGTTACAGCAACAGACCTGCTAAGCGAATTATAATCCGCTAAAGGTGTGTAACGATTCCAAAACAAAGGAAATGGTTTGGCTACTGTATTAAGCGCATAACGCTTCAATGTCTGATATAAGCAAGTTTGAGGCCCCAGATTGGATCTTCTGAAACGAAGATTTTCTCGTACTCATCATAGCATAATCTATCTCCATTACGAGTGCGCTTTTGAGGCCTATCTGAAAATGACAATTTTGTTACATTTCGTAAAATAGCCCGTCAGAAAGCCAAAAAATAGATGATAAAGCGTAAACTATTTTCTTATGAAACGCTCATTTTAGGGTTTATGGCTGTTTCTGATAAAAACCTGAAAAAAGTATGATATAATCCCCCCCGTCACGACGCCTTGTGGTCTCTGTCCTACGCTACCCAGATTGTAGTAAGGAGCGCCCGTTGGGCATATGATATTTCGATCAGTAACAAAATTCTTGTGTGTGCTCGGCAGCTTAAGTTTCCTCGGAGCACATACCGGTTACGCCAATGCGCTAACCCAAACACCTACTACAACGATTGTAGTAGAACAACTAGAAGGCCTCCAAGCCGATGGAGCTGGTTTCTACCGACTCCACGCCAGCGCGGAGGTTCCACCAGCAGCCGCAGCATTCGATCAAACGACTTCGTTCCAACGCTACGGTTTCCTCCTCTCTTCTCCACAGGTATTTGAGCAGGCAGCTTTCGCATATCAAATACGCTATACTGCCGAGGTTCCTGAAGGTACGGAACTGCGGGTAGATGCGCGTGCTAGCGCTGATGGTGTGCGATGGAGTAGTTGGGAGGTCGATCTCGCTAATGGCGCTGTGGTGGATGCCACGATGCTTGCTACTCAGGTACAGTATCGTGTCACCTTTTTTGGAAGCGACAAGATTTCACCCGTTTTGAAGAGTGTAAGCCTGACGCCGATCGAAGGCGCCGGCAATTACACGGCAATGAACACCCAAACGACGCGTGAGATTGCACCGACCTACCGCGTACACGCAACCCGCATGGGTATGGTTGGTGGGCGAACCGCTAATGGACACATTATTAAACCGCGTGATCATTATGTGTCCTTACCCTCTTGGAGATCTTTATCCAGCAAGGGTGGCCGAGAGTATCTCGTGCGCATCACCTACAATGGCCGCAGTTCGGTTGCGCCGGTGTGGGATGTAGGCCCTTGGAATACACGCGACAACTATTGGGATGTTGAGCGCGAACAGTGGAAAGATCTTGCGCGCGGATGGCCTCAAGATCACGCCGCTTATTTCGAAGGTTACAATGGGCGGCGGGCCTCGAAGGGCTATGTACGATTCCCAACTGCTGTAGATGTTGGCGACGGTGTGTGGTGGGATGATCTCGGCATTCGCGGAGATCGCGCCATTGTGGAGATCACTTTCCTTTGGCTGGGTGAAGATCCTTTGGCTGTTACCCCCACCCCAAGCGAGGCCGCAACCACCGAGGCGGCTCCCGAGTCAACAGCTGAGGTCGCAGAGACTGCAACGCTTGAGGCGACCTCTGAGTCAACAGCTGAGCTTGCAGAGACTGCAACACTTGAGGCGACTAGTGCGCCCAGCAATGCAGTGCCCTCTGTAACAGTAGAAGCTACTTCACAGCCTACAGGAAGCGCTGAGACGAGCCAAACCCCTGTTGCGACTGTTGTACCGTCTGAAAGTCCTGAGCCTTCTCAGGCCCCTTCAGAGGCATCTCAGGCGCAGCCTACTAGTACGGTAATAACGCCGACTGCTAGCCAGTCTGCACAGACGGCCGAACCGAGTGTGCAACAGTGCGAGCCTACTCCGACCGAGCTGCCTCCAACAGCGACTCCGACGGAGGTGGAGGCGACTACCAGTGTGACTCAAGCCCCTGCAACGGCGACGGCAACCGTCGTGCCGAGTGCATCGCTAACAGCTCAGCCTTTGGCAACGAGCACCCCTACCACAAGTGTGACAACAACGGCGACGATCACTGCAACGGCAGTGCTCACAGAGACGATAGAAACGACGGCACCAAGTTCTACACCTAGCGCCACAATCGATCCATCCATTCCAGTCCAGGCGATGTCAGGGGAAAGGCAAGCGCTCGCTCAGCAACATGGGGCATACCGCGTGTATGCCTTCTGGCGGCGCGAATCTTGGATACTGCCATAATCGTTAAATCTGGGTAGCGAATCAAAAGACCTGAAAGGTGGAAACACCTTTCAGGTCTTTTGATATCACACGTGGCAAAGATCGAGCGACCTCGTTCACGTATGATAGTCCCGACAAACCTACAGCAGCTAGCCAGTGGACCCTGCCACATATAAGAGCCGCCGGCGTCCGGCGGCCCTTAAGCTAGAACACACGAGACAAAGCTTCCGAAATAAGAAGCTCACCTTCTTGCGTCAGGGCAGGTGTCCATGCCGTGTTTAATCTTCGCTGCGCTCCATAATGACGTTGAGGAGCGACAACAAGACACCACGGACGCTATCGCGATCCGACGCAACGCATGGCAGCACCGGAACTTTTGCTGGCAGCCGCAACGCTAGACGCAACTCATCTGGCGACCAAGCATTGGGGCGATCCTGCTTGTTCGCCGCCACTACATATGGCGTATCGCGGTAAGAGACGAAAAAGTCGATAATCCGGTTCGTCTCGCGGAAGGTTTCAGGGCGAGTACTGTCGACCAGAATAATCAGGCCGAGCATACCTTCTGAAAGGATCTCCCACATGAAGTCGAACCGCTTTTGGCCTGGTGTACCAAACAAGTGTAACACCAAGTCTGGGCCAATAGCGATGCGACCGAAGTCCATCGCGACCGTCGTCTCCTTTTTAATCAGCTTTGTATCATCAGTCGCCCGACGTTCCGTTGAAACGACTTCGATCTCGCTAATTGCCTTGATGAACTCAGTTTTACCCGCGTTCACCGCCCCACTGATCACCATTTTTACAGTCTGCACGCCGGCCCTCCGCTACGGTGTTGTGCCCTGGCTGGAGCGCACACAGTTACATGCCACGGATACGGTTAATGATGCGTGTCACTAGGCTTTTCTTGATTCTCGGTGCCTCAAGCGCCTGTGCCCCGCGAGTGCCGCCAGGGCCAGCCACTGGACGTGGCCGCTTGACAACTTCGACAAGCCCAGCGGTTACGAAACCATAGACGATGCGACAAACATCGAATTCACTAAGATTAGTCTTACGCGAGATCTCCGCGAGGGTATCTTTCCCGTTAATACGGGCAAACACCCGCCATTCTTCGGGGGCAAGATTAACACCTTTGGCTTTCTCGCCAGGTTGATCGACAAACCGAACCACCATATCGGTGCTGGGGATTCGGTCTTTGATGCGGCCCCATTCATCGATGCGGCGCACACCTTCCATAATGAGATTTTCAACCGACACGGGAGTTGGCAGTATCGGCGCATCGGCCTTCGGCTGTTGGCCTTGGTCGAAGCGGAATTCGCCATCCGGCCATCCGAAGAGGCTATAAACCTCTTCTTCAATATGGGCTTGCAGCGTTTTTTGCAATTCGTCCCGGCTCATCAGATTTGTTTCAATAATCGCCTGGCCGAGTGGAATGCCGTTTGCAACGCGCTGCACTTCTTGAAGTTGGGTTGGTGTCGCTTTCCCTAAACGCACCAACAGTTCATCCAACCGCTCACTCTCGGCTCTCTTAGCCGCATAAACCAGCTTCCCCTTTTCGAAAAAGAGAATAGCCGCATCGCTTTCGCGCTTGAGATGCAGACAGCCAGTTTTGTAGCCTCGATCAACGAGATATAAGAAGTCAGATAAACCAAAATCGCGAATATTGCCAACCAGGGCCATTGCAGTGCCTCCAGGGCGTCATTGAGGACGTATGTGTTTCCAACTGGTATGACCTTAACTAGTCGTTATGGTGCGTCGTACTGACTATAACATAACTAGCGAACCGCATTGCTACTAGTCAAGACCATCGTTTGCTCAAGTCGCCTCTGCCACTGCTAGCGTGGGCGCATTCTGCTACACAGAACCAACTGCGGCGAGTAAGTGCAGCAGTGCCGCGATCGCCACTTCAATTATTGTATCATCCGGCGCGCGTCTTGTCAGCTGCAGACATGCCAGCAATGGTCTTAGCAACCAACGTACCCAAGGGCGATGCTAGTGGGCCGCTGGCACGTTGTATGAACTATCGTTCAAGGCGGCGACGAATGCTACCATTAGAATGCGTGTGAGCAAACGCAACCCAAATGGTAAGCCTCCCGACAGTGTAGAACCACCTTGCCCAAAAGTGCAACCACAGACTTGTAGCTTGCGCTGCAACGAGGGCGGCTTCGTTTGGGCGCACAGATTACCCTTTAACGCTCCCCACTTCGCTGCGTGTGGTTGCCGTGGTTTGGCTCCTTGGTAGTGCGAACAATCGCTGTGCTTTCGGTCAATGCCAAAAAGGGCTAGGTGGCCGACAAGATACCTCTCCTCAACAAGCCGTCAAGTCTGGAGGTATCTCGTGTCTCTGCTTACATTTTGAACGCATACCTGGTAGAGATGGCAGCGATATAACGAACAGACAGTGGAAGGAAACTGCCCCAGCCTATGCAATCTTCACAAGAGCCGCTGTAGGTTCGCATTGTGCGACATTCCTGTGAGAGTTCATAGACCGCATGCCCTTCGTGAGCGTTCCCACAGTTGGTATATGCCGCGTCATCTTGAGGTCACCCTCTGCCCACCAGTATGTTCTCAAATGCTTGCTCGACAGAACAGCTTACGTAGCGATGCGTGTCCTACAAGATGTAAGATGGCTTATGCCTCGCATCGGCGCTCCATTGAGAACGTTGGCTTGGAACCATAGTGATCGTACAACGTCCTCTGTCCTACCTCAGTGTATCGTTGTGTAAACAATACACTGCCCTAACAATAATATCATAGCATGAGCACAAAGCAACTACAAGAGTCTATTGTTAGCTCTCTTAGCTGATCTTTGTTACACTTGCTTCTCTTCAGGACCGTTATCTCGATGCGCCAAAGTATTTGCGGCAGCTCGCACGCCAGCAAATAGGCTCGAAACACGAATAACTGGTGATACAACTCGTTCAGCTACATAGCTGGTTGTAGAGCCAACGGTTGTGGTAGTGTCTTGTACTTTTCCAGCAATTGACTTGGTCGTATCCAGAACCTCTTGTACTTGGGTACTGATTTCGCTGACCTTTGGTATGACTGTAGTACGGGCTAGTTTATCGATCCGATTAACAACGTAGAGAATAGCACAGAGTAGCGCGATCATTAGGAAGACGCTAATCATCTCTAGGACTGCTAAAAGGACGATGGCGATATCGCGTGTTGCTACACGGAAGTCAGGAAACAAGTACGAACAGGTGATGAAGGCAATCAGGATAGCCAGAACTACGACAATGCCTGCTGTAATCCATTTACCCACTTGTGACTCCTCTGGTGGCGATACCCTATCATGGGGTGTATGGCTTTGCCGCGCAGAATATTCAAGTGGCAGCGATTATATCATACTCGTAGGCGTGAGGCAATGCTGAGGAATACCCATGCCAGTATGACACTCTCGAGCACAGGAACACCTGCAGGGTGCGGAAGGTCGAGGGGCAAGGCTAAGCTAAAGGCATACACGATCAGGCAGCCAGCGAATGCGACTAACCAGAAAAAAAAGAGTTGTCGCCAGCGTTTGCCCCACAAGAGATGGGCCAACGAGGCGCAACTAGCCGAGAGCAGAAATAGAAGCAGTGGTGCTGGTGAAAGCTCAGACATATTCAGCCTTGCATTATGCATATGGGGCATCGTCTAGATGCCCCATTGATCACTTGAAGGAGAAGAGAAACCGCCTTGGCAGAGGGCGAGCGCTCTGTTTTGGAACGAGAACAGCTCTTAGCTGCTGCTGACGATTCGTCCGCCGCCCAACACGCGGTCGCCGTCGTAGAGCACGACAGCTTGGCCCGGGGTGAGGGCGCGTTGGGGCGTGTGGAAGCGCACGCGAATGCGATTCTCTTCGGGCGTAACGTCGACCTCGACGGCCTTTGCGTGGGCGCGCACTTGGGCCAGGCAGCTGAAAGGCTCGCTCGGCCATTTGCCATCGACGAACGAGAAGGATTCGGCGACCAGCTCGTGGCGCATCGAAGCTTCGATCGGGCCGACCATCAAGGTATTGTCCGATACGATCAAGTCGGTCACATAGAGCGGTTCGGGCGACGCTATGCCGATACCGCGCCGCTGGCCGATCGTATAGAGCGGCAGACCTTGGTGTTGGCCCAGCACCTGCCCGGTTTCAATGTGGACGATCGGGCCCGGACGGATGCTCTCGGGCACCTCTTCACGCAGGAAGCGCCGATAGTCGTTATCGGGAATAAAGCAGATATCTTGGCTTTCAGGGCGGTCGGCGGTGATCAAACCACGCTCGCGCGACATCTCACGCACTTGGGCTTTGCTGTAATCGCCCAAGGGGAAGCACAGCCGAGCCAGCTCTTTTTGCTGGAGCATATAGAGCACATAGGACTGGTCTTTGGCCAGCTCGACGCCACGGTGTAGGGTGAAACCTTGGGTAGCGTCGCCCTTGATACGCACATAGTGACCGGTTGCGAGCGCGTCGAAGCCGAGCGCCGCCGAGCGCTCTAGCAGAAAGCGGAATTTAAGGTCGCGGTTACAGGCCAAACAGGGGTTGGGCGTGTAGCCGTGAACGTACTCCTTCATGAAGTACTCGATCACGCTGCGACGAAATTCCTTCTGGTAATTGAACACATAGTAGGGCACGCCGATCTGATTGCAGATGCGTCGGGCATCGGCGGTCATTTCGAGCGAACAGCACTGCGAAGGGCCGAGATTCTCGTCGTCGCCCTCCCAGAGGTGCATGGTAACCCCAGTGACTTCGTGGCCTTGTTCGTGGAGCAGAGCCGCTACTAGTGAGCTATCTACGCCGCCGCTCATGGCGACCATTATTTTTGCCATTGTTTCTATCTATGTTACAAATGGTATCATACAACAGTTTGCAAGCTCAACAATCTGTTCAAGTATACCATGATCGTTGCTGAGCTGCTTGGAAAAGACTCAGATTTACTAGCCCACTGAGGATTGCACATTTTTGGCAAACATGGGCTACACTAAGGGTTGGATTATTTTCTTCTGAAGTCATTAGGATTATGAGCGATCAGAAAATTATCTATTCAATGGTGCGCGTTAAGCGCATCTTCCCACCAAACCGCGAAGTCATCCGCGATATTTCGCTCTCGTTTTATTACGGCGCGAAGATCGGCGTATTGGGTCTGAACGGCGCTGGTAAGTCGACCCTGCTGCGTATTATGGCAGGGGTCGATAAAGACTATCAGGGCGAAACTATGCTCTCGCCCGGCTATAGCGTCGGCCTGCTCGAACAAGAGCCGCAGCTCGATATGAATGAGACCGTGCGCGAAGTGGTCGAAGAGGCAGTTCAGCCGATCGTCGATCTGCTCAAGAAGTACGACGAGGTTAACGAGCGCTTCTCGGACCCCGACGCCGACATGGATGCTCTGATCGAGGAGCAGGCCAAGATCCAAGAGGAGCTGGATCGCACCGACGCGTGGAACTTGGACTCGCGCTTAGAGCTGGCTATGGACGCTCTGCGCTGTCCGCCGCCCGACACGCCAATCAAGGTGCTCTCTGGTGGTGAGCGTCGCCGTGTGGCGCTCTGTCGTCTGCTGCTGACCGAGCCAGATATTCTGCTGCTCGACGAGCCGACCAACCACCTCGACGCTGAAACGGTGCTCTGGTTGGAGACGCACTTGCAGCAGTACAAGGGCACCGTGATCGCCGTTACCCACGACCGCTACTTCCTCGACAATGTAGCCGAGTGGATCTTAGAGCTTGATCGCGGTCACGGTATTCCGTGGCGCGGCAACTACTCGTCGTGGCTCGAGCAGAAGCAAGAGCGTCTGCGCCGCGAAGAGAAGGCCGATAGCAAACGCCAAAAGACCTTGGAGCGCGAGCTTGAGTGGATCCGCATGGCTCCTAAGGCGCGTATGGCCAAGAGCAAGGCGCGTATCACCGCCTACGAAAATCTGCTCAATCAGGAGACGGAAGATCGCCGCGAAGGTTTGGAGATCTACATTCCGCCGGGGCCGCGCTTGGGCGATGTGGTGATCGACTTCAACAATGTCACCAAGTCGTTTGGCGATCGTGTGCTGCTCGACGATGTGAACTTCTCGCTGCCGCCGGGTAGCATTGTGGGTGTCATCGGTCCCAACGGTGCCGGTAAGTCGACCATGCTGCGCATGATCGCTGGCAAAGAGCAGCCCGATAGCGGCTCAATTACGATCGGCGATACGGTGAAGCTGGCCTATGTTGAGCAGTTGCGCGATACGCTCAACCCCGACAATAGCGTGTGGGAAGAGATCTCGGGCGGCCAAGAGCAGATCCTCTTGGGCAAGCGCTTGGTCAACTCGCGCGCCTATGTGGCAAGCTTCAACTTCCTCGGCAGCGACCAGCAGAAGAAGGTTAGCGCGCTTTCGGGTGGTGAGCGCAACCGTGTGTTGCTGGCTAAGATGCTCAAGGAAGGCTCGAACGTGTTGATGTTGGACGAGCCGACCAACGACCTCGATGTGAACACGTTGCGCGCTCTGGAAGAGGCCATCGAGTCCTTCGCTGGCTGTGCGATCGTGGTCAGCCACGACCGCTGGTTCCTCGACCGTGTGGCGACCCATATTTTGGCATTCGAGGGCGATAGCCAAGTGCGCTTCCATGTGGGCGACTTTAGCTCCTACGAGGAGGATCGTCGCAAGCGCCTCGGTAAAGCCGCCGAAATCCCCCATCGAATCACCTATAAAAAGCTTACTCGCTAGGGTGTAAATAACGAACAGTCCTGCGAGAGCTTTATCGCCCTCTCAGGACTGTTTTTTCTTCAGCGACATGTGACTTGTATTGATACCATATCAGCTTGTTTCTTTTGCTGTTCTGAGGGTTATAACAAATCCGCTTGCTTTCTTCAGATAGCAGCGGCTAGGTTTTGCTCCAAAAAGAAGCTCCTAGGCGGACGCGGTTGAAGCCTGTTTGGGGAAGAGACCTCGCCGCCAAAGTGCTGAACTGATCGAGCAGATGTGCTAGAGGATGGGGCAAATAGCAAACAAGGCGGATCAAACGATCCACCTTGCTGCAATAGGACTGGCAAGCTGAGTTAGCGGTAGCCTTCGGCCTGCATATTGAAGAGACGGGCGTAGGTGCCGTTGAGGGCCAGCAGCTCTTCGTGGCTGCCAAGCTCGCCGATGGTGCCATTTTCGATCACGGCGATGCGATCGGCCATACGCACGGTGCTAAAGCGGTGGCTGATCAGCACGGCGATCTTACCTTCGGTCAGCTCGCGGAAGCGCTGGAAGATCTCGTATTCGCGGGCGGCATCGAGGGCCGAGGTCGGCTCGTCGAGCACCAGCACCTCGCTATCGCGCATAAAGGCGCGGGCGAGCGCGATCTTCTGCCACTGGCCGCCCGAAAGCTCGTGGCCCTTTTCGAACCAGCGACCCAGCATGGTATCGAAGCCATTGGGCAGCTCGGCGATCACATCGTTGGAGCCGCCGCGCTCAGAGGCATCAGCGATGCGCTGTTTGTCTTCGAGCGCCTTGACCTGGCCGAAGCCGATATTTTCGCCAGCGGTATTTTGGAAGCGCACAAAGTCTTGGAAGATCACGCCGATATGGTCGCGCAGTTCATCGGGATCGAAATCGCGCAGATCGACGCCATCGAGCAAGATCTGGCCTTCGGTCGGATCGTAAAGGCGAGTCAGCAGCTTGATCAAAGTGGTTTTGCCTGCGCCATTTGCACCGACCAGCGCGATCTTTTCGCCCGGCTTGATATGCAGATTAACGTTGCGTAGCGCCCAGTCTTGGCGGTCAGGGTAGCGGAATGAGACATTGCGGAACTCGATGCCGTACTTGATTTTTGTCGGCATAGGAGCGGGATTCTCAGGGCGAGCCATTTGGGGCGTTAGGTTCAAGAACGAGAAGAGATTATCCATAAACAGGCCGCTCTCGTAGAGCCGACCGACGCCGTTGAAGAGCGATTGGAAGGTATTTTGGCTCTGGCGGAAGACCGTCAGATAGAAGGTCATGCTACCCAAGGTGATCGCGCCGCCGATCGTTTCGGCGATGATCCAAGCGTAAGATGCGTAGTAGCTGGCTGTAGCCAACAAGCCCCACAGCAGGCTGATCAGCGAGCGGCGGCGCGCTAGGTTAGTATCCTCTTTGAAGAATTTCCAGAACAGTTCGTTGTAGCGATCGAGCAGATAGTTGCCCAAGCCGAAGAGCTTGATCTCTTTGGCGCTGCTATCGACGGTGAGCATATGCTCGAAGTATTGCATACGGCGTGCTTCGGGCGCGCGCCAGGTTAACAACCGGAAGTTTAGGCCGCTGTAGCGGGTTTGGGCGATAAAGGTCGGAATGGTCGCGCCAAACAGAATCAGACCGATGATCCAGTTAAAGCTGAAGAGCGCCACGGCGAACGAAAGCAAAATGATCAGATTTTGCACCAGCATAAAGCCGCCGTTGATGATCATCAAGGCGCGCGAATCGGCTTCACGGCGCGCATTTTGCAGTTTATCGTAGAACTGAGCGTCTTCGAAAAAGCGCAGATCGAGGGTGAGCGACTTGCGGATAATCGCGTTGTTGATGTAGTGACTGAGGCGCGAATTCAGCACATGTTCGAGCAGATTGCGGATCTGACCGAGCGCCGCACCTAACATAATCAGGCCGAATTCGGCTAGCAGATAGGGCAATATATGGCGTAAGCCTTCTTCGACTTGCAAGCCGCCGTTGATAGCTTGCACAACGCCATCAACGATCATTTTGCCGACCCAAGCTTGCGACACAGGCAAAGCGGCTGCCAGCAAGGTGACCAGCGCCATACCAACGCTGATGCGCCAGTCGGCTTGCCAGATCAGTTTGAAGGACTTAGGGATATTGTTATAGACGATTTGGATCTCTTCGATACGTTCACGCCACGTTTTGCGCGTGTTTTGTTTCGGTTCGGGCGGGCGCCCACCGCGTAGTCTTCCTTGCATGAATTATTGACTTTCTGTTTCTACTCGCCTGCCTTGATCAGGCCCTTTGCCATGATCTCGCGAGTGTGCTTTTTTCTCTACTGGTTTTTTTACCTGTTTCTATTATATACGATATTTAACGATATATCGTTAACGAAGTATAAAAAATTGCGATGACTTTTCAAAAGTCATCGCAATTGTTGTGCGAGTGAGAAGCGAGCGTTTTAAACGACTCGGTTTGGATCGACGATATAGGGCCACCAATTGTTATCGACGCCATAGGTCTGGCCTGAGGTGCGTGGCAGATGGTCGAGCCACCAGATATGATGGGCGCGCATATCGCCGTTGCCCCATTCTTGGGCGTCGACTTCGCGCGGCGGCCCATTCAGATAGGGGAAGTTGTACCAGTTATCGCAGTAGCTCAGCACCTTGCGCGAATTGCCCCAGTCGTAGTCGCGCTGGCTGTTGGGCGCGAAGTGCACATTGCCGCACTCCGAGCGCTTGGGTGCGATCTGATCGTAACGGCAGAAGCGCTCCCAAAGGTTCTGCTCTTTGCTATGCCCCGCGAAGACCTTGCTCATAATCGACTCGGTGCGATGCCCGAAGTTCTCGAGCATACAGCCGACATCGCGCTCATAGTTAAAGCCCATAATCACATAGCGGCGCGAACAGCAAGAGCTTGTGACCGGGTTGGAATTGCACCAGAACGAGCCGGGGCCAGCCATAGTGCTCTCCCAGCAGCCCATATAGGGCGGCCCAAACAGCCAAACTTCGTCGCACTGGCCGCGCCCGACTCGATCATCGAGCAGATAGTGGTCGATCAGGCGGGCATAGTCGAGTCCGTCGGGCTGGTGAAAGCCGCTGCCACGCTCCCAAGCTTGCAGAAAGCTTTCGTCGTCGTAACAAAAGCCATCGATTTTGCTTGGAAGCCCGTCGATCAAGTGGCGTTCGACGATGTTGTATTGCACGAGACCGCCGCTAGCTTGGGCGAGGTCTTGAATATAGAGTTGAGCGAGACGTTCCGAATCGTTCCAGCCCAAGACTTGACTGAGACGCAGATTGCCGCGCGATTCAATTATCGGATCGAAGATCAAAACGAGAACACGAGGCCGGAGTGGTTCTAAGCCTGCCTCAAGGCCGCGCAACGGTCGCTGGTTTGGGGCGACCTGCTGAGGCCCTTGAAGAGCTTGGCGTGGTGATAGTAGTGCAAAAGTGTTTTGTAACCATTTCAACATAATATCGTGTCTCCATGTCCACTACTCGGAGTGGGACGGGTATAGGCAGTCTAAGCTCATTTCGAGCTGTTGAACTTGTATCCTCTTTATTGAGAGATTGTCTTCGTGAACAAAACGTTTAATGAGGGGTTATTTCGTGTGCCGCATGCGTCGAAGGACAGAGGTTTTTCCTGATTGTAATATTCCTGAAATGATCTTCTTTGACCGATACGGATAAATTCGCACCTTGAGCTCAGGCCTCTGGCGGTCAGGCCTCTTCCCCAAACAAGGCTTCAACCGCGTCCGCCTTCGGCTATCAACAGCTTGCCCGACACCACAAGGTCGTATCTGTCTGTGCCCCAAAGCCCGTCCCAAAACCCAACCATACAACGGATCAGAGCTTGTTCATACCAAATCCGGTTGATTACGTTCTATTTGGTCTTCAGCAGAGTGGAACTTTCTTTCCCCGATTTTGTCTTCTGCGTTGCAAGAGCGCAAGTCTTTAAACAGATTTGGTATCAGACCACAAATAGAGCGAAACGTTTGGTTTGATACCAGATCCGGTTGATTACGTTCTATTTGACCTTCGGCAGAGTGGAACTTGCCTCTTTCTTTCCCCAGTTTTGTCTTTTCGCATTGCAAAGAATGTACGTCTTTGAGCGGATTTGGTATGATAACCGTAGCCCATCTATATAAAGTTACTCTCTGGATACACTATACCGCATCCAGAGAGTAAAATCACGCAGCTTCTAAGTGGAACGTTGTGGCCTTACCTTTAGCGCAGAATGTATGGTAACAAAAGGCGATGGTTTTGGTCGGGCCCGCTCTGTTGATGCACGCCGAGAGAGAGTAGACTGCGGCCAGCAAAGACGATATCGGCGCTGTTGGCCTTATCTCGGTCGATGCTGAGCAGCCCGAGACGGCTGTTGCGCCCCATAATGGGCGTATCAGCCCAGTTGATGCGGTTGCGTCCGGGAGTGTAGCTGAGCAGGTTAAGATCGTTGACTGAATAGCCGAGCTGGCCGATAAGGCGCGGATCGTAGGCGACATGAATGTTCACGCGAGGATCGCTGTTGTTCCACAACCGATTGCCGCGCACAATCACGAGCTCGAGCGGCGGAAGGATGGGGCCGCCTAGCGATTCGTCGGGTTCGGGCATGCTGCAACGTTGGGCTGGCATATAGAGTGTAGCCGTAGAGCTATCCCCAGCGTCGAGGCTGCCCATAGGCACGTTGACCGAAACCAGACCGTCGGCCATGGGCGTGTGACCGTCGGCGTGGGCTGGCCCGACACCGCCGCCAAGCTGATACCAAGTGGCCGTCCAACGCCCGGTATTAGGATCGCGAATGTAGATATAGCCATGGAAGGCGATCGTTTCGCCGGGCTTCGAGAGGTTGATAATGAAGACGCCGTTAGAGCTAGTGGCAGAGACCGGCTCGCTACAATCGCCACCAGCTGGGCAGTAGACCGCTTGCACTTCGCGCGTCTCGGCTTCGCACTCTTGGAAGACCAGTTCCAGCGAGCTTACATCGCCGAGACGATTAAACTGCGGCACGAGCATGATCTCGGTCTGCCAAGCGCCCGCTTGAAGCTCAAAACTCTGACCTTCAGCCGCTTTGATAGCCGCAGCATCTTGATTGCTATCCTGCAAGGGGAAGGCGTGACGTACGTTGCTAACCGGGTCGATCGCCAAGGAGCGCAGCGTCTGACCTTCCAGCACGCCCAAGAAGCTACTCGGCACTTTGTTCGATAGCACGCCTTGGCCGATCATGCGCTTTGGTAGCGGATCATTTGCGCTACGTGGCATAATCAGATAGTTCTCGCTCAGTAGCTTCTCGTTGGGAATGCTGATCGTCACTTGAGCGTTGGTCTGAGCCGGAGCGCTTGTAAGATCGGGCAGTTTGACGCGGAGTTCTGAAGCATCGTAGGCTTGATTGCGTTGGCCCTCTTTAAGATCGGGCATTTTGATAGTGGGGAAGTAAAAAGCGATCGTCTCCCAGTCGGAGCGGTTGTGCACTAACATCTGGTCGGTATCGCGGCAGTTTTCGGGCACAACGGCCAGACCATGGTTAGCGACATCGGCCCCCCACAGCGCATTTGAAGTGTAGTGATAGGCCATCATCGAGGATTGATTAACGTCGGTTTGGAAGGCGGGCAGGTTGTCGTTGCTGCAGTAGCTCATTCTGCCTTCGAGCGGCTTGAGGTATTCGTCCCACAGATTAAGGGCGTAGTGCATCCACTCGTGGACGATCGTGCGCACGCCCGCCGGACTCGACCACGGCCCACAAGCGCCGCTCTGGCCGTCCCACTGGCGGCCCAGCAGAATCTGACCGGGGCGAAGGCGTAAATTAAGCGATTTGTCGGCATTGCTGATTGTGGTGGTTTGCGATACATACCCACCGATCAAAGCCGAAGGGCGATAGTTATTGTTGGCTAGAATGCGAATATCGGCGTCGTTCCAGTGTTCGCCGCCGGTATAGATCGTCACATCGCCAAAGGTCATCTGGCCTTCGCTCACATCGTAAAGGTAAGCGGCTGCCGAGCGCATTGCTTGGGCCAGATCTTCCAGATAGCTGGCTTGTGCGCCTGATGGCAGCCTGCAGCCCTCTAAAGAGGCGAGATCGCGACCATTGTTGCCGGGCTGCCACTCTAACGAAATCGTGACCGGAAAGGTAGTGAGCAGTTGTTGCGGGTTAAATGCGAGTGTACCAGCTTGAAGTGAACCGTGCAGATAGCGTTTGGTCATGTCTGGCGAATCGGCTAGCGGATAGAGCAGACGGGCCTGATCGGCCTGAGCTGGCAAGCTAACGCGGCCATCTGAGTCGCTTCGCAGGTGGGTTATGCTGCCATGCTGCGAATCGATCAAAAGAATCTCTTGGTCGCGTAAAGGCTGTGATTCACCGGCGAGCACTGCAGTAACCAGTTGCGAAGAGGAAACATCATCGCTTTGTGGTACTTTAAGCACAGCAAATAGCAGACATAGTGCTAAAAAAAGCAGAATATGCCGATTGAGAGGTACTAATCGCATCGCCGCTCCTTTATCTTTATAGAAGATGTGGCTAAAGAGTGGGAAAAGCACGTTCTTGTATAAAACCTCTACAATACGTGCTCGATTTCATCAAGTGAACCGGTCAGCACATGGCAAGCTAGCTATTTGAAAAGACTAATCGGAATAATCTTAGCATAACAAACGACTATTCCGATAAAAAATGGTATAGCGAGCCTAAGAAGCCTCTATTTCAACAAACATGCACTACCATGTTGAGAAAAGAGAAGTACGCGTTCGCAGAGGAAACACTACAAGCAGCTCATACATCGGCTACAAGCGCTCCTTGTGTCTCGATCTTTTTTAACAGCTTGCTTGCAAAACGACGATCTCCTTCATGCCAAAGACGAGCTGTTGTAAGCGATTCTTTCCTTGTTAGCAGTCTGACCTATATCTGATACCAAATTCGTTTAAAAACTTGCCCACTTGGAGTGTAAGAAAACAAAAACGAGGAAAGAGTTGTGTGACATTTCGCGCTATCGCGTGAAATGTCACACAACAAAAAGAGACAAGTTCCACTCTGCCGAAGGCCAAATAGAATGAAGCAAGCGAATTTGGTATGATGCCAAATCCGCCTGAAAATTGACACTTTCGCAATGGGGGAGAAACTGACAATAATCATGTTCCACCCAGCCGAAGGCCAAAAACACAAAATCATCGGTCGGATTTGATATGAGACAGAAGGCTAGAGCTAGGCTGGATAGGGGTTGAAGCTATGATCCAAGAAAGTTCTCTTGACAAAGCCGACCTGTCGCACGCCCATGCGCGTTTGATCCGTATGGCGATGTTGCTGGGAGGCGCTCAGTATGCTTGGCCTGGCGACCTTTTGCTGACCATCAGCGCCGATCCTTCGGCGCTCGAACAGCTTGCGCGTTTAGGCCTGCTGCAAGCTCAAGCCGAAGGTTTCTATCGCTTGCTCCACGAGCCTTCTGAACTGCTCGAACAGTCTGAAGAAGAGCCGCAGCTCGAACGAACGCTACACAGCGCCGCGCTCGATTGGTATGGCGAGCGTCTAGACGGCGACCCCGAGCGCGAGAGCGCATTTATGCGCCACTTCACCCAGCTTTGCGATCTGTTAGTTCATCAAGAGCCTGTGGCCTTGGCAGATCTTGCGCAGATGAGTGCAGTCTCGCGTCTGCAAGCGGCCAAGCATCGCCATTTGGTGGCTTACTACCGCGCCCTTGGTTCGGGCTTGCGCAACGAGATCGGCGGCGCGCGCCAACAATTGGCGGAGCTGTTGAACGCGCCAGATTTAGATGATGTTGTGCGGGGAAGAGCGCTCAACTCGTCGGCGATTTTTGCGCGCCAGCAGGGCGATTACGAGCAGGCGCTGGCGGGCTATCAGGCTAGCCGCGAGATCTGGCAGCGTTTGGGCAATGGTGGGCGGGAAGGTTTGGCTCTGCTAAACCAAGGTATTTTACACTATGAATTGCACGCCTATATCGAGGCCGAGGCCGAGCTGAAACAGGCTCTCGCTTTGCTCGAAGCCGCTGATATGCAGGTGTATGCGGGATCGGCCCACAACGAACTAGGCTTACTCTATCGCGATCAAGGGCGCTGGGATGCGGCTCAAGAGCATTTCGATACCTGTACGCGCATCTGGATCGAGGCAGGTGCTACAGAGTATCTAGGTTTCGCTAAGATCAACCAAGCCGAAATGGCCTTGTTGCATGGGCGTTACGCCGAGGCGGAGGCGCTTTTACAAGCCGCGCTCGATTTGTTGGGCGAGCAGACCTATGCGGTCGAAGCCCACATCAATTTGGGCCTGCTGGCTCAAGCTCAAGGTCAACATGAAGCCGCTTTGCGAGCCTATGAACGTGCGCAGAGGCTTTCGCAAACGGTTGGTTATCACGAACGAGCGGCTTTGATACTGCTGCGCCAAGGCCATGCCCACGCTCAACTCGGCCATAGCCAAGCGGCCAGCGCAGCCTATGCGGCGGCGGTCGAAGCGGTCGAACAGCGGCGCGCGCCTATGCGCAGCGAGGGCTTGTTGATCAGCTTGATGGGGCGCTGGCAGCAAGTCTACGAAATGCAGATCTTGCATGCCTTGGCCCAAGGCGATCTAGAGACGGCCTTTCTGGCGACCGAACGTGCTCGGGCGCGCGCTTTCGCCGATATGCTGATGCGCCGTTCAAAAAGCAGCTTAGAGCCAGATCAAACCACAAGCCTGATGGACTTCAGCATCGCGCGTCTGCAAAGCTTTTTAGAAGGTCAGGTCTTGCTCAGCTTCTTTGCGATTGGTTTGCGCGGCCCCGAACAGACCCTGCTCGATCGCTTGCCGCCCGAAGCGGCTGGCCTGCGGGCATGTCTGGGCATTCCGCCCCAGCTGATCTGTTTTGTGCTGACTCGCGAACATTTAAGTGTCTACCATTGCCCGATCGATCCAAACCTGCTGCATTCGAGTTCGCCCCGCAAAGCCGACGGACGGCGCTTCTTACAGCCTGCCATTTTGAGCCAGCTCTACGATACTTTGATTGCCCCAGTCGCTGAGCTGTTGCATAGCGAGCGGCGTGTGACGATTGTACCCCATGGTCCGCTGCACCACGTTCCGTTCGCGGCCCTGTGTGATGCTCAGCAGCGTCGCTTGATCGATCAGGTCGCTTGTTTGGTGACTACACCGAGCGCCACCATTTGGCTGCATCACCTCGATTATGCTCGACGCAGCTCCCAGCAGCGAGCGCAGACCCAACCCAAGCTCTTGGCCTTGGGATACGATGGCTCAGACGGATCGTTGCGCCATACCGAGGCGGAAGCGCGGGCGGTTGCGCAGCTGTGTGGGGGAGATGTTTGGACGGGTGAACAAGGCGTGCTAGAGCGTTTAGTTGAGCGCGCGAGCGACTATCAATGGTTACATTTCGCCTGTCATGGCACCTTCAATCTAAACGAGCCACTCGAATCGGCGCTGCATATCGGCCCACAGGAACGCCTCAGCGCCACGACGGTCTTGGCTCGCATGTCGCTCCAAGCTGATTTAGTAACCTTGAGCGCCTGTCGCAGTGGTGTGAGCAAGGTTGTGCGCGGCGACGAGCCGCTCGGTTTAGTGCGCGCGTTTTTGGGCGCAGGCGCTCATGCGGTTTTGGTGACGCTCTGGCCGGTCGAAGATAGCAGCGCTCGGCTGTTGATGGAGCATTTTTATCAGGCCCTGTTGCAGAACCGCTCCTACAGCGATCCTGCGGCGGCTTTGCGAGATGCTCAATGCATTTTGAGATCGTTAGCAAGCCAAGATTTGCTCGCAGAAGGCCGCAAATGGGGTATCGAAATCCCGGCGACGCTTGACTGCAGCGATCCAGCGATCTGGGCTGCCTATGTGTTGATCGAAGGCTAGTCGGTTTGAATCTCGAGCCGCAGATCGGGTAGCGCACTGCGCGGGATCGATTCAAACGAGGCTTCGCCCCACTGGTCGGTGGTCTCTTGATGCAGATCGCCCGCCGCATTTAATTGAACCGTAATGCCTCCGAGGTTGGGCCAAATACGGTTTGGCAGGCTGACACTCACTTGAACGAGGACATAGGCATCGCGTTCATCATCAGGGTAGATCGAAATCGCGAGCCGTTCGACTTGTTCACTTGGCGTGGGCAGTTCAATCGCGAAGAGCGGCGTGTTTTCGATATCGCGAAATGCGAGCGAGGGTTGGGCAGGTGTTTGGAACAGCTCAAGCAGAGCTTGGCTGAAGGAGAGCTGGAAGCGGTTGCCGATCTGGCGAATCGCTTCGCGCATGGTATCGAGCGTGTTGGGTGCAGTCTGCAGAAAGCTCAGGTCGGGATCAGGAATAGTGCTAGGTTGTGGCATGGCCTGAGCTTTTTCCACCGAGAGCTGTGTATAGAGAATCGCATACGATTGCGAACACTCGATACAACCGTCGAGGTGTTCTGCAACATCCGGCAGTTGCTTTTGGTAGTCTTCGCCATCGAGCTGGAGCGTGATGTATTGCTCCAACGTATCCAGGCAAAGGGTGCATGCTTTAGGATCTTGTGCTTGCAAAATCGAGCGAGCCAAAGCACGCATTCTATTGTCTTTGTCAGCGTTCATAATTTTTTCTCAGTGCATTTTGGAAGAAGAGTGTGTTTTAGGTATCTCGTGTGAGATACTTATAATAAAGACGTGGCAAAAATACTTAACTTTCCTTTGATTTTTGACATTTAACTTGTCCTACTCTAAGCAAATCTCTGCACTGCTCAAGCTCTAGTGATCTCGTGAACCCCAAACATTATACCAAGCTCATGTAGAGAGAGCAGGTGACATTGTCTAAGCTGTTTGCTTGTATTGCGAACGTCGGCCTTACAGCAGTTCGCGTAATCTGTTGAGAATGGCTGGATCACGGCGCAGTGCGGCCAGATCTTTGGCGCGCGTCACTTGGATGTGGCTGGGTAAAACGGGCTGTTGACTCTGTTGGCTCTCTAGGGCCGAGAGCTGCTCGTCGTTCTTTTCCTCAAAATAGCGCCCCAAAACGACGCGGCGCGAGCGTGCGCTGAGCGGCCCGTTCTGAATGATTTCGTAGAGGAAGTTACGTAGATCGTTGGTGTGTAGCAGCTCGGTTGGTGCGACCAACCAGTTTGCAGCTTCGTCGTGGTCGTCGGGGAGAGCGAGTTTGCGGCTATGTTCTGGGCGGCGTAGCTCATCGATCACGGTGCGCCTCAACACTTGGTTTGCCCATGCACGAAACGAATCGGGGTTTTGACAGCTCTCTAAACGCTGGTTGATCTTGATCAGGGCAGTTTGGGTGCAATCGTGGGCGAGCGCTTCTCCTTCGCTCTGCTCGCGCAGCATAGCCCAAGCGATCCGATAGAGTTGCTGCCACAGCAGAGTATAGGCTTCGCTTTGGATATGAGGGTTAGGGTGACGGCAGGCATTATACAGTTCGCGGTCTGAACGTTCCATGCGTTACTCCGTTGTTGCTTGCCTTGTTGAATGTGACGCTCCCGTAGAAACAAAAAAAGCCAAATCGCGAGCCTTTTGTTGCTGATCGTGTGTTAGAAGTGGCAGGGAATGGGATCGATCTAACGGGTGCGTTTATTTTACATTGTTGTGATCTGTTTGCAGGTTCATGATACCATATCTTAATTGTGTCCTAGCTATGCAAATCCGGTTCAATCTGCTTGTAGCCTACTTTATAATGCGTATTTCGAATGGACATAACACCTTAGGGAGCGTACTAATATGGATTTCTTTCGCATTATCTTTATCTTTGTGATCTGTGGTCTATTGGTCGGTCAAGCCATAAACTCGCGTGGTATGCCCAATCGACAGCGTTCGATGTGGGTAGCAGCGGCGGCATTCGGCCTCTTAGGTATCATGAACCTGCTTCCGCTTATCGGTGTGGACCTTTCCGAATGGATGACCGTTGTGATCGGTGTGCCACTGATCTTGCTGTGTGTCAGTATTGCGTTTTTTGCCCTTTCAAGGCGTGCAAAAGAACAGCGGGCTGGGGTATTAGAAGCTCGCCAGAAGTTGGCCGAAGAGATCCGGCGTCGGAAAGAGCAAGTTGAAGAGCGCCATAAGAGTTGATCGCTCTAAGCGATCGATGATGGCTAGCTCTATTGCGGAGCCGAGAGTAAGGTGCTGCTAGCCCAACCCTCTTGACCTTCCGGCACCCCTTCGCCCTGACGATTTTCGGCAATACGGGTCACCTTGATGCGGTACCAAATACCGCCATCGGTGACCTGTTCTTCTAGAAAAACGATTTCATCGCCGGGCCAGATCAGGCCGATCACGGTATCTGGGGCGACGCGCGCTTCGCTGCGCAGGTTGCCTCCAGCGATCACGACGCCACGTCCGATACCTTCGGGAACAGCGTTAGCGGCTTCGGCTGTTGCTGTGGCGGCCAGCGCGACTGCGGTACGGGCTTCTCGGGTGGCTGCGATGCGGGCGGTGCTTTCGAGATGAGCCGCTTGGATAGCGGTTTGTTGTACAATTGCGGTTTCTGCAAGACTGGCTTGACGCTCGATGTAGGCGTCGTAGGCGTAGGTTCCACCGAAACCGACGATCGCAAGCAGTACGGCACAGATCACAATCGTTACAAACGCCTGCAATGGCCCTCCACGGCGAGCTCGATTTGGGTGAAAGTAGTAAACCCAGTCATCTGGACGAATCTTGCTTGGCACAATCATCCTCCTGCTGCAGAGTATTTGGCTGTGGCGGTTCAGTATAGCATAGGTCGTCTAGCCGAGGCGAGTGGCAGAGATAGCCCAAAATTCCCCTTTAGAAACACGTTTTAGCATCCCTTTATTCCGCTTCCAAAGCAGCCATTCGTCCTATATCTGCCTGTTCTACTGTTGCACCAAAAAAGCAAAACTATACTATGATGGTGTTGAGAGCGCCCGAATCAGCGCTCTTTGGGGAATATCGCATCGTCTCGCAGAAAGGAGCAGTGTAGCCGGCTCTTTGTGAGCTGCTGCACAGGTTATGGCAACCAAACAAATCGCGGTGCAACTCTATACCTTGCGCAACGAGACCGCTGAAGATTTTCCGGCGGTTTTGCGCCAAGTCGCTGAAGCTGGTGTTTCGGGTGTTGAATTCGCTGGACTGGGCAAACACACCGCTGCCGAGCTGCGCAGTGTGTTAGATGAGGTTGGCCTGGTGGCCGCTGGCGCGCATATCGGCTTCGGCCTGCTTGAAAACAACATCGACCAAGTGATCGAAGATGTGCAGACCTTGGGCGCCAAGCACCTGACCTGTCCGGGCATTCCGGCTGAGCTGCGCCCCACTACAGCCGATGATTTCCGCCGCTTGGGCGAGCGTTTGGCTCGTTTCGGCGAGCGCACCAAAGCCGCTGGTCTGCAGCTCTCTTACCACAACCACGATTGGGAGTTCGCGCAGTTCGACGGCCAATACGGGCTCGATCTGCTCTTCGAAGCCGCCGATCCCGAGCTGCTCAAGGTGCAGCCCGACTTGGGCTGGGTCGCCTTCGCTGGCGTCGATCCGGTGGCCTATCTGAAGCGCTATGCTGGGCGCACGCCGACCGTGCACTTCAAGGATATGGTGATCGGCCCGCCGCGCTACGATGTGCCGAACGGCGAGGGCATTCTGCCCATTCCAGAGCTGGTAAAGGTTGGTTTAGCGGGCGGCACCGAGTGGTTTATCGCCGAGCTCGACCTGCCCAAAGAGCCGCCGATTGTGACGGTTCAGCGCAGCGCGGCCTATCTGCGTAGCCTCGGCCTCGCATAAAACTGCGCTCTGCAAAGCGAGATTCTGTGCCGAAGTACAGAATCTCGCTTTTGTATGCTTTCCCTTCGATAACGCTTCGTTATAAGGCGTAAAGCAGCTCTCCCTTCCATTCAGTCCTTGGCGCGTCCGCCTTCGGCTACCAAATCGTTTTCCTCCCATTCAACACCATGCTCGCTGCATTCGCTGTTTTCGCTGTTTTCGATGCTGTCTGCGCGACCTTCCTAGTGCTTGCACCAAGAAGGTCTCAACGCTGCATTTCGCTGCCCAAAGCCGTCCAAGAATTTCTCGCTGCGAAGCTGCGGGAAGCTTAGTGGTAAGGAAGCCACTATGCCAAGCAGGCCCTTACTCGCCGCAGTCGCGCTCCCTTCTCCCGCCTTTGCGGGAGAAGGGTCGGGGATGAGGGCAGCTAGCCCATCTGATAGCCGGAGGCGGACGCGCTGAGGAGCGAATGGGGGCTAGTAGCCTCTCCGCCAAAAGGATCTATGACTTGCTGATCAGAATGGGTGTAATGCTCTCGATCGGCTTGTCGAAGAGGCTGTTTTGGCCGTCGAGCCGGAAGAGCTGCTCGAAGTCGTCGGGGTGGAAGGCCTTTTTGAGGCGCGCGGCGTAAGAGCTGACCAAGATCTGCACGTAGTGCTCGCTGGCGTAGGGCGGCAGGTCGTGTTGGGCTTGGGCATCGGCTAGGGCGGGCGATTCCTCGCTGGCATCAGGCAGCCAGATGTGGCGTCCGTAGTGGGCGCGGTAGAAGCGCACCCGCTCGCCCACCCGCCACTCGCTGCGGCCCGCTCCCAAGAGCGCTTCGTAGGCGGCCTCTTGGCGGCTGCTGCGGGTTTTGAGGTAGGTCGCCGGGCTTTTCGAAAGGCGCACGCGGCTGGCCACATCGTGAACGGAGAGGCGCTGCTCGCGCAGATCGCTGACGTAGCGCTCGAAGCAGCTGCGCAGCGCCACACAGTCGCCCTTCAGGGTGTGCAACATCGCCTCGCGCAGGAAGCGTTCGCCGAACGGCTCGGCCCGGCTCGAACGCATCGCCACGCCGCGCAGAATCAGCTGTTGGTCGTAGGTCAGCAGCACGTAGTTTTTGACCTCGTGCGAGAACATGCTGGCGAAGCGTCCATCGTACTCTAAGCGCAGGCCGCTCGGCAGGGTGGCGGCCACCTCCTCGACAAAGGCCCGCTCGCGCGCCTCGCCCCAGTCTGCGGGCACCGTGAAGTAGACGCCGTCGGTATCGGCCTCGATCAGGCCGACCCCGCGACTGCGCAGGGCCTCGACCACCTGTTTCAGCACATCGCGCCCACGAGCCGTCACATGGTCGGCCGAGTTGCGATCGGCGAAAAGCGCCATACGCCCTGCGCCCATGTAGCCGTAGGCCGAGTTGATGATCAGCTTCATTGCGGCCTGCATTGCGTTGTGGAAGTTGTATTCGGCCGAGCCGGGTTCGGCTTTGCGCATAGCGTCTTTGTGAGCTAAGCGCCGCTCGGTCAGCCGATCGACGATCGCTAAGAGCGCACCGAGTTGGTCGCAGGCTGGCCCAATGCGCTCGCTGCGCATCAGCGAGGGGTAGAGCGAGGCGATGTCGGCTTTGACCACGTTGTGGGCCACGCCGGTCGCGAAGAGGTGCAGCCCGCCGCCCGTGTGGGGTGTGTCGGGCTGGTCGCGCCCTGCTCCCCAGGGCAGGGCCGCGCCCGCCTGCAGGTAGGCCCGCACCAGCATGGGTTCGAGGATGCCCATGGCTGGCCCGGCCGAGGCTAGACGTTCGTAGCGGCGGGGCGTCAGGCTGGCGAGCGCGAAGGTCGCTCCCATCAGGCGCTGCGAGAGGGTGTCGACCTCGCGCACATCGTCGAGCGCGTAGCGGCGCACGCTCTCAGGATCTTCGCGATAGCGCTGGTAGACCTCGGCTCCGGCGATGTAGGTGCGCTCGGGGCTGGCGAAACCGAAGTGACGGGCCACATCTTTGAGGCGGTGGCTGGGCAGATCGCGGGCTACAAAGTCGTGGCGGCGCACCGCGTCGAGCGTATCGATCAGCTCGCGGCCCGGGGCGCTGTAGCGCATCTGCTCGCCCTCTTTGCCGCGCGCGTAGGGATCGCGATAGCGCTCTAGGAGGCGCGGCCCGCCAGCCCGCCCGAGCGGCAGCTTGATGCCCAAGGCGTCGGCCCGCCCCGTGAGAAAGGGCAGGTCGAAGCCGAACAGGTTGTGGTTTTCGATCACATCGGGGTCGCGCTCGGCGATAATTTGACATAAGCGCACGATCAGGCTGGCCTCATCTTCGGGCTCGGGCGCTTCGAGCAGCGTTTCGAAGCCGCGGTTGTCGCGCAGCGCGATCAGAAAGATGCGGCCCTGTTTGGGATCGAGCGCGGTGGTCTCGAGATCGAACTGCAGGCGATGCAGATCGTCGAAGACCATGCCGCGAAAATAGCTGTAGCCGCTCGTCATCAAGAACTGTTCGACCGGGCCGACGAGGTAGTAGTCGTCTTCGAGCTCGTAGAGGCTGCTGATGCTGCGCCCCAAGCGCTGCGAGGCGCCTTGAAGCAAGCTGCGCTCGAGCAAGCGCCCGTCGTTGGCGCTCAGCAGATAGCGGTAGGCCGGGTCGGGGCCGCTCAGCTCGCGGTAGGTGATGAGCGCGTTGGGGGCGGACTCGGGGCCGAGGCGCGGCCCAAGCTGGCGTAGATCGTCGAGATGGCGGGCGTAGATCCAGGGGCGAAAGCGCTCGTGGCGCACCTGCACGCCCTGTTCGAGCCGTTGCCAGATGATGGCTCGCCCGTCGCGCTGGGCCCACACCGAGACGATCGCATGGTTGTTGGTGTCATCGCGGTGAATCAGTCCGGGCAGTTCCAGCGCTTCCATAGCCTTATAACACTTTCCATAGAGCCAAAAAGCGAAAATCTGTGTCGATTTGTGGTAAGTATAGCATGTTTGTTCAAGCGACAAAAGGATTAAAAAAAGCCAACCATTTGTAGGAGGAAAAAACCTGTTTTTTGGGGTACAATGAAACGTGATGATTGTACGCCTCTCATTTTGTTCTTCCCTATCGCATCAGTTCTTCAATTCTAGAACCTGAGATCGGCCTACTTGAAGTTAAAGGGACGACGGCGGCGTGAAGTTGTTGCAAGATGCCTATAGCTACCTGCTTACAAACTACAGCGCTGTATTAGAAGATCTGCTGATTCATCTTCAGCTCAGCTTGGGCGCGCTCGCGATCGCTATGCTGTTCTGCATACCGCTCGGCATCTGGGTGGCGCGCAACGATCTGGTCGCACCCTACGTGATGAACGCCATCGGCACATTGAGAGTTATTCCTAGCCTTGCAATCCTCTTTCTGGCCTTACCATTTTTGGGGATCGGTTTTACACCCGCGCTCTTCGCACTCACCCTTCTAGCTTGTCCCCCTATCCTCATCAATACCTTCGTCGCCTTTCGCGGCCTCGACCGAGCTGTGCTCGAAGCGGCCCGCGGAATGGGCATGTCGCCTTGGCAGATCCTTATACAGATCGAATGGCCTTTGGCTCTGCCAGTCGTGATCGCAGGTATTCGCACCGCCGCGGTTGAAGTGATCGCAAGCGCCACGTTAGCTGCCTATATCGGAGCTGGTGGCCTGGGCGATTACATTCAGCGCGGTTTTAATTTGCGCGACACGGCCATTCTGCTTGTAGGCGCATTGCCCGTCGCTCTGCTCTCACTCTCGGCAGAATTACTGCTTGGTAGCTTGCAGAAACGACTCTCCCCTACGTTATAGCGCCAAATGGCTCTATATAAAAATCTATCTGGAGGAAGCGAATGAAGCGTGTACGACAGATGTCCCTTGTGAGCCTTTTTATGGCTTTGATGCTCTTGTTGAGCGCGTGCGGAGGAGCTTCACCTAGCACGGGTTCGACGCCGGGCGACCTTAGCGGTGATACGACCGCTACAGATGTTATGGCTGAGCCCAGTGCTACGGCAGGCATGGAGATGGAGCCGACCGCCACCGAAGAGATGATGGCGGAAGAAACTCCGACCAAAGCGATGGGAGAAGCGACCAGCGAAGCTACTAGCGAGTCGACTAGCACAGAGACTACCCCAACAGCGAGCGCTTCGACAGGCGATATTTCGCCCAGCGGCGCGACCATTCGGGTCGGTTCGAAAGACTTCACCGAGGAATTCATCGTCGCAGAGATGTACGCTCTTATTCTAGAAGCCAACGGCTATCCAGTTGAGCGCAGCTTCAATCTGGGCGGCACCCCCATCGCACACGAAGCCCTTGTCAATGGGGAGATCGACCTCTATCCAGAGTACACCAGCACCGGCTTGCTGACCGTATTGAAGCTCGACCCCATTCCCGATGGCAAGCTTGTGTTCGATACCGTCAAAGATGAATATGCGAACCAGTTCCAGCTCGTCTGGCTTGAGCCATCGCCCTTCAACAACACGCAAGCTTTAGCCATGCGGAAGGATAAAGCGGCTGAGTTGGGCATCGCGACTTATTCTGACTTGGCTGAAAAAGCGCCCGAATTAGTTTTGGGCGGTCCGGCCGAGTTTATCGAGCGTGAAGATGGCATCAAAGGCTTGCAGGCGGCCTACGGCGGCTTCGAGTTCAAAGATGTGAAGCAGCTCGGCACGGGCGCGCTGCGCTACGACGCCCTGCAGTCGGGCGAGATCGATGTAGCAGTGGCCTTCGGCACCGACGGGCGCATTAAAGGTGATGACTTGTTGCTGATCCGTGACGATAAGAGTTTCTACCCGGTCTATAACATAGCACCGGTTGTTCGCGAAGATATTTTGGCGAACGACCCCGCAATCGAAGATCTACTTAATCAGCTGGCGCCACTGCTGACCGACGATGTGATGTCTGGCTTGAATTATGAGGTCGATGGCCCAGATCAGCGCGAGTACACCGATGTAGCCAAAGATTTCTTGCTCGAACAAGGTTTAATTCAATAGAGGGAGTTTTCAGGGTATGGGCCGCGTGTCCATACCCTGAAGAAGACGTCTATGAGCGCAATCGTTATCGAACACCTTGTCAAACAGTTCCCTCAAGCGAGCGCCCCCGCGGTGCGGGACTGTAATTTACGGGTTGAGCAAGGCGAGTTTATTGTGCTGCTTGGCCCTTCGGGCTGTGGCAAAACGACGCTTCTGAAGATGATCAATCGCCTGATTGAGCCAACTTCAGGGCGTATTTTTGTTGATGGAACCGAGATTCACGAGCTGCCCGCGACTCAACTGCGCCGCCGCATCGGCTATGTGATCCAGCAAACCGGACTCTTTCCGCATATGCGGATCGCCGAAAACATCGCTGTGGTGCCGCGCCTGCTCGGTTGGGACGATGCTAAGATCTCGGCTCGCATCGATGAGCTGCTGAGCCTAGTGGGCCTGCCGCTCGATTACCGCGAGCGTTATCCCCGCCAACTGAGCGGGGGTGAGCAGCAGCGCGTCGGCATCGCTCGCGCACTAGCTGCCGATCCCAAGATCGTCTTGATGGACGAGCCTTTCAGCGCGATCGACGCCATCACTCGTTCGCGCCTGCAAGATGAGCTGCGCGCTATTCAGCAAAAAGTCCATAAAACCATTTTGTTTGTGACTCACGATGTTGAAGAAGCTTTAAAGCTGGCCGACCGCATTGTGGTGATGCAGACCGGCCAGATCGTGCAGTACGATACGCCCTTGGCGGTGCTGTCGCACCCAGCCAACGACTTTGTGCGCCAATTGGTCGGAGGCGATAACCAGCTGCGCAGGCTGAGCGTTCTGCCCGCCGAGCTGGCCATGCGCGAGGGTGTTCCGCCCAATAAGCCTTGGCCCCGCATCGCCCACGACGCCGATCTACGTACAGCGCTCTCGTTGCTGCTGGCCAACGAAGTGCCCGCCTTGATTGTAGAGCGGCATGGCAAGCCAGTTGGCACCTTGTCGTTTGAAGGTGTGCGTGAGCTGGCGCTCGAGATGGGCGAAAACGATCTCGACCGTCCAGAGACGCCCGAGCTAGAGCTCAAGGTGGAGGGCTGAGATGCAGGAGTGGTGGCAGCAGCTTGTGCAAAGTTCGCCCTTTTTGCGTTACCTGATGCGCGAGCAGACCCAGCGCGAGTTGTTGGAACGCACCAGTCAACATATCAGCTTGGTGGGCACTGCCATGCTGATCGCGCTGTTGATCGCGCTGCCTGTGGGCTTGTTGGTGGCGCGCTGTTGATCGCGCTGCCTGTGGGCTTGTTGGTGGCGCGCTGGAAGCGGGGCGGCGATACGATTTTGGGGATCTTGGGTATTCTCTACACTATTCCCAGTTTGGCGCTCTTGGTCTTGCTGATACCCGTGGTTGGCTTGGGCTTTAAGGCTGCGATTATCACCTTGGTGATCTATGCCCAACTCGTTTTGGTGCGCAATGTGGCAGTGGGCCTGCGCAGCGTTGACCCGGCCGTAATCGAGGCCGCGCGCGGCATGGGCATGAGCGCTTGGGAACGCTTGCGCATGGTTGAGCTGCCGATCGCCCTGCCGATCATTATTGCGGGGGTGCGCATCGCGGCCCTTTCGACGATCGCGATCGCGACGGTCGCCTCGCTGATCAATGCTGGCGGCTTAGGTCGCACCCTGTTTGAGGGCGTTTCGCAGGGAAACAAGCCGAAAGTGATCGTTGGCGCACTGGCCGTTTCGCTCTTGGCGATCGTTGTCGACCAAATACTGCGCTTGATGGAACGTTTAGCTCAACGCAGGCTGATCGGCTAAACGTTGATCGTGGCTTATTCTCGGCGGTGATCTATGGCACGGTGAGCGCCAATGAGGCAACAATGGGCTTAGAAGGGCCTAAAAGCTCTGTTGCGTTTTGCAGATAGGCATGCTATCATCCTAATCAAATCGATAGCAAACCCTCATCGTCAACCACGAGTATATTCCATGTCAGAGCAAACTGTAACTCAAATACATAAGACGCGCATTCCAGGTTTTGACGCCGAAGCTACACCATTGATCGGTATTGGTCTTGGTCTAACCGGCCTTGCCTTGGGGTTGCGCCCGCGTCTGGCTCCTCTTCCATTGGCTCTGACAGCGCTAACCGCGTTGTTGTATCGCGATCCGCATCGCACGACTCCGGACGATCCGAGAGCTGTCTTTGCGGTCGCCGATGGTACAGTGCTCGCGACTGAAGAACTGTATGAGCATCGCTTTCTGCATACTGATGCGGTGCGGGTCTCGTTTGCCATGTCGCCGCTCGATGTGCCCGTGATGCGTAGCCCTGTGAGTGGGACGGTGCGCTATATCGAGCATGTTCAGGGCGAGTTTTTGCCTGTGACCGATCAGGCCGCAGCCGAGCAGAACGAGCGCATCTATATCGGGATCGAGACATGGTGGGGACCAGTTTTGGTCGCTATGATCGCTAGCCCCTTGGCGCGCCGATTGGTTTGCAATGTACAGCTAGGCGACTACGTTGAGGCGGGCGAACGCATCGGTCTCGCTCGTTTTGGGGCGCGGGCCGACCTGCTTATTCCGTGTGATGTGGTTGAGTTGCTAGTAGAGCCAGGGCAATCCTTTAAGGCTGGTGTCCATAGGTTAGGGAGTGTTGAGGCTGTTCCCTAAGCGGCTTGAACTTGTTTTTTGAACTTGTTGAATAGAGAGAAGAGAGCTTGCAAACAATGGCAAGCTCTCTTTTTGTTGTTCGATGTTTATACCAAATCCGCTTGATTACTTTCTATTTGGCCCTCTTTTCCCCCTTTTTGCATGACAAGAGCGCAAGACTCTAGACGAATTTGGTATTAGACCTTCTTGGTGCTTGCATCAGGAAGGTCGCAATGGAAGCGAAGAAACGCAGCGAAAGCAGCGGAGCTAATGCCTTGTATGGATGGAAGGCAACTTGGTAGCCGTAGGCGGACGCGCTGAGAACCGCATGGAGGGAAGAGACCACACCGCTAGAGTGCTAATACCAAATCCGTTAAAAGGGTCGTACTCTCTCAACGCAGGAAAACAAAATCGAGGGAAGGAAAGAGACACGTTCCGCTCTGCCAAAGGCCAAAAAGGAAGTGATCTACCGAATTTGGTACAAACAGGCCGAGCGGATTTGCTAGTAAAAAAGGAGCTGGCGTGTGGGCCAACTCCTTTTTGATGGCTTTTAGTAGCGAGCGATTAGGAATCGAAGGTTCGCCAGCTTCGACCGTCTTCGCCGATCAGCTTGTCGGCGATGTCAGGCCCCCACGAGCCGGGCCAGTAGGGGGCAGGTTTGGCTCCATAACCCTTGGCCCAACCTTCCATAATGGGGGTGATTAAGGCCCAAGCCGACTCGACTTCATCGCGGCGGATGAAGAGGGTGGCATCGCCCAAGATCGCGTCAAGCAACAGACGCTCGTAGGCTTCAGGCGGCTCGGCATCGAAGCCTTCGTTGTAGTCGAACTCGAGATCGACCGGCTTGAGGCGCAGGGCCGAACCTGGTGGCTTGAGGCCGATGCGCAGGGTGATACCTTCGTCGGGTTGAATACGAATGATCAAGACGTTGGGCTCGTTTTTGCGCTCGGCGGTGCTGACGGTTTGGTCTCCAAAGAGCATGAGCGGCGGCTCTTTGAACTGAATGGCAACTTCGGTCACGCGTTTGGGTAAGGCCTTGCCAGTACGCAGGTAGAAGGGCACGCCCGACCAACGCCAGTTGTCGATCGCGAGCTTGAGCGCCACATAGGTCTCGGTGGTCGAGCCCGGTTTGACGCCCGTTTCGTGACGGTAGTCGGTATACTGGCCACGCACAGTGTATTTATCGACATTCTCGGGCCGAATCGGGCGAATCGATTGAAGCAGCTTGACCTTTTCAGAGCGAACGGCGTCGGCTCGGAAGGCGGCGGGCGGCTCCATGGCGATCAGCGAGAGCACTTGAAGCATATGGTTCTGGACCATATCGCGCAGCGCGCCAGCGGTATCGTAGTAGGCGCCGCGCCCTTCGACACCGATCTGTTCGGCGACGAGGATCTGGACATGATCGACATAACGGCGGTTCCAGAGCGGCTCGAAGATGCTGTTGCCGAGGCGGAAGGTCAAAATGTTTTGAACCGTCTCTTTGCCGAGGTAGTGGTCGATACGATAGACCTGATTCTCGTCAAAAATATTCAAAATATGGGCATTCAGCTCTTGGGCACTAGCGAGATCGTGGCCGAACGGCTTTTCGACGATGATGCGTGTCCAGCCAGTGGCGCGCTCGTCGCTTTTGCCGTTTAGGCCGGCTTGGCCCAAATGGGTGACGATGCGCGGGTAGGCATCGGGCGGAGTCGCCAGATAGAAGAGGCGGTTGCGCTTTTCGGGCGGCAGCCCACGCTCATCATCGAGCTGGTTGAGCAGCTCTTTGAGGCGATCGTAGCCTTCTTGATCGTCGAAGGTCGAGATGTGATAGTGAATGTTTTGGGCGAACTCGTTCCAGCGCGCTTCATCTATCGGTTGGATGCGCGAAAACTCTTTAACAGCATCGTGCATCTCTTGACGGAACTGGGCATCATCTTTTGTGCGGCGAGCAAAACCGACCAGCGTGAAAGGCTGCGGTAAGCTCCCTTCCAAGAACAGGTTGAAGAACGCGGGCACGAGCTTGCGCTGCGTTAAGTCACCTGTCGCACCAAAGATGACCACTGTACATGGGTCGGCTTGCTGCATATGAAACTTCCCTTAGAGTGAGAGGGCGGAAGCCTTGCAGGTTTTCGCCCTCGCTCGCTTGAATCGTAGCTCTGTGAGCTGCGGGATATGAATGATACCAAATCCGCTTGATTGTTGTATATGTGGCCTTCGGCAGAGTGGAACTTGATAGCAAATCCGCTTGCTTTCTTTAGATTGCTACGGCTAGGTTTTGCTCCAAAAAGTAGGTCCTTGGCGCGTCCGCCTACGGCTACCAACATCCCGCCCACCAAACGAGGCTGGTATCTCTGTGCGCCGAAAGACCACCCCAAAGCCGACAATTCAAACGGATTTGGTATGACACCCTTTAAGATCCAGCAGCCTTCTGCACCTTGACCGATGCTAGGCGATTGGTGGTCTGATCGTATAAATAAAAGAACGTGTAACAGCGCTCTATCACAGAGAAACGTTCAGAGAAGCGCTTCTTGCGAGATACGCCTGTCTACACGTCGTTGTGCAAAGGGAGTGTTGGACGTTTTGAAAGCTTTCAAAACGTCCAAAAGAGAATGAAAAGAGGCCCGATCGATTAGGAATGGGCGCTCTATTCTTTGGTTTTAACAGCGTGGCCGCCGAAGCCCTTGCGCATTGCAGCCAGCACTTTAGCAGCGAACGATTCGGGTTGGCGCGAATGGAAGCGCTCAAAGAGCGACATGGTGATGACCGGTGCAGGTACATCGAGGTCGATGGCAGCTTGGATGGTCCAGCGCCCTTCGCCGCTGTCTTGGACATAGCCCTGAATCTTTTCGAGATTGGGGTCTTCTTTGAAGGCATCGACGGTCAGGTCGAGCAGCCAAGAGCGTACCACACTGCCGTAGCGCCATGCCGAGGCGATATCGTAGAGGTTGAGGTTGAACTCTTTCTTGGCGCGCATGATCTCGAAGCCTTCGGCATAGGCCTGCATCATGCCGTACTCGATGCCGTTATGCACCATCTTGACGAAGTGACCGCTGCCGACCGGGCCGCAGTGAACGTAGCCATCGGTGGGAGCGAGGGTCTTGAAAGCGGGTTCGAGGCGCTTAACGACCTCATCTTCGCCGCCGACCATAATGCAGTAGCCGTTTTCGAGGCCCCAAATACCGCCCGAGGTGCCCTGATCGATGTAGTGGATCTGGTGTTCGGCCAGCTTTGCAGCACGGCGCTGATCGTCATTGAAGTTGGTGTTGCCGCTGTCGATAATGGTATCGCCGGGCGAGAGCAGCGGAATCAGCTTATCGATCGTATCCTCGGTCACTTGACCAGCGGGCAACATAACCCAGATCGCGCGGGGTGCTTCCAGCTTGCTAACCAGTTCTTCGAGCGTGTAAGCCGGATCGGCACCTTTGGAAGCCAATTCGTTGATGGGGCCATGCGAGCGGTTGTGGACGACAACACGATGGCCTCCGCGCAGCCAGCGCTCGGCCATGCCTGCACCCATACGACCAAGACCAGTTATACCAATGTCCATGAGAGAGCTCCTTAAATTGCTATGCGAATCAAATCTATTGTACACCATACTCCGCTTTTCGCTTGTATGAGAGCGGGTGTAGCTGACTTAGTTGATAAGCTTTGTATAAAGCGCTTTCTGACGCTCTAAACCTGCTTGATAACGAGCGTGACGTTCGAGGTCGGGCTGATAGATCTGTTCGGTTGCGAGTGGGAGTGAGTCCAGATCTGGGATCACGCCTTGGGCCTCGAGCGCAAGCAAAGCTACTCCACGGCTGGTGGCCTCTTCCTCGCGCGAGGCGTGGAGCGGCTGGTTCAGAATATCGGCCAGCATCTGCAGCCATGCGGGCGAGCTGAGCAGCGCACCGCCGCTGGCGACGACTGTTTCGAGATTGGGAATAGCGCCGCGCAGCAGATCGGCGATGATGGCGAGGCGGTAGGAGATGCCTTCCAGACAGGCTCGAACGATGTCGTTGGCGCTGGTGCTGGCGCTGATGCCAACGATGCTTGCGCGCGCGTTGCCCGCGTAGCCCGGGCTGCGTTCGCCAGCGATAAAGGGCAGTACGGTCAGGCCATGGCCGTCGGCTTGGCTCGCTGCCAGAGCCTGCTCGATCTGTTCGGGCGAGCCGAGCTGCAAGGTCTGGGTCAGCCAAGCGAAGAGGTTGCCGCCTTCGCTGGTTGCGCCGCCCAGTAGGGCGCGTCTGCCATCGATGCGGTAGCACCACAGTCCCCACGGCACGCGATCGACTTTGGGAGTAGCGACGCGCAATGCGCCAGTGGTGCCGATCGTCAGGGCGAGGCGATTGGGGCTGGTGCAGCCGCTGCCAACGTTGGCCGCCGCGCCGTCGCCAATAGCGGGATACCACGGCAGCTTGGCGAGGCTGGGCCAGCGATTGGCGAATTCAGGGCGCAGGCCGCTGATCGGCTGTTTGCTGTCGACTAGGCTCGAGAAGAAACGCTCGTCGAGACCTAGGAAATCGAGCAACTCTGCGTCCCACTGCAGGGTATGGCGATTGAGGAGACCGCTCCACGATGCGACCGAATAGCCCACATGGGTTTGGCCGAAGAGCCGCAGCAAGAGCAGTTCGCCCACGCTGATCCAACGCTCGACCTTGGTATAAAGCTCTCGCTGTTCGCTTTGCAGCCAGCGCAGACGGGCGGGCAGATAGGCCGAGCGCAACAGACAGCCGGTTCGTTCGAGAACCTCAGCCTCATCGAGGCTTTTTTGCAGCTCTGTAGCCTGTTCGGTATTGCGTGTATCGGCATAGGGATAGATCGGTGTGACGACTCGCCCATGCGAATCGATGCCGAGTACATTCGAGACGTAGGTGTCCATGGCGACAGCCACGATCTCATTGGCGAGCGGCCCTGCTTTCTGAAGCGTCTGGTCGATACAGCGACAGATCCGTTCGATCAGCAGATCGGCATCATCTTCGACTGTGCCATCGCTGGCCGTGCGGAAGGAGTGAGCTTCGCGCGCCACGCTATCTTCAAGCAGGCTGCCCTTCGCATCAAAGAGCAAAGCGCGTGTCGACGACGATCCGACATCGATGGTTAAAACGTAGGGCGCAGCAAAGCGCTGCGGTGCGCTACTCTCCATAGTTCTTAACCTAGATGGTAAATAAACTCTACATCGCCGCCCATTGTATCACGAGCTCAGCGCTCTGCTGCGGCGCTAGCGCTCGATGGGGAGCTGATTTTGTGGCTTAAACGGGTGAGATTGAGGGTGGATGTCTGAGGTTGCGCTGAGTAGATCGTGCTGAAACCAGCCCATACTTTGCCACTCGGCGTAGCGCGCGCGTAGCTTAAACGCCAAGCGCGGTCGATAGCGGTCGAGCAGTCTGATCGCCAGCCAAGCGGCTTGTTTGCCAGCCAGACGGGCTAGGCGCGCGCGTAAGGCTTCCGCGCTAAAGCGCAAGTAATCGCCGGCCCACTGCACGATCAGACGCGGCCCCAAGACCTTCCAAGCATCGGATAGAATGCGCGGGCGGCGCTTGAGCGTGCCGAGCAGCATCTTGTGATAATCGCTCCACAGCATACGATCTTGGAAAAAACGCCGACTGAGATCATCGCCCAGCTCGTTGAGCACGGCCAGAAAGTCGTTTTGCAGACTATTCACATCGCTGCGAGAATCCCAAGGGTGCATAAAGCGACTAAAGACCCAATGGAGCGAAACATTGCTCTGGAAGGAGCTGATTCTCGCTAAATCTGCAGGATCGCGCAAGCCGTGGCGCAGCGCGTAATCGAGCAGCAGGGTGGTGCGCGCTAGGTTGCGCACGTGCGAGCCGAAGCCACAGAAGGTCAGCGGGCTCTGTTGGGCCGCCGAGTCGCCGATCGGCAAAACGCCCGCTAAGAGCGGTTTCTCTTGGCGCTTGAGGCTGTGACGGGCCGGGATATAGCCATACACAGGTTTAAGGTGGCGGAAGAACGGCCCGGGCTGCTTGTAGTTGGGCAACTGGTTGAAGTAATCCTCAAACAGTGGTAGCAGTCGATGCGGGCGGCGTTTATCAGCCACTGTGTCGTAATAAAAGAGGTAGACCGTCAACTGATTGTTGCGTCCCGGAAAGCCTTCCCACATATATTGCTGGCCTTGCTGGGCGTGGTCGATGCTGATCAGAATATCGCCGATCTCGGGATCGTGCTGCTGCGGATCGGCGTGCCCCTCGACGAAACCACGCGCGACCGTGCCGACCGTCGGGCAGACACCGGCGAAGCTTTGTCCTCCATGACGCACCAAAGCCAGCGGCGAGGTGCTGCCCATGCCATCGATCAGTAGTTGCGCGCTGTAGTATTGGCGCGTACCGCTCTCTGTATCGCGCAGCTCAAGCAGCACACCGTCTTGGCCGGCCTCAAGTCGCTCGAAGCAGTGATAGTCGAGGATCAGAGCGCCTAGCTCGGCGAGCTTCTGGCGCATCAAGCGCAGCAGGGCGCTGGCGTCGAGGGCGTAGTCGAGCACTTCAGGCAGCCAGAGCTGGTGCTGTTGGGCGGCATGGTCGGCATGAAAGCGCACTACTCCGGTGCGGTAGTTACGCATAATCACCGTCGAGAGTTCTTCCCAACTGACGACGCCCAGCTCCACCAGTTTGCTCAGCTCGGCCCGACTGATATTCCACTCGCGATGGGCGCAGCCGATCTCGCCACGGTCGAAGATCATTATCTTCCAGCCGCGCTGAGCCATAGCGACGGCGTGCAACAGCCCCAAGCCGCCGCCTGCATACATCAGATCGAAGCGGCGTTCGGGCGGCTGGCTGGCTAGCAGGGCTTTTTGAGGATTGTGCTGATAGATGTTGGGGTCGTAGTCGCCTGCGACGATTGAGGCCCAAGCCTCTTCAAGCTGCAGAATGCGTTGCAAATGCTCGAGCGCGCCCATTTTTTGGAAAGCCGCCACGGTGTGAGGGAAATCGATCCGTAACAGTTCGGCCAGATCATGGCTGTTATCAGGCGTTACGAGTGACATAAACGATCCTCCTCGACTGGCGTAGCGACGCTGGCTTAGCTACTTATATCACATCAGCTTAATGAGTTATGGGCTTTGGCGGCAAGGCCTCTCGCTCCCATTCGGTCCTCAGCGCGTCCGCCTACGGCTACCAACATCCCGCCCAACAAACGGGGGTGCTAGCTCTGCCTGTGTCCCAAGGCCCCCTGAAAACGAATGTAGGCTTAGCTGAGGCGGCGTAAGCGCTCGATCGTGCCCCAGGTCGGTTTCGGGCTTTGGTTGGTCGCTCTGATGGCGTTCATGCTCAGGCGTGCGGCCTCGTTCCAACGCGCGCGCGCAAGCCCTTCGGCTACTTGCTGCTGTTGCTCCGCTTGAAGCAGCGCTGTGATGGCGCTGATGATCGCGGCGGCTTCTTCCTCGCTGGCGTTGGCGGGTAATTCAAATTGAAACATGCCCTGTCTTTGATCCTCTCGCTGTGGCTGGATAGTCTATCTCAAATCGGTTGGCGAGCTTGCCTGTATGTAGAACGAGCGCTTTGAGGGAGCTGTTTGCCTTCACAATCTTCTCAAAAGGATACCTTTTTGAAGCTGTGAGAGCCTATAATACTTGTTAACACTCCGCTTCTGAGCCCTGTGTCGTGCATACGGGCAACATAGTACAAACCGTGTTGTTGAACTGTAATAGATTGAAGTCTTATACGTATCATAGCACAAGTGCAATCTGTCTTGCCGTCAAATACGAGAGACGAGTATAATAGGCGCGGCGCCTAATGCAGATTTGAGAAACTATGCTTTGTGGCGCTCTCGTACAGAGAATCCAAAACTCATCAATTGATTGTAATTCCAGATCGTCTATTGAACCCTAGCAGTGAGGCCATTTGTGAATAGTCCGCTATCTGACCGCTCGTTGCGCACCCGACGTTGGTGGCATGCGCCATGGGCCACTGTTGTGGCACTGATCTGTATCCTGCTGCTGGGGGCGTATTTCCGTACCATGAATATCTTCAATTGGGACGGGGGCTATGGCTTCCATCCCGATGAAGGTTTTTATGGGTATATGGTTTCTGGTGCGGTAAAAACCCCCTCATCGCTTGGCGAATGGTTCGATTCCGCCGTTTCGCCCTTAAACCCTCGCAATGTTGGCCATACCTTCTTTGTGTATGGGTCTTTGCCAGTTACCTTATCGCGCATTGTTGGCGATCTGTTGCCCTATTTTGGTATAGATGACCTGCCGCCCTATAAAGTTGGACGTGCTTTGGCGGTCTTCTTCGATGTCGGCTCGATTCTAATGACCTTCTTGATCGGAAGGCTGATCGCTGGGCGACGGGTTGCGCTGTTGGGCGCGTTTTTTGCCGCCTGCGCCGTGATGATGATTCAACAGGCGCACTTTTTCACGGTCGATGCCTTTTCGACCTTTTTTGTACTCTTATCGCTCTATTGGATCGTTCGTATCGGGCGTGGCGATGGATGGCCAAGCTATGTCTGGATGGGCATCAGCGTTGGCCTCGCTATGGCGGCTGGCCGCGCGACTATGGCGACGCTCGGTGTGATCGGTGCGGTCGCTGCTTTTCAGGCTGCGCTTTCTGAGCACACGCCGCGCGATACGCAGGTGAGCGATGACCCCACCGGCAGCAGCGTAATCGAAGAAGACGAAGACGAGGCGGAGAGCGGCCTTGAATGGTTCATCAACGGCCTGACCCGCTTTATGCTCGATAAGTTCCCGATTTTGGTCTTGGCTGGCGTCTGCTGCTTCTTCTCGTTCCGCACCTTTCAGCCCGATGCCTTTATCGGTTCGCGCCCCGATTCACCACCGATCGTAATCGATAACCAAATAAAACTGCCTCAATTTATCGATACCTTCTTCCAAGGCAAGGGCTATTTTGATATTCGGCCCGATCCGCGTTTCATCGATAATCTGCGCACCATTGCGGCTCAGGCCTCGGGCGAATTCGACTGGCCGCCTTCGGTGCAGTGGGCCAATCGCACCAACTATATCTTCCCGCTCGAAAATATGATCCTGTGGGGCATGGGTCTGCCGCTCGGCGTTACCGTCTGGGTCGCTTTCCTCTGGCTGGGGTGGCGCATGCTACGCAAACGTGAGTGGTTGATCGTGCTGCCGCTCTGGATCTGGGTCGCCTTTTATTTCGGCTGGCAAGGGCAGCAATTCGCCAAGACCATGCGCTACATGCTGCCGATCTACAGCCCCCTAATGCTATTTGCTGGCATCGTGCTGGTGCAGTTCTGGGAGTGGGCGCGCAAGCGTCGCCATGAGCCCGCCTTGGGCTGGCTGAGCCGTAACGTCAAGCGCTATGCGCCCGCCGCTGCGATCTGGACGATCTTGATTGTGAGCGTAGGCACCTACTGCTGGGCCTACGCCTACACCCGCATCTACACCCGCGACCACACCCGCCTGATGGCCTCGCGCTGGTTGCTCGACAATATGCCTCCCGGCTCGTATATGACTAACGAGACCTGGGACTACCCGCTGCCGGTTTCTGCCGATGGACGCGATCCGTGGCGGGTTTTCAAGGGGATCGACATCTCGCCCTACGCCGAAGACGATTTGGTGAAATATACTGGCTCGTTTGGCGGCGATGGCACCTGGAATGCGGGCCTGATCGACCAACTCGACCAAGCCGACTATATCGTGATGAGTAGCAATCGTGTCTATGACTCGATCATACGCTTGCCGATGCGCTACCCGGTCACGATCCGCTACTACCACTACCTCTTTAATGGCGAGCTCGGCTTTGAGATGGCCGCCGATATTACTTCCTACCCGACCTTTTTGGGCATTCAGATCCCAGATCAGAGCGCAGAGGAAGCCTTCACGGTCTACGATCACCCACGTGTGATGATCTTCCGCAAGACGCCCCGCTATTCGCGTGAAAATACGATCCGTCTTTTGACCTCCGATGTCAATTGGGACGAAGTCTACAAGCTGCCGACCATCAAAGGTGGGCGAGCGCCGACCGCTTTGCGTTTCACACCCAGCCAATGGCCGAGCTATATTGAGGGCGGAACGTGGAGCAAGCTTTTCAGTCCGATCACTAGCTCGTTCCCGCTGATCGTTTGGTTAGCTGTGCTCTATCTGCTCGGTCTGTCGCTGTTCGCTCTGCTCTACCATCTCTTGCCCATGCTGCCCGACCGAGGCTGGACGCTGGCGCGCGCCCTTGCGATCTTGCTGGTCTCTTACGGCGCGTGGTTGCTGGGCAGCTTCAAGCTGATGGCATTTACGCCTGCGAGCGTCTGGCTGGTGGCTGCGCCGCTGATCATCGTGGGCGCTCTGGTGGCCGCCAATAGTCGCGCCAAGCTACGAATCTTCTGGCGCGAGCGTCGCTCGGCTCTGATCGCCTCCGAAGCTCTTTTCTTGCTTGCCTTCTTCGCGCTGCTCTTGATCCGCTACATGAACCCCGATCTGTGGCACCCCGATCGCGGTGGCGAGAAGCCTATGGACTTGGCCTTCCTGACCGCCGTGCTGAAGAGCAGTTCCTTCCCGCCCTACGATCCTTGGTTTGCGGGCGGCATGCTGAACTACTACTACTACGGCTTCGTCTATGTCGGCAGCCTCGTGCATCTGACCGCGATCACACCCGAAGTTGCCTACAATCTCGCTGTGCCAACCATCTTCGCCTTAACAGCCTTGGGCTGTTTCGGTGTGGTCTACAACTTGTTGGCGCTGGGGCGCAAGCGCTCGCCCTTGGCTCAAAGCGAACTGATGAACAGCCGCTACGGGCGTCTGCGCGAACGGCGTGCGATCGTATCGGGTCTGTTGGCGGCGGTTTTTGTGGTGCTGCTCGGCAATATGGCTCAGGCGATCTGGTATCTGCCCGGCACAGCTACACCTCCCGGCCCGGGCGAGCCGATTCCAAGCCCTATGAGCAGCTATGCCGCTCAGCAAGAGCTGAAGGGCCGCGCCGAGTGGGCCTTCTGGGATGCGACCCGCATAATCGATGGCACAGTCAACGAATTCCCATTCTTCACCTTCCTATTCGCCGACTTGCACGCCCATATGATCGTGATGCCGCTTTCGCTGGCGGTGCTGATCTTGTCGATCGCTCTGGTACGTAACGAAAAGCCTTGGATCGGCAGACCTGCTGCTTCCTATTTTGAATATCGCGGCATCGGCGAATGGCTGGTACAAGGTTTATTATTGCTGGCTCTGGCCTTTACAAGCGGCGCGCTGCGGGTAACCAACACTTGGGACTACCCGACCTTCACCGGTTTGGCGGCGGGCACGATCGCGCTGATAGGTTGGCATCGCTGGCGAAGCGGCGCCCCTTGGCAGCACTATCTCGGCAGCCCATTGGCTCAGATCGCGATCGTGCTGTTGTTGGGCAACATCTTCTTCCGACCCTTCACCGCCCATTTCGTGACCGAGTCTTCGGGCATACAGGCCATGCGCGACACACCAACCACGCTCTGGAACTGGATTCAGATCAACGGCCTGTGGTTCTACCTGCTCTTCACCACTGGTCTGCTGCTGGCGCGGCGTTATGCTCGCTTGCCGCTTATGCTGGTGGCGGCCCTGTCGGGCGGCCTGTTGCTCTGTCTGCTGGTCGGCCTGTTGAGCGCGAGTACCTCGCCGATCTTGCTCTTGCCGCTCTTGATCAGTGCGATCGGTTTGGCGTGGCTTTTACGCAAGCTGCCCTTGAGCAGCCAACTGCCCTACTTGTGGGCCTTGGGAGGCTTTGGGCTATGGGTCTTGGTCGAATATGTGACGGTCAAGGGCGATGTCGGGCGTCTCAATACGGTCTTTAAGTTTGGCTTGCACGCTTGGATCTTGTTTGGTCTGGCGGCGGGCGTAGCTGTGCCGTGGATGTGGCGTCAGGTTCGTCATTGGCAAGCGGCTGGCAGTTGGGCTTGGCGCGCTCTGGCTGTGCTCTTGATCGGCGCGTCATTGATCTATCCATTGACGGCAACACCGGTGCGCGTCGGCGATCGCTACGACAAAGATGCGCCTTGGACGCTCGATGGTCTCGCCTATCTCGAACGTGTGACCCGCCAAGAAGAGGGTGTCGATTTCGCTCTGAAAGAAGATGCTGACGCGATCAAGTGGATACGCGCCAATATCAGCGGCACGCCAGTGATGCTTGAAGCGCAGCAGGAGGCTTATCGTTGGGGTGCGCGCATTGCGATCAACACCGGCTTGCCGACAGTGTTGGGTTGGACTTGGCACGAGATCCAGCAGCGCGGCGCGGTCAACGCCGATGTGATCGTCAGGGCACGCCAAGAGGCGATTCGCACCATCTATACCGATAGCGATGTTTCGAATGTAGCCCGCCTGATTCGCAATTACGGCATTCAGTACATCTATTTCGGCGGTTTGGAACGCGCGATCTATGGCACGCAAGCCCTAGAGACCTTTGACAGCCTGATCAAGCTGGGCAGCCTCGAAAAGGTCTATGATCAAGGATCGACCTCGATCTATCGCGTGCTTCAACCCTTCTCGGACGGCATTCTGACCACCGACATGGGCTTTGTGAAGCCGACCGTGCGCACGATCCCACCCTTGCCGCTTTCGGAACGGCTCTCTGAACTGCCAGCGATCGATGAATACGCTTGGAACAGTTTGGGTCAAAGCTCGTGGGGCGCGCTGCTGCTCTGGCTGCTGGCTTGGTATGGCATTCTATTGCTCGGTCTGCCGCTGGCTTGGCTGCTATTTGGCTCGTGGCGCGACATGGGCTTTGCTTGGGCGCGTCTGCTCGCCATTCTGCTGTTCGGCTACGCAGTCTGGATGCCCACCAGTCTGGGGATCTGGTACTACCGTTTGGGCGGAGGCGTCTTGGGCGGCCTGATTCTGGTGCTGCTGCTCAATTGGGCCATTCTGGCTTGGCAGGCATGGCGAGAGGGTAAACGCTCGCCAGATGGGCCGTTGCCTTTGCCCGTAGGAGCCAATCTGACGGCGCGTATCACCTGGCTCTGGCGCTTGCTGGGCCAAGGCTGTGGGTTGCTGCTGCGCGATCTGCGCGCCCACGGACGCGTGGTGCTGTTGAGCGAAGCGCTCTTCCTGATCGGCTTCGCCCTCATGGCGCTCATTCGGGCCTATAACCCCGATGTCTGGCACCCCTACTTCGGCGGCGAAAAACCGATGGAGTTCGGCTTCCTGAACGCGATTCTGCGCAGTCCAGTGATGCCACCCTTCGATCCATTCGTCAGCAACGAGCGCATCAACTACTACTACTACGGTAGCTTCTTGATGTCGTTGCCAATTAAGATCACCGGCATCGCGCCCGCGATCGGCTTTAATCTGGCGATCGCGACACTGTTTGGCATCACCTTGGTAGCGGCCTTCGCGCTGAGCCACGAGCTGACCAAGCGGATCGGTTTCGGCTTCTTGGGCGCTCTGGTTTTGACAGTGGCGGGCAATCTGGGCGCGGTGGTAACCAGCCCTGGTTCGCCGGGTTTGGCACCGCTGCTGCAAGCCATCAATGAAAAAGGCATCGAGGCGCTTTTCGATATGGCTGGAAGTGTGGGCGAGATCTGGTATTGGGGCCCGAGCCGGATTATGCCGGGCGGAATCAATGAGTTCCCCTACTGGGCTTTCATTTTCGCCGACCTACACGCTCACCTGATCGCGCTGCCCTTTACGATTTTGGCGATCGCCTTGGCCTATCAGCTCTTACGCTTCCCGACCGCTCTGGCGCGCTGGGAGGCTTGGAGCGACCAAGCCAGCTTGTTTGTGATCACGCTGCTGGCGACCGCCCTTAACCTCGGCGGTTTGGCGATCGGTAATGCTTGGGACTTCCCGACCTATACCGCTCTGACAGGTCTGGCCCTGCTGGGGCGCGCTTGGATCGGACGCGACCGTCTGCCGCAGCTCAACCGTTGGAGCGCTCCATTGCGGCGTCTGCTTTGGTTGGTGCAGGCTGGTCTCTTGGCGATCGGGGTGGCCTTGTTGGCGATGTGGCTGCACGCGCCCTTCTTCGACAACTACTCGGCCTTGGTCTCGGGCGTTGGTTTAGTCACGCAGAGTTCGTCGCTTCACAACTATCTGATCGTGTTCGGCTTGTTTGTAGTGTTGGTGGTGCCCTTCATCTTTAGCGCGATCTGGAGCTTGATCGAGCGGCGCTGGGATGATCAACAGGGCCTCCGCTGGACCGGCTACGCGATCGTGTTGCTGATCGCTAGTGTACTGGCCGTCTTGACCTGGAGCGACCAGCCCAATATGGCGCGGGTAGTGTTCGCCTGTCTGTTCGGCTTGAGCACTGGATTGTTGTTTGTGCGCCAGCTGCGCCCTGCCACGTGGTTTATTTTGGCCCTGAGCGCTTTGGTCTGGGCGGTTTCGCTTGGTGTCGAGCTGATCTACATCAAAGATCACCTCGATGGCAGCGATTCCTATCGCATGAACACCATCTTCAAGTTCGGTGTTCAGATCTGGACGCTGCTGGCGATCGCCGCGACCGCTAGTGTGCCGAAGCTGCTCTTTACGCTCAAGCGCATCGGCGGGGTGCCCCTGCAAACCATCGGTAGCGGTGTGATGATCGCCCTGCTGTTGTTCGGCTTGGTCTTCCCGTTTGTGGGCACGCCCAGTCGACTGGCCAACCGCTTCGCGGATGCGCCCGCGCCCACGCTCGACGGCTTGGCTTTTATGAAGACTGCCCGCTTCAGTTATGACTGTGCGACTTGGGGCGGCTGTGCCAACGGGGCGACTCAGGCCGAGATTTCGCTCGCGCCCGATGCCGCCGCCATGGAGTGGATGAACAAAAACCTCTCTGGTACGCCGATCGTATTGCAGTCAGACCTCTGGTTCTATCGCGCCTATGGAGTGCGCATCGCGGCCAACACTGGCTTCCCAACCTTGATCAGCGGTTTGCACGCCAACGAGCAGCACGATCCCAGCGAGACGGGACGGCGCAGCGGCTATGTGAACCAGATCTACAACGGCAGCGATGTTGCGACCACTTTGCGCTTGCTGGCGCTCTACAACATCGACTACATCTACGTGGGCGCTATTGAAAATGCACTGTATGCGCCAACTGGCTTGCAGAAGCTGCAAAGTCTGGTTGGAACCTACCTTGAAGTGGTCTACGATCAGCCAGGCGCTCGACTCTACAAAGTCTTGACGATCCCGTTCGAGATGCGCCAAGCGCCGCGCTACGAGTTCCCGCCCGATCCGCAGCCCTTGCCGCCACCCGTCGCCGAGCGGCCCACTGAAGAGCCTGCTCAGGTTCCTTCTGAGGCGCCAGCCGTGCAGCCGCAACCTGCCCCGGGCGAGACGCCTAGGGATCTGGCGACTTTAGAGCAGCTGCAAAAAGAGAATCCGACTTCGGCGCCGATCGCCTTCGGCTTGGCGGAAGCCTACCGCGATGCGGGCCGTCTGGAAGATGCCGCTCGTGTCTTGGCCTTGGTCTCGCCCTACAATATGGAAGATATTGCGCTGCACCATCTCTGGGGCGATATTTTGGGTGCCTTGGGCCGTTACGACGAGGCGACCTATGCCTATGAGGTGGCGATCGCAGCCCAGACGACTGCCGGAAATATGAATAAACTGGGCAGCGCGCAAGTCGCTTGGGGGCGCTACGCCGAGGCGCGCGATACCTTAACCAAGGCGATTCTGCTCGATTCCAATGCGGCAGATCCTCACTACTTCTTGGCCTTGGTTTCGATCGCCGAGGGTAAGAACGATGAGGCACGCACCGAACTGAATCGTTATCTCGAACTGAGCCCCGATGGACGTTGGAGCGGTGAGGCGCGTCAATATTTGCAGACGCTGCCTTAGCTTTCATAGATGCGTGAGCTTGAGTGAGATCTGTTGTTTGAAAGCCAGATCTCACTCAAGCTGTTCTCGCTATCGTTGTTGGCTTGTGCTGCAGTAGCTGGTTGGAAATACTCGAAGCAGATCTGCTAGCCCTTGTTGCTGATACGAAATCCGTTTGAATCGCCAGTTTTGAGGGGGCTTTCGGCACACAGCTACCGGCCCCGTTTGTTGGGCGGGACGCTGGTAGCCGTAGGCGGACGCGCCAAGGACCGCATGGAAGAGAAAGACCTCGTCGCCCTAGGCTGAAGGAAACAAGCGGATTTGGTATGAATGATGCAGAAAAGGTCTCTTGAGGAAAGAAATAGTGCATGGTCGTCTCGATCTTGATCTGGTGGCTCGTTGTTCAGATTCTCGCCCTTGTCGGATTACCTTGGGCGGCTTGGCTGTTTCGCAGCCTGCCTGACCGTGGTTATGCCCAAGCCAAAGCGCTTGGTTTGCTGATCACGGGCTTTGGGGCGTGGATCTTGGCGATGTTTGGATTAGCACCGTTCACAAAGGTCTCCTTGATCTTCATCGCGGCGCTGCTTGGCGGGCTGGGATGGTACGCAATGCGATCCGCTTCGCTGCTGACGTGGCTGCGCAGCCAGTGGCGCTTGATACTCGCCTACGAGCTGATCTTTCTGCTGGCGCTAAGCTATATCGCTTTGATACGCTCGACAACCCTGCCCGGCGTGGTTGACCCCAACCCCTTTGGCACCGAGCGCCCCATGGACTTCGCCTTCTTCAATATCATTCAGCGCAGCAACAGCTTCCCGCCGGCCGATCCTTGGCTCTCGGGCTATTCGATCAACTACTACTACTTCGGCTATCTGCTGATGGCGATGGTCGCTTTGCTGAGCGGAATCACGCCCGGTAGCGCCTATAACCTCTCCTTGGCGCTCTGTTTTGCGCTGACCGCGCTTGGCATCGCCGGAATCGTCTGGAATATGATCGCGCTGAGCCGTCGAACCGCGCAAACAGCCGAGGAGAGCGCTACAGACAGCCAGCTTGAGAGCGAGCAGACGGCGGCTAGCACGCCCGCCCGACCGAAGCTCGACTGGCTGCCAGCTCTGGTGATCGCTCTCGCGATTGTGACCACTCTTGTGGGCGGCAACCTAGCGGGCGCACTGCAAGTCTTCTTGGGCGACGAGCGCAGCGTCGCCATCAACACCAGCCAATTTTTGCGGGCCGCTCAGCAGGCCATCGGCGGCAGTTCCGAGATCTTGCTGCCCTCGCCGCTGGTCACCGAAGAGTTTCGCGACGCCGACGGCTCGAATATGATCGCCTCGTGGGTGCGCAAATCGCCCCAAGAGAGCTTTAGCTCGTGGTGGACGAGTCGTGCGCTCTGGGACGACATTCCTTCGCAAGGGGTGCGCCGCTACGCCATCACCGAGTTCCCGGCCTTCTCGTTTATGCTGGGCGATATGCACCCGCACGTTTTGGCCCTGCCCTACGGCGTGCTGGCGCTGGCGCTCTCGCTCAGCCTGCTCGCTGGCAACAGCCTGCCGCGTTTCGCGCAGGGACGGGCTGGCTGGGCCGATCTGATCTTGAGCGGCTTGATTTTGGGCTGTCTCTACGTGATCAACACCTGGGATATGCCGGGCTACATTCTGCTCTATGTGGCTGCGCTGCTGGTGCTCGCCAGTCGTTTGGCAGGTTCGCTCAGCGCTATCGACTGGAAAGAGTGCCTGATCGCGATCGCAACCCTGCTAGTAACGAGCATCGCGCTCTTTTTGCCCTTCTACATCACCTTCCGCTCCTTTGCGGGCAGCCAGCCGACCAGCAACATCCCCATTCTGGGCAGAATCACGGGTATGATCGGCTTGCTCAACACCGACCGCAGCGAGTTATTCAGCTTCCTGCTGATCTTCGCCATTTTCGCGCTGACAATCTTTTGGCTGGTGCTGGCCCAGTGGCCGGGCCTGAAAGCCGCGCTCGAACGCAGCGAAAACGCCGATTGGTTCGAGCAAGGTTTGCGTTTCGGCCCCTTTGTGGTGCTGGCCTGTCTGCTGCTCGGCCCTTTGTTCAATTTCCAATTGCTCTTCCTGCTGCCCTTGGGCCTTTATGCCAGCCTGTTGGCGATCGCCAAGCGCGATACGCCCGCTATGAGCTTCGCTATGTTGGTGGCGGCGCTCGGCTGCTTTATCTGCTTTGGCACCGAAGTGATCTACATCCGCGATGTTTTCGAGGGCTGGCAGCCGCGCTTCAATACGATCTTCAAGTTCTATTATCAAACTTGGCTGATCTGGGGCACTCTGAGCGGATTCGCGCTCTGGTGGCTGTATAGCCAACGCTTCTCCTTCAAGCGTCCGGCCGGCTACATCTTCACGGCCCTCTTTCTGGCCTGTCTCTGGGGCGTGATGGTCTATCCGCAACATATGGCTTTTCGCGCCATCGCCGAGGGCGAGCGCAGCGGCTTAGAGGGCCGCACGCGGCGCGAGGTCACTCCGGCGGGTATCGCTTCGATCGAGTGGCTGCGCAACGAGACGCCCAACGAAGCGGTGATTTTGGAGGCGATCGGCAGCGCCTACGATGTTGAGGGGGTGGGTGCGGCTCAGGTTTCGGCGGCCAGCGGCTTGCCGACCGTGTTGGGCTGGGCCAACCACGAGAGCCAGTGGCGCAACGGCAGCCCCGAGATTATGGCCGAGCTGCCCGTGCGCGAGCAGGCGGTCGAGACGATCTATAGCACGCCCGATATCTTCCAAGCCCGCGAGCTGCTCGATCGCTATAATGTGCGCTACGTCTATATCGGCGGCTACGAGCTGCAGAAGTATGGCTCGATTCCGGGCGCGCTCGACAAATTCGTCCAGCTCGGCAACGTGGTCTTCCAACAAGATGAAGTGACGATCTACGAGATCCGCTAAGTGCTCACCAGCTCGCTCGCGCTTAAGCCGCGAACCCTGTTCCGCTTAGCCTGCCAGTCCATCTGCTCACTTTTTTTCATCATCAGGCGGATGCGCTTCTAGCTCCCATTCGGCTTCTAGCGCGTCCGCCTTCGGCTATCAACATCCTTTCCAAACATTTAGTCTGTAGCCATCGCAGCGAAGCTGCGATCTGCTTGCTGAGCGCAGCAAGCAGCCTTGCTCAAGCCAAGCCGTACTCTGAGCCAAGCCGCACTCTGAGCATGTCGAAGGGCACGGCTTTCTTGATGGCGGGCCGGGGGTGCGGGCCAGCTCCCCCGGCCCGCTTCGCTCTGCATTACCCAAAAGTCGTGTCGGCAGCAAAAGGCGATCATTCGCATACCATCGCGGGAGTATCCTTGAGAGCACAGAACGCGGAGACATTCACCCCCTCGCCCGCTTCGCTATGCATTACCCAAAAGTCGTGTCGGCAGCAAAAGGCGATCATTCGCATACCATCGCGGAAGTATCCTTGAGAGCACAGGACGGGTTGATGTTGTATGCGATTTCGCGTAGCGAAATCGCATACAACATCAACATTCACCCCCTCGCCCGCAGTGCGGGAGAGGGGGTCGGGGGGTGAGGGCCCTGCCCTGCTCGGGGCTAGCCCTGTTTAGTAGCCGGAGGCGGACGCGCTGAGGACCGCATGGGGGCTAGACGCCTCTCCGCCATATGAATGCAAAACCGACGGGTCAGCGCCTCTAGCTTCGGAGGCTGATCGATCTACGTTAGCGAATGTTGCGATCTTCCCCAAACTGCGAAGCTGAAATAGTCTAGTTTTGTAATAATTCTGTCGTTATAAACTATATCAATCCAGACACCTTTTTTGCTTGACATCACCTCTGGCCAAGGCTACCATAGATTATGAATTCTCATCAATTCCGCCCTTCTCGGTTCTCCCTTTTTTGACGTATAGCATTTCCGAATACGCCTTCGTTCCGTATTAGCTTTTTCGTTTGATTCAACAGCAAAACCCGCTTTTGGAGCGGCTGTTGAGACGGCGGACTTGCATGAACCGGAAGCTTATCGCCAGCTATGGCGTACAGAAGCGTTTGATCATCTGAGATCGAGCGGTAGTTGCATTATCTGTGAAATCTAGCACAAATGCACGCGGTGGCGCGTATGATGTCGCTGACGACGGCCCAACGTGATATTTTGCGCTTGTTGCTCGACCAAGAAGCTCCTATCTCTACGGCGCTTTTGGCTCAGCAGTTGCGCATCAGCGCTCGCCAAGTCTCCTACGGCCTGCGCTCGATCAAGACCTGGCTGGTGCGCCGCCAGGTCAGCCTCAACAATACGCCCGGCGTGGGTGTGCAACTGATCTGCACGCGTGAACAGCGCTGTCACCTACGCGATGAGCTGAGAACGCGAGCACGCTTCCAGTTGGTCTTGCAGCCCGATCAACGCCAACAGCTTTTAGCCTTGCAGCTGCTGGCCGCCTCCACGCCTTCCACCCTGAATCAATTCCAACACGATCTCGAAGTGGCGCGCGCTACCGTGCTCAAAGATCTCGAACTGCTCGAAGCTTGGTTTGCCCCCTTCCAACTCAGCATCGCACGCCGTCAGCACCGTGGTTTTTGGCTAGAGGGCAGCGAGCTTGCCCAACGCCACCCCTTAGCCGCCCTGTTGTGGGGCGATGCCTCGTTCGAGCACCCGATCGCTTTGATCGACCATACTGGCATCAGTTTCTCTTTGGCCGAAGACGCCGACCTCTTGCCGATCGCTCAACACGCCTATCGACTGGTGGGCCAGATCGATCTGAGCCAAACGCTCGATCTGGTGACCGAGCTTGAACAGCAAGCGGGCGGACGTTTTACCGACGACGCTTTTACGCACTTGGCCCTTATGTTGGCCTTGGCCGATCAACGTCTGCGCGCCCGCAAAGCAAGCGTAACCCTAGAGCGCGAGAGTATCGCTTGGGCCGAGTCCCAAGCACAATATCCCCTGATTCTGGCTATGTTGGGCCAGCTCTGGCCGAACCTCGACCTGCCCGAGCGCCGCGCCGAGAGCGCGCTGTTTACGCTGCAGGCGGCGGCCAGTGGCCGCGACGAGTTGGCGCTCCACGCTTCGCACGAAGATAGTCGCTTCAGCAGCTTGATCGACAACTTTTTGCAGCGTATCGCTACTATTCACAATCTACCCGAACTGGCCAGCGATAAGCTGCTGCGCGACGGCCTGAAGGCCCAAATCGTGCCGGCCTGTTTGCGCGATCACTTTGGTTTATGGGCGCCCAAACGCAATAACCCTGAAACCCAAGGCAAACGTTATGCCTTCGAGCGTTCCTTGACTCAGCGGCTCGAGCGCGAGATCGAGAGAGAGCTCGGTATGCGTTTGCCGCCCGACGCTCACGACAATATGATGCTGCTGTTGCGCGCTGCGATTGTGCGCGCTCGACCCGATCATGCTCACCGCATTTTGGTAGTCTGTCCGAGCGGCATGGCAACGACCCAACTGCTGGTTGCCCGTTTAAAAGCGCGCTTCCCGCGCCTTGGAACATTTGAGGTCTTGCCTATGCGCGAGCTTACGCCTGCTCGCGTGGCCGAGGCCGATTTGATCATTTCGACCGTGCCGCTCTCGCTGCCCGACGATCTGCCGATCGATGTAATTCAGGTGCATCCAATGTTGAAGAGCGAAAACATGGCCGCCCTGACACAGTGGATCGCTTGGAATGATCCACTTTTGTCATAACTAGCCCGATCTAATCTGTATGATTGAAAGCTGTTTTATAGCTTGACAATGCCATATAGCGCAGATAGGATATAGCTACACACATTTTTGAAATTATCATTTCTCTTTGGCTTGTGCTTTCAGAACTGACAAGCGTAGAGCTCCTGTGGACGCGCAGGGCTAGCGCTAGCATTGTCTTTGAAAGCCTCAGCAGGCCGAGGAAGCTGCACCAGCTTTTGACCCGGGATGAAGGCGTGCAGGACTCACGGTTGGTCGAAACGATCGATGACGATTTCTGACGGGAACAAGTGATTCAAAGGAGAAATCCAATGATACGACAGCGAATCCAAAGCTTCGGTAGCTTTTTGGCTGCAATGGTCGTACCAAATATTGGGGCGTTTATCGCCTGGGGCTTGATCACTGCACTCTTCATCCCAACCGGTTGGATCCCGAACGAAAAATTTGCGACCTTGGTCGGCCCGATGATCACCTATCTGCTACCCATTTTGATCGGCTACACGGGCGGCAAGATGATCTACGATACGCGCGGCGGTGTGGTAGGCGCGGCCGCAACCATGGGAGTGATTGTAGGCGCTGACATTCCGATGTTCTTGGGCGCGATGATCATGGGCCCCTTGGGCGGCTATCTGATCATGAAGATCGACGAGTTTTTGGAAGAACGCATTCCGGTCGGCTTCGAATTGCTGATCAACAACTTCTCGGCTGGCTTTTTGGTCGTTGCGCTTGTGCTGCTCGCCAATGCGATCGTTGGCCCGATTGTGGGCGAACTGAGCGTGCGCTTAGGCAATGCTGTCCAATTCTTAATCGCAGCGCGTCTGCTGCCCTTAGCCGACATCATTATCGAGCCTGCCAAGGTGCTCTTCCTCAACAACGCGATCAACCACGGTATTTTGGCTCCTTTGGGCGTGGCTGAAGTTGCGCGTTCGGGCAAAGCTATCCACTTCCTGCTCGAATCGAATCCCGGCCCGGGCCTCGGCCTACTCTTGGCCTTCTGGTTCGCTGGGCGCGGCAGCCTGAAACTATCAGCCCCCGGAGCGATGGTTATCCACTTCTTGGGCGGCATCCACGAGATCTACTTCCCCTATATTTTGGCTCACCCGATTATGATCGTGGCGATGTGGGCTGGCGGTATTTTGGCTGACTTCTGGTTTGTGATTATGGGCGCTGGTTTGGTCGCGACTCCTTCGCCCGGCTCGATCTTTGCCTATCTGGCGGTGACCCCTCCTGGCTCGTTTATCGCTGTGCTCGGTGGTGTGCTGCTTGGTACGGTTGGCTCGTTTGTGGTCGGCTCCCTTATTCTACGCGTCTATCCGGTGCGTAGCACGGAAGACGAGGCCGAAGAAGAAACGAGCGAGCAAGAGGTCGGCGTGCCAGCGACCGCTTAGTTGCCCCCTTCCCTCTTCCGACGCTGGGCTTGCAGTTTGTAGGGTCTGGCGTCGGAATCCCTTCAACCTTAGCCTGTTTAGCCACTAAAAGCTGAAAGGCCTATATTCAAGGAGGAAATAGTATGGCTACTTCAATTCCCGCTGCTCAAGTCGACACGATTATTTTTGCTTGTGAAGCTGGTATCGGTTCGAGCGTGATGGGTGTGAACGCCCTGAAAAAGAAGCTGAAGCAGGCCGGCTTGAAGGTGAACGTCGTTCACAAACCGGTGCGCTCTATTCCGAGCGATGCCAAGGTAGTGATCGCCCATAAAGGTTTGGCAAGCTTCGCACGCGATCGCGCACCCAATGCGGTGGTGATCGCCTTTTCGCAGTTTTTGAACGACCCCGTGTTCGACAAAGTGGTCGATGCCATCAAGAGCGGCGGTGAGATCGAAGGGATATAAACGATGGCAATTCTATCGCTTGAAACGATCAAGCTGCAAGCTGAGGCGCGCGACAAACAAGATGCGATCCGTCAGGCGGGCGAGCTGCTGGTGCAGGCAGGCTGTGTCGCGCCGACCTATGTGAACGGCATGCTGGCGCGCGAGCAAACGATGTCGACCTATCTGGGCAACGGCGTCGCTATTCCGCACGGCCAGCACGAAAATATCGCCGATGTTCGAAGGACTGCCATCTCGGTTTTGCAGCTACCTAATGGAGTGGAATGGGAGAGCGGCGAGCGTGCTTATTTGGTAATCGGCATCGCCGCTAACGCCAATGAGCATGTGGGCGTCTTGGCGAATCTTGCTGAAGTGATCGAAGATGAAGAGGCGACCCAAGAGCTGGTGCGGACCCGCGATCCTCAACTGATCGTCGAGCGTCTGAGCCGAGCCAATCATGCTGACGAAGACGAATAGAACGCTGCTCACAGACTACACGAATCGCGCGATTCGTGTAGTCGCTGCATCGCAAAGGAGGACACCTTATGCAGCAGCTCGATTTGGTTATTCATAATGCGACGGGCCTGCACGCTCGTCCGGCGCGTGTATTTGTTGATCTAGCCAAGCGTTTTCAATCAACCATCAAGGTGAGCAACGGCACGAAACAGGTCAATGCCAAAAGCTTGATCGCCATTTTGACGCTTGGCGTAGCGCACGGCCAGCATATTTTTGTTGAAGTGAGTGGCGAAGACGAGCAAGAGGCCGCCGAAACGATCGCGCGTGCGGTGCATGAAGGTTTGGGCGAAGGTGCCGAACACGAGCAGTCTGCTGTGGCTGAGAAGGCTGAGCCAGAGCCAGTGAAAGTGCCTTCTGAAGTGCCTGTTCAAGCCGAGATCGCGCCCAGCAGCGTACAGCAAGCTCCGGCGTCTGGCAAGCAGATTCGCGGCGTAGCGGGCGCGCCCGGAATCGCGGTCGGCCCGATTTTCCGCTTCGAGCGGGCGCGCTACGAGGTCAACGAGCGCTTTGCGGGCGTCGACCAAGAGCAAGAGCGCCTGCGGGCCGCGCTTGAGGCCGCTCAGATCCAGTTGGATACGCTGCGCGAGCAGGTCTTGGCGCGGGCCGACGCCAACGAGGCCGCCATCTTCGAGGTGCATCGCGACATTCTCAGCGACCCAGAGCTGATCGACGAGGTACACGTCGCCATTGCCGAAGGGCGCAGCGCCGCCGAGGCTTGGCAGCTCGCCACCAACCAGCAGTCGGAGGCTCTGGCGCGCTTGGCCGACCGCTTGCTGGCCGAACGGGCCGCCGATGTGCGCGACGTTGGCGAGCGCGTTTTGCGCCTCTTGATGGGCGAAACCCAGCAAGGGCCGCAGCTGCCCGACGAGCCGGTGATCATTGTGACCAGCGACCTCACCCCTTCCGAGACGGCCGGATTCGATCCCGATCGCGTCTTGGGCTTTTGTACGGCGGTTGGTGGCCCCAACGCTCACACGGCGATTCTGGCGCGCGCTTTGGGCCTGCCCGCCGTGGTCAGCGCTGGCCCCGAGATCTTAGAGATCCCCTCCGGCGTGCAGGTTGTGCTCGACGGCACAGCGGGCACCTTGACGGTCGAGCCGGACGAAGCCACGCTGGCCCGGATGCGCGAGATGCAGGCCCGCTACCGCGAGGCCAAGGCGATCGCAGCCCGCTCTGCTAAGCAGCCCGCCATCACGCTCGACGGCACCCGCATCGAGGTGGTCGCCAATATCGGTGGCTTGGCCGATGCCCAGAAGGCGGCTGGCAGTGGTGCCGAAGGCGTCGGCCTGCTGCGCACCGAGTTTCTCTTTCTGGAACGAACCGAGGCGCCCAGCGAAGACGAGCAGTTCGAGGTCTATCGTTCGATCGCCATGGCGCTCGATGGCCTGCCTGTGATCATTCGCACCCTCGATATCGGCGGCGACAAACCGCTGCCCTATATCGATCTGCCCAGCGAAGAGAACCCCTTTTTGGGCGAGCGCGGCATTCGGCTCTGTCTGAACCACCTCGATTTGCTGCAACAGCAATTACGGGCTATCCTACGGGCCGCACCCTACGGACAGTTGCGGGTGATGTTCCCCATGGTGGCCGATGTGGGAGAATTGCGCAGAGCGCGCCGCATGGTCGAGGCGATTCGGGCCGAGCTCGACGCGCCCCAGATCGAAGTCGGCATTATGGTGGAAGTGCCTTCGGCTGCGATTATGGCCGATGTTTTGGCTCCTGAAGTCGATTTCTTCTCGATCGGAACCAACGACCTCACCCAATACACCTTGGCGATGGATCGTACTCACCCGAGTCTGGCTCTGCAAGCCGATGGACTTCACCCCGCTGTGTTGCGCCTGATCGCGCGCACCGCCGAGGCCGCTCACGCCGCTGGCAAATGGGTGGGTGTATGCGGCGAGTTGGGCGCTGATCCGGTGGCGGTGCCGATTCTGATCGGCCTTGGCGTCGACGAGTTGAGCGTAAGCGTGCCAGCCATTCCTACGGTGAAGGCTCAGATCCGCAGCCTGAACATGCTGGAATGCCAGGAGCGCGCCAAGTACGCTTTGCAGTGCGCCACGGCCCAACAAGTACGGGAAGGAAACGAACATGCCATCACCGTTTGAACGCTACCGCTCTCCTGATGAGCCCGTGGCTGAAAAGACATGGGCTTGGAATATGTATGGCTCTGGGGTCGAACAGATCGGGCGCGACGGCAAACCCGAGCTGTTGCCCGTCCCCAAGCCGAACGACGATCAATTGCTTGTGCGGGTCGACGCGGTGGGTATGTGCTTCTCCGACGTCAAGCTGATTCAGCAGGGAGGCAAGCACCCCAAGCTCTATAATCGCGACTTGGCCCGCGAGCCGACCCGTTTGGGCCACGAGGCGGCCCTGACGGTGCTCAAGGTAGGCGCGAAGCTGCGCGATACGTTTAAGCCCGGCCAGCGCCTCGCCATGCAGCCCGATATCTACCAGAACGGCAAGAGCACGGCCTACGGCTACACCATCCCGGGGGCCTTGATCCAATACCACTTGATCGGTCCGGAGGTCTTGCAGGGCGACGATGGCTCCTATGTGCTGCCGGTCGCTGACCATTTGGGCTATGCGGAGACGGCGCTCACCGAGCCGTGGGCCTGTGTCGAGGCGGCCTACACCCAGCGCCGCCGCCTGACGCCCAAGCAGGGCGGCACGATGTGGATCATCGGGCACGCCGACGACCCGCGCGACTACCGCTTTTCGCGTTATCTCGACGCGCCCGCTACGATCGTGCTCAGCGATGTGCCCGCGGCCCTCAAAGAGCAGATCGCGCAGCAGAGCCAGGCCACGATCATCGAGCGCAACGGCCTGCGACCCGAGCAGTATGCGGCTTTGAGCGAGAAGCTGAGCCAGGGCCAAGGCTTCGACGATATCGTCTTGCTCGATCCGCACTCCGCCGAGCAGGTGACGGAGGCCGCCAAACTGATCGCGCGGCGCGGCACCTTCAATCTGGTGGGGAGCGAGCCGCTCGATGGTCTGCCCGCCATCGATGTGGGGCGTTTGCACTACGACTACACCGCCTATATCGGCAATCCCGGCCCCGAGATCAGCGATTCCTACGGCGAAGAGCGCAACCGTTGTGAACTGCGCGCGGGCGGCGTGGCGCTTTTTGTGGGCGCTGGCGGGCCGATGGGCCAGATGCACGTTCAGCGCGCGATCGAGCTGCGCGATGGGCCGCGCACCATCATCGCGACCGATGTGAACGACGCCCGCTTGGCGGCCTTGCAACGCCTCTTCGGCGACTTGGCCAACGAGCGCGATAAGCGCTTGATCACGCTCAACCCCAACAGCAGCGAGGTGAGCTTGCATGCTCTGGTGCAGCGCGAAACTGATGGGCGCGGCGCCGACGATGTGGTGGTGTGTGTGCCGGTCGCCGCCCTGATGGCCGAAGCTGGCACTATGCTAGCGCCCGATGGCATGCTGGTCTTCTTTGCGGGCGTGCCGAACGGCACCTATGCCCCGCTCGATATCAGTGCGGTCTACCTTCACAACGCTCAGTTCACGGGCACTTCTGGCTCGCGCATCAGCGATCAGGCCCTCGTGCTCGAGAAGACCATAGCTGGCGAGCTTTCGCCCAATCGCTCGGTGGCCGCTGTCGGCGGGATGGAGGCCGCCCGCGACGGGGTGCAGGCCATGATGGAAGGGCGCTACGCTGGTAAGGTGGTGATCTTCCCGCAGATCAGCGGCCTGCCCTTGATGGGCATCGCTGAGCTGAAAGAGCGCTACCCCGACATTGGCGCTAAGCTCGCGCCCGGTGATGTTTGGACCCCGGCAGCCGAGCAGGCTCTGCTCGAAAGGTTCTGGAAGCCATGATCTACACCGTCACGCTCAACCCGGCTCTCGACCGCGAACTGCGCGTGCCCGCGCTGCTGTTCGACGAGGTGCTGCGCGCCAGCGCGACTCGCCTCGACTGGGGCGGCAAGGGCTTTAACGTCTCGCGTATGCTGGCGGCCTTGGGCGTGAAGAGCATTGCGATGGGTTTCGCTGGCGGTCAGGCTGGCCAACAGCTGCGGGCTGGCTTGGCCGAGTTAGGCATCGAGACAGCTTTTGTCGAGGTCGCTGGCGAAACCCGCACCAATGTGAGTATTGTGAATGACGCCGACGGCCACTATATCAAGGTCAACGAGCCGGGACCGCAGATCAGCGCTGCCGAGCAGCAGACTTTGCGCGCCATGCTGCGCGAGCGGGTTCAGCCGGGCGATTGGTGGGTGCTAGCGGGCAGTTTGCCGCCCGGGGTGCCTGCCAGCTTTTACGCCGATCTGATCGAGGATATTCGCGCTGGTGGGGCCTTCAGCGCCCTCGATACCAGCGGCGAGGCCCTACGGCTCGGCTGTGCGGCCCGCCCCGATCTGGTCAAGCCCAACAGCCGCGAGTTGAGCGAGCTGAGCGCCCGGCCCGTGACCAGCCTAGAGGAGCGGGTCGCCGCCGCCCAAGCATTGGAGGGCATACGTTATGTGGCGGTGTCGATGGGGGCCGAGGGCGCGCTTCTGTGCGTCGATGGCAAGGCATGGCAGGCTCTGCCGCCCAAGATCGAGGAGGCCAACCCGATCGGAGCGGGCGATTCGATGGTGGCCGGACTGGTGTGGGGCCTGAGCCAAGGTGATCCGCTTGAGGCCTTGGCTTGGGGCGTGGCTTGTGGAGCGGCGACCGCCAGTAGGCCTGGTACCTCCGTTGGCTCTGCCAAGCAAGTCGAACAACTGCGTGAACAAGTCGTAATCTGTGCGCTTTAAAGTGATCTTGAAGATACGGGCAGGAATCGCGTCTGATTCCTGCCTTTTTATGCCCAATATGTGAAAAAATGTGCATAAGTGCTAGAGAAATATTAAAAGAGTATCAACTCCACTTATAAGGGTGGAAAATCCTCTTGCATCGAAACGAGAAGGATATTATACTAAGGGTGTCTATTCTGTAACAGTGTCGTTACAGCAGATAAGCGCAAAGGAGGCGCTCGCGTTATGATTACGAAACAAGTTATTAATCAAGACAAAGTGCGTGTAACTTTCTCTATGCCTGCATCTATTTGGGCCGATACCATCCACCTGGTTGGTGATTTCAACCAGTGGAGCAAAACTTCTACCCCGTTAATCCTAGATGATAATGGTTGGCATGCATCCATAGAGTTGGAAGCAGGGCGCACTTACCAGTATCGGTATCTGGTTAATAATGAAGAGTGGCATAACGATTGGAGGGCTGATCACTACGCGCCAAACGAGTTCGGCGGTGACAACTCCGTTGTTGATACCACCTTGCTTGGTTTAAGCCCACGGCGTCGTTTTAGCAACAGCGCTGACTAACTCAAGCATACGTAATCACCAATATATGCAGAGGAGCGTTTGAACGCTCCTCTTTTCTTTATTCTGATACTAAATCCGTTTAAAGGCTTATGTTCTGGCGACACATGAAAACGAAAAGTCGGAGAAAGAAGAGGCAAGTTCCACATTTAGTATGAATAGCCTTCAAAGCCTACAAACGTTGTTGCTTGGGGGGCGCTTTCGAGGCACAGCCGGCTGGCCGCCTGTGGCGACGGGCAGGCCGTTGGTAGCCGTAGGCGGACGCGCTACAGACCTTCTTTGAGGGAGAGACGAGGCCGCCAGAGCGCAGAACACAGCAAATGGATGTGCTATTAGGCGCGAAATGAGTGCACAATTGACGATTCGGCCATTAGCCTTTAGGATACGAACCAATCAGGTTCTAGCAATGATTGTTCACGTTTTAGAAATGAGCAATAACATATTATGATCATCGTATTAGATTTTGGTGCGCAGACGGCTCAGCTGATTGTGCGACGTGTGCGTGAGATCGGCGTCTACTGCGAACTGTTACCATATGATGCCAGCGTAGAGAGCATTATGGCGCACAACCCGCAGGGCATCATCTTGTCTGGCGGCTACAACAGCGTCTACGATCCGGGCGCACCTCAGCTTCCTGAATGGCTGCTGACGACCAAGCTGCCCGTGCTGGGCATTTGTTACGGCATGCAAGCTCAGTGTTTGGCTCTGGGCGGTCGCGTGGTACGGGCCGATCAGCGCGAATACGGCCATGCCGACCTAGAGGTGCTCGACTCGAACGGCCTGTTCGAAGGTACCCCGAGCAATCAGCCCGTTTGGATGAGCCACGGCGATAGTGTCGAAGCACCTCCGCCCGGCTTCCGCATTTTGGCGCGCAGCAGCAACACTCCTTTCGCTGCGATCGCCGACGACAAGCGCCGCTGGTACGGTATTCAGTTCCACCCCGAAGTTGTGCATAGCGCCTATGGCCGCAATCTGATCGAAAACTTTGTAATCAATATCTGCAAGGCGACCGCCGACTGGCAGCCCGCCAACTTTGTGGCCGAGGCTGTCGAGCGCGTTAAGCAGCAGGTGGGCGATGGCCGCGTTTTGTGTGCGCTCTCGGGCGGCGTCGACTCGGCAGTGGCGGCCCTGTTGATCCACAAGGCGATCGGTGACCGACTGACCTGTGTATTCGTCGATACAGGTTTGCTGCGCTTGGGCGAGGCCGATCAAGTTGTCGAAACCTTCCGCAACCACTTCCATATCGATCTGGTTACGGTGCGCGCGGGCGAAGAGTTCCTCTCGGCCTTGGCTGGTGTAACAGATCCCGAACGCAAGCGTAAGATAATTGGAGAGAAGTTCGTGCGCATCTTCGAGCGCGAAGCGCGTGCGATCGCGGCCGATGGCAAGGGCAGCTTGGACTTCCTGGCCCAGGGCACGCTCTACCCCGATGTGATCGAATCGAGCGCTCCTGATCGCCAAAAGGGTGTTACGATTAAGACCCACCACAACGTCGGCGGTCTGCCTGCCGATATGCAGATGAAACTGGTCGAGCCGCTGCGTTATATGTTTAAAGACGAAGTGCGCGCCGCCGGTCTGGAGCTTGGCTTGCCTGAAGATTGGGTCTGGCGCCACCCCTTCCCCGGTCCGGGCTTGGCTGTGAGAATCGTAGGCGAGATTACGCCCGAGCGCGTCGAGACGCTGCAGAAGGCTGATGCGATCTACTTGGAAGAGCTGCGCAAAGCTGGTCTCTACCGCTCGACACAGCAGGCTTTCGCGGTGCTCTTGCCCGTGCGCAGCGTGGGTGTGATGGGCGATGGCCGCACTTATGCCGACACCATCGCTATTCGCGCGATTACAACCGAAGATTACATGACCGCCGACTGGGCGCGCCTGCCCTACGACCTGTTGGCTCGTGTGAGCTCGCGCATTGTGAACGAGGTAGCGGGCGTCAATCGAGTCGTCTACGATATCTCTTCGAAGCCGCCGGCGACTATCGAATGGGAGTAGGCTCGAACGTCGACTGAGAACGAACAGGGAAACTGTACGCAGGTGGTTGTGTAAACATTGCACAACCACCTGTATGCTATTTTGGAACCTATGTGGAGCTTGGAATAGCTGTTTGGCTTCTAGGTCATACCAAATCTGTTTAAAGACTTGCGCTCTTGTAAGGCAAACATAGTCATGTTCCACTCTGCCGAAGGCCAAAAATAACATTATCGGATTTCGTATCATACTTGTGCGATTGGGAATAAAGTATGGTACTCTCGGGTTGATCATCTCGCTTATACATCAATCGATCTGGAAGAGGTATGCAGAGTCAGAGAGAGAAATTAGCTAAGCCCTTTGCGCAAGTTTGGACCGAAGCTGACTATCGTGCCAGCGCGCCTGCCAAACTGATTGTATGCGGCGAACATGCCGTTGTGTATGGTCAACCCGCGATTGCAGTAGCACTCAGCGATATTCGCGCCCGCAGCGCCCTCTCGTGTGGCCCGCGCGGAAGCGGCCCGCAGATCATCGCTCACGATCTGCAGACGGTTTGGAATCGCGAGACCGCTGCCGATAATCCGCTTTTGCAATTGGTAGAACGCACCCTCGAGCAGCTTGAAGTCGCCGAGCGTGACCTCGAGATCAGTTTTAGCTCCGAGATCCCGATCGCCAGTGGCATGGGCAGCGGCGCGGCGATCGCCACCGCCTTGGTGCGCGTGTTGGCGGCCTATGCCGGGCGCGAGCTTCGTGCGGGCGAGATCTCGGCCATGGTGTACGCCAGCGAACAGCGTTTTCATGGCACGCCGAGCGGCATCGATAATACCGTTGTAGCCTACGAGCAGCCGATCTGGTATCAGCGCCCGCCCGCGCAGCCCGATGGAACCCGCCCAGCGCCCTCGATCGAATCGTTGCAGATCAGCGCGCCGTTTAGCATTCTGATCGGCGATACGGGTATTCGCAGCGCGACTCATCGTCCGGTCGGCGCAGTGCGAGAGCGTTGGCAGAAGCAGCCCGAGCGCTACAACCGCTTGTTCGATCAAATCGGTGCTATCTCTGCTCAGATTCGCAGCTGCTTGGCTTCGGGCGATCACAAGGCTTTGGGCGCTTTGCTCGATGCTAACCAAAAGCTCTTGGGGCAGATCGGCGTCTCCTTGCCCAAGCTCAATCAGTTGGTGCGCGCGGCGCGCAACGCAGGCGCTTTGGGGGCCAAGCTTTCGGGCGCGGGATGGGGCGGCGTGATGTTTGCCTTGGTAACGCCCGAGAGCCGTGATGCGGTGCGCCAAGCTCTGCTCGATGCGGGGGCGGCGCGGGTTTTAGAGACGCTTGTTGGTGTGCCTTCGTAGCTCTGGAAGGGGAGAGCTTTCTAGAGCGGGTGGATACACTGCGCTGATATCATGCTCATCCACTCGCTAAAGGATGATGTGCGACTATGGCCATCTCAGTAGATCCATCAGCAACCAATTGGCAGACTGAAGCGCGAGTTATGGCCTGTGTGGGCTATAATCCGCTTTCGCAACGTTTAATTCATACGGCGGCTCGTTTAGCCCAAGCCTTCCAAGGCCGCCTGTACGTTGTGCATATCGCTCGTGAAGAGAGTACAGCGCCCGGCTACCTTGCGGTGCTCAATCAGAATCTTGAGCTAGCTCGCCAGCTTGGAGCAACCGTCTTGCAGGAACAGGGCGATAACGTGCCGCTCTGTTTGGCTCAGGTCGCCAAACAACATAACATCACCCATATCGTTATGGGCGAATCGGCGCGCAGTCGACTCGAAGAGGTTATGCAAGGCTCCTTAGTTCGCCAAATTTTGCGTGCTAGCACTGGAATCGACCTCTATATTGTCGCCGATCAAGCCTAGGTGAGGACGCGTGGAACACATTGCCAATCTAACACTCACGCCCCAAGCGAAATGGGATGCCGAACGAAAGATCGCCTACCTTCAAAGTGGAGCACACGGCCCGGTTGTTGTTTTGTTGCACGGCTGGGGAGCCTTTAAAGAGCTGTGGTGGAGCACGCTCTGCGCGCTAGCCCCGCACTATCGTGCCTATGCCCTCGATATGCCCGGTCACGCCGCCTCGCAGGTTGCCGGCGATTGGTCGATGGCGGGCATCGCCAAGTGCATCGCCGATTTTTGCGATGGTCACGGCCTCAAAGAGATCTGTTTGGTCGGCCATTCGATGGGCGGAAATATCGCCTTGCAGTTGGCGCTCAGCCGCCCCGATCTGTTGCGCAGCTTAGTCTTGGTCGATGCCGTCGCCGATGGTCAAGCCCTGCCGCGTTACGTCGGCACCTATGTGCATCCGACCTTTGGCTGGCCCGTGCTACGCTTTGCAAAGCTGATTCAATCTATGTTGCGGCCTTTGGGCGATCTTGTTCCGCATATGCACGGCAATGGTTGGGTACGCCCCTTTTTACGCCGTATCGCCTTCTCTTCGCGCCACGACGCCCTGAACCTGCACACGCTCTTACGCGGCATGTTCGCTAACCCGCTGGGCGAGGCAGCCCGATCGCTTCAGATACCGAGCTTGGTGATCAGCGGGCGCTTCGATTCGGTGGTGCCCGCTTCCGAGGCGCGCCGCATCGCCTCGCTCTTGCCCAATGCGCGTTATGCCGAGCTGCCCTGGGCCATGCACAACCCGATGGACGAGACGCCTGCGGCTTTTGAACGCCTGCTGTTAGACTTTCTACGCGAGCGCTCTAAGGCTGGCTAAGCGATTTAGCACTCTGCTGCGCAATCCACATTTATTGGCGGAATGCTCTTAACCTCCCATTCGATCCTTGGCGCGTCCGCCTACGGCTACCAGATGGGCAAACCTGCCCTCATCCCCGACCCTTCTCCCGCATTGCGGGAGAAGGGAGCCCGGGCGTGCTCGGCTTTTGCGCTGATACCCTACGAAAGCCAGTGTTTGCCAGCAGCACTTCGCTTGCAGAGACGAAGCTTTGCTGTGCCATGCTGGTCGGCGCAAACCGCGAGGGCAGCGCCGCAGGCGAGACGCCTGTTTTGTGGGGCGGGATGTTGGTAGCCGTAGGCGGACGCGGTTCGAGCCTTTTGGAGAGGAGTGGCACTAACCGTCAGAGCGAGGAACAAAAACGGGGCTTTCCTGCTTTGGAGAGCCCCTTGCAATATAGCTTGAGTTAGCGCTTAGATAACCGCCTCGCCCTTCAATGCGAAACCGATCGCCTCTTGCAGATTGCGAATGGTGATGATCTCGTTGAAGTCGGCCTCTAGATGCACCAAGGTCTGGGCGACTTCGCTGCTGATGCCGCTTAAAATCACTCGAGCGCCAAGCAAACGCGCGGCTTGGGCTACACGCACCAGCGCGTCGGCCACTTGGGTGTCCATAATCTTCACGCCAGTAATGTCGAGAATCGCCATCTCGGCCTGATGGGTGCTGATGCCTTCCAGCAGGGTTTCCATAATCTGTTGGGCGCGCTCGGTGTTGATGGTGCCGATGATCGGCATGGCAACCACGCCCGTTGCGAGCGGAATCAGTGGGGTCGAGATTTCGCGCAACAGATCGTTTTGGGCGTTGATGATCTGTTCTTGCATTTGATCGCGCTCGGCTTTTACGCTTAGATACTCCCTAAGATCGATCGCGATCGCTCCGTACCATATTTCGTTACTCTGTTGCATTGGTAAGCTGAAGGCGATCGCATCGACATCGATTTGCTCGCCATTTTTGTGCCAGAAGACGTCGAAGGAGCGCACCATGCCCTCGCTGTTCAGCCTGCTCATAATTCGCTCTTCTTTTTCGGGTGTGACCTCGACATAGGTCGAGATCGGCATGCCGATCAGGGAGTTTGGCTCGTAGCCTAACACGGTATGAGCACTGGGGTTTGCATAGGTCACTATGCCGTCGCTGCGCCAGAAGATGATCGCATTGGGCGAGCGGTCGATCACCGTCTTCATGGCTTTGATTTCGTTGGAATAGTTGTAAAGGGTGCGGATATCGAGCAGCAGAATCAGATAGCCGCTGATCTTACCTTCGGCATCGTGCTGCGCGATACAACGCGTACTAATGCGATAGGGAGTAGTTTCGTAAACGTAAGAGAGTGTTCCTTCCCAGCTTCCATCGGCCTGTAGACGCGTTTGAATCTGTTCCGTGGCCTTGATTTGTTGGATCAACTCAACTTGTATTGCGTTTGAAGCTTCTCCAAAGGCGCTCTTGAAGGCTGGATTAGTTTCAAGTACCACGAACTCTTGATCGGTACGGATCAGCGCCTCCCAGGCGTGTTCTGTCACGAGGCGATAGCTCTCTAAATCATTGATTCGCTCGCGGAGACGTTCGTTTTCGGCTTGAAGTTGTGCAATTAGGCTAGACGAGTCTGTCATATGGCTAACTCACTTGGAATGTTAGACAGGAATGATAGTGTTAGGATTGGAACCGTTATAGGAAAAGAATTGTTATGCTGCTCCAATACGATTATTAACAAGAAAATAGAGTTTTTATTGATTGATTTTATAATGAAAATGGTATTTTGATTTGAAATATGCTTGTTAAACTCGCTTAAAACAACAAAAAATCGTGTCTGCTAGCATCATAGTATATCTGAGAGCAGAAACCAATATCAATGGCCTATTAATTGTTGTAATTTAAGTAAATTATCTGAAATTAACGCTTGCGGCGCCACCACCAGAATGTGGTTTCGCGCTGGGCGACTTCGTTGGGAGAGGCGATCGGCTGATAGGAGGCGATCAACAGCGCGAGCAGGAAGATGTGGAAAAGTACGCCGATTAACAGTACCAGCCAAGCGGGGATCGGGCCGATTGCGACGCGTTCGTAGAGCACGCTCAACGAGGTTGTGGGGAAGGGGTGGATCCAGACCTTGACCAGCCAGCTAAGCAGTAGCACGCCGAAGATCCAGAGGTAGTTGCGGCTGAGGCGACGGCCAAGGGCCTCCCAGATGCTGATCGTAAAGCGAGGATGCAGCAGTTCGTTCGCCAACAGCTTGCGCCAGTTGACCGAAGGGATATTTTGGTCGGGCGTTAGCATTTCGGCGAAAAACTCGGTCTCCATCAGACGTACTCGAGCACGCCATAGGTCATAGAAGCGGTAGCGGCGCGCTTCGATAAACAAGAAGAAGAGGATCAGCAGCGAATTGAGCAGAATCATCACATGGGTGTTGTCGGCGCTGCTAAAGGTGAAAGATAAGGTGGTGCCTGTGGTGAGGACCGCCCAGTTGGTGGTGCCATCGAGGCGAGTGCGCCACGTGTTGGCTCTGCCGATCTCGCCACGATAGAGGTGTACTAAGGCGGTGTTGAATTCGCTCGCTGTTAAGCTTCGGGTTGTGGTTGTTTCGCTTTTTGTTTCGGCAGCACTCATCGCTCATCCTCTTTGACTTCCCGACGCCATGCGGATGGCATGTTAGCGCGGCCCGTTGTTGCAGCCCGATGAAACGGAAGGAGCTTAAACAGCCATCCTTTTGCTCTTTGATCGCTGTTTGTCTAGCGGATGGGATTGTATTTAGGGTATTGACGATGCTTTAAATCTTTTTTAGTGTACCACGAGCATATTCTCTCAGCAAGCGTGGGCGCGAGCGCTTGGCTTTGTGGGGAGAGCTGTTGATAGCCGAAGGCGGACGCGCTAGCCGCCTTTTTTGGGCTAGAGACCAAGCCGCTTGCTAGGAGTGAAGCGTGCTGGATGTGGTATTGAAAAGCGGGCTTTGGGCGAATTCGGTTGGGCGATACGTGTAAACAGCTGTTGTGAGAGCGAGAGACAACGATGTCGCGACGAGCGCACTGTGTCTCTCGCTTTGAAAAAGAACGCCTGCAACTGCGGCTAGCTTGTGTTATTCTTCTTCAGGAAGGTGTGGAACGAGTTGGGGTGGAAGTTCGTGGGCCTGCTTTACATTGTGTTCTATAAGCAGATTGTGGCGCATTTGGGCCATATCGATCAGGTGGCTGCGCTCGTGACTGATGATCCAGTTGCCCTGATGGGTGAGCGGAATGATGCCGTAGACCTCGTGTTTGCCGACTCGGTGCCAGGCGGCGTTGGTGAGGCCGCGTAGCAACGAGAGTGTGCGCCCACGCGACTCGCGAAAAGCTTCAAGCACTTCCTCGCTAGATTTGTAGCGGTATGGCTCGGCTTCGGCAAGGTGAGGCGGATTGTAGTCGGAGATGACTGGGCTGTTGGTTTCGAGAATCAGCCAGGCGCGTTCGCGAAAAACTTCGTCGAAGGCGATCAGGTGGCCGACCATCTCTTTGAGCGAGACATTGTATGGCCCAGCCGGTACAGAGAGAATCTCTTCAGAAAGGCCGTCGAAAAGCCGTTCAATTACGTTGGCGGCGCAGCCGAGCAGCCCCATAATGCCGTGTGGACCGCGTGTGCCCATAGCGTCGTTACAGGTGAAGGGCAGAAAGCCTTCGCGCACGGTGCCACAGAGCAGACAGGCTTCTGGGCCAGCTCCTTCATAGAGTTCGCCGCAACTTGTGCAGATAGCGAGATCGCCCAGTTCGTCGAAGCGCAGATCGCGCCCTTCGCTCAGCGCTTGCGATGCGCGTTGCAGGAGCGTATACAACAACGAATTGATTTTTGTTACCTTACCGGTCATGACCGTTTGTGGTTCAAGACCGTTAAGGGCTTGTTGGATATTTTTAGCACAGTTTGCAACTAAGTGCGATTTGCGAAAAGCTAGCTCGGCCCGAATTCGTTTGACGTTACTGGCGGCTTCAAGCAAGCGTGCGATATTATACAGTCGCTCGTGGCGCGCCTGAACGGCCCAAGCGTGATAGGCGGTAAAGCCTAAACTTAAGTCGCATAACGAACGTTGTAAAGATGTGTTATCGATCATACAATTTACTTCCCTTCTCCTTCACATCCAATGCTGTTCAGGAGTTGGTAGGAAGGTTTTAAAGGTTTGGTACCTTTCCTTGCCCTAACGGGCTTAAGATGCAAGCCCTGAACGGAATAGTATCAGCCTTTGTTCGTTCAAAAGCTGTGTGTAGCAGATATTGTACCCTAGGTTTATAACCATGCAAGGGATAGTGAGAATCTTATGAGCTCAGCAGACAACAAGCGTGGCGTTTCTCTCCCAGATGCGATCTATGAAGCGATCGCAGCGAGCTTTCCCGATCGAGAGATCGGCCCTTTGGAAGCGACGTTTGGGGGTTATTCGAATGTGAGTGTGCTTGTTCCGCTTAACGAAGAGCGCATCATCGCCAAGATCGCTCAAATGCCCATTAAGCAGCTCGATGTGCGCCACGAGGCCACGGTTTTGCGTTTTATCGAAGGTCGAGGCTTGCCCGCCCCTAGTTTGATCTCTTTTTACGAGGCGCCCGACTTCTGTATCGAGTTTCTGACGTTTATTGAAGGAATCAATGGCATGCACTTCTTCAGTCAAGAGCAGCGCCGTTTGCCCGAACTGTATGCTGCGGTTGGGCAGGTCTTGGCCCATGTGCATCAGCAGGAGGCTAGCGAGCTTCCCGCTGAGTTTCAGTTGCGCGAGCGCTACGCCCAAGTACACGAGCAGCTGCCAAGCCTCGGTCTGCCATCGGCCATCGAGCGCGAATTGCTGACGGCCTTAGAGCACCCGGTCTGGGAGGAGCCTGCCAACTGTTTGGTACACGGCGATGCAGGGATTCACAATCTGCTCTGGGATGGTCAGATGCGCGCTCTGCTCGACTGGGAGTGGAGTGGCTGCGGCTCGCCGCTCTTCGATATCGCTTGGAACCTCTGGACGATGCGCTTCCGTTCGCTGGAGCCGCGTATCACCTATGATTTTTTGACCGCCTATCAAGCGATTGCACCCCAGCCAATTCAGGCCAAGGCAGATGCCTTACGCGCTTTGGCGCTCAGCCATATCGCCTTTATTTTGACGCGCAGCGAGCCGGGGAGCTGGGCACGGGCCGAATGGGAGCGTCGCGCGCTGGCGAGTTTCGATTTCGCTTTTCCCGATATCGAAGCATAAAACGTTCGAGCTTTGCTCTAAGCTAGGGCAGCTTTGAAAGCCTCTTATAGAATGAAAAATTGGCATTACAGAAACGACAAGCCATGTTATACTAATGATTACTCACCTAAATAGAAGACGGCAACGATGGGTAAGCTTCCAGCACAAATCGGAAACTACATACTCGATAAACAAATAGGCCTAGGCGCTTCAAGTGAGGTCTGGCTTGCGCATCATCATCACTTACCGCAGCGCAAAGTTGCCATCAAGATCCTGATGTCGTTCGATGATGATTCGCATGCCCGCTTCCAGCGCGAGGCCAATATCGCTTCGCGTCTGCGCCACCCTAATATTGTCGAGCTTTTCGATTATGGAAAGTACGATCCGTTCTATTGCACGATCTATCAGTTTATCGAGGGTTGCAGTCTCGAAGACTATATCAAACGTCATGGCAGTGTCGATCTGAACTTCGCCCTTTCGATCTTCCGCGATACAGCTCAAGCGCTCGACTATGCGCACAGCCTCGATGTGATCCATCGCGACGTATCGCCTAGCAATATTTTGCTTGAAGATGCGACAGGGCGCGCCTATTTGACCGATTTCGGTATCGCGCGCGAGCCTAAAAGCCCATCGCTGACCTTGCACGATGCGATTATGGGCACGCCCGGCTTTTGGTCGCCCGAACATCTACAGTCGGCCCGTTCGGTCACTCGCCACTCAGATATCTTCAGTTTGGGTGTGGTTTGGTACTACGTGCTCTGCGGTAAAATGCCGTGGGACGAGATTCCCGACTCGCCTCATTCGGTCTTCCAGCCGCCGATCTCGTTGCGCCAACGCGGCGCTAGATACGCGCCAGCCGTGCTCGATCGGGTCTTCCAAACCATGCTGGCCGTCGACCCGCTCAAGCGTTATACCAGCGCCCAAGCCGCTTTCGAGGATATCGAGCGCATTTTGATACGCCACTCGAAAAAGACCGAGATCATGAACAAAGATGTGGTCGCGGGCTTGTTCGAAGACGATATCACCCTCGAAGAGTTTACCAGCGATCCGGTCGAGAACGCGCTCGGCCCAGACTGTTTGCGCGCGCCCTTGATCAAAGCCCAAGAGCGCGGTCTTGATCTGGCGAAACCCGAAACAGTCACCGAACTGCTGAACGCTTGGTCGAAGGAAGGGCGACTACGTCGGCCTTATTTAGGGCGACTCGCTAATCTGCATCGGGTCGAAAACCGCAATATCTACTTTTATGAATTGCAGCTCTTGTTTGAGCAGCGCGACGAGCCGACCCTGATTCACGAGCCTGACCACGAAGGCAAAGACCTTCCGCTTGAACGCGAACCGAAGCTCTGGCATATTAAGCTGCCGCCGCCCAAGCATGTGGCCGATGAGCAGAGCGGCGATGAAACTATCCCCGGCTCGGTGCGAGTCGTCTCGTGTTCCAGCTGTAGTGGCAAAGGCAAGATCGTCTGTACTTACTGCAAAGGCAATCGTGTTATACCCATGAGCGCTTCGCTTGAGACAGCTGGCCTAACAAAGGCGGTTGGTTCAAACCAGACGGGTGGGAACGTAAGCGGCATTGCGACGACTTCGGCTGATAGCTTGACGATGCCTCCTATGGAGGTTCCTTGCCCGCACTGCGATGGTCGCGGTGGCTTAACCTGCGAAACCTGCCAAGGCCTTGGGCGTTTGCTCGAGCGTAAAATCTTCCATTGGGCACGTAAGGCTTGGAGCGATGTGGGACGCGATCCGTTGCACAACGAGCGCCACGCATCGACGCTTGCCAAGTGCGAGCCACAGCTGATCTATAACGAAGAGTCGATCGATGGGATACGTCCCGAATGGGAGATGTTGCCCGTTTTGCGTGAACTGATCAACCAGGCCAAGCAAGAGATGGACGAAAACGCGCGCATTGTGCGGGGTCAATTGGTTGTGAAGTTTGTGCCATCGACCGACATCTTTTTTGATATCGGCGAAAGCGATAAACACACGCCCGACGGCGTTCGTGAGCACAGCCTCACGGCCTATGGCTTTGAGAACTACATTCCTAAAGACTGGACCTTCCTCAATTGGGATCGGATCTGGCTCTACTTTGGTGGTGGCTTCCTGTTGCTGGTTACGATCTTTTCCTATCTGTTCGCCTATTTTACCTAGGCGCGACCGTAACAAGCACCTTCAAAGCTCGAGACGATGCCCAAGCTACTTCTTGTGATACGGAAGAGACGATGACGAAACATCTGGCTGCCTTGCCGAATGTGCAGCTTGATCCTACAATTCCGGTGCCGCTCTATCATCAATTGTATGAAGGTATCCGTGTCGCGATTTTATCGGGACAACTGCGGGCTAACTCGCGTTTGCCTTCATCGCGCGCGCTCGCCGAGGAGTTCGGCATCTCGCGCAATACCGTGCTCGAAGCTTACGCTCAGCTCTTGGCCGAGGGCTATGTCGAGAGCCAAACAGGTTCGGGCACCTATGTGGCTCAATCGATCCCCGATACGATTTTGAACCTGCGCAGCGCACCCAGCAACAGCGAAGGCAAGCCGGTGCGTATGCCCTCGCAGCGCGGCAAAATGCTGGCCGCCACCTCGGTTAGCGTCGCACGCGAGAGCGGCCCGACGCGCGCCTTTCAGGCCGGCATTCCAGCTTTCGAGACCTTTCCCTTCGAGATCTGGTCGCGCCTGATGGCACTGCACTGGCGTCAGCCACCGACCGAGCTTTTGACCTATGGCGATCCAGCGGGTTATATGCCTTTGCGGGTTGCGATCGCGGACTATCTGCGCGCCGCGCGCGGGGTGCGCTGCACGCCCGAACAGGTCATTATCGTGGCTGGCTCGCAGCAGGGTCTCGACCTCACCACGCGCGTCTTGCTCGATATCGGCAACAGCGCCTGGGTCGAAGATCCAGGCTATATGGGGGCGCGCGGCGCCCTGCAGAGCGCTGGCACCAAGCTGATCCCCATCCCGGTCGACCAAGAGGGCTTGCGGGTCGATTACGGCGTCGAACACTTCCCCAAGGCGAAGCTGGCCTACATCACGCCCTCGCACCAATTCCCCTTGGGCGTCACCATGAGCCTGTCTCGCCGTCTGGCGTTGCTCGAATGGGCTAACCGCGAGGGCGCTTGGATCTTGGAAGACGACTACGATAGCGAATACCGCTACACCGGTCGTCCCTTGCCCGCCTTGCAAGGGCTCGACACCCACAACCGCACGGTCTACTTGGGCACCCTGAGCAAAACGCTCTTCCCCTCGTTGCGGCTCGGCTACTTGGTGGTGCCGCCCGATCTGGTCAACCCCTTCGTTTCGGCCAAAGCGCTGGTCGATCGTCACGCCCCTTCGGTCGAGCAGGCCGTTTTGGCGACCTTTATGACCGATGGCCACTTCGAGCGCCATATTCGCCGTACTCGCGTGCTTTACGCCGAACGGCAAGCCATGTTTTTAGAGGCGGCCAAACAGCATCTTGATGGCCTGCTCGACGTGCGAGCTGCCGAATCGGGCATGCATTTGATCGGCTATTTGCCAGAAGGCATCAGCGACCAAGTTGTCTCGCGTATGGCGGCCGAGCAGGGTCTTGAGGTGCAGCCGCTCTCGGCCTATAGTTTGCAAGCTGAGGTTCCCTCTGGGCTGGTTTTGGGCTACACCGCCTTCACCCAAGCCGAGATTATCGACGGGGTGCGCCGCCTTGCAACGGTGCTACGGGCTGCTCAGAAAGAGGCGCAGCTCTTCCCTTCGCCCTAACACGCTGCGATTTCCAGCTTTGAGGGCGCGCCGATACCTTAATGACGACACCGAGTTCGGCTCTGCCGAAGGTCAAAAGCTCTCTTTTGTTGGAAGGGCTGTTGGTAGCCGTAGGCGGACGCGCTAGCAGCCTTCTTTGAGGGAGAGATGCCGCCGCCATATGAACCAGCAATGATGCTAGAACAAGGAAAAAGAAGCCTGCTTCACAGAGGAGCAGGCTTCTTGTTGGGGACTATTCCCACTCGAGCACAACACCCATAATCGAACTGCGCTTGTGCAAAACCAATTCGTAGGCTTGTTGGGCTTGTTTGATCGGGAAGCGATGGCTGATCAGGGGCAAGGTTTGCAGTCTGCCTTGGGCGATCAGATCGAGCGTGGCGTTCATACGCGGGCGGGTCCAGCCCGAAGGGGCGTGCAGCGATAGCTCGCCGAAACGCAGCTTTTGAATGTCGATCAGGCCGTGCGGCCCGTTGAAGCCCGCCGAAACCAGGTGTCCATCGTGGCGCATCAGCGACATCCAAGCGTTGATCTCGTTGACCGAGCCGACAGTGTCGACGAAGACCTGCACACCCTCGGAGGCCCACTCGCGCGCGACGGCTTGCGCATCTTGGTTGCGGCTGTTAACGCGCAGATCGCCCTCTTTGGTCTCGAAGAGCGCCAAACGGTTGTCGTGGCGGCCGAGCAGCATCACACGTGCGCCGCGATCTTGCAGAGTTTGGGCCGCCCATTGACCGACCAGACCATCGCCCAACACCACGGCGGCATCGCCAGCCTGCAAGCTGGGGCGCATGCCGCAGTTGTAGCCGACTTGGGTCAGCACCAAGCCGCTGAAGGCGACCGGATCGATGTTGTCGGGCAGGTGCCAGACCTGCGATTTATGGGTGACGGCCGGAGAAATGTGCCCGCCCGTGCTAGAGACCATATCTTTGACGCCCGAGACGCTGGCGAAGACCCGATCGCCGATCTTAAAGCCTTCGACCGCCGATCCGACCCATTCAACGACGCCGACTTTTTGGTAGCCCGGCACATGCGGGAAGGGCGAGGGATCACCTTCTTTGAGGGGTGTTTCGCCATTGAGACGCTCGGCCCGAATGAACGAACCCTCGGTGCCAGAGCTGATCCAAGAGTGGGTGACGCGCACGACCAGATCTTCAGGCCCCGGCTCGGGGATCGAAACTTCGTGGAGTTCGACCTGCTCTTTGGCGACGGCTACAACAGCAAACGCTTGCATACGATACCTATCCTTGCACTATTTGGATTGAACTATTCCGACGTCTGGGCATCTTGTTGTTGAAGCTGTTCTGCCAGTGCGAAGGCGTCGTCCTGTGGCTCGTAGCCCAGAATCTCTCGTGCTTCGCTAATGTCGAGATGCTTGTAACGGTTGTTAGATAGCCCATGAAAAATTCCAAAACGGAGCGAATCGAGCGCTTCGATCGCGGCGTGGATCAAGCGCGATGTGTCGTCCAGGGTGATCACGCAGTCGAGGATCGAATTGCCGGGCCGCAGATCGGGGTGGTCGCGTGGGGCAACCCAGCCAAAGCGCAGACAGAGCGCCGAGAGACCGTGTTGGTCGGCGTAGAGCCGTGCCAGCGCTTCTCCCCAGACTTTGCTTGCGCCGTAGAGATTGGGCGGGCGCACCGGCATCGAAACGTGCACTTGAACATCGTTGGGGTAACCGCGCACCGTATTGATGCTGCTGGCATACACGATCCGGCGACAACCAGCTTGACGAGCCGCCTCGAATATGTTGTAAGTGCCGATAATATTGTTGGGCAGAACGCTCTCCCATTCTGCGTACACACGCCGATCAGCGGCGAGATGCACCACAGTATCGATACCGTGGCAGGCTTCGCTGAGCGCGTCGAGATCGCCCAAGTCGACTTGGATACAGCGATGTTTGTCACTGTTCAGCGCTACACGGTCGCACAATACCAGTTCATAGTGTTTGCTCAAGCTTTGGCTTATAAAGCTGCCGATCAGCCCTCCAGCCCCTGTGATCAGAACTTTGCGTTGATCTTCCATTGATCGCTCCGTATTGACGTTCGACCAAAACATCGAAAGTTTGCGGCATTATTAAGCAGCCGCTTGCGCCTGTCAAGCGCTTTTGTACTCGCTATTTGATGCGTTTAGCCTTGGGCGGTTTGCTCTCTGCCCCAAAGCAGGCTTTTGGCGCGTCCGCCTCCGGCTATCAACATCCCGCCCGCAACCCCAGGTCGATAGCTGACTGTGCAGCGAAGCCGCCCCCACAACTTGTCCCTTTCGCAAGGCATGAAAACGAGAAGCCGGGAAATAGTCGAGCTCCACTCTGCCGAAGGCCAAGACACAACGCGAGCAGCAGGACTTGCTGTGCAACGAAGCCGCCCCACAACGATACAAATAGCTTTGCTGCGTTTCGTTCTGCGGCAGGATATAGAAGCTGCAGCTTTCTGCTAGGCTTAAACAAACAGAAGCTATAGACGAAAGGAAGGGTTTTGATGCAGCGCTTGTGGGGCGCCTATGGCGCGCTGGTAAGCCTTGTAGCTTGGTGGATCTTATCACCATTGATGGCGACGGTCGGCATCTGCACCACTCAATGTTACGTCTGGGAGACCAAACCCTTGCTGGTGCGAACCTTGGGGCAATATCTGGCGGGCTTCGGAGTCTTTCAGGCCGAAAATCCCGACGATCTCTATCACGGCTTCGGTAGTTTCTTCTGGATCGTCTATGTTGGGCTGATCTTTGCGCTGCAGGCCCTGCATCGCTTGCAGATCCAGCGCGGCGCGGCTTCGACCGGCTTGTTGCGCTTCGGCTATCGCTGCACACTGATCGGTCTGTCGCTCTGCGCGCTGGGCGATCTCACATCCTATGGGGTCGGAGCGTTTTCCGAGATCGCCTGGTCATATGGTTTCGGCCTCGAAGTGCTGGCCTGGATCGCCGTCTCGCTTGGTTCGATCTGTTATGCCATTGCGAGTCTGCGGCTCAAGTTGCTGCCGAGTTGGCTAGCTTGGCTGATTCTGCTTGCAGGCGTGTTACTGCCCTTCACGCTGCTCGACTTCTACCTTGTGGCCTATGCCCCCAATGCTCAACTGCTTCCAGTGGTACACCTCTGGGCAGTGGTTGGCCTCTACCTGATCGCTCAGGCCCGCCAGCCTCAAACCCAGCCGACAAGCGCGGGTTAAACCGAAACAGTTTCAAGACTTGCGCTCTTGCTACACAGGAAAAACAAAAACGGGGAAAGAACGAGACACGTTCCGCTCTACCGAAGGCCAAAGAGAGAACAATCAACTGGTTTGCTATTAAACGTGTTGGCGGCTCTTGAGCCAAGAGCCGCCAAAGCGATCTGCTAGTTATCCCACTCCGGCCCCCACTCGGGGTTGAGTATACGGGTGTTGTTGGCTAGGCTCGCAATCGCCGCACGATCCGAATCGTCTAGCGCAAAATCGAAGATCTCGAAGTTGGCGCGCATATTCTTCTCGCTCGATGCCTTGGGAATGACGATCACACCTTCTTGCTCGACCAGCCAGCGCAGCGCGACTTGTGAGGCCGATTTGTTGTATTTGGCCCCGATTTCGTTTAGCACGGGGTTGTCGTTGACTTTGCCACGCGCCAGCGGTGAATAGGCCGTGATCGAGATATTGTGGGCGCGCGCGAAGTTCAGCACTTTGTTTTGGTTGAGGAAGGGGTGGTATTCGATCTGGTTGGTGACGATCGGCACTTCGCTCAGCTCGATGGCTTTTTGCAGCAGCTTGGTCGGGAAGTTGCTCACGCCGATGGCCTTAGCCTTGCCCGCGCGCGCCACCGCGTTGAGGGCTGGCATGGTCTCTTCGAGCGCAACGCTCTCGTGGGGCCAGTGCAGCAAAAGCAGATCGACGTAGTCCATCTGCAATTTTTCGAGCGAACGATCGACGGCGCCCGGCAGATCGGCGGCGCGATAGTCGTCCTTCCAGACTTTGGTGGTGATGAACAGCTCTTCGCGCGGAATCTTCGCTTCTTGCAGAGCTTGGCCGATGCCAGCTTCGTTGCCATAGACGGCCGCAGTATCGATATGACGATAGCCGACTTTGAGCGCAGTGTGAATGCGATCTCCTACTTGCTCGTTGGAGATCTGCCACGTTCCAAAGCCGATCTTCGGCATACGTGCGCCAGTACTGAGTGTTACATATTGCATTGGCTTAGCTCCTTATGCTTCAAACTTGAACATATGTAGTATAGCCACTTTTGAGAATTGTGGGGCAAGTAGGCTTGTTTTGTTGGCTCAAAAGCCATGCTATGATGAGTACATGTAGCCTTGAGCATAGCATTGCCTAGCTCGTTCTGAAGGCTCTAAGGAAGAGTGCAATGCCTGAACGAAGCAAACCATCAGCGCCGATCTTCACCCCGGGGGTTCAAATCGCCATTGTCTTAGTTCTGCTGTTAGCCGCTTTTGTGGCGGGCGATCTGCTGGCCCGACGCGGCCAAACGCCTCAGCAAGCTGCTCAGTCGGAGCAAACCGCGCAGGCGCCCGCGCTGCGCCCGAGCAACACGCTTGTGCCGACTCAGGCGGCGACTGCTACCCCCATTCCTAGCCCAACGCCTCGCATTATATCGAGCCAGCAGATTCTGAGCAGCATCGAAGGCTCGAAGAAGCTCGAAACGATCGTCTTTCAGATCGATGTGCTGACGCGGGCCTCGAGCCCGAATACGATCGGCCTTTACGATTGGCAGTTCACGATCGGCGAGAAGAGATACCTCTTCTTTATCGAGGGCAAAGTGACGGCGGGAGTCGATCTCGCTAAGCTGAGCGAGCGCGATATTCGGGTCGATAACGCCAGTCGTACCGTGACGATTCAAATGCCGCCCGCCGAGATTCTGCACGCCTATGTTGAGGATTACACGATCGAGGACTACGAGGGAGCGCCTGGCACCAACCTCGACGCCCGCTTGATCCAAGATGCGCTCGAGTCGTCGAAGGGCCAGATTGTTCAAAAAGCCTGCGATAGCGAGATCATCGAGCACGCCAGCGTCCGTGCTCAGCTCTTGTTCGAGAATATGTTTGGCTTTGTAGAGGCTATGGACTACAAACTGGTGGTCAAGCCTGCTTCGGTCGATATCGCCTGCCAATTCGCCGATGTGCAGCTGCAGGTCACGCCGACCGTCGCTCTGCCTTAGCCCGCGTCGCTCATTCAGGGCCTGCGGCAGAGCGGAACTTGACAGTTGTTGATGTTGAGAGAGCTTTCGCGCACTAGCACGAAAGCTCTCTCAATCTTTCCCTCGGTTTGCGTTTTCACGCTTTGCGGCAAATCGTGGGGGCGGCTTCGTAGCACAACAGACCTCATTTGTTGGAAGGGATGTTGCTAGCCGGAGGCGGACGCGCCAGAAGCTGCATGGGGACTAGAAGCCTCTCCGCCAGCGAGCAGCGATTGAGCAGTGTTCGCGTGCTGTGGGTTTAGCGCACGATTTTGCGCGCTCGCACCCGCGCCCACAACACACCTTGAGCGAAACGGAAGGCGAAGCGCTCTTCTACGCTCTGAAAGGGCTTATCGAGCTGGGCGCTTGGATCGTATTCGAAGGCGTGGCTGAGCCAAAACTGCTCGTTGCCGATCGTTAAGAGGTAGGGCTGTTGCCATTCGGAGCTGCCGCGCATAAAGCAGAAGGCCCGCTCGGCTGACCAGTTCAGATCGAGCGCGAAGTCGCTGGCCTGCGGTTTGGGGGCGTAACTGCTCTCGCCGATCTGGGGCTGCGCTTCGATCTGGCCGCTGGCTAAGCCGTGCAGCGTTTCGACTAGCAGCTTGCCGCCCTCGCGCGCGCAGAGCCTACTCAGCTCGTTGCCCGAGATGCCGATCTCGAAGCGCAGCGGCTTTTGAAGCAGAATCGGCCCGTGGTCGAGCTTGTCATTCATCAGGTGGGTTGTGATGCCCGCTGCAGAACCGCCCTCGCGCATCACCCAGAAGAGCGGTGCTGGCCCACGGAAGGCGGGCAGCAGCGAGGGGTGCAGGTTGACGAAGCCATAGGGCAGGCTCGTTAACAGGTTGCGCGGAATGCGTTGGTCGAAGGAGGCTACGCAGCCGATATCGGCCCTTAGTTCGCGCAGCACGTTGTGCAGCTCGGGGTCTTTGGTATCGCTGATGCTCCAAGCTGGAATGCCGTGCTGCCAGGCGAGGCCGACGATGCTGTGTACGCCGCGCAACTTGGGGATGTCGTTGGGCTGCAGCGCTTGCAGGGCCGGTTGATGGCTGCTTGTGATAAATACTCCCAGCACCTCGTGGCCCGCCGCCAACAGCTCTTCGAGTGCGATCAGTGAAAAAGGCCCGAAACTGCCGAAAAAGAGGATGCGTAGCGCACTGCCTTGACTCGATCTGTTCATAATGTGTTTCGTCTAGGTATAACAAATCCGGTTGATTACTTTCTACTTGGCCTTCGGCAGAGTGGAACTTAACCATTTTTGTTGTGTGACATTCCGCGCGACAGCGCAAAATGTCACACAACTCTTTCCCCTGCTTTGTTTTCTGCATTCCAAGAGCACAAAGTCTTTAAACGGATTTGGTATTAGAGCGGGTGAAGATAATGAATTCCATTCCATTGCGGGAGGCCTTGAAGCGATCGCGTTCTTGAAAGCCCGCTTTGGTCCAGACCCGTTGAGCGCGGCCGTTCCAAGCCGCGATGGTAACCCGCAAGGTTTGGGGTTGGAAGCGGTTTTGGGCATAGTTGCAGAGCGCATCGATGAAGAGATGGCCCAAGCCTTGCCCGGTCAGATCAGGGTGAACCCCAAGGCCCAAATCGAGCGCTTCTTGGCTGTAGTCGCCGCCCGCTACGCGCCCTTCGTCGCCGAAACAACAGAAGGCGATCAGGCCGCGCTCGGGGTCGTCGATGCGATAGTAGCTGTTGCAGCTGATCATCAAAAGCGCCAGAATATTGGGCTCAACATCATCTGAAATGTTGTACATGTCGTATGGCGCTTCGTAACGCCACGTAACGAGCTGATACACTGCTTCGGCGTCGAGAGGACGAAATTCAAATTGCATGTTGTTTCTTCCTTATCACAACCATACGTTGAAGTGATGCTACATTCGGTCGATCACTGTATGTCTTTTTTGGCCTTCGGCAGAGCAGAAGGTGTCTAACTTTTTCTCGCTTTTCGTTTTCGCTATGGGCAACCTCGAGATTGTTTTACATAATGAAGTAAAAATCTATTTACACTTTTTCTGCACACAGCCCTCGATAACGCGCGCTTCTGTGAGTCGAGATCGATCGAGCTCAGGTCGATTTTAGGGCTGTATTATACGCTATACTGAATCAAGAAACTCGTTTTTATGAATCGCTTCATTTAGAATAATCTGTCAAATTTATGTTAGGCAATTTCTTGACGTAAAAAGATTGCTCGGATACAATAGAACATATGCTGCCGGTGTGTGTTTTGGGATTTTGATCACCTGCTGGCGAACACGACCCTCTCGGAACGCCCTATGCCTCACCACGAGTGGCGTTCTCTTGTGTGTTCCTCCCGACACGCTCCTCGGCTCTACATTATTACTCCGCGCACTTCTGTGCAGCTTAGAAAGAGGAGACTATGACAACGCCAACCCTTCCCCCCTCGTTACAGAACTCTGCCGAACGCCTGCCCGGCCCGCGCGCCCAAGAGCTGATCGCACGCGACGATGCTGTGATGGCACCTTGTATGGGACGTGTTTATCCGTTGGTAGTAGAACGTGGCGAGGGCTGTACCGTCTGGGATGTGGATGGGAACCGCTATCTCGATATGAATGCGGGCATCGCTGTTTTGGCAGCGGGCCACAGCCACCCACGCTTGGTGAAGGCTATCCAAGAGCAAGCTACTCGCTTTACTCATATGGCTGGCACCGACTACTACAACGAGCCGATGATTAAAGCGGCCGAGAAGCTGGCCTCTTTGATGCCGAAAGACTACGAGTGGCAGGTCTTTTTTGCAAATAGTGGAACCGAAGCGGTAGAGGCAGCTATCAAGCTGGCTCGTTATGCCACCGGTCGCCAGAATATTATCGGCTTTTATAGCTCGTTCCACGGGCGCACCTACGGCAGCCTGTCGCTGACCGCTTCGAAAACCTATCAGCGGCGCGGTTTCTTCCCGTTGACTCCAGGCACCTTCCATGCTTTCTTTGCCAACCCCGATCGTCCGCCGTTCGGTGTTGCGCCCGAAAACTGTACCCAAGCTTGTTTGGACTTTATCGAAAAGACGCTCTTTGCCACAACCTGTCCTCCTGAAGAAGTTGCGGCTATTATTGTTGAACCGATTCAGGGCGAGGGCGGTTATGTGGTGCCAGCGCCAGGCTTCTTGAAGGGTCTGCGCGACATCTGCGATCGCTACGGCATTTTGTTGATCTGCGACGAAGTGCAGAGCGGTATCGGTCGCACGGGCAAGATGTGGGCCTTCGAGCACGAGGGCATTATACCTGACATCGTATCGACCGCCAAAGGTTTGGGCGGTGGTATGCCGATCGGCGGTATCGTCGCTCGCAAAGAGTGGGCCAGCCGCTGGAAGCCCGGCGCGCATGGCAACACCTATGGCGGCAACGCGGTCTCGTGTGCGAGCGCCTACGAAACGCTCTGCTTGGTTGAAGAATCGCTGATGGAGAACGCTGCTAAGGTTGGTCCTTACCTACTTGAGCGTCTGCGCGAGATGAAGCAGCGTATTCCGCAGATCGGCTTTGTGCGCGGTCGCGGCCTGATGGTGGGCGTTGAGTTCGTTGATCCTGCTACGGGCGAGCCCGATAAGAAGCTGGCCGATAAGGTGATGGAAGAAGCCTTCCAGCGCGGTGTGCTGCTCTTGACCTGTGGTATCTCGACCATCCGCTTCTGCCCGCCACTGATCGTCACCAAAGAGGAGATCGATCAGGCTCTGGCCATCTTTGAAGAGACGATTTTGGCGCTGGTCTAAAGCTGCCGCATCCTTTGCAAAGCCTCGCTCTTACAACGCGAGCGCGAAGAATGACAAACAGAGAAGCCTTTCGCGCGTGAGCGCGAAAGGCTTCTCTGCACAAGTAGTCGAGTTCCGCATCCGCCGCAGGCGGAGGATCGCTCGCATGGGTGGGTGGGATGTTGGTAGCCGAAGGCGGACGCGGTGAGGACCGCATGGAAGATTTGCGACCTCGCCGCCAGAGCGCTGAACGAATCAAGCGGATGTAGGCAGCCCAGAGAAGTGTGCGCCTGTGTTGAAACACAGGCGCATTTCTTGCTTGTTAGGAAAGACCGATATCCCAAGCGGCCTTGAGATCTTCGGCCGAGAAGCGTCGGAAGGCCAAGAAGGTGTTGGTGCGGCAGATACCTTCGATTTTGGCGAGCTCGCTGGGTACAACTTCGGCTAGCTGTTCGTATTCGGCTAGGCGGATGATCGCCAGAATGTCGAATTCGCCTGTGACGCTATAGACTTCGGCGACGTGGGGGAGGTTGGCTACTGCTTGGGCGACCTCGGCGATGCGGCCCGGTTCGGTGTGGATCATTACGAATGCAGTTAACATCTTCGTCTCCTTCAGTTTATCCGCTTGCTGACTGGGAATCGCGATAACAAAAACGATAACTTGCCGTTATCTAGATACCAATATCGTTAGCTGAAATTAACGACTTTTTTATTGTCAGATCGAAAAGGCCTGTACTATACTAGCTTCTGCTTATCAGCCAGCCTATGCGCTCGCGCGAGGCTGTTACATCCTACCATAGAGCTTGCCGCCCTGTGTAGGAAAGCAACGCTCGTTGAAACGACTATTCGCTCGGGAAAGGAATGCCTGGCTATGGTGCTACTCTTCGACACACACAGTGATGTGCGTATCGGCGAAATCACCGAAGAAGAGTTTGCCTTGATGCAAACATGGTTGGAAGCAGAAGGTACTGGCGACGACGATTACTACATCAACCCCGATTCGATTGCACTTCTCGCTTCAAAAGGGGCGCCCTCTCAATTGTTGGCCGTGCTTGAACGCGCTATCGCGCTTAACGGCGAGGCTGATGTTCGCGGGGCTACCGACGATGAGGGTGCGTAAAATCCGATTGTCCTGAGTAGATCTGCTGCTCTGAACACTGCTATACTGGTGTTTAGAGCAGTTTTTTATTCGTTTAGAGTAAGGAAACAAGCCATGATCGATCGTTTAGCCCGTTCGCGCGGCGCTCTGTTGGGTTTGGCGGTTGGCGATGCGGTCGGGACCACGCTCGAGTTCAAGCCGCCGGGCAGCTTCACGCCCCTGACCGATATGGTTGGCGGCGGCCCCTTCAACTTAGAGCTGGGCGAATGGACCGATGACACCTCGATGGCGCTCTGTTTGGCCGAAAGCTTGGTCGAGAAACGCGGCTTCAGCGCCCGCGATCAGATGGAGCGTTATGTGCGTTGGATGGACGATGGCTACTATTCGGTCAAAGGCTACTGCTTCGATATCGGCACCACAACCGCAGCCGCCCTGCACCGTTTCAAGGCCAACGGTAACCCCTATGGCGGCGTGGCCGACGGCGCGGGCAACGGCTCGCTGATGCGCTTAGCGCCCATTCCGATCGCCTATGTCAACGATCTGCGGGCCGCGCTGCGCTACGCCGCCGAAAGCTCGCGCACAACCCACGGCGCGCCCCAAGCCATCGACGCCTGCCGCTATATGACTGCCCTGCTGATCGGCGCGCTGCGCGGCGCATCCAAACAAGAGCTTTTGCAGCCCTTCTATTCGCCCGAGCCTGGCGTGTGGGAAGAAAACCCGCTCTGCCCCGAGATCGCTGCGATCGCTGCAGGCTCCTTTTTAGAGAAAGAGCCGCCCGAGATTCGCGGTATGGGCTATGTTGTGCCCTCGTTGGAAGCGGCGCTCTGGGCTTTTGCCCGCAGCAGCGATTATCGAGAGGGCTGTCTGAAGGCGGTCAACTTGGGCGACGACAGCGATACCACCGGGGCGATCTTCGGCCAGTTGGCGGGCGCTTTCTATGGCGAAGAGGGCATTCCAGCCGATTGGCGCGCCAAGCTCGCCATGCGCGAACGGATCGAAGAGCTGGCCGAGCAGCTAGCTGCGCTGGGCTAAATCCGCTTGCCTCTCAAGTAGCTAACGTGTATCGCTTTGGCGGTGAGTTCTCGCGCTCCCATTCCTTCCTCACCGCGTCCGCCTACGGCTATCAGCATCCCACCCACCAAAACTGTACATTACCCACACATCGACATACGGTCAGCGTTATCTGCCCTCACCCCCCGGCCCCCCCCCCCCCCCCCCCCC